>Ga0181537_10000003_pt1 | contig 373348 bp, 327 predicted proteins | sample PEATcosm2014_Bin_39_FD_119765 | JGI IMG/M metagenome (GOLD analysis project Ga0181537, IMG submission 119765) | Peatland microbial communities from MTU Mesocosm Facility, Houghton, MI, USA - PEATcosm2014_Bin23_10_metaG | ecosystem: Environmental > Terrestrial > Soil > Wetlands > Peat | place... | reverse complement strand
GGATCGAGCAACGCGTACACGGGGCCTTTCGCACAGATGGCTGGCGGCGTGTTTGCGCTAAACCTTTGGTCAGTCTGCGTCCGGTGAGTACGATCTTTCCTACGCGCTTTGCAACATGCTGGTAATCCTCGAGGGCGATTCGAGTTCACGTCGTGCGGTCTATCGGAATCCGCGCAAATTGATCGTCGCAGAGCAACCCGAGGAGGTCGAAGGGGCACTCGCGGCGTTAGCGCAGGCGCAATCGGCGGGCTATCACGCAGCGGGCTGGTTCGCCTATGAGCTTGCCTACGCCCTCGAACCGAAACTGCGAAGCCGCATGCCGGCAAAACGCGAGGGTCCGCTGCTCAAGTTCGGGATTTTCGATCGGAGTGACGCGCAAATCGAGGCGCCCGCCGGCCGTGCCTACGCCGGGCCCCTGCATTTTGAATGGACTCGCACGGAGTATGCGGAGCAATTCCGAACGATCCAGGAATTGATTGCTGCCGGGGACATTTATCAGGCCAACCTGACAATGCGGGCGCGCTTCGCATTCGCGGGCAATCCGCGCGCCTTGTATGAACAACTGCGCAGGGCGTCCGCCGCACCGTATTGCGCCTATGTCGAAGACGGCGAGCGGACATTTCTCAGCATTTCTCCGGAGCTGTTCCTGGCTGCGGACGGGCAAGGCCGCCTGACGATGCGGCCGATGAAAGGCACCGCCCCCAGGGGCGAGCACGCGGAACGCGAACGGGCCGCATTGGCTGCGAACCCGAAAGACCGCGCGGAGAACCTGATGATCGTGGACCTCATTCGCAACGATCTGGGCAAGGTCGCGCAGACCGGCAGTGTGCAGGTCGAGAATCTCTTCGAAGTGGAAAGCTATCCGACCTTGCACACGATGGTCAGCACGGTGCGCGCCCGCAAAAGTGACCGGTGCAGCGTCGTCGACGTGCTTGCCAAGGTATTTCCCAGTGGCTCTGTCACGGGTGCACCAAAGATCCGCGCGATGGAGATACTCAGCGGCCTGGAAACTTCCGAACGCGGCGTGTACTGCGGTTCGATCGGGCACTTCGCTCCGGACGGAAGCGCCCGATTCAATGTGGCAATCCGTACGCTCAGCGTGGCCGGGAGCCAGGGCGTTCTCGGCTTGGGTGGCGCAATCGTGCACGACTCGCGTCCGGCTGCCGAATACGCCGAGTGCCTCGTCAAGGCCCGATTTTTCGAACGCCAGCGGATCGCGCTTGAACTCGTCGAGACGATGCGATTTGAATCCGGTTCCGGGCAAGGATTCGCTCGACTGGAACGTCATCTTGCGCGCATGGCGCGTTCCGCCGCCCGCTTGGGAATGCGGTTTGACGACAGTTCCGCGCGCGATGCCTTGCAGGCCGCGGTACGGGATCGGATCGGGCTGCTGCGCGTGCGTCTGAGCCTGGACGAGTCGGGTTCCTATCGGGTCGACCTGCAAGATCTCACCCTCGATTCTTCGGCTTGGACCTACCGGATTGCGTCCATTCGAACCTGCAGCACGGACGAAATGCTGCGCCACAAGACGACGTGGCGCGACGACTACGATCGTGCGAGACGGGAATGCGGAACGGACGAGGTCGTCTTCTGCAACGAGCGCGGACAAATCACCGAGGGCAGCCGAAGCAACGTTTTCGTCCGTCGCGGTGCTCGCCTATTGACCCCGCCCGTTGAGGCAGGTCTCCTGCCGGGATGCCTGAGGGAGGAATTACTGGCAAACGGCGAGGCGGTCGAGGCCGATCTTGGCCTCAAGGACCTCCAGGGCGAAGTGTATTTCGGCAATTCCTTGCGCGGCCTGCTGCAGGCGGTCCGTACCTGACCTGGCAAATAGGTTCCATCTATCGGCCACCGGGCAGGTGCGAATACACTTCGGCAAAACGAAATGCTCAGGGAGAACGACAATGCGGCAAATGGCGTGGCGCCTCTTGACGGCAGCCTTCGCGGGGCTGCTTGCGTTGCCCGTTGCACTGGCTCAGGGCGACGCATCGCTGGTGACGCGCGAGGCGATCGCCCCGACGGGAACCTTGCGCATCGGCCTGTATCGGGGTAGTCCGACTTCTTTGCTGGGCGACGAAACCAAGCCCGATGCGCGCGGCGTTGGCCACGACCTGGCAATTGCCCTTGCGCAAGAACTGCACCTGCCCTACAAGTTGGTCGTGTTCGCCAACAACGCCGATGTCCTGGGTGCCCTGCAGGGCGCGGGAATCGACATCGCGTTCACGAACGCGACGCCCGAGCGAGCGCGTACCTTTGATTTCAGTCCCGTATGCCTGGAGATCGAGCTGGGGATGCTGGCGCGCAAGAATTCCCCGGTGAATTCCTTGTCCGATTTCGATCGACCTGGAGTTCGCCTGGGCGTGACGGCGAAGAGCAATTCGGACGCAAAGTTCACTCGGGATCTGCACCAGGCCAGCCTCGTGCGCGCCGGTACGCTCCAGGAGGCCGTCGCGTTGATGGCCAAGGGCGAAATCGATGTGTACGCGACGAACAAGCCGACGCTTTTCGAGTTGAGCGACCAGCTCCCCGGTTCGCGCGTTCTGGACGGGAATTGGGGTGCCGAGCACATGGCACTTACCCTGCCCAAGGGGCGCGAGGGGGCGGTGCCCTACCTGGCGCAGTTTGTCGCGCATGCGAGGGAAAAGGGCCTGATCGACGCAGCGGTTGCGCGCGCAGGCTTGCGCGGCGTCGCGCCATGAGCAACTGGTACCGCGAGCTCGAGCCCGCGCAGAGGCGCACCTTCTGGGCGTGCTTCAGCGGTTGGGGACTCGATGCGATGGACACACAGATCTACGCGTTGTCCATTCCCACCTTGATCGCGCTTTGGGGCATGACCAAAGGCGAAGCCGGAATCCTCGGCACGGCCGTCCTTGTCATGGCCGCATTTGGAGGTTGGCTTGCGGGAATCCTGGCGGATCGGTACGGCCGGGCTCGCATCCTGCAAGTGACGATCGTCTGGTTTTCGCTGTTCACCTTCCTCTCCGGGCTGACCGACAACTTTTGGCAGCTGCTTGCCACCCGCTGTTTGCAAGGATTGGGATTCGGTGGGGAATGGGCGGTCGGGTCGGTGCTGATCAGTGAGGCGATCGGACCTCGAATTCGCGGCCGCGCCGTCGGGGCGATCCAGGCAGGGTGGGCCGTCGGCTACGCAATTGCGGTGATGATTTCCTACTTGCTTTTTACCTACCTTCCCAAGGACATTGCTTGGCGCGTCTTCTTCTTCTTCGGCATGGCACCGGCGCTGCTGGTGATCTGGATTCGTCGCAACATCGAAGACGCGCCGGTTTACCTCAGGGCACGTGAATCCGCATCGCTGGCAAGCGGTGGCAAGCAAAGCGAGTCGCCGCATCCCATGTGGGAGATCTTCTCGCGCTCGCACCTGCGAACGACGCTTGTCGCCGTTTTGCTGACATTTGGAATTTACGGGGGCAATTACGTGATGATCACCTGGCTGCCCGCGTACCTGAAGATTGCGCTGAATCTTTCCATCGCAAGTGTCAGCGGATATCTGGCGATCAATATCCTGGGTTCGTTCGCGGGCGCTTTTCTCAACGGCTGGCTGGCCGACGGGATCGGCCGGCGCCGGACTTTCATGGTCATCGCGTGCTGCCAGGCCGTTGCAGTCGCGACCTATACACTCGCCCCGATCGATTTGAGCGTGACGCTGGTGCTGGGGTTCGTCCTCGGAACCTTGCAATCGGGAACCGCCGCCGGGACCGGCGCGTTTCTCGCGGAACTGTTTCCCACCAGAATTCGAGGCTCTGCACAGGGCTTTTGCGGCAATGCCGGCCGCGCTGCCGGTGCGATCCTGCCAACACTGGTAGGTTTGCTGGCGAACGGGATTCCGCTCGGCACCGCGATGGGAAGCTGCGCCTGCGGCGCCTATGCCATTGTTGTGCTTGCGGCATTCCTTCTGCCCGAGACCCGCGGACGCAACCTGGCGACGATGCAAATGGATGCCGTGGAGCGCGACGACGCTGCACCTGTAGCGCAAGCGCGCAAGGAGGCGATTCCATGAGAGCAGTCACACGCCGGCGTTTCCTGGAGGCCGGCCTCGCAACACCGCTCGCCGCGACGACCTTTGCAACGCACGCGCAAGGCAGTGCCCCGGGAGAAGCGGCCGGGAAGGGTGGTGCGATGGGCGAGAGATCGAGTGCGAAAGACGTGACAGGCACGCTGGCCCGATACGTGATTCGCGCGCGTTATGAAGATCTGCCGGAGAAGGTCCGCAAGGAGGGCCTGCGCACCCTGCTCAATTACGTCGCGGTTGCGGTCGGCGGTTCCGGCCAGGAGAACGTGCGTATCGCGATGAAGGCCCTGGCACCGTTTGCCGGTCCTGGGCAGGCGACGATCCTGGGGCGCCACGAGCGCTTCGACATCCTCAATGCCGCCTTCATCAACGGCGTCAGCAGCCATATCTTCGATTACGACGATACGCACCTCAAGACCATCATTCACCCGGGGGGGCCGGTGATCTCGGCGATCCTCGCGCTCGCGGAGTACCGGCCCGTCGCCGGCAAGGATTTCCTCAATGCGTTGGTGCTGGGTGTCGAGACCTGCTGTCGGATCGGCAATGCGGTATATCCAAACCATTATGACGTCGGTTGGCACATCACCGGCACTGCCGGCGTATTCGGCGCGGCGGCGGCCGTGGGCAAGCTCCTCGCACTCGACGAACAGCGCATGGCGTGGGCGCTGGGACTGGCCGCATCGCAACCTGTGGGCTTGCGCGAATCCTTCGGCTCGATGAACAAGAGCTTCAATCCCGGTCGTGCTGCCGAGAACGGTCTCTTCGCGGCCTTGCTCGCGCAAGACGGCTACACCAGCTCGAACTCGATGATCGAAGCAAAGCGCGGGTGGGCCAATACGGTCAGCACGAAACAGGATTACCGGGAAATCACGGATGGCTTGGGGGAACGCTATGAGGCGGCCTTGAACACCTACAAGCCGTTCGCGTGCGGCATCGTCGAACATCCGACGATCGACGCGGTGATTCAACTGCGCAACGAAAACCACCTCACGGCGGACCAGGTCGACGCAATCGAGCTCAAGGTCAATCCGCTCGTTCTCGAGTTGACGGGCAAGAAGACCCCGCAGACGGGCCTGGAAGGGAAATTCAGTATTTATCACTGCGCTGCCATTGCGCTGATCCACGGTGCCGCCGGCGAGAAGCAATTCCAGGACGCGGTGGTGTGCGATCCCCAAGTCGTCGCCCTGCGACAGAAGGTGAGCGTCGCGATCGATCCTGGCATCGTCCCCGAAAAGGCGGATGTCACGATCCGCCTGCACGATGGGCGCGTCTTGCACAAATTCATCGAGCATGCGATCGGCAGCGTCGAGAACCCGATGACCGACGCCCAACTCGAAGCGAAGTTCCGGGATCTTGCCGAGGGAATCCTGTCGCCCGCGCAGACAAGCCGCTTGATCGAGGCGTGTTGGACCGCGGATCGTCTCGATAATGCCGCCGCAATCGCGCAATTTGCCGTGCCCGGATAGGCATGCCGGCGTTTTTCGCTTCGCAGATCGATTTCGTTCTGTTTTTCTATGGCTTGGCGTTTTTATTGCTGAGCGTCATCTGCTATGCGATGCCTTGGGTGTCGGGTCGACGCGAGTTCGCGGCGACGCTGGGCACATTTGCGCTTTTGCACGGCATCGGCGAATGGCTGGATCTGCTCGCGCTGTGGATCGGCGATGCGCCGTCGTTCGCTGTGGCGCGTACGGCGCTGATGACGGTTTCCTTTGCACTGCTGGTCGAGTTCGGTCGCTTGCAGGCCGCGCGATTCCTGGGCGACAAAGCTCCAGGTCGCTGGATCCATGTGCCGCTGCTGCTGATCGTCGTGGTTGGCGGCATGACGGGTGGATTGCAGTCCGCAAATGCGCTGTCGCGTTACCTGCTCGGCTTCGTCGGCGCGGTGGCCACCGCGTGGGCGTTCCTGCGCATTGCCAGCAACCTGTCGCAAGGCCGCAAGCGAATCCTCCATTACGGCGCAGCCGTGTTCGCACTGTACGGCGTTTTCGCAGGGGCGATCGTTCCCAAGGCGCCGATCTGGCCCGCACGTTTCTTCAATACCGAATGGTTCACGGATCTGACGGGACTTCCGATCCAACTGGTGCGCGGCGGCTTGGCGCTTACCTTGACCGTGCTGATCTGGCTGCTGTGGAAGCGCATGCTGGCGAGGGAAATCGGCTCCGAACGTTACGTGAAATACATGCGCCGGATGGCGGGCGCATCCGTGGCGGTTGTCACGTCGATCCTCGTTCTCGGTTGGGGCTTGACGCAGCTGTTCGGCAATTTGTATGAGAAACGCATGGAGAGCGCGGTGCACAGCCATATCGAGCTCATCGCCGCTCTCGTCAACGCCGAGACTTCGCGTATCGATTCCGTTGCCAGCGCGCTCGCGGCTGCGGGACAGTTGCCGACGCAGGCGTCGCTGGAAACCGCCCGCCTGGCTTCGGATGCGGATCTGATGATCTCGCTCGATGCACGGGGAAAAGTTGTCCTGTCGGTCGGCAGAGGCAGGGAGGCCAACGCAGTGAGCATCTGCAGTCATTCCATGGCCGATTCCGCGGCCGACGCGATGGGCCAGACGCGATTCGGACTCGATCCGGATACCCACGTACCCGTGGTTTGTGCGCAGTACCCGATTGCAGCGCGGGCGGGCGCGGCCTTGGGCGAGATAAGGGCCGGCAAATCGCTGCGAGAGCTGGGCAGCGTGCTCGCGCAATTCAATCATTCGTATTTCCTGATCGACCGCCAGGGCAACGTGATGTTGAGTAACCAGCCTGGCGCGTTGACCCAGGTTTCATGGCCTGGGCGACATGTGGGGGACGCGTATTGGACCTCGCTCGACGGCCAGCGCCAGTTCATTCGTGTGGAGGGTCTCGCGCGCGGACAGTGGCTTCTGGTCACCGCAACGCCCGCATCGGTGGTGATCGCCAGCCGATTTTCCGGAATCGTCCTGACTTTGGTCGCATTCCTGATGCTGGTGATCTACCTCGTGGGGCGAGAGCGCGCACTGCGCGAACGCATCGAGTCCGAGCGACTTCTGGAATTGCAGGGTGTCGCGCGGGAATTGCGCGCACAAGCGACGACCGATGCCTTGACCGGAGTTCACAATCGCCTGCGCTTCGATGAGGCCATGGCTGTGGAAATGGCACGCGCCGACCGCCAGCAGTCCACGCTGAGCCTGGTGTTGTGCGACGTCGATCACTTCAAGAACATCAATGACACCTTCGGACATCCTTGCGGAGACAAGGTCCTGATCGAGCTTTCGCAAATACTGGTTCGAGGAATCCGCATGCCCGACCTGTTTGCGCGCTGGGGCGGTGAGGAATTTGCCTTGCTGTCGCCGGATTCCGACGAGCGGGCAGCGGTGCAGGCTGCGGAGCGTTTACGACGCATGGTCGAGAAGGCTACGTTTACCCAGGTAGGAAGTGTTCGATGCAGCTTTGGGGTGGCGCAGTTTCGCCAGGGTGACAGCGCACAGGACCTCATCGCGCGCGCCGATGCGGCTTTGTACCGCGCGAAGATCGAGGGACGTAACCGCGTGGTCGCGGCGCGCAGTCTGGAAATTCCAAATGCGGAAGTGACCCGTGGCTCTTGACGATCGCGCAGCCGCGACCGGGAATCGATCGCTGCTGCCAAGAATTTCCTAGGGTATGGACGCTTCTATCGATATTTGAATTCCGCAGTGGAGGCCGGGAAGCCCCCTCGATAGGATGAAATCCCCGCAGCACGCGGAAGTTAACCGATCCAGGTCTCGATGGCGCAAAAACAGGAGGTGGGAGGCGACGTCGCATCGACGTCGCTGCGCGCAGCGCCGGTTCCGCGCCGAAAATGGCTGAAATCGGCGGCGGCGGTCGTCGCGACCGGAGCCGGGCTCGCTGCCAATCGCACGTCGCGCGCATCGGAGTCGCTTGCAGTTCCTCCCTGGATGCGAGCGCCCGGCGATCCGGTGCTTTCGCACCCATACGGGGTACCCTCGCACTTCGAGGCCAGTGTTGTCCGCCGCGGGCCTCCAGCGCCACCTGCATTCCCAGGCGCCGGCTTCTCTCTCACGCCCTTGCAGGATCTGTTCGGCATCATTACGCCGACGGGCCTCGTGTTCGAACGTCACCACGCCGGGATTCCGGATATCGATCCGAAGGAGCATCGCCTAGCCATTCATGGCATGGTCGATCGCCCGCGCTTGTACACGATGGATGACATCGTGCGCTTCCCGTCGGTTTCGCGGATTCATTTTCTGGAATGCTCCGGCAACACCGGATGGGAATGGTCGGGAGCAACCGTGCAATCCGTGCAGCAGACCCACGGTCTGCTCTCCTGTTGCGAATGGACCGGTGTTCCTCTCGCGGTGTTATTGGAAGAAGCGGGCCTGCAATTGGGCGGCAAATGGCTGCTCGCCGAGGGGGCAGACGGCGCCGCGATGGCTCGCAGCATTCCCTTGGAAAAAGCGATGGACGACGCTTTCGTCGCGTATGCCCAGAACGGGGAGCGCCTTCGTCCCGAGCACGGGTATCCGCTGCGCCTGCTGCTGCCGGGGTACGAAGGAAATACGAACATCAAGTGGCTGCGCCGCATCAAGGTCGGCAAGGAGCCATTCATGACGCGTGAGGAGACTTCCAAGTACACCGATCTGCAAGCGGACGGGATGGCTCGGCAATTTACGTTCGTCATGGAGGCCAAATCCGTCATTACGTTTCCTGCCCCGGACCACCACCTCGCCGGCCCCGGCTTTTACGAGATTCGTGGGCTTGCATGGTCAGGTCGAGGGGCCATCCGCTGCGTGGATGTGTCAACGGATGGTGGTCAAACGTGGCAGCCTGCGCAGTTGCAGGAGCCGGTCCTGGCCAAGGCGCTTACGCGTTTTCGCCTGCCTTGGGTCTGGAGCGGTGCGCCGATGGTGCTGCAAAGCCGCGCGACGGATGAGACCGGATACGTCCAGCCCAGCTTGCTGCGATTGCTCGATGCGCGCGGCTCGCATTCGTATTATCACAACAACGCGATCCAGAGCTGGGGCGTCGACGTGCAAGGTGAAATTCGCAATGTGCACGTGTAGCGGGGCCCGTGCCGTCTTGCGCTTCGGATTCATTCTTGTGATCGCGCTTGGTGGTTCCGGCTCGGCCAGGTCGCAGGCACTGCGCGATCTTGGCGTCGCCTTGGACGACAAGGCGCTTGCGGCCTGGGACATCGACGTCGCGCCCAACGGCAGTGGGCTGCCGCCGGGTCGCGGCGACGTCGCGACAGGCCAGCAGATCTTCGCTCGGCGATGCTCGGCGTGCCACGGTGCGGGCGGCGAAGGAAAGCCGGCGGATCGACTCGTTGGCGGCCAAGGCACTCTCGCGACCGAACATCCCATCAAGACGATCGGCAGTTACTGGCCTTATGCAACGACCTTGTTTGATTACGTTCGCCGCGCCATGCCGTACTCCAACCCGCAAAGTCTGACTCCGGACGAGGTCTATTCGGTAACTGCGTGGCTGTTGTTCGCGAACGGAGTCGTCGAAGCAAGCGCCAGTCTGGATGCCCGCACCTTGCCGCAGGTGCGCATGCCCAATCGAAACGGTTTCGTGGCGGATCCGCGACCCGACGTCCATTGATGTTCACGCAAAATGGTTTTCAACCATTTTGCGGATGATTAATCCCGCAGCAATCGGTCGAGGATCGCACGTTCGATTGCGGCGAATTGCGCGTCAATGCGCCGCGGGCGCGCGAGAGGCACGTCGAGGTCGAGCACGATCCGGCCTTCTTCGATCAACAGGACCCGATCGGCGAGCGCGATCGCCTCGGCAACATCGTGCGTTACCAGAAGCGCGGTAAATCCTTGTTCGCGCCAAAGCGATTCGACGAGGCGCTGCATTTCCAGGCGGGTCAACGCGTCCAGCGCGCTGAACGGTTCGTCGAGCAGGAGAAGTGCCGGCGAATGCAACAGTGCTCGCGCCAACGCCACACGCTGGCGTTGGCCTCCCGAAAGCACGGCCGGCCAGTCCCTCGCACGATCATCAAGTCCGACCTTTTGCAGCATTCCGGTCGCCTGTGCCCGCATGCCTCGCTTCGATGTCCCCAAGGCAACGTTTTCGAGCACGCGCTTCCACGGCAGCAGGCGGGGATCCTGGAACATGAGGCGCACGTCGGAACGACGAGCCTGCCCATGGTCGCCGCGTTCGATGCGAACTTCTCCCAGATCCGGCGATTCCAACCCGGCAAGCAGGCGCAGGAGCGTGCTTTTACCGCAACCGCTGCGCCCGACGACGGCGACGAAGGTGCCGGGCCGGCATTCGAAATCGATGCCGCGCAGGATCGCTCGCGGCCCAAAACTCTTCTCGATTCCGCGCAACGATATGCGGGCCGCCCGCTGCGCGAAACCGTCAAATGCCATGGAGAGCCTCCGCTCCGCCCCCCGCCGCGCGCCAGGGGAGCAGGACTCGTTCCAATCCGCGCGCCAACAGGTCCGCCAGCTTGCCGAGCAACGCATACAACAGGATGCCGACAAGGACGATATCGGTTTGCAGAAACTCGCGTGCGTTCATCGTCATGTAGCCGATACCGCTGGACGCGGAGACGGTCTCGGCGACGATCAGGGTGACCCACATGAAGCCAAGCGAGAAGCGCACCCCAACGAGGATGCTCGGCAGCGCACCGGGAAGAATGACATCCCGGTACAGCGGCAGGCCCTTTACACCGTAGGAGCGCGCCATTTCCACGAGGCCCGGATCGACGTTGCGGATGCCCGCGTACGTGTTGAGGTACACCGGAAAGAAGACGCCGGTGGCAATGAGAAACAGCTTGGCTTCCTCGTCGATGCCGAACCACAGGATCACGAGCGGAACCATGGCCAGCGCTGGAATGTTGCGAACCATCTGAATCGTGGTATCGAGCGCAAGTTCCGCGGTTCGACTCGTGCCGGTGAGCATGCCCAGTGCCAGACCGATGGCGCCTCCGACGCAAAACCCACTCGCCGCGCGCAAGGCGCTTGCCCCCAGATGTTTCCAAAGCTCGCCGGTGCGAGCCAACTCGACCAGCGCCTGGAAAGACGCAAGCGGGGAAGGCAGGATGCGCGAGGACAGCAATCCGGCCGACGCGCTGACTTGCCACGCGATGACAAGCAAGGCGGGAACGCCCCACGGCAGAAGCCGGCGCAAGATCCGCGATCGGTCCATTTCCCCCTTCCTGCACTCAGCCGGTGGCCGGTTTCGTGCCATCGCGTGCGGTCAGGGCGCGGAGCACGGCATCGGAGGGCAGGGCATCGGCGATCCGAATGGGCCGCGGGATGAGGTGCAACTCGGTGAACGTGTCGGCGATGCGCTGCTGCTCCGCAGCGACCGTGGCGTCAATGACGCGGATGCCATAAGTCAGTCGACCTGCCGCTTTTTCCACGACGGCTTCGGGCAGGCCGAGCTGCGGCGTCAGCAAGGCAACGACCGACTGCGCGTGAGAGCCGGCCCATTGGTCCAGGCCAGAGAGCTCCGCGCAAATGCCGGCCACGACATCGGCGTGCCGTTCGGTGAACCGGCGCTCGGCGAGGAAGAACTGGTGATTGCTGACCAGACCCGTGCCGTCCGCAAGCTGGCGGGCGCCAAGCTGGACTTCGGCCGCAGCGAGGAAGGGATCCCAGATCGCCCAGGCATCGACCGCACCACGCTCGAAGGCGGCACGCGCGTCCGCTGGTGTCAGGAAGACTGTCTGGATGTCCGAATAACGCACGCCGGCGTGCGCCAAGGCGCGGACCAGGAAGTAATGGACGTTCGAACCTTTATTGAATGCGACACGTTTGCCACGCAGGTCTTCGATGGACTTTATCGGCGAATCCTTTTGCACGACGAGCGCTTCCGCGCTCGGGGCCGGCGGCTGGTGCGCGACATACACGAGGTCCGCGCCTGCAGCCTGCGCGAAAATGGGGGGTGCCTCGCCGGTGGTGCCGAAGTCGATCGAACCGACGTTCAAGGCTTCGAGCAGTTGCGGGCCAGCCGGAAACTCCGTCCATTGCCCGGTCAGACCGACGGAGCGCAGGCGCGTGTCAAGGGTGCCGCGCGCCTTGAGAAGCGTCAGCGTTCCGTATTTTTGATAGCCTATGCGCACGACCGTTTCGTCAGTCGACTTGGCCTTGGCACGCGGAACCTGCCCGATGAGCCAGGCGCCACAAAGTGACGCGGCGATCCTGCGCCGAAGCAAATCGGGTGACGTGGTGGCTTTAGCCGTGGGAGCGACACTCTTGCGCAGCGCAGGCCGCAAGTGGGCGACAAGGCCGGGAATCGCGTGAGCGGCCTGACGGATCCGCTCCGCCGTAAGACTGTCAGGCAACACACCGCCGTCGCTCGTTCGTACCACCTGCGATTCGTGCGCGAATATTCCAGGCAGCACGATCGAGGCGCCGAGGGCGGCGAGCACGGGCTTGATGGCGTAGTCGAGCGCAAGGAAATGGGCGCTTCCGCCACCGACGGCAATCGGTAGCACGATTTTTCCCTGCAAGGCGTCTTGCGGCAGGACGTCGAGAAACAACTTCAACAGTCCCGAATAGGCGCCTTGGTAGATCGGCGTCGCGACGATCGCGACATCGCACTCGCGAACGCGCTGCACGGCACTGTGAACGGCCGGTGCCTGCCGGTCGTTTGCGACAAGCGCGTCGGCCGGCAGGCTGCGCAAGTCGATCGTATCGATCGGCCCGAAGCTTTGCTCCAAGCGAGCACCAACGTGGCGAGCCAGGCCGGTGGAGCCGGAATTCGGGGATGGGCTCCCGGCAATAAGGACAATGGACATGAACTTCCGTCTCTTGAAAGACCTTCGCGTTGCCCCGCTTCGAGGTCAGCTTTGCGCCTGCTTGGGGAGTTGGTCGTTTGCGACCATTTCGCCAAAAGGACTGATGAGATTGGGCGAATTGGCCGCCACACGCGGCCCGTTGACCGGCAAGTGGGGAAAGACGAGCTCGGCAAAGCGGTAGGCTTCCTCGAGGTGCGGGTAGCCGGACAGCACGAAGGTATCGATTCCCAGTTCTGCATATTCGCGCAGGCGCGCGGCGATCGTCGGGCCGTCGCCAACGAGGGCCGTGCCGGCACCGCCACGGACGAGGCCGACTCCGGCCCATAAATTCGGTGCAATGACGAGTTGGTCGCGCCGCCCGCCATGCAGCCCCCGCATGCGTTTTTGCCCCTCCGAATCCATGCGCGCGAGACTCTCCTGCGCCTTTGCGATGGTTTCGTCGTCCAGGTGAGAGATCAGATCGTCTGCCGCGGCCCAGGCCTCGCTTTCCGTACGGCGCGCGATGACATGCAGCCGCAAGCCTGCACGCAGGGTACGTCCGCGTTTTGCCGCCCTCGCTCGTACATCGGCGAGCTTTTTGGCGACCTCCTCCAACGGCTCTCCCCACGTCAAATACAGATCCGAATGCTCGCCCGCGACCTCGTGCGCGGCATTCGACGAACCTCCGAAGTAAAGCGGCGGATGCGGCTTCTGCACCGAGGGAAATAGCTGACGCGCGCCCTGCACGCGCAGATGGTGCCCTTCGAAATCGACCTTTTCGCCGGCGAGCAGGCGCCGCCAGATGTGCAGGAATTCGTTCGCGTGGTCATACCGGGCATCGTGTTCGAGAAACGTACCATCCGCAGCAAGATCCGACGGATCGCCGCCAACGACGAGATTGACCAGGAGCCGTCCCTCGGAAAGACGATCGAGCGTGGCAGCCTGGCGTGCTGCGGCGGTGGGCGAAATCGTCGTGGGCCGAAGCGCCACGAGGAATTTGAGATTGCGGGTTGCAGCGATCAGGCTCGCGGCGACGATCCACGCGTCCTCGCAGGAACGTCCCGTCGGGATCAGTACCCCCGAATAGCCAAGACGATCGGTGGCCTGGGCGATCTGCTGGAGGTAAGGAAGGTCTACGGCCCGGGCACCTTGCGCCGTTCCCAGGTAATGCCCGTCGCCGTGCGTCGGCAGGAACCACAATATGTCCAAAGGATTTTCCGGCATGCGCGTGCTCCCGTTCGGGTGTCCAGGATAGGGTCACCACCGGGCGGGCGAAAATACGAAATTCGCAGACCGATCCTCGGTTTGCGCAAAATGGCGGGTTCGCAAACCGCTTGGCGAAAGCCAAGCCCTCGCCCGCTAGCGGAAGAGGGGAGAATCAGGCGATGGAGCGCACGACACCGCCGTCGACTCGCATCGAGGCGCCGGTCGTCGCCGAGGCCTGTTCGGAAGCCAGGTAGACGCACAGGTTCGCAACCTCCTCGGTCGTCGCCAGGCGCTGGATCAGGGACGTCGGCCGGTGCGTCGAAATGAACTCCCGTTCGACTTTCTCCTGCGCCACATTCTTGTCCTTGGCGATCCTGGCAAAGAATTCGCCGACACCTTCGGATCGTGTCGGTCCGGGCAGCACCGCATTCACCGTAACGCCCGACCCTACGAGTGATTCCGCCAGACCGCGCGAAACGGCCAGCTGCGCGGTCTTGGTCATGCCGTAATGGACCATCTCCGCCGGAATGGCCAGCCCCGACTCGCTCGAAATGAATTGAATTCGTCCCCAGCCCCGCTTGGCCATCCCTTGGGCGTAGTAGCGCGAAAATCTGACCCCGCTCATCACGTTCACATCGAAGAAGCGCTGCCAGTCCTCGTCGGAAATCTCAAAAAAGGGCTTCGGCTCGAAAATACCGAGGTTGTTGATCAGTATGTCCGTTTCCGGCACGCGCTCCATCAGCAGTTCGGCACCGCGTCGCGTACCGAGATCGCCCGCATGACCGCTGAGTTTTGCGCCATGTACCTGGCGTGCGATGTTCTCCATGGCATCGTCGACGCGAGCCTGGGTCCTTCCCGTCACGACGACCTTGGCCCCCGTCGCTGCCAGGCCTGTTGCGATGGCCAGGCCGATGCCCGCGGTCGATCCCGTGACGAGCGCACTTCGATTCTCGAGTTTGATTTGCATGTTCTTCTCCACCCCTGTGCGAACCTGGCCGTTGCTTTGACCGGGCTCATGCTGGATTGTGAGATACGTTCTACAGTAGGGTTATTCGTGCCGGGAATGGCCCCGGCGGACCTGGGGGCCCCCGTGACTGCCGGTGTCTTGCACTATATCCATGATCCTCTTTGCGGCTGGTGCTACGGGGCGGCACCACTGGTGCGTAGCGCGCGCGAAGTCATACCGGTCGTCGCGCACGGTGGCGGCATGATGGCGGGTGGGCGCCGGCAGGTCGTCAACGAACAGCTCCGCGGTTACGTCATGCAACACGATCGACGCATTGCGAACCTCACGGGCCAGTCCTTTGGCGAGGCATATTTCAACGGCTTGCTGCGCGATCCCACTGCCGTGTTCGATTCGGAGCCGCCCACGACGGCGATGCTTGCCGCGGACGACCTCGAAGGCGCGGGTTTGGATCTGCTGGTACGCATGCAGAAGGCGCATTACGTCGAGGGACGCAAGATTGCGCAAGAGTCGGTCCTGACCGAACTGGCCGTCGAAATCGGCCTGCCGGCGAAGGGCTTCGGCGAGGCTTTTCGAGCCAAGCGTGGCGCGCCGACCCAGGAGCATTTTTCCCAAAGCATTGCCTTGTTGCACCGGCTCGGGGGCAACGGATTTCCGACCTTCGCACTGGAGAAGCACGGGGAGCTCGAGATGCTCGACGTGGGCGGGTATGTGGGGCACCCTGCGGAGTGGAAATCGTATCTGCAGGCGAAGACAACATGATTGCGCTGGTCGAGGCTTACCGGGCGAAGCTGTTCGCTCGACAACGCTGGTTGCCGAACATCGTTGCGGGACTGGTGGTCGGGGTGGTCGCGGTACCGCTTGCGATGGCCTTTGCGATTGCAAGCGGCGCGCGGCCTGAGCAGGGCCTGTACACGGCAATCGTCGGTGGGTTCCTCGTTTCGACGCTGGGGGGCAGCCGCGTGCAGATCGCCGGCCCGACCGGTGCCTTCGTTGCAATCCTGAGCGGCGTTACGGCAAAGTATGGAATCGCGGGCCTGCAACTGGCGACGCTCATGGCGGGCGTGATGCTCGTACTCATGGGCGCTGCGCGCATGGGGACCGTGATCAAGTTCATCCCGACGCCCGTGATCGTCGGATTCACCTCGGGAATTGCCGTCGTCATCTTCGTGGGCCAATGGCGCGATTTCCTTGGCTTGCCGGCGGTGGGCGGCGAGCACTTTCACGAACGCGTCTGGGCGCTGGTGCGCGTCCTTCCGCAGGCGAACCTGCCCACCTTGGCAATTGCGCTGCTGAGCCTCGCTCTCGTCCTCATCACGCCGCGGGTTGCGCTCCTGGCACGGGTTCCCGGTCCCTTGGTGGCACTGGTGGCCGCGACCTGCGTACAGGCATGGTGGGGTCTGCCGGGTGTCGCGACCATCGGGTCCGCATTCGGCGGCATTCCGCGGGGCTTGCCCGGGTTCAGCCTGCCGGCGTTCTCGGTATCCCAGATGCTCACCCTGATCGGACCCGCGTTCACGATCGCGATGCTGGGCGCGATCGAGTCGCTGCTTTCCGCAGTCGTCGCGGATGGCATGGCAGGGACACGACACGACTCGAACCAGGAATTGATCGGCCAGGGCATTGCGAATATCGCCACGCCGCTGTTCGGCGGATTTGCCGCAACGGGCGCAATCGCGCGCACGGCGACAAATATCCGCAATGGGGCGTCCGGCCCCATCGCCGGGCTCGTGCACGCCGCGACCTTGGTCCTGATTCTCGTGCTGCTCGCGCCGCTGGCAGCCAGCATCCCCCTGGCGGCGCTTGCCGCGATCCTTTTCGTCGTTGCCTGGAACATGAGCGAGGTGACGCACTTCGCCCATATCTGCCGCACCGCCCCGCTTGCGGACCGCGCCATCCTCGTCATCACCTTTGCCTTGACGGTCTTTGCCGACCTCGTCGTCGCGGTGAATGTCGGCATGATCCTCGCGATCCTGCAATTCCTGCGCCGGATGGCGGAGGTCGTCGAAACGCAACCGATGAGTCGGGACGATCTGCAAGCGGAATTGGCTCGTCACGCCTTGCCGCCGCTACCGGCGGGCTTGATGGTCTACGAGATTGCCGGTCCGCTCTTTTTCGGGGCAGTCGAGAATTTCCAGGCGGCGCTTTTGCACACGCATACCGATCCCAAGGCACTGATCATCCGGCTGCGCCGCGTGCCGTTCATGGACCTGACGGGAATCGACACGCTGGATGAGGCGATCGGTGAGATGCGCAAGCGTGGTGTTCCGGTCGTCTTGTCCGAAGCAAATCCACGCGTCCTCGGCAAGCTGCTGCGATCCAAGGTGATCGAAGAGCCGGCCAGGGCGAACTACCGGCCGGACCTTCCCGAGGCGATTCGCTACGCCGCAAGCCTGCTGTAGGAACGCTCGAGTTCGGCGATTGCCGACTCGTCCAGGGGCGTGCCATGGCATTTCGCGGCATAGAGCGCCGCGCCGGCACTGGGCGCCAGCCGCGGCGCCACGAATTCCCAATCGCCTCGCGACTGCTCCAGGCAGGCGCGCAAGGGATCGAGGATGAGATCGGCCAGGCGGAACATGCCACCCGAATACGAGATGTTCATGCGCACGCCATCTGGAACGTGCAGGTTCCTGCGCGTTGCGACCACGATCTGCGCCAGTTCACCCGCGGCCCTGGAAAAAATCCCGAGTGCCTCGCGGTCGCCCGCGCGTGCGGCCCCGGCGATCACAGGCGCCAGCGCGGCCAATCGACTGCGCGCCGGGTCGGCGCCGAAGACTGCCGCACAGATGTCCAGGTCGACCTCGATGCCGTAATGCGCGCGCAGGATTGCATGAAGCGGGCCGCGCGCGGCGCGCCCGTCGCTCATCCGCGAAAACAGCGCAAGACCTTCGCGCGCAATCCAGTAGGCGGAACCTTCGTCGCTGAAGAGCTCGCCCCAACCGCCTGCGCGCGCCTGGCGTCCCTCATATTCCCCGTAGGCGATGGATCCCGTGCCCGCAACGATGTTGATGCCATCGGCACCGGCGAGCGCTCCGGCCCAGCCGCACACCATGTCGTTGCCACAACGAACCTGCGTGCGAGCCAAAGGGGGACACGGCAATTCATCGAGGGTAGCGCGCAAGCCGCTGTCCTCGCCATATGCGGGGATGCCGAAGAATGCAAAGTCGGGAGCCGCAATTGCGGCCTGCGTCGCGGTCGCCCGGATCCCGCGTGCCAACAGCGCACGCAGCGCATCCAGGCCGACTTCAAGGTAATAGGCCGGACCTTCCTGGTGCCTGGCCAGGATCGTGCCCGCCGCGTCGATCAACAGGAAGTCGGTCTTGCTGCCTCCGCCGTCAACGCCCAGATACGTGTTCAACGCCCCGATTCCCACGGATAAATGGATACCCCGCGCACGATTCGGCTCACGATACCAGCCGCATTGGGCGTATCGGGGCGCAAGCCCAGGGCGAGCGATTGCCTGACGGCAAAGCATTGGGCAAACAAGACGAAGGGAAAGCACAGCTCGAGGTCGCTCGCGTGGGCGGCATCGGCAACGAGAATCTCGTTGCCGCGGGATTCGCTTGCCCGGTCGCCCGAAGATGCCCTGGTACCCGCACGGGACCCCGCGTCCGGTCCCGCCTGCGCACTCAGGGCCAGGACGCGGCCTGCAATGCCATCCGATCGCAGTTCCTTGAGCAGATCCAGGTCATAGCGCCGCGTATAAGGATCGTTGGAAAGGAATACAAGAACCACCGTCTTGCGGTTGACGATCGTCTTCGGGCCATGACGAAATCCCAAGGGGGTTTCCGCGACCGCGACCACCTTGCCATCCGTGAGTTCCAGCATCTTCAATGCCGCCTCGCGCGCGAGCGCAGCGAGTTCGCCCGACCCAAGGAAAACGGCACGCTCGAAACCGGCTTGCGCCAGTTCTCCTGCCAGATTCGCGGACTTTCGCAGGATGTCACGCGCGCGAGCGGCGGCCGCGCTTGCGTCTTCGCGTTGCAGAAGGTCGAAGGTCTGTGCCGCGGCGAGGAGCATCGAGGAAAAACTCGAAGTCATTGCGAAGCCGCGGTCGTTTGTCGCCTCGTCCATGACCAGGACGCGCGCACGCGTCGTGCCCCGCGCGCGTTGCGCGAGGGCCCCCTCGTCGTTGCAGGTGATCACGAGGTGGTGACAATCGGGGACGAGGCGCTCGGTAAGGTCGAATGCGGCGACGCTCTCCGGGCTCCCGCCCGAGCGAGCGAAGGAAACGAGCAGGGTAGGGAAATCCGGGAGCAGCCATTTCCCGGGCGACGCCACGAGATCCGTCGTGGAAACCGCGCTGACCCAGCGTTGCCAGCGCGCCGAAAGAGCGGGTGCGAGACACTGGCCAATGAAGGCGGACGTGCCAGCGCCCGTAAGCACGATGCGCACGTCCGTGCGCGCCAGCAGGTCCGCCACGAATCGGGCGACGCCACTGCCATCGGCAGCAAGCGACGCCGCAACGCGCTCCCAGACGTCCGGTTGCTGGCAGATCTCACGGGCAGTCCATTCGGCGCCGCGTGCCTGCAACTCCACTTCGCTCAATCCAAACGCTTGCAAAATCCGGTTCCTTCGCTTCGAGTTTCCGATTGCGGGCCGATCATGCCGGCAGACCGGCGCCGGGCCTGCCGCAGGCACCCGCATAATCGCGCAAGACACCAGCGACCGCCTCGACGACCACGGCCCTCGCGTCGTTCTCGAGGGCGCCCGAGCGGATGCTTTCGTACTGCCTGGGCAGGTACTGGCTAAGCAGGCTGGCGGGCATGGCCTCGACGCCCAGCCTGGCGAACAAGGCCTCGCATGCCGTGACCACTTCGGGGAGCGGCCAGTAGTAGCGGATGCGGTCGCTCAGGCTGAACTGCATGTCGAATTCCCGTCGCCCTTCATCGGTGTAATAGGGCTGCCAATGACGCGGGTCGGACCTCATCGCTCGCAGCACGGTCTGCCGCAGCGATTGCGTCGTGTCGCCGTGCCATTGACGATCGAGTTCATCGAGCGCCCAGAACGCCTCGCGCAGCGCAAAGGTCAATGCAGGTCCGACCTTGAGGATCGCGAAATGATCGGCCACCAGTGCCCGCAGCAGGGCGGGCGTCTGGTAATCGGTGGAGTGCGCCTCGTACACGAGACCCGCCTCGGATTCGATGCGAACCCGCAGCGCCGCCGCGTTGCGGGGAACGTAGTCGACCACGCGATGATGATCGAACTCGACTCCCGGCTGCACGACGAGCGCGATGACGCGCGGCCAAGCCTGCTGCAAACCATTCGCGGCAAAAGCCTCGCGGTGCGCGCGCAAGGTCTCCTCGACGGAGCGCGTGCTCGTCACCGCCAAGGTATCGAGGTCCTCGGTTGCCCCGCCCGGTGTGGGAACTTCCGTGCCGATCACGTACACAGGCGCGGGCCCGCCCGCGCTGCGCCAGGCGCCTTCTGCCGCCAGACACAGTTGCGCCGCGCGGCGGGCGACCAGCGCGTCGGGCAGAACCTGCGCGTCGCCGGCGCAAGCCATCGAGCAGTCAAGGTGAATCTTGCGAAACCCGGCAAGCACATAGTCCGACACCATGCGCGTCGCCTTTTCGAGCGCATCGACCGCCGCTTCGGATTTCCACGGATTCGGTCCCAGGTGATCGCCACCCAGGAGCACGCGCTGCATCGGCATGCCGACACGCGAGGCTATCGAGGCCACCTGTTCGACGAACGCGCGCGGGGTCAGGCCCGTGTAGCCGCCGAATGGATTCACCTGATTGCAAGTGGCTTCGATCAGCACGCAATCGCCCCGCGCCTTGGCTTCCTGGAGCGCTGCTTCGAGCACAAGCGGGTGGGCGGAGCACACGGACGCGATTCCTACCGCATCCCCCGACTTTTGGGCGCGAATCAGCGCCAGCAATTCGTCCATGGCCGCGCGCGGTTTCTACTCGGGTTGCAGCGAGAGCAATAGCGATCCGGTGAGCGCGAGTACCGCCCCGGCGATCCGGTACGGCCCGGGCGTCACACCGGCGGCGACGAGGGAGATTGCCGCCGTGAGCAGCGGTGCGCCGGCGTTGACCAGCGGGGACACGATGATCGCCTTGCCGTAGCGAAAGGCGTAGACGAGCAGCAAGGCGCCGATCGCGTTGAGGACCTGGATGCCGGCCGCCAGGTAGGGACCCGAGAACCCCAGGTAAACGGGCTGCGAGAAATCGGTCATCCACCAGGCCACCGGGATGAAGGCGAGTCCGCCCACCATCATGTAGAAGAAAATGCTTTCCGCCTCCATTGTCGCGTTTGCGAGCTTGATGTAATAGGCCTGCACACCCCAGGCCAGCAGGATGCCGATCGCCAGTAGGAACCAAAGGCCGTAGCCGGCGCCATTGCCTTCGGGCGAATAATCGAACAGCGGCAGCGAGGCGGCCGCCAGGACGATACCCAGTGCGCCGACTTTGCCGGTGCGCTCGCGCAGCAGGGCGAGCGAAAGCAGGATCGTCACGGCCGGGGAAAGCGAGACGATCGGAAAGATGAGATAGGCGGGGCCGATCGTCAGTGCGTGAAACAGCACCATCTGGCCCCCGGCGCCCAGCAGACCGATCGCCATGCCCAGGGCGATCGAGCGCGCATCGCGCTTCAAGCGCCAGCCGGCGCGATGCATGGCCCAGGTGGCTGGCAGGATCATCGTCAGCGCCCACACGACGTAGGTCAGCGTGTCGGGAAAGCCGTAGCGCGCGGGCACCTCCGAAAAGGCGCCCCAAACGCCCCAGGTCAGCGTGGTCGACAGGGCAAAGAGGAGCCAGGGAGCACTTTTCATGAATGACGTACCGGGATTATCCGCAGGTCCTGATCAGAACTTGAAGGCGAAGCCGGCCGTATACATACGCCCGAAGTTGCTGTATCCGGCACCCACCCCGCTCGAGCTTTGACCGACGGATTGGCCGGGCGCCCAGGGCAGGAGCGGATTGCCATTCAGATACGTGCGCACGACCGAATCGGTGAGATTCTTGCCCTCCGCGTACACCTCGAGTTCCTTGGTGATGTGGTAGTGCGCGCTTGCGGTAACCCAGGAGAACGCATCGGCGACGGCGGGCCACCCGGGCACTTCGGTGCACTCGGTGCAAGCATAGGTATAGCTGGCCGCATGGTCCCAGTTGATGTCTGCGCTGATCGGTCCCTTCTCGTAAATCAGGCCGATCGTCATCGTCGTTGGCGGAACGGCGTTGATCGTACCCGCGTAGTTGCCGAACTGGTCCCAACCCTTGCTGATCGTGTGCGTGTATTGCAGGTGCGCGCCAAAGCCGTTTTCCAGCAGATGCTGCCACGTGAGCTCGATGCCATAGAACAGGCTGCGCGCGCCATTGGCGGGCGCCTGCACGGTCCACGGGAAGGCTTGACCCGGGACGGAACCGGGGGGCCCGCCATTGAAGATTTGGGTGCCGAGGTTCACGTTGGAAGACGTGGCTTGATAAATGTCATCGCGGATCTTCTTGCCGAACAGGGCACCGGTCAGCGCGGCGTGCGGCTGGTAGTACCACTCGAGCGATGCATCCGCCTGGTACGCCTTGATGGGGCGCAGGCCGGCGGTGCCGCCGTAATAGAGCTGCGGCTGGCCATTGATGGCATTGTTGCTAGAGGTCGGTGCGAGCTCGTCCAGGTCGGGCCGCGACATCGTCTGCGCCAGACCCAGTCGCATTTGCAGTTTTTCCGGCACCAGCCAATCGCTGAAATTCGCCGAGGGCAAGGGGATCGTGTATTGGCCATACGATGCGATGGGAAGTTCGCTCGAATAGTTCACGACGTAGGTCGGCGTCGAACTCGTGGGATCCGCCGACCAGAGGTTGGCGGGAACGGCCTCGGCGGTCGAGGCGACCGTACTCGTGCGCACGATGCGCAGCCCGATATTGCCGGCCCAGCTCAAGCCCGAGAATTCCAACTCGCCATAGAGCGATGTCGTGCGCTCGGAAACATCGTAGGAGTTGTAGGGGTTGAGCGCAGGCAGGGTCTGCGAGAAATTGAAGAGATTGCTGCAGTTTGCCGCCGTGGCGTTGCCGCAGTAGAAAGGGTTGGGCTTGCCGTTCAGGCTTTGCAGGAAAGCCATCAGGGCATTGGAATTCAGGCGAGGCAGGACCGTCGGGTAGGAGCCGCCGGCGCCCTGCATGAAATTCGGAATGTTCACCATCGAGATGACGTTGTAGCCCTGCGAGGCAAACGAATACGGGTTGCACTGGCCCGGACAGCCGGCCGTTTGGTACAGGTTTCCGTATTGGCCCGAACCATTGTTCCAGTCGTTGCTGTCGTCCCAGCGGCCTTTGTCGCGGCGGGTGAGTCCGACGCCGAACAGGACGCGATCGAAGTGCCCCTTGTTCAGGTCGTAGGAACCGTCCACCGTCAACCCGCTCACCATGTCGTGGACGGTGTAGCCGTTCAAGCCGACGTAGTGCGTGGACCAGTACTTGTTGTTGTTGAGGAAACCGGAATTCATCAAGGCGGTGTACGAGCAGTATCCCTTGTTGGTCGTGCTTGCCGTGCCCGCCGGACAGTTGGACAGCCCGAGCTGGCCGGGCGGGATCGCGACATTCAGGTTCGGCAGGCTGTTGGGCACGTCCTGCATGTTCAGGATGTCGATCGCGTAGGGCGTTTGCGAAACCAGGCCGGCCGTCACGAACGTATCCTGGCCGCCTTCCGGGCGCTTGGCTTTCGACTGGTACAGATCGCCCGTGAATGACCATTTCGGTGCCGGTTTCCAGGTCGCGTTCACGCCGTACATCGAGGTGTTCACGACACGGTTCATCGTGTTGTTGACCATTTCCGGCTGGAAATTGTTGGCCGTCACGGAAGTGACAAGCCCGTTCTGGATCACCGGATTGAACCACTCCGGATTGTTGTTGACGTCGGTGCCGTACGGAAAATAGTACGACTCGTTGTAGCCGACCTGCGGATCGTTCAGGTGCGTGTAGAGCGCATCGGTGACGACATGCAATTCGTCGCTGGGCTGCCATTCGAACTTGCCGGAGATCGCGTCGCGCTTCTTCTCGTCGAAGATCGAGCCGAAGGTGATGCAGCAGGGCGAGACGGCGATCGCTTGGCTCGGGTTCGCGCTCGTGAAGGGATAGCCGGTCGGGCCGTAGATGTTCTGGTTGTACGCGTTGAGCGAATCGGTGCGGATGTTGTTGTCGTAGTGGACGACGCCGACCAGGACGCCCATGGTCTTGTTGTCGTTCGTGTTCTCGGCGTACGCGGAGTACTTCTTGCCGTGCAGCTCGCTCATCGTGTTGTAGTCGCCCTCGGCGTGAATGCCGCCGTGGAACCCGGGGTTCTCGAACGGGCTGGCCGTGCGCAGGTTGACCGTGCCGCCGATGCTGCCTTCGAGCGCGGAGGCCTGCGGGGACTTGAGCACGTCGGCCCCGGAGATGATTTCCGAGGGCAGCACATCGAACGCAAGATCGCGCGAATCGTCATCCGTCGCGAGGATGCGATTGTTGAGCGTGACAATGTTGTATTGCGGCCCGAGTCCGCGCACGCTGACCTTCTGGCCTTCGCCACCGGTCGTACGCGTGATCGTGATGCCGGGCAGGTGGCTGAGGGAATCGGCAACGTCGTCGTCGGGGAAGCGGCCCAGCTCGATCGCATTGATCGAGTCGAGAATGACCGGCGCATCCTTCTTGATCTCGAGCGATTTCTCCATGCTTGCGCTGATGCCCGTGACCACGATCGACTCCAGTTGGGTCGTTTGCGTGCGACACTCGGGCGGCGCATTGTCGACGGCTCCCTTGCACTTGTCGTTTGTCGACGCGGGTGCGGCGCTCGAAGCAGCGGCCGCAGGCGTCCCAGGTGTGGCCGGAGCAGGAGCTTGAGCAGGCGCGGCTTGCGGTGCATCCTGCGCGAGCGCATGCCAGGAGAATCCCGATGCAACCAGTATTACTGCAACCGTACGTACGCCCATGCCTCCGACCCTCCCCAGAACCGTGTGTGCGCTCATTCGTGAATGTTTGCGCCCGTTTGCTCATTCGCGGCTCGTTGAACGACGATAACGGCGAACCGAAATGATTTGAAAATTTTTTGCTTTCGTTTTATTTATTTGCGCTTTCGAAAGCTTTCGTAATAGTATTTACACTTTCGAACTTGTCAAGCACACTTTTGTTTTCTTGTTGAATCGGGATGGCAGTGGCAACACGGCGTCGTTTCCTGCAATTGGCCTCGAGCATCGTGGCGGGCGTGCAAAGCCTCGTCCCCGGCAGCCCCGCGCTTGCGGTGGCGCGCAAGTCCGGCACGATCGAGATCGCCGATGGCGCGATGGCTCTGCAAATCGATGTGCGCATGCGCACGCGGGTGGGGCGCCAGAACGACGGCAAGACCGACTGGCTGACGCCCGCATGCGCGAGCGAATCCTTGCAGGTCGCGCATGGCGATATCGACGACTTCACCTTGCTCAGTCACGCGAGCGAGCCGGTTTTCGGATTGCACGGGCGCGGACGGCGCCTGGTTGCGACCGGTACTGCACACGGGGCAATCGAAAAGACGGTGCGCGCGTATCTCTATGAGCGCTATCCGGGATTTGCGATGATCGAGGTTTCCTATCGCAACCTGGGACAAACCCCGCTCGCCGTGCAAGGGTGGACCAACGGTGCCTTGCGCATGCATGCGCGCGCCGGGCATTCGAAGCCGCATTTCTGGTCCTTCAACGGCGGCACCTATCCGGATCGACGCGATTGGCTACGGCCGCTCGACGATGGCTTTGCGCAGGACAACTTCCTGGGCATGACCGCGTCGGACTACGGCAGCGGTACTCCCGTTGTCGACGTGTGGCGCAAGGATTGCGGCCTCGCCGTCGGACATCTCGCGACCTCTCCGCGCCTGGTTTCCCTGCCGGTTCGCTGCGAGAAGGGCATGGCCCACGTGTCGGTCGTCGCGAAGCAGGAACACACGATTGCACCCCAGGAGCGTTTCGATACGCTCGAGACGTTTGTCGCCGTGCATGGCGGCGACTACTTTGCGACCCTCGACAGCTATCGGCGGATCATGGGCGATCGCGGCCTGCATTCGCCCGAGCCGCCCGAGGCCTCGTACGAACCGATCTGGTGTGCGTGGGGCTATGAACGCGAAGTCACGACACCGATGATCGAGGGCACGCTGCCCAAGGCGCACGACCTGGGCCTGCGCTGGGCGGTGGTCGATGACGGTTGGCAGTCGGCGGTCGGCGACTGGTTCCCGAACCGCAACAAGTACCCGCGCGGCGATGCCGACATGAAGCAGCTGGTCGCATCGATCCGCGACAACGGCATGAAGGCACGCCTCTGGTACACGCCGCTTGCCGCCGCGCCGGGCTCGGACATGCTGCATGACCACACCGACATGCTGCTGCTCGACCCGGAAGGCGAGGTGCGCAACATTTCCTGGTGGAACAGCTTCTACCTTTGTCCCGCCTACGAACCGACGATCGAGGCCACGCGCGGACTCGTGCGCAAATTCCTCGGCGAGTGGGGATACGCGGGACTGAAGGTCGATGGCCAGCACCTGAATGGCGTGGCGCCGTGCTACAACCCCGCGCACAAGCACGCCCGCCCCGAGGAATCGGTCGAGAAGCTGCAGGATTTCTACCGGGCCATCTACGAAACCGCGAGGCAGATCAATCCCGATGCGGTCATCGAGATCTGCCCCTGCGGGACCGAGTACGCATTCTTCAATTTCCCGTCCATGAACCAGGCGCCGGCTTCGGATCCGGAATCGTCGTGGCAGGTGCGCCTCAAGGGCAAGACACTCAAGGCCTTGATGGGACCGCGCGCCCCGTTCGCGGGGGATCACGTGGAACTCAGCGATGGCGGCGACGACTTTGCGTCGACGGTCGGGATCGGCGCCATCGTTTCGACCAAGTTCACCTGGCCGGTCGACCCCAAGCCCAAGGACTCGTTCCTGCTGACGCCCGAGCGCGAGGCGTTGTGGCGCAAATGGATCGCCATCTACAACGAGAAAATGCTGCCCAAATCGATCTATCGCGGCGAGCTCTACGACATCGGCTTCGACAAGCCCGAGGCCCATGTCGTCGAAACCCCCGACCGCATGTACTACGCCTTTTATGCGCCCCGATGGAAGGGCGCGATTCCCCTGCGCGGCTTGCGGGCGGGTCGCTATTCGGTGCGCGATTATTTCCGCGGAACCGAACTGGGTGTCGTGACGAAGCACGACAACCGGATCCACGCCAGCTTCGAGCGCTTCCTGCTGCTCGAAGCGGTTCCCGCCTGACGCGCATGGCTCCGGAAGAAAGGTCCTACGTCGAGCGCGGACTGCTCATCGAAGAACGGCGGCGCCGCATTTGCGACCTGGTGCGCGAGCACGGCAGGGTGACCGTCGAGGAACTCTCGCGGCGTTTCGCGACTTCGGACGTGACGATCCGCATCGACCTGACGGCGCTCGAGGCGCAGGGCGCGCTCGTGCGCACGCGCGGCGGGGCGCTCGTGCGGCGCGACGATGACGACCTGCCGATCGTCGTCAAGCAGACCCTGCACCATGCGGAAAAGATCCGCATCGCGCGCGCGGCGGCAGCGCTCATCCAGGACGGCGAGACCTTGATCCTCGACTCCGGCACCACAACGGCCGAGATCGCGCGTCAGATCCGCACGCTCGAGATGAAGTCGATCAATGTCATCACCAACGCGCTCAACATCGCCGTGCTGCTGGCCGACGTGCCGAGCGTGCGCTTGATCATGCCGGGCGGCTACCTGCGGTCCGAATCCAATTCGCTTTCCGGGCACCTCGCGGAGAACGCCATCGACAGCCTGCGCGCGGACCGGCTTTTCCTGGGCGTCGACGGCCTGGATCCGGAAATCGGCCTCATGACCCCGCACATGGCCGAGGCGCAACTCAATGCCAAGATGATCCGCATCGCGCGCCAGGTCGTTGCGGTTGCCGATTCGTCCAAGCTCGGCCGGCGCAATGTTTCGGTCATCGCGAACGTCGAACAATTGCACATGCTGATCACGGATGCGGCGGCACGCGAGGACATCGTTGCCGAGATGCGCCGGCGCGGCGTGGAAGTGCAATTGGTGTGAGAGGCCCCCGCAAGTCCATTCTGGCGGCGGTGTCGACCTTGCTGCTTGGCGCGTGCGCGCAGCAGCACTATTCGGTCGACGATTTCGCGCGTGTCGAGAAGATCGACGCGCACCTGCATTTGCATGGCCCAGCCGACAGGTTCATGGCGCAGGCAAGCGCCGACGGTTTCCGGGTCCTGACGATCAACGTCGACTACCCGGATTTCCCGCCGATCGAGGAACAGCAGCGGGATGCCGTTTCGCTGCTGCGGCGTTATCCCGGGCGGGTCGCCTTCGCCGCGACCTTCGGAGTCGAGAACTTCTTCTCGCCCGGCTGGGCTGACGCCACCATTTCCCGCTTGCGCCGGGCGCGCACCCTGGGTGCGGTTGGCGTGAAGGTCTGGAAGAACATCGGCATGGAACTGCAGGACGCCGACGGCCACTACGTGATGCTCGATGATCCGCGCCTGCGTCCGGTATTCGACTACCTGGAGCGCGAAGACATCGTCCTGCTCGCGCACCAGGCGGAGCCCCTGAACTGCTGGTTGCCGTTCGACAAGATGACCGTACGCTCGGATCAGGAGTATTTTCGCGAGCATCCGCAGTACTACATGGCGCTGCACCCCGAGCGTCCCTCGCACGAGGCGATCCTCGCGGCCCGCGACCGCATGCTCGAGCAGCACCCGCGCCTGCGGATGGATGGCATGCACCTGGCTTCGCTGGAATGGGACGTCGACAAGGTCGCCGATTTCCTCGATCGCTTTGCGCAGGCCAATGTCGACGTGGCGGCCCGCATGGTGCACCTCGAATACGAGGCCTCGATCGACCGTGAGAAAGTGCGGCGCTTCCTGATCCGCTACCAGGACCGCATCCTCTACGGTACCGACATCGCGCACGCGCGCGGATCCGACGACGCCGCGGTCGCCGCCGAGGCGCATGCCGCCTGGCTACAGGACTGGCGCTTCCTCAACACGGAGGAGGAAATGCATTCGGAGGATTTTTCCGCGGCATTCCATGGCCTGTCGCTGCCCAAGGGCGTCGTCGACAAGATCTACCGGACCAATGCGCAACGGATGTTTCCGGGGGCGTGGCAGGACTAGGGCAGGATCACAGTGCGCAGGCTTGACCTGACGAGGTCGCGCGCACGTGCTCCTTGCCCAGCCAGGCGTTATGGACCGAGTCCCAGGTACTCGCCTGAAGGCCGTCGACACGCCCGGAGTTGAGCGCTCCCCAGGTGCCCGCGTGCAGGAGCGTGTCCTGCGTGTCCATGTTCTGCGGCATTCCCGTCATCACGTAATCGAGATAGCGCGCGACGCTGACGCACGCGAATCCTGGCTGCCGAAGAACATCGAGCACGATCTGCGCGGTGGCGGTATGGTCGGCATGGTCCCCGGGGTTTTGCTTGGGGTCCTCGTCCTGGATATTCACCCAAACGTCGCTTGACCCCCTTGCTTCGGACTGCAGGATGGACGCGAGCAGGTCCTCGAGCTGCCGGTAACGCAGGCTCAGTCGCCCATCGATCGAATGGATCGTGGCCGTCGCGGAGCCCGCGCGCAGGATGCGCAAGGCTTCGTTTCCCGTGACCGGGTAGCCGACACCTTCGAAATTGCCGTCGGGCAGGCGCAGGTTGTAGACCGCGACGAGGTTCCCGATGGAATGGCGCTCGATCACGAGACCGTTGAACGGGACGGTCGTCGTTCTCGTGGCAGGGGGTTCCTTGCCGTCCAGGCCCACCCAGAATCGCAGCGCGCGCTCGTGGCCACTTTCGCGAGCCATCGCGTAATCCATGCCCAGGCCGGCGTCGCCTGCGGTCAAGACGATGAAGACGACACGGGGCGCGTGCGCCTGGATGTCGCGCCAGGCATTTCTACCCATGAAAAGCTCGATATCGTCCGGATGCGCGACGATGTAAAAGCTGGTCGCATTCGCTTCATGCGGGATCGAAAGCGGCGGCGTTGCGCACGCCGACAGGAGGAATGCCGTGCCCATGCAGCAAGCGTGCAGGATCCAGCGCAAGCGCTCAAGAATTTTCCGCGACATCGAATTCCTCGCTGAGGATGATCGTGAGTTGGGGGTGGCCAAGCAGCGCCGTTACGGGCCAGTGCACATCGGCAAGGCCGCGCTGCAAGGCCTCGAGCGCCGGGCGCTTGGCCGGGCCGCTCACCAGCAGCAGGATCCTGCGTGCCGCGCGGATCGTCTCGATTCCCATCGTGATCCCTTGGGAAGGCTGGAACCCTTCGGGCAGTGCCGAACGCGTCTGCGGGGCAAGCGCGACGACATGCGTGCGCGAATTCCACGAGCTGCCCGGCTCGTTGAAGGCGATGTGCCCGTTCGCACCCAGTCCCAGGATCGCGAGATCGAGTCCGCCGCAAGCCGCGAGCTGCGCGTCGTAGCGGCGGCATTCCTTCTCCAGATCGGGGCCATCTCCACGCAGGCGATGCACGCGCTGCGCGCCCGGCACCACCCGGGAAAGAAAGCAGGCCTGCAAGCTGGCCGCGAAGCTGCGCGCATCGTCGCTCGCGACGCCCACGTATTCGTCGAGCTGGAAAAAGCTCGCACGGCCGAATTCGATGGAGCCGGCTGCCTGTCGATGCAGCAGCTCCGCGTACAGTCCCAGCGGTGTGCGGCCGGTCGGCAGCGCCAGCACGGCGTCCGGGCGTGCGGCCAGCACGTGCTGGACGCAATCGGCGGCGCGCCGGTCGAATTCGGCACGGGAATCGCTGTGGAGGATCTGCATCGGAGCCGCAATCGGTTTCGCTTGCCGCGCCGACCCTACATCTTCAGCCGGAAACCCAGGAAATACTGGCGGCCGTTGGAATAGAACGCCTGCGGCTCCTGCGCATTGGAGTAGTACTTGATGATCGGGTTGTTCAGGTTCAGGCCATCGAAGGTCAGCGCCAGTTCGTTCGTGATGTTGACGTTCAACGACGCCGCGAGCGTACCCAGCGGCGCGGCATACTGCGACGTGACGTTCGCGAGGCCGACCAGGAAGCTCGAGCGGTACGTGTAGGCGAGGCGCGCGCTGAACGTCGAATTCTCGAAGTACGCGACCGCATTCCAGGTACTTTTCGAATTGCCGACCAGCGCCGTATTGTTGTCCGAGTGGCCGTCGGCATAGGTGTAATTGGCCTGCGCCCCGAATCCCCAGCCTAGCGGCTGCTGCCACGCGAGCTCGTAACCCTTGTTGCCGGCGCCGACGTTGTAGGGCGAGGTCACCACGAACGGGGCGAAGGTGTTGGTGGTCGTATCCAGGAGGTTGCGCGTGTTGTAACCGTAGGTGACGTACGAGGGCATGTTCATGGTGAACACGCCGAAGCTCAGCAGCGATTCGCGTGCGTAGTACCACTCGAGGTCCGCGTCGTAGTTGATCGAGCGGATCGGCTTGAGGCTCGAATTGCCGCCCGTGCCGGTGAAGTCGATGTTGTTCAGGATTACCGCGGGCGAAAGTGCCGAATAATCGGCGCGCGACATCGTTTCCGCGGCGGCGAAGCGTGCGACCAGGTCGTGCGTGACATCGACCTTCAGGTTGGCGCTCGGCAAGGGATAGAAATAGTCGTGCGTGACCGGCGAATACACGAACTGGTTCGCGTTGTTCGTGTTGTACGAACTGCTGAACTGGCTGGTATCGACCAGGCGCAACCCGACGTTGCCGCGCCAGCGCGGGCCTGTCAGGTTGGCCATGGCGTAGGCGGCGGCGTCCTTCTCCTCGATCACGAAATTGCCCTGGTAGTTCGGACCGGTGGGCACGCTGTTGTAGGCGGTCTCCCAGGCGGCGATCGAATACACGTTCATGACCCAGAAATGCGAAAGAAAGTTCGGACCCGCACCGATGCCCGTCCCGAAGTTGCCGGGCGAGACCGAGCCGTTCCACGCGGGCTTGGGCAATACGACGCCCGGTTCGAGGTAACAGTTGTTGTTCGGATCGGTACTGCAGCCGTAGTTCTGGCCGAAGTCCGTGCGCTTGTGGAACGCGTATCGCGCGCCGAATTTCACGCTTTCGAGGTTGCCATTGTCCAGCGTAAGCAAGGCATCGGCCTGGCCATAGGTCTCGCTGTCGGTGACCTTGACCGAATCGCTCCAGCTGCCGCCATTGATGACATGGTTCGGGTCGTTGAAGTTCTGCGTATTGACGCCCGGAAAGGAGACATTGGCAGGGGAAGCCGTGCCGTTCATCTGGTAGACAAGGGGCGAGTTGATGAGATACGCCTCGTAGCCCCAATCGTGCGGCGTGATGCCGATGCCCTCGGTAAAGCCGACTTTCGTCGTGACGAGCAGGGCATCGCTGGGTTTGTAGGTCGAGTCGAAGTCGGCGTAGGCGGAGGAGGAGCCGGCGTTGGGCCGGTAGATCGAATCGCGAATCCCCGGGAAGGCACCGCCGTTCTGGTAGCCGCCCGTCGAATAGAAATTCTCGTTGGGGAAGGTTGCCGAGACCAGCGTCCCGTTCACGACCTGGTAGCTCGTCGGCGATATGTCGGCGTCGATCTCGTTGGTCGGGCTGGCCATGAAGTTCGTGTCGAAGTTCGTGCCGTTGAAGTGCGAGTAGAAGCCGTTGAAATCGAGGGAAAGCTCGGATGAGGCCTTGTACTGCACGTCGAACAGGCCGCCTTCGCGCCGGCTCTGCTGCGTGAACGCCGCCGATCCGATCTGCGCGGGAAACACGACATTGTTCAGGTCCGGGTGGGCGGCCACGATGGCGGGTTCCGCCGCCTGCGTGATCTGTCCTTCGCCCAGGAGAAAAAGCTCCTGGCCGTCGCGGCGCTCGTGGCGCGACTCCGAGAACAACTGCACGAGGGCGCCAAGATTGTTGGCGTCGTTCTTCCAGTTCACGAGCGCGTTGACCTGAGGGTCCGTCCGGCGCGGCAGGTCTGCGTACAGCGCCTGTGCCGTCGCCTCGAAGGTCCACGGCTTCTTGAAATCCAGGGGCGAGCGCGTGACGATATTCACGTTGCCGGCGGTTCCACCCTCGATGTAGTCGGCCTGCGAGCTCTTTTGCACCTCGACCGAGCTGACGATTTCCGAGGGCAGGAGCGTGAAGCTCACGCTTCGTCCGACGGTGTTGGTCTGGTCGCCGATGTACCAGTCGCCGCTGGAGACCATGTGGCCGTTGATGGTCGTCTGCGTGAGACTCGGGTTGGTTCCGCGAATGCTCACACGGTCGTTTTCCGAAAATCCGCCTTCACCACCCGAGCCGGACATCGTGTTCACGCCGGGCACGCGTTGCACCGCGTCTGCCACGTTCTTGTCCGGCAATTTGCCGATGTCGTCGGCAGTAATCACCTCCATCACCGAATCCGCGTCGCGCTTTTTCAGGAGCGAGCGCTCGTTGGAGGCGCGAATCCCCGTCACCACGATCTCCTCCAGACGCGTGGGTTCGGGCGCCGCGGGCGCAGGTTGCGGGGCTTGTGCCGGCGCCGGTGGCGTGTCCGCGTTTTGTGCCCGTGCCGTGCCCGCCATCGCCGCCAGCGCCATCGCTACCGTGACCGCGATGCTTTTGTGCCGCCGTGCTCCCATGATGCGCCCCTCTCTCGATTTGGTTTTTCTGAATTGCCTTCAGGTGCTGCCGTGTGCCTTCCCGGTTTTTCCTTCACCTTGCCCGTGGCGCCCGGACCTGAGCCAGTCCTGCATCCGGGTTGTTTCATTGCGCACGAGCGGTTTGGCCCACCAGCTCACGCTCAGGATGAATCCCAGCGTCACGAACACGACGAGCAGTGCGAATCGGAGGCCGAGGTGGTCGCCCAGCGCGCCAACAAGCAAGGGAATTACCGCGCCACCGAGGATTCCGGTGCACAGGATTCCGGAGAGCGCGCCATGGTTGTCGCGGACGGAGTTGAGCCCGAGCGAAAACACGATGGAAAACATGACCGACAGGAAGAAGCCGCTGGCGGGAAAGGCGACAAGGGAGACCGGCGCCGGCCCGAACAGCGCGAGCGCCACGCAGCCGATCGCGCATACGGTGAAGCCGGCGAGAACGATCTGCGAATCGAGCAGCCGCAGGAGCAACATGCCAAGGACGCAGCCCACGGACATGAGGCCCCAGAAGCGACCGACCGCATTGGCACCATCGGTGGTCGGCGAGAATTGATGGTAGGTGCTGAGGAACTGCGACATCCAGTTCGCCAGGCTCTGTTCCGTGCCGACATAGGCGATGATGCCCAGGAAGAACAAGCGCACGTCGCGACGCGCGAACAAGGCGCGGTAGGTCGCAAATGTGCCGGCGCGTTCGCTGGCGTCGAGTTCGACGCGCGGAATCGGCAGGAATGCGGTGCCGGCGATCAGGGCCACGAAGATGACGCAAAACGCGACATAAAAAGCGATCCAGACCAATGGCTGCGTGTCCGCGCCGGGGCGTTCCATCATCGCGGAGAACACCAGGGGACTGACGAACGACGCGAGTCCGAAAACCAGCTGACCCATCACCGAAAAGAATGCGAACCGTGCCTCGCCTCCCGTGCTGCGCGTAAGCGGGTTGATGACGACCTGCAGCATCGCCATGCCGAGCCCGATCACGAAGAGGCCGCCGACGACCACGCCATAACGGGGCAGGGCGGAAATGGCGAGGCATCCTGCCAGGTCGAGGGTGAACGCCAGGAGGAGCGTGGTGCGCGGACCGCGGGCCTCCACCAATGCGCCGGCAGGAATCGATACCAGTCCGTACGCGAGGAAGAATGAAAAGGGCAGGAATCCGCCGAGCGCGAGGCTCAGCTTGAAATCGCGGATGATGATCGGCATGAGCGGTCCGATCAGGTTCGTCACGAACGAAATGACGAACCAGACCAGCATGATGTAGCAGAGGATGCCTGTACGCCGGCTCACGCGCGCTCCTGCACCCGGGTCGCGTTTCCTGCCAGCAGCGACGCGAATTCGCCGGCGGCGATGCTGCGCCTGGGAAAGCGCGCGATGATCGCGGTCGCTGCCGCGCAGCCTGCTTGCAGGGCGTTCGAGAGATCGTTGCCGCGCATGCGAGCCAGAAGGTATGCCGCATTGAACGAATCGCCCGCGCCGACCGTGTCGAAGACGTTCGCTTCGCGCGTCGCGCACAGCGCGCTCGCGCCATCCTGCACGCCGATGGCGCCGCGCGCCCCGGCCTTCGCCACCAGGCTCGCGCCGGGCTTGAGGCTTTGCCCGATCCTTTGCATCGCGCGCGCCAAGTCCGTGTCGTCGCCCAGGCTCGCGACCTCCAGCTCATTGAGCAGGACATGCGAGCAGTGGCCGATCCAATCGAGGATCTCTTCGCGCAACTGCGCGCTCCAGCCTTGTACCGGCCATCCGGTATCCAAGGCGATCTCATAGCCGAGGGCGCGCAATTCGCTCATCAGCTGCGGGTATTCCCGGCGCAAGGCCGGCGTCAGGAAGGGCCCGGAAAACAACGCGATTGCGCCGGCATGCGGTGCAGGGCGCAATCGGGCGCGTACGTGTCCTGGCGCGAATTCCTCGAGATGCCCGCGGGTCGTGAAGAAAGTGCGCTCGCCGTTGGCGTGCAGCAAACCGACGGTGACGGTTGTCGGGCTGTCGCAGGTATGGAGACTCACGTCGAGGTCACGCAACTGGGCTGCCAGCCAGGAACCGAAATCGTCCTTGCCGATCGCCGAGACCAGTTGCGAGCGCGCACCGAGGTAATGAACCGCAAGCGCCGTGTTTGCGGCCGAGCCGCCCGCGCGCAATTCGCTGCGCTCCATGATCGACTCGGTACCGATTCGCGGCCATTCGGCAAGCGGTCCCATGACGAGGTCCACGCCGAGATCGCCAATGACTGTCAGGACTGGGGATTTGTCGTGCATGGGCGCCGACTATAGGTCGCTCGCCCTGGGGTGTCAATAATTAAATCTATTGGATTTATTTATTATTTAACTACTACAAACGCCCAGCCCGGGCGATGGAGCGCTGGCCCAGGAGATCCGCCACGCCAGCATCGGGATGGCGCTCGGGCTGGAGCGTATCCAGGCGCGGTGCGAGCATTTCGTAGATGGGCAGCACGGCGGCACCGAGGATCGAACTGTCCTCCTGGCGCTCGGAGAGCACGATCCGGTCGAAAGGAACCGCGACGCCGCCCCGCACGGATCGCAGCAGCGGCTGGGCCAGCGAAACGAGGTGCTGGACCAGGGCCTTCGGGGCGGAGCCGCCGATGACGATGGTGCGCGGGTCCAGCATGTTCTCGATGATGCAGATCGCATCGCGCAGCCGGTCGGCCGCCTCGCGGCACCACGCGGCGAATGCGCGCCCGCGCCCGTCGTCGCCACCGCCACTTTCCAGGCGCGCGACAATCTGTGCGCCGCGCTCGGGGGCCGCTTCCAGGCCAAGCGCCTCGTCCATCGCATGCAGGGACAGGTAACGCTCCAGGCAGCCGGTGTTGCCGCAATAGCAAGGGCGGCCACCGGGCACCACGGGGATGTGGCCGATCTCGGTGGCGTTGTCATTGGAGCCTCGGTAGGCGGCCCGGTTGACGACCAGCGTGCCGCCGAGCCCAACGCCCAAGTGCAGATAGAAGAAGTTGTCGAGCGACTTGGCCACGCCGAACAGGATCTCGCCCAATGCGCCAGCGACGCTGTCGACGCTGTAAAAGACCGGCAGGCGCGTGGCGTCGCGCAATTCGTCGAGCACGGACAGATCGGTCCAGCCTTCGAGAGCGGTCGGACCGACAAAACTGATGTCGGTCGAGACCAGGGGACCGGGAAGCGCGACACCGATGCCCCACACGCGCGCACCGCTCGTCGGGCGTGCCAGCAATTCCTGCACCAGGCGCGCCATGATTGCGAGCGACTGGCGCCGGTCGTGGGTGTCGACTTCCGCTTCGCGCCGGCGCAGGACTTCGCCGACGAGATTCACCAGGGCGGCGCTGACGCGCCCGGGTTCGATGCTGATCCCGACCGAACTGCCGGCATTGGGATTGAGCTCGAATACGATGGGAGGCTGCCCGCGCACCTTTTCGCCCTTCAAGCGCTGCGCTTCGATCAGCCCGATCGCTTCGAGGTCGTTGGTGATGTTGGCGACGGTCTGCGGACTGAGCGCGACGAGGTCGACGATTTCCTTGCGCGACAGCGTGCCGTGCTGGCGAATCAGGTCCAGCACGATGCGCCGATTGAACGGAGCACTCGATTGCTGGGTTGCGCCGCGATTCAGGCTCACCATGATTTCATTATAAACATCTATTCGTTGTGTTTATTGACAAGTCGCCGAATCAGCGCCTATTGTGCGCGACTGCCATCGCCCCCGAGACCCTATGCCTGCGTTTCGTGACTTCACGCTTTGCGACTTCATTTTCTTCGGCGCGCTCCCCTGGATCTGCGCCACCGGCGCAAATGCCCAGGACGTACATATCGACGCGACCCCGGCGCATGCGATCCATGTCCTGCGTCCTGTCGAGGCACTGGGGGCGGCGGTCGATCGGATTCCCACCGGGATGTCCGACAAGGTCCTGACACCCGATATTTTGAAGACGATTCTTGCCTCGGGTTGGCAGACCGTCACCTATCGGCAAAACACGGAATTGCACGCCGAAGCGTGGCACTGGAATTCTCACGGGTCCTGGAGCGAAGCGTCAGATCGTGGTTACTTTACCGGCAGCGCGGTTCCCCTTGCCGAGCCGATCCTGCATTCGTATGGCTATCCACTGCCGCGGCGGGGGGTCACCCGTGACGACGGCACCGACACGATCGGGTATTCGCGCATCACCGACGGCGACCCGCGTTCGTTCTGGAAAAGCAATCCGTACCTGACGCATGCCTTCACCGGCGAGGACGATGCCTTGCACCCGCAGTGGATCATTCTCGACCTGGCGGACCGGCAAGCGGTGAGCGCCATCCGGATCGAATGGGCGCAACCGTACGCGACGGCCTACCTGGTTCAATATTGGACAGGCGAGGACCCGATCCGCAAGCCCACCGCCGGAACCTGGCAGCTATTCACTCACGGCCAAGTCACGGCTGGCGGGGGCGGCCGCGAGACCTTGCGCCTCGCGGAGGAACCGGTGCGCGCGCAATGGATTCGCGTCCTGATGACGCGCTCGTCGGAGAGCTGCGAAGCGGCCCTGCGCAGCGACGTTCGCAATTGCGTGGGCTACGCCATCGGGGAAATCTCCCTGGGGACGCTTGGAGCCGATGCAAGGCTGCATGACCTCGTACGTCACGTGCCGGATCAGGATCAGACGGCGACCTATTGCTCCTCGGTGGACCCGTGGCACGAGGCCGGCGACCTCGACGAATCCGCAGGTGAGCAGATCGGATTCGACCGCTTCTTCACGAGTGGCGTGACGCGCGGCCTGCCCGCCATGATGCCGATCGCGATGTTGTACAACACGCCCGAGGACGCCGTGAACGAATTGCGTTACCTCGCCGCGCGCAAATACCCGGTCTCGTACGTCGAAATGGGAGAGGAAGCGGATGGCCACTACACGCCGCCCGAAGACTATGCGGCCTTGTATATCCAGTTCGCGCACGCGCTGCATGCATTCGATCCTTCGCTTCGACTGGGCGGCCCGATCTTCACGGGGCAGAACGAAGATATCGAGACCTGGCCCGATGAACACGGCGACGCCTCCTGGACGCGGCGCTTCCTGGCCTATCTGCGTTCGCACGGCCGCATGTCGGACCTGGCATTCTTTTCCTTCGAGCACTATCCGGTCGACCCCGGCAAGCTTTCCTGGAGCAGTCTGTACGAGGAACCGCATTGGGTCGCGCATATCCTGGATGTCTGGCATGCGGACGGCGTGCCGCGCGACGTGCCGATGTTCATCACCGAGTCGAATTTCTCCTCGCAATATTCGGAGGGCTACCTCGATGTCTGGAGCGCGCTTTGGCTTGCCGATTACGTCGGCGCGTTCTTCCAGGCCGGCGGCGATGCCCTGTATTACTTCCACTATTTGCCTGAGCCGCCGGGCAATGGCATCCACGGATCCCCAGGGACGTTCGGATTCCTTTCGGTCGATTCCGATTTTCACGTGCGCCAGCCGCTCGCGCAGTTTTATGCGGGTCAGCTCATCAATACGGAATGGGTCGAACCCGGCAACGGCGCACATCGGATCTTCCCCGCGCAATCGAGCGTGCGCGACGAGGCGGGACACGTGCTTGTCACGGCGTACCCCCTGCGCAGACCCGACGGCCAATGGTCCGTGCTTCTTGTCAACAAGGACCAGGAGAATCCGCAGTCGGTGCGCATCGCCTTCGACGACGCGAGCGCGCACAGGCAGATGCACTTTGCCGGCACCATCCGTCAAGTGACCTACGGGCGCGCGCAATATCAGTGGCGCCCCGGCAAGGACGCACATGCGGAACCGGACGAGCCCCCCGTCCACACGACATTCCAGGGGACTGCGAATCGAAGCATCGAATTGCCCGCCGCGTCGATCACCGTGCTGCGAGGGCGGATCGAGTAGGAATCTAGCGCACGATTGCCTTGCGTATCCTGGCGAGTCCCTCTTCAATTTGCGCCGGATCGACGGCGCCGAAGCCGAACACAAGTCCGCCAAGCGTTTCCTTGCCGAGGAAATAGCGACGTAACGAATGGACGTGCACGCCGGATAGGCCGGCTCTCCTGGCAAGCGCTTCGACGTCGAGTGCGGGTTGCGCCGCGGCCGCAACGTGCATGCCATAGAGCGATGCGATCGGCTCGAACCAGCGCTGCAATTCGCCGCGCAGTCCGGCGAGCAGCCGTTCGCGGCGCTTTGCGTAGATCGCGCGCATCTTGCGGACATGCCTGGCGAGGTGGCCACCCGCGATGAAGTCCGCGACCGCCAGTTGCACCGGCACCGAGCAATGCCAATCCAGGCAGTTCTTCGCGGCGATCAGGTTGCGCAAGGACCATTCGGGCGCGATGACAAAACCCAGCCGCAAGGACGGCAGCATGCACTTGGAGAAGGTGCCGACGTAGAACACGACGTCGCCATCGCTCGTGGCGCGCAGCGCCTCGAGCGGGCTGCCCTCGTAGCGGAATTCACCGTCGTAGTCGTCCTCGATGATGACGCATCCCTTTTGCCGGGCGTAGTCCACCAGTTCCCGGCGGCGACGCGCCGACATCGTGACGCCCAGCGGGAACTGGTGCGAAGGGCAGACGCAGATCACGCGCGCGTCCGCAGCGATCCTGTCCACGCAAATGCCCTCGGCATCGACAGGTACGGGTAGCAGCCGGGCGCCCGCCGCCGCGAACGCGACGCGCATCGGGGGATAGCCCGGGTCCTCGATCGCCACGCTAGTCTCGCCGGGCCGGACAAGGACGCGCGCCAGCAGATCGAAAGCCTGCTGCGCTCCGGATGTGACGACGAGCTCATCCGGGTGGCACGCGATGGCGCGCGTGAGAGCGATATGACGCGCGACCGCCTCGCGCAGCGGATAGCTGCCCTGGTTGCCTTGGGCACTGCGAAAGCCCGGAGGCTTGCGCTCCAGGCCGCGCAATTTGCGGACCGTCACCTGGCGAAACACGTCGTGGGGGAACAGGCGCGAGTCGATGAGGGCGGGACGAAAATCGACAATGGGTGGGGACGCAGCTTTCCCATTCCGGCTTGTTTCCCGCACGGGCGCGTCCTGCCAGAAGCCCATCGCCGCCGTCACGTCCGGGCGCAGCCAGAACTCGTTCATCCGCGGCACATCGGACTTACGCGTCTTCGCGGCCTTCTTGCGTGCGCGCGCCGGCGCGCCCTGGGAGGAACGATCGGCGACGAAGGTTCCGGATCCGCGGCGCGTGGCGACGAGTCCTTCGATCGCGAGGCGTTCGTATGCCTCGGCCACCGTGTTTCGTGACATGCGGAAAATCGACCCGGCCTGGCGTGTGGCGGGCAGGCGCGTGCCCGGCACGAGGCGCCCATCGAGTATGGCGGCTTTCAACTCGCGCACGAGCGTGCGCGAGGCCTGGCGCGCGCCTTTGCCGGCCAGCGCAAGGTCGATTTCAAAGATGGGATCCATCAGGCAGGCAACGTGACCACCGCGCGTGGCCCACGAAAATTTCCGGGAAGTGGCGCAACACGGGCATGGGGTCGCCGGAATAATGACAGCCAGGAAACGCGAGCCGCCTCCTCGAATTGCAGGCGCGCAGCGGGCATCAACAGGGAGCGGACCACGCAATGGACCTGATGGAAAGAATCAAGATCTGGACTCCCGTATTCGGCGCCGTCGTTGCCGCGGCACTCTTGCCGGCGCTACTGCAGCCGGCGTGCGGCGCCTCTTCGGCAGCAAGCCTGAGCCCGATCAACGGGGCGGGCGAGCGCGATGGCAGTCACGACTTCGACTTCAATCATGGAGTCTGGCACACCCACATCCACCGCACGCTCGATCCCTTCAACCCGGCCTCCGAGAGCATCGATCTCGACGGAACCGTCAACACCCGGAAGGTCTGGGGCGGCCGCGCCGCACTCGAGGAGATCGAGACGGAAGGGCCGCAGGGACACTGGGAAGGAATGACGCTGTTTCTCTACAACCCGCAGGCGCATCAATGGAGCATGTCGTTTCTGAACGGCAAGGAACCCAATTTGGGCTTGCCGTTGGTCGGGTCCTTCCACGACGGCGTCGGCGAATTGTTCTCGCAGGACACCTTCCGGAACCGGTCGATCCTGGTGCGGGGCAAGTGGTCCGCCATCGCCGCCGATTCGCACCAGTACGAGGAATCGTATTCGCAGGACGGAGGAGCAAGCTGGCATCAGGCATTCCTCGCAAAGCTCACGCGCACGCAGAACGCGCTGGCCGCGCCCGGCGAGGCTCCGCACGATTTCGACTTCGACCTCGGCCAATGGCAGACGCATTCGAAGCGCCTCCTGCATCCGCTGTCGGGCTCGAACACCTGGGTGGAGTTGGACGGGGAAACCGACGTCGCGCCGGCCTGGGGTGGACGCGCGAACCTGGCGCAATATCACGCAGATGGTCCGGCGGGACGCATCGAATTGCTGTCGCTGCGTTGGTACAACCCGGTTGCGCACCAATGGAACCTGGATTTCGCGACACCCGGCGTCGGCGTGCTCGGTGTTCCCGGAGCCGGAGTCTTCCGCGATGGTCGTGCCGATTTCTTCGACCAGGAAATCATCGACGGCAAATCGATCCTCGTACGCTTTTCGATCTGGGCGATCGACGCGAATTCGGCCCAGTCGGAACAGGCTTTCTCGCCCGATGGCGGGAAGACCTGGGAAGTGAACTGGGTCAACAAGTACACGCGCAAGACTTCGCCATCGGCGAAGAACTGACGCCATGCGGGACAAGCTTGGAATCGGACGGCACTGCGTGCGCTCAGGAACGCCGGCGCGCGAGGCGGTAGCGGTGGACCAATTCCCATGTGACGAGCTGAAGCGCGAAGGCGAATACCGTTGCACCACCGAGATCCAGCGCCAGGCGTTCATTGGCATCGCGCAGCCGCGTTCGTTGGGCCTGCGCGACCTCTCGCAAGTCCGTCTCGACGTCTTCGATCGCCATGAGCGCCGTGTTCGTCGCATCGATCTGCCCGCTCAGAGCAGATTCGAGGACCTCGCGCTCGCCGGGCAGTGAGGCGGCACGGCGTGCCGCGATCGCCTTCTGCAGGCCCGCGATCCCTTCGCGCAAGGTGACCAGGCCCGGCAATCCGTTCATGCGCTGCGCAGCCTCGATGCGCTCGAGCAGCTCGCCGAATGGTTCGTCGGTGGATGCGCCTGACGTGTTCGTCGCAGGAGGAGAATTCTCCGCGCGGTGCAGCCGCAACTGGGCCACATCGAGACACGCGACGCGCAATCGGCTCAAGTCGATCATGGCGTCCTGAACCTGCTCCAGGCGCTGCGATTGCGCCCGGCTGTCTTGCAAGGATTCCGCCGCGGCAAGTGCCGAAAGCACCAGCAAGGCCAGCAAGGTTCCGGCACCCCACCACGCCAGTGCTGCGGGCGCGCGCAACTGCGCCTCGGGTGCTGTGGCGGCCCGCTCCATCAAGGGAGCGCCTTCAGGGGGCAAGATTTTGACCACGATCCATCCCCAGCCTTTTGTCCATTTTCGGGACACTTTCGGCGCCGAGTCTATCGCGCGGGTCTGAATTCCGTATAGGAAGTGCCGTCATTACCTGCACCGCTCGAGGTGTAGCGATATTGCGTTGCAACAGACGTGAATTCAGTGACTCGAACCAGAATTCCGGGAATTTAGACACTAGGCGAAGGGCTTTCCAGCAGGTAGCATTCTTAACGAATCTTAATCCTACATTCTCGAACTGTGGTGCCCTTGATCCACCTGCTGATCGCCGACGACCACAAGATCTACATCCAGGGACTGCGCCGCTTGTTGAACGACCACGCCGACCTCAAAGTCGTTGCGGAGGCGAACAACTATGCGGAAGTCATCCAGGCCGTTCGCACGCATCCGATCGACGTCGCGGTGCTGGATCTTTCGATGCCGGGGCGCGATGGCCCGGAGATGATCAGCCATGTGAGGGCATTGCGGCCTTCGATCAAGACCGTCGTGATGACCATGCACCGGGAGATTCCCCTCGTCATGCGCGCCTTGCGCGTCGGCACGGATGCCTATCTCCTGAAGGATTACGCCGCGGAAACGCTGATCGGCGTGATCCGCCACGTGGCGGCGGGCGGGCGTCACATCTGCCCGGAGATCGCCGAGCGCATTGCGCTGTCGGTTTCGCAGGGAAACGGCGGCGAGCCCGCGCACACGCGACTCACGGACCGAGAGTTCAAGGTTTTCCAGATGCTGGTCGCGGGCAAGCGCGGGTCGGAGATCGCGCAGGAGCTGTCGCTCAGCGAGAAGACCGTGAGCACGCACAAACTCCATGTCCTGCGCAAGATGAACCTGAGCAATCGCACGGAGCTCATCGTCTACGCGATCAAGCACGAGTTGGTGAAGGTGTGACACGCCTGGAAGGAAGCGGCGCATGCGACGGGCATTGCGCAAATTCTGGCTGCCCCCGCTCCTGAGCTTCCTGGCCCTCGCCGTGCTCTTCACGGCGGTCGGGACCTGGACGTATTGGCGCGTGCAGCGCTCGGTGCTTGCCTACGTCGATGGCAATCTGCGCACCGTCGTGCGCCTGAAATCCGACCAGGTTTCGCACTGGCTCGAGGAGGTCGAGGAGAGCATCGAAATCGAGGCGGACCGCCGGCCATTGGCGCGCGCGACACGCGAGTGGCGCCTGCAGGCGCGTTCGTTGACGAGTGTGCCTCCTCGTATCCTCGATCTGCTGGCGCACGTGTGTTCGTCCCCCCCAACCGTCGAATGCAGCCTGCATGCGCCCCAGGACGCCGCCTTGTGGGCCTCGAACGGCTACGGAACGCGATACTCTTCGCTGCCGCCCCAGGCGGCGGTCGCGCTGCGCGACGCCGAGCCCCAGCTCGAGGATTTCCACGTCGAAGTGCGCAATGACAGGCGGCACGCCGTGCTGGGCTACCTGTATGCCTTGCGCGAGGCGCCCGTCCCGGCGCCCGCGGTAGCACTGCTGCACGTGACGATCGATTCCGGCGGAATGTTCGATGTCGTGGCGGGCAAATGGCCCGGGCTTTCCGCCAGTGTCGAGACGCTGCTCTTGCGCGGGGACGGCCGGCGCGCCACACCCGATGCCGAGGCCGAACCCGCGACGGGAGCCGGCGCGAACGTGAGCGAGATCGATCGCCTTGCCGTCGCGGGAGCCAAGGACCTGCTGCAGGGGCGCGACGACGCCGGTCACGACGTCCTCGCGTATGCGCTGCCGGTTGCCGGCACACCGTGGTTCGTGCTGACCAAGGTTGATCGCAGCGAGGCATTCGCCGAGTTGAATACGATCGCGATCCTGTTCGCGCTGGCAGTCGGCGTGGTTGCCTTGATCTCCTGCATTTCCTGGTCGGAGCGCCGCCGCCACCGCGAGGCCCGTTCGCGCGAACAGACCGAGCGCCGGCGACTGGAGGCAGAGCGCGCCGCCCATGTGTCACGCCTGCAGGAGCTCTCGCACCGCATCGTGGCCGTGCAGGAGCGCGAATGCCGCGTCATTTCCTCCGAGCTGCATGATCGCGCCGGGGCCAACCTTGCCGCCATCAAGCTCAACCTGAGCGCGATTCTCAAGTCGGCTCCGGTGGGTACCGACGAATCGCTTGCGGCGCTCATTGCCGAGACGGAAGAGCTGCTGATGGACACGATTGCGGAGTTTCGCGAGCTGTGCACGGATCTGAGTTCTTCCGTGCTCGAACACGTCGGCCTGGTCGAGGCCCTGGAAAGTCGCGCACTGCAGTTCACGCGGCGCACCGGCTTGGAAGTCACGGTGCGCAGCGACGATTTCGAGGACCGATTTTCGCCGGATGTCGAATCCATGCTTTTCCGCATTGTCCAGGAGGCATTGAACAACTGTAAGCGCCACGCGGGCGCACGGCGCGTCTCGATCCATGTCCTGCGGGCGAACGGCCGCATCGAGCTGACCGTCGACGACGACGGCACGGGCTTTGATCTCGCGCACATCGACGCCGCCGCGGCTGGTGCGGGCCAGGGTCTCAAGACCATGCGCGAGCGCGCGGAATTCGCGGGCGCGCGCTTTTCCCTCTGGTCCGAACCGGGTCGCGGCACGCGCATTCGCGTCGAGCTTGATGCCAGCAATGCGTTTGCGGGCGTCACATAGCGGGGAGGGCGATTCGGTAAGCTATCGTCATCCGTTTCCTACCTTGCACACAGGAGCCAGCGCATGGGCACGAATGTCGAATTTCACCGCCCGGACGGGAAGAGCGTCTCCGGGTACCTGGCAGAGCCGGCCTCGCCCTCGGGTGCGCCGGGTGTCGTCGTCGTCCAGGAGTGGTGGGGACTCAACGCGCAAATCCGGGGAGTGGCGGATCGCCTTGCCGATGCCGGTTTCCACGCCTTGGTGCCGGACCTCTACCGCGGCAAGTCGACCGTGGAGGAAGAGGAGGCCCAGCACCTGATGCAGGGATTGAATTTCGCCGATGCGGCTTCGCAAGACATCCGCGGCGCGGCGCAGTTCCTGAAGGCGCGCGCCGGGAAGATCGCGATCTCGGGCTACTGCATGGGTGGCGCGCTTGCCCTGCTTTCGCTGGGGGCGAGTTCCGAATTCGACGCTGGCGTGCTGTGGTACGGCCTGCCGCCGCTCGATTACGTCGACGCGTCGCGCATCAAGGTTCCCTTGCTGGGGCATTGGGCGACGCAGGACGAATTCTTCGCGATCGAAAACGTGGATGCGCTGGAAAAGAAGCTGCGCGGTGCCGATGTGCGCTTGGAATTTCACCGGTACCTGGCGCACCACGCGTTTGCCAATGAAACGGCCGTCGGCCCGGGGCGAATCGCAAAGACGCAATACGATGCGGTCTGGTCACGACTCGCGTGGGACCGCACGATGCGCTTTCTCGGCCGCTGTCTCGGATAAGCCAGGAGAAGACCCATGCCACTTGTTCGCGTGTTCGCGCCCAGGATGCTGACGGACGACCACATTCGCAAGATTTCCGAGGCGATCCATGGTTCCCTGACGAGCACGTTCAACGTCCCGCCCAAGGACCGTTTCCAGGTTCTCACCCGGCACGAGGGCGGCGAGATCGTTTGCGCCGAGGAATACCTCGATATCGTTCACAGCGGCAACGTCCTGTTCATCCAGATCCATTGCAATGAAGGGCGGACCGTCGAAATGAAGCGCGCGCTGTACGCGGACATCGTTGCCTCGGTGACGCGCCAGGTGCCGATCCTCCCCGCGGATATCGTGATCAACCTGGTCGAAGTCAAGAAAGAGAACTGGTCCTTCGGCAACGGCATTGCGCAATACGCCGCGTAAGGCCGACCGGCGGCTCGCGCCGCCGGCTGCCCCTGCGTCAAGTGTCCGGGTCGATCGCGAGAATCAGGGGCTCGTGAACTTCTTCACGGTATTGTCGCCGTCGTCCACGAAATAAATGCCGCGGCCGTGCGGTTCGATCGCGAGGCCAAACAGGCTGCCTGCGCCGAAAGCCGTCTCTACCGTCTTGACCGCGACCTGCTTTCCGCCGGGAGAGACTTCCACCAGGTTGCCGTCCGCTCCGTTGGCCGCGATGAGGTTGCCATTGGGCGCGGCGGCAAGACCGAGCGGGTCGTTGAGCGCTCCTCCTTGCGAAACGGTGCGACCCGTCGAGGCGGACGATCGACGCGTGAGCGCGTCCGGGATTGCGGCGATTCGATTGCCCAGGCTGTCGGCAAGGTACAGGGTACCGTCCCACGATAGCGCCAGGCCGGTCGGTCCGATCACGAGCGCATTGGGGTCCGCGGTCTGCGCAAAGCCGGAGCCGATGATCGTCGTACTGATCCTGCGCGGGATGCCGCCGGGCATGTCGGGCAAGGCGAGGTCGATGCGGATGACGGTGCCTTCATCGACCACGTGTGGTGATCCCTTCGTCACATTGCCATTGAGCACATTGGTGACGAACAGAGCGGCCTGATCGCCGTCATCGAACGCGGTCATGTCCCACGGGCCGTTGATTCCATCACCGACGAGGGATTCTGCGAAGTGACCGTCCTTGTCGATGACGAGCAGGCAACCTGCGCCTGCGTTCGCCGATTGTCCTGTCGGGCTGGGCAGGCTTCCGACGACGACCCAGCCGGAGTCGAGGATCGAGAGCGCGGTCGTCAAGCCGATTCCGCCCGGACAACTGCTCGCGATTCCCGCCGAATCCAGATGCGCGAACACGCTCGTGCTGCCGTCCGGTGCAAGCTGCACGATCGTCGTGCCGGTTCCCTGCAGGTTTGCGGAATTGTTGAAGTTGCTGACAAGCACGTGGCCGCGGTGCAGTTCACCGATCGAACGGTGCACGACGGCAATGCCGTACGGATTCACGTCGCCATTGGCGGGGACGGTGGAAGCGACGAGCTTGACGGCGGAGAAGCGATCCAGGAACGGCTCGTCGCCCGCAGCCTGCGCAAAGCCTGCGGCGCAGCAGGCGATGGACGCAAGCGCGACGATCGATGTCCAACGACGAATTCGCGATGACAGCATGATGACCTCCCAGGGAAAGTTGTCTGTCTTGCGAGGCGTGAATGCCGGACTTTCGTGAATCGGTTCACGCGTGCCGGCACGCACTCTCCCGCGCGGCGCGAAAGAGCGGCATTGAACCAATTGCGCGCAAAAGGGCATTCACGTGACGTAAGGGGACCGAACGGGAGGTCGTCATGAAGAAGGAATCCGGTGGCGATTTGCGGCGCGCGATCGTCGCTTCGATTGCGACGGTCGTGCTGGCGTCATCACTGGCGGGACTCGCTGCTTGTGGCGGAGGCGGGGGATACGGCGGCGGTGGCGGGGGTGGCGGCATGTCGAACTACGGCGCACCGGTGATCACGGCCCAGCCACAAAGCGCCTCCGTCGCGTCCGGACAATCGGCCTCGTTTGCGGTGAGCGCGTCGGGCAGCGGCTTGACGTACCAATGGATGAAGAACAGCATCGACATCGCGGGCGCTACCATGCCCACCTACGAAACTCCACCGGCGACCACGGCGGACAACAATGCGCAGTTCGCGGTTCGGGTGAGCAACATGTACGGGTCTGTCGTGAGCAGTCACGTAAGCCTGATGGTGATGTAGGCGGGATGATGTCGGCATCGGCACCGCACGATCGGGCTGGACGAGTCGCGCAAAGGCATGAGGACGCAGCGCTGATCGAGCGCGTCGCGGGCGGCGACCGGGGCGCCTTCGAGGCGCTCTATTTCGCCTATTACCCGCGCCTGGCACGATTCGTCGAGCGTACGGTGCGACGTCCTCACCTGGTGGGCGAAATCGTCAACGACACGATGCTGGTCGTCTGGCGGCGGGCGGGGACCTACAACGGCGCGTCGAAGGTCTCCACGTGGATCTTCTCGATCGCCTACCGCAGTGCCCTGCATGCCTTGCGTGGTGTTCGCGATGCCGTGGACCTGGACGAAATCGGCGAGGAACCGGTGTCGGCCGACAGCGGACCCGATGCGAGCCTTATGCAATTGCAGGACCGGCGCGTACTCGACCAGGCCTTGGCTGCGTTGACGCCGGAGCATCGGGCGGTCGTGGAGCTGACCTATTACGAGGAATGCACCTGTCGCGAAGTCGCCCAGGTAGTCGGGTGTCCTGTCGATACCGTCAAGACCCGCCTGTTCTACGCGCGTCGCCGCCTGCGGGTACTGCTTGCCTCGAAGAAGGAGGAAGTGCGATGAACGGTCGCGTGCTCGTTTTCGGCAAAACCGCACACCGGCAGGCGGCCGAACTGCTTCCCTGGTATGCAAGCGGCAAGCTCGATGATGAGCAACGCGCGCTGGTCGACACGCATCTGCGCGGCTGTGCGGAATGTCGCCAGGACCTGGAGTGGCAGGAGGAGTTTCGCCGCAACTATGCGGATAGCGGAACGGCGGTTGGTGCCGAGCAGGGGTTCGCCCTGTTGGAGCGTCGCATGGACGACCCGTTTCGCCTGGGATCGTGGCTGCGCCGTCATTTCGTGCCGGTGCTGGTCGCGCAGTGCGCGGTCATCGTGTTGCTCGCCGGGAGCGTGCTGGTGCGCGACGCGGCGCCGGAGACCTACCGCACGCTGGCGGCGGGGGCGAAGAGCGCCGCCGGAGCGCAGGCGCAGGCCGACATCGTCGTCGCATTCGATCCCTCGGTGCGCGAACAGGACCTGCGCCGCATCGTGCGCAGCGCGGGCGCGCGCATCGTCGGGGGACCTACGTCGACGGGGGGGTATCTCCTGGCCGCCGGTTCGGTTGGCGAGGAGGCAACGCTGCGCCTGTTGCGGTCCCAGAATGGTGTACGTTTGGCCGAGTCCCTGCACGGTACGGCACCGCCATGAGAATCGCCCGGCGCGCCGCCTTCCTCGGATGCTGTCTCGCATGGGTGCATGCGAGCGTCTTGGCGCAGCCGGAGCAGTCCGATGCGCGGATCCTCGTCATGTTTGCTCTCGCTCCTGCCCATTTTCGGCCCGATGTGGATTACCCCGGTGGCTACGACGCAAGTGCCGACCAGGAGTCGCGCAAACGAACGGCGCGCGATGTCGCGCAGGCTTATGGGCTGAATATGGTGGACGACTGGCCGATGCCCGCCTTGGGTGTGGCTTGCTTCGTGATGGCTGTCGCGCCAGGCACGTCGATCGAAACCAAGCTCGAACAGTTGCGCGGCGACCGGCGTGTCGAATCCGCGCAGGCAATGAATCAGTTTCGGGGACTCGGTCGCGGCGATCCGCTTGCACCGATGCAACCGGCTTCGACACTGTGGCATCTTGCGCGATTGCACGAATTCGCCGATGGCAGGGGTGTGAGCGTCGCGCAACTCGACAGCGGCGTGGACCGATCGCATCCGGACCTGTCGGAGCAGGACATTCGCGTGGAGGACTTTGTCGGCGGCGAGCTTGATGGCGGAGAAGCGCACGGCACGGAAGTTGCCGGAATCATCGTGGCCGGGACCGGCAACGGCGTCGGGATCGCGGGGATCGCGCCCGGGGCACGTCTGCTTGCATTGCGCGCGTGCTGGCAGGTGCAGGAGCGTTCCAGCCTGTGCAACAGCTTTACCCTGGCCAAGGCCTTGCAATTTGCCATTGACCGAAAGGTTCGCATCATCAACCTGAGCCTGACAGGTCCGGCCGATCGATTGCTCGAGCGGCTGCTGGAAGTCGCGTGGCGGCGCGACATCGCCGTGGTTGCCGCGGCCGACCCGGATGCGAGCGACGGCGGATTTCCCGCCTCGAGCGACCACGTGCTCGCGGTAGGCATGGAGGGCCCGATGGACGTCGGCACGCCTGGCAAAGCGGATGCCTGGGCGCCGGGACGCGACGTTCCAACCACAACGACGGGGGGACGATGGGAGTTCGTGAGCGGTTCGTCCTTCGCTGCCGCTCATGTATCCGGGCTGCTGGCCTTGATGTTGGAATTGTCGCCGGCATGGAAGCCACAAGAGCTCGTTTCGGCCTTGCGTCCGGAAGGCGCACAAGCGGTCAGCGCATCGCGGCGCCCGCGCTTGGGTCCGATCGATGCCTGTCTGGCGCTCAGTCGAGCGGCAGGCGCGCCCAGCATCTGTCGCGAAGAAGGCACACCCCGCGTCGTATCCAGCCATTGACCGCCGCCGTGCGAACCAGTCGCGGTCGCGCATCCGGGCTTTGTGCCGGCCTGGGAGTGCTCATTGCCTTGCTTGTTCCCGAGCTCTGTGGCGCCCAGGTGTCGGGTAGCGTGCAGGTCGTGTCCGACTACCGGTTTCGCGGCGTCACGCTCAGCAATCGCGATCCCGCGGCGCAGGCGGACGTGAATTTCGACGCGAGCAATAGTTCGTACAGCGGCCTGTACAGCGGCGCGTTCCTTTCCACGGCGCGCCTGGACTATCCCGTGCGAAGCGCCACCCAGTGGCTGCCCTATGCAGGCTATGCGGTTCGATTGGCTTCGGGATTTTCCCTCGACGCGGGCGCCGAGTACTCGGGCTTCGCAGGCGATCCGAGCCTTTCCTATTTCGAAGCCCACGTGGGGATCGCCAACGAGGATTTTGCCGCGCGCATTCATTACTCGCCCAGTTATTTTCACGGTGGGGTTCATACGCTGTACGCGCAGCTCGATGCCAGCCGGGCCGCCGGCGAGCGCGCTCGCGTGTTCGTGCATGCCGGTGCACTGGAGCTCGTTTCCAGCTCACAAGGCGATCCGGGCGCATCGCAAGGGCAAACCGACGTTCGCGTGGGGGTTTCCTGTCGGTGGGGCCAACTGCGTTTGCAAGGTGCGTGGGTCGGCGTCAATCGTGTCAGCGACGTGTACCCCGTCGGCAACTACGACGCAACGGTCTCGAGCGGACGCAGCGCGTGGGTGCTGCAGATCGGCGCAACGTTCTAGAATCCGCTTCCTCGCAACTCCAAGAAACCCTTCATGTCGCAGGAGAACTCCATGTCATGCATCGGCAGGAATTGCCTCGCCGCGTTCATCCTGGGCGTTGCCGGTCTGCAGCTTCCTGCACAAGCAGTCGAGCCCGTGAACGAAGTTCGCCTGTATGCGCTGGACTGCGGTCATATCCGCTTCCAGGACATGAGCATGTTTTCGGATACCGGCGAATATGACGGCAAGCCAGGGGCGCTCGTCGATCCGTGCTGGGTCATCCGCCATCCCAAGGGCATCCTGCTCTGGGATACGGGCTTGGGCGACAAGCTGGCGGAGAACAAGAACGGCGTCGACATGGGGGGCATCCACCTGCAGGTGAACGTGACGCTGCAGGATCAACTCAAGGAAATCGGGCTCGTCCCCGGCGACATCACCTACCTTTCGATCTCGCATTCGCATTTCGACCACACGGGCAATGCCAACGCATTTCCCGATGCGACCTGGATCCTGAACAAATCCGAGATGGCGTGGGTCGAAAGCAATCCTTCGCCCGCCGTGAAGATGGATGACTTGAAGACCTACAAGACCGCGAAGACCGAATTGATCGATGGGGACTTCGACGTGTTCGGCGACGGCAGCGTGCGCATTCTCAAGACGCCGGGCCACACGCCGGGACACCAGTCGTTGCTGTTGAAACTGAAACACGCAGGCACCGTCGTCATTTCCGGAGATCTCTACCACTTGCACGACAATTTCAAGTACCGGCGCGTGCCGGGGGTCAACTACGAGCGCGCCGACACGCTGGCATCCATGGACCGCGTTGCGACCATCATCAAGAATACGAAGGGCAAACTGATCGTGCATCACGATCCCAAGGACTTCGCTTCGCTGCCCAGGTTCCCCAAGTACCTGGACTAGCGCTGGCGAAACAAGGGAGAAGCAAAACCGGAAGGAGGAACCATGAAGGTCGAACCCTATCTTTTCTTCAACGGACGCTGTGAAGAGGCGATCGATTTGTATCGCCGGGTTCTAGGCGCCGAAGTCCTGATGTTGATGCGCAACAAGGAAAGCCCGGAACCGCAGCCGCCCGGCATGTTGCCGCCCGGTTCGGAGAACAAGGTCATGCACGCGAGCCTGCGGGTCGGCGACACGACTTTCCTGATGTCCGATGGACGCTGCACGGGGGAACCTTCGTTCCAGGGATTCTCGCTGGCCGTTTCCGTACCCGATGCCGCTGCGGCCGACCGCGTCTACCAGGCGCTTGCCGAGGGTGGAAAGGCGCAGATGCCGCTCACGAGGACGTTCTTTTCGCCGCGCTTTGGCATGGTCACCGACCGCTTCGGCATGGGCTGGATGGTCATCGTTCCCGCCCGGCAGGCCTGAACCATGTGGCGCAAAACGTCCGCGGACTTTCCGCCCGAGGTGCTCAAGCTGTTCGACCAGTACGTCCATGGCGCGATCGACCGGCGCGCCTTCCTCCAGGCGGCCGCGAAATACGCGGTCGGCGCTGCGACCGCCGGTGCCATGTTGGCCGAGCTCAGCCCGAATTTCGCGCTGGCGCAACAAGTCAAAGGCGACGACGCGCGTATACGGGCGCGCAGGATCGACCTGCCTTCGCCGAAGGGCTACGGCACCTTGCGCGGCTACCTCGTGGAGCCGGCCAAGAGTTCGGGCAAGCTGCCGACCGTGCTCGTCGCGCATGAGAATCGCGGCCTGAACCCGCATATCGAGGACATCGCGCGCCGCCTGGCGCTCGACAATTTCATCGCGTTCGCGCCCGACGCCTTGTATCCGCTGGGCGGCTATCCGGGCGATGAGGACAAGGCACGCGAATTGTTCGGCAAGCTGGACCAGGACAAGACGCGCGAGGATTTTCTCGTTGCCGCCGCGTACCTGAAGAGCCTGCCGCAGGGCAATGGCAAGGTGGGAGTCGTCGGATTTTGCTGGGGCGGGGGCATGGCGAATTTCCTGGCAACGCGCATTCCGGATCTGGCCGCTTCGGTGCCGTTCTATGGCATGCAACCGTCGGCGGAGGATGCCGCGAAGATCCGGGCGCCATTGCTCATTCACTACGCGGAGCACGACGAACGCATCGATGCCGGCTGGCCCAAATATGAAGAGGCACTGAAGGCCGCGCACGTCGCGTACCAGGAATACATCTATCCCGGTACGCAGCACGGCTTCAACAACGATACGACGCCCCGTTACGACGAAGCTGCGGCGAAGCTCGCATGGCAGCGCACGATCGACTTTTTCAATAAGCACCTGCGCGCGTGATCGACTGCAGGGCGGCGATCGTCGGCTCGAGGACGCGCGCGAGCGCGTCGACCTGCTCGTTCACCTGGTCCTCGCCGGCATTGGCGGCGATGGCCTGCTCCAGGGCGGCGGCGGCCTCGCTGACCGTGCGCGCGCCGACGGTGCCGGCGACGCTTTTCAAGTCATGGGTGATGCGCAAGGCGCCGACGATGTCGCCACCCGCAAGCGCGGCGCGTACGCGCTGCGGCACATCGTGCTGCTGATCGGTGAACAGTTGCAGCAGGTGCAGATACAGCGCGTCGTCGCCGAACGTGGCGGCGCGACCCTCCTCGGTATGGATGCCATGCCGCGCCAGCGCGTCGACCTGCAAGGCAAGCGTCGCCGGCTTGGGCGTCTCGGTCATGCCTGACGAGGGGTCGCGCCGGGATTGGGCCGCCGGACGTGCCGGCCGGATCCATCTGGCCAGCGTCGCAAACATCTCGCCGACGTCGATGGGCTTGGCGATATGGTCGTTCATCCCCGCCTCGAGAACCTTTTCGCGATCGCCGGTCATGGCATTGGCTGTCATGGCAATGACCGGAAGGTCGCGGAACCGCGGCTGCTCGCGCAGGCGCCGGGTCGCTTCGTAGCCATCCATCTCCGGCATCTGGCAGTCCATCAGAACGCCGTCGAAGGATTGGCGCGCAAGGAGTTCGAGTGCGTGGCGCCCGTCGCCCGCCACCGAGACCTTCATGCCCGCATTGCTCAGCAAGGTCACGGCCAGTTCGCGGTTGATGGCATTGTCCTCGACCAGGAGCACGTGGGCGCCGGCCAATCGCGTCTCGTTGCTTTGCTGTGCCTCCTTGCGAAGTTCGCGACGCGTTTCCTTTTGGGGCGAAATGCCGAGCGCGTTCGCGCAGGCATCGACCAGCGTCGATGGCGTGACGGGCTTGGCCAGTACCGCGCCGACCGTCAGACGCCGCGTAGAAAGTTCGCGCAAGGCTTCCGCGCGGCGGTAGCCCGTCATCATGAGCACCATCGGCGGTGGATGCGGGGAGTTCGCCTCGAGGATCCGTTGCGCACACTCCATGCCGTCCATGCCGGGCATCAGCCAGTCGAGCACGACGACGTCGTAGGGAAGGCCGGCTGCAGCGGACCGCGCAACGTCGGCGAGGGCGGCACCACCGCTTGCGACCGCCGCCGCGTCGACGCCCAGCGTGCGTGCCATCGCGACGATCACCTCGCGTGCGGGCGCGTTGTCGTCGACCACCAGCATGCGCAGGCCCGACAGGGCGCGCGCCTTGGCGGCGGATGCGACCTTGCCTTCCGGGGCTACGCCAAAACGCGCGGTGAAAAAGAATTCGCTGCCTGCGCCGGGCGTGCTCTCGACGCCGATCTCGCCGCCCATGAGATGCACCAGGCGGTCGCAGATGACGAGTCCCAGGCCGCTGCCGCCAAAGCGGCGGCTCGTCGAAGCATCGGCCTGCGAGAACGGCTGGAACAAGCGGGACCTCTGCTGTGCCGTGATGCCGACGCCGGTGTCGCGCACCCGAAAGCGCAGGAGCGCTTCGCGCGCCTCCTGTTCGACGACCTCGACCGATACCGTGACTTCTCCACGATCGGTGAATTTCACGGCATTGTTGGCGAGATTCACGAGCACCTGGCCCAGGCGCAACGGATCGCCGACGAGCCGGTTCGGCAGTTCCGGCGCCTCGACGAACATGAGTTCCAGGCCTTTCTCCTCGGCGTGCTGGCCGACGAGGTTGGCCAGGTTTTCCAGGACATCGCCCAGGTCGAAGGCGACGGTGTCCATCTCCAGGCGCCCGGCCTCGATCTTCGAAAAGTCCAGGATGTCGTTGATGATGCCCAGCAGCAGCTGGGCCGAGCGATGCACGTTCTGGATGTACCCCTGCTGCTGCGCGGTAAGTTGCGTCTCGAGTGCGAGGTGCGACATGCCGATGATCGCGTTCATCGGCGTGCGGATTTCATGGCTCATGTTGGCAAGGAATTCGCTTTTCGCCTGGTTGGCCGCCTCGGCGACCAGGCGTGCCTGGCGGTCGCGCTCGGCCTCCTTGCGTTCGGTCAGGTCGCGCGCGATGCCCACGGTGCCCACAATTCGCCCGTCCTCGCTGCGCAAGGCGGTCCGGATGGTCTCGATCCAGACTTCGTCGCCCGAAGCGTTGCGGTGCAGCTCCTCGACCCGCTTGCGCTGGCCCGACGCGATGACCGCCTCGTCGATCGCGCGATGATTCTCCGCCTGCTCCCGCGGGCTGAAATCGAAATCGCTGCGGCCGACAAGCTCGCCTGGATCGGCGAAGCCGAACGCGCGTGCGAAGACCTGGTTGGCGGCCGTGTATCTGCCGTCGACATCCTTCATCCACGCGAGGTCCGGAATGTTGTCGAGCATCGCCGCCATGCGAGCATTGACCGACTTGAGGTTCTCCTCGCTCCTGCGCACCGAGTTCGCGAGCGCCTGCGCACGGTCGCGCTCCGCGGCGTAGTCGACGTTGCGCTGTTCGAGGTCCTGGGTCAGCTGCAGGAGTTCGCCGCGCGCGCGCTCGGAGACGGCGTGCGCTCCCTCCAATTGCTGCTGATATTCGTACAAGGCTGCCAGGAGGATCGTGAGGCCGGCGACCGTATTGAGCACGATCGGCTGCATCGACAGGTGACCCATGGACAACTGGATATTGAGTGCGCCATCGACGATCGTCAGGTGATTGGCAATGGTCCATACATCCACGACGCCGTAGAGCAAAAGTGCGCCGGCAATCGATGTGGACCCGTAGCCGCGCCGCGCCCGATAGGCGAGCGCTCCCCCGGTGAAGTTGCTGACTGCCATGAGGCCCATGTATACGAGACCGCTGTCGCCAAAACCGAGGACGTGCGCAAAGAGGATCGTCGGCCAGATCAACAGGCCGAGCAGCCCCAAGCGCGCGAGCGAAACAAAATGACCGAGGTAATCGGCAATTCCGACGACGATGCAGGCGACTTCCACGGCGTCGAGCAGGCTGAAGAGGGGACGCCATGTCGCCCAGAATTCCGGACCGCCGTGATAGCTGGCCGAGACACCCGCGAGAAAGTGATAAATGGCCCAAAGGCGGGCCCAGCGAGTCTTCGGAACGAACAGCGAAAACGCCGCGAAAACCGATGCAATCGCGAATTCCGATGTCGCCAGGAGCAGGCCGATGAACGGCGTTGCGGACGGCGTCGCCTCCTGCAGCGCGGTCGCCGATTCGGTCAGGCGCACCACGAGGTCGGCTCCCACGCCCAGCAGGATTGCCAGCGCGGCAACGATCAGCAATACGCGGAGTCGACCTTGCATCGCATTGCCCTCCGGTGGCAAGGCCGCTGCCTCCCGCACGGGTTTGTTCGCGCCGTTAATATAGCAGCGGGACCCCTCGCGCTCCGAGGGAATCACAAGGCAGGCATGCATCGCTGCACCACAGCATCATGAGCAAACGCGAATCGGATCCTGCGACGGTCTCGAGACCAGCCGACGGCACCGGCGTGCGCGATGCGGTGCTGGTCCGAATCCGTCATGACCTTCGTACTCCCCTGAACGGGATCCTGGGCTATGCGCGCCACCTGATGGGCGACCCTGCGCTGCAGGACCGGCACCGCTCGGCACTTGCGTCGATCGAGCAGTGCGGACTCCAGTTGCAGTCCTTGGTCGACGACATTGCCGACCTGGCGCAATTGCACGTCGGCTCGCTCGAGTTGCGTACCGAATGTGTCGAGCTTGCACAGGTCGTCGATGCGGCCATGAATTGCGTCCGGGCCCTCGCCCGCGACAGGCTTGTCCGCCTGGCGCAGTTGGGCGCCGCCGGCTTGCCGCGCTTCGTCGAAGCCGACGGACTGCGCGTACGCCAGCTGCTGTCCCGACTGCTCGGGTTCGCTGTCCGCAATGCCGCCGGCCAAGGCATCACCTTGCGCCTACGTGCGCTTGGCAGCGCCGTGCGCTTCGAGATCTTCGACCGTGAGATCGGGCTAGGGTCGGCAAGCGAGGCGCGTCCGGCGCCGCCGCGGGCGCCCGTCTCAGGGCACGAGGCCAAGCGCAACGAAGCGCACGATGACATCGAACTCGCGCTTGCGCGCGCCCTGATCGAACGCATGGGAGGTGTCCTGGAGGAGCGTGGTCCCGACGGCGCGGGTGCGATGTTTCATTTCGATCTGCGCCTGCCGGCTTGGCCGGGGCATGCGCCAACCGCGCCGGGGGCGCTCGCGCCGAATGGCTATGAAGGACCGCGCCGGCGCATCCTCGTGGTCGATGACGTCTTGCAGAACTGCGCGCTGATTTCCGACGCGCTCTCCCCATTGGGATTCGAGGTGGAGCTGGCGGCGGATGGACGGGACGGCCTGGAACGCGCCCGCAAAACCACGCCCGATCTTGTCGTCACGGATATCGTGATGCCGGTTCTCGATGGGATCGAGGCGGCGCGACGCATGCGCCAGCTGCCGGCGCTGGCGCGCGTGCCGATTGTCGCCCTCACCGCCAACGCCGGCCCGGAGGAGCAGCGCCGCTGCCAGGAAGCGGGTGTCGATGCGTGCCTGGTCAAGCCGGTCGACGTGACATCGCTGCTGCAATGGATCGGCGAGAAGCTCGAGCTGCGCTGGACCTATGACTCGCAGGAAGAGCGCGAGGACGAACTGCCGTTTCCCGAGGGCGAACCCCTCGAACTCCTGCACGAAGCAGCCCGGCGCGGCAGCATGCGGGAAGTTCGTGACTGGGCGGACGCGATATCCGCGCAGGACGCGCGCTTCCTTCCTCTGGCGCAGCGCCTGCGCACGCTTGCCAACGGGCTCCAGACGAAGGCGATCCTCGCACTGGTCGAACGCCGGCGCGCGCGCGGGGCAGGAGGGACATCGCCGGAAAGGAAAGACGCATGAATGCCGAAGTTCGTCCCGACGAGGCCCCTGCGGACCTGCGCGGGCGAACGATCCTCATCGTCGACGACACATTGGAATACGTGCGGCTGCTCGTGGAGTGCCTGGAGGAGCGTGGCTACGAGGTCGTGCTGGCGCAGGACGGTGTCGAAGGAATCGAGCGCGCGCAGCTGGTTCGCCCCGACTTGATCCTGCTCGATGTACTGATGCCGGGCATGGGCGGCTTCGAAACGTGCCGACGCCTGCAGGAAATCGAAACCTGCCACGACATCCCCGTGATCTTCATGACCTCGCTTTCGGACATCGGCGACAAGATCGCCTGCTATGCCGCGGGCGGGGTCGATTACGTCGCCAAGCCGTTCCAGACCGAGGAAGTGCTGGCGCGCATCGATACGCACTTGAGCCTGCGCGCAACGCGACGCGAACTCGAGGAGCGCAACCGCCAGTTACAGCTGGAAATCTCGATCCGGCGCAAGGCCGAAACCGTGCTGGCGGGACGCACCGCCGAGCTCGAGTACGCCAACAAGGGCTTGGAGTCGTTCGCCTTCCTGGTGACGCACGACCTCAAGGCGCCGCTGCGCGGTATCGATACCTACAGTCGCCTGCTCGAGGAAGGGCAAACCCGCAACGGGCTGGACGATGACGGACGCACGCTCGTGGGCAATATCCGCCAGGGCGTGCGCCGCATGGCGGCCCTGCTCGACGACCTGCTCACGTACTCGCGCATCGAACGTCAGGAGCTGTTCGCGGACCACACGGACCTGGCCGAAGCCGTGCGCGCGGCCCTCGAGGAGCAGCAGGAGGCGATTCGCAAGCGGTCCATTTCCATCGAATCCAGCGTTGCGCCCCTGCAACTCGAGATCGACCGCCAGGGATTGCTGGTCGTCCTGCGCAACCTGCTTTCGAATTCGATCAAATTCACCTCTGGCGTCGCGCAACCTCGCATCTCGATCGAGGCGCGGGATTTTTCCGACCGTATCCAGCTTTGCATCCGCGACAACGGCATCGGCTTCGACATGAAGCACCACGATCGGATCTTCGAGCTCTTCCAGCGGCTGCAGCGCGCCGACGAGTATGCGGGAAGTGGCGTAGGACTCGCGCTGGTGCGCAAGGCGATGGTCCGCATGGGCGGAAGGGTTTGGGCCCAAAGTGCGCCCGGCGCAGGCGCCAGTTTCTTCCTCGAATTCGACAAATAGTTCCCGCCGGCGCGAGCCGGACCGCAATCTCCCGACGGATTGCGGGTGCAACGCAACATCCGACCGCGGCTCGCAGCGCCCCTTCTCATTCCCTGCGAACAGTGCCATGCTAGCCGGGTTCGCGGCGCAATCCACGGAATCATTTTTCCAAGATCTTTCTTCGGGGGTCATTCTTCCGAGGGCCAAATGGACACGGTCAACTCGTTGGCACGGACGGACGAGGCAGACAGTGCAGTGCACGCGGCCTCACAGGCGCGTGCCGGGAGTCTTTTGGCCGCGATCGGGCAGATCAGCTCCGGCGCGTACTTTCGCCTCGATGCGGCGGGGCGGGTGCTCGAGGTCGACGCGGCCTGGATCGCGATGACCGGCATGGGCATTGCCAAGGCGCGCGAGATCGGTTGGCTCGGAATCGTCGATTCGCGCGACGTCGGGCGTGTCCAGCGCGAATGGAGCGATGCCTTGTTTGCCCGCGGCGAAGCGCGCCTGATGTTCCGTCTGAACGCCGGCCGCCTGGTATCGGTGCAGATCGTTCCGTTCCGCTCGGACGATGGATCGGACCATTTCCTCGGCCAGTTGCGCGGCGTTTACGACGGTCCGCGGCATGCCGCCCTTGCGCAGGCGCCGGCACAAACCGAATCGACCATGCGCAGCACCATCTACGCCGTGCATTTGGCCGCGGATGGGACACGGACCTTCACCTATGCGGCGCCCGGATTCGCCGACCTGATGGGCTGCACGCCGGAGGAGCTTGCCGCGAGCGGGCAGAGCATGTTCCGTTTCGTCCCGCGCGAGTATGTGCAGAGGATCGCGCAGGAGGCCGATGCTTCGGCGCGCCAGTCGCGGCCCTTCCACGTGGAGTTTCCCGTCGATCACCCGGTGCGCGGCAAGCGCATCGTTTCCTGCCACTCGGTTCCCGTTCCCGTTGCGGACGGTGGCCATGAATGGCGTGGGGCGGCAATCGACGTGACCGATTTGCGGCACATGGAAGCGGAGTTGCGCCATCAGACGCACCTCAATGAGGTGGCCTTCGATCAGTCGATGGCGTGCTTCGTCCTGCTGGACCGCGACTGCCGCTTCGTGCGCGTCAACCGCGCATTCGCCAACGCCTGGGAGCGGCCGATCGACGAGTTTGCCGGACGCTTCGCCCGCGAACTGTTTCCTGGTTCGCCCGAGGCGTTCGCCGCCTGGCGAATCTTCTTCGACGAGGTCGTACGCACGGGAAAGCCGATGCGCAAGGAAACCCGGCCGCTGCGTTTCGTCGGGCGCAATCCCGAACGCATCCTGTATTGGGATTGGATCCTGCAGCCCCTGCTCGACACACAAGGGGAGGTCGAGTACGTGTTCTTCCTCGCGGTCGATGTGAGCGACCGGGAGCGGGATTTTCGCGTACTCGCCGAAAACATTCCCGACCTGATCGTGCGCTGGGATCGCGAGCTGCGCCGGCGCTACGTCAATCCGGCGTTCGCACGCGCGGTCGGGCGCAGCGAAGAGGAACTGATCGGCAGCAGATACGGCACGCAATACCTTGCAGAACATGAAGCCGCGAATCTCGAGCCTGGCGCGAAGCTGCAGGAGGCAATCCGTGGCGTAATCGCCAGCGAGCGGGCGGCCGAGCTCGAGTTGCCCTGGTTCGGCGAGACGGGGCGCCTGGACATCCATCTGCGCCTCGTGCCGGAGTTCGACGCGAAGGGCGGACTCGCCCACGTCCTGGGCATCGGGCGCGACATCACGTCGCTCAAGACGACCGAGCGCCAATTGCGGGAACTCAACGTCGACCTGGAGCGTCGCATCCAGGAACGAACGGTCCTGCTCGAAGCGGCGAACAAGGAGCTCGAGACCTTCGCATACCTCGTTTCGCACGACCTGAAGGCTCCGCTTCGGGGAATCGACGCCTACAGCCGCTTGCTGCAGGAGGGGCACGAGCAGGGACTGGACGATGAAGCGCGGCTGTTCGTGCGCAATATCCGCCAGGGCGCGTCGCACATGGCGACACTGATCGACGACCTGCTGGCCTACACCCGGATCGAGCGCTTGCGCCTGACCGCCAGCGGAGTCGCACTCGCCGAACTCGTGCGCGAGGTGCTCGACGAGCATTTCGAGGAGATCCAGGGTCGCGGCATTGTCGTGGACGTCGAGGTGGGCGCGATCGTGATGAATGCGGATCGTCAGGGCTTGCAGGTCGTCCTGCGCAACGTGGTGTCCAATGCCATCAAGTTCACCTCCCGCATTGCGAGCCCGCGCGTGGAAATCGGGGCCCGCGAGGAGGAGGATCGCGTCATCTGCTGGGTGCGCGACAACGGCATCGGATTCGACATGCGATTTCACGATCGCATCTACGAATTGTTCCAGCGACTCGAGCGTGCGGAGGATTATTCCGGTACCGGCGTGGGCCTGGCGCTCGTGCGCAAGGCGATGATGCGCATGGGCGGCATGGTGTGGGCACAAGGCACTCCCGGCGCCGGCGCCTGCTTCTACCTGGCCCTGCCCAAGGCAGCGGCCTGAATGAGCGCCGCGATGAGCCCGGCAAACAGGCGACCCATCCTGCTTGTCGAAGACAGTCCCATGGACCTCGACCTCACGCTGCGCGCGCTGTCCACGCGCAAGCTCGCCAACGCGATCGAGGTCGCCCGCGATGGCGAGGAGGCGCTGGCGCAGATGGCGCGCTGGGATGCCGGTGCGCCGCCACCGGTCGTCATCCTGCTGGACCTGCGCCTGCCGCGCGTTTCCGGCCTCGAGGTGCTGCGCCGGGTGAAGACGCACCCGCGCTACGGTTCCATCCCCGTTGTCGTGCTGACGACTTCGCGCGACGACACCGACGTGCGCGAGGCGTACGCCCTGGGGGCGAACTCCTATATCGTCAAACCGGTCGAGTTCGAAAAGTTCGTCGAGGTTGCGCATCAGGTCGACCTCTACTGGTGCCTGTTGAATCATCCGGATCCACTGAGCGTGGCCGCCACATGACGGGCGCCGCCGCCACACCCCCTCGCGTGGCCGAGGCCGGCGAGCGCACCGTTCACGCGGGTGCGCCGGCCCGGCCCTTGCATGTCCTGTATGTCGAGGACGATCGGGTCGACGCGGACCTGACCTTGCGCGAGTTCTCGCACCGTGCACCGCATTTCCGCATCGACGTTGTCGAGACGATCGGCGATGCGCGCGAGCGCCTCGCCGACGCCTCCGATCCGTACGACGTCCTGCTGACGGACCTGCGCCTGCCCGACGGCGAGGGGCTCGACCTGATCGCGCAGGCGCGGGCCGATGGCCACGCCTTGGCGACCATCCTGGTCACGGGACGCGGCGACGAGGAATCGGTTGTCAACGCCTTGCGCGGTGGCGCCGACGATTACGTCAACAAGGAAGGCGACTACCTGCTGCGCCTGCCGGCATTGCTCGAAGCCGCGGTCCAGCATTCACGGCGTCGGGCAAGCGAGACGGCCCGGCCGCTGCGCGTGCTCTACGCGGAACGTTCGGCGAGCGATATCGACGTCGTCCTGCGGCGCCTGCACCAGCGCGCCCCCCACCTGCGCATCGAGATCGTCAACACGTCCGCGCAATTGATCGAACGCCTGCGCCAGGAGGATGGTCGGTCGATGTACGACGTGTTGCTGGTCGACTATCACCTGCCCGGCATGAATGCGCTGGAGATCCTCAAGCAGGTGCGACAGGTGCTGAGGATCGACCTGCCTTTCATCGTGGTGACCGGCCAGGGCAACGAGGAGACGGCCTTGCACGCGCTCAAGCTGGGCGCGAGCGACTACCTGGTCAAGGGCGAGGATTTCCTGATTCGCCTGCCGATCGCCATCGAGAATGCGCATCTGCGCGCGCGCCTGGAGTACGACCGGGCGGCGCTGAACGAAAGCGAGGAGCGCCTGCGCCGCCTCATCGAGTCGGCGATGGATGGCTTCCTCATCATCGACAGCCATCAAAGGGTCGTGCTGCTCAATGCATCCGCCACGCGGGTCTTCGACTACCCGTCGGGAACGGTCATCGGCAAGCCTCTGGATCGCCTGCTGGTCGTGCGCAGCGTCGAGCTGGGCGAGGGGGGCAAGCCAATCACCGGCACGGACCTGGGCGGCACGTTGTTGCCGGGACGAGTGCGCCGCCTGATCGGACGGCGTTCCGGCGGTGAACTGTTCCCGATCGAGGCATCGGTCTCGGAGCTGATCGTGCGCGATCAGCGTTACCTGACCGTGATCCTGCGCGACGTGACCGAGCGCGACCGATCCGAGCGCGAGCGCGCCCAGATCGAGCGCGCCTTGCGCGAAAGCGAGGCGCGATTTCGCCAGCTCGCGGAAAATATCGACGAGGTGTTCTGGTTGACGAACGCAAGCAAGGACGAGGTGCTGTACGTCAGCCCGGCCTACGAGGCGATCTGGGGACGACCCTGCGCGGAACTGATCGCGGAGCCGATCAGCTGGCTCGACACGGTGCATCCCGAGGATCGCGAACGCGTGCGCCAGGCGATGCAGTGGCAGGCCAGCGGCCGGTATCGCGAGGAATACCGCGTCGTGCGTCCGGACGGTTCGGTGCGCATCGTCGAGGATCGCGCGTTCCCGATCCGCGATGGCACCGGTGTCGTGTATCGCATTGCCGGCATCGCCCAGGATATTACCGCGCGCAAAGACCAGGAGGCACGCATCGATTTCCTGGCCTTCCACGACACGCTCACGGGCCTGCCCAACCGCAGCCTCGCGATGGACCGCCTCGAACTCGCGGTTGCGCAGACCAGTCGCGCGGGCAACAGCATCGCGGTGTTGCTGATCGACCTGGACCGCTTCAGCGCCATCAATGACACCTTGGGTCACGCCGTCGGCGACCTGCTGCTCAAGCAGGTCGCGGTGCGCCTGCGCGGCCTGCTGCGCGACGAGGATACGGTCGCGCGCTTCGGGGGCGACGAATTCCTGATCCTGCTTGCCAACATCGAAAGCGCCGAGAACGCGGGGGTCACGGCAGCGCGTGCCCTCGAAAAGCTCGCCGCGCCGTTCTCGATCGCCGGCCATGAGCTGCATGTGCGCGCCAGTATCGGCGTGAGCCTGTGTCCGCGCGACGCGAGCGATGCGCCGAGCCTGATCAAATACGCGGACACGGCGATGTACCTGGCGAAGAACGAAAGCCGCGATACCTATCGCTTCTTCAGTCCCGAGCTCGATACCCGCGTCCGCGGCCGCCTGCAGCTCGAGAACGACCTGCGCCGCGCGATCGGCCAGGACCAGCTCGTCCTGATGTTCCAGCCGCAGGTCGATATCGGCAGTGGCCGCACCGTGGGGGCCGAGGCCCTCGTCCGCTGGAATCACCCGGAACGCGGACTGATCTACCCGGGGGAATTCATCCCGATTGCCGAGGAATCGGGATTGATCGTCGGACTGGGCGAATGGGTGTTGCGCAATGCCTGCGAGCAGGCGCGCCACTGGCAGGAGCGCGGCTGGCACGACTTCCGAGTCGCCGTCAATGTGTCCGGGCGCCAGATCGAGAATGGCGCCTTGGTCGCGACGATCCGCGGCATCCTGGAAGAGACGAAATGTCCGGCCGAGCTGCTCGAAGCGGAAATCACGGAGTCCACGGTCATGCGCAATCCGGAGCGCGCGATCGTCACGGTCCAGGAGATTCACGACCTGGGCATCCAGGTCGCGATGGACGATTTTGGTACCGGATATTCGAGCCTGGCGCAGCTCAAGCGTTTCTCGCTCGACCGGATCAAGATCGATTCGTCCTTCGTGCGCGGGCTGCCGCATGACTCCAACGACACCGCCATCGTCCAAACGATCATCGTGCTGGCGCGACAGTTGCGCTTGGCCGTCGTGGCCGAAGGCGTCGAAACGGAGGCGCAACGCGACTACCTGCACGCCTATGGCTGCGACGCCATGCAGGGATTTTTGTTCAGCAAGGCCGTGCTTGCGGAGGAATTCGAGAAATTCCTCGGCCAAGGGATGGGCTAGCACCGTTTCGATCACGGTCCCATACAATTCTTCTTTTCCGATTCGAGTCGACGGGGAGTGATGCTGCCGGTGATTCGTTGGGCGCGGCGCGCGTAGCGGACGGCAGGACATGAACACGCGCCTGTTGCGCAGAATCTGGCCGCTGGTCGCGAGCAATCTTCTGATGCTCGTGGTAGCGGTGTTGTGCACTTCGGCGGTCTCCTCGCTGCGTGCGCTCGCCAGCGGCGAAAGTCTCTGGTCCAAGGCGCAGCGCGACGCGGTCGATTACCTGCGGGAATTCGGTCGTACCGGCGACCCCGTGGCCTACGCGCAGTTCCTCGCGGCATTGGATATCCCTCTTGGCGACCGCCAGGCGCGAGACGAGCTTGAGAAACCCGCCCCCAATTGGCAAGTTGCAGCCACCGGTCTCATCAACGGTGGCAATCACCCTGATGATGTCCCCGGCATGATGCGGGTACTCCGCCTGGGATCGGTCGTCTCCTATGTACGCCACGCCCTGGACGTTTGGGGCCAGGCGGACGAGTTGGTGGTCCGGTTGCGTGACACCGGCGATGAACTGAGCAAGGCGGTGGAGGCCGGAGCGGCGGGCCAGGCGCGGCGCGAGCAGCTGCTGGGCCGGGTGGATGCGCTGGACAGCGCCATGCGGCCCCTCGAGGACGAATTCGGCGCAACGGTCGGGGACGCTTCGCGCGCGACGACCTGGTTTCTCGCGATCGTCGCGGCGGCGTCCTCCGCGCTGTTCCTCGCCCTGGGCATCGTCCTGACGCGGGGAATCCTGCGACGCGGCGACGCCGTCGTGTCCGAATTGCGCTCGGCACAGGCGCGCATTCTCGCCGAACTGCAGCGCAAGAATTCCGTGCTGATCACGCAACAGGAAACCGCGCTCGACGCGATCCTGCTGGTCGACGAAAACGGCAAGATCGTCTCCTATAACCGGCGCTTCGTCGAATTGTGGTCGCTGCCCGAATCGCTCGTGCGGGCGCGCGACGACGAGCCGGTGCTGCGGTCGGTCGTGGCACAGATGGCTGATCCGGAAGCCTTCCTCGAGAAGGTCCAATACCTCTACGAGCATATGCACGAGACGAGCCGCGACGTCTTCCGCACGAAGGACGGCCGTACCATCGACCGGTTCACGGCGCCTGTCATCAGCGCCTCAGGCGAGTCCTTTGGCCGTGTCTGGTACTTCCGCGACATTACCGAGCGCGAAAAGGCCGAGAACACCTTGCGCAAGTCCAACCGCGCCTTGCTGGTGCTGGGGGCCGTCAACCATGCGCGCGTGCTCGGCGAAAGCGAGCGCACCCTGCTTTCCCTCGTGTGCGCGGCCTTGCTCGACCCGGGCGGTTATCGCATGGCGTGGATCGGATTCGTCGAACATGACGAGCACAAGTCGATCCGACCGGTGGCCAAGCGCGGGATTGACGATGGCTATCTGGATCGCCTGGAAATCACATGGGCGGACACGGAGCGAGGACGCGGTCCGGCCGGGGAGGCCGTCCGGACCGGAACCGCGCAGTTCAGCCGCGACATCGCGACGGACCCGCGCATGCTCGCCTGGCGCGCCGACGCGCTGTCCCGTGGCTACGCCTCGGCGGCAACGCTCCCCCTCCTGGATCGCGATGAGGTATTCGGCATTCTTGCCGTGTACTCCAAGGAAGCGGGTGCATTCGACGAGGAAGAGGTTTCCCTGCTCAAGGAAATCGCGGCGGACCTGGCCTTCGGCATCCTGACGCACCGTTCGAACCAGGAGCGCCGCCGCGCGGAGGCGCGGGCGGAGCATCTGGCCAATTTCGATGCCGTGACCGGTCTGCCCAATCGCATCCAGTTTCTCGCACAACTGGAGAAGGCGCTGGCGTACGCGCGCGCCAATCACGAGCAGGTTGCGGTCATGACGCTTGGCGTCGATCGCCTCGCCGAGATCCAGGAAGACGTGGACCTGGCGCGCGTCGACGAGCTGCTCAAGAAGCTGGCGGCCAGGTTGGTCATGATCGGCGGGCGCTCGAATCTTCTCGGGCGCATCGGCGGCGACTCCTTCGCGCTGATCGTGCCCCGTGCCGATGTCGAGGTCGCGCACGCGATCGCGATCAAGGTGCAACTCGCCATGGGCGATCCCCTGGAAACGGCAGGGGTCCCGATCGACTTGCAGGTGACCAACGGCGTCGTGCTCTTCCCCGATCACGGGTCGAACGCCGAAGACCTTTTGCGCCTGGGCGAGATGACGGCCCGCCACGCGCGCGCGCAAGGGGCTTCGTATTCGATCTACAGTGGCAAGGAGGAAACGGAGACGCCGTACCGCCTTTCGCTGCTCGCCGAACTGCGCGTGGCCCTGCGCGACGACGCGCTCGCCTTGTATTACCAGCCCAAGGTGGACATCAAGAGCGGTCGCGTCACGGCGGTCGAGGCCTTGTTGCGCTGGCCGCATCCCGTGCGCGGCATGGTGCCGCCGAACCACTTCATCCCGCTGGCCGAGCACACCGGGCTGATCAAGAACGTGACGCGGTGGGTGCTCGACGCGGCCGTGCGGCGCGTGGAGCAGTGGCATGCGGCGGGCCTCGCGATCCCGATCGCGATCAACGTCTCCCCGAACAACCTGCGCGATCCGGAATTCATCGATCGACTCGTCACCCTGCGCACCGCGGGTGTTCGCCTGGACATGCTGCAACTGGAAATCACGGAGACCGCGTTGATGCAGGACCTGGAGAAATCGCGCGAAGTGCTGATCCGGATCCGCGACCTGGGCATCCAGATCTTCCTCGACGATTTCGGCACGGGCTTTTCATCGCTCAGCTATATCGCGACGCTGCCGATCCACGCGCTCAAGATCGACCGCAGCTTCATCATCCACATGATGCACGAGGAGCGACACCGCGCAGTGGTTGCCGCCTCGGTATCGCTCGCGCATTCGCTGGGAATGAAGGTCGTGGCGGAAGGCGTCGAGACGCACGAGCAGGCACGTACCGTGACCGAGCACGGTTGCGACGAGATTCAGGGGTACCTGGTCAGCAAGCCGCTGCCCGAGGACCAGTTCCTGCGCTGGCACGCGGCGTTTGCGGCTCGCCCCTTCGCGGTGGTCTAGCGTGCCGCGCTAGGTGTCGAATCCCGGCGGCCGCAGATGCGCGACGCCCGCGGCTTTTTCCAGGGCCATGCCGGCGCGCGCCAGCGTGCCTTCGTCGAACAAGCGCCCGATCAGGGTGACGCCGTGCGGAACACGCCGCGGCGGCGAGAACCTGGGAGGCGGATTCCTCGGGTCGGGTGCCCAATCGCTGCGCGCCTGCGAAATGTCGATCATGCCGGTGCGCAGGGTCAGCGAAGGGTGACCCGTGTGATTGGTGATCGAGAGAATGTCATTGCGCAAGGATGGCACGAGCAGCAGATCGACTTGCGAGAAAACACGTGCCATTTCGAACGCGACCATCCGCCGCACGCGCTGCGCCTGCACGAAATCGACCGCCGAGAGGAAGCGGGCCGAGCGAAAGATATTGGGCCACGCGTCGTCGACCTGGACGCCTAATTGCTCCAGGCCACCATGGAAGCCCATTTCTTCGAAGGCGGCAGCGCCTTCCGCGAACAGGATCAGATCCAGGGTCTGGTAGGGCCAGTCGGGAATCTGGATGGGCGTCGGCACCAATCCCAGCGCTTGCGCCATTTCGAGGCTCGCCCGGTCGACATCGGTCGCGGGTGGCTCCTTCATCCACCCCACGATATATCCGAGCTTGAGACCGCGCACCGGCACGCGCGCGTCGAAATCGAGCTTTGCCGGAACGCTCGCGGCATCGCCCGCATCCGGGCCGCCGATCGCGTGCAAGACGAGCAAGGCGTCCTCGACCGATCGCGTCATGGGCCCTAACTTGTCGAGCGACCAGCACAGGGTCATGGCGCCCGTGCGCGCCACCCGCCCGAACGTCGGCCGCAGCCCCGTGACGCCGCAACGCATGCTGGGACTCACGATGCTGCCGCCGGTTTCGCTGCCGACGGAAAATGCCACCAGGGCGGCGGCAGTCGCGGCGCCGGGCCCGGCGCTCGATCCCGAAGCGCCTTCTTCCGGCACCCAGGGATTCATCGTCTGCCCTCCGAACCAGATGTCATTCAAGGCCAGTGCCCCGAGGCTCAGCTTGGCGAGCAGGACGGCGCCCGCGTCGTTCAGGCGCGCGACCACGGTCGAATCCATTGCCGGGACTCGATCGCGATACGGCTCGGCGCCCCACGTGGTGACGATTCCCGCGGTGTCGAGCAGGTCCTTCGCGCCGTACGGGATGCCGTGCAAGGGTCCGCGATAACGTCCGGCGGCGATTTCATGGTCCGCCCTGCGCGCTTGCGCAAGCGCGTGCTCGGGCAGCAGCGTGATGATCGCGCGCAATTGCCCGTCATGACGCGCGATTCGCTCCAGGTAGATCCGGGTCAGGCGTTCGGAGCTCAGGGCGCGCGTCTCGATCCAGCGTGACAGCCGCGTGACCGTGGCGTAGGCAATGTCCGCGTCGTTCTTGGGCAGCGGGCCCGGATCGACAGGCGATCGAACAAACCGATCATGCGACGGCATGCGCGCGTCGACCGCGTGCGCCGGATTCCATACCAGGGCGGGCGCAACCTGATCCGGAATCCGCAAAGCGCGTGGTCCGGTCCTTCGTTCCAGCAATGCGGCCATCGAGGTACGCCAGGAGCGGGCCAACTGCTCGAGTTGCGCCGGCTTCATCGTCACCTGGGCGAGTTTTTGCGCTTCGCCGAACGTAGTGCTGGAAACCTCCGGTCCGACGGGCGGCGTCCCGTTGAAGGTCGGCGGCGCGCCAGGCGGCAGCGCAGCATCCGCTGGGGCGCCGGACACGGGCGATTGACCGTTTGCGGCGGACGAGACGGCCTGCGATGCCATCCAGGCGAGAGGCGCCTGCAGGACAAATCGGCGGCGATTGTTCATGGAACCTTGCGCATGTTGTCGTGCGCCCTCCGGAAAAGCCGCGAGTATGGACGAAACTGCAGACGAAACCTCGGACGAAACCGCGCTCATGCTGCGACCAAGGGGTGTCGGCTATGATTCCTGCGACAGAAAGGAATCCCTATGCCCAGCCTGCGGCCGGACGTCGATCCCGACGGCCTGTTTGAATTCTCGGTCGTCTTTACCGATCGCGCCCTGAACCACATGTCGCGCAAGTTCCAGAGCGTCATGCGCGAAATCTCGGCGACCCTCAAGCAAGCCTACGCGGCGCATTCGGCGATTGTCGTCCCGGGTGGCGGGACCTTCGGCATGGAAGCGGTCGCGCGCCAATTCGCTACGGGAGCCAAGGCCCTGGTCGTGCGCAATGGCTGGTTCAGCTTTCGCTGGTCGCAGATCCTCGATACAGGCAGGATCTGCGCATCGCATAGTGTCATCAAGGCGCGTCCCATTGCGGCCGGTCGGCAGATGCCGTTCGCGCCACCGCCGGTCGACGAGGTCGTCGCCGCGATTCGCGAGCAGGGCGCGCAGATCGTCTTTGCGCCGCACGTCGAAACCGCGGCCGGACTGCTCTTGACCGACGAGTATTTGCGTGCGCTGGCGGACGCCGTCCACGCGAATCAAGGACTCCTCGTGCTCGATTGCATCGCCTCGGGCGCCGCCTGGGTGGACATGAAAAAAACGGGCGTCGACGTGCTGGTGAGCGCACCCCAGAAGGGCTGGAGCGGATCCCCGGGCTGCGGCTTTGTGCTGCTCAACGCCGACGCGCGGGCGCGGATCGACGCGACGTCGAGTTCCTCGTTTGCGGCCGATCTGAAGAAGTGGCTGCAGATCATGGAGGCGTACGAAGCGGGAGGCCACGCCTATCACGCAACCATGCCGACCGACGCGCTGGCGCGGACCTGCGAAGCGATGCTCGAAACGAAGGCGATCGGCTTCGAAAAGCTGCGTTCCGCCCAGTTCGAACTGGGGCGCAAGGTGCGGGCGCTTTTCGAGAGCGCAGGCCTGCGCAGTGTCGCGGCCGAGCCCTACCAGGCGCCCGGCGTGGTGGTTTGCTACACGGATGACAACGAGATTCATACCGGCAGGGCGTTCCTCGGCCAGGGCCTGCAGACTGCGTCCGGTGTGCCGTTGCAGTGCGACGAGCCCGCGGACTTCAAGACGTTTCGCGTTGGCCTGTTCGGCCTGGACAAATTGCAGGACGTTGACGCGACCGTAGCGCGGCTGGCGCGGGCCCTTGACGCCATCCTGGGCAGCCCGGCGCGCGCGGCGTGATCCTGCATTTCCTTGCGCGCGGCGGCGCGGGGCAAGATGGTATGTTGTACGGGCAGTCGACTGATTCGGAGGGAACGTGGAGCGTTCGAACTACCGGTCGTTGAAATCGGGCAAGGCACCCGATGGCACGAATCTGCACCAGCCGTGCACGTTCACCAATGTCGCCGTCGATTCACCCGCGATCAGCGTGATGACCGACTTGCGCCAGGTGACGGCGGCGACGATCGACAGCGACGTCTCGCTGGCGGATGCAACGCGAACAATGATCTCGCGTGGTGTGCGACTGCTTTTTGTCACCGGCTCGCGCGATGTCCTGCTTGGCCTGATCACCGCGCGCGACACCGCCGGCGAGCGGCCCATTCGCCTGGCCACCGAGCGCGGCGTGCGCTTCGACGAACTGCGCGTTTCGGACCTGATGATTCCACGCTCGGAAATCGATATCCTCGATCTCGCCGATGTGCTGCACGCCGAGGTCGGACATATCATCGCGACACTCAAGGCCTCCGGACGCCAGCACGCGCTGGTCGCCGAGCGCGATCCCGCCTCGAACACCACGCGCATACGAGGCGTCTTCTCGGCGACGCAAATCGGCCGCCAGTTGGGCATTGCCGTGCAACCCTTCGAGGTGGCACGCACTTTTGCGGAAATCGAGCGGGCGCTAATCGACTAGCGGCACTTTCGCCTTCGGGCGGGCATCGGCCTCAGTGCCGGTCCTCGTGATGGTCCTCTTCGCGTCGCTCGGGCGCAGCTGGCCGCTGTTCGTGTGCCTCCGGAGATGCCGGGCGCGGTGCCATCGAGTGCTCGGGCGCAGGTGCCGGGTGCGGTGCCATCGAGTGCTCCGGTGCAGGTGCCGGGTGCGGCGCCTCGTGCGGCGTTGCGTGCGGTGCTTCCCGAGGCGTCTCCTGGCGGATGGAATGCTGGCTCTCAGGAGGCGGTGCGTGATGTTCCGCCGGCCGCGCAGCTTGCGCCCCGCCGTGGGCGAGCAGGCGTTGCTGGTTTACGGTTTCGCGCGGGTGATACTTGTAATTCGCGGCAACAAGCGAACGCTGTTGGTCGGGCGAACGGGGGTAGCGATCGCCCGAATACTGGCGTTGGTACGTGGGCAGCGGCGCCGCCGCCGGAACGCCGTGACGATCCCAGTGATCCCAGCCGGCGTGTCGTGCCTGCCAGCTTGCGCCGTAATGGTCGCCCCAGCGCGGCGGCTCGTTGGCCGCCCAGCCGGCGAAAAATGCCGGGGGACTGCGGTAATAGCCAACCGGGATCCGATACAGGAACACCGGCACGACAAGCGGGTCGGCGACGACCCACGGACCGTTGTACCAGGAACTGGAATACCAGCCGTCATTGGCGTAAACCCAGAACATGCCGTCATAGAAAAAGTAATTGGATTCCGCCATCGGGTCGTAGTAGACCGGGTAGCCCGGCACGACGGTCATTTCCGGATAAACCGGCATGTTGACGGAGATGCTGACGCCGACTTGCGCGAATGCGAGGTGCGGTTGGCACAGCGCGACCGCCAGCGTCGCAGTCATTACCGCGGCCAGCGCAGACAGCGAGGTACGCATGGTGAGCCTCCTTGTTATGTGGCACGCTGCAAGCTGCAGCAATGTCCGCGCGCTGGTGCGCGCCGGGAAGAGTCCTCCTCAGTTTTGTGCGTCCCGAGCCCCGAAAGTTCACAGGCTAGGCCGGTGCGATGACCCTGGCTCGGTCCCTTGTTTTCGACCCTTCGCTTTGTAGTGCTACTGCGTTCTCTTCATGCGTTCCCTTAGAATGGTCCAAGTCAACCTTCCGGGAGGCAACATGGCAAGTTCCACCTTCAAGAAACAGGATTTCCTCAGTCGCGTACGCCCGCTGCTGGCGCAGGAGGCAATCGAGATCCAGCCCTTCGGCACGATCGCGAAGCTGCCGATCGCGTTGTCCGAGGAGGTATGCAAGACCAGCGTCGAGAACCTCAACCAGGTACTGGCGGACACGATCACGTTGCGCGACATGTACAAGAAGCACCACTGGCAGGTGGCGGGAGTGACCTTTTATCAGCTGCATCTCCTGTTCGACAAGCACTATGGCGAGATGGCCGAGATGGTCGACGGCATCGCGGAGCGCATCCAGTCGCTGGGTGGCGTGAGCCTTGCAATGGCACACGACGTTGCGGAGACGACCTTGATTCCGCGCCTGCCGCGCGGGCGCCAGTCGCCACCGGTGCAACTGTCGCGCCTGTTGCATGCGCATGAAGTCATCCTTCTCGAGGCTCGCACAATGGCGCGTCAGGCGGCCGAAATGGGCGACGATGGAACGAACGATTTTCTCGTTGGGGACGTCATCCGCACGCACGAGCAGCAGGTGTGGTTCCTTTCCGAGCATCTGGTGAACATTCCGCCTCTATGAGGCACGTGTCGACGTCGGCGCTTGCGGGCATCCGCGCGCACGCGCCGGCGCTTTCGCTGCGCCTGGTCTTCGACGTATTCAAGCTGCGCATCGGGTTCACGATCGCGTTGACTGCCCTCGCGGGCCTGGCGATCACGCCCGGACCGGCGCCCGGCGCATGGCAGGTTTTGGCGCTCCTGCTGAGCGTGACGCTCGCTTCCGCCGCCGCAGGCGCATACAACCAGATGATCGAACGCGACCTGGATCGGGTGATGCGCCGGACGGCGCATCGGGCCTTCGTCACGGGCCGGCTGCAGGCAAGTCCGGCGTGGCATGCGGCCATCCTCGCGACGGGTGCGAGCGGAATCGCGATTGCCTTGCTTGCGTTGAATGCCATGTCGGCCGCGTGCACTTTGGCGGGAGCACTGGTCTACGGTCTTGTCTATACACGCTGGCTCAAACGGCGCACGCCCTGGAATATCGTGATCGGCGGACTGGCCGGGAGTTTTGCCGTGCTCGCGGGCAGTGCTGTTGTCGCGCCCGATCACTGGGCCCCGGTCACTCTTTGTTTTGCCTGGATACTTTTTCTTTGGACGCCGCCTCATTTCTGGAGCCTGGCGATCGCGTTCCAGGAAGATTACCGTGCGGCCGGTGTTCCGATGCTGCCGGTCGTCGTCGGCAATGCGCGTGCAGCGCGCGCCATATTCGCCGGAACCCTGCTGTTGGTTGCGAGCGGGGTCGCACCGGCTTTTCTCGGCCTCGGCATGCTGTACGCCGTGACGGCCGTTGCGGCGGGGATCTATTTGGTGGCCAGGAGCCTGCAATTGCTGCATGCGCCCGACCGGCGCCGCGCCATGGCGAACTTTGGTGCCTCGCTGGTTTACCTCGCTTTGCTGCTGGCAGCAGCAATCGCGGATTCCGCTTTACGAGCGTCCCTGCACTAGAAGCGTTGCCCGCCGCCTGCCTGGCGCGCAGCCCAAAGCACACCGATCCACAGCAGCACGGCGCCCGCTTGATGGGCGAGTGCGAGCGGCAGCCAGGCAGCGCTGAGCAAGGTCGCGATACCCAGCAGCAGTTGCACGGCAAGCAGCCCCAGCACGCGGCGGGAGGCCGGGCGCGCGGTCGGCTGCGCGTGAGCGAACCAGGCGAGAACCGATACCGCCACGACGACGACGCAGGCGAGCGCGCGATGCGTGAATTGCACCGTCAGCAGATTGAACAGCAGATTCTCGTACCAAGGATCGAGGATCCACATTCCATCCGGAATCAGCGCGCCGTTCATCGTCGGGAGCGTATTGAACACGTGGCCGGCGTGCGTGCCGGCGACCAATGCGCCGCTGAGCGCCATTGCGAAGACGATCGTTACGGCGCCCCACGCGAATACCGGCGCAAATCGCCGACCGCCGTCGACATGCATGGGCTTCACACCGAAGGTGCGCAAATCCCATGCAGTCCAAAACATCAGGGCCATGAGCAGCAAGGCCAGGCCAAGATGAACCGCGAGTCGCAGCGGGCTGACGCGCGGTTCGCTCACGAGGCCGCTTGCGACCATGAGCCAACCGGCGACGCCTTGCGCGCCCCCGAGCGCGAGGATCACCCCCAGACGCCGGATTCGCCCTCCCGGAAGGACTCGCCTGACCGCGTCGCGCCTGGCGGCGGTGCGCAGGAACCAAAGCAAGGGCAGTACATATGCCAGGCCCGCCGCGCGCGCCAGCAGCCGATGCGCGTATTCCCACCAGAATATGGTGCGGAACCCGGCGAGGCCCATTCCGGGATTGACGATCTGGAACTCGGGCGTCGCACGGTACTGTGCGAAGGCCTCCGACCACGCCGATTCGCTGAGTGGAGGCACGACACCGACGAGCGGCTGCCACGTCGCGATCGACAATCCGGATTGCGTGAGACGCGTGGCACCCCCGACCAGGAGTACGGCGGTGACCAGGCCCGCGCAGGCAAAGAGCCATGACCGCATCCTGCTGCGCAGCAGCGCGTCATCCATGTTTGGCATCGCGCTTCTCAGGATCCGGGGCGAGCGCGCGCACAACGGCCCAGGCCGCCAGCAAGGCCAGCCCGAACCACGTCAACGCGTACTCGAGGTGACTGTTGCGGAATTGCACGACGGTCAAGCCGGCGATCGGAGTCGAAGGGTCGCGCCCCGCGGTATTTCCTACGGCATTTCCCTTGGCTGCGGCGTCTTCGTCCAGGAAGAAGGGCGCAACCCGGTCGAGTCCGCGCGCTTTGGCAATCGCCGCGACATCACGCGAAACCCATCGCTCTCTCGCTGCGTCATTGGCCTGCAGGAGCAGGCCGCCCGGCTCCGATGCCCGCAAGAGTCCCGTAACCGTGATCGGATCGGCCGACGGTGGTGCCTGGATGTCCCGGTTCGATTCGACGAAGCCGCGATTGACGAGATAGACGGCCCCTTGCGCGTCCTGGAGCGGGCTCATCACCCAGTATCCAGGACCCAGTTCCGTCGATGCGCGCACCAGCGTATCGCGACCGAAGAGGTAATGACCTGTCACCTCGACATGACGATATTCCTCCTGCGCCACGTGAAAATCGGGCCAGTCGGACATTCCCGGCGCCGCCGTCGGGGAGGCGTGGACGCGCGCATCCACGCGTGCGATCAAGTCGAGTTTCCAGACTCTTCGCTCCAGCTGCCAGACACCAAGGGCCAGAAATCCGATGCAGGCCAGGGCGCAAGCGGCCGCGAATACGGCTGCCTTGGGCTTGATCACCCTCTCAAGGCATGTTCCGCATCTGCTGCGGCGTCACGGGCATCATGTTTTCGTTGAGGTGATACATCACCCAAAGCGATCCGCTCAAGGTGATGAAGACCAGCACGAGCGTGAAGATCAGCGCCAGCATCGTCCATCCCGCTTCCGATTTCGCGTTCATGTGCAGGAAGTAGATCATGTGCACGACGATCTGCACGGCACCCAGCAGCAGCAGAACGATTCCCAGCGCCGTCGAGCTGCCCATTGCCTTTGTCATGACGAGCCAGAAGGGAATCGCCGTGAGGATGATCGAGAGGACGAATCCCGTGAGGTAACCCTTGAGGGTCGCATGCACCGGGCTCTTGCCGCCATGCCCGTGCCCATCGTCATGGCCTGCGTGGCCGGTGGCGGGACCGCCCGCGGAATCGTTCAAGGCAGGACTCCCATCAAATACACGAACGTGAAAACGCCGATCCAGACGACGTCCAGGAAGTGCCAGAACATCGACAGGCACATCAGGCGCCGACGGTTCGCCTCATGCAGACCGAACCTGGCGACCTGCACCATGAGAGTCAGCATCCAGATGATGCCGAAGGTGACGTGCAGGCCGTGTGTCGACACGAGCGTGAAGAACGACGACAGGAAGGCGCTTTGCCAGGGGCCATGGCCCTCGCGGATGAGGTGGGCGAATTCGTTGAGCTCGACGCCCACGAACCCCGCTCCGAGCAGACCCGTGATCGCGAGCCATGCCAGCGTCGCCCCCTTGCGACCGCGCTGCATTTCCAGGACGGCAAACCCATACGTGATCGACGACAGGAGCAGCAGGCCCGTGTTCACCGCAACGATGGGCAATTCGAAAATCTCGGCGCCGGTGGGACCGCCCGCGTAATTGCGCCCCAGTACGCCATAACAGGCGAACAGGCAGGCGAAAAGCAGGCAGTCGCTCATGAGGTAGAGCCAGAAGCCCAGCAGCGTGCCGTTCTCGACGTGGTGGTCGCGCTCGTGAAAATGCGCGAAGTCGGGCGCTCCGGATGCACCGGAGGGAAGGGCAGCGCCGTGCTCAGTCATTGCGTTGCGCCATATCGATCAGGTCCGCTGCACGAGCAACTGCGTGCGCTGCGCTTCGACCCGCGCGACTTCCTCGGCGGGGAGGTAGTAATCGCGCTGGTAATTGAAGGTATGCACGATGGTGGCAACCAGGAAGGCCAGGAAGGAAACGATGACGAGCGGCCAGATCTGCCAGATCAGTCCGAACGCGCAGGCCGTGCTCAATGCGGCAAGCACGAAGCCCGCCGGCGTGTTCTTGGGCATGTGGATCGGTACGAAGCCCTCCAGGGGGCGCTGGTAGCCGTGCTTCTTCATGTCGAACCACGCATCGGTATCGTGCACGCGCGGCGTGAAGGCGAAGTTGTAGACCGGTGGCGGCGAGGAGGTCGACCATTCGAGCGTGCGCCCGTTCCAGGGATCGCCCGTGACGTCGCGCAGCTGCTCGCGCTTGCGATAGCTCACGTAGAACTGCATCAAGGTCGATCCGATGCCGCAGGCGACGAGCACGGCACCGAACGCGGCGACCTGGAACCAGATCTGCAGGGACGGATCGTCGAAGTGGCTGATTCGCCTTGTCACGCCCATCAGGCCGAGCGCATAGAGCGGCATGAATGCGAAATAGAAGCCGAACAGCCAGAACCAGAAGGAACATTTGCCCCAGAAGGGGTCGAGTCGGTAGCCGAAAGACTTCGGAAACCAGTAATTGATGCCGGCAAAGGCGCCGAATACGACGCCGCCGATGATCACGTTGTGGAAATGCGCGACGAGGAAGAGGCTGTTGTGCAGGACGAAGTCGGCTGGCGGCACGGCCAACAGGACACCGGTCATGCCGCCGATCACGAAGGTCACCATGAAGCCGATCGTCCATAGCATCGGGACCTCGAAGCGGATGCGGCCGCGATACATCGTGAACAGCCAGTTGAAGACTTTGGCGCCCGTCGGGATCGAAATGACCATGGTCGCGATCCCGAAGAACGAATTGACGCTCGCGCCCGAGCCCATCGTGAAGAAATGATGGAGCCAGACGAGGTACGAAAGGATCGTGATGACGACCGTCGCGTAGACCATCGACGCATAGCCGAAAATGCGCTTGCCGCAGAAGGACGAGACCACCTCGGAAAACACGCCGAACACGGGCAGGACGAGGATGTACACCTCGGGATGGCCCCAGATCCAGATGAGGTTGATGTACATCATCGCGTTGCCGCCGGCATCGTTCGTGAAGAAATGCGTCCCGGCATAGCGGTCGAGCGAAAGCAAGGCAAGCGATGCGGTGAGCACGGGGAACGCGACCACGATCAGCACGTTCGTGCACAGCGCGGTCCAGGTGAAGATCGGCATGCGCATCAAGGTCATGCCGGGCGCGCGCATCTTGGCGATCGTCGTGATGAAGTTGACGCCGGAGAGCAGGGTGCCGACCCCGGCAACCTGTAGCGACCATATGTAGTAATCGACGCCTACGTCGGGGCTGTAGGCGATGCCCGAGAGCGGCGGATACGCAAGCCAGCCGGTGCGTGCAAATTCGCCGAGGAACAGCGAAGCCATCACCAGTGCGGCTCCGAACGCCGTCATCCAGAAACTGAAATTGTTCAGGAACGGGAAGGCAACGTCGCGCGCGCCGATCTGCAGGGGCACGACGATGTTGATCAGGCCGATGACGAGCGGCATCGCCACGAAAAAGATCATGATGACGCCGTGCGCGGTGAACACCTGGTCGTAGTGATGGGGTGGCAGGTAGCCCATGGCATCGCCGAAAGAGATCGCCTGCTGGGCGCGCATCATGATGGCGTCGCCGAAACCGCGCAGCAGCATCACGATCGCCAGCGCGATGTACATCACGCCGATCCTCTTGTGGTCGATGCTCGTGACCCAATCGCGCCACAGCGGACCCCACAGGCGGAAATACGTCATGCCGCCGAGCACGGCCACGGCTCCGAGGGACACGACGACGAAGGTCCCCATCAGGATCGGCTCGTGCAAAAAGGCCAGGGAATCGAGGCTCAGGCGCCCCAGCAGCAGACTTGTGGTCGGTTCGTGTTCGCCCATGTCCAGTGTCTCGGCTCGCAGTCAATCTTTTCGGGAAAGGACCGGCATGTCGTGCACCGACATCGTGTCGCGCAGGCAGGCGCCGCCCGGCTCCAGGCAGCGGTTCAAGATCGACTCGTAGAGGTCGGGCGAAATGCTGCCAAAGCGCTGGACCGGTACGCGCGCGCTTGGTTTTTCGAGGACGCGATAGCCATCGGGCGTGAGTTCCACACCGCTCGCTTTCGCGTCCTGCACCCAAAGTGCGAAGTCTGCGGCGCTCATGCCCTTGAAGCGGAAATGCATCCCCGAGAAGCCTGCTCCGCTGTAATTGGCCGAAAGCCCTTCGTAATCGCCCGCGTGGTTGATCACGGCATTGAGTTGCGTCTCCATTCCGGGCATCGCGTAGATCTGCCCGGCCAGCGCAGGGATGAAGAACGAATTCATCACGTTCTCCGACGTGATCTTGAACTGGATCGGCACGTCGACGGGCGCAGCCAGTTCGTTCACCACCGCGATTCGCTGGTCGGGATAGAGGAACAGCCACTTCCAATCCAACGCAACCGCTTCGATCACCAGCGCCTGCCCCCGCGGTGCCGGGCGGCCCGGCTCGATTTGCTTGAGGGCACGGTACGGATCCAGCGTATGCGTGCTGATCCACGTGACCGCGCCCAGTGCGATGACGATCAGAAGCGGCGCCGCCCAGATGATGAGTTCCAGGTGAATGGAGTGGTCCCACTCGGGCGCGTAGGTCGCTTTCGCATTGGACTGCCGGTAGTGCCACGCGAAAACGAGGGTCAGCACGATCACCGGAACGATGATCAGCAGCATCAAGACCGTGGAAATGACGATGAGGTGGCTCTGCTGTGCGGCGATATCGCCGAACGGGCGCAGTACTACCGAATTGCATCCCGTCAGCAGCAGGGCCGCGACGGTCGGAAGAATTCTCACGACTTTCTTATTTCTCGACATGGTCTGGACCGCCATGCGTTCCTTGCGCAGAAGGGCCATAATCCCGGGATCTTGACAGCCCGAGGGCCCGTCGGCCACGCTGCAAGGCGCGATACTACAGTTTTTGCGGGATCCGATGCGGCACTGCGTCGTCGTCGTTTGAAATGAGGCGGCGGGTTCGGAGCCCAATAGCCTATTTGCAAGGTGCTCGATGTCCGGTAGCGCTCAGTACTCATCACCGATGCCCTCCTCGGCGAACCCGACCGGAACGGGAATTCACGATCATGACAGCCGGGTCGTTGCTCCTGGTGAAATTGCGGTCGGCGTGGCGATCGGACGCACATCGGAGTACTTCGACTACTTCGTCTACGGCATCGCCTCCGTGCTGGTATTTCCCTCCGTGTTCTTTCCATTCGATCAGCGCCTGGAGGCGACGCTGTATTCGTTCGTCATTTTCGCGTTTGCCTTCATCGCGCGTCCCTTCGGTACCTTCCTCTTCCTGGTCCTGCAGCGCAGGTACGGCCGTGGAACCAAGCTGACCATCGCCTTGTTCCTGCTGGGCACCTCAACCGCAGGAATCGCATTCCTCCCTGGCTACGAAACGCTGGGCTGGATGTCGATCGTCCTGCTGTCCGTGTTTCGCATCGGCCAGGGTCTGGCCTTGGGCGGATCCTGGGATGGCCTGCCTTCATTGCTCAATTTGAGCGCGCCCGCGAATCGCCGCGGTTGGTTTGCCATGACCGGACAGCTCGGCGCACCGATCGGTTTCGTCATGGCCAGCGGCTTGTTCGCCTATCTCTGGGCGAACCTGTCGCAGGACGATTTCCTGAGCTTCGGGTGGCGCTATCCGTTTTTCGTCGCGATGGCGGTGAACGTCGTGACGCTGTTCGCGCGCCTGCGCCTTGTCGTGACGTCGGAGTTCGAGGAACTGTTCGATCGCCGCGAATTGATGCCGGCCGATGGGCGCGAATTCCTGCGTTCGCAGGGGTATGTCGTGTTCATCGCTTCCTTCGGTGCGCTGGCAAGCTACGCGCTGTTTCACCTGATCACGGTTTTTCCGTTGTCCTGGATCCTGCTGTACTCCAGGCAGTCGATCAGCCAGTTCCTGGGCATCGAAATCATCGGCGCGTTCCTGGGGGCAGGGGGCATGGTCGCGTCCGGCCTCGTTGCGGATCGCATCGGACGCCGTCGTACCCTGGGCATGCTCGCGACCTTGATCGCCGTCTTCAGCGGGTTCGCGCCGACGCTGCTCGATGGCGGGACGCTCGGTCAGGACGTCTTCATCCTCGTCGGCTTCATCCTGCTGGGACTGTCGTACGGACAGGCCGCGGGGGCCATGAACGACAGCTTCGAGCCGCGCTTCCGCTACACCGGTGCGGCCTTCACGTCGGACCTCGCGTGGTTGTTCGGGGCGGGGTTTGCCCCGGTGGTCGCCTTGGGGCTCTCCGCCCACTTCGGACTGGGTTACGTCAGCCTTTACCTCCTGTCGGGCGCGGCGTGCACGCAACTCGCGCTCTGGGTGAACCGGCGCATGTTTGCGCGCGGCAACGGCAAGTCCGAGTAGCCGCGAGACCGGGGGTGGCCGCGCGCTCAGGTTTGCGCGGCGCGCTTGATTGTCATTCCGGCAAATGACTGGCAGTTGGGCATGATCGTCAGCGCATTCACAGTCACCCGGGCCGGCAGTTTGGCGATCCAGTGCACCGCTTCGGCAATATCGTCGGAGCTCAGGGGCTCCGTGCCTGCGTACACGGCGCCGGAACGTGCCGTATCGCCGCCAAATCGAACCGTCGAGAATTCGGTGCCACCGACGAGACCTGGCTCGACGCAACTGGCGCGCACGCCCGTGCCGATCAAGTCCGCGTTGAGGTTCTGCGTGAATTGATGCACGAACGCCTTGGTCGCCCCGTATACGTTGCCGCCGGGATACGGGAACTCCCCTGCGACGGAACCGATATTGACGATCGTGCCCCGGCGGCGCTCGACCATTCCCGGCAGCAGTGCGCGCGTCACGTGCACGAGGCCCGTGCAATTCGTGGCGATCATCCGATCCCATTCCTCGACATCCGCCTGGTGCGCCGGCGACAGGCCCAAGGCGAGTCCCGCGTTGTTCACGAGTACGTCGACGTGCTGGAATTGCACCGGCAGCGCCGCGGTCGCGCGCTCGATCGCGGCGCGATCGGTCACGTCCAGTTCCACGACCAGCACCCGATCCGGGTACTCGCGTTCGAATTCCCGCATGCGCTCGATGCGGCGGGCGCATACGACGACGCGGTCGCCGCCCGCGAGAAATCGCAGCGCGATGGATCGACCGAAGCCTGAACTCGCGCCCGTCACGAAAACCGTATTCATGCCTGCACCTCCGCGTGATCCTGCGGAGTTTGCCATTTCCGAACTGCGCCGTACCCGGCGCGGGCCATGCCCGCGGCCGGTGTTGTTCCGGCTATTCGGTCACGAGGTGATTGCGTATCGCGTAGCGAACCAGATCCGAACTGCTGCGCAGATCGAGCTTGCGCAGCACGTGCGACTTGTGCGTGCTCACGGTCTTCTCGCTGAGCGACAGCTCCGTGGCGATTTCCGCACCGCGCTTGCCGGCGACCAGCATCTCGAAAACCTTGTATTCGCGATCGGAGAGCGATTCGTGTGCCTTGCTGTTGCCGACATCTCCCGTGACTCCGAGCGCAAGTTGCTCGGCGACCGAGGGACAAACGTACCGCATGCCCCGGAAGATTTGCCGGATCGCGACGACCAGGTCGACCGCGGCATTGTCCTTCGTCATGTAGCCGTCAGCGCCCGCGCGCAAAGCTCGCACAGCGCTGAACACGCCAGCTTGCATGGTCACGACGAGGATTTTCACTGAGGGCTGGAGGCTCGCAATGTGCGTGATGAGCTCGATGCCATCGCGCCCGGGCATCGAGAGGTCGAGCACCGCCAGATCGACCTGATGTTGACGCAACGCCCCCATGACCTCCGCGTACGAGCCTGCCTCGGCGACGACATCGAAGTCCTCGTGGTCGCGCAACAGCCTCGCCATTCCCTCGCGAAAGATTCGATGGTCGTCAGCCAACAGCATTCGGATCATGGATGCCTCCTGCTCAAACGCGGTATGAAACTTTTTGCCGGTCCGAAAAGCTTAGTCTTAATTAAGGATGTCTGGAAAGTCGGAAATTTCCGATTTTGAAAATGCCTTAAGGCGAGGAATCGATATTAACTTGTTGATTTTAAATAATTAGTCGAAAAATACGACTGCAAATAGCGAAATTTATGTTGGCGGAATTTCTTACGAGGCTGGGTCTTGTCGCCACCTTTCGCCAGTGAACCCCTGCCAGCCGGTGTGTCCTGCGCAATTCCCGAGCGAGGCGGCGACGAAAGCAGGACATTCCCTAGTCAGTAGTAGGACGTATCCGAGATCAATTGATCGGAATTAGGAAAGAACATCTAAGAGAAAACCTCAATTCGTCCTAATGCTCTGATATCCAGCGAAATTCTCCGAGCCATTTGTAGTGCCGGCACCCGTAGTTAATTTTCCTTCATCCCTTGAACATACTCACTACGCGGGATAGCTCATCCGCAGTACAGGCGGGGTCAGGGGTTTCGTACCAAACGTAGGTGTCGCGCCTCATCACGCGCGGGGAACGTAGCGGCCGCTACGAAAAGGGGGAGGTTCCATGTTGAAGATGTGTCGAAAAGACATTGCGAGGGCAACCGCGGACCGGTTGATCCGGACTCCGATCGCCGCAGGGGCCGCCACGGCTGTGCTGGCGATGCTGGCGAGCCTTGTATGGACTGCACCCGCTTCCGCGCAGTCGTTTCGCGTGCAGTGTCCCACCAGCACGATTACCCACACGGGCGCAAACAACAACGCGGAGCCGGCATACATCGGTCCGACCACGTTTTCGACGACTCCGGTAATGGGCAATGGCGGTGGCTTCGCCTCGCCGAGCACCAACATCAATGGCGCGATCAAGTGCCAGCAAGTGTCGGGTGGCGACGGGTACTCGACCATGGCCAACGGCACGCAGACCTTCATGTTCTCGTTTGGCCCGCTCTCCGGACTGGCGGATATCGCCAACGGTCATCCGGGCACCGAGTTTCCGTCGGTCTTCAACGTGCCCTATAGCCAGGTCCTATCCAGCACGGGCCAGGTCGAAACCACGAACATTCTGCTGCCCGGCGACCCGGCGACCACCGACGGCATCGTGGCCAATATTTGGCCGACCTTCCCGCTGAACACCTCGACATTCAGCTGGAACGGCGCGGTGGGCCTGGCCTACGACATCACGAACGTCGTCACGATCTACGACATCGCGGAGATCACGGGCACGACGACCGCCGTCGTCCAGCTGAACGCTCCGCTGGTCAATGGCGGAACCCCGGTGACGGGCTCGACCATCATCGTGGCGGGAACCGGCACCGGTTATGACGGCACCTGGACGATCACCGGCCAGGGCTACCCCGCGCCGATGCCGGGCGTGACCAATTACGGTTTCACGAACGCCGAAGTCTTCACGATCACCGTAGCCGCGACGGGTCTGGCGGATGTGAACGAATCGCAGACCGCAACGGTGTCGACCGGCCCGGTGCTGGACGGCCACGTCGATCCGCGCCAGATCATGGACGTGGGCGTGATGAACGGCAATATTCCCGCGCCGCTGGTCGCGTTCGATGAGGACGACGAGTTGTTCCTCACGCTGACCAACGTCGGCATGATCATGCGGCCGGACCTGTTCGAGCAGCACACGATCCACTTCCACGGCTACCCCAACGCTTCGTCGGTGTACGACGGCGTGCCGGACGCGTCGGTCGCCATCAACATCGGCGGCAGCTTCACCTACTACTACCTGGCGCCGGATGCCGGCACGTACTTCTGGCACTGCCACATCACGCCGCCCGAGCACTTGCAAATGGGCATGGTCGGGCAGCTGTACGTGCGGCCAAGGCAGGACCGAGTGCCGCTGGGCAACAGCATCTACGCAGCTTTGCTGCTGCAAAACGGCGGCCTCATTCCGGGACCCACCTTGACGGCCACGTCGCCGGTAAGCGCCGGTGCGGATCTGCGTACGGTCTGCAACCCGGCCGCCGACATCCTGTGCAGCGCGACGATGCCCGCCACGCCCAACACCATCGCCCAGGGCTACGACAAGCTCGGCAACCCGCAGAAATACACCTACAACGACGGCGATGCATCGACCGCCTACGACGTCGAATATCCGATCCAGATCCACGGTTTCGATCCGAACTTCCACTTTGTGGGCATGACCTTCAATCCGGAACCGTTCGTTGACATGAAGTCGAAGTTCTTCCTGCTCAACGGCCGCAGCTACCCCGACACGGTGACGCCCGGACCGCTGGCGACGCAATCGTCCGACGGCCGCGTGCACTACTCGCAACCGCTGCCGACGATCATCAATATTCCCGTGGGCGGCAAGGCGCTCCTGCGCATTGCGGACCTCGCGGTCGACGAGTACGCGACGCTGGCCACGCTGGGCATTCCGATGAAGGAAGTCGGTTTCAACGCCAAGCTGCTGCGCGACCAGAGCGGCAACAACATGGAGTTCTATACGAACTCCATCACCCTGGGCGGTGGCGAATCGCTCGATGTGATTCTCGATGCGAGCGATGCAGGCTGCGGCTCGACGGGCTGCGCGGCCGCCCTGTATCCGGCCGGCAGCGTCTTTTACCTGTACACGCCGAACCTCGATCACCTGTCGAACGACCAGGAAAACTTCGGCGGAATGATGACCGAGGTTCACATTTGCAGCAGCGTGACCGGCGGCAATACGTACGGCAACACGTGCGTCGTTGCGTCCAATTAGGAGAGCGGCGATGGGAGCTAACAGCATGAAGACTTCATTCTCGATCTGTCGCCTGCTTTCGGTGCCGGTCCTATCGGTGCTCCTCGCAGGGGCAGCGCAGGCCGCGGCTCCCGGCATCACGGGCCCGACCTTCAACCTGACGGCGCAGCCGGCATACCTGAACCAGCCGGATGGCAGTTCGGTGTACTCGTGGGGATACGGCTGCAATGCGGCGCTACCGCCAGCCGGTACGGCCCCGGCCGCCATGAGCGTTGTTTGCCCGACCATGCAGGTTCCGGGTCCGACGCTGATTGTCACGGAAGGTCAGACGGTAACGGTCAACCTGATCAATCAGCTGCCGACGCCCGTGGGCAACACCTCGATTCTGTTCCCCGGGTTCGTCGTCACCGCCAGCGGTGGCACGCAAGGATTGTTGACACAAGAGGCCGCGCCGGGCACGACGGTGACCTACACGTTCGTCGCCAATTCGCCGGGTACCCATTCGTACTACAGCGGAACGCAAGGCGACCTGCAGGTGGAAATGGGCCTGTATGGAGCGGTGATCGTCCTGCCGGCAAGCGTTCCTGCGGCTTGTACGACGGGACTTCCGCTGACCAATCCCGGAGCGAACAAGACGGCGAAGGCGTTCTGGGGCGAACAGGATTTCCGCCTGGCGGCAGCCGCCTTCGACAGTCCGAAGTCCTGCTACGACCGTGAATACCTCTTCCAGTGGGCCGAAATGGATCCCAACATCCACAACACGGCGCTCAAGCAAGTCACGGAACTGGCGGGATGCACGGCCGGCGCTGTCGGCTGCAGCCTGGATGTTCCGACCGAGCCCTACCACCCCGCATTCTTCCTGATCAACGGGCGTTCGATGCCCGATGACATGGATCCCAACTTTGCCGAGGAGTATCCGCACCAGCCGTACAACGGCAATCCGCACATGCACCTGGGCGAGATGACGCTGATCCGCACGATCGGCCAGGGCCGCTGGCAGCACCCGTTCCATGAACACGCGAACCACGTTCGCATCCTTGCGCGCGATGGAAACATGCAGCTGGCGCCCAACGGAACGGATCTTGCCGGCCTGCTGATGTTCAACACGGACACGACGCCCGGCGAGGCATTCGATGGCATCTTCTACTTCACGGGTCGTGGCTTGAACTGGGACGCATACGGCCATCACCCCGGAACCTCGAGCGATCCCTTGGCGGAGCTGCCGTGCACGCCTGACGCCAATGGCTACAACACCGGCGCCCCCACTGCGGTCAACTACTTCGAGTGGTGCCAGGATCACAACAAGCCGCTGGAAGTCAGCCCGATCGGCGACGTTGCCGCGGGCGGACCGGCGACCCTGCCGAACCCGAACATCTTCACGAACGGCGCGTGGTACGGCGGTACGCCGTACCTGGGACCCGATGCGACGCTGCGCGGCGGCGGTACGCAGGCTTGCGCGAACCCCACCGGCGTAACGACCACGGGAGTAATTCCCGGAACTACCACCAACGGCACATTGGCCGAAACCGCGGCCAACCAGGCCTCGCCGTGTTCGACCTTGCAACCCTCGAATACCCAAGCGAATCCGGCAGCAGAGCGCGGATGGGCCTACATGTGGCATTCGCATAACGAGCGCGAGATCACCACCAACAACGTGTTCCCTGGCGGAATGCTGATGATGATGCTGGTCGATACGCGTGAATTCGTGATCGACGAGTCGAAGTAGGGATCAGGAGAAACCGCAATGCAAACGACAAAACTCAAAGCCGCCCTCTGTAAAGCGGGCCTGGCGGCTTCTCTGCTCCTGCTCGGCAGCAGCGCGGCGTACGCGCAGCAGGTCATCAACCTGACCGCAGCGCCGTCGAACGCGACGATGCCCGACGGTTCCATCGTGCCCATGTGGGGGTACAACTGCGGCGCTCTTGCAGCGAACAACCCATCGCCGGCGGCGACTTGCGCCGCCAGCAACTCGACGGTCGTCACGACACCTGCGACAGCGAGTGCCGCAGCCGTCACCACGGGCTGGTCGCCGGTCGTGATCACGGTGCCGGTTGCGACCACGGGGTCCACCAGCCTGACGATCAACCTGACCAACAACCTGTCGTTCAGCAACAGCAACACCGTCCCCACGTCGCTCGTCATCGTGGGCCAAATCGGCGGTGGCCTGGGTAGTTCCCGGACGACCACGCCGAGCCCGGCGCACGCGGCGCAGTCCGTCACGTGGCCGGTCGCGGATACGGGGCCGACCTTCGTCGCGCCGCCGCAAGGGCCGCGCGTGCAGTCGCTCGCGACCGAGGTCGCAGCCGGAGCGACCACCGCACTCACCTGGAGCGCGCTCAAGCCCGGGACGTATCTGATCGAGTCCGGCACGCACCCGTCGATCCAGGGCCCGATGGGCCTGTACGGAATCCTGGTCGTGACGGACGCGCCCACCGCGGCTTCCGGAATCGAGACGGCTGTTGGTTGCGCATATCCCAGCGTAACGACGACCACGAGCGGCACGTCTTTGACCTGCGCCGCCGCAGCGACATACGACGCCGAAGTGCCGATGATCCTCAGCGAAATGGACCCGGTGCAGAACAATGCGGTGAGCACTGCCGTCAATCTGCCCGGCTTCAGCGAAACGACCGTGTGGTCCGGGCAGCCTGGTGGCTGCGGCAACCCTGCCACGACGAATTCCGGCAATTGCTATCCACCGGCAGTGAACTACACACCCTTGTTCTACATGATCAATGGTGTCGCATTCAATAAGACGAACGCATCCGCATCTCTCTTTCCTGTAACGCCGGCGACGATCGCACCAGCAGCCGGCACCACCGGTTCGGTGCTGGTCCGCATCGTCAACGCAGGCTTGCGCATGCACGTACCGGCAATGGTCGGAGCGCAGGTCGCGGGCGCCACCGGCGGGTCCAACCCCATCGTCACGGGCTACAAGGTCATCGCCGAAGACGGCAATCCCCTGCCGGGCGTGCCCAAGATCCGCAGTGAGATCTTCATGGCCGCGGGCAAGACCTACGACGTGGTGATCAACGGCAATACGACGAGCGGCACCACGATCTCGCCTTACGCGAGCGCGATTGCCCTGTTCGATCGCGAGTTGAGCCTGTCGGCAAACGCCTTCGAGCGCGACGCCGGCATGCTGGCATATATCGGCGTCAATCCGACGGCAACCCTGCCGTCGACGCCTTCGATCGGTGCGGCCGTCGCCAATCCGGATACGTACAACGCCCTGGTGGCAGGCGTGACGCTCACCGTCACCGATCCGACAAAGGGCTTGATCGGCAATGACGTCAACGTCTATGGCGTGACGCTGCTTGCGCCGCCCGCAAACGGGACGGTGACTCTGAACAAGAACGGCACGTTTACCTATGTGCCGAGCGGGACGGCGACCTCCGATTCGTTCACGTATTGCGCGAACGGCACCGTGACGGGTGGCGTGTGTTCGTCTGGAATCAGCGCCTCGGTAACCCTGGCGGCATCGGACATCGTCGATACGGCCGGCGTCACCTGCAAGGCGGTGCCCTCATTCACGTCGGCCCAGGCCACCTATCTGGCGATCAAGACGCCGGGCGTGCTGGTCGGTTGCGCGGACGGTGCCGGATTGCCGTTGACGGTGGACACGACGACGATCGTTCCGTCGTCCGGCCTGACGGTTCTCGCGGATGCAAACGGCGGATTTACGGCCGTTGCGTCCTCCGCCGGCCCGTACTCGTTCACCTTCCAGGCCCAGAACACGCTGAAGGCGCACAGCGCGGCGACCACCGTCAACCTGACCTTCCCGACCGGCAGCGGACTCACCGTCACCGTGCTCGATGGACAGGACAAGGTCACGACGATCAGCGATTACCGCTGGGTCATCGAGGAGGACCGCACGTTCTTCATCAATCCGGCTTGCTCGACGAATCCGACGCCGGCGGGTTGCCCGACCACAGCACTGGGGATCGTTCCCACGCTCGGAACGAACTTCCATACGAGCTACATGCCCTATGTTGCGCAGGGCTGCACGGGACCGTTGTCCTGTGAAAGTGGCCAGACGGCCTACAACCCCGCCACGGGAGGACATACGGCTGTCGTCTGCGATGTCGGCAATGGCCAGTGCCGCCCGGACACGTCAGGCAACGGCATGACGCCGACCTTGCCCGGAGGCGTTGCGCTCGATCCGACCAAGCATTACTACCTTTCCATCCTGCCGGGTGACGCCGCCACGCCGTTCGCCTACGGGTATTCGGGCGCGGGTTGCGAAAACGGTTCGGCCGCCGCGCCAAGTGGCGCGGTTTGCGGCCACGGCATGGGTGGTGCGCCGATTCCGCCGGCGTGCATTCCCGTCGCGCCGGCAACGACGTGTACCGGGACGTTTGCGCCGGTGATGGTGCTTACACAGCCGTCGCCGTATCCGCCGGGCAAGCTTTCGGTGATGGTGTTTGAAGACGACTTCCCGTTGAACGGTGAACAGGATGGTGGTGGTGGCGTCGATGTGCTCGGCGCCATCGAACCGGGCCTGGGCGGCTTCCAGATCCATCTGTGGGACGCGATGGGCGGCAACGGCGACTTCACCGGTCAGATGACGTACGACATGTTCAACCAGCCGCTGACCAACAGCCTGGCGGGACAGATCGACCCGACCACGGGCCAGAATGCGTGCCCGATCGGTGTGAATGCGACGTCCGCCACGACGGGATCGAATACGACAACCCTGTCGACCGATCCCACGGCAACCGGCATCACCGGCATGATCGTGACCTGCCCGAAATACGAGGCCGATGGCACGACGCTCTCGCCCTTGGGTGGCCAGGCGGTCATCGCCAACCTGATGCCCGGTCGCTGGGGCGTGATTGCCACGCCCGGCGCCGATCGCATCGCGCGCGGCGAGGAATGGCTGCAGACCAATACCCTGGACGGGCAGAAGGCGCACGACGTGTTCACGCGCATCGGCGAGCCCAGCTACTTCCAGGAATTCGGTCCGGCGTCCTACCACGTCACGGTGGGATTCGCGAATCCGGCGATCATCAATGCCCGTAAGCAATATTTGTGCAACGGCACGGACCCGAGCAGTCCGCAGCCCGGCGTTGCGTACGTTTGCAACAACACGATCACCGGCAAAGTTACCGGCGAACACCTGAGCCGTACACCGGACGAGCGCCTCTACAGCACGGGCACACACGACGCATTCGCCTGGTCGCAGTGCTACGTGAGCTTCGGCGATCCGGACGGCGAGGACTTCGCCTTCACGAAATGCAACTCCGATGGAACCTTCACGTTGAGCGGGCTTCCTCCGGGCGATTGGCGCGTGACGGTGTTCGACCAATGGAATGACGCGTTGGTGGACGGTCTTTCGACCCCGGTCGGCATCGTCGGGGGTGGCCAGACCATCAACATGGGCGATATCGCCACGACCCAGTGGGAAGCGAACGTCTATACGCGCACCTTCATGGACGCGAATCGCGACGGCGTCTCGCAGTCCGGCGAAGACGGAATTCCCTTCCAGAACGTTGCGATCCGCCTGCGTGACGGCAGTCTGGAGAACCTCCTGGCGACGGACTTCAACGGCACCGCCAATTTCAACGAGACCTTCCCGCTCTTCAGCTGGTACGTCGTGGAAACCGACGTGACCCGCTACAAGAACACGGGCACGCACTCGGTTTACGACGTGGGCGGGCCGGTGGACGGTTCGGCCGCCTGCGGAACGACGGGCTATCCGCCATGCGGAACCTCGACGATCGGCAAGAACCTCGCGAATACGGCGGAAATCATTTCGGTTCCGGCCAATCTGCGCGTACCGGGCTCGGTGTATTGCGCCGGCGCCGATTGCACGGGCAAGACGATCCAGACGACGAATGCCGCCGCGGAAAGCGATCCGCCGAGTGCTTGCACGACAAACACGGCGAATCCCCCGATCACGAGCTGCACGACGCAATTGTCGTCCGGGCGCATCGACAATCCGTGGACCGGTGGCGTAGAGGGTTGGCAAGGCTATCCCGGACAGAACAACTTCCTGGAGTTCGGCAAGGAGCCCTACGTCGCTGGCGAAAACGGCGGTATCAAGGGCCACGTGATCTACGCGTCGACGCGTCCCTTCGACGATCCGCAGCAGCTGGTGCAAACCCAATGGGAGCCGCTGGTTCCCCACGTGCGGATCAATCTGTACCAGCAAGGCGTGGCCGCGGACGGCGTGACCCCGACCCTGAAACTGGTGGACTGGACCACGACCAGCAGTTGGGACGACTACGCGCAAGGCTTCCGCGCGGACGGCGTGACGCCCAACATGAACTGCCCCGGCCAAGGTGCCAGCAGCGGTGCCATCCCGGACCTGTTCTTCTTCGCGCTGTACAACCAGCCCAATTACCTGGACTTCTACAACTCGCAGCACGGCGGCGCCGCATTGACGACGTTGCCCGATAACTCGCAATTCAAGTGCTACGACGGCATGCACAACTGGAACCAGCTGCAGCCGGCGCCGTATGACGGCATGTACAAGTTCCCCAGCATCACGGCGGTCGACGCCAATGGCAAGCCCACACTGGCCGGCACGAATTGCACGATTTGCGTCGCCGACCCTGTGCCAGCGCCCGATCTGTACAACGGCGTGCCGATGCTGCCCGCCGGCCAGTACGTGGTGGAAGTGGTACTGCCACCGGGCTACGAGCTCGTCAAGGAAGAAGACAAGAACATCCTGATCGGCGACAACTTCATTGCGCCGGTGACGCAGGAGTTCGGCGCCTTGGGCAACATCTTCATCATTCCCGACCAGGCCTCGGTGGCTGGCACGTTCCAGGCGGCCGCCGGCTACAACGCCAACAACGCCCAGAACCCGACGACGAGCCTTGGCATGGCGCCCTACGCCGGCATCGTGCCGGGATTCACGCCCGAGCCGATCTGGCCGTGCGTCGGGGAAGCGCGCATCGTTCCGGATTACATCAGTCTGTATCCGCAGTCGAAGCAGGTGGCGCCGTTTGCCGGCGCGACCCGCAACCTGTGCGATCGCAAGCTGGTCACGCTGGCCGACCAGATGGGTGCGACGGCCAAGTTCTACATCTACACGTCGACGCACATTGCGTCGAAGTTCACGGGTGGCATCACCGACGACTACACCTCGGAGTTCGATCCGTTCTCGCCGCAATTCGGCGAGAAGTTCTCGCCGCCCAACCTGCCCGTGTCGCTCAAGGACTGGGCCGGCAACGAGATCAGCCGCGTGTATGCGGACCAATGGGGTTCCTACAACGGCATGACGTACTCGACATGGGAAGTCAACCCGCCGAACCCGACCGGGTATTCCCCGAACATGATGGTGTTCTGCATGAACGATCCGGGACCGATCGCAGGCCCGAACGGTACGCAGATCATCGATCCGGCATACGCACCTGGATACAGCCAGTTCTGCTACGAGCTGCCCTTCATGCCGGGCACGACGCAGTACCTCGATACGCCGGTTGTCCCGACCTCGGCCTTTGCCGGCGCCGGATACAACAACGTCGATTGCGCGTATCCGGATGCAACGCCGGCGGTCGCCGAAGTGGACGGCGACGGCGTTGGCCCGTGGGTCGGCGGCAGCTCCGGTTCGGGTGCCATCGCCTCCCTCGTGGTGACGAGCGGCGGTTCGGGATACACCAGCGCGCCAACGGTATCGTTCACAGGAGGCGGCAGCGGCGCGACAGCGACCGCGGTGGTGACCGGTCCAGTGAATGTCGTGAATCTGACCGCTGGCGGTTCGGGTTACAGCTCCGCTCCGACTGTGTCGATCGTCGGATCCGGCAGTGGTGCGACTGCGACCGCGACGCTTTCTTCCCTGGGCGTTGCATCGGTGACGCTGGTCAGTAACGGCACGGGATATACAACGGGCACGACGAGAGTGACGTTCACCGGTGGTGGTGGAACCGGGGCGGCCGCAACTGCGAGGGTCATAGGCGGCCGGGTGTTCAGCATTACGGTCACGAACGCGGGCACGGGCTATACCAGCGCGCCAACGGTCACGATCACGGGCCGCGCTGGCAGCAGCGGCGCATCCGCGACGGCAAATATCGGCGGCCACGTCACGTCGATCGCGCTGACGAGCGGCGGCTCGGGCTACACGGCCGGCTCCACCACTGTCAGCTTCTCGGGAGGCGGCGGCAGCGGTGCCGCGGCCACTTCGACGGTCAAGGGATCGGTCACTTCGCTCGTTCTGGATAGTGGCGGCTCGGGTTACACCGCCACCCCGGTCGTGCATTTCACGGGTGGCGCCGGCACCGGTGCCGCAGCGACGGCCGGCCTTACCGGCGGCACGCTCACGATCACGGCGCTGGGAGATCAGACGGTTCCCAACAACGCGTACTCGGGTCCCTCGGCAACGACCGCGCCGTTCAACCAGAGAACGATCACGCGCCACTACGGCTTTGGTGCGACGCAAGGCACTGGATCGGTCACGATTGGCGGAGTCAACGCACCGGTGGTGAACTGGGGTGACCTGTCGATCACCGTCTCGGTGCCGGCGAAGGTGCCCAATTGCGCCGTGCAGCAGCAGGCCCAATATGGCGGCTCGACCGCGCAGTGCGGCCAGCTCGTGATCACCGCGGGCAACGGCAAACAGTCGATCGATACTGTCACGGTGACGATCGGCGGCAAGGCGCCGACGCACATCGCGGCCTCCGGAACGATCCAGGACGCGATCGACCTGGCCGCTCCTGGCGACCTGCTGATCGTCGATCCGACGTGCAATGCGGCAAACGGCACGGTTTCCTGCCAGCAAGCTGCGACCGGCGGCGCGACTCTTACCGGCAAGACCAAGTCGGCGCATAACGAATTGGTGATCATGTGGAAGCCGGTGCGCCTGCAAGGTGTCGGCGCGGCCTCGAGCATCATCAATGCCAATACGCAACCGGCTGGGAAGCTCGATCCGTGGCGCCAGCGCGTCGATTGCCTGTTCGGAATCGCGCTCAATGGCACGCCGATCACGAAGTCCAATGTCTACGATCCGACGGGCGCGACCGCATGCGGCATGAGCGCAGACGGCACGGTATGGAAGTACTTCAATTCCCTGGCCGACGGCGTCAACGCGCAGGTCGATCCGATTCCGACCGAGCCAATCGTCGGATGGGATGCCTCGACCAACGGCAACCTGGCGCAGATGCTGCAGGAGCCTTCGCTGATGGGCGCGCTGGAGGGTGCGGCCATCACCGTCCTGGGCAAAGGCGTCAACTTCCCGACCGCGCTTGGCGAGGAAGCATCTTTCCCGACGGGAACGACGCTGCTGACCGGCACGATCAACGTCAACACGGGCGCGTACAGCACGGGCGATGCAAATCCGAATTGCCACGGCACGGGACGCGGTGCCAGTACGGCCAATCCGTTCCCGAGCAACTTCTCCTGCAATCCTTCGAGCGTCGACGGCTTGGGCATCACCGACAGCTCGCAGGGCGGCGGCGGCGTGTTCGTGCACGGCTGGAACCACAACCTGCAGATCGCCAACAACCGGATCTACAGCAACGCGGGTACGCTTTCGGGCGGTATCAACCTGGGTCAGGGCGAATTCGCGCCGTCCAATATCTCGGGCGGAACGGATAACGAGCCGCCGGGATCCTGCGTGACGGATTCGGCCGTACCGGTCGGCGCCCTGCAGCCGTACTGCGAGAACATCAATGTCAACATCCATAACAACGACATCTCGCTGAACTCCTCGACGGGCGACGAGTTGTACTCGGGTACACCGGCAGGCGCTGGCGGCATCAGCATCTGTTCGGGCGCCGATTACTACAAGTTCAACTACAACTGGGTGTGCGGCAACCTGAGCAGCGGCGACGGCGGCGGCGTGGGTCATCTGGGCGTGAGCTACCACGGCGACATCGAGCACAACGTGATCGTGTTCAACCAGAGCCTGAACCCGACCATCCCGGCCAACGGCGGTGGACTGCTGATCATGGGTACGCCCGACGTCGATCCGACCTGCGGCGAAACCACCGACCAGGATTGCGTTTCGTCGCCCAGCAGCATCGGCCCCAGCGATGGTGCCGGTCCCGGCCTGGTGATCAACGCCAACCTGATCATGGGCAACGCTGCGGAATCGGGCAGCGGTGGCGGACTACGTCTGCAGAACGTGAACGGCTCGGATGTCGTTGCCTTCCCGAACAATCCCAATAACTGGTGGGCGATCACCGTGACGAACAACATCATCGCGGACAACGTCGCCGGCTGGGACGGTGCGGGGATCTCGCTGGTCGACGCGCTGAACGTCAACATCATCAACAACACGGTGGTGTCGAATTCGACGACGGCGTCGGCGGGGATCTTGTTCACGACGATCGGCTACCCGCTGGCCAGTTCCGAAGGTGCCAACTGCGTGATTGGAACCGAGACCTCGTGCCCGCAGGTTTCGGGCCTGGTGAGTATCCAGAACAGCTCGGTCCTGCAGGGCAATCTGCCTGCGAGCGTCACTTGCCCGGCGAATCACTATCAGGGCGCGACCCAAGTCAACGGAACCTGCCGGAGCTACTCGTATCCGCAGCTGCTGAACAACATCTTCTGGCAGAACAGCGCGTACTACATCGGCGTGGGTGCCCTCAGCGCGCAGTACCAGCAGAACGTGGTGTCGCTGTACAACGCCTTCACGACCTCGCTTGCGCCGACGCAACCTCAAACCGCGTCGACGGCACCGAACGGTGGCGGCGTGACGATCACGGGCGGCACGGGTGCCTGTGTGGCGGCCAGTTACTGGGACATCGGCGTGCGCGGCGATACCGGACCGTCGAATCACGGTTCGGGCGTCATCCTTGCGCCGACGTACTCGGTGTTGACCGATGCGGGAGACTATCCAGGCCTGAACAACATCGCGACCAACCCGAACTTCGCCAGCCAGTACTGCGACGGTTCGCGTCAGCCGCCGGAATTCGGATCATCGGGCTGGGCGGTGCCGCCAGGCGTTGCCGATGCGACGGTGCCCAATCCGGTCTTCAACCTGACGCCGGTCGCCACGGTCGATGAAGGCAACAACTGGATCAACCTGCGCTGGGGTCCGCTGTCCTTGGGTAACCCGGTTACGGGTGCGACGCTTGGCAGCTATGTGCTCACGTCGGGGTCGACCGCGATCAATGCCATTCCCGTCACGGCGGCAACGAAGGCGACGGCGCCGACCACCGACTACTTCGGCAACCCGCGGCCGGATCCGGCGAACCCGAACGCCTTCGATGTGGGCGCGGTGGAGTATCAAGCCGCTGCGACGCCGGCAAGCCTGAGTCTGGAGCAGACGAGCCTCGTATTCGGCGACCAGCTCGATGGGTCGACGGCAGTCCTGAGCGCCACGCTGTTCAATGGCGGCGGAGCGACGGCCACCGGCATCACGTACAGCACGCTTGCTGCGAGCTCGGACTTCGTCCGTGCGACGGGTAACGGCTACTGCGGCGCAACGCTGGCTGCGGGGGCGACGTGCACGATCACGATCGAATTCCAGCCGGCCAAGCCTGCGACGATCACGTCGTCGACTCCGCAGACGGTTGCCTACGCGGCGACGCTCACGATCAACGGTGGGGCGGCGACGCCGACGCCGCTGGCGCTGCAGCTCAGCGGCACGGGCTTCCTGCCTTTCTCGCCTGAATCGTTGACCTTCACTCGTCCGGCAACGGGAACCAGCAGTGCGGCACAGACCGTGACCGTGAGCAATCTGGGCACGAGCTCGCTGTTGCTCACGCTGCCCGGCGGCGGTGGCGGTGGAGGATCGACGCAGACGCCGTTCCGTCTCACCAGCACTCAGTTCCTGTTCTCCGGAACGACTACCTGTGGCGCGACATTGGCCGCCGGCGCGTCCTGCACGGTTGAAGTGGTCTACCACCCAACATCGACAGGGGCCAAGACTGCGAACCTGGAAGTCGACCTGGCGCAGGGCACGGCCGGCAATGGCAGCGAGCCGTACACCGTTCCCTTGTCCGGAAACTAAGGATGGTGTCAGGATTGCCGAGTAGTTGATTTGGAAACCAGGCTGCTCGCGGGAAATTCCGCGAGCAGCTTTGGCGTTCCTGGTGTGGCATCGGGTGTAGGGACATGAAGCGGAATTGGATTTTGGCAATCGCAGCGGTTCTCACGCAGGCGGCATTGGGGGAAGGGTCCGCACCCGACCCCAAGGCCTTGGGCATCACCGAAGCGGTCGTCAGTTATTGCGTAAAGGTGGAACCGTCGTCGGCGCCCCAATTCCAGGAAAGAGTCAAAGGCGTCGCGCAGGGTGCCACGGAAGATCAATTGGCAAAGGTGCGTCTGACGGATGAGTATGAAAAGGCTCATGCCTCGGTCGACGATTTCGTCGCCAAGGTCGACGAGCGCAATTCCAAGGCGTTCTGCACCCGGCAGATGGCGCAAAAGAAATAGAGCGTGATGATGAACCGACGTTTCGAATCCATTCGGGTGACGGCGCTGCGCAGCAGTTCCCTGTTGGCGCTTGCGGCTGCGATTGCATGGGGGGCTTCGGCGCCCGTGGCACTCGCCCAGGCAGTCGCGGCACCGGCGCAGGCGCCCGGCGCATCGGGTGCGACCGGCAAACCTGCCGGCGAACCGAGTCACTATCTGCCCAACCGGTTCGCAGGCCGTGCGGGCATGTATTACAAGGAGGTGTGGGGGATCGACATGCTCAATGTGAAGTGGACCGAGTCGGGTGAACTCGTCCGCTTCACGTGGCGCGTGCTGGATCCGGACAAGGCCAGGGCGCTCAACGACAAGAAAATCGCGCCGTCCCTGGAGGATCCACAGGCGTCGGTAAGCCTGGTAGTGCCAGTGATGGAAAAAGTCGGCCAGTTGCGCCAGAGCGCAGCGCCAGAAGCCGGCAAGTCCTACTGGATGACCTTCTCGAATGTCGGTCGGCTGGTGAAACGGGGGGACCGTGTCAACGTGGTGATCGGCGGATTCCGCGCCGAGAACCTGGTCGTCGATTAGAAATTCTTGACCTAAGGAGTCCTCCAAATGTTGCGCAAGCGTCTATTGGTCTTGGGAGTTGCAGCCGCCTTTTCACTTTCCGGTGCCATATGGGCGGCCGACGGCAAGGCTGCGCCAGCCAAGCCCGCGATCAAGCTCTCGGCCGAGCAGATCGTTGAAAAGAATTTCGCGGCTCGGGGCGGCACCACTGCCTGGCACGGCGTGCAATCGATGTCCTGGAACGGCAAGATGGAAGTCGGCTACGCGGATTCCGTTGCGCGCAGCCAGCGCTATGTGAGCCAGGCCGCCGCCCGTACCGGAAGGGCCGAGCGCATGGCTCTCGAAGAAGAGGAAAAGAACGCGCAGAACGCGAAGCAAGTCGAGTTGCCGTTCGTGATGGAGATGAAGCGGCCCGGAAAGGAACGCGTCGAGATCGAATTCGGCGGCAAGACGGCCATCCAGGTCTATGACGGCAAGGATGGGTGGATGATGCGTCCTTTCCTGAACCGCACCGACTGGGAGCCGTTTTCGCAAGAGCAGGCGAAATCGCAGGCTGATACCTTGGGCATCGACGGCGCGCTGTTCGATTACGCCGCGAAGGGCACGAAAGTCGCGGTGGAGGGCATCGAAGCGGTGGACGGCCACGACGCCTACAAGCTCAAGTTGACGAGGAAGGGCGGTGAGGTCCGGCACGTCTGGATCGACACGCAAAGCTTCCTGGATGTGAAGGTGGAGGGAACACCGCGGCGGATGGACGGCAAGATGCATGCCGTCTGGATCTATCAGCGGGATTTCCGGCCGGTGAAAGGCTTGATGGTGCCGTTTGCGATGGAAACCGCGGTCGAGGGATATCGCGACACCCACAAGATGACCATCGAGAAGGTCGGCCTCAATCCCCAGCTCGCCGACACGCTCTTCGTCAAGCCGACTTCGTAAACGTCAACACCTTCGGGTGCGCAACATGGACAGTCAATTCCTGGACACGCGGAGCCGGCGCGAGCATCGCTTGCGCCCGACGCTAGTCGCTCTCGCTGGTGCATTCACCGCGATTGCGGCGTGGACCGCAGCGGCATCGGTGAATACCGGTGCGGCGCTCGACGCCGCACCGTTGGACGCCACGCAGATCGTCGAGCGCAATGCCGCCGCGCGCGGCGGCGTCGAGGCCTGGCGCAAGGTCCAGACGATGGTTTGGATCGGACATATCCAAAGTCCGCACGGGCCGATGCCCAGCCTGCCGTTCAGCATGGCGCAAAAGCGTCCCAACAAGACACACTTCGAGATCAACGCGATGGGCCAGAAGACCCTGCGCGTATTCGATGGCGTTGCCGGCTGGAAGGTGCATGCCAGGGGGGACGGCAGTCCCGACGTCCAAGCCTTCTCGCCGCAGGACGCGAGGTTCGCGCGCGACGGACAGGGCATCGATGGCCCGCTCATCGATGGCAAGGCCAAGGGCAATGCCGTGGCGCTCGAGGCAAAGGAGCAAGTGGAGGGACAGGACGCCTTTCGCCTGAACGTTCGTTTCGCTTCCGGCGACAGCGAGCTCCTTTGGGTGGACGCGCGCAGCTTCCTGGAACTGAAGTCGGAGCGGACAAGCTACGCTGCAGGCGGTGCGGTCGCCGGCAAGGTCACGACGTATTACCGCGACTACAAGGAGTTCGAGGGCCTGCGGATCCCGACGACCATCGAGACCGGTGTGGGTTCGGGCCAAGGTACCGACAAGATGGTCATCGAGCGAGTCGTGATCAATGCGCCCTTGGACGACCGTGGCTTCACGCGTGCGGCGATCGATGGACGTAAACCCGGAATCGCGCGTGGCCTCGATCCGGCCGTGCACCACGCCCCGCAAATGCCTCCACCGCAAACGGCGCAGTCCACGCCGCCGGCCAGTGCGGTTGCGGGGCCGGATTCGGCACAAAAATGAACACGCGGCGAATCGTCGCCTGCGCTTGGCTTGCGGTCGGTTTGCTTGCGGTCGGCTCACTCGCGCCGCTGACCAAGGCCGCGGAGTTGGCGCCGCCGGGTGCCATGTCATCGGGCGTCGGCGAGTCGATCTACCGGCAGGGCGTCCTGGGCTCCGGCGAACCCCTGGAAGGCATACGCGAGGTGCACGCGCAAGGTGGCGGATTGGTCACGAAAGGAAGTGACGCCGCCTGCGTGAACTGCCACCTTCACAGTGGTCTTGGGTCGATCTCGAATGATCGCCGTATTTCGATTCCGCCCATTACAGGCCAGTACCTGTACCAGCCTCGCAACATGAAGGCGAGCGACCATGATCTGCCGTACGTCGAGAACGTCAAGGCGGATCGCGAGCCCTATACCGATGCGACGCTTGCGCGCGCCATCCGCGACGGCATCGATTCCGAGGGCAAGCCGCTGGGCGCGCTGATGCCGCGCTTTGCCATCAACGACGCCGACATGAAGGACCTCATCGGCTACCTCAAGTCGCTCGATCGAATGCGCGAACCGGGTGTCACCGACACGATCCTGCACTTCGCCACCATCATCACGCCGGACGCGGACCCCGTGAAGCGTCGCGGCATGCTCGATGTCCTCGAACGGTACTTCGCGGACAAGAACTCATTCCCCTTCAGCCCCTCGCCGCATATGCGTTCGTCGGGCAAGGGCATCTACAGCAAGAGCCTGTACATGGCCAACCGGCATTGGCAACTGCATGTCTGGGAACTGACGGGACCTGCCGACAGCTGGGATGCACAGCTGGAGGAGCATCTGGCCAAGGAGCCGGTATTCGCCGTGATTTCAGGTCTGGCGGGCAGCAACTGGGCGCCGGTGCACCAGTTCTGCGAGCGCGAACAATTGCCTTGTCTGTTTCCGAATGTCGAGGTTCCGGTCGTCGCCGATCGCGACTTCTACACGCTTTATTTCTCGAAGGGCGTGCTGCTCGAGGCGGGCCTCATCGCCAAATCCATAGCCGATCCTGATTCCTCACAGCCCATCCGGACGGTCGAGCAGGTCTATCGTGCCGGCGACAGCGGCGAGGCAGCGGCGCGAACGCTTTCCGCAGCGCTTGCGCGCAACGGTATCGAGGTGCACAGCGAGGTGCTTGCGGCCGCCGGCGCCCCGGACAAAGGCTTGACACAGGCGCTGCACAAGGCATCGAAGGCGGATGCCATGGTGCTTTGGTTGCGCCCGGGCGATATTGCCGCGCTGGGCGCGGCCCCGACGACACATGCCGCGGTCTACATGTCGGGACTGATGGGCGGCCTCGAGCGCACGCCCGTGCCGTCGGCTTGGCGCAACAGCATCCGCATGGCGTATCCGTTCGATCTGCCGGACGCGCGCGTGGTCCGCGTCGATTACCCCTTGGGTTGGTTTTCATTCCGGCATATTCCGGTCGTCGCCGAACAGGTCCAGGTCGACACCTACCTCGCCTGCGGATTGCTTGCCGAAACCTTGAGTCACACTGCGGACACCTTCGTGCGCGAATACCTCGTGGAGCGGATGGAGGAAATGCTCGAGCACCGGTACCTGACAGGGTATTACCCGAGGTTGGCCCTTGCCGAATGGCAACGTTTTGCATCCAAGGGTGGGTACGTCGTGCGCTTTGCGGAACCATCCGGCAAACGCCTTGTTGCGGCCCACGACTGGACAGTGCCGTAACCGGCGGGCAGGATGCACAGCATGACGAAATTTTCCCGAAGGTTTGCGCTGGCGCGCTCGACGGCGTTCAAGTCGATATTCCTCGGCTGCCTCGCGGGTCCGGTCATCGCGCCGGCATTCGCTGACGAGGCGGGCACGATGGTCGGGCACCATCTCAAATTGCCGGATGCCGCGGGACGTTCCGTCGCCACCTACTCCATTCCCCATGTCCAGCTGGTGCGTGCCGAAGACGGCAAGCGCGTGTGGCTGGCGGATGAATTGGATGACGGTCGCCCTGTCGTCCTCGATTTCGTCTACACGACGTGCACGTCCGTATGCCCGCTCAGCAGCCAGACGTTTGCGGCTTTGCAGGACAAACTCGGCGTCGAGCGTGATCGCGTGCACCTGGTCTCGATCTCGATCGACCCGGAGCAGGATTCGCCCGACCGCCTGACGGAATATTCCCGGCATTTCGGCGCGGGGCCACAGTGGCAGTTTTATACGGGAACGGTCGACGCGAGCCTGCGGGTGCAGCAGGCATTCCGCGCCTACCTCGGTGACAAGATGTCGCACCCGCCGCTGACGCTCCTGCGAACGGCGCCGGGGAAACCATGGGTTCGGCTCGACGGTTTTGCCACCGTGAATCAGCTGATGAGCGAATTGCACGACCAAGTCGCGTCGCGCTGATTAACCCTGGATTCCGGCCAGCGGCCGGTCAGCGGAGGCGGATATATTGTCCGCTTCCAAGGGAACGGCGTTGCCACCGAAGGCGACGGGATTGTTCCCTGACTTTCCGGGAGCAAAGCCATGAAGATGCGACGTTTGGGACGCGACGGTCCCCAGGTTTCGGCGCTCGGCCTGGGCTGCATGGGCATGAGCGACTTCTATTCCGGCCGGGACGAGCGCGAAGCGCTGCGAACGATCGACCGGGCGATCGAGTTGGGCGTCACAATGCTGGACACCGCCGACGCCTACGGTCCGCACACCAACGAGGAACTGGTCGGACGCGCCATCCGTGAACGGCGCAATCGCGTCTTTCTCGCCACGAAATTCGGGTTTGTACGCGATCCGGCGAATCCCGCCCTGCGCGGCGTGGACGGGCGGCCCGAATATGTCCGGCGGTGTGCCGAGGCAAGCCTCAAGCGTCTGGGCATCGATGCGATCGACCTGTATTACCAGCATCGGGTCGATCCCAACACGCCGATCGAGGACACGGTGGGAGCAATGGCCGATCTCGTGCGCGCGGGCAAAGTTCGCTATCTGGGACTATCGGAGGCTTCGAGCGAAACGATCGAGCGGGCGGCAAAGGTTCATCGCATCACGGCACTGCAAAGCGAATATTCCCTTTGGACCCGCGACCCCGAGGAAAGCATTTTGGCAACCACGCGCAAGCTCGGCATCGCGCTCGTCGCCTACAGTCCACTAGGACGCGGCTTCCTGTCGGGCGCCTTCCGTTCGCCCGAGGATTTCGCACCGGACGACTACCGCCGGCAAAGCCCGCGCTTCCAGGGTGAAAACTTTCAGCGCAATCTCGACCTGGTCGAGAAGGTGAAGCAGTTGGCCGTGGAGGTCGGATGCTCGGCCAGCCAGCTGGCGCTGGCGTGGGTGCTGGGGCAAGGCGAGGACATCGTTCCGATCCCCGGCACGACGCGGGTGCGCAATCTCGAGGAAAACGTGCGCGCCCTGGATGTGCGGCTGGACCGCTCCCGGACTGAACGCCTGAGCGCGATCTTTCCGCCGGGTGCCGCCTCCGGAGGTCGCTATCCCGAAGCCATGATGCAAATGATCAATCGTTGAAGTGGAATTTTCGGGGGATAAGGGTTTCCCCGGAAAAAGGAGCCCGTCGCGCCCTAAAGTCACGCCCGCCGATGCCGAAAACCCTGATATGGCGAAACTCTTGGACAACGAAAGTCCTGGAAGGATTGCATCATGGCTCAGGTAATGCGAAGCGTCGGCGTGTTCATGGTCCTGATCGGGTCCACGACCGCGATTTGCTTGTTGTTTTTTGCTGCGCACTAAGTTCGTCGTCCGCAACGTCCTCTAGGGGACGTTCTGCACCAGCGCAACGCCACTGTTGACGCTGATGTAGAGGGATGTTCCCTGCACGCTCAGGGCTTGTGCGAAGGACAGGGTGCCCGGCAAGGGACCCGCATTGAAGGCGTATTGCCCATTGGCGCCGACGATCGTCGTGACGGCACCCGACTGGGCGATCTTCAGCACGATCGTGCTGTTGCTGCCGGTAACGTAGACGTCGCCCGCCGGATCTGCCGTCAGAGCGAGTTGCGGATATCCCAGGGACGCCGCGCCCAACCCCGATAACTGACCGAAGCTCGACGCCGGCACCGCAAGCGTCGTGACGACTCCCGCCGCACTGATCTTGCGAATGGTCGTCGGTCCGTCGCCGACATACAGATTCCCGGATCCGTCGATCGCGAGGCTTTGCGGAAATTGAAAAAGGGCGCCGGCGCCCGTGCCGTCGCTCGTTCCGGAGATGCCCGCCATGCCGGCGAAAGTCGTGACGATTCCTCCCGGCGCGATCTTGCGAATGAGCAGGTTGCCGGTATCCGCGACAAAAAGGTTGCCCGATCCATCGACCGCGATACCTTCGGGCGCGTCAAACAGCGCGGCGCCCCCCGTGCCGTTGGATGAACCCTCGGCAATGGGTGACCCGGCAATGGTCGTAACCACCCCGCCAGTGGAAATTTCGCGGATCGTATTGTTCGCCGTATCCGACACGTACAGGTTGCCCGACGCGTCGACCGCGATACCGCTCGGTCGCGCGAACAAGGCGGCACTTCCGGTACCGTTGGTACTGCCGAAGGTTCCCGCCGAACCGGAGATCGTCGTGACGACGCCGCCCGCCGCGATCTTGCGGATGGTGTTGTTGAAGGTATCGGCCACATAGACATTGCCGGACGCGTCAGCCGCGAGCGCCATCGGATTGTTGAATGTGGCGGCGGCTCCGGTGCCGTCGGCGGCGCCAACCGCCTCCATGCCTGCGTACAACGCGATCGACGAGGTCGGCGGCGTGCTCACGGTTGCGCAGGTGATCGTTACCGGAACATGGCCGGCGCCATTGGGACTGCCATTCACGACCGTGCAGTCCTGGCCGCTGGGCTGAACGAGCACACCCAGCTGCGCGGGCGCGCCCGCCACGAAGCCCAGAGGAGCAAAGGTGAAACTGCCATTGGCGGCGACGATCGTGACGTTGCCGAAATCGTCCTGCAAGGTGGCGCTTTGCCCGGTGGCGAGGCCCGATACCGAACCTACGTAGGCAGTCGGCTGCACGCACGATCCGCCGCAGCTGACATTGTCGTTGTAGTTGTCGTCGCCGCACGCAGTCACGAACGACGCGACCAGGGCACATGCGGCCGCGGCCTGCAATCGGACAAGAGTACCCAAGCAAACGCTCTTCATAGGTCGATGCCAACGCTACGAGTTTCTCGCGCGAATCGCAATTTGATTTGCAACATGTTGCAATTCCCCGGTCAAATGTCCATCACGTGTTCGCTTTCGTGCCAGGAGCCGATGGTGGCGCGGGCGCACCATGACATGAGCGCGAAAAGGGCAATACCCGTCAGGGATATCAGGAGCAGCGCGGCGAACATCCGCGGCAAGTTGAGTTGGAACCCGGATAGCATGATCTGGTAGGCAAGGCCGGCACCGGCTCCGCCGGTACCCGCGACGAATTCGGCGACGATTGCGCCGATAAGGGCCAGGCCGCTCGAAATGCGCAGGCCGGCAAAAAAATACGGAAGAGCGCTTGGCACGCGCAGCCGCAGGAGGATCTGCCAGCGGGTCGCGCGATTGAGCTGGAAATAACGCATCAAGTCGGGGTCGACGCTGCGCAGGCCCATCGTCGTATTGGCAATGACCGGAAAGAGCGCGACCAGGGCCGCGCAAATCACCATCGCCGCTGTCGGATCACGCACCCAGATGATGATGAGCGGCGCAACTGCGACAATCGGGGTCACCTGGAGCAGGACGACATAGGGAAACAGGGCGGCTTCGAGGATCCGGCTTTGCACGAGGACAAACGAAACGCACACGCCCGCGAAGACGGCAACGGCGAACGCCAGGAGCGTCACCTTGACGGTCACGACCAATGCGCTGCCCAATGCCGGCCAGTCGGCGACGAGCGTGGTGGCGATGCGCAAGGGCGAAGGAAACAAGTAAGGCGGCAAGGCCAGTGCGTCGACGACCGCCTGCCAGGTCGCCAGCAGCACGAGCGCGAGCATTGCCGGGAATCCGAAACGCACCACGAGCGGTGGTCGCGCGGGCGCACGAGCAGCGGCCGTTTCCTGCGGGATTTCGCTCACGTTGCGCTCGCCTCCCACAAGGCTTCCTGCAGGCGCTGGGCGTAGCCGGCAAACCGGGGGGACATGAGGAACGAGGGCGCCCGCGGATACGGTTCGTCGATCGCGACCTCCCGGATCAGGCGCCCCGGGCGCGCCGCCATCACCGCGACGCGCCGCGACAGGTATACGGCCTCGGAAATCGAATGGGTCACGTACAAGACGGTAAGGTCCTGCGAGCGCCACAAGGCAAGCAGGTCGTCGTCGAGTCTTTGTCGCGTGATTTCGTCGAGCGCGGCGAACGGTTCGTCCATGAGCAGCAATTGCGGACGCACGACCAGCGCCCGCGCGATCGAAACACGCATTTGCATGCCGCCGGAAAGGGATCGGGGAAGGGCATGACCGAACTGCTCCAAGCCGACGAGGCGCAAAGCCGCTTGCACGCGTGCATGCATTTCCTGCCGTTCCACGCCCGCCAGTGCCAGCGGCAGGCGCACGTTCGTCGCGACATCGGACCAAGGCATGAGCGTGGGCGCCTGGAACACGAATGCAATGCGGCGCTGCGTGGACTCGACGTCGACGACGGGTCTGCCCCAGAGGTCCACTTCGCCTGTGCTCGGCCGCAACAGGCCCGCGACCATGCGCAGCAAAGTGCTCTTGCCGCATCCCGAAGGCCCCAGCAGCGTGACGAAGTCCCCTTGGCCCACCTCCATCGAGATCGCCTGCAGCGCGCGCGTGCCATCCGGATAGGTCAATGCCGTGCCACGCAGCTCGACGGCGGGCGCTGCGCGCGCGGTGGCACTGGTCGGCGCAGCCAGCGCCGTCATGGCAGGACGCGAAGGTCTTTCACGAACTCGGTGGTGTAGGTCCGCGACAGTGGCACTTTCATCGGGTCGATCAATTTCGCCGAAACGAGAAAATCGTAACTCGCCTTTTCGCGTGCGTCCGTAACGACGCCGATGCCCAGGCGAGAGGCATCCCCGGAGGTGACGAGGCCATCCCTGCGCAGCACCCGAGCGCTGTAGGCCAGCTGGTCGTCGGTCATGTCCGGATTGTCCTTGCGGATCAGCGCATTCGCCGGCGACGGATCCGCGAGGTAGCTCTTCCAACCCTCCGCCGAGGCCCGCACGAACGCGGCGACGGCGGCGTGGCGATCGTGCAGCGTGCCTTCCAGGCACGCTACCGTCGTCGAATAGGAAGGGTAGCCGTAATCGCTGAGCAGGAAGGTCCGAAAGGGGACGCCAGCCTTCTCGAGTGCATAGGGTTCCGACGTAATGTAAGCCTGCTGGATCACTTTCCCGTCCGCAACGAACGGCTGGATATTGAACGTGTACGGCCGCGCCTGGGCGTCGGTAAAGCCGTAACGCGCCTTGAGCCAGGGCCAGTAACCCTGGTATGCCGCCGGCGTGATGAGGATCGTGCGCGTCTTCATGTCCTCGAAGGAGCGCACATCGGGGTGCGCGATCAGTGCGTCGGGATCCTTCTGGAACATCGCCGCAACCGTCACGATCGGCAGTCCGTTGGCGCGTGCCATCATGGCCTGCAGGTCGCTCGAACCCATGATGCAATCGGCCTGTCCCGCCGCCATCAACTGCAGGATGTTGACCTGGGGGCCACCCATCGCCAGCCGGACGTCGAGTCCGTATTTCTGATACAGGCCGGTAGCCTGAGCCTGGTAAAAGCCGCCGTGCTCGGCTTCCGCGAACCAGTTCGTCAGGAACACGAACTTCTCCGCGCCCCGCGCGGGACTTTGGCCCAAAACAATCAGCAGCAAACCCAGGACAACTCGAGCGTGCAGTGCGACATGGCGCACGAACCTGGGGGATTGCCGGCGAACAGCCATGTGCCCAAGCGTAACAGTTGGGGGAATTGTCAGAAAAGGCGGAAATTGCGCCGGGATGACCGGTTTCACGAGGGAAGCGCGTCTTACACATTGGGGGACCGCTACGTAGCTGGTCCGGTCTGGAAATCGAAATGCGGAGAACTGCATGGCCACGCTGGAAGTCGCGCCAGGAGAAAGGCGCTTGCCCGACCCTTCGTCCCACCCGATGAAGGATCTTCCCGAATCCTGGAACCCGGAGCTTCCCGATCCCGACGTCGCGCAGATCGCGCGCACAGTCGTCCTGGTCGATGACCATGTGCTCGTGCGCCTGGGGATGGAAACCTTGCTGCGCAATTTCGGTCGCGTTTCCTGCAAGGTCGTGCATTGCCGCTCGCTCGCCGAAGCGCGCGTCTTCTGCGCGACGAAGGAGCCGATCGATCTCGTGCTGCTGGACCTGAATCTGTGCGATGCCAAAGGGCTGCAGGGTCTGCGATTGCTGCGCGAGGATTTTCCCCAGCTCCCGGTCGCCGTTCTCACGGGTACGCAGGATGAATTCGTCATTCAGCAGGCACGCGCGCTGGGCGCAAAAGGCTACCTGCTCAAATCCTGGAACCCGCAACAACTGCGCGCCGCCTTGTACGGCATGCTGGTCGAGGCGCCGGAGGCTGGCGCGGGCGCAACCGATGCGTACCCGCACACGATGATCTCGCGCAATTCCTTCGATCGCGTGGCGCAGTTGGGTACGCGCCACCTGGAGATCCTCGAGCTGATCCTGTCCGGCTGCAACAATCGCGAGATCGCCAGCACGACCGGCCTTTCGATCGGCACGGTCAAGAACTACGTTTCGGCAATCCTGCTGGCGCTCGATGTCCGTTCACGGGGACACCTGATCAGCCTGTTTCACTAGGGCCCGAAAGTCCTGCAAGGGAACGCAGCGGGGGAACTGGCCCGCCAGCGTGCCTGATGCGACCGTATGGAGGTCGCCGACCCGCCCACGCAGGTAATCCAGGGGTGGGTCGCCCGCACGGACGACATCCAGGCCAAAGCGCCGCCAAAACGCCCGCCGATTCGCCTCGAGGCGCGTCCGAGTGGCATCGTCGAGGACCGCTTCGGCCGTATTCGAGAGTACGCCCTGGACGTGCAGGTCGTCCGGGCAGACTTCGCGCAGCGCCTGGATGGCGATATTGACGGCCAGCGTGCCAAAACCTGCGCGGTGCAGCTGCGGGCGATCGAACCCGTTGCCGGTCAGGCATCCCAATTCGATCGAATCGCGGTACAGCCCGAACACGAGTTGCACGTCCGACCTGGCGGAGTCGTTGTTCCACCACAGGTCGACCTGGATGCGGTCGCGCGGGGCGACAAGCAGGCGCGCGTGGAGCCGGTCGCGGAGCGTGGCGTGCCAGTGACGCACGCTCAGTACTCGAGGCGCTGGCTGCGCGGTGTCTTCCTGCGCGTCGGCGAGTTGGGTCTCGTCCCGAAACATATGCGGCAAATTCTATTTGCAGCGCACGATTTTCAGTGTCGAGATTTGCCGGCGAATTGCAAATAAGCCGTATAGATTCCTGCCGACCCTGGTATTTCTGACAGAAAAAAAAAGGCCGCGACGCATCGCGTCGCGGCCCGCCGTTTGGAATTCGCGCCGTTTACTGGTACGTGCAGGGGGTTCCTGCGTCCGTAGTGAAGGTGTTGTTGTCGGAGTACCAGCCATTGACCGCGATCGACGGCGCCCCGAGGAACCAGGAGAAGAAGGCGAGCTCCTGCAGGTTATAGGTGAAGCCGTTGGGCATCGTGACCGGCGGGAAATTGGTCCCGCTCAGGGGATCACCCACCTCGAGGTTGGCCTGGCAGCCTGAAACCTGCCCGACACCACCCCATGGCGGCACGAGGTTGATGCCGTACGGGTCGTTGGCCCATTCGTCGAGCTCATGGGCGAGTACGTCCGTATTCTCCGTGCCCGGTCCGAAGGCGCCCGAACTGTCGAAGTCGCCCACCGAATAGGTTTGTGCGGGCGTCGGGAATCCGCCGTACGAGTGATAGCCCAACACGCAGCAATTGCCCAAGGAATTGGCCGGCGCGCTCATGACCGTGTTGTAGAGAAAGAAAACGGGGAGCGTCGTCGGGTTCACGCCCTGATCCTGCATGTCGTTGAGCAGGCGATCGTTGAGGTAATCGTCGAACCAATTGATGTCGATGATCACGAACGGCGTGCAAATCGGCGGCGAGCCGAAAAAGTTGGGGTCCGTGATGGCGAGGCCCTGGACAGCCGGCACGTCGATGACGACCGCGTCGAGCGTATTCACCGGATCGAGCAGCAGGTGATAGGAATCCAGCTTGTGACCGAGCGCGTTATAAAAGTTGCCGCGCATGAATGCGTCGACGTACTGGGTCGTGCCGACATAGGTCGGCCCGATGGAGAACGGCGCGGGCTGGATCAAGGGCGATTGCAGGAAGAGTTTCGTCGGCACGTTATTCGGCGCTGCGAAACAGGTGTTGTCTGCCGAATTCGGGTTGACCGTCACGTTGCCCGGGACGGTCGTGATATTGCCGTTTGCGTCGATGCCGGTGCCGATGCTGTGGATCTTCAGCACCACGGGGATCACCTTCGTCGGCACGCGTGCCGTACCCGGGTTGCTGAACGGGCTCGTGCCGACCATCGCGCCGTGGTGCTTGCGGCCGTCGCGACTCGAGTACGCATCGAAGGTCCACAAGGGCAGGGTCGATGCGCCTCCAAAATCCTCGGTGGAAGTGACCTGCGCCGTCGGCGAGGAGGTTGAGACATTCACGACCGAGCGCTTTGCCGCAAGCGTCGTACCGCTTTGGATCGCCTTGCGTGCCTCTAGAATAGGAACGAACGTCGTCGAAATTCCTTTGGTCGTGACGGGACCGTCGGAGCCCGCCGTGCCAGTGTCGCCCCACGCTATGGAAATACCGCAAACAAAAAGCGCCGCGGTCGTGCCGATCCGGCACGCCGACATTACTGCTCGATTCATCCGATTTGCTCCTTTTCGAAACGGGCGCGTGCCGGCGTCCGCCCCCCATGCACCGCTTCGACGTTTGATGGAATACCTTTGCCGCACAGCCCCCGCCGGCGGGCAATTTCGCCAAATTAAACAGTCACCTAATGGGTGTCAATGAAAATCATTCGCAATTAGCCCCGAAACCGGAATGGAGTATTTTCCCGCCCCCAATGGGAAACAAAGACTTACGTAACTGACTCCCACAAAAAGGTATTCGGCAACGATAATCGTTCTTCATTAAGGTTTGTTAATCGGCAGGGAAGAAGCAAATGGAAGCAGCAATTTTCGAAAGCATTGGTGCATCTCGACCCGGCGTTGGAGTCGAGAAGGGCTACATCGACGGCAATGATCTTTTGAAGGACCTGAGTGGCGAGAATGGAACCGGCATGCGATCCGTCGCGGTCGGTTACGTGATGGCAATCCACGATTCGATGCGCAGCGGCGCGCGCGCGGTGCGCGAAGGAATCGAACGTCATGCAAACGCCACCTTGGGTCAGGAAGCCGCGGATGTCGAATCGTGGTTGCGCCGCAATCCCGATATGCGCGAGCGCGTTGCCGCCGACCTGGTGCGAACTGCGCTCAGTGACACCGTCGAAGCAGAGACGCCGCGGTTCGGCGCGCGCGAAGTTCGAGGGCGCGTGGGCATATGGCCTGGCGTGCGCACCGCGTCACTGGTGGCAATGGCCTGCTTCGTGGCATCGGGGCTTACCTGGGGCTTGAACTCGGCTTATCCGCACAAGAACCGCGACGTCGAACAGGCGCTCGAACAAAGCCTGCGCGCTTCGGACATCACGAACCTCGTCCTGGAGGAACGCCGCTACGAGAAGGATACGTTCCTGAACATCGCGGATCGTGATCAGGAGGGCTCCTACGTGCGCCGCTGGGACGATGCGCGGATCGCGCTGGACACCGCGATCGCGCGCCTGGACCGCCTGGACTTGAGCGAGTCCGACCGGCATGCGCTGCGCGATATCGAAAACGATTTTCGCGCTTATGTCGACGGGTACAAGACGGTCGTCGAACGCATTCGCAAGGGTCAGATCCGCACGGCGCAGGAAGCCAACGACGAAATCGCCAAGTACAAGGACGCGATCCACCGCATGGAATTCAATGCGGCGACGATCAGCATCCATGCCAACCAGCGCATGAGCACCATCGCCTAAGGCGCGGGCCGCTGCTCGGTTTCCTTGCCCAGCGTGACGTGCAGCATGGCGCTCGCTTGGTGCACGAGTGCCGTGTGCCACACGGCACGCGGCACGAGAACGGCGCCGCGCCCGCGCAACTCCACCCGCTCGATCCCGTGAGGCATTTCCAGCAACAGCGTGACGTGACCGGATAGCAGGTAGACGAACTCGTCCGCGTGGGGATGCATTTCCCAGTTCGGCCAGTCCCGATCGAACGCGAACTCCGCGATCATCCAGCCCGCGGCGGTTTGCCCCATTTCCACCGGCGACAGGCGCCAGAACGCTTCACCGCCGGGGAACGACTCTGCCGCGCCCCCTGTCGAGAGGCGCACGTACGTACTGCGGGGATCGAATACCATCTCGCCTCCGGCGATGCAGGGAAAGCCCAGTCGGCCTGATCCAGGAGGATGGCATGAAGCGAATGGTTTTTGTCGCGATGGCAGCCTGCACGTGCAGCGGGTTCCCGATGCCCGGGTGGACGGTCCAAGGTGCCGGCGCAAACGCGCAGAAGCTGGTGTCGAGTGCGGCCGACCGCGAAGACGTTGCGGTGACCGTCTATAACGACGATCTTGCGCTGATCAAGGAGCGCCGGCGCCTGGCGTTGCCCGCAGGCGCGACTCGCGTGGACCTGCGTGACGTCGCGGCGCGCCTGCGCCCGGAGACCGCGTTGCTGCGCTCGCTCGACGCTGCGCCCCTGCACCTGCTGGAACAAAACTTCGACTTCGATCTCTTGACGCCGCAAAACCTGCTGGACAAGGCAGTGGGGCATGAGGTCACGTTTGTCTGGCCCGCCATGCAGGGCGTCGAGGAAAGGCGCGAGCGCGCGACCGTCCTCTCCCACAACCAGGGCCTGGTGTTGCGTTTCGCCGACCGCGTCGAGACCGATCCCCCTGGTCGCGTCCTCTTCGACGGCGTACCGCCGGAATTGCGCGATCATCCGACGCTTTCCGTCCTGCTCGAAGGCGAGGGCGGCAAGCGTGGGCTCGAACTCTCGTACCTCAGCTCCGGCATGTCGTGGAAGGCGGATTACGTTGCAAACCTTGCGACTTCCACGCTGGATCTGGACGGATGGATCACCGTGACGAATCGCAGCGGAACGGGCTTCGAGAACGCAAGCTTGCAGTTCGTCGCCGGGAATGTGCATCAATCCCGCGTAGGCGGGCGCGCCGTACCGGCGGCGCCTGCAGCGCTGATGCAGACGAAAATCACGGAGGAGATGCCGCGCGAGGAAGCACTGCTCGATTACCACCTCTACAGTTATGACCGGCGAACGACGATCGCGAATGAGCAGACCAAGGAACTCGCGCTGCTGTCGGCTGCGAGCGTTCCCTTCCACCGCGAGTATGTCTTGCAAGGTGTGGACTGGTGGTACCGCAATCCGAATTCCGATGGCGCGCAAAAGCTCAAGCCCAGCGTGATTCTGGTTTTCGAAAACAAAGGGGCAAGCTTGAGCAAACCTCTGCCCGCAGGCGTCGTTCGCGTGTACGCGCACGATGGCAAGGGCGCCGCGCAATTTGTCGGTGAGGATCGCATCGATCACACCGCAAAAGACGAGACCGTGCATTTGAACATTGGACAGGCTTTCGATGTCACCGCCGAACGCTCGCAGACGGACTTTCGGCGGGTCGCGAAAAACATCGTCGAGTCGAGCTGGCGCGTCGCCTTGCGCAATGCCAAGGAGGAAGCCGTGACGGTATCGGTACGCGAGCCGATTTCCGGAGACTGGGAAATCCTGCAGGAATCCGACAAGCATGCGAAGGAGTCCGCGCACGAGGCGCGCTGGAGCATTGCCGTGCCGCCCGGCGCAGAGAAGGTGCTTACCTACAGCGTGCGCGTCACCTATTGAGCGCGGGCAGGGCGGTCTGCGCGATTTTCAACTGCACGCCGCTTGCGCCCAGTCGCATGGCTCCTTGCGAAAGCAGGAGGAACAGGCGCGCGGCCGATTCGTAGTCGAGTCCTTCCGGGCGTATGTTGGAAATGCAATTGCGCTGCGCGTCGGTCCGGCCGACGCAAGGCGCATGCGTGAGATAGATTCCCAGGCTGTCGGGCGCCGTGAGCCCCGGACGTTCCCCGATCAGCATCGCAAGCTGGCCCGCACCCAGCAATTCGCCGATCTCGTCGCCCAGGGCCACGCGGGCAAAGTCGGCAACAACGACCAGGGGCGATGGTCCGCCTGCCAATTCGCGACGCAGGATGCGCAAGAGCGGCAGACCATGGCGCGCGCGCGCGGCGGGCGACAGCCCGTCGGCGAGCACGAGTACAAGGTGGGGCGCTGCGGCGCCGTGTGCGCGCGCGAAGGTCTCGAGCGCCGCGCGATCGCTCTCCTGCAGTCGCCTGCCCAGGTCGGGCCGCTGCAGGTAGCCTGCCCGGTCCGGCGCTGCGCTGCGTACGCGCAGCGCGCTGAGGCCTTCGGATTCGAGGGTCGCGACCAGCTCAGCCTGGCGGGCCGGCTCGTATACGGCATCGCGGGCCTGCGCGTGCGCGACTCCGAACTCGAGCAGGGATCGCGTTGGTACGCCGCTTCCCGCGCGACCCAAGGCAATGCGCGCCGGCGTGAATTGCCGCAATTCCCGCAGGATCGCTTCCTCGGTCGGGGCGACGGGAACCTGGGCAGCGCCGTGCGCGATGCGGGATGTCATGCTTGTGCGCTCAAGCTGCGCGCGTGCGTGAGCAATCCCTGCGAGGTCGAATCGGCCTGCAAGAGACCGTCGGCATCGGCAATCTGCATCGCGATCAGCCAGTCTTCGAATTCCGGGGCCCGCCTGCGTCCCAGGACACCGCGCAGGTACAGCGCATCGTGGAACGAGGTGCTCTGGTATTGCAGCATCACGTCGTCCGCCCCAGGCACGCCCATGATGAAGTTCACGCCTGCGACGCCAAGCAGCGTGAGCAGGACGTCCATGTCGTCCTGGTCCGCCTGCGCATGGTTCGTGTAGCAGATATCCACGCCCATGGGCAGCCCCAGGAGCTTGCCGCAGAAGTGGTCTTCCAATCCCGCACGGACGATCTGCTTGCCGTCGTAGAGATACTCGGGCCCGATGAAGCCAACGACGCTGTTTACCAGGAGGGGCTGGTAGGCGCGTGCCACCGCGTAGGCGCGCGCTTCGCAGGTTTGCTGGTCGACGCCGTGGTGCGCCCCTGCGGACAGCGCGCTGCCCTGGCCGGTCTCGAAGTACATGCAATCCCCGCCGACGGTGCCCCGATGCAACTGGCGCGCGGCATCGTGCGCCTCGCGCAACAACGCAAGGTCGATCCCGAACGCTTGGTTGGCGGCTTGCGTGCCGGCGATCGACTGGAACACGAGATCGACGGGTGCTCCTTGCTCGATGGCCGCGATCGTGTTCGTCACGTGGGTCAAGACGCAGGACTGCGTCGGGATCCCATGGCGCAACCGAACGGTATCGAGCATTTGCAGCAATTGCACGATGGTCGGCAGGTTGTCCCCGGCTGGATTGATCCCGATCACGGCGTCGCCGGCGCCATACAGCAGTCCGGCGAGAATCGACGCGGCAATGCCGCGCAGGTCGTCGGTCGGATGATTCGGTTGCAAGCGCACCGAAAGGCGGCCCGGCAAGCCGATCGTGCAGCGAAATCGCGTGACGACCGAGCACTTTTGCGCGACGGCAATCAGGTCCTGGTTGCGCATCAACTTGCTGACGGCCGCCACCATCTCCGGCGTCAGTCCCTTGGCCAGCGCTGCAAGCGCCGCCGTGTCGCAGGATGGATCGAGCAGCCAGTCGCGCAAGGCGCCCACCGTGAGGGCACAGACCGCGCGAAACGACTCGCCATCGTGCGTATCGACGATCAAGCGGGTGACTTCGTCGACTTCATACGGGACGACCGCTTCGGCGAGGAAATGACGCAGCGGCAGGTCGGCAAGCGCGAGGCGCGCGGCCATGCGCTCCAGCTCCGAACTTGCGGCGATGCCCGCCAGCTGGTCGCCGGAGCGCGCGGGGCTGGCCTTTGCGAGGAGGTCCTTAAGATCCGCAAATTGGTAGCGGCGAGATCCGACAGCCTGCGTGAAGCCCATCCCCTGGTTAACCTCCCGTGCGATGCAGCGCGAACGGTACCCGTGGCCATTGTAAGATCGCCCCTTTGGGCTTGATACAATGCCCCGCGCGTGCAGGCTTGCCGAAGAGCATTTCCTTGCCGAGGGGCTTGGCCCCGGTACGGACCAATCGGGACCAGAAGGTGCGGTAGCAAGTCGTTACGAACTCCTGGCACCGAAGGCCCGCAATGGAAAAAAGTCGCGCGCTTCTACCGTAGGATCGAGTATTCCCGACGACAGGTAGTCGTGGAGGAACCCCGTTTTGTCGTTCGCTACCGGATCTCGATACCGGCGATGCGGCGTAACCGCTTTTATGGAAGTCTGACAGTCGGAAGATGATGCAACCAGTCCAGAAAGTCTCGCTATGCGCCGTGGGCGCAGTTGTCGCGTCCCTGCTGACCGCGTGCGGCAGCGGCAACAACACGGTAACGCCAGCCAATATCCGCCTCGCGAACGCTTCTTCCGTCACCCTGAATTTCAGCCTGAACGGAACCTACGATATTCCCGATGTCGCGGCAGCAACCGCCAGCGCCTACGTTCAGGTGCCGCCCGGCACCTACAACTCCAGTGTGTATTCGCCGACCCTGACCGCGGGCACCGGATACCCCTTTTCTATCGCCACCGGCCAGAGCTACACGACAATCGGTTACGTGCGCGACAACCTTACCAACGGCGCATTGCACGTCGATAACATGGCGGTACCCACCTCGGGGTTCGCCAACATCGACGTCGAGAACATTTCGATCGACGCGGGCTCGCTGAACGTGTATCTCCTGTCCCAGGGCCAGTCACCGACTTCTTCGTACACGGCAAATTTCTCGTCGGTTCAGCTCGGCCAGTCCTATCCCTCGTCGTTCGTGGAGGGGACCTATGACGTCTGGGTCACCGGATCGGGTGGTGTCAGCGACATCCGCGCCGTCGCGAAAAGCATCACCTTCAACAGCACGCAGCCCTATACGTTGGCGCTGACCAGTACGCCGGGCGGGGTGCTCGTTGACATGACCGTAGTGCCGCAAGGCGGCGGCATCGTCGGAAGCACCACACCCAATCCGACCTTCCATGCCTCGACGTTTGCGCGTGTTCGCGTGCTGTCCGCGCTCCCGTTCTCGACGTCGGCCAATCCTGCCGTGGTGCAGGCGAATATCACCGAGGCTTCCGGCACCGTTGTTGCCTTGCCGCAGGATTTTTCGCCCAACCCGACTTCCTATCAATTGGTGACGGCCAGTACCAGTTCGTCTGCGACGACGACCGTCTCCTCGATCGTCGTTACCGACCCGAATACCAGCACCTCGGTGACCGTCGTGCCGACCAACGCGTCGACGACACCGATCGCCAGTGGCAACGACTACACGATCCTCTTGTACGGCACGAACGCCGCGCCGGTGGCCCTGATCCTGACGGACAACAACCAGGTCATTGCCAACGAGGCGAGCGTACGTTTGATCAATGCCGCGATTTCCTCGACTACCGTTGACATGAACGTCGAAGGCTCGTTTCCATATGCGACCGGTATTGCGTACGGGGCCACGACGACCTATGCGGGCGTTTCGCCGGGAACGAACCTGACGCTCCAAGTCCTCGGTGGCAGCTACGATCAGACGCTGACGGGCCAGACACTGAAGACCGATGCGGTCTATACCGTTCTGGTGTACAACGCCAGCGACCCGCCGCTCCTGATCAACGATCGTTGATCGAAGGCCTGATCTTTGCGGGGCGCCTACTCGAACAGGCGGCCCGCCGTCGCGTCGGCGATCGTCGCAATGCCCAATAGCAGGTTGATGCCCACCAGGCGGCGGATGCGCGCAAGCGCGGCCGCGCCTGCGGGCCAGTCCTGCGCGTCCACGGCCCGCTGCAAGGCGCGGTAGGGAACGAAAACCACGTAGACGAAGACCGCAATCATCGCGGTTCCCAGCGTCATCATCACGCGCCAGCGCAGCGGCAGCGTGGGTATTCCCATCAAGGCGATCGTTGCGCCGCCGCTGGTGGGAATGAGCACGACGGCAACCCACACCCAGGCAAAGAAGCGGCGCAATACCAGGCGCCACAGGGGCAAGCGTTCGGCCGGGGCGAGCAATTGCGCTGCGACGGGGCGCAGGCATACGTAGGCGAAGAACATCCCGCCAACCCAAACGACGACACTGGCGACGTGCACCAGCAGAAAAATCGGATACCAGTTGAAGTCGACCATCCTGCGCGCAGGATAGCGCGACGGGCTTTGCGGGGGATCTAGGGCCTGTCAGTGCTTTAGCGTCGACACAGACCCTAGTGCGAAGCCTGCGCCTCGGCCAGCACGAAGCGCTGGTTTTCGAGTTCGCGCAGCCAGGTCAGGGCCTGGAAGCCCGCCATCGGGCGGCACACGAGGTAGCCCTGGATATCCGTGCAGCCTGCCTCGCGCACAACTTCCAGGTCGGTACGCGATTCAACGCCTTCGGCAACGACGTCGAGACCAAGTCGCCGACCGAGCTGCGCGCACGCGGCAACGACGGCATGCTTCGCCTTGTCCGAGCCCGCACCATGCACGAAAGCGCGCTCGATCTTCAATTCCGAGAAGGGGATCTTCGTCAGGTGCGAAAAGCTCGAGTACGCGGTGCCGAAATCGTCGATCGAGAGGTTGAATCCGTACATGCGGATGCGGGCGGCGTTCTCGATGACCTCGGCGGGATCCGACATCGCTTCGCTTTCGGTGATTTCGAGGGTCATCCATGCCGGATCGACGGCTGCGGCTTCCACGCGCTCGACGATGTGTTCGCAGAACTGCAGGTCCGAAATCAGGCTCAGTGGCACGTTCACGGATGCGCAGACCGGAAAATTCCCGCCGCGACATTCGCGCAGGAACGAAATCGTCTGGTCGAAGACCTGCAAAGTCGCTGCCGGCAGCAGGCCGCCATCGGCAAGCGGGGCGATCAACTGGTGTGCGCCGACCGTGCTGCCGTCGAGCGCGCGCGCGCGCATCAGGCTTTCGAAACCGACGACCTGTCCCGTGCGCAGGCGCACCTTGGGCTGCAGGAACGCGCGGATTCCGCCGTGGACGATCAACTCCTCGAGGTCGGGCAATTCAAGCCGAGCCGTGGTCTCGCGCGGCGACAGGCGCTTTTGCCGGCAGGCATGGAAAGCCTCGAGTTGGGGCAACACGCTACTCAGGTCGGGCATGGCTGCGCCGTCCTTCGAATCCGACTTTCCGTCCACGTGGCCGGCCACCTGCAGCCCATAGGCGTCGCAAAGCGCCAGCGCGGCATTCAGCACGGCATGCTGCTGGCGCGAGACCAGGAAGATTCCCGGGGCCTTGCGGGTTCCGGCCAGGCGGCGAATCAACCCAAAAGCATCGCCGTCGGGCAGGCGAATGCGTGTCACAAGTACTTCCGGGCCGGCCTCGGCCTTCGTCAACGCGCCCAGGACTTCGTTCACGGTCCGGAAGAGGCGGGGGTTTTCCCAGCCACCGGCCGCGAGCGCGCGCCCAAGCTCCTCGGCCCCGGGTATTTCGGGCAAGAGGATCCAGGCCTGGCGCGCCGAAGCGCGGGGCGCATTGGCCGGACTCGTCGATGTGGTGCTCGCTGAATTCAGGCTGCCGTCCATGAGGGGGCCTTTCTTCCGAATCCGCAGTTCCATGCCGCGGGTTCCACGCCGCGGGTGCGGTCCCGGCGAAGCTATTCCAAGGTGTGCAACGCTACGACCGCCAGGCGTGCCGCGATTCCCATGTAAACCATGGGAAATAAGGGCAATCCCGGTTTTGGCGCAACACGCGGCACCCACGGCGGGACGTCACGGGCTCGCATCGCCGAAGGTTTATGCTTGCCGTCCCAATCTTCATTCAAGGAATCGGCACATGCTCCGGAAACTTCTTGCGGCCGGCGTCATCGGTACTGGACTGGTCGCACCCTTGTGGGCGGCATCGGAAACCTTCGATCTGGACTCGCTGCACACCTTCCCGAGCTTCGAGGTCAATCACCTCGGGTTCTCCGTGATGCGCGGCACGTTCACCTCGACCTCTGGCACGCTGACATTCGACGAGGCACAAAAGACGGGCAGCGTGAAGGCGACGATCGACGCCAAGTCGGTCTGGACGGGCTATGACAAGCGCGACGAGCACCTGCGCAGCAAGGACTTTTTCAACGTCGAAAAGTTTCCGACGCTCACTTTCGAGGCGGATTCGTTCAAGCTCGAGGCCGACAAACCCGTCACGGTGAACGGCAACCTGACCATGCTGGGCGTCACGAAACCGGTGGGGCTGACGGTGCAACTTACGAAGTGCGGCAACCGCATGGATCACCAGTACGACTGCGGCGCGATCGTTTCGACCGCGATCAAGCGCGCCGACTGGGGCATGAACGGCTTCGAACCGTTCATCGGCGACGACATCAAGATCTCGATCGAGGTCGAGGCGCTGAAGAAGAAGTAGCCGCCGTTCCAGCGGCTGTTGAGAAACGCAGCGAGCGCAGCCGAATATCGTCCGAGGACCGGACCTGTACAAGGCGTACCGAGAGGACCGCAGGACGATAGTCGGACCGCGCAGTCGTTTTTCAGCAGCCGATTACGGGTACAGTCCGCGCTCTTCTCGAGCCAGCAGGACGCGCTCGCACGCAACGACGAAGGCCGCCGTGCGCAGCGGGATCTTGTGCTGCTCGGCTGTTTCCCAAATGCGCTTGTATGCGTTGACGAGTACCTTCTCCAGCCGCACATTGATCTCGTCCTCGCTCCAGAAGAAGCTCGAGAAATCCTGGACCCATTCGAAGTAGGACACGACCACGCCGCCGGCATTGGCCATCACGTCAGGCACCACCAGGATCCCCCGCTTGCCCAGGATCAGGTCGGCTTCCGCCACGGTCGGACCGTTCGCGCCTTCCAACAGGACGCGCGTCTGCAGGCGCCGGGCCCGGTCGGCAGTGACCTGGCCTTCGAGCGCGGCGGGCACCAGGAAATCCGATTCGACATCCCAGAACTGTTCATTGGGGATGCGCTCCCCACCCGAGAAAGCGCCGATGCCACCCTTCGCCCGGAATTCCGCCATGAGACCTGCGATATCCAGGCCCGACGCATTGAAGATCGTGCCGGTATGGTCCTGCACCGCCGTGATCTTTGCACCGTTGCCCGCAAACAATTCGGCGGTCGCAGAACCGACGTTGCCAAAGCCCTGGATGGCCACGCGCGCGCCGTCCAGGTGGATGCCCAGGCGCCGGGCAGTCTCGCGGCCTACGACATAGACACCCCGGCCGGTCGCCTTCACCCGCCCCAGAGAACCGCCGAGCGCGACCGGCTTGCCGGTGACCACGCCCGTGGCCGTCGCGCCCACGTTCATCGAGTAGGTGTCCATCATCCACGCCATGATCTTGGCGTTCGTATTGACATCGGGCGCGGGGATGTCCTGGTTGGGCCCGATGATGATGCCGATTTCGCTCGTGTAGCGGCGCGTCATCTTCTCGAGCTCGCGCTCCGACAGCTTGGTCGGATCCACGCGGATCCCGCCCTTGGCGCCGCCGTAGGGAAGGTTGACGGCTGCGTTTTTGATCGTCATCCACGCCGAGAGCGCCATGACCTCCTCGAGCGTGACGTCCGGGTGGTAGCGCACACCACCCTTGCCCGGCCCTCGTGTCAGACTGTGCTGAACGCGAAAGCCCTCGAAGTGCGCAACGCTGCCATCGTCCATCTCGATCGGGATGTCGACGCACAAGGCGCGCTTCGGGCGCCGGAGCGTTTCCACCCAGCGGGCCAGGTGCCCCAGATAAGGCACGACCTGGTCGATCTGGGAAAGGTAGGTTGCCCAAGGCCCGTCGGGTTGGGTCGGTACATAGGAAAGGTTTTGCATCTTGGATGCCAAGGGATATTTGTAATGGGCCGAGATTCTGCACCCTTTTGATCAAGCCTTCGCCCGCGGAGCGGGCGAAGGGCGGGGGAGAGGGGGTTAGATCCCGGCGCGCATCAAGTCGTCGGCTTCGCGCAACAGGTACTGCAGGAATTCGTCGGCGGCGGGTGTCAGGCGGCGCTGGCGTGAATGGACGACGAACCATTGGCGGCGCAGCGGCAGCCCTGCCACGCGCAGATTCGCGATACGACCGGCCGCCAGCTCGAGTCGAACCGTGTGCAGCGACAGGAATCCGATCCCGATACCTGCCATCACGGACTGCTTGATGGTTTCATTGCTGTCGGTCTCCATCACGGCATTGACGCTGATGCCCACATCGCGGAAATAGCGGTCCATCGCGATGCGCGTGCCGGAACCGGGCTCGCGCACGATGAACGCCTCCTTCTCGAGGTCTTCCGGACTGATCTCGTTGCGCAGCGACAGCGGGTGGTTGGGCGCGGCGACGATCCCGAGCGGATTGGGCGCAAATGGCGTGCCCTCCAGGCTTGCACCGTCGGGAGGGCGGCCCATGATGCCCAGATCGATGGCATAGGCCTGCAACTGCTCGATGATGCGCTCGCGGTTGTACACATTGAGCTTGATGTCGAGCCCGGTATGCGCCTTGAGAAACTGCGCAAGAAGGCGAGGGGCGAAGTACTTGGCAGTGCTGACGATGCCGATGCGCACCCGGCCACGCCGCACGCCGCGCAATTCCCGCGCAGTGCGCGAGAAATCGTCCAGCCGCAGCAGCAAATCGGTAGCGAGCGCCGCGAGATCCTTGCCCGGTTCGGTGATCTGCAGGCCCCGGCCTACCGGCTCAAACAGGGAAAGCTCGATTTGCTCCTCGAGCTGGCGCAATTGCATGGAAACGGCGGGCTGCGTCAGATGCAACGCGGCCGCAGCGGCGGTGACGCTGCCTTCGCGCCCGACTGCGTCGAGTACCTCTAACTGTCGAATGGTTAATTGGCGTCGTGCCATAAGGGTATTTTATTCTAAATCTCAATTTAATTTAATAGACCTTATCTAATAGTGCACACAGAATCCGAGAAATGCCATATTCGGCTGTAAAAAGCATAACCAAGGGCGACGAGCCCAACCTACGAGTGCCAAGGATGCTCAAGGCGATTCTTTTCGACGTGGATGGGACGCTGGCCGAAACGGAGGAGTTTCACCGCAATTCGTTCAACGCTGCCTTTGCGCGCAATTCGATTCCCGACCGCTGGTCCATGCCTCTGTACCGCGACCTTCTCAAGGTCACGGGCGGCAAGGAGCGTATCCGCGCGTATTTTCGCGACCGTGGCGCACCGATCCCGGATCCCCAGGTGCGCGCAATCCATGACGCCAAGAACGCGCTCTATGCCCAGTCGCTGACCACCTCGAAGGTGCGCTTGCGTCCCGGGGTGCGGCGCCTGATTCACGAGGCGCGTGAAGCAGGATTGCAAGTCGGTATCGCGACCACGACAACCGAAATCAACGTCGATGCACTCCTGCGCGCGGGTCTGGGCAGCGGCTGGCCCAAGCTGTTTGCGTGCGTAGTCGCGGGCGACCAGGTAGAACGCAAGAAGCCCGCCCCCGACGTCTACATCGCCTGCCTCGCGCGCCTGGGCATCGAGGCGCACGAAGCCGTCGCGATCGAGGATTCGCCCGCCGGTGTGATCGCGGCGCGCTCGGCTGGCATCCGCGTTGTCGCGACGCCGAGCCTGTACACCGAAGGCGACGATTTCTCGCTCGCGGACCATGTGCTGCCCGACCTGGGCGATCCCGAATCACCGTGGTCGCGCCCGCAAGCCTGGTGTCGGAGCACCTGGCTGCGCGTGGAGGATCTGCAACGTGCGCTGGGCAACAAGGAGCGCGCCGATGCTCACTAAGGCTTTGACTCTCACCCAGTTCCTGATCCAGGAGCGACGCCGCTTTCCGCAGGCTTCGGGCGCATTCAACAGTCTCGTGCTCGCCGTCGCGCTGGCTTGCAAATCGCTCTCGCGCCGTGTCGCGCACGGTGCGCTGGCCGGACTGCACGGTGCCGCCGGGGCGACCAACGTGCAGGGCGAAGTGCAGCAGAAGCTCGACGTGCTGGCCAACGAGACTTTCCTGCATTGCCTGCAATGGAGTGGCGACGTGCGCGGCATGCTCTCCGAGGAAATGGAGGAGCCCTGGATCAAATCCGAGCCGGGGCAAGGCGATTACCTGCTCGCCTTCGATCCGCTCGACGGCTCGTCGAACATCGACGTGAACGTCTCGGTCGGCAGTATCTTTTCGCTCCTGCGCGCTCCCGCGGACCAGCGTTGCGTCGAGGCGAAGGACTTCCTGCAGCCTGGCGTGCAGCAGGTCGCCGCGGGCTACGCGATTTACGGTCCCGCGACGATGTTCGTCCTCACGGTCGGACGCGGCGTGTTCGGATTCACCCTCGATCCGGAAATCGGGGAATTCCTGTTGACGCATCCGCAGATGCGCATCCCCGAGCAGTCGCGGGAGTTCGCGATCAACGCGTCGAACAGTCGCTTCTGGGAGGCACCGATCCGCCGCTACGTGGAAGAGTGCGTCGCAGGCAGCAAGGGACCTCGTGGCACGGACTTCAACATGCGCTGGATCGCCTCGCTTGTCGCCGAGGCGCATCGCATCCTTACGCGTGGCGGCGTCTTCATGTATCCGCGCGATACCAAGGATCCAGCGAAACCCGGTCGTCTGCGCCTGATGTACGAATGCAACCCGATCGGCATGCTGATGGAGCAGGCAGGAGGGCGCGCGAGTACAGGTGACCGGCCCATGCTGCACGTCCAGCCGGAATCGCCGCACCAGCGCATCGGATTCGTCTTCGGCTCGCGCGACGAGGTGGAGCGCATCGAGCGCTATCACCGCGAGGGCCCGGTGGAGATCGAGGACGAGGCTCCCCTTTTCAGCATGAGCGGTTTGTTCCGCTCGCATTCCTAGAAAATTCCACGAACCTCGTGCAGGATCAACCATGTCCGAAAAGCATCCGATCATCGCGATCACGGGATCCTCAGGCGCCGGAACGACTTCGGTCACCCGTACGTTCCAGAAGATCTTCCGGCGCGAGCAGATCAAGGCCGGCCTGATCGAGGGCGACAGCTTCCACCGCTTCGACCGCAAGGAGATGCGGCGCAAGCTGGCGGAAGCGGAAAAGGCAAACAAGCGCAATTTCAGCCACTTCGGACCGGAAGCGAACCTGTTCGAGGAGCTCGAGTCGAGCTTTCGCGATTACGGCGAGACCGGCAACGGGCGTCATCGCAAGTATCTGCACGATCCCGAGGAAGCGGCTCCCTACGGCCAGGAGCCCGGCACGTTCACGGCCTGGGAACGCTTCGAAAACGACACCGACCTGTTGTTTTACGAAGGCCTGCACGGTGCCGTGGTCACGGATACGGTCAATGTCGCGCGGCACGTTGATTTGCTGATCGGGGTGGTGCCCGTCATCAACCTCGAGTGGATCCAGAAGATCCACCGCGACAAGGCATCGCGCGGCTATTCGACGGAGGCCGTCACGGACGTTATCCTGCGCCGGATGCACGACTACGTGCATTACATTTGCCCGCAGTTCAACCGGACTCACGTGAACTTTCAGCGCGTGCCGGCGGTCGATACTTCGAACCCGTTCACCGCGCGCGAGATCCCGACCGCCGACGAAAGCTTTCTCGTGATCCGCTTTGCCAATCCCAAGGGGATCGATTTTCCCTATCTCCTGAGTATGCTGCACGATTCGTTCATGTCGCGCCCCAACACGATCGTCGCGCCGGGGGGCAAGATGGAACTTGCGATGCAATTGATCTTCACACCGTTCATATGGCGCCTCATGGAGCGGCGCAAGAAAGTACTGGGCAGAACCTAGGAGTGCAGCAACGATGACGCAAGCAAATACCGCCGGCGAAGCGCTCGCCGCCAATGCGATCCGCATGCTGGCGGTGGACGCCGTGCAACAGGCCAATTCCGGCCATCCAGGCATGCCGATGGGCATGGCCGAGATCGCGATCGCCCTCTGGCACCGGCACCTCAAACACAATCCGGCCGACCCCCATTGGGTCGATCGCGACCGCTTCGTGCTTTCCAATGGGCACGGTTCGATGTTGCAGTACGCGTTACTGCACCTGACGGGGTACGAATTGCCCATGGCGGAAATCAAGCGCTTTCGCCAGTTGCATTCGAAAACGCCAGGCCATCCCGAAGTCGGAATTACTCCGGGCGTTGAAACGACGACCGGCCCCCTTGGGCAGGGCTTGGCGAATGCGGTCGGAATGGCGCTCGCCGAGAAAATCCTCGGGTATCGCTATAACAGGCCCGACGCGACGATCGTCGACCACCACACGTACGTCTTCCTCGGCGATGGCTGCCTGATGGAAGGCATTTCGCACGAGGCGTGCAGCCTCGCGGGCACCCTTGGGCTGAACAAGCTTATCTGCCTGTACGACGACAACGGCATCTCGATCGACGGCAGGGTGGAGGGTTGGTTCACGGACGACACGCCAGCGCGCTTTCGCGCCTATGGCTTTCACGTCGAGCAGGTTGAAGGGCACGACATCGAAGCCGTATCGCAGGCGATCGCGCGTGCCAAAAAGGCTGGCAAGCCAAGCTTCCTCGACTGCAGGACGGTGATCGGAAGAGGCAGTCCGGACAAAGCCGGGACCGCCGCCGCCCACGGAAGCGCGCTCGGCCCGGAAAGCGTCGCCCGCGTGCGTGCGGAACTCCAATGGCCTTATGCGCCATTCGAGATTCCTTCCGAGGTCTACTCATTCCTCGATGCGAGGCCGGCGGGCAAACGAGCGCAGGAAGAATGGACGAAGCGTTTCGAGAGTTATCGGTCGCGTTACCCGGAGGAGGCGGCCGAATTCACGCGCGTAATGGCCGGCGTGCTGCCGGAGAGTTTCGGCCGCAACATGGCGGCATTCATCGACCAGACCGTGGCCAAGGCGGAAAAGCTCGCGACGCGCCAGTCCTCGCAACGCGCGATCGCGGCCGTCGCGGCGGAATTGCACGAAATCCAAGGCGGTTCGGCCGACCTCACCGAATCGAACCTGACGCATTGGAAGGGCGCGAAGACCTACAGCGCTGCCGAGCCGGGCAATTACCTGAGTTTTGGTGTGCGCGAATTCGGCATGGCTGCCATCATGAACGGCATCTCACTGCACGGTGGCCTGATCCCGTTTGGCGGCACTTTCCTGACGTTCTCGGATTACTCGCGCAATGCCATCCGCATGGCGGCGCTGATGCGGATTCGCGTCATCCACGTCTTCACGCACGATTCGATCGGCTTGGGCGAGGACGGCCCGACGCACCAGTCAGTCGAACACGCTTCGGCCTTGCGGCTGATTCCGAATCTGGACGTCTGGCGGCCTTGCGACGCGACCGAGACCGCCATTGCCTGGCGGTGCGCGGTAGAGCGCCGCGACGGTCCGAGCGCGTTGCTGCTCACGAGGCAGGCTTTGCCGCCGATGGTCACGACGGCAAAGCTCGCCGGCGACGTCGAGCGCGGAGGCTATATCCTGCGCGAGCCGGCAGTGCCGCAGATCGTGCTGATGGCGACCGGGTCCGAAGTGCAGATCGCGATCGACAGTGCGCGCGAACTCGAGCAGCGCGGCATCGGCGCGCGAGTCGTTTCCTTGCCCTGCTGGCAGCACTTTGATCGCCAGTCGGAGGAATACCGCGAGGCGGTGCTGGGGCTGGATCTGCCGAAGATCGCGATCGAGGCCGGCGTTACGCCGCTTTGGTACCGGTACGTTGGAGCGCGCGGGCGGGTGATCGGGATTGATCGCTATGGGGAATCCGCGCCGGGCCCGGAACTCTTCAAATTCTTCGGGTTGACGACCGAGAAGCTGACGGCCGCAGCGCTCGACCTGCTTGGTCGAGGCTGAGTAGAACATCGCTTTCGTGCTGCGATCGTGGGCCGCGGCTAGGCCCGGTACGCCTGTGCTCCCTCCTACGCTGCTGCGCAGCTTCGGAGGGCAGGCGCTCGCGCAAAGCCGCTCCTGCATCAGGGCGTGGTGTGTCCGGATACGCGTCCGCTCGCTCGCGCCCTTCGCCAATGCGACGGCTCGGTCGCGACGCTCGCTTCGCGTACCCGAACACACTCGCCCAGCCAGGAGCTCCTTTGAGATCGCGCAATGTGCCATGCCGCGGTCCCTCCGTGGCACGGTGCACCTTCCCGTGGCCATGCAACGGTCAACAATTTGGCGAGCAGGTCGTGCGGGCGTCGTCGCTGACTGTCGCGACTCGCAGCATATTGAGAGCTTTCCGCCCCGGCGCTTCCTGGCGAACGTTGACAATGCTGCGGTCGATCTAGGCTTGAAGTCGCTCTTTGGCGCGCTTCGCACCTCAGCTGCCGGACATTGCCGCCAACTCCGCTGCGAATTTGCGGACTTGCTTACGTACGTACAGACAATGCGGTAAGAATATGGCGGTGAGCACGCCTAGGGGCCAGATGAAGGGCCAAACGGAGTGCTGGCGGAACAGGCCAAGCGACCCATGCGCCGGGTCGAAGCTGCTTGGCTGATAGGCCAAAAAATAGAGCGGCACGTAAACGGCAATTGCGAACAACGTAGTTGGCAGCCCGTAGCGGCTGCTCCAGTTCTTTTTCACGAATTCCATCGCGAGCGTCACGGCCAGCCTTCTTTCCGTGGGCGGCAGGCGCTTCAGTTCGGGGCACGAGTAAAGGAATGGAATCCGCGTCCACCTGCGCCGCGATGGCCAATTCACCTCGGTTTGTTCCATCAACTTGCTTCCGAGCAATTCAGCCTGCTCGCTCGTGATCGTCATGGAGGGATTCCGCCGCACAGGGACGATTTAGCCTACTCCCGGATCTCGAGCGGAGCAACGGTCCCCTCTCTTAAACAGCAGGGCGTGTGGCCTTGGTCATCGTAGGCGCTGGCGCCAACACGTATTTGCACCCTTCGCAGATGTCGCCGTCCGCATGTGTGAGGCCGGAATGTCGGGGCCGCGCAGAGCGAGCGTGCGCGCGCCGAGCCCACGTGACGGCGTAGTGCGCGCGAGCGAGCGGGTGCGCGGCCCCGACATCGCCGGCCCTCATCGCATGTGCGACGGTCGCTCAGCTACCGCAAAGGTTGGAGGAAAAGAAGGTAACGCGAGTCAGCGCCGACGAGGAATGTCGGCCCACACGTCCTGCTGCCGCGGGGTGTGGTCATGCAGCTTGTCGCTGCCAAGAATCGACGCGAGGCTGCTCTTGGGGCGCTCGGGTGTCACGGCCGCATGCACGCGCGCGAGCAACATCAGTTCCGACATCGCCTCGGGATCGATCGGACTTTGCGCGCCATCGGCGAGCCACATGCGATCGAAGTATTCGTTCATTTCCGGATAGCCCCAGAGCAGCGTGATCGCCTTGGCAATGTCCGGATGGTTCTCTTCGATAACGGAAGGAACGGGTGCTGCCTTCGCCGCGCGTGCTGACGCCGCGATCGCTTTTTGCGCGATTTCGACGGCGTTCCTGTAGTCGCTCATTTGCGTGACTTCAGAAACGAACGGCTCCTCGACCTGCTCCGGCAACTGAACTTTTGCCAAGTAGGACGGGGGCTTGCGAAGGAATCTGAATGAAGCACTCATGAGAAAGGATTATAGCCATTTCCCCGAGTACCGCGCGAATGCGGTATGGGTGATAACCAGTAGAAACGCCGAGCAATTTGCCGATTGAACGAAGGGCTTAGGCGAATTAAAGGTTGATTGCCCCGCAATTGACCGTCCGTCGGCCGAACTTGCACAGGCCGGCATTCGCCTCGTTACTCGCGAAAATTGTCGAAGCCCAGCGGCATCTCGGTGACTTTCGCGCGCAACATGGCAATGCATTCCTGCAGCGCGTCGCGTTTGGCGCCGGTCACGCGTACCGCATCGCCCTGGATGCTCGCAGTGACCTTCGCCTTGCTCTCCTTGACGAGTTGCACGATGCGCTTGGCGAGCGCGGAGTCGATGCCAGCGCGCACCTTCACCAGTTGCTTGCGCTTGTCCATGCCAACCTTGTCGGGTGACTGCTCCAGATCCAGGAAGCGCACGTCGACCGAACGCTTGGCCATCTTGGCGAGCAGTACGTCACGGACCTGGCCGAGCTTGAAGTCGTCGTCGGCATAGAGCGTGAGCTCGCAGGTCTTCGTGTCGGCCTTTTCCTCGACGCGCGCGTCCGAGCCCTTGAAGTCGAAGCGCGTGGAGATTTCCCGGTTGGCCTGATCGACGGCGTTATGGACTTCCACCAGGTTGGGTTTGCAAACAACATCGAAACTGGGCACGTGGTCTCCTTTGCACTTTCTATAATTCGGCGATGCCGTTGATACTCCAGGAAGACGTTTCCCTCAAGGCCTTGAACTCCTTTGGAGTCGAGGCGCGTGCCGCATGGGCGGCGTGCATCCGCAATCTGGAGGAGCTCGAGGAGCTTCGCGGGGACGCTCGCGTGCAGGACCTGCCGCGACTGATCCTGGGGGGTGGATCGAATGTACTGTTCGCCCGCGATTTCGACGGTCTTGTCGTGCAGATGGCAATTGCAGGCGTCGAGGATCTGGGCTGGGACGGCGACGCGCGGCTGATTCGCGCCGGCGCGGGCGAGAGTTGGCCTGCACTGGTGGAGGCGCTGGTGCGCGACGGTCACGCGGGCGTGGAAAATCTCGCGCTGATTCCCGGCTCGGCGGGCGCCGCTCCGATCCAGAATATCGGTGCCTATGGCCTGGAAATCGCGGAGCGCCTGCATGCCGTGAGCACCTGGGACTGGGCGAGCGGCGCCAAGGGGGAACTCGAGCCGCAACAGTGCGGGTTTGGCTATCGCGACAGCGTGTTCAAGCGCGACCGTCCCGGCGAGCGAATCATCACGTCGATCACCTTGCGCCTCCCGCGGGACTGGCAGCCGGTAACGGGGTATGCCGAGCTGGAGCGCGAGTTGGCACGTACCAGTGCGTCGCGCGGCATCGAGGCGAAGGATGTATTCGAGGCGGTGTGCGCGCTGCGCCGGCGCAAGCTGCCCGACCCGGCAACGCTGGGCAACGCCGGCAGCTTCTTCAAGAATCCGATCGTCGCGCGCGACCAGCATGCGCGCCTGATCGACCGCTATCCTTCGCTCGTGAGCTACCCGCTGGCCGGCGGGCGATTCAAGCTTGCCGCCGGCTGGCTTGTCGAGGCCTCGGGCTTGAAAGGCATCACGCGCGGGCGCGCGGGGGTCTATGAAAAGCAGGCGCTCGTCATCGTCAATCGCGGCGGCGCGAGCGGCCGCGATATCCTTGCGCTTGCCGGAGAAATCCAGGCTACCGTTTTCGAACGTTTCGGGGTTGCGCTCGAACCCGAAGCCGTGATCGTCTGAGCGAGCACCTGCCGTACCATTTCATCCACGATGAGCACCATCCTGTTATCGCTTCCCACCGGCGAGCGCGTCGGAATCGCATTCTCCGGCGGCCTCGACACTTCCGCCGCGTTGGCGTGGATGCGCCACAAAGGCGCAATTCCATTCGCCTACACGGCCAACCTCGCGCAGCCCGACGAATCGGACTACGAGTCGATTCCCCAGCGCGCGCGCCAGTACGGCGCCGAGGCGGCGCGATTGGTCGATTGCCGCGAAGCGCTGGTTCACGAGGGCCTGGTAGCACTGCAATGCGGCGCATTCCACGTGTCGACGGCGGGGCGGACCTACTTCAATACCACGCCACTTGGACGAGCGGTCACCGGAACCATGCTGGTGCGCGCCATGCAGGAGGATGGCGTTGCCATTTGGGGCGATGGGTCGACCTACAAGGGCAACGATATCGAGCGGTTTTACCGCTATGGCTTGCTGGTGCATCCGGGACTGCGTATCTACAAGCCTTGGCTCGACCAGCAATTCGTGCGGGAGCTAGGGGGGCGCGCGGAAATGAGCGCGTGGTTGAGCGCGAACGGACACGCGTTCAAGGCAAGCGCGGAGAAGGCATATTCGACGGATTCGAATATCTGGGGCGCGACCCACGAGGCCAAGCAGCTCGAATTCCTGAATCAAGGCTTGCGCATCGTGCAGCCGATCATGTGTGTGCGGCATTGGGATCCGACGGTCGAGATCAAGCCCGAAGAGATCCGGGTGAGCTTCGAGGAGGGCTTCCCGGTCGCATTGGACGGCAAGCGCTTCGCGGGTCCCGTCGATCTCGTCCTCGAGGCGAACCGCATCGGCGGTCGCCATGGCCTGGGCATTTCGGACCAGATCGAGAACCGCATCATCGAGGCCAAGAGCCGCGGCGTGTACGAGGCGCCGGGCATGGCGCTGTTGTTCATCGCCTACGAACGCCTGGTTTCGGCGATCCACAACGAAGGCACGATCGACAACTATCGCACGCTGGGCCGCAAGCTCGGCCGGCTGCTCTATGAAGGGCGCTGGTTCGACCCGCAAAGCCTGATGCTGCGCGACACGGTGCAAAAGTGGGTCGGCCGCGCGATCACGGGCGAAGTCACGATCGAACTGCGGCGTGGCGACGACTACACGATCCTCGATACGCAAGGACCCAATCTCACGTACCACCCCGAACGTCTATCCATGGAGCGGGTGGAAGACGAGGCGTTTTCGCCGGTGGACCGGATCGGGCAGCTTCAGATGCGGAACCTGGACATCCAGGATTCGCGGGACAAGCTGTCGCTGTACGCGAAGACGGGCGTGCTGGGGGACAGTACAGGCGCCGGCGCGTTCATCGCCTCCGATCGCAAGCAAGACGGCTCGAACTAGACCCGCGCTTGCGATCACGTCGCAGGGAGTGCTGGACGCAGGGACTCAGGATATTTCCAGCAAGTCGATCTCAAACATCAGGACGGCGTTGGGTGGAATTACGTCACCGGCACCGAATTCCCCGTAGGCCAGGTCCGGCGGGATAAGCAGCCGGCGCTTGCCGCCGACGCGCATTCCTGCGACGCCTTCATCCCAGCCGGCAATCACGTTACCCCTTCCCAGGCCGAAGCCGAACGGCTCCTGGCGGTCGTGACTGGAGTCGAACTTGCTGCCTGGTGTGCCTGCCGCGTCCACCAGCCAACCGGTGTAGTGGACGAGGACATCACTGCCGAAGGTGGCGGGTTGCCCGGTACCGACCTCCAGGTCATCGATCTGCAATCCGCTTGGGGTTGTTCTGGGCATGGAAGATCTCGATAGGTTCAGATTCTCGATTCGCGTTGATCCAGCTAGGCCTCACGCCCTCACCCCAACCCTCTCCCGCAAGCGGGAGAGGGAGTGTCAACAGACTTCGTCGCCGAACAGCAGGTATTCCATCAACGCTTTTTGAACATGCAGGCGATTCTCGGCCTCGTCCCACACCACCGACTGCGGACCGTCGATCACGTCAGCCGCGACCTCCTCGCCGCGGTGCGCGGGCAGGCAGTGCATGAAGAGTGCATCGCCTTTGGCGGCGGCCATGACACGCGCGTCTACGCACCAGGGTGCGAAAGCAGCGCGGCGAACCTCGTTTTCGTCCTCGTACCCCATGCTCGTCCACACATCCGTCGTCACGAGATCGGCACCGCGCGCAGCCGACACCGGGTCAACAAACACCTTGCAGTGGGGCGTCTGTTGGACGCGTACGGGATCGAGCTCATATCCCGGCGGCGTGGAAACATGCAGGTGGAAGTCGAGGATCTGGGCGGCCTGCAGCCACGTGTAGGCCATGTTGTTGGCGTCGCCAATCCAGGCCACGGTCCGTCCACGAATCGAGCCGCGGTTCTCCTGGTACGTGAACATGTCGGCGAGGATCTGGCAGGGGTGGAACTCGTTGGTCAGGCCATTGATGACGGGCACGCGGGAAAATTGGGCGAAGCGCTCGATCTTGGCCTGCTCGAAGGTGCGGATCATCACGATGTCGACCATGCGCGAGATCACGCGCGCGGTGTCCTCGATCGGTTCGGCGCGCCCCAACTGCGAATCGCCGGTCGTGAGGTGGATGACCGATCCGCCCATCTGGTACATGCCGGCTTCGAAGGAGACGCGCGTGCGCGTCGAAGCCTTTTCAAACACCATCGCCAGCGTCCGGTCGGTTAGCGGCTGATAGGGTTGGTAGCGCTTGAAGCGCGCCTTGATGACGCGCGCACGCTCCATGACGTGCTCGATCTGCTCGCGTGAGAAATCGGACAGCTGCAGGAAATGCCGGATGGCCGGCGTAGCCTCGGTCATGACGTTCTCGAAGGACGCATCTTGGTTGTCGGCTGCGGATTCTTTCGCGTGCGGGATTTCGCGGCGGCCTTGCCCGGCCGCGCGCGCCGTCGCGGCGCAAGGCGCGCAAGTTCGGCGCTCAGGCGCCTTTGCTCGCCCACCGTCAGGACCCGGATGGCTGGAAGATACCCTTGGAAAACGACGCCGTGCAACTCGATACTGCTTTGCACGCGCATGGTGCGCGCAAGGAACTCGATGACGGTCCTGCTGATGACCTGCCCGGGCACGAGGACAGGGATTCCCGGCGGGTAGGGCACGACCTGGTCGGCGCAGATGCGCCCGACCAGATCCAGGTTCACCTGTTCGTCGTCGTCGAGCAGGCCGACCAACTCGCCGGTGCTGTAGTAGGCGTCGCGCGGCAGGCAGCGCAGTTCGGTGAAGGGCGGCAGGACCGGCGCGCGGTAGATGCGGCGCGGCGCCTTGCGCTCATGCGCGATGCGCCGCAGGGCGTCGTACAGACGCGAGCATTTCGAGCGCGTGGTGCCGATCGTGAGCAGCAAGGTGATCGTGTTGAACGTCGACTTTTCCACGGTGATGTTGAAGCGCTGGAAGAGCTCGTCGCGCAATTCGTCGACCGTCAGGCCGCAAGCCGAGATATCGATCGTGATCTTGGTCGGGTCCAGCCGGATCCGGTCGTTGCGCACTTCCTTGGGCAGCAGTTCCTCGAGCGTGATGGCGTGAAAAACCTTCGTGGAATCGATCTGCTCGCGCAGTTCCGCAGCAAGGTCCAAGGAGCGCTGCAGCAGCTTGTAGCCTTCCATGACGGCCTGGCGGCGGCCGACGTCCAGGCTGGCAATCATGCTGTACATCGGGCTTGTCGATGTATGCATGTTGAAGTTCTCGCGGAAACTGTGGTCGTCCAGGTCGGGATCGTTGACGTGGATGAGCGCGCCCTGCGAAAACGCCGACAGAGTCTTGTGGGCCGATTGCGTGACGTAATCGGCGCCCGCCTCGAGCGCGGTGGGGCGCAAATCCGGGTGGAAGCGGGCGTGGCTGTACCAGGCCTCGTCGATCAACACTTTCACGCCGTGCGCATGGGCGTGTTCGACGATGGGCTTGAGGTCGTAGCGCAGGCCGTCGTAGGTGCACGAGGTGAGCACGAGGAGACGCGCGTCCGGGTTGTCCTGGATCGCCTTGCGGATCGTGACGCGCGGCACCGGACCGAAAATGCCGTACTCGCGATTGACGCTCGAATCGAGGTAGACGGGTAATGCGCCGGAGAGGACGATTCCGTGGTGGACCGATTTGTGACAGTTGCGATCGAGCAGCAGCTTGGCGCCGGGCTTGATCAGGGTCTGCAGGATGACTTTGTTGGCGGTCGAGGTACCGTTGGTCACGAAGAGCGTGCGGCGCGCGCCGAAGGCCTTGGCCGCCATCTGCTGCGCATCGGCGATCACGCCGGTGGGCTCCATCAGCGAATCGAGCGCCTTGACCGAAACCGAAAGGTCGGTCGTGAAGACGCTCTCGCCCATGAACTGGTAGAAGTCGTCGACCCAGGGACTGCCGCGCAGGGAGTCGCCGCTGAAGTGGCCGGGCGTATGCCAGGAATCCTTGGCGGATGCGACGTAGGAGCGCAGGGCGTCGAAGAAGGGCGTGCGCGCGCGTTCCGCAAGCTGGGCGTTGAGGATGCGGAACATGCCGCGATAGTCGTGCTCCTCGCGCAGGAAGTAGCCGTGCACGGCTTCGCCGAACAACGAATCGACGACTTCGTCGGCCTTGGCCTTCTCGATCAGTACGTAAATCTCGACTTCCGGCCGCAGGGCGGAAATGCGCCGGACCAGGTTGCGGGGTGCTTCGCGCGAGGCGCGGCCGCCTGCGGATTTGGCGGACCCGGCTGGACTGCGTGCTGTCGCGGCGAGCTTGTCGTCCACCACGACGAGCTGGACGTCGCCGTCGTCGCGGATCCATTGCAGGCCTTCGTCCTCGCTGTGGGCGCCGACAAAGGCGATCCCGAAAGGATTGTCCAGCGCGCGCGTGGCGCCGTGCAGGCCTTTGAGCAGTTCCTTGAGGATGAGCGGGTCGTCGTTGATGACGACGACCTTGGAGATCGGTTTGGGCATGCGGGGCGTTGCGCTCGCGCGTCAGCCCCCTAGCTGCGCAGGATCAGGCCATCGCCTTGACTGCGGCCGCCAGGCGGCTCTTGTTGCGAGCAGCGGCGTTCTTGTGGACAAGCTTCTTGTCGGCGATCGAATCGATGACACTGGTCGAGTGCCGCAGCACATCGGCAGCGGCCGCCTTGTCGCCGGTAGCGACAGCCTTGCGAACATTCTTGATTGCCGTGCGCATGCGCGAACGCTGGGCCGACGCCTGCGCATTGCGTGCGCGTGCCTGGAGTGCCCGCTTCTTCGCCTGTTTCGTGTTTGCCATACCCTAGCCTCACGTGTACTCGCCACGGCTTCAGCTTAAGCTGTAGCGCAGCAAAGCTTTAGACTATAACAGAATGATTCCACCATTGCCATACCGGCGCGCCGCCGTGCCGTACTCGCCTGCCTTGAAATTCCTGCCGTGAATCTCCTGCGCGCCGCCGCCCGCATCAGCGGGCTGACGATGATCTCCCGCGTCACGGGCCTGGTGCGCGACCTTCTCATTGCCCGGGTATTCGGTGCCGGCGCGGAGATGGACGCATTCACCGTTGCGTTTCGCATTCCCAACCTCTTGCGCCGCCTTTTTGCCGAGGGCGCGTTTGCCCAGGCCTTCGTGCCGATCTTCGCCGAGGTGAAGGTGCGGGAAGGGTCCGATCGCACGCGTGTCCTGCTCACGCACGTTGCGTCCGCTTTGTTCTGGATCCTGTTGACCGTCTCGATCCTCGGAGTCGTGGGCGCGCCCTTGCTGGTGACGGCAATCGCGTCGGGTTTCCGGGATACCGCCACGTTCGACCTGGCGACATTGCTCACGCGCTGGATGTTTCCCTACATCTTCTTCATGTCGCTCATCGCATGCGCCGGCGGCGTGCTCAACGCATATGGCCGCTTCGGCGTGCCGGCGTTCACGCCCGTGCTCCTGAACCTGTCGATGATCACGCTGACGGTGCTGCTGGGGCGCCAGTTGCATCCGCCGATCCTGGTCCTTGGCGTCGCGGTCCTGCTTGGGGGTTTCCTCCAGCTTGCCATCCAGTTGCCGCCGCTGGCTCGCCTGGGCATGCTCCCGCGCATCGTCGGACTGCGCGCCGCATTGGCGGACGCGGGCGTACGCCGCGTCCTGCGCCAGATGCTGCCTGCGGTATTCGCGGTGTCGATTGCGCAACTGAGCTTGATCATCAACACGAATATCGCCTCGCATCTGGCGACGGGCAGCAATTCCTGGCTGTACTACGCGGATCGCTTGATGGAATTCCCGACGGCGCTGCTCGGGGTCGCGATCGGCACGGTCCTGTTGCCGACGCTATCGACGGCGCACGCGGCAGGCGATTCGGACCACTACGCGAAACTCATCGACTGGGGCCTGCGCCTGACCTGCCTGTTGGCCCTGCCGGCCGCCCTGGGCCTCGCGATCCTCGCCGATGGCCTCGTGGCCGCCCTATTCCAGGGTGGGCGCTTCAGCGCGTTCGACGTAGCGCAGTCCGCCGCAGCCCTGCGCGGGTATTCGGCAGGTCTGCTTGGCCTGATCGGCGTGAAGATCCTGGCGCCAGGTTTTTACGCGCGCCAGGACATCCGCACGCCCGTCAAGATCGGCGTTCTTGTGCTGATCGTGACGCAGATTGCGAACCTATTCCTCGTTCCCTGGCTCGCCCACGCGGCGCTGGCCTGGTCCATCAGTATCGGCGCCTTGTTCAACTGCGCCTTGCTGCTGGGCGGCCTGGTTCGCCGCGGCATCTACGCGCCGGGCGCGCATTGGCGCACTTTCGGTGCCAGGCTGGTCTTGGCCCTCGCCGGCCTCGCCGCGAGTCTCCTGTGGATCGAGGCGCATTTTTCCTATGCGCAATTCGCGCCGGTCGGCGCCCTGGCACGGGCGCAATGGTTGGCGATCGCGGTGGGGGCGGGCGCCGCGGTATACGCGGCGCTGCTCTGGTTGCTGGGATTTCGCCCGCGCGATTTTTTCCTTCGGTCTCAGCCGATCTGACCCAGCAGGGTCTTGGCATCGCTCACTTCGAATTTGCCGGGCTTTTCAACGTTGAGTACCTTGACGACGCCGTTGTCGATGAGCGCCGAGAAGCGCTGGCAACGCACGCCCAGTCCGCCCTTCACCAGGTCGAACTCCAGGCCCAGTTGCTTCGTGTAGGCGCCCGAACCGTCCGCCATCATGCGGATTTTCGATCCGACCTTCTGGTCGCGGCCCCACGCCCCCATGACAAAAGCGTCGTTGACCGAAAAGCACCAGATCTCATCCACGCCCTTGGCGCGAAACGCGTCATAGCTCGCGAGGAAACCGGGAACGTGCTGCGCGGAGCAGGTGGGCGTGAATGCGCCGGGAAGGCCGAACAGCGCGATCTTCTTGCCCTTCACGAGATCGGGCACGGAGAACGTATTGGGTCCGATCGAGCAGCCCTCGGTCTCGACCTCGATGAATTCCTGCACTTTGCCATCCGGCAGCTTGTCGCCCGCTTGAATCGTCATCTGCAACTCCCTCATTACCCAGGTTGAAATTCGTTTGCCTCGCACGGCCCGTCGAGGAGTGTACGCGCCCGAAATCCGCAACTACCTCGGGGCCATGCGCAGCGCGCCGTCCAGGCGGATCACGGAGCCGTTCAAAAGCGGATTGCCGAAGATCGTACCGACCATGCGCGCGAACTCATCGGGCACGCCCAGGCGCGCAGGGAAGGGCACCTGAGCTCCGAGCGACGCTCGCACCTCCGGCGTCATGCCGGCCATCATGGGCGTCTCGAACAATCCCGGCGCGATTGTCATGCAGCGGATGCCAAGCCCCGCCAGATCGCGTGCGATCGGCAGCGTCATGCTGGCGACGCCGCCCTTGGACGCGGCATAGGCGGCCTGCCCGATCTGCCCTTCATACGCGGCGATCGAGGAGGTGTTGACGATCACGCCGCGTTCGCCGTCGGCAAGCGGTTCGAGCTTCGCCATTGCGGCCGCTGCGAGGCGCAGCAGGTTGAACGTGCCGACGAGATTGACGGCCACGATGCGCGCAAAACCGGCCAACGCATGAGGACCGGATTTGCCCACGGTGCGCTCACCCGCGACGATGCCGGCACAGCCGACCAGGCCGCGCAAGGGACCGAGCGCGCTGGCCGTCGCCACCGCCATTTCGCAGTCCGATTCGGAGGTGACGTCGCAGCGTTGGAATCGAGCACGGGCGCCGAGCTCCGCGGCGAGGCGCGCTCCGGCCTCCTCTTGCATATCGGCGATCACAGCCGTCCCGCCCGAGGCGACGACCATGCGTACCACGGCCGCCCCCAGGCCCGACGCGCCACCGCTGACAAGAAACACATTGCCTTGGATTTCCATGAGGTTCCATCCCCGTATTTTCAGGTTTGCTCGTCTTCGAAGTGAAAAATTAAGTTATTGATTATTCATATATTTTTTTGACGAATCCCAAAAATATAGGATTCGCAAGTCAATTTCTGCGATTGGCTGAATCTAAGAAACGGCAATCTCCGGTACTCCGGGCGCACCCGGATTTTCGAGTACCGGATGTCAATTTTCTCCCTGCAGTCGCTTTGCAGTAAAACGGGCCTTCGCATGATGTGCCTGTACGTTCTGCTCGCGTCTGCACCTTTCGTGGCGATTGCCGGCTTGCTCGATCTGCGCGGGGGCATGTCGGCCGACATGACCGCCACGCTCGGTCTTGCCGCGGCTGTCGTCCTGCCTGTCGCCGCCTTGCTTGGCGCGCTGACGGGCGCCGCAATGGCGCAACGATTGCGGCACTTGATGGAATCGACCCGGCGCATTGCCAAGCAGGATTTCTCGGTGCAGGTTCCCGTCACGGGCTCGGACGACGTCGCGCAGTTGACGCGCGCCTTCAACGCCATGGCGCACAACCTCGGCGTCAGCCTTTCGGTGCAGGGCATCCTCGCCCAGATGGACGACGCGATCCTGACCAAACTGGACGTCGGGGCGCTCGTGCGCAGCGCGCTGCGCTGCCTGCAGCAGGTCACGCAGGCGGAGGTGGTCGTGTTGGGCCTGTTCGAATCGGAGGCCGCCGACGCGATGCGAATCTTCGTGATCCGCAAGGGCGAGCGCAGCCAGATTGAGAGCCAGAAGCTCGAGATGACCGACGAGCGCAAACGCCACATCCCGCTCAAGCCGATGCGCAAGTCTTCGCCCGACTCGCCTTTCCCCGAGGAATACGAAGCGCAATTGCGCCGCGATTGCGCGATCGAGCATTACTACGCCGTCCCGATCGCCCGTGGCAATCGTGCGTGGGGCGTGATGGTTTCGTGCCATACGCTGCCGGCCGAAATCACGAACAGCCAGTTCAAGATGCTGCTGGGCGTTGCCAATCGACTCATTGCCGGCTTCAGCGGCGCGGAACGCGACCAAAAGCTGCACTCGCTCGCCTATGTGGATCCGCTCACGGGTCTGCCCAATCGGGTCGCGATGCAATCGCTGCTTTCGCAGGAACTGTCCAAGGCCCAGCGCGTGAAATGCCTGGCGGCCATCCTGTTCATCGACCTGGATCGCTTCAAGCAGGCCAACGATACGCACGGCCACTCCTTTGGCGACCGCCTGCTGGTCCAGGCGGCCAAGCGTATTCGCAACAACGTCCGGGAAAACGATGTCGTTGCGCGCATCGGCGGCGACGAATTCACGGTCATCCTCACCGAAGTCAAGACGCCGCGCGAAGCGGCCTCGGTTGCCCGCAAGCTGATCCAGGCGCTGTCGCGACGCTTCGAGATCGATGGGCACACCATTTACACGGGCGCCAGCGTCGGCATCGCGATGTATCCGGACGATGGCGTGGGCGGCCAGGAACTCTTGAAGATGGCCGACACCGCGATGTACCGCGCGAAGAGCGCCGGGCGCAGCCGCTTTGCGTTCTTCGAAGAGCCGATGAACGCGGAAACGAAGCGCCGCTCGCTCCTGGATGGCGAACTGCGCAATGCGCTCGAGCGTCGCGAACTGGTGTTGCAGTACCAGCCGCAAGTCGACCTCAAGACCGGCGCACTGTGCGGCGTCGAGGCGCTGGTGCGCTGGCAACACCCGACGCGTGGCTTGCTCTACCCGCGCGACTTCATCGAATACGCGGAGGAAATCGGCCTGATCCCTGAGATCGGTACCTGGGTGCTGGCGGAGGCATGCCAGCAGTACCAGCGCTGGCAGGCCGAAGGCGTGCGCGTACCGCGAATCTCCGTCAACGTCTCCAACGGCCAGCTGCCGCGCACGAACTTCGTCCCGACCGTACGGCAGTTGATTGCCACCACGCAGATGCCGCCCGACGCGCTCGAAATCGAGGTCACGGAGTCGATGCTCGTCGAGGGGGGCAAACCCGCGGTCGAAGCGCTCAATCAACTGTCCGCGGATGGCGTACTGATCGCCATCGACGATTTCGGCACGGGTTATTCCTCGTTCAGCTACCTCAAGACGATGCCGGCACGTGTGCTCAAGCTCGACATGAGCCTGCTCGTTGATGCGCAGCCGGACAACGATGCCGGCAAGATCGTGGCCGCCATCATCAAGATGGCACACGCGCTGCAAAAGGAGGTCGTGGCGGAAGGTATCGAGCGTGTCGATCAACTCAAGCTCTTGAAGTCGCTCGACTGCGAGCGAGGCCAGGGATTCCTGTTCGGCAAGGCGGTCGACGCCGACCTCATCTCGCGCACGTACCGGCGCCTCGAAGCAGGAGCGATCGACGAGGCAATTGCCGCATTCGCGGCAATGGAAGCGCGCGGTCTGGTCGACGCGCCCGCCGAAGCCACCGCCGGCGCAGCCGCGGAGACGGCGGCGGAGTCAGCGCCGGAAACTGTGACCCACATACCCGCTCCGGCCCTGCCGGAGCCCGTGCCCAACTTCTCGGCTTTGGCGATGAAGGCCTTGTGTCCCCCGGATGGCAAGGCCGTCAGGCCGGGGCCGGACGGGGTCGCATCCGCTTCGATCGACGTCGACACCGTTCCCGGTCCGGTGCAAACGGGCGCGCAAGCCTCGGGCGAGGGTGATGAGGATCTCTCGGCCTGGGGCGACGAAGCCGCCGAAGCCGCCCTTGCCGCCTTCGCGCGCGCGGCGCAACCGCAGACGGCGGAAGTTCCTGACCTGGAATACGCGGCGTCCGGCGCGCCACTACGCTCGCAGGCGACGGTGTAAGACCCTCAGTGAATGCTGCAGCGGGCCGAGACGGAGACGTTGGCGCGCTGGCTGCTTCCGGCAAAAGCCGAGTGCATGCGCATCACCGGTGCAATGCAGGAGCTCGCATTGATGCCGGCGACACGCAACCAGGATCGCAGCGTATCGGCAGAGCCCCCACCCAGCGCGAAGGTCGGCCTCGTGTAACTCTGCGGGGCATTTGCTGCCGGCTCCTTGACCGGCATCTCGATGAAACCCGGTGCGTGACTGAGCTCGTTCCAGGCTTCCTTGGGTTGCGCGCTTTCGAGCGAGTAGTCCGGCGGCGCATACGGCTTGTGGACGACGGAGGTCCAGGGGGCCTCGAGCGTGTCCCGGTTCACGCGCACGTGCGCTTCGAGTTGTGGCCAGTTGGCCAATAGCGTGGGATCGAAGGACCAGGCAGGGGAGCAGGCGAGGGTGCCGGCCATGCCGGCACAGACAGCGATTGCCGCCGGCCACTGGTGCCGGCGGGACGTGGAATTTTCCGCCGTAAGTCCATGCCCGAAAATCCGCATCGCGCCGCGCACCTCGAACGACCCTCATCCTCGATAGGGGTCCCCACCTCATCATCCCCACCTGGCGCATCAGGGGACCTGGAAATAGGGACCGGAAGACCCGGCAATTTCGAGTGCGAAGGCTGCACGAACCGCATTCCACCGCACTGCGCCAAATGTTAGCGCAGGATCTGCGCCACGACGCGGCCGTAACACAGATTTACATGCCGCACGTTGGTTTAGTGCGATGGCGCGATCGCGGGTTCCCCCGCGATCGGCGCATTTACGGCAAGACGATCAATGGATCAGGGCCAGGATCGGGACGATCAGCAAGGCCACGATGTTGATGATCTTGATAAGCGGATTCACGGCAGGTCCTGCCGTGTCCTTGTAGGGATCGCCCACCGTGTCTCCGGTCACGGCCGCCTTGTGCGCTTCGGAGCCTTTGCCGCCGAAGTTCCCTTCCTCGATGTACTTCTTGGCGTTGTCCCACGCGCCACCGCCCGTCGTCATGGAAATGGCGACGAACAGACCGGTCACGATCGTGCCCATCAGTACCCCACCGAGCGCGACAGGGCCCAGCGCGACGCCGACCACGATCGGCACCAGCACGGGCAGCAGCGAGGGAATCATCATTTCCTTAATCGCGGCGCTGGTCAGCATGTCCACGGCGCGCGAGTAATCGGGCTTGGCCGTGCCTTCCATGATTCCCTTGATCTCACGAAACTGCCGGCGTACCTCCTCGACGACGGCGCCGGCCGAGCGACCCACCGCTTCCATCGCCATGGCACCGAACAGGAACGGGATCATGCCGCCGATGAACAGTCCAACAATCACGCGGTGATCGGACAGATCGAAAGCCGTGTGCACGCCGGCCTCTTCCAGCGCGCGCGTGTAATCGGCAAACAGCACCAGGGCGGCCAGGCCGGCCGAGCCGATCGCATAGCCCTTGGTCACGGCCTTGGTCGTGTTGCCGACGGCGTCCAGCGGGTCGGTGATGTTGCGCACTTCCTTGGGCAATCCCGCCATCTCGGCGATCCCACCGGCATTGTCGGTAATCGGGCCATAGGCGTCGAGCGCGACGACGATACCGGTCATCGACAGCATGGCGGTCGCCGCCACAGCGATGCCGTACAAGCCGGCGAGCCAGTACGAGGCCTCGATCGCGACGCAGATCGAGAGCACGGGCCATGCGCAAGCGCGCATCGATACGGCGATGCCGGCGATGATGTTGGTGGCGTGCCCGGTCGTCGACGCCTTTGCCACGTGCTGCACGGGCGAATAGTCGGTGCCGGTGTAGTACTCGGTGATATAGACCAGGGCGGCTGTCAGGGCGAGACCGACGACCGCGCAGCCATAGAGCTTGACCGTCGACAGGTTGGCCATGTCCGCCACGGGACCGAGGATCCAATTCGTGACGAACCAGAAAAGCACCAGGGAAATCAGCCCGGCGACGAGCAGGCCGCGATACAGGGCATTCATGATCTTGCCGCCTTCGCGCGCCTTGACGAACATGCAACCGACGATCGACGCGAGGATCGATACGCCCGAGATCGCCAGCGGGTACAGCAGTCCGGCGTCGCTGCCACGGAACGCAAAGGAGCCGACCAGCATCGTCGCCACGACCGTGACGGCGAAGGTCTCGAACAAGTCGGCAGCCATGCCGGCGCAGTCGCCGACATTGTCGCCGACGTTATCGGCGATCACTGCCGGGTTGCGTGGGTCATCCTCGGGAATGCCGGCTTCGACCTTGCCGACCAGGTCGGCGCCGACGTCGGCGCCCTTGGTGAAGATGCCACCGCCCAGCCGCGCGAAGATGGAAATCAGCGAAGAACCGAAGGCAAGGCCGATCATCGGGTGCAGGGAGACCGGCATCCCTTCGCCTGCGCGCATCTGCAGCAGGGCGTAGAAGCCCGCAACGCCCAACAGCCCCAAGCCCACAACCAGCAGGCCGGTAATGGCGCCGCCGCGGAAGGCGACGTTCAGTGCCGGATTCAAGCCGCGCGTGGCGGCTTGCGCCGTGCGCACATTGGCTCGCACCGAAACGTTCATGCCGATGAAGCCGGCTGCGCCCGACAGTACGGCTCCCAGGACGAACCCTCCCGCCGTCCACCAACCGAGCTTGGGGATCAAGCCGATGACGATCGTCAGGACGATGCCGACGAGCGCGATCGTCCGGTACTGGCGATTGAGGTAGGCCTGGGCTCCCTGCTGGATCGCGTGCGCGATCTCCTGCATGCGTGCGTTGCCCGCGTCTTGCTTGAGGATCCACATCGTGGAAAATCCTCCGAACAAGACGGCGGCCAGTCCGCAGAGCAATGCGAGCGAAACGGCGGTCATGCAATTCTCCTTATGGTCATAGCGGTAACGTCAAGGCAAAACGGTTGGGGTCCATCGGCGCGGCCAGCCACCGTCGATCAGGGCTTGAGGGCTTCGAGGACGCGCGACTGTATCTCGTCCACGCGTCCGACGCCGCTGATGGCCCGGTAGCGTGGTGCGGCGGAGTCGCCGGACGCAGCCCAATTCGCGTAGTAGTCCACGAGCGGCTTTGTCTGGGCGTGATAAACCTCCAGGCGCTTGCGAACAATCTCCTCGCGGTCGTCGTCGCGCTGCACGAGCGGTTCACCCGTCACGTCGTCCCGGTCAGGGACCTTCGGCGGTTTGTTGTGAACGTGATAAATGCGTTGGCTGGCTGGATGGACTCGGCGACCGCTGATTCGCTCGATGATCTCCGAGTCTGGAACCGCAATCTCGAGCACGAGATCGATTTTTACGGGCGCGTTGCGCATTGCATCGGCCTGCGCAATCGTGCGTGGGAACCCGTCGAAAAGATAGCCGTTCGCACAGTCGGATTCCTCCAATCGTTCGAGAACAAGATTGATGATGATGTCGTCCGAGACGAGCTGACCCGAATCCATCACTTTCTTGACGGCAAGACCAAGGGGAGTACCGGCGTTCTTCGCCGCACGCAGCATCTCTCCGGTGGAGATCTGGGGAATATGCAGGTGCTCCCTCAGAAACTCCGCCTGCGTCCCTTTGCCCGCGCCCGGCGGACCAAGCAGAATCAACCGCGTCATGTCGATGTGCGCAGAAGTGCGCGCTCCCCTTGTGCTTGCGTTTTTATCTGGCGTGGCTCGCTTGCACCACTTGTGACCATCCGCGCGGCAGGACCACGGGAACCTTCACCGCCAGCGCAACATCGCGGTGCGTGACCCGCTGTTCACGCCCCGGTGCTACAGGCAAGCCTCGGATATTACCCGGAAGCAGTGCCAATGACAGCGCGGATGCGCTCCAGATCCGATGGGGTATCGACGCCAGGCGGCAGCGCCGCATCCCACTGCATCACGGTAATTGCCGCTCCATGGTAGAGCGCACGCAACTGCTCGAGGTTTTCGTGTTCCTCGAGTGGCGGGCGGCTCAGGTTGGGGAAGCGGCGCAAATACGACACGCGATACGCGTAGATCCCGATATGCCGCAGTGCGGGAAGACGAGCCGGCAGCTTGCCCGATTCCGGCACGAGCGAGCCGCGGGGCATCTTCGAGAACTCCGCGCGCGACCAGGGAATTGGCGCGCGGGAGAAGAGCAGCGCGCGCCCTCGATGGTCAAGGACGACTTTGACGACATTCGGATCGAAGAATTCCTCCGCCGCGTGCAGGGGATGGGCCGCCGTGGCGATCTCGCAGTCCGTTTCGCGGTCCAGCACGCGGGCAAGCGCCTGCACGATCGCGGGCGGAATAAGCGGTTCGTCGCCTTGCACATTGACGACGATTGCCGCGTCGTCCAGGCCCAGCAAGGCGCTCGCTTGCGCGAGGCGATCGGTGCCGGTGGGATGGTCGGCGCGCGTCAGGATCGCTTCGACGCCGTGCTCCTCGCAGGCGCGCACGATGCGTTCGCTGTCGGTGCAAACGACGACGCGTTCGGCGCCGCTCGCCGTCGCGCGCCTGGCGACGCGCACGACCATCGGCACGCCGCCGATCTCGGCAAGAGGTTTGTCGGGCAGGCGCTGCGACGCGAGCCGCGCAGGAATCAGTGCGCAAAACCGAACCTGCGCCGGGCTCATCCCTGCCGCAGTCATCCCGGTGATTCGCGCTCGTCGTCGTCGAGCCGGCGCGCTTCGCTCTCCAGCATGATCGGGATCGCGTCACGAATCGGGTACGCCAGGCCGGCCGACTGCGAAACCAGTTCCTGGCGCTGGCGGTCGTAGCGCAGCGGCCCCTTGGTGACGGGGCAAACCAGGATTTCAAGCAACCTTGGGTCCATTGGCAAATCCTCCCAGTCGCGCGGCGATGAAGTCGATCAGGCCGCCGTCCAGCTGACAGTGCAGCGGCACGACCCAAATGCGATCGTCATGGCCCAGGCGCGAATCCTTGTGGCATTTTACGGCGTCCTTTTCGGTGAGCAGGACACGGTCGTAGCGACCCGGCGGCAGCATCGACGCCTGGATGCGGTCGTGATCGGGCAGGGCTACTTCGTCGCAGGCCAGGCCCTCCGTGCGCAGCATGGAAAAAAATCTCTCGGGCGCACCGATCGCGCACATCGCCAGCAGGCGCAGCTTGCGCTCGCGCTGCTCGCGGGCCAGGTCAACGAGCGCCATGCGCCGCACCGGTGCGTTCATCGAAACCGTTTCCTGCACGCTCGTATGCATGCGGTAGAAGGGCGAATAAATCCGAACCGGCGGTACGTGGCCATGCAGGACGACGGCGTCGACCTTGCGCAGGCGTTCGGGCGGGTCGCGCAGCGGCCCCGCCGGCAGCAGCAGGCCGTTGCCGATGCCCGCTGGATTGAGGATCGCGATCTCCAGGTCGCGTCCCAGGCGCCGATGCTGCAAGCCGTCGTCGGCGATGATCAGGTTGCACGACTTGTGGATTGACAGCAGCAGGCGCGCGGCCGCGACGCGGTCGCGGCCAACGACAACGGGAGCGCCGGTCAGACACCGGATCAGGATCGGTTCGTCCCCGCATTGCGCCGGATCGCTACCCGGGTCGACCAGGGTCGGCTGGTCGCTGCGACCGCCATAACCGCGGGACACGACGCCTGGCGACCATCCGCGCGCGCGCAGAGCCTGCACGATTTCGATCACGAGCGGCGTCTTGCCCGTGCCGCCGACACTGAGGTTGCCGACGACGACAACCGGGACCGGTAGCCGCACAGGACTGGCGATGCCCAAGCGCCAACCCACGGCTCGCAGGCCGCGCCAGACGATATGCAGCCAAAGAAACGGCAGGAAAAGCAGGGCGAGCAGTCCGCGCCGCTGCCAGGCGTGCCGCAGCCGCCGGTGCGTCCAGGCGCGCAGTGTCATGCCCATGCCCCCGATCATCGCCCGCCGGAGCGGTGCTGCGTGGCGAAGCTCAGGCGCGACAGGCCGGCATTGCGTGCGGCCTCCATGACGGTAATCACGGATTGATGCGCGGCCTGCGCGTCCGCGTTGATCACGACGGTAACGTCGTTGCCCTTGCCGGCAGCCGCCGTGCGCAACAGGTCGGTCAATGCGCCCGAGTCGCTCACGGGAACCACGGAGCGCCCGATCGCAAAGCGTCCGTCGGCGGTGACGCCCACCGTGATCTCCTGCGGCTTGGAGGCATTGCTGTTGGGGTCCGCGGTCGGCAGCTCGATCTGGAGTTGCGCAAAGCGCGAGTAGCTCGTGCTGACGGCCAGGAATATGAGTACGACCAGAAGGACGTCGATCAGCGGGATCAGGTTGATCTCCGGATCTTCGCTGTAGCCGCGACGAAATTTCATGCGCCGGCGCGCACCAGGCGCGTATCCCCGTACAGCGCTTCGACGAGGCGCTGCGCCTGCTGCTCCAGTTCCACCAGGAAGTCGTCCACGCGAGAGCGGAAGATCCGGTACGTCAGCACCGATGGCACGGCGACGATGATGCCGAACGCGGTCGAGTACAGCGCCACCGAAATGCCCTGCGCCAGCTGTTGCGGGTTGGAGCCGGCCTGCTGGGAAGAAAAAATGTCGATCATGCCGACGACGGTGCCCAACAGGCCGAGCAACGGCGCAAGCGATCCGAGCGCACCCAGCAAGGTGAGATAGCGCGACAATTCATGCGCAACGTGGCCGCCCGCGATCTCGATCGCCTTGCTTGCGACATCGCGCTGCGCCCCCGCACTGCGCAAGCCGGCCGCGAAGACGAATCCGAGGGCCGAACTCGCTTCCAGCTTGTCGAGTACGTCGAGCGTGATCTGCCGGCGCGAATACAGGTTGAGCACGTCGCCGAGCAGGCCGTTGGGCAGCACCCGTGTCCGGCGCAATGCGACGCTTCTTTCGATCACGAGCGCCAGTGCAACGATGGAGGCGATGATGAGCGGCCAGATTGGCCAGCCGATAGCTTGTACGATGGCAAACACGAATGAATTCGGCGCTTGGGTAATGGGTTGCAAATGCCGGTTGCGAAACCGGCGCGGTGCGCGAGCAGCAAGCCGCGCAAAAGATTGCAAGTGTAGAGCCCCAAGCGCTCGAGCACCTGTGCAAGGTCCGTGCAGTCCTGGTGCGTCGCGCCTGCGCGTCGTCCTGAACACGCCGTGACGCGGCGCAACGCAGACCTCGCAAGCGTCCGGTCTGTGGACAAGTTTGTGGAGAAGTGTCGTAAGGTGGTCTCCGATAACGGCCTCAGCGTGGCGCATCGCCGGGATCCCAACTCGAAGCACATTTGAAAGATGAATATTTTCAAATACTTAGGATCGCTCTTCGGAGAGAGCTCCGGCGTACGGTCGATGGGCCCGCGGACCCCACCAGTTGTGGACACCTCGCCTTGGGCGGCCCCGCATGGATCCTGATGTGAATCGCGCAGATCCAGATTTGGCGCGGGTTTTCCTGACAGTTTCTCAGCTAAACCGCGCCGTTTCTGGAACTCTGCAGCGCGAGTTCGGCGTACAAAGGGTCCGCGGGGAGATTGCCTCGCTGACCCGCGCCGCAAGCGGTCATTGGTACTTTGCGCTCAAGGACGCGCAGGCGCAGGTGCGCTGCGTAATGTTTCGTGGACGCAACGCACTGCTCGATTTTGCGCCGCGCGACGGCGATGAAGTCGAAATGATGGCGAGCGTGTCGCTGTACGAGGCGCGCGGCGACTACCAACTGATCGTCGAATCGCTGCGTCGCCAGGGTGCGGGCCGGCTCTGGGAGGAATTCCAGCGACTGCGCCAGCGACTCGAAGCCGAGGGCCTCTTCGACCCTGCACGCAAGCGCGAACCCCCGGGCGTCCCGCGACGCATTGGCGTTATCACATCGCTGCAGGCGGCGGCGCTGCGCGATGTGCTTACGACCCTTCGCCGGCGAGCGCCCTATGTCGAGATCATCGTCTACCCGGTGCCTGTGCAGGGGGCCGACGCCGGTGCTCGCATCGCCGCCATGTTGCGCCAGGCGAACCTGCGCGCCGAGGTCGACGTGCTGCTGCTGGTGCGCGGCGGAGGCTCGATCGAGGACCTTTGGGCTTTCAACGAGGAAGTCGTTGCCCGCGCGCTCCGCGCCAGTGCCCTGCCGGTGATCGTCGGCGTCGGCCATGAATCGGATTTCACGATTGCCGATTTCGCTGCCGATGTGCGCGCCGCAACGCCCACCGCGGCCGCCGAATTGGTCGCGCCGGAGCGACAGGGCCTGCTGCGCGAGACGAACACGCGCCTGCGTGCACTTGCACGGGCCAGTGCGCGCGCAATGGGCGAGCGCGCTCAACGCCTCGATTACGCCCTGCGCGCGCTTGCGTCGCCGCGGGCACCCGTGCGTGGCCTGGAAGAACGCATTGCGGAACTGGCGCGGCGCCTGCGGGCCGCCAATGGCCGCACGCTCCAGGAGCGCAGGACCGCTGTCGCACGTTCCCTGCAGGCGCTTTCGCATTTCGACGTGCAATCCGTGCTCGATCGCGGCTTTGCCATCGTGCGCAACGCGGAAGGGCACATCCTCAGCGATGTCGCGGGCATGCGCACGGGCGTGCTGGTTCATGCGCGCCTCGCGCGTGGTAGCGCGGATCTGCGAGTGGAGGGAACCCGTGACCGCAGCGAGGGTTCCGAGGACTTATGATCGAAGGTAGAAAAGATCCAGCCCGATATCCGGACAACTGAGAAACCACCGAGGATTACTACGATGGAACACACGCTGCCCCCGCTGCCGTACGCCGCCGACGCTCTCGCTCCGCAAATCTCGAAGGAGACGATCGACTTCCACTACGGCAAGCATCACCAGACGTATGTCACGAACCTGAACAACCTGATCAAGGGAACCGAGTTCGCTGAGTTGGGACTCGAAGAGATCGTGCGCAAGTCCAGCGGCGGAATCTTCAACAATGCCGCGCAGACGTGGAATCACACCTTCTTCTGGCACAGCATGAAGCCGAAGGGCGGCGGCGAGCCTGGCGGTTCGCTGGCTTCCGCCATCAATGCCAAATGGGGATCGTTCAGCGCGTTCAAGGAAGCCTTTTCCAAGAGCGCGGTGGGCAACTTCGGCTCCGGCTGGACCTGGCTCGTCAAGAAGGGCGACGGCACCGTCGACATCGTGAACACGTCGAATGCCGGCACGCCGCTGACTACGACCGACAAGGCCTTGCTGACGATCGATGTGTGGGAACACGCGTACTACATCGACTATCGAAATGCGCGCGCCAAGTTCGTCGAGGTGTTCCTGAACAGCCTCGCCAACTGGGACTTTGCTGGCAAGAATTTCGGCTGAGCCAACCTTCGCAAGAATCAGCCCCCGTGTTAGCCGGCCTGTGCGAGCAGGAGGCCGGCGATGTCCGGGCCACCGACCCGCTCCCTCCTTCGCTGCTTCGCAGCTTCGGAGGGCAGGCCGCTCGCGCCTACGTGCGCTCTCGGCAGGCCCGGACATTCCGGCCCTTTGCATAGGCAGCAAACTCTGCTCAAGTCTTCGAACGGCTACTGAGCGAACGTCCTGCCACTAGTCGCGTTGGCCACTGCTTGGGCACATCGACTCCGTGCCGCGCGCAGCGCGGCACTCTCTCAAGAGAGGTGGGGCGCCGCTTTCGAGCAACGGTCGTGGCTCGCGCGATGCAGAGCGGTGGGATGACCTCCTCAATGCACATCCCACGCTCTTAAAAAAGTTGCTAACTGGGCGAGTGTGTCCGGGCTGCGGAGAGCGAGCGTCGCGCCTGAGCCCCCGTAGTGGCGAAAAGGCGCGAGCGAGCGGGTCCGCAGCCCGGACACACTCGCCCTGATAGGAGCTTTTTTGCGGGCGGCTAGTGCTTTGTCGCCGGGATCCCTCGGATCTGAGCGCCAGTCCCGATTCCGTGCTTGGCGAACCAACCCGTATCCATCTCGAGGGCGACATGCACCGGTTTGCCCGCACAGTGCGTCGTATCCGTCTGCGGCTTCATCTCCTCGACATTCACGATCGTGCCGTCATCGGCGATGAATGCGACCGACAGCGGGATGAGCGTATTTCGCATCCACATGCAGTGTTTGTCCGTGTCATCGAACAGGAAAAGCATGCCGTGATTGGGCGCAAGTCCGTCCCGGAACATGAGCCCACGCATGCGCAGCATGTCGGAGTCGGCGACTTCCGCGTGAATGAGATGAATTCCCGCGCTCAGTTCGATCGTCGGCAGCGAGTCCGCGTTTTGTGCCCAGGAAGGCAACGTGCATGCCAAGCCGGCGAGGATGCATGCAACACGGACTGCGGCAAGAAATGGGCGAAGCATGAGTTTGCGTCCGAGGGCGAAAGCGCGAGTTTATCTGGCGTGCGCGGTGCCAGCGGTGCGATGCATTCGAAGCCGGCGCTACACTGACGGATCGCTTGACGCCAACGTATGGGAGAAGACATGGCGCAACACATCAAGGTCCCTTCGCAAGGCGCCAAGATCACCGCCAAGCCGGACGGCGGCCTGAACGTTCCCGACCAGCCGATCATTCCGTTCGTCGAAGGAGACGGCACGGGTGTCGACATCACACCCGTCATGATGAAAGTCGTCGACGCCGCGGTCGCGAAGAGTTATGGCAGCAAGCGCAAGATCAGCTGGATGGAGATCTACGCGGGCGAAAAAGCGACGCGCATCTACGGTCCCGACGTGTGGCTGCCGGAGGAGACGCTCGATGCGCAACGCGAGTTCGCGGTTTCGATCAAGGGTCCGCTGACGACGCCGGTGGGCGGTGGCATACGGTCCATCAACGTTGCCATGCGCCAGGAACTGGACTTGTACGTCTGCCTGCGTCCCGTGCGTTACTTCGCCGGCGTGCCAAGCCCGGTGCGCGAGCCCGAGAAGATCGACATGGTGATCTTTCGCGAGAACTCGGAGGACATCTATGCGGGCATCGAATACGAAGCCGAATCCGAGAAGGCGAAAAAGCTCATCGCGTTCCTGCAAAAGGACATGGGAGTGACGAAGATCCGCTTTCCCGACACTTCGGGCATCGGCATCAAGCCGGTATCGCGCGAAGGCACGGAACGGCTGGTGCGCAAGGCGATTCAATACGCCCTCGACAATCAGCGCAAATCGGTCACCTTCGTGCACAAGGGCAACATCATGAAATTCACGGAGGGCGCGTTCGCACGCTGGGGCTACGCGCTCGCGCAGCGCGAATTTGGTGCACAACTCCTGGATGGCGGACCATGGATGGTGATCAAATCCAGTCACGGCGACGTCGTACTAAAAGACGTGATCGCTGATGCTTTTTTGCAACAAATCCTTCTGCGACCGGCAGAGTACGACGTCATCGCGACCTTGAACCTGAACGGGGACTACATCTCGGATGCGCTTGCCGCGCAGGTGGGCGGCATCGGCATCGCGCCAGGGGCGAACCTCTCGGACACCGTCGCGGTGTTCGAGGCCACGCACGGAACCGCGCCGAAGTACGCCGGCAAGGACTATGTCAATCCAGGTTCGGAGATCCTGTCCGCCGAAATGATGTTGCGTCACATGGGCTGGACCGAGCCGGCCGACCTGCTCTTGTCGTCCATGGAGAAGGCGATCCTCGACAAGACCGTGACCTACGATTTCGCGCGGCTCATGACAGGCGCGACGCAGGTTTCGTGTTCCGGCTTCGGCGCCGCGATGATCGCGCGCATGTAGTGGGCGGCCGCCGCGGCTGCTTGCGCCCCCGAAAACCAAGAAAAAGCCCCGCATCGCGGGGCTTTTCATGGGTGGGCAGCGTGGCTGCTCAGGCGTTCGGTGTGATATTCGACGCCTGCTTGCCCTTGGGGCCCTGCACGATTTCAAAGACGACTTTCTGGCCTTCCTTCAAGGTCTTGAAGCCGCCGATTTGGATTGCTGAAAAATGCGCGAATAAGTCTTCCCCGCCGTCATCGGGCGTTATGAATCCGTAGCCTTTCGCGTCGTTGAACCATTTCACCGTACCTGTAGCCATGCATCCGTCCTCTTTTCCGCGTTTCCTTGCTTATTGAAAGAAAGGCGTCGCGGCGCAGCCGGCTGCAGCAAGTACCGGTTCCTCCCCCCGACCCCTATCCCTACGGCTGACCTTAACGGCGTGGCAGCCAGCCTTGACTCCTGCGAGGTTTCTCCGCCATCGTCAGGTGTGTCATTGTTCGGGCAAATCTCGCGAGCCGTCAAGTGCCAAGGGGCGGGTTCGCCCACCCGTCGCGGGCTCGGTTTTGGAATTCTCCAGGCCGGGAATCGCACGAAAACCGGGCTCTTCCGCCACCGCCAACGCCCGATCGGCGTGCCCGCCGCCGGTTCAAGATGGGACATGCCGGTACCTGGATTACCCTGCTTCCCCACTCCCGGTACCGGGCCCGTTTCACTTATCATTTGACTCGTAGCAACATCGGTTTCGAGACGGTTCGAAACGCGATGGAAGGTGCCTTTTTGTACGAATCATGAGCGAACGGATCGAGGAGGGCACAGTTGTCGAGAAGCAGGCAGCGGAGACCAAACCGCCGCCGATGTTTCAAGTCGTCTTGTTGAATGACGATTTCACACCCATGGAATTTGTCGTGGGAGTTCTGCAGAAATTTTTTGGAAAGGGTCGCGAACAGGCGACCCAGATCATGCTAAAAGTGCATCATGAGGGACGTGGTATTTGTGGGGTCTACCCGCGCGATGTGGCTGCCAGCAAGGTCGAGCAGGTTTGCAGTTTTTCACGCGAGCACCAGCACCCGTTGCAGTGCGTGATGGAGGAAGCATGATCGCGCAGGAATTGGAAGTCAGCTTGCACATGGCCTTCGTGGAGGCCAGGCAGGCTCGTCACGAGTTCATCACCGTCGAGCACCTGCTGCTCGCGCTGCTGGACAATCCCTCGGCCACGGAGGTGCTGCGCGCGTGCGCGTGCAACATCGAGGATCTGCGCAAGAGCCTGCAGAATTTCATCGCCGACAACACGCCCGTCCTGCCGCAAAATTCGGAGGCCGATACCCAGCCGACGCTGGGCTTCCAGCGCGTGATCCAGCGCGCCATCATGCATGTCCAGTCCACCTCCAACGGCAAGAAAGAGGTGACGGGGGCCAACGTGCTCGTCGCGATCTTCGGCGAAAAAGACTCGCACGCGGTCTACTACCTGCATCAGCAAGGCGCAACGCGCCTGGATGTGGTCAATTTCATTTCGCACGGCATCACGAAGGCGCCTGCCGCCGACGAAAAGGCCAAGCCGCAAGGCGAGCCCGAGCAGGAGTCGGGCGAGTCGCGCGACCAGGTTTCGCCGCTCGAGCAGTACACGCAGAACCTCAACGCCTTGGCACGCGACGGCAAGATCGATCCGCTGATCGGGCGCGAGCCGGAAGTGGAGCGCGTCATCCAGGTGCTGTGCCGCCGGCGCAAGAACAACCCGCTGCTCGTCGGCGAGGCCGGCGTCGGCAAGACGGCGATCGCCGAAGGCCTTGCCTGGCGCATCGTCAAGAACGAAGTGCCCGAGATCCTCGAAAAGGCCAACGTCTACTCGCTCGACATGGGCGCACTGCTGGCCGGCACCAAGTATCGCGGCGATTTCGAGCAGCGCCTGAAGGCGGTGCTCAAGCAATTGAAGTCCAACCAGCAGGCGGTGCTGTTCATCGATGAAATCCATACGCTGATCGGTGCGGGCTCCGCCTCGGGCGGCACGCTCGACGCGTCGAACCTGCTCAAGCCGGCGTTGTCGACCGGGCAACTCAAGTGCATCGGTGCGACCACCTACACCGAATACCGCGGCATCTTCGAGAAGGACCACGCACTGTCGCGGCGCTTCCAGAAGATCGACGTCAACGAGCCAACGGTGCAGCAGACGATCGAGATCCTCAAGGGGCTGAAGTCGCGCTTCGAGGAGCACCATGGCGTGAAGTACTCGACCAGCGCGATCCAGGCGGCGGCCGAGTTGTCGGCCAAGTTCATCAATGACCGCCACCTGCCCGACAAGGCGATCGACGTGATCGACGAAGCCGGCGCGGCGCAACGCATCCTGCCCGTGTCCAAGCGCAAGAAGACCATCGGCAAGAACGAGGTCGAAGACATCATCTCCAAGATCGCGCGCATTCCGCCGCAGACGGTGTCGAGCGACGATCGCACGCAGCTCAAGAACCTCGAGCGCAACCTCAAGAACGTGGTGTTCGGCCAGGATCCCGCGATCGAGGCCCTGTCGGCCGCCATCAAGATGGCGCGCTCGGGCCTGGGTCGTCCGGAGAAGCCGATCGGCGCTTTCCTGTTCTCGGGGCCCACGGGCGTGGGCAAGACCGAGGTGGCCAAGCAGCTCGCGTTCACGCTCGGCATCGAGCTCATCCGCTTCGACATGTCGGAGTACATGGAACGCCATGCCGTAAGCCGCCTCATCGGCGCGCCGCCGGGATACGTCGGCTTCGACCAGGGCGGCCTGCTGACCGAGGCGATCGCCAAGAAACCGCACGCGGTGTTGCTCCTCGACGAGATCGAGAAGGCACATCCGGACATCTTCAACATCCTGCTGCAGGTCATGGACCACGGGACGTTGACCGACAATAACGGTCGCAAGGCGGACTTCCGCAACGTCATCCTCATCATGACGACCAATGCCGGCGCCGAGACCCTGCAAAAGCGCTCGATCGGCTTCGGCAACAGCCGAGAGGCCGGGGACGAACTGGCCGAAATCCGGCGCATGTTCACGCCGGAGTTCCGCAACCGCCTGGATGCGACGATCAGCTTTGCGGCGCTCGACCGCGAGATCATCCTGCGCGTGGTCGACAAGTTCCTCATGCAGCTGGAAGAGCAGCTGCACGAGAAGAAGGTCGACATCGTGTTCAGCGATGCGCTGCGTGCCCACCTGGCAAAGAAGGGCTTCGATCCGATCATGGGTGCGCGTCCCATGGCGCGCCTGATCCAGGACACGATCCGCAAGGCGCTGGCCGACGAATTGCTTTTCGGACGCCTGGTCAACGGCGGCAAGGTGGAAGTGGATGTCGACGGCGAAGACAACGTCAAGCTCGACTTTCCGCCGGCCGATAGTGGCGACGCTCCGGCTCCCGAGCGTGGCGAGCCGGTTCTCTCCGAGTAATGCCTTCGGCGTGACGGCGCAACGCGCCGTCGACGCCGTCAGCTTGGGCCGCCTCGTGGCGGCCTTTGTCTTTCTCGTCGGGTTGGCGGCACATGCCGATCAGGATGTGCCGGCGCCCCCGGCCACGCCCGTCGGCTTGTGGCAAACGGTCAGCGATAACGACGGCAAGACCGAGGCGCTGGTGCGAATCCGTGAACAGGACGGTGAACTGCGCGGCGTCATCGAGACGCTCCTCGATCCCGTTAAGCGCGCGGACCTTTGCAGGAAGTGTCCTGGTGATCGGCAAAATCAGCCCGTGCAGGGCTTGACGATCATCACTGGGCTGCGCAAAAGCGACGATGGTTTCGCGGGCGGCGAGATCCTCGATCCCAAGAGCGGCCGCATCTATTCGTGCAGGATGCACCTGATCGACGGCGGCAAGCGCCTGGAAGTTCGCGGATTTCTCGGTTTCTCGCTGCTCGGACGTACGCAGACCTGGATCCGCCAGGAATGAAAAACGGCATGGCAATCCGCGCAGCGTTGAGCGCCGCACTCTTGCTGACCGCGAGGCTTGCGGGTTCCAGCGATTTGCCGACGGCGCATCCTTGGCACGATCAAGCGCGCGCAATGCTGGAACACCTCGTGGACGTTCCCACCGTCAAAGGACGAGGGCGGGTTCCGGAGCTCGCCAACTGGCTTGCCGCGCAGTACCGCGCGCACGGGTTCCCTTCCGAGGACATCCGCGTACTGCCCTACGGGGAAACCGCGGCATTCATTGCGCGGTGGCGCGCTCCGGGCAAGCCGGTGGCGCGGCCGATCATGCTCATGTCGCACCTTGACGTGGTCGAAGCATTGCCGGAGGACTGGAAGGAGGCAAGACCGTTTCAGTTCTCCGAGAAGGATGGCTACTACTACGGACGCGGCACCTTCGATATCAAGCAGGGCGTTGCGGCCACGACGATTGCCCTGTTTGAACTCAAGAAGGCCGGGTTTGCGCCAAGCCGGGATATCGTCGTCTTTTATTCCGGTGACGAAGAAACCGACGGCGAAGGTGCCCGGCTTGGGGCCACCAAATGGCACGACCTCCTGGACGTGGAATTCGGGTTGAATTCGGATGCGGGCGGCGGCAATCGCGCCCCGGACGGTCACTTCATCTCGTTCAACTTACAGAGCGCCGAGAAGACTTACGCCACCTACACGTTTACCGCCCGCAATCGAGGCGGACATTCGTCGCAACCCAGGGCCGACAATGCCATCTATGAATTGGCCGATGCCCTGCGCCGACTCGCGGCGTACCGCTTCGAGCCTGCGATGAACGAAACGTCGCGCGCCTATTTCAGCGAGCGGCAGAAGTCCGAACCCGGTGCGCTGGGAGACGCGATGCGCGCCTGGCTCGCGAACCCGGGCGACGGCAAGGCGGCCGATTTCATCGAGGCCCAAGCCACGGAAATCGGATACACGCGCACGCGATGCGTGGCCACGCGGCTTCAAGCCGGGCACGCCGACAACGCCCTGCCGCAGATGGCGCAGGCGACGGTCAACTGCCGGATTCTCCCGGGAGTCTCGACGGATGCGATTCGCGACGAGCTCGCGCGCGTGGTCGCGGATCCTGGCATCGAGGTGCGGCCGTCCGATGTCTCCGCCATCGCGCCCGAGTCGCCGCTGCGAGCGGACGTGGTCCATGCGTATGCCGCTGCCGTCCACGCACTGCACCCCGATGCCCCGATCGTTCCGGAAATGAGTCCCGGGGCAAGCGATGGCACGTTCTTCCGGGGCGCCGGCATCCCGGTCTACGGCGTGGACGGTTCCTGGGTTGTCGTTCCGGAGGACTACCGTGCCCATGGCAAAGACGAGCGACTTCCCGTCGGTGCCTTGGGCGATGACGTGGATCATTGGGTTCTGATGTTGAAGGAACTTGCCGGCCCCCAACCTTGACTTGACGCGGTACGTTCCAAGCCGGCTCAGCCGGCGCCGGTGCTACCGAAGCCGCCGCTTCCGCGCTCGCTTGCCGCGAACTGGTCGACCGCGACCAGGCGCACCTGCTGCACGGGAACGATGACCAGTTGCGCGATCCGGTCGAGGGGCTCGATTCGAAAGGGCGTGGCGCTGCGGTTCCACATCGATACCATCAACTGCCCCTGGTAATCGGAGTCGATCAGCCCCACGAGATTGCCGAGCACGATGCCGTGCTTGTGACCTAGCCCCGAGCGCGGCAGGATCAGCGCAGCGAACCCGGGATCGGCCAGGTGGATGGCGAAGCCGGCCGGGATCAGGGCACTCGCGCCGGCTTGGAGTTCGAGTGGTCCGTCGATGCACGCTCGCAGGTCGATGCCTGCGGAGCCGGCCGTCGCATATTGGGGTGGCGTGGCGCGCAAGCGATCATCGACGATGCGGATCTGCAGCTCCGGCAGCTCCGCGCCTGGCCGATCCGTACGCAAGCGGTTCGACCCGTCGCCATTCATGCAGCGTGCTTTCCTTCGTGCCGCACCAGCTTGCGCGGCGTTTCCTCGACATCGACCGAGCTCGCCAGGCGCTCGGCGATAGCGGCGACGATGCGCCGCCCCTGCTCGAGCTTGGGGGCGCGCGCGAGCGTGCGCGTCGCACTGGTGTCGACCAGCAATAATTCCGCTTCATCACGCCCGGCCGACTCGTGGAACAGATTGGCCACCATGAACGCCACCGCCTTGGCATTGACCTTGGCGCGCGCATGCTCGACCAGGTTCTCGCTTTCCGCGGCGAACCCGACGCAAAGGGGCGGGGATGGCAGTGCGGAAACGGTCGCGAGGATGTCCGGATTGTTCGCAAGCTGCAGCGTTGGCGGCTCGGCCGAGGCCCGCTTCTTGAGCTTTACGGTACTGGGCGATGCGACACGCCAGTCGGCGACCGCCGCCACCGCCACGAAGACATCGGCGGCATCGACCTCGTCGAGCACCCGATCGAGCATCTGTTGTGCGCTGTCGACACTGATGCGTCGCACGCCGAACGGCCGGGGCAGTGCGGTCGGACCGCTGACCAGCGTCACTTCCGCGCCTGCCTCCCACGCGGCGCGCGCGATGGCGTAGCCCATCTTCCCGGAAGATCGATTCGTGATGCCGCGCACGGGGTCGATCGGTTCGTAGGTCGGACCCGCCGTTACGAGGACGCGCCGTCCCGCCAGCAAGCGCTCCTGGAACGAGGCGACCAACTCGGCGAGGATCTCGCCCGCCTCGAGCATGCGGCCGGCACCGGTCTCGCCACAGGCCTGGTCACCTACGGCCGGCCCGAGCACGCGCGTGCCATCGGCCAGGATGGTCTGGACGTTGCGGCGGGTTGCCGGGTGCTCCCACATTTCGACGTTCATCGCCGGCGCGACCAGCAGCCTGCACTGCGAACGGCGCCGCGCGAGCGCCATCGTGGAAAGCAGGTCATCGCAAATGCCGTTGGCGAGCTTTGCGAGGAAGTCGGCACTGGCGGGCGCCACGACGATCGCGTCGGCGTCGCGCGACAGCTCGATGTGACCCATGCCATCGGGTACACGTCCGTCCCACAGGTCGTCGAATACGGGTTGTCCCGTCAGCGCCTGGAACGTCGCGGCGCCTACGAATTGCTTTGCCGCGGGAGTCATCACCACGCGCACGTGGGCACCCTCGTCCTGCATACGGCGCACCAGCTCGCACGACTTGTACGCGGCGATGCCCCCCGTGACTCCCAGCACGATCCTGCGCTTGGCAAGTTCCATGGAAGACCCCTTAAGTTATGCCGATGCGGTTATGCCGATACCTCAGGCGCGCCGCGCGCGCAAAAGCTCGTCCAGTATCAAGAGTCCAGCACCCACGCAAATCGCGCTGTCCGCAAGGTTGAAGGCGGGAAAATGCCCGCCCGGGAACAACGCACCCAGCCAGCTCCAATGAAAGTCGAGGAAATCGACGACATGCCCGTAGCGCAGGCGATCGATCACGTTGCCGATCGCGCCACCGAGGATCAATCCGAGCGCCGCCGCGAAGCGCCGCTCCTTGCCAAAGTGCGCGAGCATCCACACGATAGCGCCGCTGGCGGCCAAGCCGATCACCGTGAAAAGGTGGGCCGACCAGGCGCCGCCGTCGTTCAGGAATGAGAATGCCGCCCCGCGGTTGAACGCCAGCACGATGCTGAAAAACGAAGTCACGGCGACGCTTCCTTGTTGCAGGACGAAATCCTGGACCCGGCTTTTCGTCAGTTGGTCCGCAACGACGATCACGGCGGCCAGGAGCAACCAGGGCAGCATGGCGCGCAGGTTGCGCTCGCGAATGCGCACGCTCATACGAAAGTCCGTTCTTCGCCGGCGCCGTAGAGGTTGTCGGCACAGCGTCCGCAAATGCCCGGGTGCGCCGGCTCGATGCCGACGTCGTCGCGGTAGTGCCAGCAACGCTCGCATTTGGTCCTGCTACTGGCGCGCACCGAGATGTGCTCCTGCGCACCATCGGCCACCTCGCGCAGGTCCGCGACACTGGTAACGGTCAGGAACTTGAGTTCCGCGCCCAGGCTCGATAGCTGCTCGAAGCGTTCCCGCTTCGCGTCGACCGAGATTTCCGCCTGCAACGAGGAGCCGATGCCGCCTCGCTCGCGCAGCTCTTCGATCCGCTTCAAGGCCTCGCCACGGAAGCCGCGGATCGACGACCACTTCGCCAGCAACGCTTCGTGTCCCGGCACCGGTGGCGGTTCGTGGAAGATCTGCGTGAATACGCTCGATTTCGGATCGCGCTGGAAAATCCGGAAAGCCTCGTCCGCGGTGAACGACAGGAACGGTGCCATCAGGCGCAACAGGCTGGCCGTGATGTGCCAGAGCGCCGTTTGCGCCGAACGCCGCGGCAGCCCGCCCGCAGCGGTCGTGTACAGGCGGTCCTTGAGAATGTCCAGGTAGAAGGACCCCAGGTCCTCGGAACAATAGGTTTGCAGCTTCGCCACCACCGGATGGAATTCGAAACGCTCGTAGTGCGCGCGCGCGTCGGCTTGGAACTGGCCCAGCAGCGCCAGGGCATAGCGGTCGATCTCGACCATCTTTTCGATCGGAACCGCATGCGCCGAGATGTCGAAGTCGCTCGTGTTGGCAAGCAGGAAGCGCAGCGTGTTGCGGATGCGCCGGTAGGATTCGACGACGCGCTTGAGGATCTCGTCGCCGATCGACATTTCGCCCGAATAATCCGTCGCGGCGACCCAAAGGCGGATGATTTCAGCGCCCATCTTGGATGCCAGTTGTTGCGGGTCGATGCCGTTGCCCAGGCTTTTGCTCATCTTGCGCCCCTGGGCATCGACCGTGAAGCCGTGGGTGAGCAGGGCGCGATAGGGCGCGCGGCCATCGATTGCCGCGCCGATCAAAAGCGAGGAGTGGAACCAGCCGCGATGCTGGTCCGAGCCCTCCAGGTACATGTCCGCGGGGTAGCCAAGCTTGGCTGCGTGCGAGCCGCGCATCACCGTGCGATGCGTCGAACCCGAGTCGAACCAGACGTCGAGGATGTCGGTGACTTTTTCGTACTGTGCGGCCTCCTCCGGGGGAAGCATGTCCTGCGTGCGCACGCGCGACCAGGCTTCGATTCCGCCTTCCTCGACCCGGCGCGCGGCCCCTTCGAGCAACTCGAGCGTGCGTGGATGCAGGGTGCCCGTCTCGCGGTGCAGGAAGAAGGGCAAGGGCACGCCCCAATTGCGCTGGCGTGAAATGCACCAGTCCGGGCGATTGGCGATCATGCTGTGCAGGCGTGCCTTGCCCCAGGATGGATAGAACTCCGTCGCCTCGATCGCACGCAGGGCGAGCTGGCGCAGGGTCTCGCCGACGGTCTCGGTCTGCAGTACGCCCCGGGTATCGGCGGTTGCGCCGTCCATGCGCACGAACCATTGCGGCGCGGCGCGATAGATGAGGGGCGATTTATGCCGCCAGCAATGCATGTAGCTGTGACTTTGCTGCGTGGCGTGCAGCAGCGTGCCCGCAGCGCGCAGCGCGTCGACGATTTTTGCATTTGCGTCCCAGATGCGCATGCCGCCAAACAGCGGCAGGTCGGATGCGTAGGTGCCGTCGCCCTGCACGGGGTTGAGGATCGCCTCGTTGGCGATTCCATATTGCTTGGCGGATTGAAAGTCGTCCACGCCGTATGCCGGTGCCGAATGCACGATGCCCGTCCCATCGGTCGCGCTCACGTAGGTCGCGAGCTGCACGGGCGAGATGCGGTCGTAGCCTTGGCTTGCCGCGGCGAGCGGATGGCGGAATTCGACGCGGTCCAGCGCCGCGCCGCGCGTGGTCCCGGTGACTGTTCCCGTCAGGCCAAAGCGCTTCAGGCAAGGCTCCACCAGCGCGCGCGCGAGGATCAGGAATCGGTCCTGACAGTCGACCAACGCATATTCCAGCTCCGGATGGAAATTGAGCGCCTGGTTGGCAGGAATCGTCCAGGGGGTCGTTGTCCAGATGACGGCATGACACGGCATTGCGATCTGACCGACGCCGAATGCCGCCGCTACCCGCGGCACTTCGTGCGCGGCCAGCGCGAAGGCCACGTCGATGGCCGGCGACACGCGGTCGGCATACTCGACTTCCGCCTCGGCCAGCGCCGAGCCGCAGTCGAAACACCAGTTCACCGGCTTCAATCCCCGGTACACGAATCCGCGCTCGAGCATGCGCCCCAGCGTGCGGATCTCGTCGGCTTCGGCCTTGAAGGTCATCGTCCGGTACGGGTCATCCCAGTCGCCCAGCACGCCCAGTCGCTGGAAGCCCTTCATCTGCAGCGCGATCTGCTCGGTCGCGTGTGCGCGCGCCTTCTCCTGGACTTCCAGGCGGCTCAGGTTCTTGCCGAACTTGCGTTCGATGTGGATCTCGATCGGCACGCCGTGGCAGTCCCAGCCGGGGACATACGGGGCGTCGAATCCGGCGAGAGACTTGGACTTGACGACGATGTCCTTGAGGATCTTGTTGGCAGCGGTGCCCAGGTGGATCTCGCTGTTGGCATAGGGCGGCCCGTCGTGCAGCAGGAAGCGCGGCGCCCCGCGCCGCGCCGCGCGGATCGCCTCGTACAAGCCTTCCTGCGTCCACTGCTGCACCCACTGTGGTTCGCGCTTGGGCAGGTCGCCCCGCATGGGAAAGGGCGTGTCGGGGAGGTTCAGCGGATAGCGCGGGGCGTTCTTGGGATCGTCGGCGTTGGCCATCAGTGGATGCCGTTTTCAAACAGCGCGCGAGCGCGCTCGGTGTCGTTGCGGATCGCGGCGGTCAACTCCTCGATCGACTCGAATTTCTCCTCGTCGCGCAACTTTTGCAGGAATTCGACGCGCACCAGGCGGCCATAGACCTCCTCGGCAAAGTCGAACAGGTGGACTTCCAGCAGCCAGCGGCCACTGTGATCGACGGTCGGGCGCAATCCGGCGCTTGCGACGCCCGGACGCGGCGCCCCGATGCCGTGCACCCGCACGGCAAAAATGCCGTGCACTGCTGCGCGTTTGTGCGCAAGGCGCAGGTTCAAGGTCGGGTAGCCAATGCGCCGTCCAAGCTTGTTGCCGTGCAGGACGCGCCCGCTGACGTGATAAGGATGACCGAGCAGCCGCGCAGCCAAGGCGAGATCGCCTTGCGCCAAGGCCGCGCGCACCGCGGAACTCGAGACGCGCGCCGCGCCGTCGGCATCGGCCGCAAGAACCGGCGCGAGTTCCTCGACCTCGTAGCCGTTGGCGCCGGCGCGCGCGCGCAACAAGGCGAGGTCGCCCGTGCGCCGGGCGCCGAAGCGAAAGTCGTCACCCACGATCAGCCAGCGCATATCGCAGCCGGCGACCAGCACGCGATCGACAAAATCCTCCGCGCTCATTTGCGCGAGCTGGCGGCGAAAATGCAGCACGAATACGCGCTCGATCCCGCACGAACGCAGGCCTTCGATCTTGTCGCGCAGGTTCGCGACGCGTGCAGGCGCTGCCTCCGGCGTGAAGAATTCGCGCGGGTGGGGCTCGAAGGTCATGGCGGCAGGCACGAGCCCGCGTTCCCGCGCAGCCGTCACCACGCGCATCAGGAGTGCGCGATGTCCGCGATGCACGCCGTCGAAATTGCCGATCGCCAGGGCGCAAGCGGCGCGCTTCCTGGGTGCGGGCGTGCCCCGAAAGACCTGGAACGGCGGTGCGGGTTGCAAGATCGCGCTCGGAGTTTCCATGCTGACAGTGCGCAAGTATAGCGGTCGCATGTGGAACATCTTGATTTTGCGAGGCATTCGCGGCGAATCGCGCGCCGCTTGGCGCCGTCGTGAAATGGCCAGCCCGTACAATCCGCGCCATGAAAAACATCGTGTGCCTCATCTCGGGTCGCGGCAGCAATCTCGAGGCGATCCTGAATGCGCAACGCGACCAGGACTGGCCAGGATCGCTGGACGCACGCGTGGCGGCCGTGATTTCCAATCGGGCCGACGCGCGCGGCCTCGCCATTGCGCAGGCGCGCGGGGTCCCGACCTGCGTCGTGGCGCACGATTCCTACGACTCCCGTGGCGCGTTCGACAGCGCGCTCGCACAGCGCATCGACGAGCACGCGCCGGACCTGGTGGTCCTCGCCGGCTTCCTGCGGGTACTTACGCCCGAATTCGTCGAACGCTACCGCGGCCGCCTCATCAACATTCATCCCTCGCTGTTGCCGGCTTTCATGGGCCTGGGCACGCATGCGCGCGCGATCGAGGCCGGCGTGCGCATCCACGGCACGACCGTGCATTACGTCTCGGGCGAACTCGACGCCGGGCCGATCATCGCCCAAGCCGCGCTGGCGGTACGGCCGGGCGAATCCGAATCCGAACTGGCGCGGCGCGTGCTGTCGCTGGAGCACCGCCTTTTGCCGCGGTGCATTGCCTGGATCCTCGAGGGCCGCGTGCGCTGGGACGGCAAGCGCGTGCACACCGACGACCTTGGCATGCAGGACCTGCTATTGCAGGAACCATGAGCGCCGCACCGCCGATCCGCATCACCATGCAAGTCGTGGACAGCCTGAGCGCGCTTTTGCGTGCCTTGCTGCGATTCGAAGGGCCGGCCGACGCGATCATGTCGCGCCACTTCAAATCCGACCGCACGCTGGGCAGCCGTGACCGCAGTCTCGTGGCCGAGGCGGCCTTCGACGCCTTGCGGCGCCTGGCGAGCCTGCGCTGGGTGATGCAGACCGCCGATCCGATGCGCGCGCCGCGCCTGGCTGCATTGATCGTGCTCGCACGCCAGCACGGCATCGGCAGCCTGCCGCCGCGCGCATTGCGCGGCGAAGAGCGGGCCGTACGCGGCGCCCTGGAGATCGCGCTGCGCCACGCGCCGCAAGCCGTGCGCAACGAGGTGCCGCAATGGCTGATGCGCCTGGTGGCCGAGCAATACCCGGACGCCGATGCGTTGCTCGGCGCGCTTGCGTCAGGCGCGCCGTTGGACCTGCGCGTCAACTCGATCAAGGCGGAGCGCGCGGATGTGATCGCGGAGCTGCGCAGCGCGACGCGCCTGCACGCGCCGCTTGCCGCGGAAGCGACACGCTACAGCCCCGATGGCGTGCGCCTGCAGGAAAAGCCGGCCTTGACGCGCTGGCCTTTGTACCAGGACGGACTCATCGAGGTGCAGGACGAAGGCAGCCAGTTGATCGCGCGCCTCGTTGCGCCGCGCCGTGGCGAAATGATCGTGGATTTCTGTGCGGGCGCAGGCGGCAAGACCCTTGCGCTGGGTGCGCTCATGCGCTCGACGGGCCGTATCTACGCGTTCGATATCCACGCCAAGCGCCTGGCCGGCCTCACGCCGCGGCTTTCGCGCAGCGGCCTGTCCAATGTCCATCCGGCGGTCATCACAAGCGAAAACGACGCGCGCGTGAAGCGACTCGCCGGGAAAATCGACCGGGTCCTCGTCGACGCGCCCTGCTCGGGGACGGGAACCTTGCGTCGCAATCCCGATCTCAAGTGGCGCTTCGATGAACAGGAACTGGACCGGCTCAACGGCGTCCAACGCGCGGTACTGGCGGGCGCTGCGCGCCTGTGCAAACCCGGGGGCCGTCTCGTGTATTCGACCTGCTCGATCCTTGCGCGCGAGAACCAGGAGGTGATCGCGGATTTTCTCGCGGCGCATCCGGACTACGCGCTTGTCGACAGCGCGCCGATCCTGGCGGCGCAGGACGTCGTCGTGGACGCTAGTGAGGGTCGCGCACCGTACTTCACGATGCTTCCCCATGTCCACGCGAGCGACGGTTTCTTCGCCGCCGTACTGGAGCGCGTCCGATGAACGGCACGCCGCTCGAGGAACTCATCGATGCGCTGCGCAGCGGCCTCGTGCAGCCCAGGCATGCCTGGGAAGCGGTCGCGATCGCGGCTTCGCTGGTCCTTGCCGGGATCGCCGCGCGGGCGATCAATGCCATCCTCGCCCGGCGCCGCGAGCGCGTCGCCGAAGTGCGCCTCGAGACGCCCGGGGAAGGGGACGGCGATGCTCCGTTGGCGCACTCCGCGCGCGCGGCTGCGGCTGCGCGTCTCGCCGCGCACCTGCCAAGCGCAATCCTCCCGCCCTTGCTGTTTCCGTTCATCGCGCTGGCATTGCTGTGGTTCTCGGAAGGCCTGCTGCGCTGGCGTCACGTGATCAACACTGCGAGCGACGCACGCCTGCTGCGCCTGGCCGCAACGCTGGTCGGCACGCTTGCGATCGTGCGCATACTGGTCGCGCTGCTGCGCCGCGTCTTCCAGAGCAACGCCCTGATTGCGCACTTCGAACGGGCCATCATGGTGGTCGCGATCGTGGGCGTGGGCCTCTACGCAACCGGCGTGCTGGGCGATGTCGTCGACTGGTTGCAGGCCACCCACATCTCCGTCGGCAGCTCGACCGGCGCGTCCTTGTGGACGGTGATCGCCGGCAGCGTGATGACGCTGGTTTCCTTGCTTGCCGCGATGTGGCTCGGATCCCTGGTCGACGATCGCCTGCGCGCGGAGACGGGAATCGAGCCCAATCTGCGTACCGTGCTCGCGCGCGTGGCGCGCGCGATCCTGATCGTGATCGCCGTGCTGGTCGGCCTTGCGCTGTCGGGCATCGACCTCACGGTCCTGTCGGTGTTCAGCGGCGCACTCGGCGTTGGACTTGGTCTGGGCCTGCAGCGGATCGCCAGCAACTATGTCAGCGGCTTCATCCTGCTGCTCGACCGCAGCTTGCGCATCGGCGACAAGGTGACCGTCTCGACCTACAGCGGGACCGTGATGCAGATCAATACACGCTACACCGTGCTGCGGGCGCTCGATGGCACGGTGGCGATCGTGCCCAACGAAATGTTCGTATCCTCGGCCGTGCTGAACCAGTCACGGGCCGATCCGAAGGTCGCATTGCAGGTTTGCGTGCCGGTTGCGGCGAGTGTCGATCTGCCCTTGGCTTTCCGCCTGCTCGTGGAGGCGGCGGCGGTTCCCAAACGTGTGCTCAAGGATCCACCGCCTGCGCCGTTGCTCAAGGACTTTCCTTCCGGCAACCTGCTGATTGCGGTCGAGTTCGTGATCGCGGACGCTGACAACGGCAAGGAGAACGTGCAAGCGGAAGTGGCGCTTGCCGTATGGGAACGATTTCATGCGCATGGCATCGAACTAGCAGCACCCCGCTCCGCCGTGCTGGGCTGATGACCCCTCCCGCTCCCATGCTTTCGGTATCTGCGAATCGGACAGGCGTTTGCGGGTGGATTTGGCCTGGATTTGCGGCCGTTTCGCATATAAATCGTATGGATCGCCGGGTGTTCGCCGGGTACAATGTGACCCATCGATGACTCATTTTTGAGCAACCGGGAGACTGGATGGACGCGTTTTTGCAATTTCTGGATGGTGGCCTGCTGCGCCTGCACTGGTGGCAATTGGTGCTCGCAACGCTCGCGCTTACGCACGTCACCATCGCGTCCGTAACAATCTTCCTGCATCGCTGCCAGGCGCACCGGGCACTCGATGTGCATCCGGCGGTCAGCCATTTCTTCCGTGCGTGGCTCTGGCTGACGACCGGCATGCAGACGCGCGACTGGGTCGCCGTGCACCGCAAGCACCATGCCAAGTGCGAAACCGCGGAGGATCCGCACAGCCCGCAGATCAAGGGCTTGCGCAAGGTTCTTTGGCAAGGTGCGGAGTTGTACATCGAGGAACGCGCCAACAAGGAAACGCTGGAGCGCTACAGCCGCGGAACTCCTGACGACTGGATCGAACACAAGCTGTACGGTCGCTGGGTTTGGCACGGCTGCGGCGTGATGCTTATCGCCGATTTCCTGATGTTCGGTGTGGCCGGCATCGCGGTCTGGGGCGTGCAGATGCTCTGGATTCCGTTCTTTGCGGCAGGTGTCATCAATGGTGTTGCGCACTTCTACGGCTATCGCAACTACGATTGTCCCGACGCCAGCGCAAATATTTCGCCGCTCGGCCTGCTGATCGGCGGCGAAGAACTGCACAACAATCACCACACCTTCCCGACTTCCGCCAAGCTTTCGAACAAGTGGTTCGAGTTCGATATCGGCTGGGTGTACATCCGTGCCTTGGAGATCCTGGGTCTGGCGAAGGTCCTGCGCAAGGCGCCGGTACCCAAGGTCCAGTCGAGCCTGGGCGCCACGCCACAGCCGATCGACCTGCACACCCTGCAGACCCTGATCAACAACCGCTACGACCTCCTGGCGCGATTTGCCCGGGAGATCAAGCGCGAGTTCCGCGCGGAACTGGAAAAGCTGCGCCTGCCTGCCGCCGACCACGCCCGTTTTGCCGGACTCAAGCGCTGGCTGCGCAAGGACGTCGAGGCAATTCCCGAGCCGCAGCGTCGGACGCTGCAGGACCTGCTCGCGCAAAGCAGCATGCTCCATACCGTCGTCGAAATGCGCACCGAACTGGCCAACATCTGGCAGCAGACTTCCGCCTCGCGCGAGCAGATGCTGGTGCGCCTGCAAGACTGGATTGCTCGCGCCGAAGCGAGCGGCATCCGCGCCCTGCACGAGATGGCGGCGCGTATTCGCGGCTATGTTCCGACGCCGGCCTGACCCGAATTCGCCATCCAATAAAAATGCCGGCGCATGCCGGCATTTTTATTGGTGAGCTTGGACGGCTTACTTGAGCTTGGTTTCCTTGTAGCTCACATGCTTGCGGGCGACCGGATCGAATTTCATCAACTCCAGCTTTTCCGGAGTCGTCCGCTTGTTCTTGCTAGTCGTGTAGAAGTGCCCGGTCCCCGCCGAGGATTCGAGCTTGATCTTTTCACGTCCGCCTTTGGCCATTTTTTCCTACTCCCTCAAATTGCGCTCAGATCTCGCCCTTTGCCTGCAGGTCGGCAAGCACGGTTTCGATGCCGAGCTTGTCGATCGTCCGCAGGGCCGCATTGGTGATGCGCAGGCGCACCCAGCGCTTCTCGTCTTCCAGCCAGAAGCGGCGGTACTGAAGGTTGGGCAGGAAGCGCCGCTTGGTCTTGTTGTTCGCGTGCGAGACGCGATTGCCGACCATCGGGCGTTTCTTCGTGACAAGGCAGACGCGTGCCATGGTTCTTCCTTCAATGCGGAGTCGAGCAAAGCCTGCGATTCTAACGGAAGTAACTGCCTTCCTCAAGGTCGCGGATAAGGCCCGGATGGGTCGGATGCCATCCGAGCTCCCTTCGTGTCTGCTCGCTCGAGGACGGGCAATCGATCGCCAGGAATCCGGCGAGCCAGCCGAAATGCGCGGGTGCATCCGCGGCCGCCTTCGAGGCAAGCGGCATGCCAAGCCGCTGGCCGATCAAGGCCGCGATGTCCCGCACGGCCACGCCTTCGTCGGCGACCCCATGGTAGCGGCCACCGGCGGTTCCTTTCTCCAGGACAAGTCGAAAAAGCCGCGCGGCGTCGAGGCGGTGCACGGCCGGCCACCGATTCGCGCCGTCGCCAATGTAGGCCGAAACGCCCGTCTTGCGTGCGACTGCCACGAGCGCGGGCACGAAGGCGTGGTCGCCGTCGCCGTGCACGGACGGCGGCAAGCGGACCAGCGCCGACCGGACCTTGTTTTCGGCCAGCGCTACGGTCAGATCCTCCGAGGCAATTCGATGGGTCAGTCCGCCATTTCGATCCGGCATTTGCCGCTCCGAGGACTGGCGCCCCGCGCCAAGGTGCGCCGTTCCGGAAGTGACGACCAAAGGCTTGCCCGTGCCGGCAAGAGCTGCGCCCATTGCTTCGATCGCCTGCCAATCAGCCTTGCCCGCGGCCGCCATGTTGGAGAAGTCGTGGATGAACGCCGTGTGGATCACGCCCTCCGACGCCTGTGCTCCTGCACGCAAGATGTCGAGATCCTCGAGCGAGCCTCGGAGGACTTGCGCTCCGGCAGCCTTCAATGCAGCTGCGCCCGAGTCCGACCGGGCAAGGCCGACGACCTCGTGCCCGGCGGCGAGCAGGTCCTGGACGATGGCCGACCCGATGAACCCGGTCGCACCCGTAACGAATGTCTTCATGAATGCACCCTCGTTTGAAAAACAAGGGTACGATGCGCTTTTATGATATCAGGGTAAAGTAGTGACCTTATACTGGTATAAGACTTACCAGGAAGGCAAGCGTGGGCATTGATCAAAATCCCCTGGGTGGTTACCTGAAAGACCGTCGGGCGCGGCTGGATCCAGCGGCACTGGGCTTCCCGCTTTCGCGCAGGCGCACGCCTGGGCTACGGCGCGAAGAGGTGGCGCAGCGGGCGAACGTCAGTGCCACCTGGTACACGTGGCTGGAGCAGGGTCGGGGCGGCGCGCCTTCGTCGGACGTCCTGGAACGCATTGCGCGTGCCCTGATGCTCACCGCCGTCGAGCGCGAACACCTTTTCCTCCTTGGCCTCGGTCGTCCGCCGCAGGTGCGCTATCAGCCTTCGGGCGGCATATCGCCGAGGCTGCAAGGCGTGCTCGATGCGTTCGAATGCACGCCCGCGTTCCTGCGCACGTCCACGTGGGATGTCGTCGCGTGGAATCGGCCTGCATCGCTGGTATTGGGAGACTTCGATGTGCTCGCACCCGAGGAACGCAATGTCTTGCGGCGGATGTTTCTCGATCCCGCTGCGCGCGCCGCGATGCCGAACTGGGAAAGCGATGCGCGCTTCATGGTGGGGGCGTTCCGGGCGGACATTACCCGCTCGGGTGCGACGCAAAACGGGGAAGCGCTGATCGAGGAGTTGAGCAGCGCAAGCCCGGAGTTCGCGGCCTTGTGGCGGGATAACGATGTGCGGACGGCTTATGGGGAACATCCGAAGCAGCGACTGCATCCTGTGCTCGGGTTGATCGACCTTGATTATTCGGCGTTCGCCGTCGACGGCAGGCCGGATCTTTTTCTCGTCGTCATGCGTGCAGCGACGGACGAAGTCGATCGCAAGATCCGAACACTCTTCGAAAAGAGCTCCTTTGTTTAGGCGAGCGCGGGCAGGCTGCGGGCCCGCGCGCGCGCGCCTTTACGCCACCACGAGGGCTCAGGCGCGAAGCGCGCTCTCCGCAGCCCACCCGCACTCGCCTAGTCAGCAGCTTTTTCGAGTGTGTTGGATGTGCAGTGCCGTCGGCGTCGCTGCGCTTGGGAGAGAGGGGACGTGCCGTGCTGTCGGTGTCGCTGCGCTTGGCGGAATTCCTTTTTTTTAGAGAAGTCCACGCTCGGCGAAGGAGACGCTTTTGTTGCCGGCGACGACGATGTGGTCGAGGATGCGCACGTCGACGAGTTGGAGGGCGTTATGGAGCGCGCGCGTGAGGGATTCGTCGGCGCGGCTGGGTTCGGCGACGCCGGAAGGGTGGTTGTGCGCGAGGATCACGGCGGCGCAGTTGTGGCGCAACGCCTGCTTGACGACTTCGCGCGGATAAACCGAGGTTTGCGTGAGTGTGCCGCGGAACATTTCCTCGCAGGCGATGAGGCGGTGCTGGGCGTCGAGGAACAGCACCGCGAAAATCTCGTGGTCGCGACCGCGCAAGGCCAGCGCAAGGTAGCGGCGCACCCGTTCGGGTGAATCGACAACGTCACCGCGGCGGGCTTCTTCGTGCAACAGGCGCTTGCCGATTTCCAGCACGGCTTGCAGGCGCGCGTAGCTGGCGCCTCCCCAGCCGGGAAGCCCATCGACTGCCGCGGGCGGCGCAGCGAGCAGGCCACTGAAGCCTCCGAACTTCTGCAGTGCGCAACGTGCACAGTCGAGTGCAGAAGCGCCACGCATGCCGTTGCCCAGCAGGACGGCAAGCAGCTCCGCATCGCTCAAGGCCGCGGGGCCCTGTGCAAGCAAGCGTTCGCGTGGCCGTTCGGATGCGGGCCAATCCTTGATCGCCATTCGGACTGCAGTGCGCTCCGATAGAATTGCGCTTCGTGATTCGAAGGAAAGCCCGGGTACTCCATGCCTTGCGTGTCGGCCGATTCGCACGTGACGCTGCATTACCGCCTGGCATTGCTGGCCGATGATGGCGAGCGCGAACTAGTAAACACCTTTGCTTGCGCCCCTGCGACGCTGCAGATGGGAGTGGGGCAGTGGTCGCCGGAGCTGGAAGCGCGACTGCTCGGACTCGAAGAGGGCGCCCAGGTGGAATTTTCCTTGACAGCGGAACAAGCCTACGGTGCGCGCAATCCCCAGCTGGTGCGTACCTTGCATACGGCGCAGGTTCAGGAGTACACCGGGCCCGACGTCATTCTCGCCCCAGGGGAAACGGTGGAATTCGAGGAGCGGGAGGGTTTCCCGATGCGGGGAGTCGTGACGCGTCTGGACGCCCAGGAGACGGTGATCGATTTCAACCACCCTCTGGCGGGTTGGCCTCTGCAGGTACGTGTGCAGGTAATCGGAGTTCTTTGAAGTCAGGAGCGGAAGGGAAGCAATGGAAGTCATCCTCGCCCAGCCGCGCGGTTTTTGCGCGGGCGTCGACCGCGCGATCGAGATCGTCGATCGCGCCTTGCGCATCCATGGGGCGCCGATCTACGTGCGCCACGAGATCGTGCACAACACCTTTGTCGTCGAGGACCTGCGCGCCAAGGGGGCCGTATTCATCGAGGACCTCGAAGAAGTGCCGGCGGGGGCCACGGTCGTATTCTCCGCGCACGGCGTTGCGCGCGAGGTCGAAGAGCAGGCGCGCCGGCGCGGCTTGCGTATCTTCGATGCGACCTGCCCGCTGGTCACGAAGGTTCACGTCGAGGTCGTGAAGATGCGCGCGCAGGGACTCGAGATCGTGATGATCGGCCACAAGGGTCATCCCGAGGTCGAGGGCACGATGGGCCAGGCCGACAGCGGCATGTACCTGGTCGAAACGCTTGCGGACGTCGCGTCCTTGCAAGTGCGCTCGCCCGAGGCGCTGGCCTACGTGACGCAGACCACGCTCTCGCTGGACGATGCGGCGGAAATCATCTCGGCCCTGAAGGCGCGCTTTCCCAAAATCGCGGAACCCAAGCGTGCCGATATCTGCTACGCGACGCAAAACCGCCAGGACGCCGTCAAGCTGCTGGCGCCGCAAGTGGAACTCGTAATCGTCGTCGGCAGCCGCTCGAGCTCCAATTCCAATCGCCTGCGCGAGGTCGCCGAACGCGTCGGCGTGCCGGCGTACCTGGTCGATAGCGCCGCGGATATCGATGCGCGCTGGATCGAAGGACGCAAGCGCGTGGGCGTTACCGCCGGCGCATCCGCCCCCGAGGTGCTGGTGCGCGAAGTCACGGAGCGCCTGCGCAGCCTGGGCGCACGTTCGGTCCGCGCCATGGATGGCGTGGTCGAGGCAACGGTATTTCCGCTGCCGCGTGGCCTTGGCGTCCCATGAGCAACCCGGCGCTGGCAATGCTGGCGTTGGTGCTCGCGGGTGCATACCTGCTCGGTTCCATCCCGTTCGCCGTCGTCGTGAGCCGCGCGATGGGCCTGTCCGACCCCCGCAGCTACGGCTCGAAAAATCCGGGCGCCACCAATGTCCTGCGTAGCGGCAACCGGATTGCCGCCGCGCTGACGCTCATTGGCGACGCATCGAAGGGCGCGGTGGCCGTGCTGATCTGCCAGTTCCTTTGCGAGCGTTTGGGCCCAGGCGGACTGGTCGCGTACGACACGCCGGCCTGGGCCGGCGCCGCGGCATTCCTGGGGCATGTGTACCCCGTCTTCCTGCGTTTTCGCGGCGGCAAGGGCGTCGCGACCTTCCTGGGCACCTTGCTGGCGCTCGATCCCCTGGTCGGCGTCGCGACCTGCCTGCTTTGGGTCGTGATCGCCGCGTGGCTCCGGTATTCCTCGGCCGCTTCCGTCACGAGCGCCGTCGCCGCTGCACTGGCTTTGCTGGGAATCCCGGCGCCGCCTGGTGCGCGCGCCGCCGTGGCACTCATGAGCCTCTTGCTCGTATGGCGTCACCGCAAGAACATCGTGCAACTCCTGGCGGGTACCGAGTCGAAGATCGGCCAGGCGCGGTAACTCCCTCACCCGACCCCCCGCCTTGCAGGAAAGGTCGGCGGTATATGGCCTTCGGCCATTTACCGATCGGTAAGAGTCCAGCGCGGCCGCACGCGCAAGGGCTCGGTTGCGGCCATGCGCGTGGCTTCGGGCAGGCGTGTCATGCGCACGGCGCCGGCAAAGGCGATCATCGCGCCGTTATCCGTGCAAAGGTCCAGAGGCGGATAGAACACGCGCGCGCCGCGGGCCCCCAACCTGTCCTGCAAGGACGCGCGCAACTGGATATTCGCGCCGACACCGCCTGCGACCACGAGCTGGGACAGGCCGGTACGGGCAAGCGCGGCAAGTGCCTTCGCGGTCAGCACTTCGACGACGGAATCGACGAATTCGCGCGCAATATCCGCGCGTGCCTGCTCGCACAGGTTGCCGCTGGGAGCGCCGGCACGCTCGACGGCAGTTCGTACTGCCGTTTTCAAGCCGCTGAAGCTCATGTCCAGGTTGCCGCTTTCGAGCATCGGGCGCGGCAGGCGCACGGCGCCCGGCACGCCGAATTGCGCGAGGCGCGAGACTTCCGGGCCGCCGGGATACCCCAAACCCAACATCTGGGCGGTCTTGTCGAAGGCCTCACCCGCGGCGTCATCGAGGGTGTCGCCCAGAAGCTCGTAGCGGCCCACTTCGCGAACATGGAGCAACTGGGTGTGACCACCCGATACCAGCAGGCAGACGAAGGGAAACGTCGGTGCCGGCGTGACCAGGAGCGGGGAAAGCAGGTGGCCTTCGAGGTGATGCACGGGAACGACCGGAATCTCGAGCGCGAACCCGAGGGATGCGGCGAGGCCGCAGCCGACCAGCAAGGCGCCGGCAAGACCAGGCCCCGCCGTGACGGCGATCGCATCGAGGTCGCCAGGCTGTACGCCGGCCTTGGCAAGTACATCGAGCAGGAGAGGCGCAAGCCGCCGCACGTGGTCGCGCGAGGCCAGCTCGGGAACGACGCCGCCAAACGCCCGGTGCAGATCGACCTGTGAATGCAAGGCATGAACCATCGCCCCGGTGGCGCTGTCGTACAGGGCGACTCCGGTTTCGTCGCAGGACGACTCGATGCCCAGGACACGCATGCGCCGAGTCTACCTGCGGGCGCCGCGGCACTTGCACCGACTGGCCAAAACGGCGAGGCCGGGATATAATCTAAGGCTTTCTTGTGTCGCTTGCATTTTGCCGGGCCAGCCGCCCGGCCTGATGAGAAGCGGTTTGGGAAGCTTGTTGCCAGGCCTGTTGCCGAGGACCATTGATGCCGACAATTCGTGTCAAGGAAAATGAACCGTTTGAAGTTGCGCTGCGCCGCTTCAAGCGCACCATCGAGAAAAGCGGTCTGCTGACCGAGTTGCGCGCGCGCGAGTTCTACGAGAAGCCCACGACCGAGCGCAAACGCAAGAAATCAGCTGCGATCAAGCGCCACTACAAGCGCCTGCGCAGCCAGATGCTGCCCAAGAAGCTGTACTGATCGCAGGTCCGGCCGCCCGATGGCGCGGCCGCGTGCGCCTGGTACAAGCGGCAAATGCGCGCCCGGTGGGCGCGTTTTTGTTTTCAGGACGACGCATAGCATGGGACGCAAATCATGGGACTGAAGGACCGGATCACCGAGGACATGAAGGCAGCGATGCGCGCGCGCGAGGCCGATCGCCTGGGCGCCATTCGCATGTTGCTGGCGGCAATCAAGCAAAAGGAGGTCGATGAGCGGGTCGTCGTGGACGACGCCGGCGTGATCGCGATCGTCGAACGTCTGATCAAGCAACGCAAGGATTCGATCGAGCAATTCGCGAAAGCGGCGCGCGAGGATCTCGTGGCCAAGGAGACCGCCGAGCTGCACTTGCTGCAGGGGTACCTGCCGCAAGCACTGAGCGAAGCCGAGGTCGCGGCGGCCATCGATGCGGCGCTTGCGCAAGTTCGGGCCGATTCGGGCGGGTCGCTCGCCCCCAGCGCAATGGGCAAGGTCATGGCGGTGCTCAAGTCCCAACTGGCGGGACGTGCCGACATGTCGAAGGTATCCGGGCTCGTCAAGGCGAAAATCGCCGGCTAGGTGATGTGCCGGAAGCCGGACCCGCGGGCCGGATCGACCGAACTGCATCGATAATGGGCCCACGGTGATTCCGCAAGGCTTCATTCTCGATCTGCTGGCGCGCGTCGACATCGTCGACGTCGTGGGGCGCAGCGTCGCCTTGAAGAAGGGCGGCCAGAATTTCATCGGCCTGTGCCCCTTCCACGGCGAAAAGTCGCCGTCTTTCACGGTCAGCCCGACCAAGCAGTTCTTCCATTGTTTCGGCTGCGGCGCGCACGGCTCGGCGATCGGCTTTCTCATGGATCATCGCGGCCTCACCTACGTCGAGGCGATCCAGGAACTTGCGCAGGGGGTGGGCTTGCACGTGCCGCAAGACGGCGGCCGCGGCGGCCCCGATCCTGGCCAGACGCGTGGCCTGGTCGAGGTACTGCAGGAGGCATGCGACTTTTATCGAAAACAGCTCAAGGAATCGTCGATCGCCATCGATTACTTGAAAGGTCGAGGGCTGACCGGGCTCACGGCAGCCCGCTACGCACTGGGATTCGCGCCCGATGCGTGGCAACCGCTCAAGGGTGTCTTCGAGAACTACGCCGACCCGCGCCTTGAGGAAGCGGGGCTCGTGATCACCGGCGAGGAGAACAAACGCTACGACCGGTTTCGCGGTCGCGTCATGTTCCCGATCCGCAACCGGCGCGGCCACGTCATCGGGTTCGGCGCGCGCGTCCTCGATGGTTCCGAGCCCAAGTACCTGAATTCGCCGGAGACGCCCGTCTACCACAAGGGCCAGGAGCTCTACGGCCTGTATGAAGCGCAGGAGGCCATCCGGCGTTCGGGCCGCGTAATCGTGTGCGAAGGCTACATGGATGTGATCCAGCTTGCGCAAGCCGGCTTTGCCGAATCCGTAGCAGCCCTGGGAACGTCGATCACAGGGCACCATGTCGCGGCGCTGTTTCGCCTGGCACCCAAGGTCGTATTCGCCTTCGACGGCGACAAGGCCGGACGCAAGGCCGCGCGGCGCGCGCTCGAAGCGACCCTGCCCGTCATCGGTGACGACAAGCGTGCGAGCTTCCTGCTTTTGCCGGAGAGCGAAGACCCGGACAGCCTGGTGCAAGCGCATGGCGCCGGCGCCTTCGAGTCCGAAATCGCGCGCGCGCGCAGCCTTTCGCAGTGGTTTCTCGACTGCGTCGGCGAGGGCTTGGACTTCGAGCAGCCCGAGGATCGTGCCGCGGCGGTTGCCGCGGCGCGGCCCCTGCTGGAGTCCATGCAGCCCGGTGCCTTGCGCATGCAGCTCGTGCGCAGCCTGGGCGAGGCAACGCGCACACCGGCCCAGGACCTCGAAACCCTGTTTGGGCTCACGCCGTGGCGGCGCGTGCCGCCGCCTCGCGACGCGGCAGATGAGCCGGCGCCCAGGCGCCATGTGCGACAGGTCGAAAGCCTGAAGCTGCGCCTGCTCCAGCGCCTGCTGGCATTTCCCGTTCTCGCGCGCGAATTCAATGCGCAAATCGCGGAGCTCGCCATCGAAGGCGAAGCCGACCTGGACCGTCAACTGGCCGAGGTCTGGCGCGCCGCGACCGGATCCACATCGACTTCCGGCACGCATAGCGGCGCCGTGCTCGAGGCGCTGTCCCAGAGCGAGTTCATCGAGCGGTACCGGGCGCTATGCGCGCGGGAGCTGCACGGTGAGGACGACGAGGAGATCGCCAAGGAGGAACTGCGCGCCGGATTCGTCGCCATCGAGGAGGAGCGCGTGCGGGGCGAAATGGACCGCCTGGCGGGCTCGGAAATGGATGAGCCCGCCCGCGATCGCTACCGTGAGCTGGCGGCTCGGCTGGCAAGCCTTAAAAGGTCCCGAACCGGCCGGCCAGACGACCTGCGAGCCGGGACACCCCCCGGAAATGGCTGACTTTTCGGTGTTTTTTGCTATAATCTCGCGCTACTTTGCGTTCGCATTCATCTACGGATGAGCGAACCCCAGGAGGCAGCAGCCTCCCACGCGCCACAGATCGGCGCATCGCTAGGCCAGGTAGTTCGGTTTTGGTGCGAAGAGCGGAACTTTGTGCTCGGCGCGCATGTCCACCCTTACGTCAGGGTGCATGCCTGCGCACGTATCAAGCCAAAGCGCAAGCCACAGCGCGGTAAAGCCGGCCAGTGCGGAAATACCCAAGCAATGCACCTATAGACGAGGGATCAGGGATCAATTCATGACCAAAGCCAAGATGCCGGCAGTGCCCAAGAAAAAGGTGGCGCTCAAGACGGCGACCGCACCGAAGAAGACCATGGCCGTTGCCGTGGCCAAGCCTGCGCATAAGGGAACGGCGGCTGTTGCCGTCAAGGGACACGCCGCGACCGTAGTCCCGGCTGCCAAGCCTGTCGTGAAGGCAGCCATCGTCAAGCCGGCTGGTCCGGTGGCGAAAGTAAAGGATGCCAAGGCGGCGCGTGGTGACTCCGCGGACGCCGGCGACGCGATTCCCGAGGCGCGCGACGATGCGGTGGATCCGGGAGTGCAGGTCGCGGAAAAGATGAATCCCAAGCAGCGCGCCAAGGACCGGCGTGCGAAGGAGCGGGCACTCAAGGAAGCCCTCGAGCGCAGCTACCAAGGCTCGCAGGAAGATCTCGAGGCACGCCGCAACAAGCTCAAGGCCCTGATCAAGCTGGGCAAGGAACGTGGTTTCCTCACGTACGCGGAAATCAACGATCACCTGCCCGACAACCTGGTCGACGCCGAAGCGATCGACTCCATCATCAGTACGTTCGGCGACATGGGCATCCAGGTCTACGACCAGGCGCCCGATGCCGAAACGCTGTTGATGAATGAAAACGTTCCGTCGGCCGCGACGGACGACGATGCCGAGGAAGAGGCGGAGGCCGCCCTGTCGACAGTGGACGCCGAATTCGGCCGCACGACGGATCCCGTGCGCATGTACATGCGGGAAATGGGTTCGGTCGAGCTGCTCACGCGCGAAGGCGAAATCGAAATCGCCAAGCGCATCGAGGACGGGCTCAAGCACATGGTGATGGCGATCTCCGCCTGCCCGACCACCGTTGCCGAGATCCTCGCCTATGGCGAGCGCATCGGCGGCGGCCAGGTGCCGATCGACGAAGTTGTCGATGGCCTGGTCGACCCCGACGCCGAGGAGTTCCCGACAGCCGAAGCGCAGGAGGAAGACGAGGACGACGAGTCCGAAGACGGCGAAAATACCGACATCGGCGCGAGCGGCATGACCGCCGCGCAACTCGACGAACTCAAGGCGCGTGCGCTGGAGCGGTTCGAAAAGGTCGGCAAGCTGTTCGAGCGGATGCGCGTCGCGTTCGAGAAGGAAGGGTACAAGTCCAAGGGCTACTCGCGTGCCCAGGAGCAGATCCTCGAGGAACTCATGTCGCTGCGCTTCACGGCCAAGATGGTCGAGAAGCTGTGCGATTCCCTGCGCAGCCAGGTCGAGGAAGTTCGCGGCATCGAAAAGCGCATCTACGACATCATGGTCAACAAATGCGGCATGCCTCGTCCGCATTTCCTCAAGCATTTCCCGGGTGCGGAAACGAATTCCCGCTGGGTCACGCGCGAGGCGGAAAGCGATGCACCGTACGCGGAAGTGCTGCGCCGGAACCTGCCGGCGGTGCACGAGCTGCAAAGCAAGCTCGGCGCGCTGCAAAAGCGCGTCGTGCTGCCGCTCAAGGATCTGCGCGAGGTCTACAAGCAGATGGCTACGGGCGAAGCCAAGGCCCGCAAGGCCAAGCGCGAGATGACCGAGGCCAACCTGCGTCTCGTGATCTCGATCGCCAAGAAGTACACGAACCGCGGCCTGCAGTTCCTCGATCTCATCCAGGAAGGCAACGTCGGCCTGATGAAGGCGGTCGACAAGTTCGAATACCGGCGCGGCTACAAGTTCTCGACGTATGCAACCTGGTGGATCCGCCAGGCGATCACGCGATCGATCGCCGACCAGGCGCGCACGATCCGTATTCCGGTGCACATGATCGAGACGATCAACAAGATGAACCGGATCAGCCGCCAGATCCTCCAGGAAACGGGACAGGAGCCGGATCCGACGACGCTCGCGGTCAAGATGGAGATGCCGGAGGACAAGATCCGCAAGATCCTCAAGATCGCCAAGGAACCGATCTCGATGGAAACGCCGATCGGTGACGACGACGATTCGCATCTTGGCGATTTCATCGAGGACACGACCACTGTGGCGCCGGCCGACGCGGCGCAGTACTCGAGTCTCGCGGGCGTGACCAAGGAAGTGCTGGATTCGCTCACTCCGCGCGAAGCCAAGGTACTGCGCATGCGCTTCGGCATCGAAATGAGCACCGACCACACCCTCGAGGAAGTCGGCAAGCAATTCGACGTCACGCGCGAGCGCATCCGCCAGATCGAAGCCAAGGCGCTGCGCAAGTTGCGCCACCCGAGCCGCTCGGACAAGCTCAAGAGCTTCCTCGAGTAGGCCTCCGACACCCCTCTTCCGCACCGGTGCGGAAGAGGGCGCTCAGGCCTTGCCTCCGGCAACCTCGGCGATCGGATTCCAGTAGTTGATGTGCCAACCCTGCGCCAGGTGCTCGGCCTGATCGGTCGGAAACCCCGTGTGATCGAGAACAAGGCGCGTCGCGCCTCCCGCGTCTTCGAGCGAAAAGCGGACGATCGAGAAGATGCCTTCGGGCCAACTCATCGGACGCCACGCCTGGACCAGGCGCTTGCCCGGCACGAGTTCGATTGTGCGTCCCGTCACGTAGCCGCCGAACAGCACGAATTCCCCTCCCGGCACGGCATCGATGCGCGTCGCTGGCGCGCCAGGCTTGAGCACGACCGAAGCCGCTGAACTCCTCTTGACGACCTGGTCGAACAACTCGCTCGACGTCAGGATGCGATAGATGCGATCCCGCGGTGCCTGGAAGCGCGGCTCCTGATGGATGGATGCCGCGTCACGGGCGATGCCGTCCGGTTCGGCGCTTGCTGGCGCATCTGCGGCTCGAACGAGGGGTGCTGCGGCGAGACTGAGGGGAAATGCCGAGCCCTGCAGGAAAAAACTGCGCCGGGATGGCGATTGCGGATCCATCGCGTTGCCTCCTTGTTGGGGAAAGCCTGTCGTGACGCCCGGGCCGCTGGCCGGCACGAACGGGCACCGTCGCATCCTAGCGCCCCAGGGCAATCGCATTGCGGCAAACCAATGCCCTGTGCAAGTGCGCGATAAGATCTACGCCCGCGGGGCCTCTAGCTCATGCTTGGTTAGAGCAGCGGACTCATAATCCGTTGGTGCCTGGTTCGACTCCAGGGAGGCCCACCATCCTGCTCCGCGCCTTCGGCGCTACGCAGGACGAGTCCTGCCATACGCAAAGCCGGATGCCCTCCGCCTGCGAATCCGTTCTGTACGCATGGATTTCGTAAATTCGCTTAGGCGCTCTTGCCATCGGGACGCACTGTAACTTTCCTGGCGCGTTTGAAAAGTCGCGCCTATCCTTGCGGCCTTTGGATTTCCTGACAGATATCCATCCAACAAATTCCATCCGAGGGGGATCACATGGTGAGGTTGCACTTTTGGAAATGCGCGATGCTGCTGATCGCAGCAATCGCGGGTGTCGCTACGACTTCCGCATTTTCCGCGTCAGGAACCTATGTCGCGATTCCCGGCAGTTTCGAGGCGACTGGCAATACGGACCTGGGCGCCTACAGCAGCGAGAGGATGAGTGTCAGTGTCGTGCTCGCGCCCAGCAACGGGTCGAAAATGTCCGAATTGCTGGCTGGCATGTACGACCCGCAGAGCGCCAACTACGGGAAATGGCTGCCAAGCGGAGAGTTCTACACGCGCTTCGCGCCGAGCGCCGATCAGATCGCGAAAATCACGAGTCACCTGCAAGCCAGTGGATTGAGCGTGGAACGGACGTCGTACCCTTTCGTGTTGCGCGCCAGTGGTCCCAGTCGCGAGGTGGAGGCTGCCCTTGGTACCACATTGCACACGTACCGTTCGCGCAAAGGCACCACGTATTTTGCGAATGCCTCGGAAGTGCGCCTGCCCACCGAAGTGGCGGGCGCAGTCCTTGGCGTCGTGGGCTTGACCAATACCGTGCGCTTGCATTCGCTGCACCGCGTGCACGCGAGCAGCCAGGCGGCCGCGACGCCGGCTTGCGACACTCCTTATCCGACCGTCTCCCAAATCGTCGGCCTTTACATTGACGGGACCGGATTTCCATACGGCTACGGTGCCGGACCGGGCTGCAGCGGCTTGACGCCGTCACAGACGAATTCGATCTACGGTGCCCCGGAAGTCGGCCGCCGTGGCAAAGGAGCCGGCGTCAACATCGCCGTGTTCGAACTCTCGGCGTACCAGCGCTCGGACATCCAGGCCTGGGCGCAGCAGTTCTACGGCGCGGCTTACAAGGCGCCGCTCGTCGATGCAATCGTTGACGGCGGACCGCTCGCTCCCGTTTGTCCGACAAACGATACGTGCCCCGCCAATTACAACGGCTACTCCGGCGACATCGAAGTCGACGCCGATATCGAGATCCAACTCGCGGTCGCCCCCGACGTGCGCAGCCTCATCGTCTACAACGCACCCAACGACTACACGGGCCAGACCGAGCTCGATGAGTACACGGCAATCGCCGATGCCAACGCCGCAGACGTGATCAGTTCCAGTTGGTCCGTTTGCGAGAACGACGTAACCGCCGCAATGGCGCAGGCGGAAAACCTGGTGTTCGAACAGATGGCGCTGCAGGGGCAGAGCATGTTCGGCGCCGCCGGCGATACCGGCGCATTTGAATGCCTGCGCAGCGACGGAACGACCATCGTCAACTCGCTCGATCCTCCCTCGCAGCCCTGGGTGACGAGCGTCGGCGGCACGTCGTTCGACTACAACCCGAATGTCATCGCGGACCCCCGCTATCCGCGCGGCCTCGAAACCGTCTGGAACGTCGATAACCTGTGCAACTCCAGTGCAAACTCGGAGGGCACCGGGTATCCCGGCCTCGATTGGTGTTCTGCCACGGGCGCCGGTGGCGGCGGCAGCAGTCAATTTTGGGGACGGCCGTTCTATCAGTTCGGACCAGGCATTACGAACCCGTATACCGAATACGGCAATGGGACGACGAATTGCGCGTTGGCGCGGTCGGGTACTCCATGCCGTGAGGTGCCCGATATTTCCGCCAACGCGGATGAGTGGACGGGGTATGCGGAATACTGCACCGGGAGCGCCGCCACGCCGTATAGCACCTGTGCCACGTTCAGCGGTGGCGAGCCTGCGCCGGGTTGGTTCCAGATCGGCGGTACAAGCCTTTCCTCGCCGCTCGTGTCGGCGGTATTCGCTGACCGCGTCGGCTACACCGGCCGGCGCATCGGCAATGCGAATCCGTTGATTTACCTTTTGTACAACATCGATGCCCGTGGTTACTTCAACGACATCACCGGAATCGGGCAGACGACCAATAACAACGGTCTGTTCCCGGTGCTACCAGGCTATGACATGGCCACTGGCGTCGGAACACCGAAGATGGGGGCACTGATCACCGGCACCCCGCAGCAATAACCCGGCTTCGCCCAGGCGGGGTCGGTGATCGCCCCGTCTTGGAAATGACGAGGGCCTGCGGGAACGCAGGCCCTTGTTTTACATCGAATCAAAACGTCAGGGCACGGGTGACCGAATCGACTTCCTCGGCCGCGGCCTCCAGGATTTCCGTGAGTTGCTCGTCACCGATCGTGAATTCGATCGATGGGATCTCCTTGCCACTCGTCAAGCGCGACATGGGCGTGGCCACCGGCGCGAGTTCCTTCGCCAAAGCCACCGTATCGGCCAACGTAACGGGCGGACTGGCGACATAACCTTGCCAGACGACCTCCAGGGCTTCGACGACGGTCCTGGGCAGGTCGAGCATCTGGGCAACGCGCCGGTGCACTTCAATTTCGAGTTCTTCTTCGCCTTGCGCACGCTCGGGGTCGAGGAGCGCAGGGAACTCGGCCGCGCGCGAAAGCAGGTAAAAGCTGCCGGCGTCATGGACCAGGCCGGTGAAGAGCGCGGTCTCGGCGTCCACGTGCGTGACACGACGCGCCAGCATGCGAGCAAGCGAGGCAACGTGCGCCGTGTGCTCCCAAAGCTGGCTCAGCAACTTCTGGATGCGGGGATCCTTGGGTGCACCGGCGAGCTGGCGCACGATCAGGGCGTGGACGATCGTCTGCACGCTGCCCAGGCCGATGCGGGCCACGGCGGTCGCCACGTCGGTGATATCGGTGTCGGAACGACGGTAGGCCACCGAATTGGCCATCGCGACAACGCGCGCCGACAGCAGCGGCTCGATGGTGACCAGGTCCGTGGTCGCGGCCAGGTGGCCGTCCGGATCATTCAGCAGCTTGCGGATCTTGAGCGTGATCGCAACGCTCGATGGGAAGACGATGCCGCCGCTTTGCGCCGGCGCGGCAATTTTCTGGAGGGCTTCGAGACGGTTCATCGGGACGGATAACCTCCTTTTCAGCCTAGCTCGGCCAGGATCAATACGATCGCAGGAATTGGCGGCTAAAACGCCACGGCAGGACGCTGCCGAGGTCTAATCTTCACCCCAAAAATACGCGGCGGCGCGGCACCTTCGCTAGAATCGTGTCAACTTTAGTCCTTTCTCGATGCTGATGAAGCGGGTGCTTTTCGTCGGGTACAGCCAATCGGGGCAACTGCTGGATGTACTCGAGGCGATCGCCACTCCCTTGCGCGCGTGCGCCGATGTCGAGGTCGTGTTCGAACGGCTGCAACCCAGTTCAGCGTTTCCTTTCCCTTGGACCTTCCTGAGCTTCCTGGACGCATTTCCCGAAACGGTGCACCTTGACCCGGCGCCGAACGCGCCCTTGTCGGAGTCGGCCTTCGGCGCGTTCGATCTCGTGGTTCTCGGTTGGCAGCCGTGGTTTCTCGCGCCGTCGCAGCCCGTCGCGGCATTCCTGCTGTCCGCAGAGGGGAAGCGGATCCTGGCGGGTCGCCCTGTCATTTCCGTCGTCGCCTGCCGCAATATGTGGCTCAACGCATTCGCGATGGTCAAGCGCCTGATTGAAGGGGCGGGCGGTCGCTTGCTCGATCACGTGGCATTGACGGATCGTGCGGGATTCGCAACCTTCCTGACGACTCCGATGTGGCTTCTGACCGGCCGGCGCCAAGCACTTTCCTGGCTCCCGCCGGCGGGCGTGGATCGAGCGCAAATCGCGAACTGCGGCCGGTTCGGCCAGGCACTTGTCCCTGCGCTGCGCACAGGGCAGGAACGAGCGTCGGCTCCGCTGCTGCGGGGACTGCGCGCCGTCGAGGTCGACGGCCGGCTGATCGCGGGCGAGCGCATCGGCACGCGCAGTTTCCGCATTTGGGGTCGCCTTGTCCGGGCCTTTGGCGGGCCCGGCAGTCGATGGCGTCGCCCCGTACTTCTCGTCTATGTCGTGTTCCTGATCGCAGCGATCGTGTTCGTCCTGCCCCTCACCATGGTGATTCGCGCCGCCTTGCAACCGCTGCGGCGAGCGCACACGCAAGCGCTCGTGCGTGCTTGCGAGGAGCCATCGGGGTCGGCGGACTCCGTCGCAATTCCAGCCGCCGAACCCGGCTTGCCTGCGCGCGGATGAACGAGGTCTTCATCACGCAGACGGCTTCGTTCCTGCCCAACGAGCCGGTCGGAAACGACGAGATGGAATCGACCCTAGGGATGCCCAATGGGCAGCCGTCGCGGGTTCGACGTCTTATTCTCCGCAACAACGGCATCCGGCAGCGCCACTACGTGATCGACCGCGAAAGCGGGCGTGTCACCCACAACAACGCACGCCTGACCGCCGAAGCGGTGGAAGGGCTCTTCGCGTCCGGCGTTGCGCGCACACGGGTCGACTTGCTCGCTTGCGGGACGACACTGGCCGATCAACTCGTGCCGAACCACGCGGTCATGGTGCACGGCGCGCTCGGGCTTCCTCCCCTGGAAGCGATCGCAACCAGCGGCGTGTGCCTATCGGGAATGCTGGCATTCAAGTATGCGTTTCTGGCGGTACGGGCCTCGAGCGCGCGCATGGCAATCTGCACGGGGTCCGAGATCTCGTCGCTGGCGATGCGCGCACAGCAGTTTGCAGCGGAAACCGCGCAAACCGAACGCTCGATCAAGCAGCGTCCGGAGCTCGCCTTCGAAAAGGACTTCCTGCGCTGGATGCTTTCGGACGGCGCGGGCGCCTGGGCGCTGGAACCCGAGGCCGGACGCGCAGGCGGTCGCCCGATGCTTCGCGTCGAATGGGTCGAGACCTTCTCCTATGCGCACGCGGCGGCCGCCTGCATGACGGCAGGGGCCAGTGTGAACGACGACGGCAGCCTGAGCGGCTGGATGGAGCAGGACCCTGCCACCTGGCACGCGCGCGACATCTTTGCGGTCAAGCAGGACGTGCGGCTGCTCGATCGTCTCATCGCGCGCTACACCGTCGCCGAGCCTTTGCGCATCGTGCGCGAACGCCGCGAGCTGCACGCCGATGCGATCGACTGGTTCGTTCCCCATCTTTCGTCGACATTCTTCACCGAACGGCTTGCCCAGACCTTGGACGAAGTCGGTCTTTCGATCCCACGCGAGCGTTGGTTCACGAACCTGGCAACGCGCGGCAATACTGGCTCGGCCTCGGCCTACATCCTGGTGGACGATCTCATCCGCAGCGGACGCTTGCGCGCGGGCGAGCGCATTCTCCTGTTCGTCCCCGAGAGCGCGCGCTTCGGGTCGGGATTTGTCTACTTGAGCGTGGTATAGCCGTGCGGGTCGACGAGGTGCCTCAGGACGAGATTGCCACTTTCGCCGGCGGGCGCAAGGCGATGTACGCGGTCGATGCCGAGGGTCGCTATGCGCTCGTTCCGTCCTCCGGATGGGAGGTCGAGCAGATCGTCACGCACCAGGCGATCCAGGCGTTGAACGATGCGGCGGCCGGCGCGCGTGCGCAGGCGCTGGCGGGCAGCGTCTCCCCGCTCCTCTACCACATGTACCGGCGGCGCATGGACCTGGACCTGCTGGCGCAGACCACGGGCCTGATGCGCTGGCGGATCCGCCGCCACTTCGTGCCGCGGCGTTTCGCGCGGCTCAAGCCCGCACTGTTGCAACGCTACGCGGACGCCCTCGGCATCGACGTTCAGGCGCTGCAACGTGTCGACTGAAGGCCCGCCGGCGCAGATCCCCTTCGCGCACCGCCATGCGGCCCATTGCGAAAGCGGCGTCGTGGCCTCGCTGCTGCGGCACCACGGTCTCGAGCTTTCGGAGTCCATGGTCTTTGGCCTTGCATCGGCCCTGGCCTTCGCCTATCTGCCATTCGTACGCGTCAACGGCCTGCCACTCGTTTCCTATCGCATGCCGCCGCGTTTCATCCTGCGCGGCGTGCAGCGCGCGCTCGGATGGCGCTTCCGCCTCGAGACGTTCCGCTCACCGCAAGCCGGCCAGGCGCGTCTGGAGGCACTGCTCCGGGCGGGCCAACCGGTGGGATTGCAGACCTCGGTCTTCTGGCTGCCGTACTTTCCGGACGACATGCGGTTTCATTTCAATGCGCACAACATCGTGGCAATCGGCGTCCACGATGGTGACTATCGCATCAGCGATCCCGTATTCGAGAGTCTGGTCTCGTGTCCGTCAAGCGACCTGCTTCGCGCGCGCTTTGCCCGTGGAGTGCTCGCACCCAAGGGACTCTTGTATTACCCCGTGCGCGTGAACTCTTCCCCGGACCTGGCCTTGGCCAGTCGCAAGGCAATCCTGCGAACCGTGCGCACCATGCTCCATGCCCCGCTTCCGCTGATCGGCGTGCGTGGGATCCGGACACTTGCGCGCCGCGTCGAAGCACTGGATCGGACGCGTGACCGCGAATTCGCCTTGCGCTATATCGGGCATATCGTGCGAATGCAGGAGGAGATCGGCACGGGCGGGGCCGGGTTTCGATTCCTGTTCGCTTCCTTCCTGCAGGAGGCGGCGCAGCTGATGAGGCGGCCCGCGATCGCGCAATGCGCCGAACAGGCGACCGCCGTGGGCGATGAATGGCGCGAGTTCGCGTTGCAGTGCGCGCGCATGGTCAGAGGTCGCGACCCGTTCGAAGGCGGCCGCCTGCGCGTGATGCTCGACGCCCTGGCGCTGCGCGAAACGCGCCTCTACACCGCCCTGCGCGCGGCACTCTGAAGGTTTGCGTCGCGGTCGTCCCTGCTGTAGTAGTCCCAAATGCTGGACCACTCTCCTGGCCGGCGTTCGACGCGCCCAACCAGCAGCGCGGGCGCGTCGAGCGCAAAGGCGCACGCAAGTGCATCCTGCGCGGGGCTTGGATCCGTGCAGCAAGCAGCCGGTCCGGCGATCTCCAGGCATCGAGCGATCGCCAGGCAGGCGGAATTGCCCTGAACGGCGAGGAACTCGAACGGCGTAGGAGCAACCCCGGCACAATTGAAGTCCGCGATCCGTGGCGCAATCTCCCGCCAGACCGAGGTGTCGCTGATGAGCAGCAATGCGCAGTCGCGCGGCAGCGGAATCGAACGTGCAGCGACCTCTGCCCGGCACACCAAGGCGCCCAACAGCGCGAGCCTGGCGAACGTGCCCAGCCGTCGCGGTGGTTCGACCATGCGCCGCGCGAGCGCGAGCGCGATGCTGTCGACCACGTCCACGCCCGGATCGATGCCATCGGTCGTGTCGGTTTGCGCGCGCCATTCGCCGTGCGCGCGGGCCGCCATGCCGGGAGGTGCATCAATGCGCATCGCGCACCACCAGCGCGGCCTGGCCGCCGCCGAAACCCAGGAAATCGAGCACCGCGATGCCGCCCTTCCAAGGCTGGGCAATCGATGAAGGAACGATCCCCAGCGCAGGATCCGGTTCGGCGCAACCCGGCGTCGCGGGTACGAAACCGCTGCGCCATGCGCCAATGAGAAGGGCGAGCTCCGCGCAACCCGATGCACCCGCGGTGTGACCCAGGTAAGGCTTGAGCGACATCACCGGCGGCATGGCCATAAACGCGCTTTGCAATGCGCGCGATTCGGCGGCATCGTTGGGGAGACTGCCCGCCGCGTGCGCCTTGATGAGCGAAACCTGGCCGGGTGCAATTGCCGCTTGGGCGAGGGCGGCGCGCAACGTCGCCGCAAACGCGGCGCCGCTTGCGTCCGCGCTGGATTCTCCTTGCGGATCGATTCGATTGGCGCTGCCTGCCAGTTGCGGGGCGCCTTCCCGCGTGGGACCGAGTACGACCGCACCAACGGCTTCGCCCAGGATCAATCCATCCCGATCGGCACCGAACGGGCGCATCTTCGTGCGGCTCAGGACATTCATTGCGGCGAATCCTGCCGTACTGAAGCGGTGTTCCTGTTCCCATCCCAATATGACCGCGTGCGCCACGTGTCCGCTGGCGATCAAGCGATGCGCCAGCGCCACGCCATGGGCGGAGGATGTGCAGGCGCTTTGGATCGTGAAATCCGGGCCGGCGATTCCACTGCGCGCCATCAGCGCACGTGCCTGATGGCGCACGCCACCCTCGGGATATCGGGGCAAGGCGCCTTCGCCTTCGTGGTGCGGCAAGGTGAGCGATGTCGAGCCCACGATCAGGGCAGACCGTGACCAGGCCGCGCGATCGAGTCCGGCGTCGGCACGCGCGGCTTCCAGTACCGCACAAGCCTCGTCCAGCCCCAGGCCGCCGGCGCCGTAGTAGGGCAGGATTTCCAGCGTGTCGACAACCGGTACTTCGATCCGCGATGTCGCGGTGCATTCGCCGCGCGCGATCGCGGCGACGGCCTGCGCCAGATCGGCGCCGCGTGCGCAATGCAAGGCCACGCCCAGGACTCCGGCCATCAAGATGAAACCGCGTTCCGGGTCAGCAGGTAGTCCGCCAGGTTTGCCACGGTCGACAGGATGCGGCGGGTCTCCTTGCTGTCGGTCAGGCGCACGCCGAAGCGCTTTTGCAGGGCGATCGAGATTTGCAAGGCGTCCAGGGAATCCAGCGCAAGCTTGCTCGCGGGGCCGAACAACACGTCGTCGTCGCCGATGGATTGCGCGTCGATGTTCTTCTGCGCCTCGACGACGATCAATTCCTTCAGACGTGAGAGCAGGGCCGTGCGCGGCATGGAGGCGTCTTCCCTCATGACGCACTGCGCCGTTGGAAAACGAACGATGCGAGCGCAGCGCACGCCAGGCCGAAGCCCAGCAGCGCCGCGATGGGTCCCAGCACATCGCCAATGCCGGCATCGCGCAGGAAGAGGCGCAGCATCGCTTCCTGTCCCCATGCCATCGGGGAGACTTGCGTCCATTGCTGTACCTCGTGCGGCATGACGATCTTCGGGACCATGATGCCGCCGATCGCGCCGAGCAGGACATTGCCCAGTCCGCCGACGATGTTCGCCTGCTCGGTTGTGCGAGCAAGCGTCGCCACGAGCAGCGCATAGCCGAGTGCCGCCACACTGACCGCCGCCAGCACCGCCGCCAGCGCGCCGAAGGACGAGCCTGGATGCAAGGCATCGGCGCCGACGAGCGGAACGAGGAACACGCCTACCGCGAGCATCACGACACCTTGCAGCATGTTTACGAGGAAAAACGGCACCAGCTTGCCGAGAAAGAAAAGCGGTGCCGGCACCCGCATGGCGCGCAATCGCTGCAAAGTGCCCTGCGTTCGTTCGGAGATCAGCACCGAAGAAAGCGGCAGGACCACGAAGAACATTCCGAATATCAGCCAGGCGGGAACATTCTGCTGGACCGCGGTCGGACGCAAGCGGCCCGACGCCTCATAGCGTCCAACGACCAGCACTTCGCCCATTCGCTTTTCGAGCGCGGCCACCTCGCTGGGAGGCACGGCGCTGCGATCGCGAAGGCGTGCCACGCGATCACCGATGCGCGCGTCGAGAAGGGCGAGTGCCGCCTCGGGAAGATCCGGTGCGCCGACAACACTGACCCAAGGCTCGCCGCGCGCGGCGGCATCGTCCAAGCCGAATCCCGACTCCAGAATAACGGCGTAACTCGCGCGGCCGTTGCGCAGCGCGCCCAAGTCGCCGTCGACGCGGCGGTCGCTTCCCGTGGTGTCAAGTTCCGCGGCGAAAGCCCGAGCCGTCGCGCTCGCGCTGCGATCGACCAGTACATAGTCGTAGCGCGACTCGTGCGAGCCGGGAAATGCGTCCTGAAGCGCAAGCGACATGATGAGAATGAACGCGGCCGGCATCAGGAAGAGGGCTACCAAAGCATGTGTGTCACGGCGCAGGGCCAGCCATTCCTTGCGAATGCAGGCGAGCAGGCGCATCGGCATGTCAGTCCCGCAGTCCGCGTTCCGTCAATTCGAAGAACAGGTCTTCGAGATTGCGATATCCGCAACGGCAGGCCACCACGGCGATCTGCGCCGATTCGAGGCGCGCAAGCACCGCGGATTGCGCCGGTAGCGGCGCCGGTATGCGAAGCCGCAAGCCCGTCCTCTCGGCGGCGGGCCAAACGCCGCGCACGGCTTGCCACTGCGAGTCGCTTAGCGGGTGCATGAGATCGATGTGCAGGCCCCGATCGCCGGCCAGCAGGGTTGCGAGCGGCGCGTCGGCGAGCACGCGTCCGCGGTCGAGGATCGCAACGTTCTCGCATAACTCCTGGACTTCCTCCATATAGTGCGAGGTATACAGGACGGAAGTGCCTTGCGCCGGCAGGCGACGGATCGCATCCAGGATGAAACGACGCGATTGCGGATCGACGCCAACGGTGGGCTCGTCGAGCAGCAACCAGTCCGCCGGTGCGACGCAAGCGATTGCGAGGTTCAGCCGACGCTTCAATCCGCCCGAATAGGTGTCGGCGCGCCGGTCGGCGACCGTGTCGAGCGCGGCCAGGTCGATTGCCGCATGGATGCGCGCCTGGAGCGTCGACCCCTGCAGACCCTGGACACCGCCAAAGAATGCGAGGTTCTCGCGCCCCGTGAGCATGGGATAAAAGGAGAAATCCTGCGGGCAATAGGAAAGTCGGGAACCATGAATTTCGATTGTTCCCTGTTGCGCGGCACGCAATCCGAGCAGCAATCCGAGCAGGGTCGATTTGCCGGCACCATTGGGTCCCAGCAATCCATGAATCGCGCCATCGGCAAAGCGAAGCGAAACGCCGTCGAGCGCCCAATCGCGCGCGCCCGCGTATCGATAACGAAGCTCGGAGACCTCGATCATCCGCCCATTATCGTGGACGAGTGCATGCCGGCAATCAGGCGGCTGGTTCCAGGCCGAAGTGATCGGGCGAAGATCTCTCCCACCACAGATCGAAGACGGCCTGTCCCCGACTCCGCTCCGCCTGGAGCAATTCGCCCGGCTCGATGCTGGCAAGATTCGCGGAAAGCAGCTGGATCTCGGTTGGCGAGATGCGATGGACGATATGGTGCGGCTGCAGTTGGCCGGGATGCGTCAATCCCGCCGCAGCGAGCAGTTCGCTCAATGCCTTGAGCGTGTTCTTGTGGAACTGGAAGACGCGTTCGGCTTTGTCGGGAACCACGAGTGCCCGCTGGCGCATCGGGTCCTGCGTGGTGACACCGGTCGGACACCTGCCCGTATGACAGACCTGCGCCTGGACGCAGCCCAGCGCAAACATGAATCCACGTGCACTGTTGCACCAATCTGCGCCGATCGCCAGGGTGCGCGCGATATCGAAGGCGGAAATGATCTTGCCGCTGGCTCCGAGGCGAACTTGATCGCGCATGCCAATGCCGGTCAACGTGTTGTGGACGAGGCGCAGACCTTCCTGCAACGGAACGCCGACGTGGTCCGAAAATTCCACCGGAGCGGCTCCCGTGCCGCCCTCGGCGCCATCGACGACGATGAAATCGGGCGTGATGCCGGTGGCCCGCATTGCCTTGGCGATCGCGAACAACTCCCAGGGATGCCCGACACACAATTTGAAACCGGTCGGCTTGCCGCCGGAAAGAGTGCGCAGGCGCGCGACGAACTCCAGCAGGCCGGTCGGTGTCGAGAATGCCGCATGCGCCGCCGGCGAAATGCAGTCCACTCCCGGTGGAACGCCGCGAGCCGCCGCGATCTCCAAGGTGACCTTCGCCCCCGGCAACACACCGCCGTGTCCCGGCTTTGCTCCCTGCGACAGCTTGACCTCGATCATCTTCACCTGGTCCGCGCAGGCCTGGTCGCGGAATCGCTCGGCGTCGAACCGGCCCTCGCTGTCACGGCAGCCAAAGTAGCCGCTGCCGACCTCCCAGATGAGATCGCCGCCGAACTCGCGGTGATGCCGGCTGATGGAGCCTTCTCCCGTGTCGTGCGCGAAGCCGCCTTTCTTCGCTCCTCGGTTCAGCGCACGGATCGCATTGGCGGATAGCGCGCCGAAGCTCATCGCCGATATATTGAACAGCGAACTGGAATAGGGTTGGCGGCATTCCGGGCCACCGACCGTCACGCGCAGGTCGTGTCCATTGACCTTGGCGGGCACGATCGAGTGATTGATCCACTCCACGCCGGGCGCATAGAGGTCGGTCTGCGTGCCAAAGGGACGCTTGTCGGATTCCTCCTTCGCACGCTGGTAGACGATACTGCGCTGATTGCGCGAAAAGGGATGTTCCTCGGTATCGCCCTCGATGAAATACTGGCGGATCTCGGGCCGGACGAATTCCAGGAAAAAGCGCAGGTGTCCGAGGATCGGGTAGTTCCGGATGATGGCGTGCCGCGACTGCAGCAGGTCCCGTACGCCGACCGCAGTGAGGAACGCGCCGGGCACGAATACCCAAAGCCAGCCGGGTTCGGTGATTGCGCCGATCGCACCTGCGACGCAGGCGCCTGCGCAGGCGCCGAGCGCGAAAAATCGGGATCCAGGCGGCAAGCGCATGGGGACGACTCCAATGGGCCGGATGGCGGTGGGGGGCTATGTTGAACCGAATCCAAGTTCGTTGACAAATGGGATTCGCCCACCGCCGCTGGCCAATTTGATCGATGCGGCACAGAGTGGCAAACGGCAACAATTTCTTGATGCCCGTTTTGTTTGACCGTATGATCGGCGCGCAAGCGCGGCAATGCCGCACGTGCGATTTCCGATCCGGCAAGGAGCTTGAATGAATGCCGCAAGATTGCTTGGCGTCGTGCTGGTGATTGCCGGTGTCCTGGGCCTGGCGTACGGTGGCTTCACGTACACCAAGGACACGCATACGACGACGATCGGGCCCGTGGAATTGTCCGTCAAGGACAAGGAAACCGTGAATGTGCCGGTTTGGGCGGGTGTGGGAGGGGTCGTTGTCGGTGCTGCGCTGCTTTTGCTCGGCGGAAAAAGGTAGGCCCCGCCTGCCGGTCCGCGTCGGGACCGCCATTCTCCTGCTGTTGACTTCCTGCAGCACTCTGGACGACAAATTCGGCGACCAGGACTGGTACAAGAAGACGCGTGACGTGTCGTCGAAGAGTTACGACGTCGCAAGCGAGGAGGCGGTCAAGATCAGCGCCGCGGCGTCGGATCGTGCAGCCAAGGCGGCGACACGCATGAAGGAATACCTGGCAGAGAAGGACCTCCTGCAGACCTTCCATGACGCGAGCGACCATGGCGAGAATGCCGTGCTCGATGTCCTGCATCGTGCGGGAATGGGCAAGAGCCCGGGAGCAGCGCCGACCGCACCCGTCGCGAGTGCCAAGGGCACGACGGGTCCCGCCGCTTCGACCACTCCTGGAAGTTCCGCTGCGTCGCCAGCCACGAAGGCACCCGAGGCGCCCGTGCCCCAGGGCATACCCGAGCAATATTCCGGTGCTTATCGCTGGCCCTTGGACGCCGGCATCGTCAGTTCCGAATTCGGATCGCGCTGGGGCCAGGTACACAAGGGAATCGACATCGCGGCGCACACGGGCGAGCCCGTCTATGCGGTCGCCGATGGCGAGGTCATTTACGCCAGCGACGGCATGCGCGGCTACGGCAACGTGGTCGTACTTCGGCATGACCGCCAGATGAGCACGCTGTATGCGCACAACAGCGCCTTGAAGGTGAAGCAAGGCGACAAGGTCAAGCAAGGGGACTTGATCTCCCTGCTCGGCAGCACCGGGCACTCCACCGGTCCGCACGTGCACTTTGAAATTCGCGAAGGCGACAAGGCCGTCGATCCGCGCAGCCTGCTGCCCAAAGGAAAGTTTGCCCTCGCGAGTTCGGCGAGTGGCGCGCACACCGCGCCCGCGAGCGCGAAGTAGCCGATGGCATCGGCGCACGGTCCCCACGCGGCGGCAATCGCCCTGGCGTTGGGGGTTTTTATCGCGGGAACCTGCTACCTGCCATTTGCCTGGATTGGCTACCAATTCGGCTCCGACTTGAGCCTGTACCAGGTGCTGGCGGACGTGGATCGCGTCAACGGCAGCAACCTGCGCGTGATCCTCGTCCTGGTGTATGTCGCGGCGCTGGTTCCCTGGGTCGCGCGAAATCCCCGGGCTTCGATCGCATGGATCCTACCCCTGGTTTTTCTGGCGTTGGTCTTTTGGCAGGCGCTGCATCCCTTGCCGCAATTCCTGTCTCGCTGGAACGACGGCGTACTGGGCACCATGTCATTGCGCTACGGCGCCTACCTGGCCGCGATCGCGGCCTTGCTCCTGGCGGGTTTCGGCCTTGCGCGTCTCGCGGGTCGACCGATCAGGCGGGGGCCGTGACGCCGCGGCGGCAAACGAGGATGACCTCGTCGATGTCGTCTGCCGGAATCATTCCGGACGCGAACTGCAACTCTTTCTGAAAGTGCATCCCAAGCGGCATGATGGCCCAGTTGTACCACCACATGGCCCGGTCGCGATTGCGTTGCATCCAGTACATGCCCAGGTCGAGCAGCCGCGACGATTTCGGTTGCATGCCGAACATGGCGCTTTGCTCCACCGTCAATTGGTGCTCGGCGAGTTTTTCGAGCAGGCGCGAAGGCTCATAGCGGCGCTTGTGCCCGACGAAATCGTCGAACGGCGACCAGCGTTCGGGATGCAGTGGCACCGAGATCAGCAGGGCGCCACCCGGCCGGGCAACCCGCGAAAGCTCGCGCAGCGCACCATCTTCGTCATCGACGTGTTCGACGATGTCGAGTGCGCAGACCAATTCGAATGCGCCGTCGGCAAACGGCAAGGCCGTCAACTCGCCTTGCACGACCTGTGCGCCCCGTTCCCGCAATTTCGCGAGGGCCGGGCCGCTGATGTCCAGGAATTGCGTCTGTTCTAGCGGCAGGCGCGGCCTCAGGCCCGGCGCGACCTCCAGGCGCGGACCGGAACGGAGCGCCAGGGAGCGAACGAGCGGCCAGGTATTGAACCGCTGCGGTTCGATGAGGCGTGCCCCGTCCCAGAGGGAGTCGTAGAACCGACGATTCCTGTCGACAAGATCGCGCCCGTTGCCGTGCTCCGACTCTTTCGAATGCATGGTGATGAGATCGCTGCCGCCGGGCGGGGCGCAGGGCGCGGCAATGGAATGGTCCGAGCGGCCAAGCATTTCATGGGCCGAGGCACTTCGTCAAGCGACTCCTGCGCACGCGCGGTGGGCGTCGAATTGCGGGTGCATTTCTGGCCTTTTATTGGCTTGCCTACTGCCGTTCTTATCTCCCCTTCACCCGAAGCCCGAAGTGGAAAGATGTTGCGGATAACATGTCAGCAATCCGCTGACGCCGGAGCGCCCATCCATGGCTGCGCAGTTATCCGCAGGTTCCACTTCGGAAAAATCGAATCACCCGGGCATCCTGCGTTGGGGTGCCTCCTCGAAACTGCTTGTCCTGGCCTTGCTGGCATTTTGCGCTCCCGTCGGGCTGGTGCTGGGGGCGCTCAACGACACGAACACAAGCGCATCCCACGTGGGCGTCTATGTCGCCAGTTTGTTCCTGGTGACCGGTATTGCAGCGCTCAGCTGGGGCATCCATCGCCAGATCGGCGATGGCGCGCGTGCGTTGCAGACGCGCCTGGTCCGCACTGCCGAAGGTGACCTCACGAACGGCTCGGGTGCATCGATAGGGGGCAGGGATTTCGCGCGAGTCCAGGAAGCGCTGGATGCGATGTCGGGGCGTCTTTCATCCATCGTCGCCTACATTCGCAACGCATCCAGCCTGGTTGCGCACGAAGGGCAGGCACTTTCAAAGGACACGCAATCGCTGGCCAAGCGCACCGAAACGCAGGCGGCCGGATTGGAGCAGATCGCCGCAAGCGTCACGCAGTTGACCTCGACCGTGTCCCAGAGCACGGAAAACGCGCGATCGGTCGACCGCCAGGCGACCGCATTGCGCGAGACGGCCGAGTCGGGCAGCGGGGCCATGCACCAGGCGGTCGAAGCCATGCGGGGACTGCAGGCGAGTTCGTTGCGCATCCGGGAAATCGTATCCGTCATCGATGGCATTGCGTTCCAGACCAATATCCTCGCCTTGAACGCGGCGGTCGAGGCCGCGCGCGCCGGCGAGCAGGGACGGGGCTTCGCTGTGGTCGCATCGGAAGTGCGCGTGCTGGCGCAACGCAGCGCGGCATCCGCCCGTGAGATCAAGGTCCTCATCGACGATTCGGTCGATCGCGTCCAAAAAGGTGCGGCGGGCATCGACAGCGCCAGCGGAAATCTGAACGCCATCCTCGCCGGTGTACGTGACGTGGCGCACGCAATCGCGGAAATCTCCAACGCGGCAAGCCAGCAGTGCGCAAGTCTCGAGCAGGTTTCGTCGGCGATCTCGCACCTGGATGAGCTCACCCAACAAAACGCCTCCATGGTCGAACATGCGCTTGCCAGCTCTTCGCGTCTGGGCGAGCGCGCGGCCAAGCTCGAAGGTGCGGTTGCGGGCTTTCGCTTGCGCCAGGGGACGACCGACGAGGCGCAACGCATGGTCGCGAAGGCGACCCAGCGTTTTCGCGCCAGTGGCGAGCGCGCCCTCGATGAAATCACCGCGTTGCCGGCGGAGTTCGCCGATCGCGACATGTATGTCTTTGGACTGGATCGCGATGGCAAGTACCGTGCCTTTGCCGGCCGGCCGGACAAAGTCGCCACGTTGATCCAGAATGTCCCGGGCGTCGATGGTCCGCGCTTCCTGAAGGATCTCGCCGAACGCCTGGAACGCGGGCCCGGGTGGATCGACTACGAGATCGTCAATCCTGTCAGCGGCCAGGTCGAGCACAAGACTTCGTACATCGAACCGGTTGGCCCCGACCTCGTGCTCGCCTGCGGCGTCTACCGCGCCAAGGGCTTCTCCTGAAAAAACTACTTCCGGCGTGCCATGCCGCGGAAGCACCCGGGTGAGTGGTCGTCGACCATGCCGATCGCCTGCATGAAGGCATAGCAGATCTCGCCGCCGACGAACTTGAATCCGCGCTTTTTGAGCTCCTTGCTCAATTGCTGGCCGACCGCGCGGCCTTGCGTCTTGCGCGCGGTCTTGCCGCCCGTGAATTGCCATAGGTAGGCGTCGAAGCTGCCGAACTGGCGCTGTACTTCGAGAAACGCCCGGGCATTGGTGACCACCGCCTCGACCTTCAATCGGTTGCGCACGATGCCCGGATCCTGCAGCAGGGCAGCCTTTTTCGCCGCCGTGTACTGCGCGATTTTTACCGCGTCGAAACGATCGAACGCCTTGCGGTAATTCTCACGCTTCTGCAGGATCGTCAGCCAGCTCAGGCCCGCCTGGGCGCCCTCGAGGTTGAGCATTTCGAAGAGGCGCGCATCGTCATGGACCGGCACGCCCCATTCCTTGTCGTGATATTCGGTGAGCAGCGCATTGGTTTGCGCCCAGGCGCATCGCTTGGGCTGCTTTGCTTTTTCCGGCATCGGGCGTATCGACGAGTTGGGATTGATTCCCAGCATACGGAATTTCCCGGCGCTGTCCAAGAGCTTGCGTCATTGGCGAGGCAGTGCTGCGCGGCCTGATATCCTGCCCCGACCGCAAGATCCTCGCGAGGCCGCCATCGTTCGCTCCCTCATTTGTGCGCTGATCGTCTTCGGCGGCGCGCTGTTCGTGCCATTCGCGGCGGCCCAGAACGCCGCGCGCATGGAAATGGAACTCGACCGCGACGACGCAGCGGCGAAGGAGCCGCTGTTCCAGTCCTATGAACCGACGACCGCCGGCTATACGAAGAACAGCAACGACGTGCCTTTCATGGACGTCAATTTTTCGGTCAAGTATCGCCTGCTCCCGGTCGAGGTCACCGGACACAACAATCGTGCCTTTCTCGCGCTGACAACGCGCTTTGGCTTTTATTGGGGAACGCGCGAGAACTCGCCGGTCATCGGCAAGGACTACAACCCCAAGCTGTTCTGGCGTTTTCTTCCGGATGGCGACCAACTCGCTGCAAGCAGCCAGGAAGGGGTCGCGCACGAGAATCTGGAGGTCGAGTATGCCGATTACTTCGATGCGGGCTACGCGCACGAGTCCAACGGCCAGCTCATTCATACACAAGCCGAGTACATCGCCACGCAAAAGGCCCTGCAACAGGCGCAGTACGTGAACGACAACGTGCACCGTGGCTGGGACTATTTCGAGGGCGTATGGAAGACGACGCTATGGCCGCGATCGGGCAATCCCTTGCTTTCGCGCCTGGATCTGAAATTTTTCGTTCCCAAGGGACTGCTGCAAGGCGACGAGGATCAATACCATCCTTGGGAGAACAATCCGCAAGGCAAGCCACGCGACGAGGTCGATGGCATATCGGAATTGGTGCGATTCCAGCTGTACGAAATCGGGGCAAGGATCGATGACACGCGCCCGTTCAGCCGCCCCGACATAACGTTGAGCTACACGACGGGCTACCACAATCCGTTCCAGTACTCGACGGTGCGCGCAGAACTGGGATTTCAGTTCTACGTATTGCCGCTCGCGCTTTGGGCGCAAAGCGGCTACATGAGCGACCTGGCGATGTATTACGAGAAGGTCAACTCCTACGGGCTGGAAATCCGCATCCGCACCTTTTGATCCTCGCAGGCCGGGAATCCAGAAGCTGCGATTTCAGAAGCCCCGCGAAACGGTCTTGCGCGCTTCGACAATCGTGTCGATCGCTTGTTGCGTTTGCGCGTCGGGCTCCAGGAACTGCAGGCCCAGGCGAAAATACTCGTTGTCCAGTACGCAATAGCGCACCTCGACCGCCGGGGCGGCACCGATCGCCCGCTCACCGCAAAGAATCGAGACCGCCAATCGCGCACGTGCGCCGAGGCCGAAGGCGTTGTCGCTCAAGACGGACATGCCTCCTTGCGAAACATCGAGCAGTTGGACACCGATTTCCCGCGGTGGATCGCCAAAGCTCAACTTGCCGCGCCCGCCCAGGCGATAGCGCAGGTGCCGGCGCTTGTTCTCGGTTTCGAAACCCGGTATTTGCGCGTCGCCGCCGAAAAACGAATCGCCCATGGCAGCACTTTCACGAATGCAATTCCGATGGCGATATTAGAGCGCGTTTTCAGGCTGCATCGAGCCGCGCGGAAATGTTTTCGATCGGACCTTCCAGGGTTTCCTCGCCGATCGTCAGATAGACCCTTCCGCCGCTAAGTGATACGGCGAGTTTCATGCGCCGTTGCAGGCGCCGTGTCCAGGCGTCCAGAAGCTCGCGATCCACGGCGTACAGGCGAAGGGTCTCGGCGCGATGGATGCGCTCGCCGGCGAGCGCCCGCAACAAATTGCCCGGCTTGTGGGAATAGATGGCAACCTGCGGCGCTGCCTTGCTTGCGCGATGCACCCGGGCGGCCTCGGGCGCGCCGATGTCGATCCAGACCTGGATGGCACCCGTCGCGTCGCGAACGGCGATCGCGGGCTCATCGGGTGTCGACAGACCGCTTGAAAACGAAATTCCTTCGGTGTACTCGAGGCAATAGGCAAGAACGCGCGTCAGCAGGAAGTCTTCCGCCTCGGACGGGTGCCGCGCGACCCGCAACGCGAGCGTCTCGTAGACGCCCCGGTCGGAATCGGCAAGGTCGATGTCGAATGTGTAAATCGTGGAACTGAGTGCCATGGTGCGGGAAATCGCGCGGAAAGGGACGGTAAAGCGCAATGATGCAGGATACCGGGCCGCATTGCCGCCATCGGTCCGACCCGTCAAAATGGCGCGTTTGGCCAATCGGGGAATGTCGCACGGACATGAAACAGGACTTTTCGAGTCGCGTACCGGGCGCGACGGCAACGGGCGTCGCGCTCGAAGACACGCGGGTCGAGTCGATTACGCGCGTCGTCACGCCGGCGCAGCTGCATGCCGAAATTCCGGCCACGCCGGCTGCGCGCATCACCGTCGCGCAGAGCCGTGCGGCTGTCCGCGCCATCCTGCAAGGCACCGACAGTCGCGGCTTTCTCGTCGTGGGGCCATGTTCCGTGCACGATCCGGACGCCGCGCTGGAATACGCGGGACGACTGCTTACGCTGGCGGGCGAGCTTGCAGACGTGCTGGTCATCGTCATGCGCGTGTACTTCGAGAAGCCGCGCACGACGACGGGGTGGAAAGGTCTCATCAACGACCCGGGACTCGATGGCACGTTTGATGTCGAGCGTGGATTGCGCCTGGCACGAGGCCTGCTGGCGCAGATCAACGCGATGGGGCTGCCGGCGGGCACGGAGGCGCTCGATCCCGTCACACCGCAGTATTTCGCCGACCTGGTCTCCTGGTATGCCATCGGCGCGCGCACGACGGAGTCACAGACGCATCGCGAAATGGCAAGTGGACTGTCTGCGCCGGTCGGGTTCAAGAACGGTACGGACGGCAGCCTGGACGTCGCCGTCAACGCCTGGCTTTCGGCGCTTGGGCCGCACGCGTTCCTGGGGATCGACGCCGGCGGAGAGGTCAGCGTCGTGCGTACGCGCGGCAATCCGGACGGTCATGTGATCCTGCGCGGGGGACGTGCCCCCAATTACGACCGCGAATCGCTCCTGGCCGCCGGCGCCGCCCTGCGTAAGGTCGGTTTGCCGGAGCGCCTCGTGGTGGATTGTTCCCATGGCAATTCCGGCAGGGATCCGACCCGGCAACTGCAGGTGCTCGAAACGGTCGTCGCCACCATCACGACGCCTCCCGTCGGCGCAGGCGAGGGCGCGGTGACGAGCGTTCGTGGGGCCATGCTCGAGTCGAACCTGCTTGCCGGTTCGCAAAAGCTCGTGCCGGGAGTCGCCCTGCGCCGCGGCGTATCGGTCACCGATGCGTGCATCGGCTGGGAAGAAACGCGCGAAGGCCTTTTGCGCGTGGCCGATCAGCTGCGCCGCTCGGTTTGACGCGAAGCGTGATATCGGCCCGTGCCGCGTTGCAGGAGCTTGTCGCTTGCAATGAGATGGCCCGGAGCGAGTTCCTGGTTGCCGCAGATGCGCTCGTAGATGGGCCCGAAGTCGACGCGCGCAAGTTCGAGCAATTCGTCCAGGTCGCGAATGACGAAATACGTTTCCTGGAAATCGTCGATCCGGTAGTTCGTGCACAGGACCCGCTCCAGGTTGAAGCGCACGCGGTTGGGCGAAGCGTCGTCCAGGCAGAAGACGCTTTCGCGATACGAAGAGGCGATGCCTGATCCATAAATGCGCAGGCCGCCCGCCTCTTCGACGAGGCCGAACTCGACCGTGTACCAGTAGACGCGTGCAAGATTTTTCAGTTTGCCCAGGCGCTGCGCCCGCAGGCCGCCGACACCATACGCCTGCATGTAATCCGCGAGCGCCGGGTGCAGGAGCATCGGCACATGGCCGAACACATCGTGAAAGACGTCCGGCTCCTCGAGATAGTCGAGCTGGTCCGGCCGCCGCAGGAAGTTGCCCGCCGGAAACCGGCGGTTCGCAAGGTGCTCGAAAAACACTTCGTCGGGTACGAGCCCCGGCACCGCGACAACCTGCCAACCCGTATGACGCATCAGCACTTCGCTCAAGCGTCGAAAATCGGGAATCTCGTCGCCGCCGATCGGCAGCTTGCGCATGCCCTCGACAAATGCCTCGCAGGCACGCCCGGGCAGCAGCTTGCCCTGGCGCTCGAACAAGGTCTTCCAGACCTGGTGTTGCGCCGGCGTGTAGTTTTCCCAGCCCTGGTCGATGGTCCAATCGGCGCGCTCGGGCCGCGCCGCGGATGCCGCGCCGTGCAGGTGTTCCGTCGAATCCATGAATTGCGCCGGTTCAGCGCGTGGCCGGCTTGGCCTGAAATCGCTCGAAGGCTTCGTCGCAGGTACGCGCCAACGCGAGATCGCGTTCCGTCAGACCGCCGACGTCGTGCGTCGACCAGACGACCGTGACCTGGTTGTATACGTTTGTCCATTCCGGGTGATGGTCATTCTTGGCGGCGGCCAGCGCGATTTGCGTCATGAACGCGAATGCCTGGTCGAAATCCACGAATTTGAATTCGCGCACGATCGCCTCGCGCTCGGCATCGTGGCGCCAATCCGGCAACTGCGCGAGCAGTTCCTTGACCTGCTGGGACGTGAGCTTTTTGTGCACGGCGTTCTCCTGCACGCATCGAGATTCCGTGGGCCAAGTGTACGCGCGCGCAATACCGGCCTCGCAAATCCTGCAGCGGGTACTCTTCGCATGCGTCGCGGGAACGCGGATTTGCGAATCGCGAGCAGGGGAGGCATTCGAAGTGCGCTGGGACATCTTCTGCCACGTCGTCGACAATTTCGGCGATATCGGCGTCAGCTGGCGCCTTGCACGCCAGCTCGCGACGGCCGGGCAGCATGTGCGCTTGTGGACGGATGACGACAGCGCGCTGCGCTGGATGGCGCCGCGAGGTGCACCGGGCGTCGCCGTACATCGAACTCTCGACCCCGGTCCCGACTTCGAGCCTGGTGATGTCGTCGTATCGGCATTCGGCAGCGAAATCGCGCCTGCGGTGATTGGCGCGATCGGGCGTGTCAATCAGGCAGGCAAGGAAGCTTGCCGGTGGGTCCAACTCGAGTACCTGAGCGCCGAGTCGTACGTCGCGACTTCGCACGGACTGCCTTCGCCGGTCCACGGCGGCGCCCAGGCCGGCATACGCAAATGGTTCTTTTTCCCCGGCTTCACCCCGGATACGGGGGGTCTCCTGCGCGAGCCAGGGCTGCTGGACCAGCGCGCAAGCTTTGTTCGCGGTGCCTGGCTGCAGGCGCGCGGCATTCCCTGCGGCGGCGAAATGCTCGCGAGCATGCTTTGCTACGAACCGGCGAAGCTCGCCGCATGGTTGCAGGGTTTGGGCCAGCGCGCGTCGCTGCCGGTGCGCCTGCTCGTGACGGCAGGGCGCGCAACGCGAGCGGTGCAGGTGGCCTTGGCCGGATTGCCGGCCCATTGGAATCCGCGAGGAGCGGTCCGGTTCACCTTCCTCGACTACCTTGCACAGGATGAATTTGATCGTCTGCTCTGGTCGTGCGACTGCAATTTCGTCCGCGGCGAAGACTCACCCGTGCGTTCCCTCTGGGCGGGCGCCGCAATGGTCTGGCAGTTGTACCCACAGTCCGACGATGCGCACCGGGGCAAACTGCTCGCGTTCCTCGACTGGCTCGAGGCGCCGCCCTGCCTGCGCGCCATGCATCTAGCCTGGAACGACCTGGACGACCGGGCGCCATTCGGGCCATACGGGCCAAGCGCAGGGGAGCTGCCGCAAATCGATTGGGATGGTTGGCGCGGCTGCATAGAACGCGCGCGGCAAAGGCTCCTGGACCAGGAAGACCTGGTCACCAGACTGCTTCGATTTCTTCGGGAAAAACGCTAAAATAGCGGGCTGTCCCTCCCAGAACATCGTTATTGAGCGCACCATGAAAACCGCCCAGGAAATTCGTGCCGGCAACGTCGTCATGCACGGCAAGGACCCCATGATCGTGCTGCGTGCTGAATACAGCCGTGGCGGCCGCAATGCCGCAACCGTTCGCTTGAAATTGCGCGGATTGCTGAGCAACACCGGTACGGAGGTCGTCTTTCGCGCCGACGACAAGGTCGAGCAGGTCATGCTCGATCACAAGGATTGCACCTATTCGTACTTCGCCGATCCGATGTATGTATTCATGGATACGGAATTCAACCAGTACGAGGTAGAAGCCGGCAACATGGGCGACGCCCTGAATTACCTCGAGGACGGCATGCCGGTGGAAGTCGTCTTCTACGAAGGCAAGGCGATCTCGGTCGAGGTGCCGACTTCGGTCGAGCGCGAAATCGTCTGGACCGAACCAGCGGTCAAGGGCGACACGTCTGGCAAGGTTCTCAAGCCTGCCAAGATCGCGACTGGCTTCGAAGTGCCCGTGCCGATCTTCGTCGCACAGGGCGACAAGATCGAGATCGATACGCGAACGGGCGAATATCGCCGCCGGGTTTAAGAGGGCCCGTTTCACCTGCTGCGCGGGCCGTCCTCGGCTGGAAGCCGCCTGTAGTGCGAATGGATCTGTTACGCGACTGACGTTGCGAGCGCGTTCATTTGCGCCCACAACGCAGGCGTGGCGAGAACCCCTGCCAGCGCCAGATAGACAATCGTCCTGACCATCACGGATTCCCCTTTCTGACCGTCGGCGCGTCAGACCACGACGCCCGTGACATTGATGGCCAGCTCGGCGATGAATCCCGACGCGAAAATCATCGCCGCGAAGACCACGAAAAACGCTCTGTTGTTCATTTCGGCTCCCCCACCTCTTTCGGTCGATCAGCGCGGCGCGCCGGAAATCGATGGTGAAATTTTCTGGCTGGGGAGTCGCTGCAGTAATTGAATGGGATTAGCTGGGTCTGAAACTTCCTAAAACGATCTGAAATTCGGTCAAGTTTTCAGACCAATTCGAACGTTTGCGTTGTTGGTCCCCTTTTCAAGCGTCCGTGCCTGCGCAAATGGATGCGTGCGGGGCGGCCCACCCGCATTTCGAGGTCGGGAAATCCGTCGTTCGGGTCCAAATCTCCCGGCAGTCCGCGGCGCCGGGATGGGCAAGGACGGCAAATTCGTCGCGAACCTGTGCCTCGTAGGGTGGTTTGCGTAGGCAGACTAGGTAATTCCGGGGAAGGGAAACTACTCTGAAAATCCCTTAATTCCCCGATTTGTTTGCTCTTTATTGCATTGCGAAGGCGACATTAATACCATCTAAGCGGGATCTACAACTGCTGCCCGGATCGGCGTATGGAAACTGCATCGCTGCACCTGGTTTCACCGCGCGGTCGGATCGGCGCCTTCGCCGCGAATCCGCGCGAGAACTTGCCTTGCAAAGCCATCGAAATTCTCGGGCGGCAGTTGTTTGTCGACGGGAAACCCGTCGTGCTCGGGGCGCGCGCCTTCGACGTCTTGAAATTGCTGGTGCGGCATCGGGAACGCATCGTCACGAAGAGAGAGTTGCTGGAGGCCGCATGGCCTGGCCTGGTTGTTGAAGAGAACAATCTGCAGGTCCAGGTCAGCAATCTGCGGCGCATCCTCGGGCGCGACGCCATCATGACCATCCCGGCGCAGGGGTACCAGCTCAACATAAACCTGCGCTCGGATGCCGGTGTGGGAAGCGAAGACGCGAGCGGCGCGCCGGAATTGCGAGCGGCGGAGTCCGACTTGCAGGGCGCCAGGTCGCCCGGCGAGACATCGCCCGATTCGGGCGTGGACGCCGGCCCGACACGGGACCGCAGCAAGGTCCTGGCCCTCGTATTCACGATCCTGACAATCCTGATGGCGGGTGGCGTCGTCTGGCGCTGGCGCACCGGGGAGAATCCACCGGACGCATCGATCGCTCGCGCCAGTGCCATGCAGTTCGACCGTTCCGTAGCGGTCCTGCCATTCGCCGACATGAGCGAGAAGAAGGACCTGGAGTACTTCTCGGAAGGCTTGGCCGAGGAGGTGTTGCATCTGCTCTCCCGCGTTCCGGACATGCAGGTCGCGGCGCGGACTTCGTCCTTCTCCTTCAAGGACAAATCGGAGGACTTGCCGACCATCGCGCGCAAGCTGCAGGTCGGAAACGTCCTGGAAGGCAGCGTGCGGCGATCGGGCAACTCGGTGCGCATCACCGCACAGCTCGTACGCGCGGAAAATGGCTACCACTTGTGGTCGCAGACCTACGACCGCAAGCTGGGTGACATCTTCCAGATCCAGGAGGAAATCGCGGCGTCGATCGTGCAGGCGCTGCAACTGTCGATGCTCGGCGAACGCATCCCCGAGGCGGCCGACAGCAAGCGCGCGGAGGCGTACACGCTATACCTGCAAGGGCGCTCCCTGCTCATTCATGCGGGCACGCGGGCGGACTGGGAAAACGTCGATGAATACGCACGCCGCGCGATCAGTGCCGACGTCACGTTCGCACCGGCCTGGGCGTTTTTTGCGCGCGTCCTTGCCGATCGCGCTCAGCTCGGATACATCGGCGGCGAGACCGGTTGGGAGGCGGCGCGGGAGGCCGCGACGCGGTCGCTTTCGCTCGATCCGAATTTGCGCGAGGGTCAGCTTGCAATCGCCAGCATTGCATTGCGCTATGACTGGAACTGGGTGACAGCCCGCGAGCAGCTCGACGCGGTGCTGCAGCAGGATCCGGGCAACGCGCTTGCCATGAGTTGGGCGGGCTACCTCGCGCTCGTCGTCGGCCAGTACGATCGCGCGATTTCCTATTACGAGCATGCGACGTCGATCGATCCGCTGGATCCGAATAAATACATCCAGTTCGCCTACGCCTTGTACCTGGCCGGTCGCTACACGGACGCGCAGATCATCCTGCACAAGGCGCTGGCCCTGGACAACGCCCAGGCATTCGCGCATGCGCTGCTCGCCCGCATTGCACTTGCCGGCGGCGATCCCGACGCCGCGCTCGCCGAAGCGGATCGGGAGCCCAACGAGGAGGCACGCCTCACGATGCGCGCGATCGTGTGTCACGCCCTGGGACGCAAGGCCGAATCGGATGCCGCGCTCGCCGAACTGGAGCGCAATTTTTCCGGCACCGCTCCGGTTCACATCGCGACCGTGCTGGCCTATCGGGGAAATCTCGATCGCGCCTTTGCCATGCTCGAGCAAGGCTATCGCCTGCGCGATTCGCACTGCATGTTCGCCAAGGTCGATCCCTTGCTTGCCAACCTGCGCGGACGTTCGGAATTCACCAGCTTCCTGCGCCGGATGAACCTGGCGGACGTCGAGCCGTGATCGGTCAACCCTTCTCCCCTCTCCCCCAGCCCTCTCCCGCAAGCGGGAGAGGGGGGAGGACAACGGAGCGGTCGATCTGATCGATCCGGTTGCAGCCGCAAAATCCCATGGTGATGTCGAGCTCCTTTTGCAGGAGTTCGAGGCATGTCGTTACGCCTTGCTCGCCCAGTGCACCGAGCCCATAGAGGAAGGCGCGACCGATCATGGTGCCTTTGGCGCCGAGGGCCAGCGCCTTGAGGACGCCCTGGCCGGAACGGATGCCGCCGTCCATCCATACCTCGATCCGATCGCCGACTTCCGCGGCAATGGCCGGAAGGGCCTCGATCGAGCTGGGCGCGCCGTCGAGCTGGCGGCCGCCGTGGTTCGACACGATCAACGCGTCCGCGCCGGTTTGCGCCGCGAGGCGCGCGTCCTGCGGATCCATCACTCCCTTGAGGATCAGCTTTCCGCCCCAGATTCGCTTGACCCATTCGACGTCGCGCCAGCTCAAGGAGGGATCGAACTGGTCCTGTGTCCAGGAGGCGAGCGAACTCACGTCGCCAACGCCCTTGACGTGTCCCACGATGTTGCCAAAGCCGCGATGCCGGGTGCCGAGCATGCCCAGGCACCAGCGCGGCTTGGTGAGAAGGTTCAGGATCGTGCCGGTTCGCAGCTTGGGTGGGGCCGATAGTCCGTTATGCACGTCCTTGTGGCGCTGGCCGAGCACCTGCAGATCGAGCGTAAGCATCAACGCGCTGCAATGCGCGTCCTGGGCGCGCCGTATCAGGCGCTCCATGAACGCACGATCGCGCATCACGTAGAGCTGGAACCAGAAGGGTTTGGAGGTCGCGGCGGCTACCGCCTCGATCGAGCAGATGCTCATTGTCGACAGAGTGAAGGGCACGCCGAAGCGCTCGGCCGCTCGCGCTGCGAGAATTTCCCCATCGGCGTGCTGCATGCCGGTCATGCCGGCGGGCGCCAGTGCGACCGGCATGGCAACCTCTTCGCCGATCATCTGCGAGCGGGTACTGCGATCGGCGATGTTTACCGCCACGCGCTGGCGCAGCCGGATCGCGTCGAGCTTCAACTCGTTCGAGCGGTAGGTCCCTTCCGTGTAGGAGCCCGAATCGGCGTAGTCGTAGAACATGCGCGGCACGCGCTTGCGCGCGAGCAGGCGCAACTCCTCGACATTGGTGATCGTGCGCATGTCGCCTAGTGCAGGACCATGGCCGAGAACGGCCAGACATAGGCTTGCAGCGTGACGAGCAAGCCGACCAGGCAAGCAAGCGCGAGCGAATGGAAGAACACGTAGCGCAGGATCTCGCCCTCGTGATGGAACCAGCCCGTTGCGGTCGACGCCACCACGATCGACTGGGCATCGATCATCTTGCCCATCACGCCGCCCGAACTGTTGGCGGCACCCATGAGGTAGATCGGCAGTCCGAGCTGGCCGGCCGCGACCTTTTGCATGCCGCCAAACAAGACGTTGGAGGCGGTGTCCGATCCGGTCAGCGCGACGCCAAGCCAGCCCATCATCGTCCCGAAGAACGGATAGAGCACGCCGGAGTTCGCGAATGCCAGGCCAAGCGTCGTGTCCGTGCCGGAGTACCGCGTGACCGTACCCAGTGCCAGCATCAGCACGATCGTCATCAACGAGTACCGCACGAGCCAGAAGGTCCGTCCGTAGTGGAGCAGGATGTCGCGCGCGCGGTAGCCCATCGCGAATCCGCCGACGATGGCCGCGACGAAGATTCCCGAGCCCGTCGCCGAAAGCAGGGAGAAGGTGAACACGGCGGCTTCCCGGGTCGGCGCTTGCACGACCGGAGGCATCTTTTCGATGAGGTTGTGCAGTCCCGTGATCTGGATTGCCGGCGCATAGATGCCGTTCCAGAAGGCCTTCACCAAGGGCAGTCCCCACAGGAACACGAAAATCGTAAGGATCGCCCACGGCGTCCAGGCGCGCACCAGGGCCGCGCGCGGGTGCCGCACCGGTTCCGGCGCAGGTTCTCCCGTGTCGGCGCTGTTGTCATCGTTGCGACCGCCGAGCGCAACCGAGGTCCAGATCCGCTTGGGCTGCCAGATACGCAGGAAGCCGACCAGGCAGACCATCGAGACGATCGCGGAGATCACGTCGACCAGTTCGGGACCGTAGTAGTTGGACACGAGGAACTGCGAAACCGCGAAGCTCGCTCCACACACGAGGATTGCCGGCCAGACCTCCCACATCCCCTTGCGCCCGGCGAAGGCCCAGATCAGCCAGAATGGAACCAGCAGCGAGAAGAAGGGCAGCTGCCGGCCGACCATCGCAGTAAGAGTCGGCAGATCGTAGCCGTGCACCTTCGCGAGCGTGATCACCGGCGTGCCCAAGGCGCCGAACGCAACCGGCGCCGTGTTCGCAATCAAGCTCAGTCCCGAGGCCGCGAGCGGTGAAAAGCGCAGGCCGATCAGGATCGCCGCCGTGACGGCGACCGGTGTGCCGAACCCGGCGGCTCCTTCGAAAAACGCGCCGAAGGCGAAGGCGATCAGCAACAGCTGCAAGCGCCGGTCCGGGGTGATCCCTGCAATCGAATCCTGGAGGATCTTGAAGGATCCGTTCTTTTCGGTGAGCTGGTGCAGGAAGATGATGTTGAGCACGATCCAGCCGATGGGCAACATGCCTGTCAGGCCGCCCAGCAGGGCCGCGTTGCCTGCCAGGCCGATCGGCATGCCGTACACGAGGATCGCGACGGCCAGGGCGGTAAGCAGTCCGGCCGCCGCGGCGACATGCGCCTTCAGGTGCAGGAAACCCAGGCCAACCAGCATGACGACGACGGGCAGGGCCGCCAGCAAGGTCGACAGCCAGGCGTTGCCCAACGGGTCGTAGATTTGTTGCCACATGGTGATTCCTCCCCCGAGGTTTGGTTGTTCTTGTGGGGAAGTACTGTAGTGCACTCGCCGGAAAACGGGGCGGGCGGAAACGGGGGATAAAAAATGGGGACCGGCTGGTCCCCACGGAGCGTTTCAGTCGGTGCAGCCCGGGCGCGGGCCACACCCGAAGAAGAATTACAACTGCATCGCGCAATAGCTCGGAACGTTCTGGTCGGGGATGCTCATGTTGTACGTGGCAAGCGTGTTGCAACGCCAGCTGCCCGTCGCGGGGTTGCTGTCATCGAACGACGTGTCGATCGCGCTCGCCGCCTTGTAGCTCATGCCGGTCGCATAAAACCCCAGCGCGGGGGCGCTGCCGAAGGTGGCGCCTGCGAAATTCGAACCCAGGCCCAGGTCTGCCCAGCCGCCGAATGGCGTCTTGACGGAGTACAGGCCCGTGCCGGAAATGAAGCCAGCCAGGCGCATGTCGTACAGCGCTTCGCAGGCGACGCCGGTGGCGGTGCCGGCCGTGCAGTTCGTGAAGGGAATCGTGCCGTTCGACGGACCGTTCACGGGCAGCGGCACGGCGCTCGGGAAGCGCGTGGCGGCCTGGTTGTCATCGCCCGGCAGTTGACCATAGCGATCCAGGTAGGAATTCACCGCTGCGGAAATTTCACGCGTAAGGTTGAAGGTCGCCTTCACCTTGCTGTTGAAGATCAGTTCCTGGCCCTTGAGCACGCCGCCCAGGAGCAGGCCGATGATCACCAGGACGATGGCGATTTCGACGAGGGTAAAGCCGGTCTGGCGAGACTTCATGGCGCGAACCTTTACTGGTTTAAGTGACGTTTTCAGGAAACCTGTCCCAAGGCGTGTACGACTGCCGAATTGCGAGTCCATCTGACTTATCGGCGATCATCGCCGCTACTTGATTTCGGGGATGGCGGAATAAGGCCACCGTTAGGGTCCCGATTCCGGTCTTTTGCGTCGGACATGGCCTCAAGGCGCCCGGCGAGACGCTCGATTTCCCGCGTTTCGGACTCCTGGCGGGCGGGTTTTCCCCCGTTTCCATGCGTGGCCTGCTGGCTTGCCCTCTGGTTGGCAACGAGGCCACCCAGTAGGGCGCGCCGCGCCTGGTACGGGTCGTCGCGGTTGAGCACATAGGAGTCGAGCTCGCGCGCCCACTGCGGGATGGAAGCCGTAACCGGCGCATCGCGCAACAGCCGTGCCTCGGCGTGTGCGCGCGCGTCGTCATGCAAAACGTAGCGCGATACCCAGGCCGCGTGCGCCAGCCAATGCCACTGCGCTGCGGGGTCATCGGCGAATCCACGCTCGACAAAATCGAGGACCGCGGGCGCCGTGGCATGTTCGGGATGGACCTGCTCATCCTGCATGTGCGCAGTCTCGGCGTAATCGAAGGCCGCGAGCATGAGCGGATAGCCGCTGTGCGGATCGAGTTCATGCGTCAGCGCAAGCCAATGCAGCACCGCCGGAAAATCGGCCGAGCGCAGGGGCAGGAGTGCGCCGGCCTGCGCATCGAATCCTTGCAGGAACAACGCCGCCGCGTAGCTCGCCAAGTGAGGTTCGTCGAGGCTCGCCAGGCGTGCCGCCAGCGCCGTCGGCGCGGGTCCCGGGGAATTCTCGAGCTTCCAGCGTTCGGGCACCTGCGTCGCGAGCAGCATCTGGGCGGCGAGCAGAACCGCGAAAGCAATCCAGGTAAAGCGCGCCGCGAGCTTGTGCACGTCGAACTCAGCCCAGCTGGGCACGCCGCAAGTCGAGCGCGGCCACACTGAAGGCGAGCAAGCTGTAGATCACCGCTTGCAGCAAAACGACGCTGAAGTCGGAAATGAGCCCGCCGCCCGCGCCTGCGTCGCCGAAAACCCACTGGGTCCGCGTGAAAAGATCCAGCCGCGGGAACACGGCGGTGATCGCTTGCACGACCGGCCCCGCGGGTCCGAAATCCGAATAGCTCTGGGCGCGCGCTGCGAGCAGCTGCACGACGTGCAGGTCGCGTGCAAGAACGTAGAAGGCAACCACGGCACCGACTGCCGGCGGGATCTGTGTGAGGACGACGCCGATCGCAAGGCACACGCTCGCCATCAGCACGAGTTCGAGGACCAGCGACGCCGTCCAGACGAGCGTGCCCAGCGGATCCGGTCCGAATGCGAGCAAGGGCAAGGTCAGCACGAGCGCCGTCAGGGACGCAATGGCACCAAGGCCGACCATCTTGCCGGCCAACCACGCGCTGCGGCTCATGGGCGCGGCCAGGGCGAGCAGTTGGGTCCGATCGGACTGTTCGCGCACGAGCGAGGTAATGGCATTCAAGGAGACAATGAGGACGGCGACGATGCGCGCAATGGGCGCCGCGAACGCGAGCCCCACTTCGTGGTCCTCCGTCAAGGCGAGTCCACGCGCGAACGCCGCGATTGCCACCACCGCCAATGCGCCGAGCGCAGCCATCCAAAGCCAGCGCCCGCGCACGGCCTCGAGAATCGTATCGCGCGCGACGGTCCGGATTTTCACTGGTCGAAGCCGCCGTACACGAGGCGATCGGAGAGGCTGGTAAAGGGGATCCACACCACCTGGTCGTCGAAAGGTCCGCCGGCGGCGCTTTCGGGCGTGTAGACATGGCTGACGACGACCCGCGCCACGGTCTGCGCCTCGTTCTGCTTTTCGTCGGAGGAATACTGGCTCAGGTAAGGCGCGTCGTAACCGAGCGACCAGATGATCGCGGCGATGTTTCCGGCTTCCGTATTGCTCGCGGTCGGTCCACAACGCGATCCCGTGGGCAGGATGCCGTTGCTGCTGTAACAGACAAAGAGTCCGTTGTTGGCGTTGAGCGAAGTCAGCACGCTCGCACGAATCGTCGGGCTGTAAAGCACGCCCAGGCCGGGGCGCGTCAACGCCTGCGCGTACGCGGTTCCGGAAATGCTGGCCAGCGAATAGCGGATCGCGCGCAGGTGCGTACCGTTGGTGCTTCCGGAACCGTCATGCCAGGCGCCTTCGAGCAGGCCCCAGGGGTCGAGATTGGGCATGCCGAGCGTGACGGCGGGAAGGAATCCGCTCTCGACGTTGCACGTTCGCAGGCCGGCGGCGATGGTAACGGCCTCCTGGCCGTTCGTTGCCGCCGTGGCCGGGCAGGGCAGGTAGCCGTACGTTGTTTCGTAGGACAGCAAGGCATCGCGCGCACTGGCGAGAATCGCGTCCGTCTCTGCCATCTTGTGCTGCGTGATCTGCTGCTGGAGGATCGTGACCACTGTCCCTGTCGCCAGCGCGAGCAGCACCAGGCTGATTGCCGTTTCGGCAAGCGTGAAGCCGCGCGCGCGCGCGCGGACTTGGATCTTGTTGGGCGAGGTCTTCATTGCACGACGTCCTCTCTGTCGTCATCGGCGACCGTGAAATTTCCGGCGACTGACGCGAAGACGCCGGTCGTGCCGCCGTTCGCATTTGCCACGCTGTCGATGTAATCGGCGGGCGAAGCGGACAGGTAGCCGATCGCGATCGGTGCCTGGGGGGCAACGCGTGAAGGCGCAAAGGGCGCCGTCGTGATCGGCGCCCCCGGTCCGATCAGCAAGGCGTTGTAGCCGCTCGTGCCGTTGAGCGTAAGCCCGGGCGCGCCGCAAGCATGGCTGCTTGCGATGCAAGTGGGCGACGCCGCATAGACGAAATACTGGTACCAGCCGGCGTTCGTCCACCAAGCCGGCATCGTCACGTAGCCTGCACCGCAATTGCCTGCCGCGATCGGGGGATGTCCGAAGCGCTGGCCCGTTACGCAGGAACCGTCGGGAGTATTGAAGGCAGCAGCGTAAGGAAAATACGGGGTCGCGGCCGTGTTCCGGAATGCGAGCAGGGCATTGATGAGCGTCTTGCGTGCACGCGTTTCCATGTAGCGGAAATATTCGTCGACGGTCACATACACAACCCGGTTGTGGAATTCCTTCGGATCGCCGAGCCAAGGCAGATGCTGCAGCCCGTCGTCGCTGAGCTTGGTCGTCACGATCGTCGTCGGCGTGCCGTTGGGCTGCGTGTACAGCGAGTTGTCGTACGTGCCCGGCGTGCAGGGCACGGGGCAACCCGCATTGACCTGGAGCGAATTGAGCCACGCCGATGGTCCTGCAGTCAGGCTGCGCACCTGGTTGCCCGTTGGCGCACCCGGCAGGATCAACGCGAATGCAACGCGGTTGGAGATGACATTGCCGCGCTCGTCGACCACGGTTATCCACGGGAAGGGCAGTTGGGACGCCGCGCCCGGACACGTGTTATTGACGGCGGATCCGACGACCAGGGGCGTCAGATTCGGCATGCACGCACTCGTGGCGGCGAGGTTGGGCGACAGCACGATCCAGGGAATGCGGCCCTGGAGGTCGACGGAATCCACCGATCCCAGGTCAAGGCCCAGGGCCTGCCAGGGGACGCGTCCGAAGCAGCGCGCGCTCGCACCCAGACTGTCGACGGAGGTCGACAAGGCCTGCCCGGGCAGCCAGGTCTTGTACGCACAGTTCTTGTAGGCGGCGCCTTGCCCGTTGAAGGCGAGATCGGGCATGAGTCCAAACTGCCCCAGGCGACGTCCCGTCGAATCGAGGTCGGGCGAGGCGAGGTGCGCGAGGATTGCGTCACGCGTCAGTTCCAGGATCCTTTCGTCGCGCCGCGCGCGATCGTCCTGGAAAAACGCCTGTGCCCCGAACAGGGACAGCATCACGAATATCGTGATGACGACAAAGGCGTAGAACACCAGGCCGCGCTGCTGGCGCGGACCCGGCAGCGAAACCGGGCGCGCTTTCACGGCGCTGGAGGCGGAGCCGTGAGCGTTTCGGATTCGCCTACGCGCAGGCGACTGGAAGCTGCCTGGGGATCGTGGTTTGCCGCGCGCAGCACGAGCTCTCCGCGCTGGCGATCCAGGCGCGCGGTTCCGCTCTCCAAGGCGCTTGCCTGTGCATCGAACCCGCCTGGGGCGGCTTGCAAGGTACCGTCCCGTCCGGTGGCGCGATATTCGAGCCCGCTGACCCAAGCGTGCGTGCCGTTGGGCCCGGTCACCCAGCCGTCGAATCGTGGACCTGCGCCATCGGCGCCGGAAACATGAAGGCCCTGACGCAAAGCGATGTCGGTGGCCTCGAGCGCGTGGCGCTGCCGCGCGTCATAGAAAAGGCGCGGCAAGTCCCAGCTTGGGGGCGCCTCGAGTGCGACTGTCGTCGGCACGAGCGGACCCACAGGAGCCGTGCTCGAGGCCGGACCTTGCAGGCGATACCAGGTCAACAGGCACCGGGCCTTCATGTAGGCGATGGGCGGCGACTCGATTGCGCTTCCCGACGGCGCGTTGACTTCTTCGCCTCGATGCAGGTCGCAATTCTCGATCGCGCCTACCGGCGCGCGCAATGCGGCGACCGATTTCCAGATATCGAGAAAGCGTTCCTCATGGAGCGGTTCGAATTCGACCGACACCCGCTCCAGCTCGATCTGATAGCTGTCCGCGCCCGTTTGGGGTGCCGGCAGTTGCTCGTGACTGCCCCCGACCTGGTAGCGGTAGATCGACGCCAGGTGAGGACGCAGCACGGCTTCCGTGCGGTCGATCGCCTGGGCCTTGTCCAACGGCGCGAACAATCCGGCCTGCGCAAGCGCTTCATAAGGGCCGGCAACGCGAGCGCGCAGATCCATCGAGTCGCGCGCGCGATGCAATGCGCTTTGTGCGGAGGCCTCGGCCTGGGTCAGGCGATCCTCGAGGCTCAATTGGTCTTCATATTCCTGCAGAGCCATCCACGCCAGGCCGGCCGACACCGCGAAAACCAGCGCTGCGACGCACGCCGAGGAGGCGCCGCGCCGCTCGAAGAAGCGCTTGAGCGGATTAGCCATGGGCATGCTCCGGCACTTGTGTCAGTTCCGACGCGTGTTGCGCATCAGCTGCGCCCGGTGTCAATTTGGGTACGATCGGCGCCGGCAGTTCCAGCTCGATGGCAAAGCGCGCGGCCGGAATCTTTCCGCTCGCACGCAGGCTGTTGGTGAACGCCGCTTCCATGGACGGGTCGTACGGCCAAGCAAGAACCCGCCCTGTGCAGGAGCAGGCATCCTGGAGTCTCTGCAGCAGCTTGCGCGCCTTGTCGTTGGCGGCCTCTTTGCTCAGGTTCGTATCGACGGTGCCGCCCACCTCGACGCGTACCGCAGTCGTCATCGGCACATACGGCGGGTTGACAGAACCGCTGTCGGGTACCGGCGCACTCGGGTCAACGGGTGCTCCCGGCGTGTTGGCGGCTGGCGCGGCCGTTGGAGTGCTGGCCGCAGCCGAAAGCACGGCGCTGAGCAAGGAGGCAGGTTCCCAGGAAACCGAATCCAGGCGGACCCCGGAGTCGGCCTGCACGCTCGTGCCGATCCAACGCAACATGCGCGGCGCGTCCACGTGGCGCGATCGCAACTCATCGGCCATGCCGACGATCGATTGCATTTCCTGGGCGGACACGGGCAGCGCTGCGAGTTCCTGCTCGAGTGCCGCCGCCTGCGCGCGCGTGCCTTCCGCGGCAGCCATGCGAGGACCGGCATTGGTCGCCAGGAGCCGGTCGCCCAGTGCGTATTGCAGTGCGACGTTGGCGCCGATCGCCAGGACCAGCGAAACAATGGCAAGCGACCACGCGAAGCGCAAGCCGCGTGCGGTGAACCAGTTGCCGCGCAACTCGCGGGTCGCGTAGTTCGCGCGCGCGCGCAGTCGAGCGCCCAGGAATTGCGGGAGTGCTCCCATCGAGGCGAGTGCGTCCTCGCGCCCCGACCAGACGACCGGGACGGCGGCGTCGCGCAGGCGTACCGAGGCAGGTCGTGCCCCCGCGCGCGTACCCAGCCCGATGCCTTCGGCCAGGACCAGTACGGAATAATTGCCCGCCTGCAGCAAGGAACGCAGGTTGGCACGCGCCATCATCAGGAAGCGCACCGCCCGGTCGAGCTCCTCCTCGACCCGCTCCCAAGGTGCCGGCAGCTCAAGGGGCTGCAGGCGCGTAAAGCAGACTTCACCATCGTGAATCAGGGTCTGGCGAACCCCACCCGGCTGCACGCTTGCGAGCAGGACCGTGCGGCTGCCCGCGGCGCCCAGTAGCGAGGAACTGCGCAAGGCGAGGCTCTCGATGCCGGCGATCCGTGCGCCCGCCGCGACGGCGGCGGTGACCCACTGGATCATGTTGTTGCGCTGGCGCAGCCCCACCATCATCATGCAGGTGTCGGCGGATTCCTTGCCCGGTGCCTCCTTGGCGTCCTTGCCGGATGTCTTGCGCGGTGCAAACCAGGTCGTCAAAGCAGCGTCCCGGAAGCGCTGCTTCACGCGGCGCTCGAGGATCTTGCCGCGATCGCGGCCGCGTGCCTTGGGCATTTCCTCGATCTCGATTTCCTCGTCGGCGGAGTCCAGCAGGATCGTGAACTGGTCCCCACGCCAGCGCTCGATCCAGCGCCGAAACTCATCGGGAACCAATGCCGAAGGAGTCGCTTCCGCCGGCGAAGGGCTGCCCATCGGCGCGAGGGCGAGACCCGCGTCCGGCGGCATCTCGTTGAGGCGGAACGCGACCGGTTCGCTCCAGCGCGCGCCGTTGCTGCGCAGCGCGTAGAGGCAATCGCTGGTCGCGTAGAGGATGTGTTCGCGTCCGCCGATACCGGTCCAGTCCGCGATGCGCGCCCGCAGGCTCTGCAAGGGAGAGAAGGACTTCATCGCTTCAGACCTTCATCTTCGACAGCAGGTCGTACAGCGGACCGAGCACGGCCAGCATGAGCCAGCCCAGCAGCAAGCCGAGCACCATCGTCAGCACCGGTTCGGCCAGCGACTCGAGGCGCTGGATCGACGCCTGGATTTCGCGCTCGTAGAAATACGTCACGTTGCGCATCGCCTTGTCGATTTCACCGGTCGTCTCGCCGATCTTGATCATGCGCAGCAGGAGATTGGGAAACAGCGCGACTTCCGCGAAGGCGTCGGTCATCGAACTGCCCTCGGAAATGCGCGCGCGCGCGCGTTGGGCCGCGTCGGCCAGGGATCGATTGCCGATCGCACCCTCCGCGACTTCGAGCGATACCAGGACCGGTACCCCAGAGGCGTACAACATGCCGAAGAGACCGGCAAAACGCGCGATCGCAAGGCGCGAAAGGATCGGTCCGACGATGGGCACCCGGAGTCGCTTGCCGTCGATCCAGCGCTTCAGGTCCTCGCTGCCGGCGCGATCGACGGCGAGCCAAGCCAGCAACACGAGCACGAAAGGGACCGGTAGCAGGTACCAAAAATCCTGCACGAACTTCGACAGGTTGAGCAACAGGGCCGTCTGGAACGGCAGGGATCCGCCGCTCGCGGCGCGGATGAACTCGGCGAGCTGCGGAACGAGGTAGAGAAGGATGAAAAGCGTCGCACCGGCCAGCACGGCAAGCGTGAAACCCGGATACGTCAGGGCCTTCTTCGTGGCAGCGACGATTTCATCCTGCCACTTCAGGTTTGCGGCGAGCCTTGCAAAGACTTCCTCGAGGTTACCGGAGCGTTCGCCGGATTCGACCAGACCGACGAACACCGGATCGAAAACAGTCGGGTACTCCTTGAGCGCCCCCGACAAGGATGCGCCATCGCGCACCCGGTCGGTGATGACGGAAGCGATTTCCCGGAAGCGCGGGTGAGGTGTCGACTCCGCAAGGTCGGCCAGGGCGTCGATGAGCTGCACGCGCGCGGTCAGCGTGGTCTCGAGATGCACGCAGAACGCGATCAGTTCGCGCCGCGGGATCGAGATCTTGCGCGACCAGCGCGCGGATTCCTGGGCGCGCGCTTCGATCAGGTCCAGTCCGATGAGGCGCAGCCTTGCCTCGAGCTCCTGCAGGTTCAGGGCCGCGATCCTGCCTCGGCGCACGGCGCCGGTCGCAGTCGCAGCACGGTAAGTGAAGGTGCTCACGCCTTGCCCTTAGCCACCCAGCGGCAGGTCGCTGTTGGCGTCGTCGCCGGTGCTCTCCGCGCCCAGGCGTGTCAGGTCGACGACGCGCGCGGCTTCCTCGAGCGAGGTGTCGCCCTGCGCCACGCGGCGCAGCGCGGCGGCGGCGAGCGGACGAAAGCCCTTCCTTTGCGCGGCACGCAGCAACTCCCATTGCGTGCAGCGCCGCACGATCAACTCGTCCAGTTCGTCGTCCAGGCGCAGCGTCTCGATGATCGCGAGGCGGCCGCGGTAGCCCTGGAACTCGCAATGCGGGCAGCCGACCGCGCGATAAAGCACGCGCGGCGCCTCGGCGGGCATCTCCAGCATGCGCGCCAGCGACTCGTCGATGTCGTAGGCTTCGCGACACAGGGTGCAGAGCTTGCGCGCAAGGCGCTGGCCGATGATTCCCACGAGGTTGCCGGCGAGCAGTTCGGGCGTCATGCCCAGGTCGAACAGGCGCACCAGCGCGCCCACCGCCGAATTGGTGTGCAGGGTGGAGAACACCTGGTGACCCGTCATCGCGGCGCGCAGGGCCATCGACGCCGTGTCCGGATCGCGGATTTCGCCGATGAGGATGATGTCCGGGTCCTGGCGCATGAGCGAGCGGATGCCCGAGCCGAACTCCATCTTGGTGCCGCTCGACAGGTCGGTCTGGCGGACCATCGGTAGCGGATATTCCACCGGGTCCTCGAGAGTCATGATGTTGACGTCGACGCGATTCTGCTTTTGCAGCATCGAATACAGCGTGGTCGTCTTTCCGCTTCCGGTCGGTCCCGTCACGAGCAGGATCCCGATCGGACGGCTGATCATGGTCTCGACCAGCTCGAGCTGCCCGGGTTCGAAGCCCAGCGTCTCGAGGGGCACGAGAGCCGAATTGCGGTCGAGGATCCGCAGCACGAAATTCTCGCCGTAAACGGTCGGCTGCGACGCGGCGCGGAAGTCGATTTCGCGGCCGAAGATCGTCAGCGAGCACCGGCCGTCCTGCGGTGCGCGGGTCTCGGCGATGTTCATGCCGGACATGATCTTCATGCGCGAGAGCATCGACGACCAGTGCTTGCGGTGCAGGGCACGTACCTGGCGCAGCACGCCGTCGATGCGGTAGCGGATCCGCAGGAAGCCCGCTTCGGGCTCGAAGTGCAAGTCGCTGGCGCGGCGCTGGACCGCATCGGCCAGGATCGACTCGATCAGGCGAACGACCGGGCCGCTGTAATCCTTGCCCTGCGCGTCGACGCTCTCGACGTCGATTTCGCCGGTCTCGATTTCGCGCAGGATGCCATCGATGGACCACGAGTATTCGTAATGCTTCTGGATCGCGGTCGAGATGTCGCTGTCGCCAGCGATGATCGCGCTGACGGCATGATCCGGCGGCAGCTGCGCACGCAGGCGATCGAGCAGGACGATGTCGTTCGTATTGGTTACGGCAACCTTCAGCGTCCTGGTGCCCGCATCGAACGCGACCGGGAAGACGAGGTTGGCACTGGCAAATTCTCGCGTCACGAGGCCCAGCGCCGCGCCGTCGGGTACGACGCGTGTGAGATCGACCTGCTCGGCGCCGGTATCGGCAGCCAGCGCGTCGCGCAGCATCGCCTCGGACAGGAAGCCGAGAGCGACCAGCACCTTGCCGACCGGCTGCTTGCGGGAGGCCTGTTCGATCAGCGCAATGCGCAGTTGATCTTCGGTGATCAGTCCGCGCTCGATGAGCATCTGCCCGAGCGGCTTGCGCCGTGCCGGAGCAGGTGCGGACGCGCCGGTGCGCGCTTCGAGCGCGATGCCGTTCTTCGCCCCCGGGCTGGCGGGGGCAGCCCCGGCGCGCGGCGTGGCCTGGTTGCGCGAACCGTCCATCAGGGCTTCCGGGCGGTCAGCGCCGCAAGCCGCGCACGGGCGACGTCCTGGTTGAATCGCGACGAATGCGCTTGCGCGAGTTCCAGTGCCCGCTGGTAAAACGACGCGGCGGCGGCCGGCTGGCGGATGCGCTCCAGGCTGACGGCGAGGTTGAAGGCGACGTCGGCTTGGGCCGGATCGAGGCTCCACGCATTGAAGAACGCCTCCTGCGCTTCCAGCCAGCGTCCTTGCTTGGCAAGCAGACGACCCAGGGCCGCCTGCAAGGCAGGCTGATTGCCGTCGCGAACGATCAGCAACCGCAGGCGCGACTCCGTTTCCTGCAAGTCGCCTTGCGACTGCATGCCGAGCAGGCCGCCGAGCGCAATCGGGTCGCCCGGGTCGATCTCGAGCGCGCGCCGGTAGTTGCGCGTTGCGCCGGCTTCGTCGCCCGCGTTGGCGGCGATGGCCGCAAGTCCGTCCCACGCGTCGCCGTTGTTGTGATCGAGCTCGTTGACTTTCTCGTAGATTGCGCGCGCGCCCGCGGCATCGCCGCGACCCAATGCCGTATACGCCTGCTGCAGGAGGTCGCGCACGCGCTCGGGCGAAGTGTCGGGAACGCGCAGGTGGATGCCTTCGGCCTCATGGGCCGCATTCGCGGCGTTCAGCGCGGCTGCTGCGTTCGCCGCCGTATTCGCCGCCGTATTCGCCGCTGTATTCGGCATATTGCCGGCATCGCCGCGCACGACGGTCGCATTCGCAACCGGGGCAGCGGCGCTCGCCGCCGGATTGGTCGCGGGCGACGTCGAATTCGGCTTTGTTGGAGCCGGCGCCGCGACGGCGGGCTTGATTTGCGCCGGCGCGCCGGATGTTGCGGCGTTGCGCGCGAGGCGCTCGGCAAGGCTGCCGCCGGGCGCCACAGGGACCGGGTGTGGCGCTTGCGCAAGCAGGTCATTGGGGTTGGGAATCCAACCTTGCCAAACGGAGTAGCCCAGTCCCGCGCATGCAATCAGGACAGTCGCGACCGCAATCACGAGGCGCCGGCGACCCCGCGCGCGATCGGCGCCGGGACCGACAAGCTGGCGCGCGGCCAGGCGCATTTCGAGTTCCTTCTCGGCCTGCGCCATGGCTTCGCTCGTTTGGGGAATTTCGGCTGCAACCGGCGCGCCGCGCGCCGCGGCGGTCGCCGCGGGGCGAGGTTTTTCCCGGACCACGCCGGGTCGTTGCGCCGCATCGGCCTGCGCAATTCGTTCGATCGCCTGTGATGCGAGGATCGAGGCTGAGGGGACTTCACTCGCGGCCGGCACAACGGGCGCGGCTTGCGCCGCGGGTGCGCTGGCAGGTTCCACGATGGGCGCCGGTGGCGCCAGCGCGGGTTCGGGCGCCGCGGCGGTTTGCGCGGCGTCCGTCTGCTCGACGGGGGCCAGGCTCAATGGCTGCACGGCAACCCGTGCCGGTTCCTCCTTGGGTGCGACGGGCGCATGCGCTTCGGGTTCCGGTTCCGCCGGCATTTCCGGCGCCGCAGCCGATGCAGCGCGCGCGAGGTGATCGCGTTCGGCCTGTTTCAATGCCTTGATCAGGATGCTCATGTCCGGCCCCTATTGCAACCACTCGCGCGGAGTGATCGCTTCCGGCTCCTGGCGAAAGAATTTCTCGTCGGGCAACAGCCCTCGATAGGATGCGTAGTCGCCTTGCAGGCTCGCGTCGTGCACGACCGTCGGGCGCAGGAAGATCACGAGTTCGCTCTTGGTGGACGCATCGTTGACATAGCGGAACAGGTTGCCGACGAAGGGAAGCGAACCCGCCCCCGGGATCTGGTCGCGCTGGTTGTTCACGGATTCCTGCATGAGTCCGCCCATTACCGCGATATCGCCGTTGGCGACTTTCATCACGGTCTCGATCTCGCGCGTCTGGATCTCGGGAATCCTGCTCACGGTGCCGGCAGTGGCCAGCGCGGGGTTGGGGTCGTTGACGTAATCGATCACGCGCGAAATCGTCGGGCGCATGTTGATGGTCACGCTGCCGTTGTCGTCGATCTGCGGCATGACGTTCATCACGAAGCCGACCGGAACCGTATTGGCGGTCGAGCTGTATGTGACCACGGGCGCCGCGCCGGACGTGCCCGGTGTCACGTTGACGTTGATCGTGAAGTACACGAGATTGTCGACAACCTTGAGCACGGCGGCCTGGTTGTTGAGCATGCTCAGCTTCGGACTCGACAGAACCTTCACCTTGCCGAAGGACTGCAGCAACGAGACCGCAAAGCCGATGTTGCCGTTCGAGCCCGAATCGAGGTAGCGCAGCACGCCCAGGCTCGGCGTTGCCGCCGTGCCCAGTACCGAGGCGCCGCCGACGAGGCCGCTGGTCGTGCTCGAAGTCGGCGTCGTCGGGAACACGATGCCACCGGGGCCGCTGTTGACGAGCGCGCCGCTCGTCAAGGCCTGCGTGCCATTGGGTTGCTGCGTGAACGACCAGCCGCCGCCGTTGAGGCTCATCTTGGACCAGTTGATGCCCTGCTGGTACTCCTCGGACAACTGGACCTCGACGATGGTCGCTTCGATCAGCACCTGGCGATGTGCCGAGTTGAGCATCTTGTTGATCAGTGCCTGGATGCGCTCGTGCTCGCGCTGCGTCGCGATGACCGTAAGCATTCCCGTTTCGCGGCTGGCGATGACCGCCTTGGCGAGAGGGGCGGGTCCGACGGGCGCCAGGGAAACGGGCACGGCGGAGGGTGCCGGCGTGCCCGCCGGCGATGCGGGTCCTGCGCCCGGTGCGCCGGGAGTCGCTGGCGCGGCGGCACCTGCGGCCGGTGCAGGCGTTGCCGGCAACGCGACGGGAACCATGGCAGCGGCGCCGTTGGCGCCGCGCGCACCCGTGCCGCGAATCGCCGGGACGCCGACGATCGCCGACACGCTGTCGACAAGCGAATCCCAGAAATGATTCGACGTATCGATCTGCACCGTCGTTGTCGAATTGTTCGATGCCTGGCCTCCGACGCCCGTGTTGCCGAGCGGGCTGCCGCCAGCCGCGGAAATCTGCGTGGCGATCGACGTATCGGAGCGCGCGTCGCGCGTCATGTTGACGTAGTCGATCGGGTACTGGTGCATGTACGGCACGTCGGCCTGGATCAACAGGGTCTTGCCGTCGAACTCGTAGCGCAGGTCGACCTGGCGGGCAAGGCGGCTCAGGATCTGCGGCAGCGTCTGTTCGATCGCGTTGATGGAAACGCGGCCATGGACGCGCGGATCGACGTCGACGTTGACCTTCGCGTCGCGTGCGATCGCGAACAGCAGGTCGCGCACCTCGACGTCGCTGACGACGATGGAATAGCGTTCGAGCTTGGGTGTGTCGCGCGGGCGTGGTGCCGGCGTGCTATCGACCAGATCGGGTACCGACGTTTCCGGCGCGACCCTGGGCCGCATCAGTGCCGTGGCGGCGCCTTCGGCCGTGATGTCCGTACTGTCCGGATGCAGCGGCGGTGCCGAACATGCGCCGGAAAGCACACCAATGACGGCAAGCGCCACCGGGCGGTACAAGGTGCTGCGTGCCATCAATTGCAATCTCCCCACGCCATGAGCGTGCAAACCCGCAAAGCCGACGATGAACCCGGAGCGCAGGACTTCGCCTGCTGCGCGGATATTTCTCATTACTAGCTCTGGCATTCTCGGACCGCGCCATGGGTACCGATCGCCTGATTAGGGGCAGGGACTTGCGCCTGTTTGCCTCTTTGCAGGGGGTGTGCGCCTCTACCATGGCGTCATGAACAACCAGCACGCGGGGACGCGCTCGGGCTTTGCGCTTGCGAGCGGGCAAGCAATTCGCTTCGAGTCGATCGCGAAAAGCTATCGCGGTCGCGACGTGTTGCGCGCCGTCAGTTTCGAAGTTCCGGCAGGCGCGAGCACCGCGATCGCCGGCATCAATGGTGCTGGCAAGAGCACGTTGCTGCGCTGCCTGCTCGACTTCTGCCGGCCCGACCAGGGGCGCATCCTGATCGACGGCGTGGAGCACACGTCGATCGCGGCGCGCAGCAGGCTCGGCTGGCTGCCCGAACGCTTCGTTCCTCCTGCGCACCTGCGCGCGATCGAATGCCTGCATTGGCTCGCCGGCATGCGTTCGACGCGCATCGACGAGCAGCAGGCGCGGGAACGCGCCGCGGCCTTCGGCCTGGACGAGCGCGCCTTGCATGCGCGCGTACGCGAGCTTTCCAAGGGCATGACGCAAAAACTCGGACTGTTGTCGATCGCACTATCGCCGTGTCCGATCTGGATTCTCGATGAGCCCATGAGCGGCCTCGATCCCCAGGCGCGCCTGAGCGTTGCGCAGATGATCGACGATGCGCGCCGGCAAGGCCGCACCGTGCTGTTCACCACGCACGACATGCGCGACCTCGCCCGGCGCTGCGATCGCGTCGTCGTGCTGCACGAGGGCACCGTTCGCTTCGACGCAAGCCCTCGGGAGTTCCTGCAGCGCTTCGCGGGCGTCAGCGCCGAATCCGTGGCGGGAAACGCCGATCCGGATGACGCGTTCCTGCAGTGCATTGGTGCACGCAGGACGACGCGCACGCAAGCAACCGAGGAGGCGGCATGTCCCGCTTGAGCACCCGTGCGCGCGCCACGTCTGCGCGTCAAACCGACGACTCGTCCTTCGACATTCGCCTGTTGCGGCGGATGGTCGAGGATCCGATGGGAAGGCTGCTCTACCTGGACCACTTCGGGCTGCGCAGTGCACCGTTCCAGATCACTCCCAACCCGGATTTCTTCTTTGGCGCGGGCGAGCGCGGGCACGTCCTCTACGCGTTGCTGTACAGCTTGCGTCACGGCAACGGCATCGTCACCCTCACCGGGGAGGTGGGCACCGGCAAGACCATGCTCGCGCGCATGCTGCTTTCGTGCGCGCCCAAGGCTTTGGATATCGCGTTCATTGCCAATCCGTCGTTGCGCCGCAGCGAGATCATTCCGGTCGTGGCCGACGAACTCGGTGTCGATTTGCGCGGCGCGCCGCCTGCCCAAGGACTGCGCGTGCTGCAGCGGGCGCTCATCGAGCGCTACGCAAGCGGCCGGCGCGTCGTGCTGGTGATCGACGAAGCGCACGCGATGCGCTCCGATGCGCTCGAGGAAGTGCGCCTGCTGTCGAACCTCGAGAGCTCCTCGCACAAGCTGCTGCAGATCCTGCTGGTGGGCCAGGACGAATTGAACGAGGTTCTGGCCCGCCACGAACATCGACCCCTGCGCGAACGCATCACGCAGCGCTTTCACCTCGCGCCGCTGGCGGGGGAGGAAATCACCTCGTACCTCGACTTTCGCATGCAGCGCGCCGGCGGCAAGCGCGACGTGTTCGACCGGACGGCGGTACGCATGATCGCGTCGGCTTCGCTCGGACTGATCAGGCGCATCAATATCCTGTCGGACAAGTCCTTGATGGCTGCCTATGTGGAGAACGCGCCGCACGTCCAGAGCGGCCACGTGGCGCTTGCCCTGGGCGATTCGGCGTTCCAGGCGATTCGCGTGGGCAGTGCAGCCGCGCGGCCGACAGCGCTCGGGCGTATCTGGCGCAAGTACGGCCTGGGCCGTATCGGTCCAGCCTGACGGGAGCGATCCATGGCGGTCCTTGCCTTTTTGCGCGCGCGAGGAGTCATCCTCGCAAGCGCGATCGGCGCCTCGGCGCTGCTGGCCGCATGCGCGGCCCTGCAAACCAGTGCAACGAGCGACCGCCCGGATGGCGAAGGCTACGCAGGCACCGGTGAGCTGGTCGTGCGCATCGGTGTCCCCAAGCAAAGCTTCAACCCGGCCGACCAGTTCACGACGCATCCGGCCGAACGCGCCCGGGTGGAGATTCGCTACATGGGCCTGGACGGCCAGGGCCGCGCCGTATTCCAGCGTTACGACGCGGATTCCGCAGCCGGTTCGCCGCAGGCTCCCGCCATCCCCGTGTCTTCCGGTGCGGAAGGCGCGGAGCGCGTCCAGTCGCCCGATACGCTGCCGCCGCATACGATGCCGATCGTGCTGGACCTTCGCCTGACGCGCCAGATCCACGTGCAGGGCAAGATCATCGAAGTCGTGCAGGCGACCGCAACGGGCGTCGTCTTCCGCCTTTACTAGTGCCCCGGTCGATTTCGCGCGCCCGGCGCCGGCGGCCTCGGCCGAGCGAGTAAAATCCAGCACGATGTCCGATTATTCCGATTTTGACCATTTCGCCCTCGACCCCAGACTCATCGAAGCCGTCCGGGGGCTTGGCTACCTGAAACCGACCCCGATCCAGTCCAAGGCGATCCCGATCGTGATGAGCGGACGGGACGTCATGGGCGCGGCGCAGACGGGAACCGGCAAGACGGCAGGTTTCGCGCTCCCGATCCTGCATCGGCTTCTGCCTTTCGCCAGCGCGAGCATGTCGCCGGCCCGCCATCCGGTGCGGGCGCTGATACTCGCGCCCACGCGCGAGCTCGCCGACCAGGTCGGGGTCAACGTGCAGCAGTATGCGGCGCGCACGCCGCTGCGCACGGCGATCGTCTACGGCGGCGTCGACATGGAACCGCAGACGCAGGCCCTGCGCGCCGGAGTCGAGATCGTCGTGGCAACGCCGGGTCGACTGCTCGACCACCTGCAATCGCGCAATACGGCCTTGAACCAGGTGCAGGTGGTCGTGCTCGACGAGGCGGACCGGATGCTCGACATGGGTTTCCTGCCGGATATCTCGCGCATCCTCCAATTGCTGCCGCGCGAGCGCCAGAGCCTGATGTTCTCCGCGACGTTCTCCGAGGAAATCAAGAAGCTCGCGGCGAATTTCCTGCGGGAACCCACCCTTGTCGAAGTCGCCCAACGCAATTCGACGGCGGAGACCGTGCTCCAGGAACTCGTGCACGTCCACGAATCCGAAAAGGACGCTGCCTTGCTGGCCCTGTTGCAGGAACGCGAGTTGCCGCAAGTGCTGGTTTTCGTGAACACGAAGATCGGCGCGCGCCGTCTGGCGCGCCAGTTGCAACATGAGGGGGTGCTGGCCGACGCGATCCACGGCGACAAGACGCAAGACGAGCGGATGAAAGCCCTCGACGCCTTCAAGGCGGGCCAAATCCGCGTGCTCGTAGCCACCGACGTTGCGGCGCGTGGCCTGGACATCACCGAGTTGCCCGGCGTCATCAACTACGACGTGCCGTTCGCACCCGAGGACTACGTGCATCGAATCGGACGCACGGGACGCGCCGGCGCCTCGGGGCTGGCCATCACCATCGCGACCGGCGCTGACGACCGTGCGGTCGCCGCGATCGAGAAGCTGATCAAGAATGCGATCGTCACGACGAAGCTCGATTCGATCTCGACCTTTCCGCGATCCGGTCGAAATGCCGGAGCGGGACGCAGCGAAGGCACAGGACGCCCGCGCAGTCGCGAATCGCGCGGCACGACGGCACGCGGGCGCAGCACCACACCCGCGGCAGTCCCGGTCGATGACTTCTTTTACAAGCCTTACGAACCCGCGCAGCCCGCGGCGGCCGAAGGCGAAGGCGCCAAATCCCAGGTCGAGGAAGCACCGCGCTCCATCGAGCGCAAACCTGCGCGCAAAGGCGCTCTGCTGGGCGGCTTGAAGCGCTAGGCGGCCCCGGGAACGCGCGCGTTCGTTCCACAAAAGCGATTGCGCCAGCGCTCCACGGCCTTCGCGAGAAACGCATCGACTTCGTGCGCCTCGATCGGCGCGAACCCCAGGTAGTTCCACACCCACGCCAGTTCGGCGAGCACGCCGGATTCGTCCAGCGGCAAGGCCTTATCCTGTTTCGAAAGCTTCTTCCCCGTTGCGTCGACAACAAGGGGGACATGAAGATAACGAGGGGTAGGGACGCCGAGCGCCTGTTGCAGGCGGATCTGGCGAGGGGTGTTGTCCAGCAGGTCCGCACCTCGGACGACGTCGGTAATGCCTTGGTGTGCGTCGTCGACGACCACGGCCAGCTGGTACGCCCACAAGCCGTCGATCCTGCGCACGATGAAATCGCCCAGCTCGCGGGCAACATCCTGTTCGAACCATCCGCAGGCACGGTCCTGAAAGCCGATCACCCCGCTCGGCGGAACGAATCGGACGGCCGCCGGTGGACACACGCGTTGCATTCGGCATCCGCGCGGACAAGCACCCAAAGGAACTGGGGAACTTCCCCCAATTCGAGAGGAGCGGGAACACGCACAAAGAAAGGTTTGCTGACGCTGCTGCAGCAATTCGAGCGCGGCTTCGTAGGACGACAGTCGTGCACTTTGATAGACGATCGGCTCATCCGATCGCATTCCGAAGCGCGCAAGGGTCGCGATCTGAGCCTCCGCCATCCCGGCGCGCTCCCGCGGCGGGTCCAGATCTTCCATTCGAATCAGCCACTTACCGGCGTTTGCTCGTGCATCGAGCCAACTTGCCAGCGCGGCCAGCAAAGACCCCCGATGCAAGGCACCCGTCGGCGATGGCGCGAAGCGCCCGCAATATGGCGAATTCATGGGCGCTTGATTCTGCCTGCCAGTATCCAACAGCAACAAATTTGCCGATGCACAAACCGTTGTTTCCCCGCAGACCGGGAGTGATAATGCAATGCCTGCGAAGCCGGGAACCGATTCTCGACCTCGCTCGTCGCGGGCCGCGGTCCAACTCTTCCATTCGCGTGCCACGCAGACTGTTTCGATGCCGTGATCGTCAACGTAAACCGAATCGCCGGCTCCCCGTTCCGCCCAACGCGAAATCATTCTTCGAGTGCCCTCGCGCGCGCGAGCAGGTCGTGCCCAGGCTTTGCTGCGTCGTCCGCGGAGGCACGACAGACATAAGGACGCGGCGATCATGGCAGCGCGCGACGCGCGCAATTCGGGGCCGCGCCCAGTGACCCAAGTGTCGCGACCTTCGCGCTCCACGGTCAGTTCCTTCGATCCGCACGCCGCGTCGCGTGAAATGGCCCAGCGCAAGGCGGCGGGGCACACCACGAACGGTTCGCATTGGCATGTCGCTCCGGCAAGTCTGCTGATTCTCGGGTTCATCGGCGTGGCGCTTCCGGTCAGCAGCGCGGAGACGTGGATCTGGATTGCCGCCTTGGCGGTCAACGTGCTCGTTCGCCTCACGATCCCGAACGAACCGGTGAGTGCGACCCGGCGCAGTTCCATGCCGGAATCGCCGGCAGGGCGATGGCGCGCTGTTTCCTTCGTCGTCGATGCGGTCCTCTGGACCGTCCTGATCGGATCAATCAATCCGCTGGCCGCCTCGATGGCGATGCGCGTCGGCGGTGGACTCGCCGGCGCCATCCTGCTCGCCTCGCTTTCCTCGGGCAGTCGTTCCGCGCCTGTCGGCCTTGCGCTGGCCTGGACCGTGCCGGTCGCCGCGATCGCATTGCATGCGGAAAGCGGGCCTGCCATTGCGCTCGGTCTCGCCTTGTGGATGGCAAGCGTCATCTGGCTGGGCGCGACCCGGCCTGTCGTCCCATCCTCGCGCTCGTCGCGCAATTCGAATGTGGTCCCCGGCGGATCGACCCGGCGCGGCGTTCAGCTGGCGATCCAGACTTCGGCCTCGCCCATGATCGCCGTGCACAACGGCAGGGTGTTCGAGATCAACACAAGTGCCGCCTCGCTGCTGGGACTGTTGTCCTTCGATTGCGTTGGCCGGCGCCTTAGCGACCTGGCGGTGTTCGATCCGCCCAATGCCCTCGATCTCGCGATGGCCGCGCGCAACGGCCCGGTCGCGGCGACGATGCTGCCGATCATCAAGCCCGAGCCCGAAGCGATCTCGATCCGCATCAAGGTGGGCCATACCAGCAACGACGACCTGCTCGCCGTAATCGCGCTCGACGCGCCGGAAACGCTGGACGACATGGCGCCAGCAGGGGATGCGGTGCGGCCCGCGCCGGTCAAGATCGCAACGACGCAGTCGCCCCCGTCGACCCTGTTGCCGGCACCGGTCGCGATCGAGTCGTCCGGTGGCGTGGCCGCGCAAGAGCTTTCGGAACCGTCCAAGGACATGCGTGCGCGGGTTCGCGCCTTGGCGCCGGACGAAATGTCCTCGTCGGGGAAGTTCGCCAAGATTCCGCCGCGCTTTGCTCCCGAATCGCCCGCAACCGTGATGGGACCCGAGACCGTGCTCACACCGGCGACGGTGCAACCCAAGGAAACGGATTTCCCGGCGACCGTTCCTGCTTCGCTTCCTGCTTCGCTGGCTGCGCCAGCTACGCAGGACAGGGCCGCAGCGGCGGAAAGCCCGGATGTGCTGACCAAGTTGCCGGTGCTGGCGTGGGTCGTCGACGGCGATGGCCGGGTGCTGCACGCGCATAGCAGCGAGGTCAAGCGCTGGGGCATGAAGATCCTGCCCACCATGAAGCCGCGCTGGTGGGACGCCTTCGTGTACCAGGCGCGCTCGCGCGCATCCTTCCTGAAGGCGATCGAGGCTGCGGTGCTCGGCAAACCCACCTACGACCTGCTGATCGAGCGCGCCAGTCATTCCGGTGGGCGTCTGGCCTTGCGCACCCATGTGGTGCCGGTGCAGTGGCCTGGAGTCGACGGCAAGGAGCGCGCCTCGGCACTCGTGCTCGATACGATCGCCTCCGCCCACGAGTTGATGGAAAACGAGCGCGTACGCAGGCGCAAGGACCATTACAAGTCCCTCGTCGAGGCGAGCCCGAACCTGATCTGGGCCTGCGATTCGAGTTTCCGATTCACGTTCGTCAGCCGGCGGGCCAGCCGTGAGTTGTACGGCTACGGCATCGAGGACCTGATCGGCGTTTCGCTGGGCGTCCTGCTCAATCCGGCGGCCGACCAGACGGCGGCGCGGCGGGCACTGGTTGCCCTGCGCGACGGACGCATCATGCGCGACGTCGAAATGGCGCATGTCACGAAGGACGGTCGCCACATCATCGTTTCGGTCAGTGCGGTCGCATTGCAGAGCATGACCGGCGAATTCTCCGGTGCCGTCGGCATGATGGTCGATCTGACCATGCTCAAGCAGCGCGAGGCGAGCCTGGCCGAAGCCTTGCGTGTCGAACGCAGCGTGCTCGACTCTGCCGGCCAGGCGCTGGCCGTGGTTCGCGAGGGCGTGGTCGCAAGGTGCAACGAGGCTTTCCTGCAATTGCTGCAGCGTGACCCGGGCGACCTGCAGGGCCTGCGCATCCTGGAAGTCTTTGCCGATCGCAGCGAGTGGGCTGCGGCCATGGTTGCGGCCGATCGCGCTGCCCTCGCCGACCAGGCCGTCGTGCGCGAAATCAAGCTGCGGCGCGCGCCCAACGGACTGGCCGAGGAACAGAGCGTCTGGTGCCAGCTCACGTTGCGATCGATCGATCAGGGTGAATACGTGGTCGCCCTTGCGGACATCGACTCGATCCGGCGGCGCGAGGCGCATGCGCTGTTCGACGCGCGCCACGACGAACTCACGGGATTGGCCAACCGCCGCCTTTTTGCCGAACGCGCGCGCGCAGCGCTGGCCACGAGCGCATTGCGCAATTCGGGTTGCGCGATCGTCGTCATCGACCTGGATCGCTTCAAGCAGATCAACGACCGCTACGGGCATCTTGCCGGGGACGAAGTGCTGCAGGAAATGGCCCGACGCCTGCAGCGTGTCGTGCGCCCGCAGGATACGGTGGCGCGCTACGGCGGCGATGAATTCGCACTCTTGATTCCGGACGCGGGCACGCGCCGTGATATCGAGGCGATCTCGCAGCGTGTCCTGGATGAACTCGCGCGTCCCGTTCGCGTATATGACCGCGCGGACGAATCGCTCTCGGCCAGCGTCGGCATCGCCCTCGCCGTCGAGCAGGGGCGCGAGCCCACCTGGCTGCTCAGCCTGGCCGATCGCGCGATGTACGAAGCGAAGACGGCCGGTGGCAATCGAGCGATCTTTGCACCGGTGGGAGAATCCGCCCCCGACTCGCTGCCGCCGTCCGACGTCAGCCGGGCGGCGTGAATGAGAGCCGCTCGCGGGTAGTCCGACGAGAGGGAGGGAGTCCCGTGGGTGGAATGTCGCCAAAACCGGCATGGCGATCGTATGGCCGCGTATTGGCATTTGCGGCCTACGCGTTCGCGGCTCTCGTGCATGGACGGACTTGCCACGCTGCGGAGGCGACGCAATCGAAGGCGGAATCGGTCGCGTCGGGCATTTCGGTGGAGGGGAGGCCGAAGTGGGCCTTGGAAGTTCCGTTGGATACCGTACCTTCGGGTGTCCATGGTGCGCAGCACATCGCACTGTCGGATCATCAGACACGCGTCGATCGCGACGGTGAGGTTCGTTACGTCCACAAGATTCGGGTGATCGACGAAGCTGCCGGCCTGGTGGCCGGCTCGCAGATCCAGGTCGATTTCGATCCGCAATATCAGAAGCTTGCCTTCCACACGATGTTCATCGTGCGCGAAGGCAGGCGTCTGGAACGACTCGATCGCAAGAAAATCGTCGTGCTCCATCGCGAACCGCATCTCGAAGCGCAGATGTACGACGGTCGCATGACGGCATCGCGGGTGCTCGAGGACGTACGCGTAGGGGACCGCATCGAGTGGTCCTATTCCCTGCGCGGCGCGAACCCTGTTTTCCAGAATCGCTTCGTCGAAGTCGATTGGGCCGCCAGTTCGACCGAGGCTATCGATCTTTATCAATACCGCCTGCTTGCGCCCGAAACCCGGACGATCGCCTGCAAAGCGGGCGGTGACGACTTTGAAATCACGAGCCACGTTCAGGCCGGTGTGCGCGAGACCATCGTACGCCGGCGCGATACGCGGCAAACGACGATCGAAGTCAATACGCCCGCGCGGGCCTACCTTCCGGACCTGCTTTCGTGGAGCGAATTCACCGACTGGGGCGACGTGGCGCGGTGGGCGCAAAATCTGTTCGAAAAGGCGCAGGTCGCGTCGCCCGAGCTGGCCGTCGAAGTCGAGCGGATCCGCGCGCAAGGAGGCTCACCGGACGAACAAGCCCGCCACGCGCTCGACTTCGTGCAGACCCAGGTCCGCTATTTCGGGACGGAGATCGGCGAATATTCGCATCAGCCGGCGCCGCCGTCGCACGTCTTGCAGCAACGCTATGGAGATTGCAAGGACAAGGTGACTTTGCTCATCGCGATGTTGCACGCCCTGAAAATCGGCGCGGAGCCGGTCCTTGTTTCGACGTACTACCGGGACGCAATCGACCGCATGCTGCCAAGCCCGCTTGCGTTCAATCACGTAATCGCCCGCGTCGACGTGAACGGAAAGCAGCTTTGGCTGGATGGGACGCGCGCCTATCAGACTGGCGCATTGGAAGGCCGCAGCGTGCTGGGATATGGCAAAGGTCTCGTCGCCGCATCCGGCGCGGCAAGCGCAACGGCGCTCGCGGATCTACCTTCGGCCGAGCATGAAACTCGCGTCAGTGCGGAGCTGGTGCTGCGTGTGGAAAACTTTGCCGAGGACCCGGAACTGGAGGCGCACATCACCTATTTCGGCGAACTTGCGGAAATCGTCCGTAGTGCCCTGGCGAATCGGCCGGTGGACGAAATGGGAAAGCATGTCACCGGCGAGTTCGCACGCGCCTATCCCGGACTGCTGGAAAGCGGTGATATGGAAGTCACGGAAGACCCGCAACGCAATGAGCTCTCGCTTGGCTTGCGATACCAGCTCAAGGACTACTGGAAGTACCCCGATCAGCAGAAGCTGGTGGGCAATTTTTCCTTTGTGCAGCTCGTGGAGGCATTGCGCCTGCCCACGGAAGCTCCCAGGATTCACGCGATCCAGGCCGCCCTCCCTGGCGTCTACCGCGAGACTGTCAGCGTCGTGTTTCCGGAGGATATCTTCGGCAAATCGGGTCCCAACACTTTCAAGGAGCAAAGCAAGTTTTTTTCGCTGCGCGTGCATCAGGAAGGCACCGCGCGTTCCCTTTATTCGCAAGGGGAGCTCGACGTTTCCAAGGAGATCGTCGAGGCATCGGAATGGGGGGAATACCTGGCACAGATCAACAGGGATTGGCCGCATATGGGTGGCTCGCTCACCTTGGCGACGCTTAGACCCGATCAATTGGAGAAACTGAAAAAGGATACTGAAACGCTCAGTGAACAAACGCGCAAGGGTCAAGTCAAGGTCGCGACCCTTATGCAGGGCAAGGCACGGCTGACGATTCTTTCGACCAGCGCGCAACTCGCGTCCGTCCGACTCAATTCGAAGTTTCGTGCACTGCTCTTGGCGCAGCGCGGGATCGCGCATGAAAATCTCGGTGAGTTCGCGGCCGCTGCGGCCGACTTCGCCGAAGCCAAAGTCCTGGATCCTGGGTGCGTCGACGCCTACCTCGGGGCCGCATTGAACGCCATGGATACGAACGCAGGTCAGCGTGTCGACGAGGAAGTCGCCAAAGCGCTCGAACTGGCCCCAAGCAATGTGGCGCCGCGTTACACGCGCATGTACGCCCATTACGATCGAGGCATGTACCGGGAGGCGCAAGACGACGCGCGTGAATTACTCGAGAATCCTGACGAAGTGGAGCGGAGCTATGCGGCACTCTTGCTGTACCTCTCCGCGCGTCGATTGGGAGACGCAGACGGGGTTTTGAGCGGTCATTTTCCGTCGGGTTCCGCGCCGGATTGGCCGTACCCCGTGTTGGAATTTCTCGCGAACAAGATCACGCTGGAGAAGGCGATCAAGGAATCGATCGATTCGGGGCATGCCAGCCCCGAAAAGCTCTGCGAGCTGTACTACTACGCGGGCGAGCGCGAACTACTGAACGGAGATACGGACAAGGCCAAGGAGTACCTTCGCAAGAGCGTGGCCACCAGCGTCTCCGAATACAGGGAATTCATACTTGCCAAACACGAGCTCGATCGAATTTCCGCGCGCTGAGACGATCCGCGCCGTGGAATGTCAAGTGCCATCGATCGCGTGGCGCAACAGGTCTTCCGTCGCGGCGAAGGCGCTGGTCAGTCCGCTCTCGATACCGTAGCCGTGCAATAGCAAGGCGGAGGGATTGAGGAAATCCACCCCGACAGCGCCATCTTCGTCCTGCCAGACGGCGAGCTTGAGCGGCAACTCGAGCGCCGCGTGCGGATTCGCTTGCATGATCGGCGTGCCCGCCCGCGGGTTACCAAACAGGATCACCCGCGTCGGGCGCAAGCGCACACCGGCGTTGGCAGCGGCGAATGCCTGGTCGATATCCGCGAAGATGGTGACGCCACGTCCGGTCAGGGCATCCGTGATGCGGTCGATGGTGGTCTTGAAGTCGAAGCGGCTGATCAGCTTGACGACGTATCCAGGGGCTGGAGCGTTCAAGGACATGGGCGAGTGGATTTGTTCAGGGACTTGCGGATTTGCCTGTCGATTCGGCCTCGGGCCGGGCAGCACCTTTGGGACGATGCGCGACGACGATGGCGGGGTCGGTGCGCACATAAGGGCCGCCGATCAGCTGGATGCAATAAGGAACGGCCGCGAAGATTCCGGGCACGACGCTTGCGCCTGCAGCATCGCGCAAGCCTTCGAGCGTCTCGGCGATCGCCTTGGGTTGGCCCGGCAGGTTCAGGATCAGCGCGCAGTGGCCGGAGGGCGTTTCGCGCAGCACGCCGACCTGGCGCGACAGGATTGCCGTCGGCACGAAGGAGAGCGAAATGCGGCGCATCTGCTCGCCAAACCCGGGCATGGCGCGCGTCGCGACCGCCAGGGTCGCGTCAGGCGTCACGTCGCGGCGCGCGGGCCCGGTGCCTCCGGTTGTCAGAACCAGGTGGCACAGTTGGACATCGACGAGCTCGATCAGTGCGGCTTCGATCGCCTCCTGCTCATCGGGTATGAGTCGTTGGTGCGCGCGCCAGGGTGTGCGCAGCGCACGCCCGAGCCAGTCGCGCAAGCCGGGCAGGCCCAGGTCGGCATAGATGCCTGCGCTGGCGCGGTCCGAGACCGAGACAAGCCCGACGCGCAATTCCTCGTCCGACCCACCCGGAGCGCCGGTCCCGCTTGCTTGGTTCATGGTTCGACGGCGCTCTCGAGCTGCTCGTGCAGCCAGCGGTACAACTCACGTGCATGGCGCGGGGGCTTGGCCGCGACATGTTCCTGCCGCGCGGCGCGCACCTTGGCGCGCAGCCATTGCGCGTCGACCTGTGGGCCGCCGGCAAGAAATTCGTTGATGGCTGCATCGTCCTCGAGCATCCGATCGCGCAGCCGCTCGGCCCGATGCATGCGCGCCACGCTTGCGCGCGAATGCCCCGTCAGCTCCGCGACGCCCGCGCGGATCGCCTCGGCGTCGCAATCGCGCATCAGCTTGCCGATGTATTGCATCTGGCGGCGCCGCGACTCGTGTCCCGTCGTGCGGTCGTATTGCGCGATTGCCTCGAGCAAGGCCTCCGGAAGCGCGAGGCGCCCGCGCTGGGCATCGGTGAGCTCGGTCAGCTGCCGACCCAGGTCCTGGCGTGCGTGCATCTCGCGCTTGCGCTGCGATTTGCTGGGGCGCTCGTCGGCGGAGGAGGGCGAGTCGTTCACGATTCCTTGAACCGATTCCGGGCCGCATGACTTGAGTCACTAGGATCGATTCACCACTGATGGGAACCGCAATACCGGCCGACGGCTATGATAGCGGTCCGCGGTAGCCCCAATCCGCAGTCCGACCACGTCCCGTTCCGAGGCCTAGAAATGCGTTCCCCCTTCTCCATTCCCGAGCAGACGCTGCGGGAATTGGCGCTCACCGTGCTGGAACACGCTCGCTCCCTCGGGGCCAGCGATTGCGTCTGCGAGGCAAGCGAGTCGACCGGACTATCGGTGACGACGCGCAAGGGTGAAGTCGAGACAATCGAGAACACCCGGGACAAGGGCTTGGGCATTACGGTTTACCTGGGCAAGCGCAGGGGCAATTCGTCGACCTCGGATTTTTCGCCCGACGCGATCCGGCAATCGGTGCAGGCGGCCTACGACATTGCCCGCCATACGGCGGTGGACGAGGCGGCGGGTCTGCCCGACGACGACGAGCTCGAGCGCCAGCCGCGCGACCTGGACCTGTTCCATCCTTGGGAGTTGGATTCCGAGCGTGCCATCGAAATCGCCAAGCGCTGCGAAGATGCGGCGTTTGCCGTGAGCAAGCAGATCGTCAACTCGGAAGGGGCAAATGTCCACACCGGTTGCGACCAGTTCGTGCTCGCGAATTCCCGGGGTTTCCTGGCGGGCTATCCCCAGTCACGTCACTCGATCTCGGTCGCGCCGATCGCCCGGGGCCGCGGCGGCATGCAGCGCGACGACTGGTATTGCTCGATGCGCGTGGCGGGTGAACTCGCAATGCCTGAGGCGATCGGCACGTATGCCGCGCAGCGTGCGCTGGCGCGGCTGGGGGCGCGCAAGCTCAGCACCCGCCAGTGCCCCGTTTTGCTGGAGGCACCGGTGGCCTGCGGCATGCTGGGCAACTTCGTGCAGGCGGCGAGCGGCGGAGCCTTGTACCGCAAGGCTTCCTTCCTGGTCGACGGGCTGGGCAAGGCATTGTTTTCCGATCACGTTACCGTGCGCGAGGATCCGTTCCTGCCGCGCGGCATGGGCTCCGGGCCCTTCGACGAAGAGGGCGTGCGCGGCATGGCACGCGACGTCGTGGAAAACGGAGTCCTCGCGGGGTACTTTCTCTCCTGTTATTCCGCGCGCAAGCTCGGCATGCGATCCACCGGCAACGCGGGCGGCTCGCACAACCTTCGCCTGATCTCCTCGCGCACGAGGCCGACCGACGATTTCCCGGCGATGCTGCGCGCGCTGGGCACCGGTCTGCTCGTGACGGAACTCATCGGCATGGGCGTGGATTATGTAAACGGCGACTACTCGCGCGGCGCAAGCGGTTTCTGGGTGGAGAACGGCAAGATCTTGTATCCCGTCGAGGAAATCACGATCGCGGGAAATCTGCGCGAAATGTTCGCCGGCATCGCGGCCATTGGCGCGGACCGAGTCGTGCGCGGCAGCAAGGAAACGGGCTCGATCCTGATCGAATCGATGACGGTCGGCGGCGCCTGATTAACTCCCTCGCCCGCACTGCGTGCGGGAGAGGGGTGACTAGGCCCCGCTGTCGTCGTCCCGCATGACCAGGCGTTCGCGCCAGGATTCAACCTGGCGCATGACTTGCGCCGGCGCGGTGCCGCCGATGTGATCGCGTGCCGCCACCGACGCATCGAGCGTGAGTGCCGAGCGGGTCTGCTCGTCGATCTGCGGCGCAAATTGCCGTAGCTGTTCCAGGCTCAGCTGCGCGAGGTCGCATTTGTGTTCGGCCGCGAAGCGCACCGCTCGCCCGACGGCCTCGTGCGCGTCGCGAAACGGCACGCCCTTTCGAACGAGATCGTCGGCCAGGTCGGTCGCCGTTGCATAACCTTGTTCGGCAGCGCGGCGCATCGCCGCCGGATGGACGACGATGCCGGGCACCAGTTCGCCAATCGCATGCAGCGTGTCGCGCAAGGTGTCGATCGCGTCGAACAAGGGTTCCTTGTCTTCCTGGTTGTCCTTGTTGTAGGCCAGGGGCTGCGCCTTGATGAGCGTGAGAAGGGCAACCAGATGGCCGACCACGCGCCCGGTCTTGCCGCGCGCGAGTTCCGGCACGTCGGGGTTGCGCTTTTGCGGCATGATCGACGAGCCGGTGGTGAATCGATCCGGCAGGTCGATGAAACCAAAGCACGGATTCACCCAGAGCACGAGTTCTTCGGCGAAGCGCGAAAGGTGCACCATCGCCAGGGCGGCGGCCGCGCAGAACTCGATCGCGAAGTCGCGATCGGATACGGCGTCCAGGGAATTGCGGCAGACACCGTCGAAACCCAGGCGCCGTGCGACCGCCTCGCGATCGATGGGAAAGCTGGTGCCGGCCAGGGCTGCCGAACCCAAGGGAAGCCGGTTCACCCGCGTGCGGGCGTTCGTCAGGCGCTCGGCATCGCGCTCGAGCATCTCGACGTAGGCAAGCAGGTGGTGGCCGAATACGATCGGTTGCGCAACCTGCAGATGCGTGAAGCCCGGCATGATCGTCGTCGCATGGCGACCCGCCAGGTCGACGAGGGCGCGCTGGAGCCGCGCGATGCCCGCGAGCAGTTCATCGATTTCGCCGCGCAAATACAGGCGCACGTCCGTTGCGACCTGGTCGTTGCGCGAGCGGGCCGTATGCAGTTTCTTGCCGGCATCGCCGACCAATTCGGTCAGGCGCGCCTCGATGTTCAGGTGAACATCTTCGAGTTCGCGCCGCCACGTGAATTCGCCGCGTTCAATTTCCCCGCGGATCTGTGCCAGGCCCGATTCGATCGCCTGCAGGTCGTCTGCCGAGAGGATGCCGACCTGGGCCAGCATCCATGCGTGGGCAAGCGATGCTTCGATGTCGACCCGGGCGAGGCGGCGGTCGAAGCCGATGCTGGCCGTATAGCGCAAGACGAAATCGGCGACGGGCTCGGCAAAGCGTCCCGACCAGGCTTCATGCTTCGCGTGCAGGGAGGAGTCCATGCCGAAATTCTAACGCCCGCATCGCGGGAAACCATGGATAATCGCCTCCCGTGCTCGAGACTCGCCAACTCATTCCGGACGGATGCAACGCCGGCACGGTCTTGCGCATTGGCGTCGGCGTGAATGTCGCGCTGGCCGTGGTGGCGCTGGGCGGCCGGACCCTGGAATGGAGCGGCGGCTCGCCGTCGTTGGCGCCGTCCTTGCAATTCTCGACGTCGTTCCTGGAACTGGCCACCGTTGTCGAGCCGACTACCCTCATCAGCCTGCTGGGATGGTGCCTGCTGCGCCGCGCCTTCGGGCAGGAAAAGCCGATCCTGCAGCGCTCGCTGGCCTGGTGCCTGCCCGCGCTCGTTGCGCTGGCGATCAATCGCCTTGTCTACCTGGGCACGGGCACGCCTTCGGCGCGCAGCGAGATCATCGCCGCGCTCGTCGGCCTGCTCGCCGGCGCCTGCGCCCAGCACTATTTCGAGCTGCGCGCACGCGCGTTTTCGCCCGCGATCGACGAGGCAAAGTTCCAGGCACTGCAGTCGCGCATCCGTCCCCATTTCTTCTTCAACAGCCTCAATGCAGTCCTCGCCGTGATTCGCGAGGATCCGTTGCGCGCGGAGCGCATGCTCGAGAATGTCGCCGAACTCTTTCGCGCGGTCATGGGCGATGTCAAGCGCCTCGTCCCCCTGGAACAGGAACTCGAGCTGTGCCGCCGCTATGTCGAGATCGAGCAGACCCGCCTCGGCGATCGTCTGCAGATCGAATGGGACATCGGTGCCGTTCATCCGCGCGCGCGCGTCCCCCAGCTGCTGTTGCAACCGATCATCGAAAATGCGGTGCGTTACGGTGCGGAACGGGTGGCCGGAGTTTGCAATATCTCGGTTCGCATTCGCCAACAAGGCTTCAAGCTCGAAATCTCCGTCAGCAACCCGATCGCACGCGAGCCGGTCCAGCGCGAAGGCAACCAGATCGGCCTGAACAACATCCGTGGACGCCTTGCGCTGATTTACGATCTGGAGGCGAGCCTCGACACGAAAGTGCGGCGCGAGCGCTTCGAGCTATCCCTGATCGTCCCGGTGGAGACCAAGGAGCACGCAGGATGAAGCCAGCACCATGAATAACCCGGCAGGCGCGCGACCATGCTGAACGTCCTGATCGTCGACGACGAGCCGCCGGCACGCCTGCGCCTGTCGCAGCTGCTGGCCGATTGTGCGGGGCAGATCGAACTGCAATTGGTCGGCCAGGCGGACAGCGGCATGGCTGCCCTCGACGCCGTCGCGCGCTTGCGTCCGGACGTTGTGCTCCTGGACATCGCCATGCCAGGAATGGACGGAATTGAAGTCGCGCGGCACCTCGTGCAGGCCGAGACGCCGCCCGCCGTGATCTTCGTCACGGCCTTCGACGAACACGCGCTGCAGGCCTTCGAGGTGCGCGCCCTCGATTACCTCATGAAGCCCGTTCGCGCCGAGCGCCTGCTGGCCGCCTTGCAGCGCGCGCAGCGGCTGGCCACCCATGAACCCCGCCTCGAGGAACTGGCGCACGCACTGGGATCGGCGCGCACGCAGTTGAGCGTTTCGGAGCGGGGCCGGCTGGTCCTGGTGCCGGTGGACGAGATCATCTACCTGCGGGCGGAGCTCAAATACGTGACCATCCGAACGGCTGCGCGCGAATTCCTGACGGAGGAATCCCTGACCGCCTTGGAGACGGAGTTCGGTGATCGATTCATCCGGATCCATCGAAACGCCCTGGTCGCGCGTGCACGCATAGCCGGATTCCAGCGCGTCCGGGGCAAACCCGAAGGCGAAGGTGAATCCACGGAGGCACATTGGGAAATCCTCCTGCGCGACCTGGACGAGCGTCTGCCGATCAGCCGTCGCCAATGGCCCACGGTGAAGGCACTGGCAGGCTTGTAGGCGAGCGCGGGCGCTACACTTGGCCCGCTACCCTCGCCCTTACATGCCTGCGTCCCTTTCGAAGCTCCGAATCGCCACGCGTGCCAGTCCTCTGGCTTTGTGGCAGGCCCATTTCGTCCGCGAGCGCCTGCTCGCGGTCGATCCGCAACTCGAAGTCGAATTGCTGCAAATGACGACCCGCGGCGACCAGATCCTGGATCGCACGCTGTCGAAGGTCGGCGGCAAGGGTCTGTTCATCAAGGAACTGGAGGTCGCCTTGCTTGCCGGCGAGGCGGACCTTGCGGTGCATTCCCTCAAGGACGTACCGATGGAACTCGCACCGGAATTCGCGCTCGCCGCGATCCTGGAACGTGCGGATCCCCGCGACTGCGTCGTCGGCACACGCTACACCTCGCTCGAGGAACTGCCGCCCGGGGCGCGGGTCGGTACCTCCAGCCGCGGCGCGAGATGACGCTGCGAGCACGCTTTGCGCATCTGCAGATTTCCTCCGTGCGCGGCAACGTCGGCACGCGCCTTGCGAAGCTGGACCGGGGTGATTTCGATGTGCTTGTGATGGCAGTGGCGGGCTTGCAAAGGCTTGGCCTTGCCGCGCGCATCGGCCAGATTCTGCCGGTCGAGACGTTCCTGCCGGCGCCAGGCCAAGGGGCACTGGGGATCGAGACCCGAGCCGCAGACGCGCAAACGCGCAGCCGCATCGCGCACCTGGACCACGCTGTGACACGCGCGGCCGCGAGCGCGGAACGGGCGGTTTCGCGCGGCCTTGGCGGGAGCTGCGAGTTTCCGCTCGCCGCCTTCGCGCAAATCGAGGGCGGCACCTTGCGTTTGCGAGCCTGGGCGGGCAGTGCGACTACCGGCGAATTGATGGCGGGCGAGGCGAGCGGTCCTCCCCGGGAGGCGGAGCAGATCGGTGCGCGCCTGGTCGCCGACCTCAAGGCGCGCGGCGTCGATCGATTGCTCTCGGCGGACTGATGAACGGAGGGCGGACTTGAGCACCAACGCACCGTCGCATCCGGTGCCGCACTTGATCCTCGTCACGCGCCCGCAGACGCCCGGGCGTGCGCTTGCGGCACAGTTGCGCGCCGCCGGCGTGGATGCGCTCTGGTGGCCGGCATTCGATCTCTTGCCACCACAGGATCCGTCAGGGTTGCGCGCCACGATCGCGCACCTGGACGAGTACGACTTTACGGTTTTTGTCAGCCCGGCGGCCGTGCGGGCCTTCGCGGATGCGTTCGGCGCGGAAAGCGGGAACAAGCTTTGGCCTGAAACCACTGCGATCGGGGTCGTCGGCACCGCAACCCGCGCCGCGGTGCTTGCGCAATTGCCGGGAGCGCGGCGCGCACGGCTGCTGTGCCCGGAAGGCGACGCCGCTGCCGAAGGCGGCTCCGAGGCGCTTTGGGCGGTGCTGCCCGCATTGGGGAGCACGCCCCGCAAGGTATTGATCGCCCGCGCACAAAGCGGCCGCCAGTGGCTGAGCGATCAATTCGCCGCGGCCGGCGCCCAGGTCGAGGAAGTCGAGGCCTACCAGCGCGTCGCGCATGCACCGACGACGCTGGAATGGTCCGCGCTCCATGCCGGACTTGCAAGCGGCCGGCGGCTCGCCGCCTTGTTGACCAGTACGGAGGCGGTCGCTGCGCTCATCGATTCACTGGGGCGCGACCGCACGGCGCGCGCCGCCTTGGATGCCTGCATTGCATTGAGCATTCACCCTCGCATTACGGCGGCCTTGCTTGCCTCGGGAATGCACGACGTTCATTCCTGTTCGGCGGATGTGACTTCCATCATTGCGGCGCTGGGTGCGGCGCGCGCGCACCATGCGGATTTCGTAACATTGCAGACACCATGAACGCACCCACGCCCTCGTCATCGCAAGCGGGTCCACCCGCGCTGCTGCCGGCGCCTGGCAGGTCTCCCGCGCCGGGACGGCCCGTGCGCGCTGGCCGGCGCATGGCTTTGCTGGCCTTGTTCCTGGCGTGCGTTGGATTGGGCTTCGGGGTGTTCGAATCGATGCAGGCATCGCATTGGGAGCAGCGCTTCGAGCGCCAGCGTGCCGACGACGTGGTGCGCGACCAGCACAGCACCGAAATGGACCAGCGCGTCGCCGAGCTGGAACGCCAGTGGGCGCAGGTGCAAAGCGATTCGGGCGGAACGGGCATTGGCGGCGGCCTGATCGGTGACGTCGACTTGCGACGTCATCGCGAGGCCCTCGCCATGATCGATATCGAGCGTGCCGTCGAACTGGCACAACTGCAGTTGCGCCTTGCCGGCAGCAGCGCAGCGGTGATCGACGCCTTGAATGCGGTCGACGCGCGCCTGGGGCGACTGGCAAGTCCCGGCGCGGCTCGCGTCCAGGCGGCGCTGCGGCACGACATCGCGCGCCTGAAGGCCGCGCCCGACCTGGACCGCGCGGCGCTCGCGGCCAAGCTCGATCCCTTGCTGGCATCGGTCGATGATTGGCATCCGAGCGCGGACGCGAGCCATGCCGCGCCGAAGCCCCCCGTGCCCGCCGTAGCCAAGGGCGAAGTCCTTGGCGAAGGCGGGTGGGCGCGCGCACGTGCCTGGATCGCGGATGAATTCGGTGATCTCGTGCGCATTCGGGAAATCGATACGCCGGACGCGCTGTTGCTGGGACCCGTACAGCAGCAGATGCTGCGCGACCGGATCCGTCTGGGCGTAGTCGACCTGCGCCAGGCGATCATGGCGCGCGACAGTCGCACGATTCATGCGGAAGCCAACGCGCTCGAAACCTTGTTGACGCGGTATTTCGACCCGAATCAAGCGAGCGTCGCGTCGGCCATCGCGCAACTGCAGGCGATCGGCGCGGAGCCGGCGGCGCCGACACCAATGCTCGACGAGACGCTGGGCGCGCTGCGAGGCGCAAGTCGGCCCGGCAGTGAAGGCTAGGGCGCCTTTATCCCGATGAAGACCTTGCTCTGGGCCTGCGTCCTGGCGATCCTCGCCGCGGCCATTGCCGTGGGCCTGCAGGCAAGCCAGGGCACGATCGTCGCGCTTGCTCCGCCCTGGCGCATGGACTTTTCGCTGAATTTTTTCCTGCTCGTCCTGCTGTTCGCGCTTTGGATCGCATATCGGACCGGCCGCATCTCCCAGCGCCTCCACGATTTTCCGGAGCGCGTGCGCGCCTATCGCGAGCGCCGTTCGGAGATCAGCGCCTTGCGCGGCCTGCGCGAGGCGCTCAAGGCGCTGTTCGAAGGGCGCTTCGCGCGTTCCGAGCGCGCGGCGCAGCGCGCGCAGGCGGTTGCACCCGTCGCGGGGCTCGCCGCATTGGTCGCAGCGCGCGCCGCACACCGCATGCAGGAATACAAACGGCGCGAGCAATGGCTCGAACGCGCCGAAGCCGACCCGGAATTGAGCACGGCGCGCCTGGTCCTGAGCGCAGAGATGTGGTCCGAGCAGCGCGCCAATGCGCGCGCCTTGCAGGTGATCGAGCAATTGCACGGCGCGGGAGCGCGCCATATCCACGCCATGCGCATCGAACTGGTGGCGCACCTGCAGTCCAATCATTGGCACGAGGCGATCCGCATCGTGCGCGCACTCGACAAGCACCGCGGCCTGCCGGCACCCGCATCGAGCGCGTACAAGGTGATCGCATATCGCGGGCTGCTGCGCGACAACTCCGACGACGCGCAGGCGCTGGAGCGCATCTGGAATGCCGTGCCGGCGTCGGACCGCGTTTCGCCCGAACTCGCGCTCGAGGCAGCCGATTGCTTCCAGCGATTGGGGCGTGGCGAAGATGCTGCACGAGCCTTGCAGGCAGCGCTGGACGAGAATTGGAGCGAGCGCCTGCTCGAGGAATACGGTCGCTGCGCCGGCACCAACGTCGGCGCCGCCCTGAACCAGGTGGAACGGTGGATGCAGGAGCACGGGCGCACCGCGGCCGCGTTGCGCGCGCTGGGGCGCATCTGCTTGCGTGCGCGCCTGTGGGGCAAGGCACGGGCCTACCTCGAGGAAAGCCAGCGCATCGAACCCAATCCGGACACCGCGCTTGCACTGGCCGAGTTGTCGGAGGCGGTCGGCGATGCGGGGGAAGCCGCGCAATGGTTTCGCGACGCCGCGCTCGGACTCTCCGCGCGGTCACCCTCGCCGGATCATGCGCGCAACCGTTGGTTCCGTCGCGAACCGAGCCTGTAGGAAATCCGCGCGCGCGCGGGCGATACAATCGCGAACATTCCCCACTGCGTTATCCCTCATTGTCGCAAATGCGCTGTCAATCACGCTGTAAACAACTATGGGCTTGAGCAAGGTGGGTGCCGGGAAATCGGTGCCCGATGAATTCAACGTCGTCATCGAGATCCCCATGAATGCGGATCCGGTGAAGTATGAGGTGGACAAGGAGACAGGTGCCTTGTTCGTCGATCGCTTCATCGGCACGGCGATGCATTACCCCTGCAACTATGGATACATCCCGCACACCCTGGGCGAGGACGGTGATCCGATCGACGTCCTGGTGATCACGCCGTTCCCGTTGCAGCAGGGCGTCGTGGTGCGCAGTCGCGCGCTTGGCCTGCTGGCGATGGACGACGATGGCGGTGGCGACGCAAAATTGCTGGCGGTGCCGATCGACAAGGTGTTGCCCTGGTACAAGCACTGGCGCTCGCCGCAGGACCTGGCGCCGGAGCGCCTGGCGCAAATCCAGCATTTCTTCCAGCACTACAAGGACCTGGAGCCGGGCAAATGGGTCCGGATCATCGGCTGGAAAGGCGCGGAAGAGGCGCGGGCGGAAGTCATCGAGGCAGTGCGACGCTACGAATCGGCGGCCGTGAAGCCGGCGTTCTGATGGCCACGAAAGTCCGGGTCGCGGTTGCCCAGATGAATTGCGTTGTCGGCGATTTCGCCGGCAACGCCGCTCGCATCCTGGCGGCGGCTCAGGCGGCGCACGCGGCGGGCGCGCAGGTGCTCCTGACGCCGGAGCTATCCCTCTCGGGCTATCCGCCGGAAGACCTGCTGTTGCGCGGGTCGTTCTTCCGCGCCTCCGATCACGCGTTGCGCGACCTCGCCGAAGCGCTTGCCCAATTTCCCGAATTGCGCGTCGTGGTCGGCCATCCGCTGGCACGCGAAGGCCAGCGCTTCAATGCGGCTACGGTGCTCGTGCGTGGCGTTTCCATCGGCACGTACTGCAAGCACGATCTGCCCAACTACGAGGTCTTCGACGAGCAACGCTACTTCCGGCCCGACAACCGTCCCTTCGTGTTCGAAGTGCGCGGCACCCGGTTCGGGATCAATATCTGCGAAGACACGTGGTTCCCGTATGCGCCGCAATGTGCGGCGGCGGCCGGCGCGCAAGTGCTCCTCGTGCCCAATGGTTCGCCATTCCACCTGGATAAGCGCAGCCAGCGTCTGGAAGTCATGCGCGCGAACGTCACCGCAAACGGACTTGCGCTTGTCTATGCAAACCTGGTCGGCGGCCAGGACGAACTCGTGTTCGACGGCGGTTCCTTCGCGCTCGACGCACAGGGAAAACTTGCCGCGATGGCGCCGGAGTTCGTCGAGGACATGCTGTGCGTGGATTTCCTCGACGGCGTGCCGCAGGCGGGACGCAACGTGGCGCCGGCACCGATCGAGGCGCAGGCGTACGAAGCCCTGCTGCTCGGTTTGCGCGATTACGTGGACAAGAACGGCTTTCCCAGCGTCATCATCGGCCTGAGCGGCGGGATCGATTCCGCGCTCACGCTGGCGCTGGCGCACGATGCGCTGGGCGCGGCGCGCGTACGGGCGGTCATGATGCCCTCGCAGTTCACCGCCGACATTTCCGTGGTCGACGCGCGCACGATGGCGGCGACGCTGGGCGTTCGCCTGGACGAGATTCCGATTGCGCCCGCTTTCGATGCCTTCGTGAACTCGCTCGCGCCGCACTTCGCCGGGCTGCCCTGGGACACGACCGAGGAGAACATCCAGGCACGTGCCCGCGGCACGCTGCTGATGGCGCTTTCCAACAAGACAGGAGCGATCGTCCTCACGACCGGGAACAAGAGTGAGATGGCGGTCGGGTACTGCACTCTGTACGGCGACATGGCCGGCGGTTTTGCGGTCATCAAGGACCTGACGAAGACGCTGGTCTATCGCCTGGCGCGCTATCGCAATGGACTGTCTCCCGTCATCCCGGAACGCATCATCACCCGGGCGCCGAGCGCGGAACTGCGTGCCAACCAGACCGACCAGGACTCGCTGCCCTCCTACGAACTGCTCGACGCGGTCATCGAGCGCTATATGGAGCAGGATGCAACCATCGAGCAGATCGTCGCGGAAGGATTTCCCGAAACGGACGTGCGCAGGATCGTACGAATGATCCGCGGCAGCGAATACAAGCGGCGCCAGGCGCCGGTCGGGATTCGCGTCACCCACCGCGCGTTCGGGCGCGATTGGCGCTACCCGATCACGAACCGCTTTCGCGATGACGAGGCGCCACTGTCGGATTCGGGGTACAGGGAGCTTTCGAAGGCGGACGTGCTTCGGTAAACTCGGATCGTCTGCCGGGAGAAGTCCGTGAAGCTAATCACCGCTGTCATCAAACCCTTCAAGCTCGACGAAGTCCGCGAGGCTTTGGCCGAGGTCGGTGTCACCGGACTGACGGTGACGGACGTGAAGGGGTTCGGTCGCCAGAAAGGGCACACGGAGCTGTATCGTGGTGCCGAGTACGTCGTCGATTTCCTCCCCAAGATCAAGGTCGAGGCGGTCGTCTCGGAGACCCTGATCGAACGCGCAATCGATGCGATCACGCGCGCGGCGCGCACCGGCAAGATCGGCGATGGAAAAATCTTCGTGCGGTCGGTGGAGCAGGTGATCCGCATCCGCACGGGCGAAACCGGCGACGCCGCCGTCTAGCCAATCCGCTCTTACGGGCGGCGCGTCGTGCCGGCGCCGTCTTTTTCCGTCTCGTGCTTGTCCTCGTCCGTGCCCGTGTCGAAGCGCAGCGGGCTGTCCGGACGCGGCGTGATGCGGGTGGAGAGATCAAGATCCAGCGCGACCTGCGTGGGCGTCTGGGTGTAGGGCATATCCTCGAATTGCAAATCACCGTGCGCTTGCTGCGACGCGACGATGGTCGGACGCGGCGACGCGGCCGGAGCGGGATCGTTCATCGCGCCCTGGTCGTTGAATATCGTGTAGAGCTTCTCGAGCTCCTCGGGATGCTCGTGCGCCTCGTGGATTTCCGTCACCTCGATCGTCGTAACGGGCTGCGGCGGCAGCGGCAGGATCGTCGAGGTATCCAGCGGCAGCTCGGTCAGCATGTCGGCGTGCGTCGTCAAGGGCGAGGAACGCGTGATCGGCGCCGGACGCGTCTGCGCGGGGCGCGTCGACTCGCCGGAGGCATCGTCGCGCGCGGCTGCGTGTTCGGCATGCGGTGCCGCGGGTGCCTCCGGCGCGGGCTCCGGCGTCCAGCTACCCTGGTTCCAGTGCGCCATGTCGGAGCGGCGGCGCTGCCACATCAGGATCCCGCCGACGATCACCGCGATGGCTGCGAGCACGCCCAGGATCCAGGTCGTGCCGCTGCGCTGCTCACGCGCTTCGGCATCTGCCTCGCGCTGGCGGGCAGCGACGAGTTCGGAGCGCAGGTTGTTGACTTCCGTGGTCAAGGCCTGCACGCGCTTGTCCATTTCTTCCAGGCGCACGAGTGGCGAGTCCGGCGCTGGCGCTTCCTCGGGAGGAGCGGCGAGGACAAGACGATCTTCCGCCTTCGCGGCCGCAGCCTTGGGCTTGGGCGCGGCCTCTTCCTTGGGACTCACAACCGGCGCGGCGACGGGAGGCGCTGCTTGCGCGGTATCGGCATGGGCGAGCGGCGAAGTGCGCGTAACCGGCGGCTCGGTCTTGTGAACGCGGCGCGGATGCGCCTTCGGCGGCGGTGGCGGGGGCGGAGCAGGTTGCTCGGGCTCCGGTACGGGCGCGGCGGCCGGCGACTCCTCGGCGAGCTGCGCGGGCGCAGCGGGCGCCGGCATTTCCAGCAGTACGCCGTATTCGCGACGGATCGGCACGTCGCAACCGACTTCGAGGATGACGCGCAGTGCCGGTTCGATCACCGGGTCGCTGGTGCTCAACTCGATGGCGGATTCGCCACCTTCATGCGTGACGTTGATGGTTGCATTTTGCAGCACGGGCGCACCATCGGCCGACAGGCCTTCTCCCAGGTGCACGCAATTGGCGTCCAGTGCGTCTGCGTTGGCACCGGTCACCGGGATGCGCATTGCGAGGGTCTGGCCGACGCGGCCGGTGACCTTGGCGATTCCGACGCCCAAGTCGGGCATCGGCGTTTCCGCGGCATGCGAAGGTGCGACGGCGGACGCCATCTGCGGTTCGGTCACGGGCGGATCGAGGAAGAGGACGAATTCGCGGCGTACGCGTTGCGCACAACCGGCCTCGACATTCACCCGCATGACGGGCTCGTTGATCGGATTCAGGCTGTCGATGCGAATCGATTGCTCTTCGCCCGTCTTCTCGAGCGTGAGCCTGGCCATCGTCAGGGTGGGGACGACGTCCGAGGTGATATTCGGCACGAGGCGCATGCACTGCGGCGTGAGGTCGACTTCCGAATCGATGCGAACCGGAATTCGCATGAGCAGTGGCTGCCCCAGCGCGCTCGAGACTTGCGGCACGCCAAAGCCGAACGCGGAGCTGTCCGTGCTGACGAAGGTCAAAACCAGCGGTACGACCAGCGCACAAACGCGCGGCGCGGCGGCCGTCCATCCTGGCAGGCAAAACATTCGCAACACTCGATTCACGGGTTCCATCTTTTCAAACGCTTGGCCGACTTACGCGCCGCCGTTTCGGTTGTGGGGACCTCGGGATCCACTGCGGCGCGATAAACATCCATGCCGTTCTAGCAGGCTATCAGATGATTGCGTAAACATGGTATCCCCCTTGCCCCGATTATCGGGGCGATTCCATGGTTATCAGTGCGATGCAAGCGAATAAACCCGCTCGCCTGGGGCTTTGCGCCCGGGTGCTGCAGCCTCACTGTCCCGACGATGCGACAGCAGGCGGAATGCGCCTTGCACTGCGGAATCAATTGCCCCGGCGCCGGGGCAATTCAAAGGTCAAGCTCGGGTCCAGCGTGAATCCAGACGGTCAAACTTCAGGCCGTTGCGGCCGCTTTCGTGGGCGAATCCGCACCCGCCTCGGCTTCCAGCCAGCGTTGGGCATCCAACGCGGCCATGCACCCGGTTGCCGCCGAAGTGATGGCCTGGCGATAGACGTGGTCCTGCACGTCGCCCGCCGCGAAAACACCCGGCACGCTCGTCATCGTTGCGAGTCCTTCGCTGCCGCTGCGGGTGACAAGATAGCCGTTTCTCATTTCGAGCTGGCCGGCAAACACCTCCGTGTTCGGGCGATGCCCGATCGCGATGAAGCAACCCTGTACGGCAAGCTCCTGGACCGCATCGGTCTGGACGCTTTGCAGCCGTACGCCCGTGACTCCGCTGTCGTTGCCCAACACTTCCTGGAGGCGATGCCAGAGGTGCAGCTGGATCTTGCCCTCGCGCACGCGCTCCATGAGGCGATCGACCAGGATCGGCTCCGCACGGAATTTGTCACGGCGGTGAATCACGTGCACGACCTTGGCGATCTTGGACAGGTACAAGGCTTCCTCGACGGCGGTATTGCCGCCGCCCACGACGCAAACGTCCTGGTTGCGGAAGAAAAACCCGTCGCAGGTCGCGCAGCCCGATACACCGCGGCCCATGAACGCCTGTTCCGACGGCAAGCCCAGGTACTGCGCGGAAGCCCCGGTGGCAATGATGAGCGCGTCCGCACGGTACGCGCCGGAATCGCCGTGCAGCGAGAACGGGCGCGACCGCAAGTCGACGGTATGGATATGGTCGTAGACGATCTCGGTCTCGAAGCGCTGCGCATGGTCGAGAAAACGCTGCATCAAGTCCGGACCCTGCACGCCTTGCACGTCGGCCGGCCAGTTGTCGACATCGGTGGTGGTCATCAATTGCCCGCCCTGCGCCATTCCCGTCACCAGCATGGGCGCAAGGTTGGCGCGTGCGGCGTACACGGCGGCCGTATAACCGGCAGGGCCGGACCCGAGAATCAGCACGCGGGCGTGCTTGGGCGCGTGTGTGGACATAGCGATACGAATCCCTTCCATGCCTTGCGGCACCTGCGGCCGCCGGGCGGCCGACAGGCAATCATCCGGAAGAATACTAAAAGCCGGTTCCGGTACGGTTTACGTGGGGGCGGTTGGGCAAACTGCAATCCTATAATCCGTCCATGGCGGTAGGACCGTTTTCGGAGGGGATCGGCGACGTTCGCGCAAGCCGCAAGGCGGGGGCGCGGCGGACGAGTCCCGGCAATGGGCGCAAGGGTGCGGGCGAGGCACAGGCACTCGAACGCGGCGCACGCCTGCTCGCCGAGGCTCGGTGGATGGCTGCGGCGCTGGCCGTGGTCGCGCTCGCGGTCGCGCTGCTGAGCTATCACCACGACGACCCAGGCTTCACCCTTTCCACCCATTCTGCGCATGTCGGCAACTGGGAGGGGAGTGTCGGCGCATGGCTTGCCGACGTGATGTACCTGCTGTTCGGGTTTTCGGCCTGCCTTTGGGTCGCATTCGCGGCAGCGTGGGTTGGACGCGAATTCCTGCGCCTGCACCGGGGTGCGCACGCCTCGGGTCTGCCCGGTTGGTTGCGGGCCACGGGTTTCATCGTCTTGTTGCTGGCAGCCACGATGCTCGAGGCGCTGCGCCTGACCTCGCTCGGGGCTTACCTGCCTGGAGTCCCCGGCGGCCTGCTCGGATCCACGCTCGCGCCCTGGGTGCATCGATGGATCGGCACGACTTCCGCAACCGTATTGCTCCTTGCCGGCTGCGCAGTCGGCGCCAGCCTGACATTCGGATTTTCCTGGCTGGTTGCCGCAGAGCGTGTCGGACAGGCGATCGAGGCTCTGTTCCGCGCTGCCCGCGCATCGCGCGAGGAAAAAGAGGATCGGACGATCGGTGAGGCGGCATCCGAAGAGCGCGCGGCGGTCCTGGCGGCGCAGCGCGAACGCCTGGAGGAACACGAGCCCGTTCACATTGAAAGGCAGTCCGCGCGAGTGGCGAGCTCGGAGCGCAAGCAAAAAGAGCGCCAGGTGCCACTGTTCGCGGACGCTTTGGCCGATGCCACGGGTGGCGGATTGCCTGCGCTCGAACTGCTCGACGAACCGGATGTCGGTCCGGAAGCGGTCTCGACCGATACCTTGGAGTTCACGTCGCGTCTGATCGAGAAGAAACTCAAGGATTTTGGCGTTGAAGTCGCGGTGGTCGCCGCGTATCCCGGTCCGGTCATCACCCGGTATGAAGTCGAGCCGGCGACCGGCGTGAAGGGCGCGCAGATCGTCAACCTGGCCAAGGATCTGGCGCGAGCGCTGTCGCTGGTCTCGATCCGCGTCGTCGAGACGATCCCGGGCAAGAACCTCATGGGACTCGAATTGCCGAATGCGCGACGCCAGATCGTGCGCCTGTCCGAGATTCTCGGTTCCGCGGTCTACGGCGAAAGCCAGTCGCCGATCACCTTGGGCCTGGGCAAGGACATCGCGGGCAAGCCGATTGTGGTCGACCTGGCGCGCATGCCGCATCTGTTGGTTGCCGGTACCACGGGATCGGGCAAGTCGGTAGGCATCAACGCGATGATCCTGTCGATCCTCTACAAGGCGACGCCTGCCCAGGTGCGGCTGCTCATGATCGATCCGAAGATGCTGGAGCTTTCCGCGTATGAAGGCATCCCGCACCTGCTCGCGCCAGTCGTGACGGACATGAAGGAAGCCGGCCACGCACTCAACTGGTGTGTCGCGGAGATGGATCGGCGCTACCGCCTGCTCAGCAAGCTCGGCGTGCGCAGCCTGAGCGGCTACAACCAGAAGATCGAGGAAGCACGCGCGCGCGGCGAACCGATCGTCAATCCCTTCGCGCCCGATCCCGCCCAGGCCGAGCCCCTTGAAACGCTGCCGGTCATCGTCGTCGTCATCGACGAGCTGGCCGACCTGATGATGGTCACGGGCAAGAAGGTGGAGGAGCTGATCGCGCGAATCGCGCAAAAGGCGCGGGCGGCCGGCATGCACCTCATTCTCGCGACGCAGCGGCCGTCGGTGGACGTCATCACGGGACTCATCAAGGCGAACATCCCGACGCGCATCGCGTTCCAGGTCTCGAGCCGCGTCGATTCGCGCACGATCCTCGACCAGATGGGCGCCGAATCGTTGATCGGCCAGGGCGACATGCTGTACCTGCCCGCGGGAACCGGCGTGCCCACGCGCGTGCATGGCGCTTTCGTATCGGATGCGGAAGTGCACCGGGTCGTGCAGGCGCTGCGCGCGGCGGGAAGCCCCGAATATGTCGAAGGGGTTCTCGAACCCGCGCAAGCCGCGCTCGAAGACGACGCGGCAGGTGCGGCCGAAGGTGGTGGACAAACCGACCCGCTGTACGACCAGGCGGTGGAAATCGTCCTCAAACAGCGCCGCGCCTCGATTTCCCTCGTCCAGCGGCACCTGCGCATCGGCTACAACCGCGCGGCTCGCCTGCTCGAGGAAATGGAGAAGGCGGGCATGGTTTCCGCCATGCAAGCGAACGGAAATCGCGAATTGCTGGTTCCGGCGCGGGAGGCGACGTGAAGGCGATCGTTGCCGGCGTGGCGCTTGTCTGCGCGGCCGCGCTCCCCTCGGGTACGGTCGCTGCGCCGATCGACCAGTTGCACGAATTCCTTGCCCAGGCCAAGAGCGCTCGCGGCGAATTCACGCAATCGAGTCCGGCGGCCCCGTCGCCGAACGGGATCGCGAAGGCGAACGGCGCGCCGCAGGTCTCGCATGGCACCTTCGAATTCCAGCGTCCGGGTCGCTTCCGCTGGACTTATCGCACCCCCTACGAGCAATTGATCGTGAGCGACGGCGATCATCTGTTCCTGTTCGACAAGGACCTGAACCAGGTCACCAAGCGCAAGCTCAACGGGTCCTTGCCTGCGTCCCCGGCTTCGATCCTGTTCGGCTCGAATGATTTCGAGCACGATTTCCAGGTGGCAAACGACGGCAGTTCCGACGGGATCGATTGGATTCGGGCGACGCCGAACACGAAGGATTCGGTTTTCGAGAGCATTCGAATCGGGTTCCGCAATGGCCTGCCGGCAGCCATGCAATTGCGCGACAGCTTCGGCCAGTCGACCCAGCTGGCCTTCGAGCATGTCCAGCCCAACCCCGCGATACCTGGCGACGATTTCCGCTTCACGCCGCCGCCGGGCGTCGACGTGCTCGAGGACAAATAAAACCGCCATGGGACATCGATGAGCGACCTGTTCCAGGATTCGCTCGACGCCGCGCAAGCGCCGTCCGCGCAAGGCAAGCCGACAGGCAGGAATGCCGACAAGGCCAGGGCAAACGCGACCGGCGAAGGCGCGCCTGTTCCCAGCCAGGTTCCGCTCGCCGAGGCGATGCGCCCGACCCGGCTGGACGAAGTGGCAGGCCAGTCGCACCTGCTGGGACCCGGCAAGCCTTTACGTCTTGCATTCGAGTCCGGTCATCCGCATTCCATGATCCTCTGGGGTCCGCCGGGCGTAGGCAAGACGACGCTTGCGCGCCTGATGGCCGGCGCCTTCGCCATGGATTTCATCGCGCTCTCGGCGGTGCTGGGCGGCGTCAAGGACATCCGCGAGGCCGTCGAACGCGCGCAGGAGAACCTGGCACGCACGGGTAGATCGACCGTCGTGTTCGTCGACGAGGTGCACCGCTTCAACAAGGCGCAGCAGGACGCTTTCCTGCCGCATGTCGAGTCGGGCTTGTTCGTCTTCGTCGGCGCGACCACGGAAAATCCCTCGTTCGAGGTCATCGGCGCCTTGCTGTCGCGTGCGGCCGTGTACGTATTACAGCCCTTGTCGGCCGACGAACTTGGCACCCTGCTGGACGCGGCGCTGGCGCGCCAGCTGCCGGGCATCACGATCGACGAGGAGGCGCGGCAATTGCTGGTCGGGCTCGCGGACGGCGATGCGCGGCGTCTGCTCAACGCGCTGGAGGTCGCGGCAACGGCTGTGCGCCAGGCACAGGCGCCGGCGCAAGCCGCGGCGCAAATGGCGATCGACGCCGCGTTCCTGCGCGCCAGCCTGCCGGCGACGCTGCGCCGATTCGACAAGGGCGGAGAGAATTTCTACGACCAGATCTCGGCCTTGCACAAGGCCGTGCGCGGTTCGGATCCGGATGCCGCGCTGTACTGGATGGTGCGCATGCTCGACGGCGGTACCGATCCCTTGTATGTCGCACGCCGCGCGATCCGTATGGCGAGCGAAGACATCGGCCTCGCCGATCCGCGCGCCTTGACGCTCGCGCTCGAGGCCGCGCAGGCCTACGAGCGGCTGGGCTCGCCCGAAGGGGAACTGGCCCTCGCGCAGGCGATCGTGTACCTGGCGGTCGCACCGAAGTCGAACGCGGTCTACCAGGCCTACGGTGCGGTGCGCACCTTTGTTGCCGCCGATGGAACGCGTCCGGTACCAATGCACCTGCGCAACGCGCCGACCAGGCTGATGAAGGGCCTGGGCTATGGCGAAGGCTATCGATACGCGCACGAGGAGGAGGGCGCATTTGCCGCCGGCGAGACCTACCTTCCGGATGGTCTCGAAGCGCAGCGCTGGTACGAACCCACGGCTCGTGGCCTGGAGCAGCGCATCGGCGAGCGCCTCGCCGAGCTGCGTGCGCGCAACGAAGCGGCGGGTGGCCAGGCGGCCGACGAAGCGTGAAAGACGCGACATAATGTCGGCCTTTCGCCGGGAAAGTCGCTGATGCTCGATATTCACCAGTTGCGCAAGAACCCCGAAGAAATCGCGGAGCGCTTGCGTGCCCGCGGCTTCGAATTCGATGTCGCCGGATTCCAGTCGATCGAACAGGAACGCAAGGCCGTGCAGTCGTCCACGGAGGAACTGCAGGCGCGCCGCAATTCGCTGTCCAAGCAGATCGGAATCCTGAAGTCGCGTGGAGAGGATCAGAGCGCGGTCCTTGCCGAAGTCGCGCAGATTCCCGACAAACTCGCCCAAGGTCAAGCGCGCCTCGACCAGGTGCAACTGCGCCAGAACGACCTGCTGCTGGGCATACCCAATGTGCCGCACGCCTCGGTTCCGCCGGGAAAATCGAGCGACGACAACGTCGAGGTGCGCCGCTGGGGTACGCCGCGCTCCTTTGCATTCCCGGTACGCGATCATGTTGACGTGGGCGCCGGCATCGGCCTGGACTTCGAGGCAGCTGCACGCATCTCGGGGGCCCGCTTTGCGGTGCTGAGGGGACCGGTCGCGCTCCTGCATCGCGCGCTAACCCAGTTCATGCTCGACGTCCAGACGCGCGAGCACGGCTATACCGAGTGCTATACGCCGTATCTGGTCACCGGCCAGACCTTGGTGGGCACCGGGCAGCTGCCGAAATTCGAGCAGGATCTCTTCAAGGTCCTGCGGGGCGGGCAGGAAGAGCAGGCCGAGCCCCTGTACCTGATTCCCACCTCGGAGGTCACGCTCACGAACCTGGTGCGCGAACAGATCCTGCGCGAATCCGACCTGCCCGTGAAGCTCACCGCGCACTCGCCGTGCTTCCGGTCCGAGGCCGGATCCTACGGGAAGGACACGCGCGGCATGATCCGTCAGCATCAGTTCGACAAGGTCGAGATGGTGCAAATCGCGCATCCCGACCGATCATACGAGGCGCAGGAAGAGATGGTGGGTCACGCCGAAGCGATCCTGCAGCGGCTTGAACTGCCGTATCGCGTCATGCTCCTGTGCGCGGGCGACATGGGTGCCGGCAGTGCCAAGACCTACGATCTCGAGGTCTGGCTGCCCGCACAGAACGCCTATCGCGAAATCTCGTCGGTATCCAATTGCGAGGCTTACCAGGCGCGCCGGATGCAGGCGCGTTTTCGCACGGGCCAGGGCAAGATCGAATTCGTTCATACGCTGAACGGATCGGGCCTCGCGGTCGGCCGCACGCTGGTCGCACTGCTGGAGAATTTCCAGGAGCGCGACGGATCCGTCACGATCCCCGCGGCGCTGCAGCCTTACGTTGGCGGTGCGCCGCGACTGGCGCCCGCCGCTACCTGAGCCTGGATTTGCGCGCCGCTGGCAATGGGCGCGGAGGAGGCGTGCGTCGGCAACTGGCGTGATTCGATCAACTCGAGAAGCGCGTCGAGAGTCGCCGGCTTGACCAGATGCGCGTCGAATCCCGCTTCCAGCGCGCGCCGCCTGTCCTCGGCCTGGCCCCAACCGGTCATCGCGACAAGGAAGATCGATTTTCCCGACGGCTCCTGGCGAATCGCCCGCGCGGCCGCGTAGCCGTCCAGGACCGGCATGCCGATGTCCATCAGGATGATCTGAGGTGCGAAGCGGGTTACCGCCTCGAGCGCTTCACTGCCGTCGAACGCGCAGTCGACTTCGTTGCCCGCGAGGCGCAGAGCGCCGGCGAGCGAGTCGGCCACGTCGTGGTTGTCATCGACGATGAGCACCCGATGCGTGGAATTCGATGATAGGGATTCCAACACTTTACCGGCATTGGCAAGTGCGTCGTATGCCTTAGGCGCCGCAGGGACGCCCGCTTCGCTCAGGCGTGGCATGCGGACCGTGAAGCAACTACCCTTGCCTTGACCCTCGCTTTGCGCCGTGACGCTTCCCCCATGCATCTGCACAAGCCGATGCACGAGCGTCAGACCGATGCCCAATCCGGACTTCCCGAAGCCCGCCGCGTTTCGACCTTGGTAGAACATGTCGAAGATCTGCGCGAGCTCGGCTTTGTCCATTCCCTGGCCGGTATCGCGAACGCGCAATTCCGTCCATTGAGGCTCTGCCAACAACGTGACATCGATGCGGCCGCCTCTGGGGGTGAACTTCATGGCGTTGTGCAGGAGATTGAGGACGACCTGCGTCATTCGTACGGCGTCCGCGTTGACCTGCACGGGTTCGCCCGGAAGCGTCACGACGATCTCATGGGCGGCCGCACCTTGCGAGGCGCCAACCGATTCGATCGCCTCGGAAACGAGGTTGCGCAGATCGAGCCTGGCGCGCTCCAACACCAGCTTGCCCCGCCCGATGCGGCTGGCATCGAGAAGGTCGTCGACCAGCCGGACCAGGTGCGAAACCTGCCGATCGATGATCTTGCGGATCCAGTCGATGTCGACAGGACGCCCGGAACCCGAGGGACCGCTGCGGCGCATGATTTCCACTGCGTTGCGGATTGGCGCCAGCGGATTGCGCAACTCGTGCGCGAGCATCGCCAGGAATTCATCCTTGCGCCGGTCCGCCTCCGCGAGCAGCTCCCCCTGCTGGCGCATGCGCGTTTCGCTGTCCTGAAGCCGGGCAAGCGAGCGTTCCAACTCCTCGGTGCGCGCACGCACACGTTCTTCGAGTTCCTCGTTGAGGCGCTTGAGCTCCGTCGTCTTGCGATACAGATCGACGAACACGCGTACCTTGGCGCGCAGCAACTCGGGCACGACCGGCACGGATACGTAGTCGACGGCGCCCGTTTCGTAGCCCTTCATGCGGTCGAAATCCGACAGGTGGATCGCCGAGACGAAGATGATCGCGGTGCGTTCGCAGCGGGGATGTTCGCGGATCATCGACGCAAGTTCGAAGCCGTCGAGTTCCGGCATGCTGACGTCCATCAGAACCACCGCAATCTCGTCGCGCAACAGGCAGCCCAGGGCCTCGCGGGCGCTGGTGGCCCGGATGAGATTTTCGCCGAGCTCGGCGAGCATCACTTCGTACGACAGCAGCTTCGCCGGCTGGTCGTCGACCAGCAGGATATTGGCCTTGGGGACGATTGCCCGGCCCGCAGTCTGGACAATCGGTTCGGCCATCAGCGGTGCAACCAGATGCGCAGCGCCGACAACAGTTGCTCGGTGTTGACGGGCTTGGCGAGGTAATCGGATGCTCCCGCCTCAAGGCATTTTTCGCGGTCGCCCTTCATCGCCTTGGCGGTCAGCGCGATGATCGGCAGGCGCTGGTAGGCCGGCCGCTGGCGGATCTGGCGCATGGTCTGGTAGCCGTCCATCTCGGGCATCATGATGTCCATCAGCACGACGTCATGCGAAGGGTCGAGCATCGCGACCGCCTCGTGACCGGTCTGCGCCGTGCAGACGTTCATGCCCCGGCGCTCGAGCACGCTGCTCAGGGCGAAGATGTTGCGCACGTCGTCGTCGACAACCATCACGTTCTTGCCGACTAGGTTCTCGTCCGAGTTGTGCAGGCGCTCGAGCATCGCGCGCTTTTCGGCGGGAAGTTCGTCGACCACGCGATGCAGGAAGAGGGCCGTCTCGTCGAGCAGACGCTCGGGCGATTCGACGCCTTTGACGACGACACTGCGCGCAAAGGCCTTCAGGCGCGTGTCTTCCTCGGGCGAGAGTTCCCGGCCCGTGAAGACGACGACGGGAAGTTCGCGCAGATTCGGATCGTCCCGGATCTGTTCGAGGACGTCGAATCCGGAAATGTCCGGCAGCGCCAGGTCGAGAACCGCGCAATCGTAGTTGCCTTCGCGCAGCGCCGCCAAGGCCTCGGAACCGCTGCCCGCGCCGGCGATCTCGATGTCATGGTGCCCGAGCAGGGCGGCAACGCTCATGCGTTCCCCCTCGTTGTCGTCGATCACGAGCAGGCGCTTGCGCCGCGGCGTAGAAAAAACCTTCAGTCGCGACAAGGCTTCATTCAAGCCTTCGGTAGTCGCCGGTTTGGTCACGAAGGAGAACGCGCCGCGTGCCAGGCCATGCTGGCGGTCTTCGTCCAGCGTCAGGACCTGAACCGGAATGTGACGCGTCGAAGGGTCGCGCTTGAGCTGGCTCAACACGGTCCAGCCCAGCATGTCCGGCAGGAACACGTCGAGCGAGACGGCGGAAGGCCTGAATCGGCGCGCGAGATCCATGGCATCGCTGCCGCGGTTCGTCGACACGACCTTGAATCCGTTCTGGCGCGCGAGGTCGACGACGATGCGCGCGTAGCCCGGATCGTCCTCGACAACGAGCATGATCGGGTCACCTGGGCGCAGGTCCTCGCGATCGTCCGGAACGGGCGTGGCGCTTACCTCGCCGCCGCGGGTTGGCGCGTACGACGCACGCGCGGTCTGGCGCTCGGGGGCGCCGCGCGGCATTTCATCGAGCGGACCGACGTAATGCAGCGGCAGGTAAAGGGTGAAGGTACTGCCGGTACCGGGTTCGCTGGAGAGCGTGATTTCGCCGCCCAGCAGGTTGGCAAGCTCGCGGCTGATGGCCAGGCCCAGTCCCGTACCGCCGTATTTGCGGCTCGTGCCCGCATCGGCCTGCTGGAAGGCCTCGAAGATGATCTTCTGCTTGTCGGCTGGGATGCCGATGCCCGTGTCCGTCACGCGGAAGGACACGACGGTTCCCACCGACGCCAGGACGGGATGGTCCTTGCTCCAGCCTTCGTCCGCAATGTCGACGCCGACACGAACGCCGCCGTGCGAGGTGAACTTGAAAGCGTTCGAGAGCAGGTTCTTGAGCACCTGCTGAAGTCGCTTGGAATCGGTGACAAGGCGTGGGGGCAGGCCACGGCCGATGTCGACCTCGAACAGGAGCTTGCGCCGCTCGGCCTCGAGGCGGAAGGCGCGAGTCACGGAATCGACGATGTCGGCAAATCCGAGCGATTCGGCATCGACCGTCACCGTGCCCGATTCGATCTTCGACAGGTCCAGGATGTCGCTGATGAGGTTCAGCAGGTCGGTGCCGGCGCCGTGCACCGTGCGCGCGAACTCGACCTGCTTGGGCGTGAGGTTGTGCTCGGGGTTGTCGCCGAGCTGCTGCGCGAGAATGAGGATGCTGTTGAGGGGCGTACGCAACTCGTGCGACATGTTCGCCAGGAACTCGGACTTGTATTTCGAGGTGAGCGCGAGTTCCTTGGCCTTTTCCTCGAGGGCACGCCGGGCCTGCTCGATTTCGCGGTTCTTGCGCTCGACCTCGGCGTTCTGCTCCGCGAGCTGTTGCGCTTTCTGGCCGAGCTGCTCGTTGGTCTGCTGCAATTCGGTCTGCTGGGTCGTCAGCTCGGCGGCAAGCTTTTGCGATTGCTTGAGGAGCGCCTCGGTCTGCATCGTGACTTCGATACTGTTCAGGACGATGCCGATGTTGGCGGTGAGCTGTTCCAGGAACGCAACCTGCGATGCCTCGAATGCATTCAGCGATGCCAGTGCGAGCACCGCCTTGATGTTGCCCTCGAAGACCACGGGAAATACGGCGATACTGCGCGGCAGCGCCTTGAAAAACACGGGCGCCACCGCCACCGTGTCGCGGGGCACGTCGGTGAGCATGATGCGGCGCTTGTCGAGGGCACATTGACCAATGAAGCTCTCGCCGAGCGCGACCTCTTGCGGGTAGGGGTCGTCGATGGCGTTGGCGTAGCTCGCCAGCATCCGCAGGCGCTGGCTGCCGTCGTCCGTCATCTGGTAGATGAGACCTTGGTGCGCATTGACCAGCGGCGCCAGTTCCGACAGCAGCATGCGGCCCACGGTCGCCAGGTCGCGCTGGCCCTGCAGCATCCCGGTGAAGCGGGCGAGATTCGTCTTGAGCCAGTCCTGTTCCGTGTTACGGTCCGTGGTGAGCCGCAAGTTGTCGATCATCGTGTTGATGTTGTCCTTAAGGTCCGCGACTTCACCGCGCGCCTCGACCTGGATGGAACGCGTCAAGTCGCCCTTCGTCACGGCGGTCGCCACCTCGGCGATGGCGCGGACCTGGTTCGTCAGGTTGGCGGCGAGCAGGTTGACGTTGCCGGTCAAGTCCTTCCAGGTGCCGGCCGCGCCCGGCACGCTTGCCTGTCCGCCCAGTCGGCCTTCCACGCCGACTTCGCGCGCCACGCGGATCACCTCGGAGGAAAAGGCGCGCAACTGGTCGACCATGGTGTTCATGGTTTCCTTGACCAGCAGGATCTCGCCGCGTACGTCCACCGTGATCTTGCTCGACAGGTCCCCACCGGCGATCGCCGCGGCGACGTCCGAAATCCCGCGCACCTGCGCGGTCAGGTTGCTCGCCATGAAGTTCACGTTGTCGGTGAGATCCTTCCAGGTCCCTCCGACTCCGGGCACCTGGGCCTGGCCGCCGAACTTACCCTCCGTGCCGACCTCGCGCGCAACGCGCGTGACCTCGGATGCGAACGCGTTGAGCTGGTCCACCATGGTGTTGATGGTGTTCTTGAGCTCGAGAATTTCGCCGCGCACGTCGACCGTGATCTTGCGCGAAAGATCGCCGCGCGCCACGGCTGTCGTCACTTCCGCAATATTGCGAACCTGTGCAGTCAGGTTGCCGGCCATCGAGTTCACACTGTCCGTCAGGCCCTTCCACGTGCCGGCAACGCCCGGCACCTGTGCCTGGACACCGAGCTTGCCTTCCAGCCCGACCTCACGCGCCACGCGCGTGACCTCGGAGGCGAAGGCGTTGAGCTGGTCGACCATCGTGTTGATGGTGTTCTTGAGTTCCAGCACTTCGCCGCTGACATCCACGGCAATCTTGCGCGAAAGATCGCCCCGCGCGACCGCGGTCGTGACCTCCGCAATATTGCGGACTTGCGAGGTCAGGTTCGCGGCGAGGAGGTTGACGTTGTCCGTGAGGTCCTTCCACGTACCGGCGACTCCCGGTACCTGCGCCTGGCCACCGAGCTTGCCCTCCGTGCCGACTTCGCGCGCCACGCGCGTGACCTCGGACGCAAAGCTGTTGAGCTGATCGACCATCGTATTGATGGTGTTCTTGAGCTCGAGCACCTCGCCGCTCACGTCCACCGTGATCTTGCGCGAGAGGTCGCCGCGCGCCACCGCGGTGGTCACCTCGGCGATGTTGCGCACCTGCGTCGTCAGGTTCGCCGCAAGCAGGTTGACGTTATCGGTCAGGTCCTTCCAGGTGCCGGCAACGCCCGGCACGACCGCCTGGCCGCCGAGGCGACCTTGCGTGCCGACTTCGCGCGCCACGCGCGTCACCTCGGAGGCGAATGCGTTGAGCTGGTCGACCATCGTGTTGAGCGTTTCCTTGAGCTGCAGGATCTCGCCGCTCACATTCACCGTGATCTTCTTCGACAAGTCGCCGGTCGCGATGGCCGTTGCAACCTCGGCAATGTTGCGCACCTGACCCGTCAGATTGCTGGCCATGAAGTTCACGTTGTCGGTGAGGTCCTTCCAGGTTCCACCGACCCCCGGCACCTGCGCCTGGCCGCCGAGCTTGCCCTCGGTGCCGACTTCGCGCGCCACGCGCGTGACCTCGGAGGCGAATGCGTTGAGCTGGTCGACCATCGTGTTGATGGTGTTCTTGAGCTCGAGCACCTCGCCGCTCACGTCCACCGTGATCTTGCGCGAGAGGTCGCCGCGCGCCACGGCGGTGGTCACCTCGGCGATGTTGCGCACCTGCGTCGTCAGATTCGCCGCAAGCAGGTTGACGTTGTCGGTCAAGTCCTTCCAGGTACCGGCGACGCCCGGCACGACCGCCTGACCGCCGAGACGACCCTGCGTGCCGACTTCGCGCGCCACCCGCGTGACTTCCGAGGCGAAGGAACGCAATTGGTCGACCATCGTGTTGATGGCTTCCTTGAGCTGCAGGATTTCGCCGCGCACATCCACCGTGATTTTGCGCGACAGGTCGCCGCTTGCCACCGCGATCGTCACGTCGGAGATGTTGCGTACCTGGGCCGTCAGGTTGCTGGCCATCAGGTTCACGCTCTCGGTGAGGTCCTTCCAGACGCCGCTGACCTCCGGAACCTGCGCCTGTCCGCCCAGCTTGCCGTCGGTTCCGACCTCCCGGGCGACGCGCGTCACTTCGGAAGTGAATACGCTCAGCTGGCGGATCATCGTATTGACGATGGTCGCCGAGCGCAGGAACTCGCCTTCCAGCGGACGCCCCTCCACGTCCAGGCGTACCGTCTCGAGCAGGTTGCCCTGCGCAACCGCGGTCACCGCGCGCGTCACCTCGGTGGTAGGCCGCACGAGGTCGTCGATGAGGGTGTTGACGGAATCCTGCATGCCGCCCCATGCCGCCGTGGAGCGCGTGAAGCGCGCGCGTTGCAATGTCTTGCCTTGCTTGCCGACGACTTCGCCAACGCGCGCCAGCTCGTGCGCCATCTGCTCCGTCGAGGAGACAATGTGGTTGAAGCAATCCGCGATTTTTCCTTCAATGCCCGTCCAGTGATCAGGCAGGCGCACCGAAAAATCGCCATCATCGACGGCCTTGAGAACTCCATGCAGCAAGCGCAGGTCCAAGGCTCCGGCTGCGCTCGCGCCATGGCCATTCCTGTTCGCGTCACTCCGGGGATTTTTCTCGTGCTCGAGTTGGGGATTCATGGTTCGCATAAATTTTCCGTCGAGCTCTAGCTGAAATTGATTATATTGATTGCACTCGGTGCAACGAACAGTGTGCCGGGTTTTGGCGGTGTGCAGACCACCTTGTTTCCAAGGTCTTTCCGAATGGCGGTGCGTGATGAACGAGATCCTGGAAGATGAAGTTCGCGTGATCGTGGTGGATGACAACCCGGATGCGGCCGATTCGCTGGCCGAGCTGATTCGTCTGAACGGCTATCGCGTCTGGACGGCGAGCGACGGCGAAAGCGCGCTCGAGTTGACGAACTCGACAAATCCCAACTGTGTCCTGTTCGATATCCGCATGCCCGGGATGGGCGGCCTGGAACTGGCACGCCAGCTTCGCGCGAAATACCGTGATGAGGTTGTGCTCATCGCGACCACGGGCTCCGAGCGGACGTCGCCCGATGTGGTGGAGGTTTTCAACCTGGTCGATCATTATTTTTGCAAACCCTTTGACGCCGCCGAGCTTGAAAAGGTGTTGCGTCCGATCAACTGACGTATTCTGCGCACATGATCCGCGTTGCCATCATTGATGATCATGCCGTCGTCCGGGCGGGCCTTCGGGAATTCTTTTCCGAGCATGAAGACCTGCGCGTGACGTGCGAGGCGGCGAACGGGCGCGAAATCGTCGACATGCTGCAGCGGGATGACGTGGACGTGGTAGTCATGGACTTGTCCATGCCCGACATGGGCGGCGTCGACACTCTTGCGGCGATTCGTGCCCGGTCATCGGATCTTCCCGTCCTGGTGCTGAGCGGTTTTCCCGAGACCCACTACGCGCCCGCGCTGTTGCGCCAGGGGGCGAGCGGGTATTTGAACAAGGAATGCGATCCGCAAGAGATCGTGGATGCCATCCGCACGGTATTTCGCGGGCGCAAATACATCACGCCGGCCGTTGGCGAACTCCTTGCCGAGGGCTTTTCCGGCCTCGACGATCGCCCCTTGCATGAACAGTTGTCGGAGCGCGAGTTGCAGGTGTTCCTGCGCCTGGCAAGAGGAGAAACGGTGGGGGCGGCCGCGAGTGCGATGTTTTTGAGTGTGAAGACGGTCAGCACGTATCGCACGCGGGTCATGGAAAAGCTCAAGCTGGCTTCGAACAGCGACCTGACGTATTACGCGCTGAAGAATGGCCTCATCGATTGATTTGCGGTATCTCCTGCGCCACGTAGGCGGCGTCCTACGCGCTCATTGGCGATCGGCCTATAGCGCTGCCAACGACAAGTGTTGGATGATCGGGCGGTGAAAGAGCTCAGGACTTATCTCGTCGAGAACAGTCAAGTCATCCGGGACAATCTCGTGGCGACGCTGGAGGAGATGTTGCCGACGAAAGTGGTTGGCGTTGCCGGCGACGCATCGACCGCCATGCAATGGCTGGCCGATGCGGCAAATGCGTGCGATCTCTGGATCGTCGACATTTTCCTGAACGAAGGTTCGGGACTGGATGTTCTGTCCGCCATTCGCGAATCCGGCGCAAATGTCAAGGTGGTAATCCTGACGAACTATGCGACCGGACCGATGCGCAGCAAGTGCCTGGAGATGGGCGCGGATCGCGTCTACGACAAGTCCAACGACATCGACCTGCTGATCGGGTATTGCGAGAACCTGGCGCACGAAATCGGCCAGGATGCCGGTGCGTCGCGAGGGGACGGGTCGGCGAAATTGCAATAGGCGAAACTGCTGGTTGACTTGGCGCGCTCGGCGCGCTAGTGCCGACGTCCCGGGAGTCCTGCGTTGCCCAGCCCGACCATCGGCGACTTCGGTCGCCAGCTTCTGCACAACCGTTGGGTTCTTCCCGTTGCGGCTGTCGCCGCGGGCGCAATCCTGTTCGTCAGTGAAACATCCAGCTGGCGTGCCCTGGATTCTCTCGAGAATGCCACCGCGATCAGTCAGTCGCGCGCCAGCCTGCGCGTGGTGCTGCAATTGCTGACGGATGCCGAATCCGGCCAGCGCGGCTTCCTGCTCACCGGAAGCGAGGAATACTTGCAGCCTTACGAGCGGGCCTTGCCGCAACTGGAGGAGCGACTGGCGTCGCTAAATCCTTACGGCCAGGACGATCCGCAGATGCGCTTGCTCCTGAAGCAATTGCGAAAGGGCGTCGACGACAAGCGCCTTGAGCTTTCCGAAACCGTGCGCCGCGTGCACGCGGGCGATCGCGCAGGTGCTTTGGCACTCGTGCGCACGAATACCGGCCTACGGGACATGGACGCGATCCGCGGGCTCGTCGGCGACATCCTGGACTTCGAAACCGTCAAATACCGGGACACGGCACGTTCCGTGCGGGAGGCCTTGCTGCTCAATCGCATCGGGGTGGGCTCCTTCACGGCGTTGAGCCTGCTGGCATTCGCGATGTACCTGCGCCGCACCGCGGAGCTTACGCGCCATCTTGAGACGCAGGAGGGGGTCGTGCGCGCCGAGCGCGATCGCCTCGATGCAGAAGTGACGCGCCGAACGCAGCAGCTCGCCGAGCTCGCGCGCAGCCTGATGCTCGCGCGCGAAGACGAGCGCGGCAGGCTTGCACGCGAACTACACGATGAATTGGGCGCACTGCTGACAGCGGCGAAGCTCGACGTGGCGCGCATCCGTGCCCGCATCGAACGTGCATCGCCCGATGCGGCGCAGCGCCTCGTGCACCTGATCGAAACACTGAACAGCGGCATCGCACTCAAGCGTCGCATCATCGAGGACCTGCGGCCTTCGTCCCTCACGAACCTTGGCCTTCCGACCGCGCTGGAGAACCTGCTGCGCGAATTCGCAGGCCGGACCGGATTGCGCATCGATCGCTCGCTCGAGCCCGTCGATGTCCCGCCCGATTGCGAGCTGACCATCTATCGCCTCGTGCAGGAGGCACTCACCAATATCGCGAAGTACGCCAAGGCGCAGCGCGTTCAGGTTTTCGTCCTCGAGGAATCGGGTGCGGCGGTCGTGCGTGTCGAGGACGATGGCATCGGATTCGATCCTGCGTCCATGCCGGCCGGAGGCCACGGCCTGATGGGCATGCGTCATCGAGTCGAGGGCGAGGGAGGCGAACTGGTGCTGGATTCCTCGCCGGGTCGAGGCACCCGTCTCGAAGCGCGCCTTCCGGCAAATCCTGGTTGTCGGCGCAGTCCTACAGAACGTCAAGCGACCGTCTGACTCAAGCGCGGCGCCGCGGCCTATCGCGGCCGCGCCGCGCTCACGGCACAATTTCTTCGTGGAGGTTGAGGAGGGCGGCGGGTGGGTGCCGCATCGGGACTTTGCCTCGCAAATGAACCGGGAGCGTGCGCGCATGACATACGTGGCCATTGCCTTGCTTGTGCTGGGGGGCATCGCGGGCATATTCGGACTTGGATTGTTTGCGTATACCTACCTGCCGCCAGCCTCCGCATTCGTCGGTAAATCGCAGTTCGCGACCTTGCTTGTGTTCGTGCTCGCGATCGCACTCATGGGACGCCGCCTAGGCTCCTGACTAACGAGAGAGGGAATGGAAATGAATTGGGACCGCATCCTGGGAAATTGCAAGCAGGTTCTGGGCAAGGCACAGCAGCATTGGGGCGAGTGGATGGAAGATGAATTGCAGATCATGGCCGGGCGCCAGACCGTACTGGCCGGTCGTTTGCAAGAGCGCTGCGGTCGGGCCTGCGAGGAAGCCGAACGCGAAATCGCCGCATGGGAGCGTCGTCGCAGCCGAGTCACCCGTTTGCATGCGGAAAAAGGCCGTCCTTAAAGCGCGGACGGTGCGCGGCCGCGAATTCCGCGCGTAAGATCCCAGGCACGTCCCCGACCGATATTGGCCAGGCATGGATTTGCCACTTTCGATTCCGGTCAGCGTGCTCGTCGTCGAAGATGTCCTGCTCGACCGGAAGGTGACTCCCGTCGTCGAGCAGATCGACGACGTCATCGTCCTGGCTGCCGACAACGGACCCGCTGCGATGTCGGTGCTGCGCGGGCATCCGGTCGCGCTTGCGCTGCTGGACCTGGAAAATCCAGGGGTAAACGCGTTCGCGCTGGCCGAGTCGATCCGCGCGACGGAGCACACGCGCGAAATGCCGATCGTGTTTCTGGGTCAACCGGAGCGCATGCGCGGCTTTGAAAGCGAATGGGCCGGATCCGCCGAGTTCCTCGCCAAGCCCATTGATCCGCACATCCTGCGCAGCAAGGTCGGAGCGTATGCCGAGTTGTATCGCCAGCGCCGCGGCCTGGCGGACCAGGTCGAGAAGCTCGAGCGCATCGCCCAGGTCAACGCGCGCGTCGTGTCGGCGCTTTCGCATGACATCCGTACGCCGCTGTCCGTGATCATGATCAATGCCGAGTTGGTGCTGCGGCGCGCCGAAACGCCCGCGATCCGCCAGGCGGCCGAGCGCATGAAGGCCGCTGCGAGCGCATTGAGCCATCAGATCGTGCACCTCGTCAACGTCGCGCGCACGCCCAAATCGGACTTGCATCCGCAGATCGACCGCTTCGACCTCGCGGAGCTCGTGCAGGAGCGGATGAGCACCGGGGCAGGGCATTTCCTGCTGGGCACGGAACTCTCCTGCGACAGTGATGGAGACACCTCGTGCCAGGCGGACCGCGTGCTCGTCGAGCAGGCGATCGATCAGCTTTTACTGGTGGTCGCGACCTATGGCGACGGCGCTCGCGTCCGCGCCAAAGTCAACGGATCGTCGCCGCGCTCGCTCACCCTGCGGATCGAGACGGGCACGATCCTGCCCGAGACCGCCAAGCAGTATCTGTTCGGCAGCCGGCTGCCCGACCCTCGCCTCGGTGTCTCGGGTCTGGGCGTCGCGCTGGATGAAGCCGACCGCATCGCGCGCGCCCATGGCGGTTCGCTCATCGGCGACTCGCGCGAGCGGGAAGGGACCTTCTTCGAGCTGATGCTGCCGCGCCGCTAGGCCGCCTTTCCCGCAGTTTGGTAAAATCGCAGGCTTCGACTGGAATTCGAGCGACCGGAGAGGTGGCAGAGTGGTCGAATGTACCTGACTCGAAATCAGGCGATGCGGCAACGTATCCGTGGGTTCGAATCCCACCCTCTCCGCCAATAAAAATGGGCCCTTCAGGGCCCGTTTTTATTGGCGAAGTGCGATGTGTGGACGAACCCACAGTAGGTTCGACAATTCGACTATCCCGGCAGTTTCGCGGCGAGAAGGTCGACTTTCTCAATCGTGGGCGGAGCCGCCAGCAACTCGTCGGCCTTGGACATGAGCGCCGCGGCGATGGCGCCACCGAGATGGGCCTGCCGGCCTGCCTCGTCGGCGAAGGCGTCAAAGATGCCGAACGTGCTCGGGCCGAACTGAAGCGCGAACCACACGGGTGTCGACACCTCATCCTGTGCCAGCGGCAAGGCGCTTTCGAGAAACGCCTTGAGGGCGGCTTCTTTTCCCGGTTTGGCTTCAAGGCGTACGTACAGTGCGAGTTTTATCATCGGTTTGCCCGTTTGCTGGTGTAATGCCAAGCCGGAAAATCAGGACAAGCAGGCCGTCGATGCGCTTGGCAAGATCGACCTTTTCAATACGATTCTCGCCATGCTTATCGACATTCTCGCGCTCGACGGGGTTTTCGACACCGGCCTTGCCACGGTTCAGGATACGCTCAAGATAACGGCTGGCGGGGACGCTGCTGCGCGCCCGGCAAACCGAGGGCGTGATGGCGGTCGCGGCGCTTGCGCATTTTGACCTCGCCCTCCGGCCAGGGGGCCCTTATCGTCGGCCATGGCTCGCCAAACATTGGGCCCCGTACGGGGCCCAATGTTTCGGCAAAAATCGTTCGCACAACGTCCGTCAGTACTGCTTTTCGAGAATGAGGCGGTCGTTTTCCTGCCTCATGCGAAAGCGTGCCAAGAAGCTGTTCCCCAATAAAACGAAGGGTGTGCCGTTGGGCACGATCTCGGCCTGCACATGGTATGTCTCGACGGTACCGATGCGTACGACATCGAGCATGGCATGCCACGCTGCCACCCTGCCATTGGCCGTGGCGACCACGCCGCGCGGACCTTTGCGGTAGGGCAAGCCCAACTGGTCGGCCTGCGAAGTATTCATCACGAGGTAAGTGGCGCCGGTATCAACCACGAAAGGCAGCGTCTTGCCGTTGATGACCGCCGTCCCGGAAAAATGTCCGCCGCTACCGACCGTCAGGACGATGCGATTGCCGTCACTGTCGTGGCCAGCAACGCTGACCGGGCTTTCACCGACATGCAGTTCCTGGCGTTGGCCCTGAATTTCGACCACAGCGACGTCGCTATCGGCCGACACCAGCGTCACGCCCAGGCGCGTGTCGCCGGGCGCGAAGACCTGTGGCGCGGCGCCATCGATCACCAAAAGAGCGCGATTGCCCATCGTGCCCGTCAATGCGACCGATTGAGCATCCACCGCACCGGCGGCGAGCAGGAACAGTGCAGGGAGTGTCGTCAGGGCCTTGCGCACGAGGAAATAGTACCTTGCCTGGCTCTTTTGGCCCCTTCCTTATCGTTTGCAAAGAAGTGGCGAATGGCGCTACTTGTGATCTAAGTCATATTCGTTTTCTCTCGCGCGAATCCACCCGACCGGCAACAATTCCCCTGCGTCATTCGGCGAGTCGACCCTCGCTTCGCAAAGCAGAAACCTCAAGGAGAATTCATGTACCGAGTGATCGCGACGGTCGCGATGGGCTTGCTTGCAACCGCAACTTGCCACGCGCGCGAGGACATGCAAAACGGGGTGTATATCGGTGTCGATGGCGGCCGGGCCAACGCATCGGGCGCCTGCAATGGTGCACCGGGCGGAATTTCCTCCTGTGCGACCAATGGCACGGCGGTCGGAGCCGTGATCGGCTACCACTTCCTGCACTTTCTATCGGTCGAGGGCGGGTATCACAGCTTTGGCACGTATGACGTGATCGGCAGCCCGGCTTTCCCCATCAACGGCAGCACGAAGTTAAGCGGCGTGGAAGTTGCGGCCATTGGTAATTTTCCGATCGGGGCGGGCTTCGGATTCATCACACGAGCGGGCGCCGCGGCTACGCAGGTAAAGGAAACGGCCGTCGTTGTGGGCTACGGCCAGTCCGTCAGTCAGTCAGCGACGACGGCCGGTGGTCTTGTTGGGGTAGGCCTGCGCTACGTGTTCTCGCCGCAATTGCAGGCGCGCCTCTTGATCAATTACTACGGCACGGTGGGCAACTCGACCACGGGCCAGGCAAAGCTCTCTGCCTATACAGCCGGCTTGACCTACACGTTCTAAGCGACGAGATCGAGCGCGAGGAATCGGACGCCCGGCGTCGGATTGTTGTAATAGGCGGGGATCGCTCGAAAGCCGAGCGACTCGTAAAGCCCCTGCGCCGCGTCCATGCCTTCGAGCGTATCGAGCAGCATGCGCTGGTAGCCAAGCGCCCGCGCTCCGTCGATCGCCGTTTGCGCGAGGCGCCGCCCCAAGCCGGTGCCGCGAGCCGCCGATGGAACATACAGGCGCTTCATTTCGCAATCGACCTCTGAAAAGCGGCGTACCCCGACACAACCCAGCATCTGCTCACCTGCACGGGCGATCCAGAGGCCCCCATCGGGTGCTCCGTACATTCGGGGCAGGGACCCAAGCTCCGCCTCGAAACCCTGGAAACACAGGTCGACCCCGAGCTGCTCCGCATACTCGCGAAACAGCGCGGCCGCCGCCTCGTACTCCATTTTGGTGCGTGCCTCAATAAGGGAAACCCAGTGCGTCATTGCTGCTCCGGACCGCAAAATCCTGTCGGACAGTGTCGCGTTTTTCGTAAATCTGAATCCATGCCAAGATATCGATTTTCGTGAAAGAACTTAGGCATTCCGTCGCCGTCTGCGGCTCCTCACGTCTTTGCGGAGGTACCGACGGACGATGAGAATCGTTAATGCTTGACCCGCAGGTTGGTTCTGCATGAGTAGACTCGCCGACTCACCTGCGGTGTCAGAGTAGGATAGCGTGTTGGGCAATACGACTTACATACTAAGAAGGGAGGCATGACATGAATTTCAACCGTGTGGCGATGGTGGCTGGCTTTCTCGCGCTGAGTATGGCGGGCTGCAGCAGCACCCCACCCGCGCAACCCGCCGCGCCAGCGGTCGAGCAAAAGCCCGCAACTCCTCCGGCCCCGCCGACGCCGCCTCCGGCGCAGACGAAGCCGGTGGTCGAAGCGCCTGCGCCCGATCCCCTGAATGACCCGAACGGAATCCTCGCGCATCGCAGCGTGTATTTCGACTTCGACAATTCGTCCATCCACAGCTCCGACGCATCGGTCATCGAGGCACACGGAAAATATCTTGTCGACCATTCGAGCCGGACGATTCGCATCGAAGGCAACTGCGACGAGCGTGGCAGCCGCGAATACAACCTCGCTTTGGGTCAGCGACGTGCGAATGCCGTTCGCGATCGCATGACGGCGATTGGTGTTTCCGCGACTCGCATCGAGACGATCAGCCTGGGCAAGGAAAAGCCGCGCAATTCCGGCCACAACGAAGCTGCGTGGGCCGAGAACCGCCGCGCGGATATCATCTACCACTAAGTGATTGCGGGCTCGATCCTGAGCCCTTGCAGTTCGATGGCCGCGAGGTCCGCCTAAGCGATGGGCTTGGGTGGCTCGCGGCCTTCTTCCAACAGCCACGCACGAAATGCCTCGACTGGGGCCTGTCCGAGGCGTTCCCGCGGACACACCAGGTGATAGGCGTGCGCAACAGCCTGTTCCTCGAACAGGGCAATCAGGCGGCCAGCCGCCAGGTCGTCTGCGACCAGCGACTTCCAGACCAGTGCTACACCCAGTCCGGCAAGCGCTGCCTCGATGATGTAGTTGCCTTCCTCGAATTCGCGCATCCGCACGGATTCACCGCCGTCGACATTCGCGCGTTGCAGCCAGGTGGGCCAGTCGGGAAACGTCGTGTCCCAATTCATGCCGGAATTGCGCAGCAGGGTTGTTTGGACGAGGTCGGCCGCTTGATGCACCTGTGCGGCGATCCGCGGATGCGCGACCGCCACCACACTTTCGCTCCAGAGTCGCTCGACATGCAGATCCGGGTAACTGCCCGCGCCATAGCGAATCGCAAGGTCTACGTCCTCCGTCGCGAAATCCACCACGCGCCTTGTGGCCAGCAGGCGCAATTCGACGTCCGGCCAGCGCGCGTTGAAGCGAACCAGGCGCGGAATCAACCAGCGCGACGCGAACGAAGGCGCAACGGAAACGACCAACACACTCTGGCTCGCCTGCCGGCGTAGTTGGCGAGAGACATGACGCAGCGAATCCATCGCCGTCTGCAACTGTCGAACCACACCCGCCGCGGCGGGCGCCACTCGCAATTCGCGTCCCCGTTCGAACAGCGCGAAGCCGACCTGTTCCTCCAACGCCTTGATCTGCTGGCTGATCGCACCGGGTGTGACATGCAGGTCCTCGGCGGCGCGAGTAAACGACATATGTCGTACGACGGCGTCGAAGGCCTGCAGGCCACGCAACGGGAGGATCGAATCAGACATTAGAAAAACTAAACATAATATTGAAATGTTCTCGTTTGTGCTTGGGGAATCATCGTGCAACACTGGCTTCAATGAAGTTTATCTCAACAGGTGGTGGTATGCATCCTTTCGTCGTCACTCTGATGCTGGTCCTCGCGACCGTCCTTTGGGGCGCGAATTTCAATCTCGCGAAGCACGTATTGACCGAGGTGCCAGCCTTGGCTGCCGGCGCCGCGCGCTTCGACATTGCCGCCTTGGTGATGTTGGCGATCTGCCTGGTACGGCGCGAGCACGTGCCTTTGTTACGGCATGCGCGGGTCTACGCAATGCTGGGGGGAATCGGTATCGCGGGTTTCAACATTCTTTTCTTCTACGGCATGCAGTCGACGTCCGCGGTCAATGGCGCGCTCATCATGGCCGCGAATCCCTTGCTAACGGCCATCTTCGCGGTCGTGATGACGGGGGCGCGGCTGCGACCCTTGCAATGGGTCGCGCTGCCGATCGGCTTGGGGGGAGTGGCTTTCGTCGTGCTGGGCGCAGGCGCGCATTTCCAGATAGAAGGGGGTGATCTCGTCATTTTGGGGGGAAGTGTCTGCTGGGGCCTCTACAACGTTCTGGTCGGGCAGAAGCTCCCGCGCGACGTGAGTGCCCTTGCCAACACGACTGGCGTCATGAGCATGGGCGCACTCTTCCTGACGATCGTCGCGCTTGCTGCCGGCACGAAATTCGAAGTTCCCGGATGGGACGCCTCCTTGTCGCTGATCGCGATGGCCTTGGGTGGCAGCGTGCTTTCCTATCTTTTCTGGAATGCGGGCATCGCCAGGCTCGGCGCGTCACGGGCCGCGTTGTTCATGAACCTCGTTCCGGTCACGTCCATGGTGATCGCAGCGATCGAGGGTCAAGCGCCGACTTGGGCGCAAGCCGTGGGAGGACTGGTCGTCATCGGCGCGGTAGCGCTTTCGTCCTGGCCTGGAAGCCCCACGGCACGCAGGTCGATGTCGCGGCCGAATCTGCAAGAATCCGCATGAATCGATCCTCGGACAAAAGGAATCTTGCATGGAACCTCGTCGGCGCGTGCAGCGCGGCCGCCGCACATTTCTCGCGGCCGGTGGTGCGGGCCTGGGGTTTTGGGCCTTGGGCATGGCAATGCCGGCGCGTGCCGCGAAGGGCATGGCGCTGGGCAAGGCCAACGCATTTTCCTTCGACGCGCTCATCGAACGTGCGCGCAACGTAGCCAAAGCGCCGGTTCAGCCCTTGCGCAATCTTCCGCGCGATGTGCTCGAGAAAATCGATTACGAGGCGCACGGCAAGATCAGGTTCAACACCGATTACGCGCTTTTTGCGGACGGCCCGGGAAAATTTCCCGTCACCTTCTTTCACCTCGGGCGCTACTTCCAGACCCCGGTGCGCATGTTTGCGGTCGAGGGTGGCAGCGCGCGGGAATTGATCTACGACCCGGCAAACTTCGAGATGCCGGCGGACAGTCCCGCGCGCTCGCTGCCGAAGGATGCGGGGTTTGCAGGATTTCGGATCCAGGAGAGCCGGCTGGGTGACCAGGAAAAACTGGATTGGCACAAGAACGACTGGGTGGCTTTCCTGGGTGCGTCGTACTTTCGCGCGATCGGCGAGCTGTTTCAATACGGACTTTCGGCACGCGGCGTCGCCGTGAATGTCGCGGTAGCAGGTGCACCGGAGGAGTTTCCGTCTTTCACCCAGTTCTACTTTGAAACGCCGAGCGGCGACGGTGACAGCATGACCGTCTACGCCTTCCTCGAGGGTCCCAGCCTTGCCGGGGCCTATAAATTTCTCCTGCAGCGGAGCAAGGCTGTGGTCATGGACGTGGACGCCGCGCTGTTCCTGCGGCGCGACGTGCAGCGTCTAGGGCTTGCACCGCTGACTTCCATGTACTGGTTCTCGGAGACGGTCAAGCAAACGGCCGTGGACTGGCGACCGGAGGTGCACGACTCCGATGGTCTGGCGCTCTGGACCGGTGGCGGCGAACATATCTGGCGTCCGCTGAACAATCCGGCGATGACCGGCGCATCGGCATTCGGCGACACGAATCCACGTGGATTCGGCCTCTTGCAACGGGACCGCAACTTCGATCATTACCTGGACGGCGTTTATTACGATCGCCGACCCAGTCTCTGGGTGGAGCCGCTGCAAGGCTGGGGTGCGGGCGCCGTGCAACTCATCGAAATTCCCGACGACGACGAAATCAACGACAACATCGTTGCGATGTGGGTTCCGCACGAGCCGGCGCGCGCGGGCGCGAGCTATCGGCTGCAATACCGCCTGCATTGGAGCGCGGACGAGCCATACCCGACGCCACTGGCGCGTTGCGTGGCGACGCGCTTGGGACGCGGCGGTCAACCGGGGCAGCCCCGGCCTCCAGGGGTACGCAAATTCGTGGTCGAATTCCTAGGTGGGCCGCTCGAGAAGCTCGCCTTCGGAGTCAAGCCCGAGCCCGTGTTGAGCGCCTCGCGCGGAACATTTTCCTGGGTATTTGCGGAAGCGGTTCCCGATGGCGTATCCGGGCATTGGCGCGCGGAATTCGACCTCGCGGTGACCGGGCCTGAGCCCGTCGACATGCGCTTGTACCTGAAGTCCGGCGAGCAGACCTTGTCCGAGACCTGGCTGTACCAGTATCACCCCATCTAGGATTTCAATCCGGGCACGCCGCCCAGGAACAAGCGCACGGTCTGGCGTACCCATTGATTGCATTCCTCCGCGCTCATGGGTCCGAGGGGCGAGCTTGCGCGGGCCTGTGGCAGCGAGACGACCAGCTGCAGGAACTGCTCCGCGGCAAACACCGCTTGCTCGTGGCCGAGTCCCGCGGATGCCGGAAAGCGTGCGAGCTGACTCGATATCAAGCCGATCGCCTCCTGGCGCGCTCCGGCCGTCGCCACAGCCGCGACCAACTCCGGAAAGCGAGGCGATTCCGCGACGATCAGCCGGTGCAAGGCCAGGGCTTGCGGGCGCAAGGCCGCTTGCAGGATCAACTCGGCGAGGTGCTCCAGGATTGCGGCCAGGTCCGCGCCTTCGATCAGCGCAACACTGGCGGGCGGGCGCAATCCGTCGACCAGGCGGGTGACCACGGCGCGCATCAAGGCGGGCTTGTCTTCAAAGCGGTGATAGAGGGTGCGCTTGGAAACGCGAGCTCGCCGGCAGACCTCCTCGATGCTGGTTGCGCCGTAGCCCTGCCTGAGCAGCAGCTCCGTTGCCACTTCGAGCAGTCGCTCGCCGAGGCGAGCGGCATCCGCGCGCGAGGGGCGCCCCGCGCGCGGCGTGTGATTGGCGTGAGCGTCGTTATTGCGGCGGATAGTAGGCCTGGGGTGGGTAGGATCCTTGCGGCGGATAGTAGGAAGGTGGCGCCGCAGGTGGCGCGTAAGCCGGAGGCGGGTAATAGCTTGCGCGCGGCGGGTAGTAATACGCGGGCGCAGGGGCATATGCGGGCGGAGGTGGCGCGCTTTGCGCGACCGCCGCAATCAGTGCGAAGGGCGCGGTGATGATCGCAGCGGCGGTGCCGACCACTGCACCGACGACGCCGACCGGACCGAAGCCCCGACCGACCGGGTGGCCATAGCCGTAGTAACCGCCATGACCGTAATAGCCGCCGCGGCCGTATCCACCCCAGTGATCATGCGCGGACGCGGACTGAATGGGAGCAAGAGTGAGGAACGCGGCTGAGGCCGCCGTACCCACCACCGCAAGGCACTTGCCGAATGCGAATTTGTTCATCTGGGCCCTCACTGAAGCATTCGGCCACCGAATCGGCCGCCGATGAAAACAGCGTAGGCCGATTCATAATAAAACGCAACCGTACCGTTGTATTAAATTGTCAGTTTGTTAAATATCAATCATTTGGTGATGATACCTCAGACAGTTTCGAGATATCATCCACCTCCTCGATCTCCCAACAGAGCTTGAGTAGTTGTTCCGATCGGTCGCGCGCCAGGTGTCCTTTGGTGAGGTTGCGAAATTTGTCTTCGAGAGCCTCGTCCGACATGGGCCTGCCGTTGCTGCCCAGTGCATGTTCGACAAACTTCTCCAGCCGCCGGCGGTCCTGGCAGCGAACGAAAATTCGCGCCTGGTCCTCGTGCAGGCCGGCGTCAACGATGGTCGAGATCTTCGTGCGCAAATTGACGGCGCGCAGGTCCTGCACGGCTTCGTCGGAGAACTCGCGGGGACCGGCCACGCCTTGCAGGAAGGCAATCGCTACCGCGTGATAGACGCTGAACTTCCCCTGCAGGCCGGTTCGCGGCGTACGTTTGCCCGCAAGTTCCAGCACCAGTGGATGCACGCGGATTTCAACGTGCCCGATATCCTCGGGACGCAGCCCGGCCTCCCGACGCAGCTGGATGGCGGCGTCGATGACCGGATGCAGCATGACGAGACATGCGAAAGGCTTGAAGGCGATCCGTTCGGATTCGAAGCGCGAACCCAGGTCCTGCACGGCAACGTCGAGGTTGCACTTGGGTGAAATCGTGTTTGCCCAGCCGCGGCGCGCTTCGATCATCGTTTCGGAACTGCTGAAATCTCTTTGCGCGAGCAAGGCCGCCAAGATACCGTCGCTGGCGGCCTTGCCGGGATTGAAGCTCTTGTTCATCGAACCGAACGACTCGCGCAAACCGACCGGTGTCGAGGCCGCAAGGCCGAGCGCCCAGGTCATTTGCTGCGTGGTGAGTCCGAGAATCCGTCCCGCTGCGGCAGCCGCGCCGAAGACGCCGCAGGTTCCGGTGATGTGCCAGCCGCGGTCGTAGTGATCGGGACTCACACTCCTGCCGATCCGCAAGGTGATCTCGATTCCCGCAAGCATTGCGTTCAGGAAGTCGCGTCCGCGGGTCGGCCGCCATTCCGCTGCGGCGAAGGCCGCGGAGACGACAGGACTGCCTGCATGAATGATCGTTTGCAGGTGCGTGTCGTCGAAGTCCTGGATATGACTGCTGACTCCGTTGATGAACGCCGCGTACATCGCGTCGAGCCGTTCGGATCGACCCAGGACGCTTGCCGTCGCAGGACCGGAAAAAGGCTGAACTGCCGCGAGCGCGCGCTCGACGGCGGGCTCGCGCGAGCCGCCGATCGCCGACGCGACGTGATTGAGCAGCGTGCGTGCGCCATGGCGGCGCACGTCTGCCGGGACATCGGAGAGCTGGATGCCGGACGCGTACTGCGCGAGGCGTGCCGTGACGCCCGCCTCGATCATTATTGGACTGTGACGGCGTCCGCCGGAACCTCGACCTTGCCGTCGCCGCGGGCGCGCGCCGCGGCGGCCCGCAACATGGCAAGCTTGCCGGAATACCTTTGCCTCGCTTCAGGGTCCGTACTGCGCTCGATCGCGATGGCCATCTGCTCGCGCGAGTGGTCGAGGTCGCCGAGTTTGAATTCCGCCACCGCCAGCCAGGAGTGGAATTCGTTGTTGTAATCGGCCCGCGCGACCTCCTTCGCGAAGTAATTTCGGGCGCTGCGGTAGTCGCCCTTGTTCATCGCGGCCATGCCCAGGTCAAAGAAGTAATAAGGAGGAAACGGCTCGATCGCCGCGATGCGCTCGCGCAGGTGCTTCGCTTCCTCCTTGCCGCCCAGCTGGTCGAGCGAGTCGGCGAGATTGGACATCGACCGCGTGTCCCGGGGCGCAACGCGCAAGGCGTAGCGCAATACCGCCTCGGCATCCGTCCATTGCTTCTTGCGCTCGTAGATGACCCCCAGGGTGTTGTAGGAGCCCGCGAAACGCGCGTCTTCGAGAATCGCGCCGCGCGCCCAGGCGTAGGCGTTGTCGAGTTCATTGCGCACGAGCGCCTCGGCCGCCCGGTTGTTCATGTACATCGCGAGCAAGGTCTGGTCCGAAATGCTGTGCGTTCCCAAGCCTTCCACGTCCGACGCAGGCACGAAATCGATGACGATCGTCTTGGGTTGCGCATGCCACCAACCGTCCATCGCCGGCGACGTGAGAGTCGCATTGACATGGCCGCTGGCCAGCAGCAGATTGCCGTGGCGGCTCCAGAAGGCATCCGTGTCGACCGTCTGGTAGTCGACCTGGATATCCAGCGCGCGCGCAAAGGCGGCGGTCATGATCACGAGCGACAGACAGTTGCCCGCGCGGGCGTGAAACGCCTCCGCGGCATTGCGCGTAACGGACGCGTCGTACTCGAGGTGCAGCTTGCCCTTGGCATTGAGCGCCGTGACGAGGCGATCGAGGATGCGCGCGTCGTTGGCCGTGAAGCGGTACGCCAGGTTCTCGCTGATGAACCGGCGCATTTCATCGCTCAAGGCAAATACGTCTGCGGTGCCGACCTTTTCGGTTGGTGGTCCGAATTGCGAGTCGTGAAACAGTGCGTCGGTGAATGGTGCCGGGCCTTGCGGCCCTGCGCACGCGGCCAAGCCGAACGCGATCAGCAATGCTGCCCAAGTCTTCACGCGCACTCCCGCGAGTCGCCCCGCTTCATTTGCCTTGCCAAACACGGCCATTCTCGCGAAAAAGACCCGCTTGCGCCACCCGCACTGCAACGAGGCGCGCGCGGGTCGGACCAGAGGGCCTCGGGCTAGAATCGCTGCCTCTCTGCTATCTGCAGGCTTCGAGCCGCAGGCGCACCATGCCCAGGACCGCATTCCACTGGAACGACCCGCTCCTTCTCGACGGGCAATTGAACGCCGATGAACGTGCCGTGCGCGATGCGACCCAGGCATATTGCCGCGAGCGTCTGGAGCCGCGGGTGCTCGAAGCCTTCCGCAACGAGCAAGCCGACCCGGCGATCTTTCGCGAAATGGGCGAACTCGGGCTGCTGGGCCCGACGATTCCGGAGGCCTTTGGCGGCGCCGGCCTGAACTACGTCGCCTACGGGTTGATCGCGCGCGAAGTCGAACGGATCGACTCGGGATACCGGTCGATGATGAGCGTGCAAAGTTCGCTCGTCATGGTGCCGATCCACGCGTTTGGCTCGGACGCGCAAAAACAGAAATTTCTGCCTCGCCTGGCGCGGGGAGAATGGATCGGGTGTTTTGGCCTGACGGAGCCCGATCACGGTTCCGATCCGGGCAGCATGGTCACGCGCGCGCGCGCGGTGCCCGGCGGTTACAAGGTTTCGGGCTCGAAGATGTGGATCACCAACAGCCCGATCGCGGACGTGTTTCTCGTCTGGGCCAAGGACGATGCCGGCGAGATCCGCGGCTTTCTTCTTGAGAAGGGCACCAAAGGTCTCAGTGCGCCGGCGATCCACGGCAAAGTCGGCCTGCGGGCGTCGGTCACCGGGGAAATTGTCCTGGACGAGGCCTTCGTGCCCGAAGAGAACGCATTCCCCGATGTGCGAGGACTCAAGGGGCCGTTTACCTGCCTGAACAGCGCACGCTACGGCATCGCCTGGGGTGCCCTGGGTGCGGCCGAGGACTGCTTTTTTCGTGCGCGCCAGTACGTGCTCGATCGCAAGCAATTCGGCCGCCCGCTCGCCGCGAACCAGTTGATCCAGAAAAAGCTTGCCGACATGCAGACGGAAATCGCGCTTGGCCTCCAAGGCTGCCTGCGCCTGGGCCGCATGAAGGACGAAGGGACCGACGCGGTCGAGATCACCTCGATCATGAAGCGCAACTCCTGTGGCAAGGCGCTGGACATCGCGCGCGTTGCGCGCGACATGATGGGCGGCAACGGCATCAGCGACGAGTTCGGCGTGGCGCGACACCTGGTCAACCTCGAAGTCGTCAATACGTACGAAGGAACGCACGACGTGCACGCGCTGATTCTCGGCCGTGCGATCACCGACATCTCGGCATTTGCAAACTGAGGATCGTCGCGTCGTTACCATCCGGCCGCGAGGCCGGATACGCGGCGCGCCGTCAAGGAGTCGCCGATGAAAGACGCAGACCTGACGCGCAATGCGGCGAACCACGCACCTTTGACGCCGTTGGTCTTTCTCGAGCGCGCGGCGGATGTTTATCCCGATCGCCTTGCGATGGTGCACGGCGAAATACGCCGGAACTGGCGGCAGACCCGGGAGCGTTGTCACCGCCTCGCCTGGGCTCTGCATGCGCGTGGGCTTGCCAAGGGCGATGTCGTCGCGGCGCTGCTGCCCAATGTGCCCGCGATGGTCGAAGCACATTTTGGCGTTCCGCTGGCCGGACTCGTACTCAATGCGTTGAACACGCGCCTGGACGCGGAGGCGCTCGCCTTCATGCTGGTGCATGGCGAAGCGAAGGCGGTGATCGCCGATTCGGAATTCGCACCGCTCATCGCCCGTGCGGTCTCGCTGGCATGCGCCAAGGGTCTGCCCGCGCCGCAACTGATCGAAGTGGTCGATCCGCTTTCCTCGTGTCCGTCCGCGCTGGCCGGCGCGACCGACTATGAAGCCTTGCTGGCTTCGGCTGAAACGGTGCCGTTCGTGGCTTTGCTCGAGGACGAATGGCAGTCGGTCAGCCTGAACTACACGTCCGGTACGACGGGCAATCCCAAGGGCGTCGTGTATTCCCATCGCGGTGCGTACCTGGCTTCGGTTTCCGCGATCCTCGAGTGGGACATGCCGAAGTTCCCCGTCTATCTGTGGACGTTGCCGATGTTCCACTGCAACGGCTGGTGCTTTCCCTGGGCTCTCGCCGCGCGCGCCGGCACCAATGTCTGCTTGCGCAAGGTCGATGCGAAGCCGATCTTCGACCTGATCCGACGCGAGCAGGTCACCCATTACTGCGGTGCGCCGATCGTGCACAACCTCCTCGCGAACGCGCCGGCGGGGCTTCGCCAGGGCATCGCCCACAGGGTGCGCGCGATGGTCGCGGGTGCCGCGCCGCCGGCCGCCATGATCCAGGCGATGGAAGGCATGGGCTTCGAGCTCACGCACGTCTACGGCCTGACGGAGGTCTATGGCCCTGCGACTGCGTGCGACCGCCAGGACGCCTGGAACGGCATGCCGGCTTCGGTGCGAGCCCACCTGATCGCGCGCCAGGGCCAGCGCTATCACCTGCAGGATGGCGCGACCGTGATGGATCCAGCGAGCATGCGCGTGGTGCCGGCGGATGGCGAAACGATGGGCGAAGTCATGTTTCGCGGCAACATCACGATGAAGGGGTACCTCGCCAATCCACAGGCAACGGCGCAAGCGTTTGCGGGCGGCTGGTTCCATACCGGCGACCTCGCGGTACTCGATCCCGACGGTTACATCAAGATCAAGGATCGCAGCAAGGACATCATCATTTCGGGTGGCGAAAACATTTCCAGCATCGAAGTCGAAGATGTCCTGTACCGGCATCCGGCCGTCCTTCTGGCCGCGGTCGTTGCCTTGCCCGACGCGAAATGGGGCGAAACTCCGTGTGCATTCATCGAAATAAAGGCGGGCATCGAGGCGACCGCGGACGATATCATCGCGTTTTGCCGTGAGCACCTGGCGGGTTTCAAGGTTCCGAGCAGGGTCATCTTCGGGGAGCTTCCCAAGACGGCGACCGGAAAGATCCAGAAATTCGCCTTGCGCGAGCGTGTGCGTTCACGAGACGCAATCGATACCTGAGCTCAATCCGAGCCTGGGCCAAGCATGGTTCAAGCATGCCCCTCCGGGCACGACCCAGGCGGCACGACGGAAACGGAAGAAACGATGACCCTGCAGCAGGAATTTCATGCGAATCTGGCGCAGCAATTGCAGGAGGTCCGGGATGCCGGCCTGTTCAAATCGGAGCGGGTGATCGCAGGACCCCAGGGTGCGGTCGTGCGCCTGGACGACGGCCGCGAAGTCATCAATCTGTGCGCCAACAATTATCTCGGCCTGTCATCTCATCCTCGCGTGGTCGCTGCGGCGCAGGAGGCGCTGCGCACGCATGGCTACGGCATGAGTTCCGTCCGCTTTATCTGCGGCACGCAGGACCTGCACAAGAACCTGGAAGCGCGGCTGGCCCGTTTCCTCGGGACCGAGGACGCGATCCTGTATGCCGCCGCGTTCGACGCCAACGGCGGCCTTTTCGAGCCCCTGCTGGGCGAAGAGGACGCGGTCATCAGCGATGAGCTCAATCACGCATCCATCATCGACGGCATCCGCCTGTGCAAGGCCAAGCGCTACCGGTACCGGCACAACGACATGGCGAGCCTCGAGCAATCCTTGCAGGAAGCGCAACGCGATGGTGCGCGCTACCGCATGGTCTTCAGCGACGGCGTTTTCTCGATGGACGGGACGATCGCGCAACTCGACACGATGCGCACCATCTGCGACCGGCATGGCGCGCTGCTGGCGATCGATGAATGCCACGCCAGCGGCTTCCTGGGCCGCACGGGCCGCGGTACGCACGAGTATCGGGGCGTCTTCGGCAAGATCGACATCATCACCGGGACATTGGGCAAGGCGCTGGGCGGGGCGTCGGGCGGATTCACCTGTGGGCGACGGGAAGTGATCGAGTGGCTGCGCCAGCGCTCCCGGCCTTACCTGTTTTCGAACACCTTGGCCCCGTCGATCGCGGGAGCGTCGATTGCCGTGCTGGATCTGCTCGAAGAGTCGACCGCGTTGCGCGACAAGCTCGAGGAGAACACGCGGTATTTCCGCGGGGCGATTGCTGCGGCGGGCTTCGAAATCAAGCCCGGCGAGCACCCCATCGTGCCGATCATGGTCTACGACGCTTCCGTCGCGCAACGGCTGTCGGCGCGTCTCCTGGAGCTGGGCGTCTACGCCGTCGGATTCTTCTATCCCGTGGTGGCAAAAGGGCAGGCACGCATTCGCACGCAGATGAGCGCGCGGCATGACCGCGAACACCTCGAACGCGCGGTCGGCGCGTTTGCCCAGGCCGGGCGCGAATTGGGCTTGCTGACATGAGCGCCGGCCGGATCCTCGTCATCGGCGCGAACGGCCAGGTCGGTACCGAACTGAGCGAGGCCTTGATCGCACGCCATGGCGCCGACGCCGTGGTCTGCGCGGACCTTGGCCCGACCGCCTGCGTTGCGGGCGCGCAATACGAGGCGCTCGACGTGACGGACGCTGCAGCACTCGGGCGCGTCGTTCTGCGGCGGGGGATCAAGCAGGTGTATCAACTCGCCGCGGCGCTGTCCGCGACCGGTGAGCGTCAACCGGTGCGTGCCTGGAGCCTGAACATGACGGGCCTGCTCAACGTGCTCGAACTCGCGCGCGAGGGCGCGATCGAGCGGGTTTTCTGGCCCAGTTCCATTGCCGTATTCGGCCCGGGCACGCCGCGGGATCCGGCACCGCAGACCGGCGTGATGGATCCGACCACTGTCTACGGCATCAGCAAACTGGCAGGGGAACGCTGGTGCGCCTGGTACCACGAGCGACACGATGTCGATGTACGCAGCCTGCGCTACCCGGGCCTCATCAGCTGGCGTGCGCCTCCCGGTGGTGGGACCACCGACTACGCCGTGGAAATCTTTCATGCGGCGGTTGCCGGCGAATCCTATACAAGCTTCCTGGCGCCGGACCAGGCGCTGCCGATGATGTACATGCCCGATGCAATCCGCGCGACGCTCGAGTTGATGGAGGCGCCCGGCGATGCAATCACCGAATGGGGCGCATATAACCTCGCGGGCCTGAGCTTCACGCCGGCGCAAATCGCCGCGGCGATTGCCCAGCGCGTCAGTGGATTTTCCCTTTCGTGCGAGCCGGATTTCCGCCAGGAGATCGCCGCAAGCTGGCCGCGCTCGGTGGACGATTCGCTGGCGCGGCGCGACTGGGGCTGGCAGCCGAAATTCGATTTGACAACCATGGTGGACGACATGTTGGCCAATCTACGTGCAAATGTCCGTGTCTCGTAGCACGGAGAGCGGCAGGCAAGGCGGGAGCGGGCAAGACAAGGACAGCGCGGACGAGGGCGCAAAGGCCGGACAGGGCCTGCCCACGATCGTTGTCGTCGGCGGCGGCGCCGGCGGCCTCGAACTGGCGACCGACCTGGGTGATCACCTCGCGGCCCGTGGACGTGCGCGCGTCATTCTCGTCGACATGGCGCCCACGCATATCTGGAAGCCTTTGCTGCACGAAGTTGCGGCAGGCAGCATGGATCCCAATACGCACCAGCTCGCCTACGCGGCGCAGGCGCGCTGGCATCACTTTGAGTTCCAGCAAGGCGCGCTGCTGGGCCTGGATCGCGCGGGCAAGCGCATTCTTGTCGGCGCGGTCGAAGGCGAAGACGGCCTGGAGAACCTCCCCGAACGCTGGATCGCCTATGACACCCTCGTGCTTGCCATCGGCAGCGTCACGAACTTCTTCGGCGTGCCGGGCGCGAACGAGAACGCCCTCGCATTGGACACGGTCGCACAGGCCGACCGGTTCCGGCGCCGGCTGATCTCCGCCTGCGTGCGCGCGCAATCGCGTGGCGCGGCATCGACCGATGGCCCGCGGCCGACGGTCTCGATCGTCATAATCGGCGCCGGCGCCACGGGAGTGGAATTGTCGGCAGAGTTGCGCAACACGGCGCAAGTGCTCAATGCCTATGGGCTGCACGACCTGGACCCGCGCCGCGACGTGCGCATCAGCTTGATCGAGGCCGGCCCGCGGATCCTGCCCGCGTTGCCCGAGCGTGTTGCCGCCGGAATCCTCCAATTGCTCGGCAAGCTGGACGTCGACGTCCTCACGTCCGAGCGGGTCGTGGAAGTGACATCCGGCGAAGTGCGCATGGCGAGCGGCAAGCGAATTCCTGCCGAACTCACGGTTTGGGCGGCAGGCATCATCGCGCCCGGCGTGCTGGCTCGCCTGGATGGCCTGACGACCAGCCGCCTGGGCCAGGTCGTCGTACGGCAAACCCTGCAGACGGAAAGCGATCCGGACATCTTCGCGATGGGCGATTGCGCGAGTTGTCCCTGGCCAGCCGTCGGGGGGAACGTTCCGCCTCGTGCGCAGGCGGCACATCAGCAGGCGCGTTTCCTCGGAAAGGCGCTGCGCCGCAAGCTGGATGGGAAAAGCCTGCCGCAGTTCCAGTTTCGCGATGCCGGTTCGCTGGTGTCGCTTGGCACGTTCAGCGCCGTCGGCAACCTCATGGGCGGATTGATCGGCGGCAACGTCCTGATTGAAGGACTTGTCGCACGGGTCATGTACGCATCCTTGTATCGGATGCACGTCTCCGCCTTGCTGGGTTTCTGGGGGATGGTGCTCGATACGATCACCCATTGGCTGCGAAGACGCACGAGCCCGCGCGTCAAGCTGCACTGACCATCCCTCGCAGCGACTGCGCCTTATGAGGCGCAGTCTACGGGGAGCAAATTATTTCGGTTGCGCGACCGTCCGCAAGTACGGCTTGAGCGTCTTGTACCCTTGCGGATACTTCTTCTTCGCGTCCTCGTCCGAAACCGAGGTTGGAATGATGACGTCCTCGCCCGGCCGCCAGTTGGCCGGCGTCGCCACCGTGTGCTTGGCGTTGATCTGCAATGCGTCGAGCAATCGCAGCACCTCGTCGAAATTGCGCCCCGCGCTCATCGGATAGGTGAGGGTGGCCTTCACCTTCTTGTCCGGGCCGATGAGGAACACGGCACGAATCGTCGCGTTGTCCGTCGCCGTCCGATTTCCGCCGCTCGCGTTCGGATGGATCATGTCGTAGAGCTTTGCCACGACCAGGTCCGAATCGCCGATGATCGGGTAGTTCACGGCATGGCCTTGTGTTTCGGCGATGTCGCCAACCCAGGCCTTATGGTCCCGCACGGGATCGATGCTCAGTCCGAGCACCTTCGTATTGCGCTTGTCGAACTCCGGCTTGAGCTTGGCGAGCGCGCCCAATTCAGTCGTGCAAACTGGGGTGAAATCCTTGGGGTGGGAAAAGAGGATCGCCCAGTGATCGCCGATCCATTCATGAAAGTGAATGGTGCCCTCCGTGGTTTCGGCGGTGAAATCGGGGGCTACGTCTCCAATACGGATCGCCATGGTGGTCCTCCCATTCGATGGTTTGCAGACATCGTATGCCTGGCGGAGCGTGCCGGGCAAATACGAAAAAGTGCTTCCCTTATGACGCCGCGGCGCAACCCGGGTTCCGTGCGCGCTTGCCGCTTTGGCAAGGCTAGCGCGTTTGGAACCACTGCCACGAGAGAATTCCGGCGAACGTCATGGTCAGGGAGCCGGCGACATGCACGGCAACCGCGCCCGCGGCCAGGGCAAGCCTGCCCTGCATCAGGAGATTCACGACTTCGGCCGAGAACGACGAAAAGGTCGTCAGGCCACCGCAAAAACCGGTGATGATCAAAAGGCGCCATTCGGGCGCGATGCCAGGGGCGGAGGCGAAATATGCGACTGCGACGCCGACGATGAAGCCGCCCACCAGGTTTGCCAACAGGGTCCCCGGCGGTATCGCAGGGTACAGCGCGTTGAACTGCATCGAAAACAACCAGCGCAGCAAGCCTCCCGCAATCGAACCGATCGCGATCGCGACTATTGCTTTGCCCATGTCCCCGTTCCTCCCCTGTTTTTTCTTGCGCTGGTTATTCTTGCCAATCCGGTCCGCGTTCGCGGAAGGCGCGATGTTCGCCCATTTCGTCGATGTTCGCCGCCACCGCATCGCGCTCGCGCAGCACGAATCGGCGCACGGCCGCCTGCATTTCGGGAGAACGGAGCCAGTGGACGGACCGGGTCTCCACCGGATCCAGGCCACGGGCGAGCTTGTGTTCGCCCTGCGCCCCGCCTTCGAATCTGGCAAGGCGCCGCTCGATCGAGAACTCGATCATCTGGTAGTAGCAGCACTCGAAATGCAGGCACGGCACGTGCTCGACCGCGCCCCAATAACGACCATAGAGAACGGATCGTTGGGCGTCGAAGACACCCAGCGCGCTGGCGATCGGTTCACCTCGGCGCCGCGCAATGACCAGCATCAGGTGCTCGGGCATGGACTGCGCAAGCGCACGGAAAAATCTCAGATTCAAGTAGGGCCGCGAACCATGCTGGAAATAGGTGTTGTCGTAGCACTGCTGGAAAAAGCGCCAATCCCTGCCCGTGATTTCGGTGCCGACTTTGCGTTCCAGGTCCACGTGCGCCTCGTGGACCTTGCGCCTTTCGGCACGAATCTTCTTGCGCTTGGTCTGCACGAGGCTGGCCAGGAAATCCTCGAAGTCTGCGTACCCTGGATTGCGCCAGTGGAACTGGACATTCGCGCGCATCAGCATGCCTTTGCTGACCAGCGCATCGGCCTGCGCCGCCGGCGGAAACAGCACGTGCAGCGAGGACAGTCCGCTTGCGCGCGCGACCTGGACCAATACCTCGGCAGCGGCGCTGCGCGCCCGCTCGTCGGCGGCAACGAGCCGGCTCCCCGCAACCGGAGTAAACGGCACGGCCACGAGCAACTTCGGGTAGTAGGCCTCGCCCAGCTGCTCCTGCGCCTCGGCCCAAGACCAGTCGAAGACGTATTCCCCGAAGGAGTGCGATTTGACGTACAAGGGAACGAGTGCGGCAAGCTCGTCGCCGCGCCAAAGAGTCACGAATTGGGGCTGCCAGCCGGAGTGCGTGTCCGTGCTGGCGCTTTCCTGAAGCGCGGCAAAAAAGGCGTGGCGCAGGAATGGGTTGCCGTCGGGGTCCGCGGCGACCAGGCGATCCCACGCGCGTGCGTCGACCGCGCTTGCATCGTCGCAGATCGAGACCCGGTATTCGCTGTCACCCATTGGCGTTCCTGAACGTCACGGCAGGGCAACGAGGCGCCCTTGCAAAGTGTGCCATGACACCGCGCGGCTTTGCGATAATTGCGCCCATGGGCAAATCCCGGCTCGAAGCGTTCAGCGACGGCGTGATCGCGGTGATCATCACGGTCATCGTCCTGGAATTCAAAGCGCCGGCCAGCGCCGACGCGGCGGGACTCCTGGGCCTGGTCCCGCAGTTCATCAGCTACGTGCTCAGCTTCGTCTACGTTGCGATCTATTGGAACAACCATCACCACATGCTGCAGACCGTGGAGCGCGTGAACGGCGCGATGCTCTGGGCGAACCTGCACCTGCTGTTCTGGCTTTCGCTGCTGCCGTTTGCCACTGCGTGGATGGCGGAACACGAGTTCGCACCATGGCCGACCCTGCTGTACGGGGTGATCCTGGTCTGCTCGGCTATCGCATATACGGTTTTGCAAACCACGATCATCCAGCTGCACGGCCGCCAGTCCTTGCTGGCGACGGCCGTCGGGGTCGACGCCAAGGGCAAGCTTTCGATCGCGATGTATCTCGCGGCGATCGCCCTGGCCTGCTGGCAACCAAAGATATCCGTGGCGATATACGCTCTGGTTGCGTGCGTCTGGCTCGTTCCCGATCGACGCATCGAGAGCAAGATGAAGGACGCGCCGGCGGGCGAATCGGCAGCGTCGGAGCCGTGAGCCGGGAACTGGACCAGATTTCAAGGAGTTGATCGGATGCCCGCAGACCGGCTACCTTCGCAAGTCAGCTTGATCGGCGTCCCCACCGACATCGGTGCCGGCGTGCGCGGCGCGTCGATGGGCCCGGAAGCACTGCGCGTGGCGAATATTGAAGGTGCGCTGCGGGCACGCGGCCTCGAGGTCCGCGACCTGGGCAATCTGCATGGTCCCGGCAACCCGCAACTCGCGCCGGTGGACGGGTACCGCCATCTGGCCGAGGTCGCGGCCTGGTGCCGCGCGACACATGACGCCGTCCACGAAGTCTTGCGTACGGGCGACATTCCCGTGTTACTGGGCGGCGACCACAGCCTGGCGATCGGTTCCATCAGTGCGGTTGCGCGCCACTGCCGCGCGTCCGGTTCAAGGCTGCAGGTGATCTGGTTCGATGCCCATACGGATGTCAATACGAACGAACTCACGCCCAGTGGAAACCTGCATGGCATGCCGGTCGCCTGCCTGTGCGGGAATGGCCCGAGGGAACTGACCGGCATCGGGGGCTCCGCACCGGCCATCCAGCCCTCGTCGATCCGCCAGGTCGGAATCCGCAGTGTCGACGACGGCGAGCGGCGCCTGGTGCGCGACTTGGGCATTCGCGTGGTCGACATGCGCGAGATCGACGAAGTCGGCATGCGCCACTGCATGCAATCGGTGCTGGCGGACATCGACGAGAACACGCATCTGCATGTGAGTTTCGATGTCGATTTTCTCGATCCCGAGGCCGCGCCTGGAGTCGGAACGGCCGTGCGCGGCGGTCCGAGTTATCGCGAAGCGCAGCTATGCATGGAGATGATCGCCGATACACAACGCCTGCGTTCCGTCGACGTGATGGAACTCAATCCGGCCCTGGATGTGCGCAATCAGACGGCGACGGTGGCTGTGGAACTGATCGAATCGATGTTTGGCAAGAGCACGTTGATTCGCGCGCGCCGAGAATAGAGGACGAAATAGAGGACGAAAGAAAAAGCGCGGGAGGCCCCGCGCTTTTTGGTCATGCCAGCGAGCGGTTTTATTGGCCGATCTTGCGGCTGACCGAGTTTTCCTGCTGGTTGAGCGTCTTTTGCTCTTGCTTGGTGATGTGGCCACCGTTCTGGCTCGCCATCGCGCGCTCTTCCTGGCGGATCTGGTGATCGTCGTGATGCAGCTTGGCGGCTTGCGCCTTGCTCATCTCGCCTTCCTTCACTTCGTTATGGATGCGGGCGTTCTGGTTGTCCAGGCGGCCGTTCACCTCCGCTCGCCGGGGGTGATCCTTGTCCCACTGCGTCTCGTCTGCACGGGCCGCGCCGGTCATGGCGACGAACAGGGCGCCGACGCCCAAGAGTAGGGTCTTGCTTGCGATTGAAGAATTCACGGTTTCTCTCCAAGGGATGCTGCGTTATGTGGGCTTGCGAACCATCGCCAGGCTTGCGCTTGTTGCCCCCGGCTTGATATCCCTAACGCGCAAGGGTCGAATCCGGAATACTCCTCTTGTGCAAGCGTTTGTATCCGTAAGAAATGCTTACAAAGTCGGTTCTTATTGCATGAACCAACCGTGACTCACCACGAAGGACTGACCCGTGAGTGCAGCCGTGGGAAATGCGCTGAGAAAGAGCACCGTCTGGGCGACATCCTCCAAGGTCGTGAACGTGCCATCGACCGTGGCGCCCAGCATCACCTTGCGTACGACCTCGTCCTCGCTGATCCCAAGCTCCTTGGCCTGCTCCGGGATCTGCTTGTCCACGAGCGGTGTGCGTACGAATCCGGGACAGACAACGTAGGAGCGGACGTTGTGTTTTGCGCCTTCCTTGGCAAGTACGCGCGCGAGTCCCAACAGTCCATGCTTGGCCGTCACGTAGGCGGATTTCAAAGGCGACGCCTCGTGCGAATGCACCGAACCCGTGTAAATGACGCTGCCCCCGCGATCGCCTTTGTACATGTGGCGCAAGGCCGCGCGCGTCGTCAGGAAGGCACCGTCCAGGTGGATCGCCAGCATGCGCTTCCAATCCGTGAAGGAATACTGGTCGATCGGGTTGACGATCTGGATGCCGGCATTGGATACCAGGATGTCGATCGATCCATAGCGCGCCGCAACGGCGTCGATTCCCTTGTCGACCTGTTCCTCGGACGTGACGTCCATGGCGACGCCCATCGCCTGGCCGCCCGCGCCCGCAATCTCCTTGGCGGTGGCCTGCGCGGCTTCCGCCTGCAGGTCTGCAATCGCGATCGTCGCGCCCTCCGCTGCGAGCGTCTGAGCGATCGCCTTGCCGATGCCGCTTGCCGCGCCCGTGACGACGGCCACCTTGCCTGACAGCTTTTTCATGGGGTACTCCTTCCCGATCGAGCGAAGTGATGACGAGAATCCTAAGGTCGCGAGCCAATGTACCAGCGCCGCCGAACCGCGCGATCACGCCTTGCGCCACGACTGAAATTTCGTGTAAAAACGCTGTAATACGAATCGCAGCGGGTTTCCGGGATCCATTCAGGGTTTCTCGCGCGGATTCGGGCGCGGATTCGGGGGGGCGGATTCGGGCGCGGATTTGAGCGCGGATTCGAGAAAGGCCGCCGCGGATTTGTTTTCTGAATTTGTTGTCTTACAGGAAGCGTGCCGGCAAGCATCCAGGCACGCGACGACAAAGCAGGAGGGAGCAATGCCTTCGTCCATCGGACTCGCTGCTGAGAACGATCCTGAAACGCCGGATGTCGCTGCGGGCGCCAAATACGCCGCACGCATCCTCAAGCGCTTGTTGCGCGATTTCCCCGGCACGCTCGCGTTCCGCTGCTGGGACGGAATCACGCGCACGCTTGGCAACGGCATACCCGCATTCACGATCGTGGTGCGCGATCCGGGCGTGCTGCGCAAGCTTGTCTTGCACCGCAGTTCCTTGCAGCTGGCCGATGCGTACTTCCGCGGTCTGCTCGAGTTCGAGGGCGAGTTGTACGCGGCTTTGCGCCTCAAGCAGTATTTCAAGGGTCTGGTACTCGACTGGCGCGATCGCGCCGCCTTGATGATCGATGCAATGCGTCTGCCGCGGCGCCTGCATGCCGCCGGCCTGCAGGACGCAAGCCATCGCGTCGAGCGCGGCGAGCACTTCGAGCGCAAACATTCGCGCGACACGGACCGGGCGGCCATCTCCTTCCATTACGACGTCTCGAACGCGTTCTATCGCCTGTTCCTGGACGAGCAAATGGTCTATTCGTGCGCGTACTTCCGTACGGCGACCGATACGCTCGAACAGGCGCAAAGCAACAAGCTCGACCACATCTGCCGCAAGCTGCGCCTGGCGCCCGGCGAGCGCTTCCTGGATATCGGGTGCGGCTGGGGTGCGCTCGTGTGTTGGGCCGCGCGGCATTACGGGGTGAAGGCGCACGGCATTACCCTGAGCGAAAAGCAGCTCGAGTTCGCGCGCGAGCGAATCCAGGTGTTGGGTTTGCAGGATCTCGTCACGGTCGAACTGCGCGATTACCGCGATCTCGAAGGTGTCGGTGTCTACGACAAGGTATCCAGCGTCGGCATGTTCGAGCACGTCGGGCTGGCCAATCTTCCCGTGTACACCGCGACCGTGCATCGCGTGCTGCGTCCGGGTGGCCTGTTCCTCAACCATGGCATCACCCATGACGAGGAAGGCTGGAACAAGACGATCGACACGCAATTCATCAATCGCTACGTGTTTCCGGACGGTGAACTCGATTGCGTGAGCAACATCCAGCTGGGCATGGAGCGCGCGGGTTTCGAGATCCAGGACGTCGAAGCGCTAAGGCCCCACTATGCGCGGACTCTGCGCCATTGGGTCGAGCGGCTGGAGGCGGCACGTGACCTGGCGGTGGTCGAGGTCGGGGAGACCGCCTATCGGATCTGGCGCCTTTACATGGCGGCTTGCGCGCTGGAGTTCGAGGACGGCGGTACCGGCATTTACCAGATTCTCGCTTCGCGGCGCGGTTCGCAGGCCCTGGCGGTACCGATGACGCGCGACGATCTATACGTTCCCGGTCGCGCGACCCACTGAGGGCACGCCTTCGCGCTGGAGCAATTCGCGCTTGCGCTCGATGCCCCATCGGTAGCCTGACAGACCGCCGTCGCTGCGCACGACACGATGGCAGGGAATCGCGATGGCAAGCGGGTTGGAAGCGCAGGCGCGCGCCACGGCGCGCACCGACCTGGGCGCGCCGATGCGCTGGGCGATCTGCGCGTAGCTCGCGGTGGAGCCAACGGGAATCTCGCGCAAGGCCTGCCAGACGCGCAACTGAAACGCCGTTCCCCGTACGTCCAAGGGCAGGGCTAGCGTGCTTCCCGGCTGCTCGATATACGCGAGCACGCGCGCGACGTGGTCCTCGAATTGCGCATCGGCGCCGATCAACTCGGCACGCGCAAACCGGTCCTGGAAGTCGCGCACCAAGGTGTCCGGATCGTCGCCCATCGCGATCGCGCATACGCCGTGTTCGCTTTGCGCAACCAGCAGGGTTCCGAGCGAGCACTGCGCGAGCGCGAAGCGGATCACGGTATCGACGCCGCCCGCGCGGAAACTCGTGGGATTCATCCCGAGAGCGCCACGCGCCTGCGCGTAGAAACGCGCCTGCGAACCGAAGCCGGAATCGTAGATCGCATCCGTCACGGATCGGCTGTCCGCAAGGCCATCGCGCAGGCGCTTGGCCCGGTGGGCAGCGCCGTAACTTTGGGGGGTCATCCCGGTGACGCTCTTGAAGACGCGGTGGAAATGGAAACTGCTCATCCCGGCATCGCGTGCCAGTTGCACCAACGTCGGCGCGCGCTCGGCCGCTTCGATACGCCGGCAGGCTTTCGCAATCAAGCTGGCATTGCGCTGTTCCAGGCCTCGTGCATCGGCGTCCGCGCGGCGGCTCGGTCGGTAGCCGGCTGCCTCGGCCGCCTGTGGCGAATCGAAGAATTCGATGTTTTCCGGCCGCGGCAAACGCGAGGCGCTGCCGGGACGCCCGTAAATGCCGGTTGTCTTCACCGCGTACACGAATGCCGCGTCACCGGATTTGCGGGCGAGCAGGGTGGCCCAACGCGGGTCCTGGCGGACATCGGTGTGCCGTGCGGGTGAGGGATTGGCAGGCACCTTGGTTCTCCTTCGATTCATCTGCAAATTCGCTCGATGGGTTGGTCCAGGGAAGCTAGCGTAAGGGGTCCCGCACGCCCGCGCACTCCGGATGTTGCTCTCAAATTCGCCTAGGTCGGCGCGCGTCCCTACAATGCGCGCTGGCGGCGAAGAACAAGGCAGGGGCGTGGAGGCGGGGGTTCTCATCGGCGCAGGCTTGGGCCTGGGCATCGGATTTGTCATGGCCATGACGGGCGCCGGCGGAGGCGTCCTCGCAGTGCCTTTGCTTGGCTTTGCGTACGGCATGCGGGTGCAGGACGCCGCACCCGTTGCCTTGCTAGCGGTTTGCCTCGCCGCATGCATCGGCTCGGCGATGGGGCTGCACCAGGGCAAGGTTCGTTACCGGGCCGCGGCGTGGATTGCAGCGACCGCCATGCTCGGCGCTCCCTGTGGATTCTGGCTGGGCCGGCATTTGCCCAACGGTCCCTTGCTTTTGCTCTTCGCGGCGGTCCTCGCGTGGCAGGGTGTTCGCTTGCTGCGATCGACGGCCAGGCCTGGCGGGGGCGCGCACGCCACAAGTCGGCCGCATGCGCCGACGTGTGCGATCGACCCGCTCACCCACCGCTTGCACTGGACGCCGGTCTGCGCCGCGGCGCTCGGCGCGACGGGTCTTGTCGCTGGATTTCTTTCCACATTGCTGGGAATCGGCGGGGGTTTCGTCGTCGTGCCGGCATTGATGCATGTGACGGACCTGGAGATGGAAAGTGTCACGGCCACCTCGCTGGCGGTCATCGCTCTGATCGCGGCCGGCAGCGCCGCCGTCATGCTAGCCGGTGGAGCGCCCGTGTCATGGCGCCTCGCGCTGCCATTTGCGCTGGGTACGGCAACCGGCCTGGCGGCGGGCCGATGCGTGGCGCCGCGCATGCCGCACCGTCGCCTCGTCCAGGTTTTCGCCGTGTGCTGCGTCACGGTCGCGGCCGTCCTGTTCGTCAATGCCTGGGAGAACTGATGGGGGAAGCAAGCGGGAACGCGAGTGTCTGTCGCAATTGCGGTGCACTGGTCGCCAGCAAGTTTTGCCCCGATTGCGGACAGTCCACGGCGGTGCACCCGCTTTCCGTCTGGGAGTTCTTCCACGAATTGATTTCGCACTACGTTGCGGCCGAGGGCAAACTTTGGCGGACGCTGGCACTGCTCACTTTGCGACCGGGGCGCCTCACCTTGGAATACCTGGCCGGCCGGCGCGCGCGCTACATCATTCCCTTGCGCCTGTACCTGACCGCAAGCTTCCTGTTCTTCGCGTTTGCTCAATGGGGAACGACCTTCGAGAAAGGCAGCATCTCGAAGGCCGACCTCGGCGATGACGATGTCGTGCTGGTGGCGCCGGCAGCGAACAAGCCCGGCGAGGGAACGCAGGCTGCGCCGGCGGAGACGACGCGTGCAAGCGATGCGCAGCAGTTCGCAGCCTCATCGTTGCCCAAGCAGCTCGAGGAAATGGGCTTCGACAAATGCCTGCAAGCCGGCGGCGACTGTCCTTTATGGAAGAGAGCTCTCGCACCTGCGATGCGCAACCTGCTGCGCGATCCGGAGCGCTCCATGGAGCGCTTCAGCGAGCGGTTCCAACACAGCATGTCTTATGCAATGTTCTGCCTGCTGCCGATCTTTGCCGGATTGCTGGCACTGGTCTATCACGGCCGGCACATGTATTACGGGGAGCACCTCGTGTTCGCCTTGCATGTCCACAGCTTCTGGTTCTTTTTCGCCCTCATCGTTGCGGCGATTCCGGGCGCCGGGGGGGAATGGGTTGGCTGGGTTTTCATTGGATACGGCTTCTGGGCACTGCAGCGGGTATACGGGGGCCGGTGGTGGACGACCGCGGTCCGCGGCACAGTCGTGAGCATTTTGTATTTGGTAATCATGGGTTTGGCGACCGCCGCCTTGACCTTGGCCTTGCTTTCGACGTGACCCCCGCATTTGTGACGCGACGCAAAATCCAGGATGTTTCGTGACACAGAGTTGTCATAAAGGGTTAACAGAATCGGTAATTCCCAGCAGTGTCGCGGCATGCGCGACCGCGACATGAGAAAGGCAGGCACATGAGCGTTCCCGTCGATGCGGTTTCCAATCTTTCGGCGGGGAGCGTGGCATCCAAGCCGCGCTTCGGAGGCCGCCCGGATCCCAAGGCAATCATCGTGTTCATCGGCCTGCTGGGCGCAGGCCTGCTGTTTGCCGGTCGTGGCTTGCTGATCGACGTCACCAGCGCGAACGCCCTGGAGAACACGCGCAGCTACCTGCCGTTCCTGCTGTTGATCGTCGCACTGCTGATCGCGCTGGGCTTCGAATTCGTCAACGGCTTCCACGACACGGCAAACGCGGTCGCAACCGTCATCTATACCCATTCCCTGCCGCCCAATATCGCCGTCGTCTGGTCTGGATTCTTCAATTTCATGGGCGTGTTGCTGTCCTCGGGAACCGTGGCCTTCGGCATCATTTCGCTGCTTCCGGTCGAACTGATCCTCCAGGTGGGTACAAGCGCGGGCTTTGCAATGGTCTTCGCGCTGTTGATCGCCGCCATCATCTGGAATCTGGGTACCTGGTGGCTGGGCCTGCCCGCGTCATCCTCGCATACGTTGATCGGTTCGATCATCGGCGTCGGCGTCGCGAATGCGCTCATGCATGGTCGCGATGGCACGAGCGGGGTCGACTGGGCGCAGGCGACCAAGGTCGGGTACTCCTTGCTGGTGTCGCCACTGGTCGGCTTCGGCTGCGCGGCAATCCTGCTGCTTGTCTTGCGCGCCTTGGTCAAGAACAAGGACCTGTATGCCGCGCCCAAGGGCAATACGCCCCCGCCCTGGTGGATTCGCGGCCTGCTGGTGCTGACCTGCACGGGTGTGTCGTTCGCGCACGGCTCGAACGATGGGCAAAAGGGAATGGGCCTGATCATGTTGATCCTGGTCGGCACGGTGCCGCTCGCCTATGCGCTCAATCGGGCCATGCCGACCGAGGAGGTCGCGCAATTTGCGGCGATTGCGCAACAAACCCAGCAGTCGCTGGCGCGCGTGGCGCCCGGCGTGCCGCCGAGTGATTCGCGCGCGGTCCTGACTGAATTCGTCCGCACCAAGGAATTCAAGCCGGAAGTGGCCTACGCCCTTACGGAAATGACCGGGAATATCGGCATCCGCGTGAAGGAATATGGTGCCTACGCCAACGTCCCGCTGGCATCGGTTTCCAACATCCGCAACGACATGTACCTCACGTCGGAGGCGATCAAGATCCTGCAAAAGAGCGACAAGATCACCTTCGACGCGCAGGCCAAGGACGATTTGGCCGCGTTTCGCAAGCGCATCGACGACTCGACCAAGTTCATCCCGCTTTGGGTCAAGGTTGCGATCTCCGTGGCGCTGGGCCTCGGAACAATGGTGGGCTGGAAGCGTATCGTCGTGACCGTCGGCGAGAAGATCGGCAAGACGCACCTGACGTACGCGCAAGGTGCGTCGGCGGAACTCGTGGCGATGGCGACGATCGGTGCGGCCGACATCTATGGCCTGCCGGTTTCGACGACGCATGTGCTTTCCTCGGGCGTGGCCGGCACCATGGCAGCCAATGGCTCGGGCTTGCAGCTCGCAACGATCCGCAACCTGGCGATCGCCTGGGTGCTGACGCTGCCGGCTGCCATCGTGCTGTCGGGCACCCTGTACTGGGTGTTTACGAAGCTCTTCTGATCGGCCGACAGCGGCCTTCTGCCGGGCGGCGTGCTTGCCGCCATCCTTCGTTTGGCCTGACTCAAACGCGTTGCCTCGCACCATGCGAAATCCGGAACGCAGGCGTCCCGGATTTGTCTATGCTGGAGGCACGCAGGGCGGACGCGTATTTGCTTCCGTTCGAGCATCGGGACGCAGTACATGGGGAGGGTGGATGAAGCCTACGAAGAGATTGCAAACCGCCGGCCAAAGCATTTGGCTCGACAACATCACGCGCGACATGCTGGACGACGGCACCTTGCGCACGTACATCGACGAGGATTCCGTCACGGGCTTGACCTCGAACCCGAGCATCTTCGACGCAGCCATCGCCGGCAGCGAAACCTACGACAATGACATTCGCACCTTGGCAGGCGCGGCAACACCGGCCGAGGACATCTTCTTCGAAATCGCGCTTGCCGACCTGCGGCGCGCTGCCGACATGTTTCGCGCAATCCACGAGACCACGAATGGCGTCGACGGTTGGGTCTCGATGGAAGTTTCGCCCTTGCTTGCGACGGATACCGCGGGCTCGATCGTCGCCGCGCGCAACATCCGGGGCAAGGCCCAACGCCAAAACCTGTTCGTCAAGATTCCGGGCACCCGCGAGGGATTGCCCGCCATCGAGGAGGCGATCTTTCTTGGCATCCCGATCAATGTCACCTTGCTGTTCTCGCGCGAGCAGTATCTCGGCGCCGCCGAGGCGTACCTGCGTGGTATCGAACGGCGTCTCGCGGGGGGCATGGACCCGTCCGTGCATTGCGTTGCTTCGTTGTTCATCAGCCGCTGGGACGTGGCTGCGAATCCGCAGATCCCGGGCGAATTGAAGAATCACCTGGGCATCGCCATCGCCGGACGCACGTACTGCGCCTATCGCGAGTTGCTCGCTTCCAAGCGCTGGCAGACATTGGCTTCGCGCGGCGTGCTGCCGCAGCGCCTGCTTTGGGCCAGCACGGGAACGAAGGACCCGCAGGCGCCGGATACCCTGTACGTGGAGAATCTTGCGGCGCCCGATACCATCAACACGATGCCCGACAAGACGCTGCGCGCCTTCGCCGATCACGGCGTGGTCACGGGCAAGATGGAAGAGGACGCCAGGGAAGCCGAATTGATCCTCGCGGAAATCGCACGCGCAAAGGTCGATGTCGATGCTCTCGCCGAAACCTTGCAGCTCGAGGGCACGCGTGCGTTCGTCAAATCCTGGCAGCAACTGCTGCAGCGGATCGATACGAAAGCGCGCGCCAGCAAAGGCATGGCACCCGCAGCCGCGGCGCTGTAACCACCAACGGGTAGAGAGTCTTCCGCGCGCACGGCGCGCGGAAGAACGCGCGGCTTGGGCCGCTATCAGGGCTTGAGTTGCGCCCGGATCTCGCCGCTCTTGTGGTCTGCGCTATGCACGTTCACGTAGAGCTCGCCGTCCTGGTACATCTTGTATTGCTCATCGGTGAGTTTCGTGTTCGCGGGCACGGACCAGACGTTGTCCGAAGTCTTCTCGAGATTGACGAGGACCTTGCCGTTCTTGCCCAGGGCGCCCATGTGAATGTGCGCCATGGTTCCGGCAATGCCGGTCGTCGTGATCGTTCCGCTGACGGACTTGTCCGCGCCGACCGTGATCTTCGCGTCACCCGTCGCACTGGTCGTCACCGCCGGCACCTCCTGCGCGCCGGTCAGCGTCACGGGACTCGTTGCCGCCAGGACAAGCGGCGACGCCAGCAGAAATGCTGCTGCGACGATTCCCGCAATTCCCGTCTTCCTCTTCAGCATGCTGGTTCTTGTTGATTGCATCGCGTGTTCTCCACCGTATCGTGTTTTGCCACAGCGCCCGAGACGATAACAAGCTCCGTGCAATTTTCCGAAGAACACCATACCGTGTTTTTCAAAAGTATCGTAGGGTGCACTTGTAACAGCATTACTGCGATCGCCGGTACTTGTAGATCACATCCTCTTCGACGGGCAGCAGGTTTTGTCCGGCGTCCAGTACGAGTTCCGCGCCGTCATAGCGAGGCGAACACAATTCGAGCGCGGCCGCGCCAATATCGTCGGGCGTCGCCGTGTAACCGAGCACGTTCGAGTTGCGCGATGCGAACTTGAAGTCTTCCTCAGTCTGCCAATCGCTGGGCAGCATCAGTCCCGGATAAATCGAATTGATTCTCAGTACGGGCCGGCAGGACACGGCGAGCATCGTCGTCATGTGACCGAGCGCGGTTTTCGCCAACGTGTACGAGAAGTGATCGCGATGAAAATTTCCGCGAACCTTCTGGTCGATGATGTTGATGACCGCGGCCTGCTGGTCTCGTGCCTTCGCGGCGTCGAACAAACTGCGAATGAGAACGATCGGGCTGCGACACATCAATTGCCACGTGCGGTCCAGGTCCTCGACGCGAAAGTCGTCGAAGCGATCCTGGAAGAAAACCGACGCGCTGTTGACGAGCACATCGAGGCGCCCGAAGTCCTCGAAGACCCGTTCGACCAGGGCACGCGATTCCTGTACCTGGCCAAGATCCGCGCGCAGGGCCTGCACGCGCGCGCCCACCGCGCCAAGCTCATCGGCCGCGCCCAGCGCCGCATCCTGCGAGTTCCAGTAATGCAATGCGAGGTCATAGCCAGCGCGCACGAATGCGCGCGCAATCGCGAGGCCGGTCCTGCGTGCACCGCCGGTCACCAACGCGACGGGACGATCGGCGCCGCGACCGGCCGACGATTCCGTTTTGCGCTTCGTTTGCATCGCGCTCGCCTTTCAGTGCTTCGCGAGGGGTTTGCCCTCGAGTTGGAACTCCACGATGATCCGATCGTCGACGGCGATGAAGCCGCCCAGGACCGAGTAGGGCTGGACACCGAACTCCGATTGCGCGAGCACGAAGGAGCCACGCACGGAGATGCGGTCGGGAAGGCCCTCGACCTGCAGCGGGATCCAGGTTTCGCGATCCTGCCCATGCAGCTGCAGATCGACCTTCGCCGCGAAGTGCGGCGACTCTCCCGCAAGTTCCAGGGCGCGCACACGAAAGAATGGATACTGTGCGGCCTGCAGGTTGTCGGGGCCGAGCATATGCTCGCGCAAGCTCTGCAAGTCTTCCGGCGAGAGCATCGAGGCAAAGGCCGGACCCAAGCCGCTTCGAATGGCCGGGTCGTCGACGGTCAGTTCATCGAGCCGAAATTCGAGATCAAAGCGTGCGCCTCGGGCACGCATGTCCCAGGATGGGGCCGAGACATCGCTCGACGAGGTCGCGGCCGCGGGAAGAAAAACCATTCCCTGGAATTTCGGCGCGGCAAGCACGTGGTTATGTCCCAGGCGCGGTGCGCGCCCGCCGCGAAACACGAAGATACGTACGGACGAGGACGCGGGATCGATCTGATAGGCGGCACCGCCGGCTTGCGCAAACGCCGCGTACCGCGTGCGCAGATCCTGCGCGGCGTCGCTTGGCGGGCCCGCAAGATTGGCGCTTGTGCTGCAGGCTCCTGCGGCGAGCGCAAGCACCAGCGCGCTCAGTGCCTTGCCCGCGGTGCAACGGTGCAATCGAGTCCTGCAGTGGGCGTGCGGCATCGTCGCTCCGGCAATATGCGCGAAGCCGCAAACATAGCAGGACGCAAGCGCTTGCGTTCGCGGTTCAGGTCTACGCTCGAACCGCGAACGTGCAAGTCGATCTTCAGCGCGTTTCGCTCAAAGCAGTCGGCGGTACCGTGGTTTGCCAGCCGCCGCCGAGCGATTTGATCAATGCGACGGACGCCAGGGCACGCAAACCTTCCACTTGCGCGATGTTCCGCTTGGCGCTCAGGCTCGAGCGTTGTGCATCGATCACTTCCAGGTAGCTGGTCGAGCCGTTGCGGTAGCGCGATTGCGCCAATTGTTCCGCACGATTTGCGGCTTCGCCGGCCTGACGCTCGAATGCAAGTTGCTCGTCGAGCGTGCGAATGGCCGTCAGGCTGTCCTCCACATCCTGGAATCCGACGAGAACCTGCTCGCGGTAGCTTGCTACGGCGCGTTCGTAGTCGGCATTCGCACCCGCCAGCACCGCATCGTTGTGTCCGCCATCGAGCAAAGGTATCGAGGCGATCGTGCCAAGGAATGGACCGAGGATCCATGCGCGGCTGGACCAATGGAACAGGTTGTGCAGCTCGCTCGATTCGTATCCGGCCAGTCCCGTCAGCGTGAGGCTGGGGAAGAACGCAGCGTGTGCCGCACCGACCTGTGCACTCGCCGCGGCAAGGCTGCGTTGCGCCTCGACGATGTCGGGGCGACGTTCCAGCAGGTCCGAAGGAAGGCCAGCCGGGACGACCACCGCCTGGAAATGCAGGGGTGTGGCGGGCAGACTCGTGGTTTCCGGTGCTTCGCCCAGCAAAACGGCCAGTGCATGGTCGCGTTGGCCCCGTGTGCGTGCAACGGCAGCGCGTTCGGCCTGCGCATCGGCGAGTTCCGTGCGCGCCTGCGCGACATCGAGCTCGCTCGTGTCGCCGGCGTCGTATCGATGCTGTACCAATTGCAGGCCCTTCTTGCGCAGCTCGATCGTGTCGTCCAGCACCTGCAACTCGGTGTCCAGCGATCGCAAGGCGAAGTACTGCTGCGCGACGTCGGATTGCAAGGCCAGGAGGGTCGAGCGATACGCCGCTTGTTGCGCTTCCATGCTCTCCTTTGCTGCACGGCTCGCATCCGACAGCCTGCCGAACAGGTCGACCTCATAGCTCGGGGCAAAGCCGGCCAGCCATGTCGTGCCGGGAGGAAACTCGGTGCCGTAGGAGCGGGAAGGACCGAATTCGCCGGTCACGTGCAATCCCCGCTCCGAATCGACCACGCCATACTGTGCCTGCGCCGCCTTCACGTGCGCCGCGGCCACCGCGAGGGACGGACTGGCGTGCGCGGCGCGCTCGATCAGGGCCGTGAGATCGGGATCACCGAACGCGAGCCACCACGTCCCACGGTCGGCGCCTTCCGCGGGTTTCGCCGCTTCCCACGCTCCGGTACCCGAGGTGGCATCCTCCCGATACTTCGCCGGGACGGCGAAGTCGACGTGATCGGGCGGCCGTGAGGTCGAGCAAGCTGCCATTACCACGCTGGCGAGCAGCGCCAGCCCGGCCGCCAGGCGCCGGAAAGAAAAATCAAGAAATGGCATGTTCGCCTCCAGTTGCCGGTGCGCGCGCCGACCGCAAGGGCAAGCCGGTCGCCAGACTGCGCAAAATCACGTAAAAGATCGGCGTCAGGAACAGGCCGAATGCCGTCACGCCGATCATTCCCGCGAAAACCGCGATGCCCATGGCGTGACGCATTTCCGAGCCCGCTCCGCTCGAGAACACGAGGGGCAGGACACCGGCAATGAATGCGATCGACGTCATGAGGATCGGGCGCAGTCGCAGCCGCGCGGCTTCCAGTGCGGCAGCCACGATACCGCGCCCCTGTCGTTCGAGTTCGCTCGCGAATTCCACAATCAGGATCGCGTTCTTGCAGGCGAGGCCCACCAGCACGATCAGGCTGATCTGCGTGAAGATGTTGTTGTCCCCGCTCGTCAGCCAGACGCCTGCCATCGCCGAAAAGATTCCCATCGGGACGATGAGCAGCACGGCAAGGGGCAGGACCAGGCTTTCGTACTGCGCGGCCAACACCAGGAATACGAGCAGTACTGCCAGGGGAAGAATGACGATCAGCGTGTTGCCGGCGATCTTTTCCTGGTACGTGAGCTCCGTCCATTCGTAACCGATGCCACGCGGCAACGTGAGTGCCGCGATCCGCTCTACCGCCGCCTGCGCTTCCCCGCTGCTGAAGCCGGGCGCGGGCCCGCCGTTCACGTCGGCGGACGCGAAGCCGTTGTAGCGCATGGCGCGGTCCGGGCCGTGACTTTGGGTCATGCGCAGCAGCGACGACAGGGGCACCATCTCGCCTTTGTCATTGCGGACCTTGAGCAGCGAGATGTCCTCCGCGTGTGCCCGGAACGGCGCGTCCGCCTGCACGCGCACCTGGTACGTGCGGCCGAAGGCATTGAAGTCGTTCACGTACAGCGAACCCAGGTAGATCTGCAGCGTGTTGAACACTTCCGGAATCGGCACGCCCAACTGCTGCGCGCGCGTGCGGTCGACATCCGCGTACATCTGCGGCACGTTGATCTGATAGCTCGAGAAAATGCCGCCGAGCTCGGGCGACTGCCGCGCCTGGCCGACAAAGTCGTTGACCGCCTTGTTCAAGGCCTCATTGCCCAGGCCGGCGCGGTCCTCGATCTGCAGTTTGAATCCGCCGATCGTCCCCAGCCCGATCACGGGTGGTGGCGGGAAGATCGCGACGAACGCGTCCTGGATGGAGAAGAATTCCTGGTTCAATCGCTGCGCAATGGCGAATCCGCTCAGTTCCGCTGATCGGCGCTCATCAAACGGCTTGAGCGTGACAAACACGATTCCCGAGTTGGGGCTGTTCGTGAAGCCGTTGATCGACAGGCCCGGGAAGGCCACCGCGGATTCGACGCCCGGCGTCTTGAGCGCGATTTCGCTCATGCGCCGGATGACGGACTCCGTACGGTCGAGTGAGGCAGCGTCCGGAAGTTGCGCAAAGCTCACCAGGTATTGCTTGTCCTGGGCGGGTACGAAGCCTGCCGGGACGGTATGAAACAGCAGGGCCGTGGCGCCGATCAGCACGGCGTACACGCCCAGCAACGTAGCCTTGTGGCGCAGCACGCCGGAGGCGCCGGAACGATAGGCGTCGGAGCCGCGGTGGAACACGCGATTGAAGCCCTCGAAGAACCAGCCGAGCAGGCCGTCAAGCGTTTTCTGGAATCGATCCTTCGGTGCGCCGTGGCCTTTGAGCAGCAGCGCGGCCAGCGCGGGCGACAAGGTGAGCGAATTGAAAGCCGAGATGATCGTCGAGACGGTGATCGTCAGGGCGAACTGCTTGAAGAACTGTCCCGAAAGACCGCTCACGAAGCTCAAGGGCACGAAAACAGCCGAGAGCGTCAGGGCGATCGCGACGATCGGCCCCGAGACTTCCCGCATCGCCTTGTAGGTCGCCTCCTTCGGTGACAGGCCATTCTCGATGCTGCGCTCGACGTTTTCGACGACGACGATCGCATCGTCGACGACGATTCCGATCGCCAATACGAGACCGAACAAACTCAGCGCATTGATGGAGAAACCCATCGCCAGCAGCACCGCGAAAGTCCCGATCACCGACACCGGCACGGCCAGCAGCGGGATGATCGACGCGCGCCAGGTCTGCAGGAATACGATCACGACAATGACCACGAGCAGGATGGCTTCGAGCAGCGTATGCACGACCGCCCGGATCGATGCGCGCACGAATTGCGTCGGGTCGTACACGATCTGGTAGTCGATGCCTTCGGGCATGTCCTTCTTGAGCTCCTCCATCGTCTTGCGCACGTTGTCCGAGATTTGCAAGGCGTTGGATCCCGGCGCCTGGAAGATCGGCACGGCGACGGCGGATTTGTTGTCGAGCAGCGAACGCAGGGCATAGTCGCTGGCGCCGAGTTCCACGCGTGCGACGTCCTTGAGCCTCGTGATCACGCCATCGGGCGAGGTGCGGATGACGATGTTGCTGAACTCCTCCTGTGTCGACAGGCGTCCACGCGCATTCACCGCGATTTGATATTCGACACCGGCGGCTGCCGGCGGGGCCCCCAGCACGCCTGCCGCGACATCCGTGTTCTGCTCGCGAATGGCCTTCACCACGTCGCTCGCGGACATGTCGCGTTCCGCGACCTTGCGCGGATCGAGCCAGATGCGCATCGAGTAGTCGCCCGCGCCGAACAGCAGCACGTCACCGACACCCGGCAGGCGCGCCAGCCGGTCCTTCACGTTGAGCACCGCATAGTTGCGCAGGTACGTCATGTCGTAGCGGCCGTTGGGCGAGAGCAGGTGCACGACCATGGTGAGGTCGGGCGAACTTTTCACGGTGGTGATCCCCAGTCTCTGCACTTCCTCCGGCAGGCGCGGCAGGGCCTGGTTGACCCGGTTCTGCACCAACTGCTGGGCGAGGTCGGGATTCGTGCCGAGCTTGAAGGTAACCGTCAGCGTCATGAGTCCGTCGGCGGTGGCCTGCGAACCCATGTAGAGCATGTTCTCGACGCCGTTGATCTGCTCCTCGAGCGGCGCGGCCACGGTGTCGGCGATGGTCTGGGGATTTGCGCCGGGAAAATTGGCGCGCACCACCACCGAGGGCGGGACCACCTCGGGATACTCCGAGATGGGCAGGGCCTGCATCGCGATGAGGCCGCCGATCAGGATCAGCGTCGACAGCACGCCGGCAAATATCGGCCGGTCGATGAAAAACCTGGATAGATTCACGATCGCTCTCCCGGCTCCGCGAGGAGCCGCTGCTGGATGTCCGGGGATTTACTCGTGCGAACTTTTCTTCGCTGAAGCCAGGGCGAGCGTGCCCGCCGGGCGCAGGCGCTCGTCCATCGCGACCTTGCTGGGTGCCACGGTGTCGTTGGGACGCACTCGCTGCAAGCCATCGACGATGATGGTCTCGCCCGGCTGCAGACCTTCGTGCACGACCCGCAGGCCATCGACGATCGGACCGAGGTGGACCTCGCGATAGTTCGCCTTGCTGTCGTTGCCGACCACGAATACGAACTTCTTGTCCTGATCCGTGCCGATCGCGCGGTCATCGACGAGGATCGACAGCGCTTGCGCCGAGCCGCCCGTGCGCACGCGGGCGAATTCGCCGGGCGTCAGGCTGCCGTTGGCGTTGTCGAACACCGCGCGCACGCGGATCGTGCCCGATGTGGTATCGATGCGATTGTCGATCGATTGCAGGTGACCCGTGCGCGGAAAGTCCAATTCGTTGGCAAGGCCCATCTGCACGGGGATGCGATCCACGCCGGAGTTGCCGGCCGCACCGTGCGCGGCATATTGCAGGTAGGTCTGCTCGTCCACTTCAAAGTTGACGTACATCGGATTCACCGAAACCACGCGCGTGAGCGCGGGCGAGGCGGGGCCCGAGCCGACCAGGTTGCCGACCGTCAGCTCGGCGCGCGAAACGCGTCCGGACACCGGTGCGACGATTTCCGTGTACTCGAGATTGAGCTTCGCCGTGAGGACGCTGGCCTGCGCCGCGCTTTCCTCGGCCGCGGATTCGCGCACGGCGTTCTCGCGCTCATCCAGCTCCCGTTGCGCCACCGCGTGCTCGTCGATCATTCGCTTCGTGCGCTCGAGCTCGGTGTGCGCCAAGGCAAGCTTGGCCTGCGCACCGTCCAGCGTCGCTTGTGCCCGCGCCAGCTCCGCCTGGTAGGGGCGGGGATCGATCGTGAAAAGACGATCGCCCTTGCGCACGAGCTGTCCTTCGTGGAAATGGATCGCGTCGATCGTGCCCGCCACGCGCGGCCGGATCTCGACCTCTTCGATGGCTTCGACCCGTCCGCTGAATTCATCCCATTCGGTGATTTTCTTCTGCAGCACCGTGGCAACCGTCACGGGCGCCGCATGCGGGCCGCCATCCTTGGCGTCGTGCGCCGCGCGCGACTGGAAGGCCGTGCCCGCCACCAGCGCGAGCACCACTGCCGTCGCCACGACCGCACCGGTGCGACGACGAAAAGGTGTGGAAAGCAAGTTCTTCATGACGCGATCCTCTTCTCTGAAATTTTTTATTTGCTTCGATCCCGAATTCCCTTGCATCCGACCTTCACCCTGCGCGCTTTAGAGCAGGGCCTCGAGGGCCGTTTCCAGGGTTTGCAGGTCGGTGCCGGCCACCGCCCGGCGAAAGTCCGCACGGACCTGCGCCAGGAGCTTTTCCCCCGCGGCCTGCCGTGCCCGCCCGAGTTCGGTGATGCGCGCACAAACGGCGCGCCGGTCACCCGGGATCTCGACCCGCACCACCAGGCCCTCCGCCTCCAGCCGGTCGATCAACTGCGTGACGTTGGAGCGCGCACATTCCAGGCTTGTCGCGCACGCACCCAGCGTGACCGGCTCGCCTTCGCCCGCGAGCAGGCTGAGCGCATCGAATTTCGCCATGGACAGCTCGACGCGGGCGAGGGCTTCCTCGCAACGCCTTTCCACGGCGTCGGCAGCGGCGAGCAGGGAAATCATCAACTCGTCCGCGGCGCTGCCGCCATTTGCAGCCACGCGAAACGTTTGCTCGGCCATCGGCGCCACCATTTACTGTAGGGGTGTAACGTTCATATATGTATGGTACAGAGGTGTTTAATTGCCTGTCAATGGCTTCTGGCTCCCGCTCCCTTGTTTGCGCTGCAACTTGACATTTTTGCTACAGCACAACAAGATTCATATATGAATAAACGCGACCCACTTGCCGCGCGGGCGCCAGCCGTTTCGGGAGACGAACTCATGTTCGCGCTGCTGCGCTCGGCCGGCGCCCTCGAGCGTCGGCTCGAGGAAGCGCTGGCCGAGGTGGGCTTGTCGCTACCCAAGTACGGCGCGCTGACTCACCTCGTGAAGGATGGCGAGCCCTTGAGCCTGGGGGAATGTGCGGCGCGCATGACCTGCGTGCGCTCCAACATCACGCAATTGATGGACCGCCTGGAGGCGGATGGACTCGTGCAGAGGGTGGAGGATCCGAATGACCGGCGCGCCGTGCGCGCTGCCATTACCCCAATGGGGGTGAAGCGTCAGGCGGCAGGTGCGCAGCAGGTCGAGCGCGTACGCGAGCAGTTCTCCAAGACCCTGACGGGAGTGGACCAATCAGCGCTCAAGCGCGTACTTGCGGCACTCCAATAGCACCATTTTTTTGCATAATTAGTGCATATATGAAAAGTGTAGTGGAGAAATGACATGGTCTTGCGCTTGCGTCCACTGCTGCTTCGCATCCTTACGCTCGCGACTTTCCTGCTGTTGCCGGGCGCTTTGATCGGGCTGCCGATCCTCTGGTACTTCCGCCATGCCGCGGCCAGGAAAAACAAAGGCCGGGACGTGGCTATGGCTGACGGGCACTGCACGCACTGCGGGTAAGCCGCCGCAATAAAAGCGGCGGCGGAACGTCAAAGAGGGCACGTGACGTCGCTGCGCACGCAGCGCGGGAGGTGGAGTTGAAATCCATGGGCACCCTGGCGCAAGGCGAGCGCCTCGAACGAATGCGCGCGTCGCCGCGCTGGCGTGACGGCGGTTTTCGCAATATTCACCCGATTGCACCCGGCTTGCGCGATCCGGCGGCGCGCATGCCCAATCTCCTGGAATTCTTTTTTTGCGGAGAGCGCAGGACACCCCGCGCGCCGCTACCGTCCGTGGATCCACGGTCGACGTGGGAACGCCCGCCGCAGAGCGGGCTGCGCGCGACGTGGCTGGGACATTCGACCGTCCTATTGGAGATCGACGGTGTTCGCGTGCTTACGGACCCTGTTTGGGGTGCACGTGCTTCCCCGTTCCGGTTCCTGGGCCCCAAACGATTCCAGCCGGTGCCCGTCTCCTTGCGCGACCTGCGCAATGTCGATGTTTTCGTGATCTCGCACGACCATTACGATCACCTCGACTACCCAACCATCCGCGCGCTGGCCGACAGCGATGTCCCGTTCGTCACGTCGCTGGGTGTCGGCGCGCACCTGCAAGCTTGGGGCATCGATCCCGCGCGGATCCACGAGCTGGATTGGTGGGAAGACTATCGCCTGCCTGGTGCGGACCTGACGATCACGGCTGCACCTTCGCAACATTTTTCCGGGCGCGGCCTGCACGATCGCAATGCCACGCTATGGTCCTCGCTCGTCCTGCAATCGTCCCGGCACACGGTCTTTTTCAGCGGCGATACGGGGCTGACCAGCGAGTACGCGCGCATCCGCGATCGATTCGGGCACTTCGACCTCGTCATGCTCGAAGTGGGCGCATTTCACCCGGCGTGGGGCGACATCCACCTCGGACCCGAGCACGCGCTCGAAGCGCTGCAGCTTCTCGGCGGAGGCACCTTCCTGCCCGTGCACTGGGGCACCTTCAGCCTGGCGATGCATGCCTGGGACGAGCCGGCCGAGACCTTGTTGCAGCTCGCGCCCAGGCAGGGCGTGCAATTGTTGATGCCGATGCTGGGCGCGGCGGTCGAGCCCGCAAACGCGCAAGAGGTGGTGCCCTGGTGGCGTGGGGTGGACGACGGGTCCCGCGGACTGCTCGAGCGCGTGCGCCCCAAGCGCCTACCCTTGCGCGCCTCGATGACCTGGCCCGTCGATTAGCGGAGCAATGGCCACGCCGGCTTGCACGACGGGCGGGGTGGAAATTTCCACGGCTACTTTCGCTTCGCTTTCGTACCAGGCGTCAAGGCCACCCGCCAAGGGACGCACACGACGGAAACCCAGGTCCATCAAGGCCCGCGCGACGCGCGCAGCCGAGGCTTCGTTCGGACACGTGCAAAACACCACGACTTCCGTTCCCGGCGGCAGCCCCGCCAGCGCCAGCGCGGGCTGTGTCACGTCGACAGGCAGGGCGCCTGGAATTTCGCGTGTGTCGAGCTTGCGCGCCGATTCGGAGCGCACATCGAGAATGACGGGTTTGTGACCGTCAAGCATCAATCGTCGCAGTTCCTCCGCGCTGATGCGTGCCATGCGCAAGGTTCGGTACAACCTGCGACGCTCCCACCATTTGAACGCGAGAAACGCGGCCAGGAGGGCGCCGAGAACAAAAAATGCCATGGTGCCCAGGCGCGTCAGGAGCGCTCCGACCCGGTCGATTTGCGAGGAGAAGACCGCGCCGATCGCCAAGGACACCGCGATCCAGATGAGCGAGCCCGCAAGATCGAACAACACGAATACGTGCCGCGGCAATTTGGCAGCGCCTGCCAGTGGAGGGGCGACGGTCGCGAGCCCGGGAATGAATTTTGCAAAAAGCAGCGTACGCGAGCCCCAGCGATCGTAGAAATTCTCCGTTTGGCGCACACAGGAATCGGGCGACAGGGAAATCCGGCACAAAAGCTTGAGCACCTTGCCGCCATAGGCGCGACCGACGCTGAACCAGACCATGTCGCCCGCGACACAGGCGATGAGCGCAAGCACGACGACCCCCGGCAGCGACATCGTGCTGGCCGCGCAGAGTGCGCCGGCCACGATCAGCACCGGCATTGCGGGAATTGGCACACCGAGCGACTCCAGCAGGACACTCAAAAAAACGAGCGGGAGCCCGTACTGGGCGGCGAGACTGGCAATGGTCTGCATGAATATTGGGCCGCTGGACGGGAACCCGTGGAACGAAGGCACCTGCGATCGGAATAGCTCCTAGTCTATCGGTTCATTGCGCTAGCATTGGCCATCATGACGAATTCCGCTGTAAGTCCGGCCGTGAACTGCATCAGCGACGCCGTCACCCGCGAGCGCCTGCTGCACGCCCTATATGAGGCCGCCGAACTCGAACACAACCTCATGTGCACCTACCTGTATGCGGCTTTCAGCCTGCGCAGCGGTGTGGAAGAAGGTTTGTCGGAACGCGAAGCGGAAACCGTTGCACGCTGGCGCCGCCAGATCATGCAGGTCGCAGTCGACGAGATGGGCCACTTGGTTGCGGTGTGGAACATCACCGCGGCACTGGGAGGATCACCGCGCTTTGGTCGCGGCAATTTTCCGCTGGACCCCGGTTACCTGCCGGCAAACGTCGTGGTGCGCCTCGCGCCTTTTCGCCCGGAAGTCCTGCAGCACTTCATCTTCCTGGAGCGGCCGCACGGGTCGCAGGAACCCGATGGCGCGGGCTTCGAACCGGAGGTTTCATTTTCGCGGGGCGCACGCCAGCTGCGTTTGACGCCCACAGGATTGGATTACGTCACGGTCGGCGCCTTCTACGAGCGCTTGTCCCAGGGAATCCGCGATTTCGTCGCGCGCGTAGGCGAGGCCGCCGCATTTTGCGGTAATCCGGAGCTCCAGTTGTCGCAGGCCGAAATCGCAATGATGCAGGCCAAGCCGGTGATCTGTTCCAAGACCGTAATCGCCGCGTTCACATCGATCGTGCAGCAAGGCGAGGGTGCGCCGGCAGACGCAACGGGTTCGCACTACCAGAAGTTCCTCGAGATCCGCTCCGAGTACGACGCCTGCCGTGCGGCCAACCCTTCCTTCCGCCCCGCCTTTCCTGCTGCGACCAACCCGGTATTGCGCACGCCGATGCATTCGCAGCGCGTCTGGATCGAGAATCCGGAAGCGGTCGCGGTTGCGGATGTCGCGAACGCCGCCTACGGGCTGATGATTCGCTGCATGGGTTGCGCCTACCTGATTCCCCGCTCGTCGCCCGAGAAGGCCGCTGCGGTCGATATTTCGCTGGGACTGATGCGTGCTTTCACGCCGCTTGCCGAGCACGTTGCGCGCTTGCCCGCCGGGCCGAGCAATCCCGATTGCAATGCCGGCGTTTCGTTTATCGCCTTGCGCGACGCATCGCCCCTGCTGCCGGGGCCGAGCATGGGGCGCTTCATTGTCGAGCGGCTGGGGGAACTCGTGGCGGCCGCGCGCACGCTGCCCGAAAGTCACCGCCGTATCGAAATGGCCGTACGCCAGATGGTGGCGCTCGAAGCAAAGGCGCACCGTGAATTCGGCACCCAAAGCGCACCTGCGCCAGCGGCCCCAAGGATCGCCGACCAGGATCCATCCCGGGCAAGCGCGCCTCCGACCCCGACGTCGGCAAACGGCGTCGATGAAATCGAAGGCGAGAAACTCACTTTGCTCTACGAAGGCAAAAAGTGCATCCATGCGCGCTTCTGCGTCACGGGAGCACCGACCGTGTTTCTCGCGAATGTGCGGGGACCTTGGATCAAGCCCGACGCCATCGACGCGGACCGCCTGGTGGCGATTGCCAACTCCTGCCCCTCGGGAGCGATTCGCTATCGACGCAAAGACGGCAAGCCCGACGAAGAAGCGCCCCCCGTCAACCTGGTGACCGTACGGGAAGGTGGTCCTTACGCGGTGCATGCCGAGATGCGTCTCGACGGTGAACGGGGGAAATTTCGCGCCACCCTTTGCCGTTGCGGCGCGTCGCGCAACAAGCCCTTTTGCGACGGCTCGCACCACGAGGTGGGCTTTACGGCGACCGGCGAGCCGGCGACGCAACAGGCCGACATGCTGCCCGTTCGCGATGGTCCGCTGGCGATCGATCCCCAAGTCGACGGGCCGCTTCAGGTGCGCGGCAACCTGGAAATCGTCAGCGGGACGGGTCGCGTGGTTGCGCGCATCGTGCAGGCGAATCTTTGCCGTTGCGGCGGCAGCGCCAACAAGCCGTTCTGCGACGGCACCCACGCCCGTATCGGCTTCCGATCCGACTGATTCTCTTCCCCCTCTCCCACGCAGTGGGGCGGAGGCGGGAATTCGCGAAGCATGCTTCGCGCCGCCGGAGCGACCGCGCCCTACCAGGCGCGGGCTACAGGGCACGGTGAGGGCTATCCAGTAACCGCCACCTTCGGTGGATGGTGCGCGAGGTCGTACACGGTGATACCCGCATCCGGGCTGCTCTTGAGCAGCCAGTCCGGATGCACGATGGTCCGGTGCACGTCATGCTGTCCCGCCTGCCAGTGCTCGCGCAGCGTCGAACGCGAGAACTCGTTGTCCTTGGAGTCGAGCTCGATGCGGCAGTGATAGATGAGGTGCACGATGTCGATGTGACTTTCATCGCAATTCTCGCTCAGGGCGCGAACCTCCGGGTCGTCCTTCCATTCCGGTGGGAGACGGTCGATGAGGCGCGTGAGTGCTTTTTTCAGGCGCATACGTTCGGCCGCCTGGTCGGAATTGAAGCGCGTGCGACTCGAATACTGGATGTCCTTCTGGCGCGTCATGACCTCGGTGAGATTCCTGGGCAGGCCGCCGCGGGCGCTGAACAAGTCGACCTGCGCAATCAGGATGTTCCCCCGTTCGCGGTTGTCGAGCACGTATTGCAAAGGCGTATTGGAGACGATTCCGCCATCCCAATACGGTTCGCCATCGACGAAGACCGGAGGAAACGCCGGGGGCAGGGCGCCGCTCGCCATGATGTGTTCGGGACCGATTTTTTGCCGCCGGTTGTCGAAGTACTCGGAATTCCCGGTGCGCACGTTGACGGCGCCCAGGGAAAGGCGAGTCGGGCCGTCGTTGATGCGATCGAAGTCGACCAGCTTCTTGAGCGTTTCGTGCAGCGGTGAAGTGTCGTAGATGCTGCGAGCCGCGTCCGTTCCGTCCGGGTAGGCCAATGGCGGCAGGACACGCGGCCTATAGAAACCTTCCACGCCGATCACGGTGGACAGTGCCGCGCTGAAGCGATGAAACGTCGCGTTGCGTTCGCCCCAGATCGGCCCCAAGGCGTGCAGCCCTCCGGAAACCAGGTCCCAGAATTCACGCAAGCGCGCCACGCGCCGCTCGGGTGGATTGCCGACGATCAGGGCTGCATTGATTGCACCAATGGAAACGCCCGCGACCCAATCGGGTTCGAGGCGATGCTTGGCCAGTTCCTCGAACACGCCCGCCTGGTATGCGCCCAATGCGCCGCCACCTTGCAGGACGAGCGCCTTACGCGTGTTCTCCAGGCTGATCACGTGCGTCTCCCGGCTCCTAGCGCTGCGCAAGTACCCGCTGCAGCCAACGATTCAAGTCGACAATCTCGTCCGGACAGACGGAGTGCTCCATCCGGTATTCGTGCCACTCCACAGCGTAGCCAAGCGCCGTCAGCGCGTCGCGGGAGACAGTGCCACGCTCGAACGCGACAATCGGGTCGAAGCGCCCGTGCGCCTGGAAGATGGGTACGTCCTGGTTCGCCGGGCTGCGTTCGGCCGCCGTCGTGTCGGCGAGCGGCAGGTAGGCCGACAGCACGCCGATTCCCGCAAGGCGCTCGGGCGCGCGCAGGCCGGCGAGCAGGCTCATGGCGCCCCCCTGCGAGAAACCCATCAGCACGATGCGACGCGGGTCGATCCCGCGCTCGATTTCGCGCTCGATCAGCGCGAGGATTTCCGCGCACGATTCGCGCAAGCTCGCTTCGTCCTCGCGACGCACGAAATCATTGGAGAGCACGTCGTACCAAGCCCGCATCCGGTACCCACTATTGATCGTAACGGCGCGCACCGGCGCGTGCGGAAAGACGAAACGCACGGGTCCGATCGTCTCGAGTTCCAACTCGCTGACGATCGGCACGAAATCGTTGCCGTCTGCGCCGAGGCCGTGCAGGACGATTACGGTCGCCCGGGGGTCGTCACCAGTTTGCAATTCGAGTGCATCGAGGCTCATGCACTCGAATATAGCCTGACTCGCGGATCAGCTGCCCGGGTCAATCACGCTTGCGCCCGTAGATGGTCATACCCAGCGCGATCGTCGAGACGACCGAGCCCGCCAAGCCTAGAGCGATCATGATCTGCGGGAAAGCGCCAACGGCCGGAGTGAACATGGCAGCTCCTTTGCGCGGGCGATCAGGCGGCAGCCTCGCCGACGCCGCCCTGGGCGGCACGCAATTCACGACCCAGGGCAAACAAAGCGCGCACGGCGAGGCTGACGACGAGGGCGAGCACGATCTTTTCCAGGCCACTGATCAGCATGGAAGCGCGCAGGAACGGATCGTCCGATTGCGCGAATGCATACACGACCATCAGGAGGGGCGAAGCCATGCCGAAGATCGTGAAGGCGCGCAGGAAGAGCGACTCGGAGGAATTTCGTGCGATTGCCCTGTGGATCAAATGACCGAGGATGAGTGCGTTCATGGTGAGGACTCCTGAGGATTGAGAAGGTGAATGGAAGGAATGCAGAAGAAATTCGATGGAGAGATTGTTCCATCCGCCCTCGTTAAGCGCGTTTGTGAAAGGTAAAGTCGTGAAAACTCGCATCGCGCATCGGATGATCCCGTGTGGTCCTCCCACGCGAACGCGCTATCTCCGGATCCCGTCGGCAGCAAGCTGCGATTTATCGCAGCGCCCGCGCTTGCATTTGTAAGAGAAGCCCATTTTCCAGAGGGAAAAACGGCTTTACTTTCCACGATTCAAAAGTGATGGCGTGCCTAGGATTCGAAGCAATTGATCCATAAGGACATCGACATGCACGTGCCGTTTCGTCAAAACGCCAAACTCATCCGTTCCGTCGTCTCCGCAACGTTTCTCGTTTCGCTCGCAGCGTGCGGAAGCGGGTCTTCGAGCGGGTCTTCCTCGTCGACCTCGTCAGGCAGCGGAGCGCCTGCCACGAACGTGTCCGTCGCGATGACCAGTGCGCTCAATGCCTTTGTCACCGACGGGACGACCATCAGCAACATGACGATTGCGGGCACCTACGGTTCGGCGTCTGCGACCGGGACGGCCAGCTATACCTTGCTCCCCGCAGCTTCGACGACCTTTGCCGGCAACAGCACGGATTCGGCCCAAGCCGCGACACTGGTGACGAGTTCCTTGAACGTTTCCGGAACCGGCGCGGTTTCCGTACCGACCACCTACTCGACGTTCGTGTGGGATGTGTCCACGAATCTGGTTGGCATGACGCTCAACGACAGCTCGAGCAACGTCCTGGAATACGACGTTGCGACTTCCGTTGTCGCATTTCCTTCGACGATCACCATCGGAGGAAGCGGCTCGCTGGCCACCTTCAATCGATATACGGACTCGACGATGTCGACGTCGCTCGGGACCATCGACACGGCCTATTCCGTCGTTGCAAATGGCAGCAGTACAACGAGTGTGGTCTTCGAACTGACGGAGCAGATTTACGATACGGGAAGCAGCAACCCGAACAGCGTCACCTATGACTTCGTCGTCAATGCGGGTGGCACGATGTCTCTCAAGTCAATCGAAATCAATGACTTGGGTACATTCGACTTGACTTACACCAACCCCGATTGACCCCGCGCCCGTCGAGGGTGACCACGCTGGGTCTTGCGATCAACTGCCGTTGCGCGGCAGTGTGCCCGCTGATAACGTATTTTCCTCCGAAGGCAGTAGCGAGCAGCCGTTGCCGGCCGCGGGGATGCTCGCCCTCGAGGAACACTTCGCAACTGAGAACGTCACCCGGATCACGAGGCTGATGCAACTCTCTGTTCAATACGAGCTCGTCGGTACAGGCTGGGCCAAGTGCGTCATTGCTGACGAGGAGTCGCGCTGCGAACTCACCGCATCGTATCTATCGGATGCTCTGGGAAAGCTGGTCATGGGCGCACTGGGAATCCAATCCGGCCTGCAGACCGTGGCCTTCAGCTTCGATGAGGAGCCAGGCGAATACCGTTGGGTCTTGCGTGCAATCGAAGGCAAGGACATCGAGATCGAGCTGTACGCCTTTGACAGTTTGGTCAATGGCAACGGCGACGGCATCGCCCACGGTCGCCCCTTGTTCACGACGGCGTGCCCTGCGAACGTGTTTGCGAGCGCGGTGCGCGATGCGGCTGCTTCGATCCTCGAGCAGCATGGAGAAAGCGGATACCGGGAGAAGTGGGCCGAGCATCCATTTCCGACCCGGCTTCTCTATCTTCTTTCCGAGTCTCTCGGGCCTTCGCGCAACGGCTCCTGAGCGCGGACGCGCCGGCGCTTTATCGCGATGATCAAGAGGCGGTTGAAGCGTTCAGTTGCGCTGCGGCCTTGAAGAGGGCCTTCAACGCTTTTTCGTCCAGCTTGTCGCTCTCGCGCACATCGATCGCGCGCCGGACGTTGCCTTCCAGACTCGAATTGAACAGGCGCGCCGGGTCCGGCAACAATGCACCTTTCGCGAAGGTCATTTTCACGACCTCCTTGTAGGTTTCACCGGTACACAGCATTCCGTCGTGGTACCAGACCGGTACGCCGCGCCATTTCCATTCCTCGACCACGCCCGGAACCGCTTGCTGGATCAACTTGCGAATCCGCAAAAGTGTTTCCCCGCGCCAATCTCCCAGTTCCCGGATGCGCGCGTCAATCAGCTTGGACGGTGAATCGCCTTTCGCCTTGACCGGTTCGCTCTTCTTCATCGCGTAGCGACGTCCTTCCAATCGGTGGTCAGGCCCCCGGATTCCGGGGGGGCCAATTCCCAGGCGCCTCCACGCCGAACTGCTTCGCATATTCCGCGTTGAGCCGTTGCCAGCCCGCGAAGTGCAAAGCATCCACGCCGACGATACGCCCGATGGGGTGCCCATCGATTGCACGCTCGAGCACGTCAAGGCAGATGTGCCAGCCCGCCGCACCCATCGAGATAAACCGGCGGTCGATGTTGTGCCAAAGCGTGAGGCGCGTGCCGCCTTGCCAGGGTTCCAGTTCCCAGCGAATGTCCTGGCCGCCCCAGTTGTACTCGAGGGACCGAGGTGCGTCGGCCCGCTTCACCTGGCTTACGCAAACCTGCGGCGAGGGCGCGCCGACCGTTGACAGCGTGACTGCACCGACCATGGCAAGGCTCCGGTCCGCGTCGAATGGCGCCCATTCGCGTAATTGCTGTGGGTCGGTAAGTGCGTTCCAAACCATTGCCGGCGGATGGCGCAGGTCCCGTGTGAGGACGAGCATCCACTGGTCGCCGTTTTTTTCCACCTGCGCACCGAAGGCTGCAGCCGGCATGTATGGATCGCGATCGCTCATGCTTTCTTCCTTCCTTTCGGGGAGGGTGCTTTCTCCAATTTCTCCAGGTGCCGCTCCAACGCGTCCAGATGCGCGGTCCAGTAGCGGCGGAACGGCTCGAGCCAGGCATCGAGATCCCTGAGGGGATCGGGCCGCAGGCGATAGAGGCGCCGTTGCGCTTCGACGCGAGACTCGACAAAGCCGGCATCGCGCAGCACGCGCAGGTGCTTCGAAACCGACGGCTGGGAGAGGCGAAGCTCGCGCTCCAGGTCGCCAACCGAGCGCTCCGAGTCGAGCAGCAGGCCCAGGATGGCACGGCGATTGGGCTCAGCGACGATGGCAAACGAAGTTTCCATGATTGGTATATTGCCAAACAGTTATATACCTGTCAATACATATATAGAAACCTTCAGCAACACGGCACGAGGGCTTGGCGTGCCCGACTCGGTGACTTATTTCCCAAGGAAAACCGTGGAACTTGCGTTCGTGATCCTGGATACTCCTGCGTCAAGTCCAAAAATCGCAAATCCGCTCTACGAATGAATCGCATCGCGACTCGTTGCTGCTGGTATTTCCTATTCGCAATATCCGGACTTATTGCCGCCACTCCTGTCAATGCCGTCCCACTCGAGGTGTATGGCGGCTTGCCAGACCTCGAGAACGTATCGATCTCACCGGACGGCACCAAGCTCGCCTTTGTGGTTACCAGAGGGGCCGACCGCCTTGTGGCGATCCGATCACTTACCGAGCACAAGACGCTGAAGCTCTTGCGTGTGAGCGATGTCAAATTGCGCTCGATGACATGGGCCGACGACAACCGTCTGATGATCAAGACGTCGCAAACGGGAATGCCGTGGGGCTTGATCGGCAACGATATCGAGTGGAACCTTCTGCACGTGTACGACGTGCGAAAGGACAATCCGGTCACTGTTCCCGATCAGAATCGCGACACCGACCGTGCCGATTTGATGAATGTCTTTTTTGGCGACGTCATGGTGCGCACGATCGATGGTGACACCGTCTTGTTTGTCCCAGGCGTTTGCACGACTCAAGAAGTGCGACTGTGCCTGGTTCGCTATGACCTGGATACCAATCGCCAACATGTGCTGCAAAAAGGCGATGAAGTTTTGCGCGGTTGGCTGGTGGGCGACGACGGCAAGATCCTGGCGGAGGACGATTACAACGATGCTACCGGCGAGTGGCGCATGCGCGTCACGCACGATGGAAAACTTGCCGATGTTGCCTCGGGAAAGGACGCGATCGAATGTCCGTTTGTTCTGGGATTCGGCCCGAGTGGCGACACGCTTCTGGCGCAATTCTTCCAGAACGGCCAGTATGTCTGGAAGCTCTTCTCGTTGAAGGAATGGCGTTTTGGCGAGGAAATGGAAAACACGCAAGCGCTTTCCAGTCCGATCGAGGATTCGAGTTCGCATCGCATGATCGGCGGCATTGAAGAAGGTGACGTGGATCGCTTCGTGTTTTTCGAACCCGAAAAGCAGAGGATCTGGGATTCGATCCTGCATGCCTATCACGGGGAACAGGTTCGTTATGTTTCTTCCTCACGCAACTTCCGAAAAATCATCGTCCTGGTGCAAGGGCCGCGCATGGGCTACCAATACCAGCTTGTCGATCTCGATGCCCATCAAACGCAATCCGTCGGGGACGTATACAAAGGAATTTCGAGATCGATGGAGGTGCGAACGATCAGCTATCACGCCGCCGATGGGCTGGAAATTCCAGGATATCTAACGCTTCCCTCCGATCGAAACCCGGAAAAGCTTCCATTGATCGTGTTTCCTCATGGCGGCCCCGCAGTCCGTGACACGCTGGATTTTGACTGGTGGGCGCAGGCATTGGCAGATGAGGGTTATGCGGTACTCCAGCCGAATTACAGAGGCTCGAAAATCAATCGAAAATTCATCGAGCTCGGCTACGGCGAATTTGGCCGGAAAATGCAAACCGACCTTTCCGATGGCGTGCGCTACCTCGTGCAACAAGGAATTGCGGACCCGGCCCGGGTTTGTATCGTCGGGGCCAGCTACGGCGGCTACGCGGCGCTTGCGGGAGTCAGCTTGGACCCGAAGGTTTACCGGTGCGCAGTCTCGGTCGCCGGAATATCCGATTTGCGCAGTTTCCTTAAGTGGGTCGACGAAAAAAACTGGGATGACCTCAATCGGGAACAACGCTACTGGGATCGCTTTCTCGGAGTGAAGGACCGCAAGGACCCCAAGCTCGATGAGATTTCACCGATCAAACATGTCAGTGCGATCGAGGTTCCGGTTCTGCTTATCCACGGCAAGGACGACACCGTCGTGCCCTTCTACCAAAGCGACGACATGAATGACGCGATGCGCAGCGCGAACAAGGACGTCGAGTTCGTCAAGCTGAAAGGGGAGGATCACTGGCTGTCGCGTGGGCCGACCCGCCTGCAGATGTTGCAGGCGACCGTCGCGTTCCTGAAAGCTCACAACCCGCCCGATCCGCCAGCATCAGACGCGCCGGCCTCCGCCTCACGGTAGCGCCAGAAGCGCGGGAGCAGTTGCACGCACAGGAAAATGCCCGCAAGGCAGGCTGCGCCGCCCCAACTGATCGAGCGTGCCAGGCCGAGGGCTTCGGCCAGGAAGCCCGCACGCACGTTGCCCACGAGCGGTCCCGTCATGTAGGAGAGTTGCTCGATCGAGGCCATGCGCCCGCGGATCTCCGGGGGAATCGTTTCGTTCCAGATCCTGCTGCGGAAAATCACGCTGACCCCGTCACCCGCGCCGGCAATGACCAGGCACAAGACGGCCAGCGGAAGCGAGGGTGCGAATCCCAATGCGACGATGCCCAGGCCCCATACGCCCGCGCCCAGTGCGACGGCCGCACCATGCCGGACGACGTGTCGAGTCCAGCGGCTGAAGATGGTTGTCAGCAAGGCACCGACGCTGATCGCGGAATAGAGGTAAGCGATCGCATGCGCGCCGCCATATCGATCCGCCAAGGCCGGCAAGACGGCCATCGGTGTGGCAAATGCAATGGCGACGATATCGACAACATAGGTACCGACCAGTTCCGGACGGCGAAGCGCATAGGCGACGCCTTCGCGGATGCTTGCCAGGCCAGCGGGCGGCGCGTCCTTTGCGGGAGGCATGGATCGGATCGCGGCGAGTGCGAGCAAGGATGCACCGAACGTGGCGGCGTCCGCACCAAAGGTGAATGCGAGGCCCAGCGTCGCAATGCAAACACCGGCCAGGGCCGGCCCCGCGATTGCGGCAACCGTCCCGCGCAGCGAGTTGAGCGTGGAGATCGCGGGCAAGTCCTCTGGCGGCACAAGTCGCGGCGTGAGAGACGTGAGCGAAGGCGAATGAAATCCGTTCACCGCCGAATGGAATGCCGCCACGATAAAGAGCACGCCCACGCTCGGGTGCGGCAGCAACGCATTGACGACGAGCGCCAACGACCCAAGCATGAGGAGCGCTTCGCACCACAAAAGCATGCGCCTGCGGTCCAGGGCGTCCGCCAAGGCGCCGCCCCACAATGCCGTCAGCGCGAGCGGCACCAGTTCGACCGCTCCGAGCAGACCGACGACTGCGGAGGACCGGGTGAGCTGGTAGGTCTGGACCGGCAGCGCGACATAGGTCATGAAGCTGCCGAAGGCGCTTACGAGTTGACCGAAAAAAACGAGACGGAAGTCGCGGTGCCGGCTTAACGGCGACAAGTCGAGAAGCATGCGGGCGCAAGGCTACACGAGCGTCGAAGGCGAGGGTGCAGCGCGCCGCTCATTTGCCGCAATGAAATCGAAATGACTATTTCGACTTTGCCATCAGGTAGCAAACCAATTTGGCGCGTGCGTCCGCGTCCGGCAAGCCGGCGAAGGGCATCGCTGTGCCGGGAACGACGGCAGCCGGATTGGCAATCCATCGATCAAGCGCTGCGGCGTCCCAGATGATTCCCGACTTCCTGAGTGCATCGCTGTAGCCGGCGAATTGACCGGAGCCAGCCTTGCGCCCGACAACGCCGTGCAGGTTTGGGCCAGACTTGTCGAAATCATCCGGCAGGAACGTATGGCAGCCCGCGCATTGGTTTTTCTGGAAGAGCACCGCTCCCTCGGCCATGTTGCAATCGGCAGCGCGGACGAGACAGGAGCTCAAGCCAAGGATGGCGAGCAGGCTGACGACGGGAATCGGATTTGGACGCATTGCGCTTCAACTCACGGCCGCGATCTTGTTGATGTCCTTGCCCTGATCCTCCAGGACAATCCAAGCGGCATTGCGGCCCGGTTCGCCGCGCACGCTGCCGCCGGGATGGGTGAGGGCGCCGGTCTGGTAGAGACCGGGAATCGGTGTGCGATGGTTCGCCCAGCCGGGCACTGGGCGCATCGCACCGGCCTGGGCGTAGTTCTCCGCGGCGCCATGACAACTGCCGCCGACATTGTTGATGTTGCGTCCCTCGATATCCAGGGGCGTAACGATGCGGCGCGCGATGATGTTCTGGTCCTCGAGATTCTCGGCATGTTGCCGCACGCGGGCCAAAAGGCGGTCGGCATAGCCGCGTTTGATTTCATCCCATTGCGCGGCACCGCCCTCCAGGGCATACGGTGCCAGGACCTCGAACTTCATCACGTGTTTGCCCGGTGGCGCGCGCGAAGGGTCGACCACGGTTGGGGTCAATACCTGAAGGAACGACGGCCCGTCATAAACCCGGCCCTCCAACGACGCGTTGGCCTGGCGGATCCGATCTTCCAAGGTGCCGATGAGTTGCACGGCGGGACACGTGATGCGCTGGTCGCCGACTTTCCAGCGCGGAGCCTCGTTGAGCGCGAAATGCACGCAGAAGAGCATTTCGGCAAACAAAGGCTTGAGCATCGAAGCGGATTCGACGTAGACCGGCCCCAAGGCCTCCGGCGCCATCCTGACGAGCTGATTGGTGTGCATCGAAGACACCACCCCGTACTTGGCCCGGAAGCTCTCACCGGCGGCGGTGCGCACACCTGCGCATTTGCCATTTTCCAGGATCAGCCCGGTCACAAAGCGATTGGCGAGAACCGTGCCTTGATTGGCTTCGACCGCGCGGGCCATCGCCTGCACCAGAGCACTGGTGCCGCCGATGACCAGTACCCATCCGGCTTCCTGCCGGCTGTTGTATTGATCCAGACTGTCGAGGCCCGTGTGCTCGCGGTAGGGCAGCTGGCGATTGATCGTGGAGTAGTACGTCAGGAAAGAACGGAATTTCTCGCTTTCGAACTCCTGCATCAAGGTGTCGGCCATTGTCTGATGCATCCGGCGTACCCACACGGGACCATCGGGAAGCTTCATCAGCGATTCTTCGACGGTCGGCGCGTAGCCGATCGGCGCGCCATTGAAGCGCCGGACCGCCTGCAGGAAAGGGCTCAAGCCTTTGTACAGCACGCGCAGGCGCGCCGCATCCTTTGCCGAGAAGCGCGACAAATCCTGCACAGTGCGGTCGAAGGTTTTCCAGACCTGCTGCGCAGTGCCGTCGGAGAAGTACATCAACGACGAAAGCTCCGCCGGATCGGTGGCAAACCGGACCCCGAACTTGTCGAGCTCCAGTTCCTTGCGCACATTGTTGCGAAACAGACCACCCGGCGTGTTGGCACACGCCTCGTGCAAAAAGCCGGGAACGGTCAGTTGCTCGGTCGAGGTGTTCCCGCCAAGGGTCGCCTTGGCCTCCAGCACGAGGCACCTGTAGCCGGCCTTGCCCAAGTACGCCGCGCAAGCTAGGGCGTTGTGGCCACCACCGGCAATGATGTAATCGAAATCGGCGTCAGGATTGGCAACGAGGCTGCGTGGTGCGGCAGGCTTCGACTCGCTGGCGGTCGGCACGGCGGCCGCGGCCATTCCAAGCTTCAGGAAATCCCGCCGAAGGACCATGACTCCCCCTGGTGATTGGATTATGACTCTGTACGTTTCTCAGAACGTCTCTCTGTACGTCTCTGCGGACGCCTTCTTGCCGTGGTCGCCTCGATCACCCAGCGATCATTGCGGCACTTTACCGTGTGCTCCGATGATCATGATGTGTTTTGATGCAATTGTGCTGCCGGGCGCGTTGCACCCGGCAGCACAAGCCGGAAATGCGCGATGTTCAGCCACCCAGTAGCTGCGGGTCCGGACTGATGTAGACGACCTTCGGTGCGCCGGGCGACCACAAATCATCCTCTCGCAAATGTCACTTCCCGCGAACGTGGCAAAAGCGAGGAAACTGCGAATTGACAGCCTGATCACCTCATTCCAACACTCGCCTCGACGACTTCGGCCAGAAAAAGGTCGACCATTACAGGGGTATCAATGATCGTCGTTCATCACCTGAACAACTCACGCTCGCAGCGCATTATTTGGTTGCTCGAGGAACTGGACCTGCCCTATGAGATTCGGCGGTACACGCGCGAGCCATCAACGATGCTCGCACCCAAGGAGTTGTTGGCGATTCATCCATTGGGGAAGTCCCCCGTGATTACCGACGGAGCCAATACGGTTGCCGAATCCGGGGCAATCATCGAATACCTGCTCGATCGCTATGGGGCTGGACGACTGGTCCCTTCCTCCGAATCCCCGGATCGACTTCGCTTCACCTACTGGATGCATTTCGCCGAAGGCTCCATGATGCCGATGCTGACGATGCGATTGGTCTTTAATCGCATTCAGACCGCACCGATGCCTTTTTTCGTCAAACCAATCGCGCGCGGTATCGCCGGTAAAGTCCTGGATCTCTATATACGTCCGAACTTGCGACGTCAGTTGGATTTCCTTGAAAGCGAATTGACCGCGCACGAGTGGTTTGCGGGTGACACGTTTTCCGCCGCGGATATCCAGATGAGCTTTCCCGTCGAAGCAGCTCAAGCTCGCGCCGGACTTGACGACAGTCGTCCGCGCCTCCGGCTCTTTGTGGAGCGAATACGCGCGCGGCCGGCATATCAACGGGCACTCTCGACAGGAGGTGCATACACCTTGCTATCCTAGGATTACCCGCTGAACACGAACGAAGAAGGAAGCCGGGCACTTGCCCGGCGACCCGCTCCCATTACTACTTGAGGTTGAGCACCTGCATCGTCGTGGAACCCAAGGTACGCCGGATCTTGTCCCGATCGCCAAACGAATGGGCGGAAGCCTCGACGGAACCTTCTACCTGCTTCGCAATCGCGTCGCCTTTGTCGAGCGCACCGTCCAAGGCGGCCCAGTTCTTGTAGGTGACCACCAGGAGAATGTCCGGATCGCTCTCGTTGCGAGCTTCGACCGAGAGCACTTGGTAGTCCGTAATGTACCCGGCCTTTTTAGCCGCCTCCTGTGACTGCTTCCAGACGGTGTCGAGGTACTTCATGTAGTCGTCAAAGTGGCCGTTGATGGTCCTGATGCGCGCCACATTCACGACCGGCCCTTCCGAATAGGCGTGGTCCGCGGCCTGCACCGCGGCACTTGCAATTGCAAGGCAAGCAAAGACAGCACCGGCAGCAAGGCGAATCTTATTCATGGTCATATGAGCCTTTTCTTTGCGATGGACTCCACTGCCACGAAAGGGTGCGTCTTTGGTGGCGCGCCCGGCACGGGAAGTCCGTGCCGCATTGGAGAGTCAGGCACGGTACGCGCATTCCCAACTCCTGTCTTTCGCCGGCATTTAGGCGACACGGACGTCCCCGTCGGGTCAGCAGGGCGCCTCGGCAAAAACTGCTTCCCGGCACTTGTCCGCCTTTCGGTAGTCGACTAATGTCGCTGAACGGTTCGTATTGCGCGTCGGCGCCGACCGCTAGGATTTCAACAAGGCGCTCACCTGCTGTTCGGCCTTCTCGATACGCAACTGGCAGCCCTCTCTGCCAAATCGAGGGAAGCGATCATCGAATGGCATAAGCGCGAGGGGAGGAAACATGCCAAACCTGGTCGATCGTCGTAATTTTCTGCTAATGGGTCCGGCCGCATTCGCAGCGCAATGGTCGTTTGCGGGTCCTGCCCGCGCGGCCGTCTCGATGAGCATTCCGGTCGTCGATCGACTTAGTGTCAAAGTGCTCACCGACAGCACCTATGACACGCCCCGAACGTCCCCGTCCAAGTGGGTGAAGATTCGGCGGGTGGGCCTGTCTGCCGCCGGCAACTACCGCAAGACGCTCCACAATGAATGGGGCCTCGCGCTTGCGCTTGAATCGCAAGCGGGTACGGAGACATGCAAACTTTTGCTGGACTTCGGCTACACCCCCGAGGCACTGATCAACAACATGGAAATCATGGGTGTGGATTTGACCGATGTGCATGGTCTGATCCTGAGCCACGGTCACTTCGACCACTATGGCGGATTGATCGGCTTTCTCCAAAAAAATCGCGACCGCCTGCCGGCCGACCTGACACTCTATGCCGGCGGAGAGGACAATTTCTGTCGACGGGTTGTCGTAGGGTCCACGCCGGGTCAGTTCTCGGAATTCGGGGTCCTGGATCGGCGCGAACTTGCGGCGGCAAAGGTTCGCGTAGTTCTTTGTCCCGAACCCACGGTGATTGGCGGCCAGGCATTTACCACCGGTGTCATCGAACGCAAGTCCTTTGAGCGCGTCTTGCCAAATACGTTCGTCGACTATTCCATCAAGGACGGTCTCGGATGCGATATTCCTTCCGCTGCGGAGAAGGCGCAGGGCAAGCCAGTACCCGACCTGCATTTGAATGAACATGCGACCTGTTATCAACTGAAGGATCGCGGCCTGGTCGTAATTTCCTCGTGTGGGCACTCAGGCATCGTCAATACGACGCGGCAGGCCATGAAGGTATCCGGTCTCGATAAAGTACATGCGATCGTGGGCGGCTTTCATTTGTTCCCGGCCAATGATGAATATCTGAAGCAGACCGTTTCGGAACTTCAGGCAATCAATCCTGACGTGCTGATTCCGATGCATTGCTCCGGCCCCGGGTTGATTGCCTCGCTGCGCAATGCGATGCCCGATCAGCTGGTGCCGTCGACGACCGGCACGGAGTACGTCTTTGGCACCTGAGGCGGATTCGTTGCCAAAACCGCCGATGGGGAACGCACGCAGGCGTCGCCTCGCTGCGTGGATCGTTGCGCTGGCTGGCGGCGCGAGCTGTGCACTGTCGGGACCGGACGCACGAGCGGACGAGCCGCAGCGCCTCGACGCAGCTCGTCTGATGAACGAATTGATGACCGGCAGCGGGAGCATAGGAGGGCCATTTACGCTCACCGACCAGCGAGGGCAGCCCTCCGGTACTTCCCAATGGCACGGCAAGATCGTTCTGCTCTATTTCGGGTACACGTCTTGTCCCGACGCATGTCCGACGGACCTGGCGGCAATTGGCGCGGCGATCGACGCGCTTGGGCCGTTGGGCTCGCAGGTGCAGCCCGTATTTGTCACGCTTGATCCTTTGCGTGACAAGCCTGACATGATCGGGCGGTACGCGGAAAGTTTCCATCGGCGATTTGTCGCCCTCAGCGGCAGCGAGGCGCAGACGCGGCAAGTCGCAACGGCCTACAAGGTCTACTTCGAGAAGGTATCCAAGAACGGGACGGTCGATTACTCGATCGACCATACATCTTTCACATACGTGTTGGATGCGAAAGGCAACTACGCCGGTTTCTTTCCACCAGGAACGAGTTCGTCAAGAATTGCGGAACGAGTGCGGGCGATGATTTCCTCTCGGTAGCGACCGCTGCAAGCAGACCCACTGATGCCGGCTCAACCGCCCTTTGGCTTTCCCCGGGGACACGGGCACATTGCTTGTCCGCTTGTCTGCCGTGGGCTAATGTCGCGGAACGGCCGTGAGTCGACGTACCCAAATCAACGATGGTTTTACGAGGAGATGCGCGTGGTTCGAGACGCCCACGCTGGTGACGCAGAGTCGATCACCCGAATTTATAACCACTACATCCTCCATACGACCATCACGTTTGAAGAAGAGGCGGTCACTGTCGAGGATATGGCGGGACGAATTTCGGAAGTTCAATCCGCGTCCCTACCCTGGTTGGTTGAGGAACAGAATGACCGGATTCTCGGTTACGCCTACGCGACGAAGTGGAAGGGGCGCTGCGCCTATCGCTATTCGGTGGAAAGCACGGTTTACATCGACCCTGATTCCGTCGGAAAAAAACACGGATCGACGCTCTATGAACGGCTCTTTGCTCGTCTCCGTGAGGGCGGAATACATGTGGTAATCGGTGGAATCGCATTACCCAATGACGCCAGCGTTGCGCTTCACGAGAAATTTGGCATGCGCAAAGTCGCGCAGTTCAACGAGGTTGGATTCAAATTCGCGAAGTGGATCGATGTCGGTTATTGGCAGGCCAAACTCTAGCGTTTGATTTCTCGAGTCAGTTGCGTGCGCTCGCATCGTTCCATGACACACGCCTTCCGGAGCAATTGCGCCTCTCTGGAACTCTCCTTCAAGCGTGGGTCGGAACGGAAGGAACCTTCGGGGTGACGTCCCCATAGCCGACGTCAATGGATGGTTTCGGCCAAGGATGCGACCTTGCCTTACAAAGCCGCACGCCACCGCCCTTCCTTGAAAGCTTCAAGCAGCGTCTTGGCTCGACCAGGTCCGAGCTTCATGTAGGAGTCGCCACGCGTGAAGAAATCGTTCAGCCCTGGAATCTCGGCAAGCTCTTTCGAGCTCACTTTCGGGAATCCCATCGTCCACTCTGCGAAGGCTCGTTCTTCAATTGGCTCCGTGATTATCTTTGTCATACGGACATGTCGCTTGTCCTTGGCAATCTTCGCGAATAGCGACTCGACCGCCTTTCTGTCGCCTTCCAGCACCTGGAAGAAGGAGCGATTCTGATAAAGGAGCATCCCCGTTATTCCAGCCTCGCCATTCTTCTCGCGACAAATCGCCAGAAGCCCGTCCAGTTCCTCCTTGGTCATTGCAGCCTTTGCGGTGGCGCTGCAGTAAATGCAATGGAAGAGTTCCACGCTTACCTCCCCCTGAAAAAGAAAGCAGCGATGTTCGCGATATCGTCCGCTGCTGGATTATAGGGACGCCTGACGCGGTTTGATTTTCCGAAAATGGGTCCGCAATGGACGTGGCTCGACGATGTGCGGTGCTCAACCACTTGCGGCAAGAGTTTGTGCGCTTTACGATGCAAAGCAACAAAGCGACGGAGGCCGAACGGGTCGTAGCACTTCGTCCATTTCGGCCAGAAACAGTAATGGACAAGGGTCTGCTCCTGAGAAGGCAATGTGTCCTTCTAGGAGTCGATGTCGAGGAAATCTCTCGACGGCTCAGATCAAAAAGCTATGGGCAAGCCCAGAGTCGAAATCCGCGCGGTTGTCTTCCCCTTGAATGACGGGGATGAAGCGCGCGTCATGGCGATTGCTCAGAGAATGATTGCGAACGTCGGCGGGTTAGCTATTTCGAGCGTCAAGCCATACGCGAAGCCGCCAGGGTCCTACATGGTTCGGGTAGAGGTCAATTTCGACGGGGATGCAGTCCGTATCGTTGACGGATTGCTAACAACCGCCGACGGGACAGGCTGGGTAACGTCCGGAGTGGACGGTGAAATGGAAGCCATCTGGGCTCCGCAAGATGGGGCCGCGCCTCCTCTCGATCCTTCTGTTACGTGGGCTCATATTCAATTGATTCCTTCCGGCGCGCTGCCGAAATGGCAACGTCTACAAAGGAGTTAATGCCCCAAACAAACCTTGGTGGGAATTCTCACGGCCTCATCAGGACAGGAACCCCGTGCGAGCGTCTACTTTCTGGCGTAGTTTTCAAGACCGCTTCGCGGCAGCCATTCAAACTTCTCTCATGACCGTAGAGGTTCGAAAGCCGAACTCGCAGTCGATGTCGTACATCACGGCAAACAAAAAGGGCCTAGCGATTCGCTAAGCCCTTGAGTATTCTGGCTCCCCGACCTGGACTCGAACCAGGGACCTGCGGATTAACAGTCCGTCGCTCTACCAACTGAGCTATCAGGGAACAGCCTGCAATTATATCGTCGCGGGCAGCGGCTTGGAAGCCGCGAAAAGACTCGGATCAGCCTTTCAATACGGCGGCGATCGCTTCGGCGACCGGTCCCACATTCTTGCGGTTGAGCGCTGCCACGCAGATCCGGCCCGTCGATACGGCGTAAATGCCGAAATCCTTGCGCAGGCGTTCGACTTGCGCGGCCGTGAGGCCGGAATAGGAGAACATGCCGCGTTGTTTGCGCACGAACGAGAAGTCACGACCCGGCACGAATTTTTCGAGGGCATCGACAAGCGCGGCGCGCATTTCCTTGATCCGGTCGCGCATGGCGCCGAGCTCCTTCTCCCATTGCGCGCGCAGCGTCGGGTCGCCAAGCACCGCAGCCACCAGGGCGCCGCCATGCGTTGGGGGGCTCGAATAGTTGGTCCGGATTACGCGCTTCAACTGGCTCAACACGCGCTTGGATTCGTCGGCGCTTGCCGAAACGATCGTCAGCGCGCCGATCCGCTCACCATACAACGAGAACGATTTCGAGAACGAACTAGAAATGAGGCAAGGGATACCGCTGTTGGCGAAGGCACGCGCAACCGCAGCGTCGGCGTCAATTCCTTCGGCAAAGCCCTGGTAGGCGAGGTCGACAAACGGCACGAGGTCGCGCTCGCGCACGATGGAAACGATTTCCTCCCATTGTGCGGGCGTCGGGTCGACTCCGGTCGGGTTATGGCAGCAGGCGTGCAGGACCACGATCGTGCGCGGAGCCGCCGATTGGAGCGCGGTGCGCATGCCGGCAAAATTCAGGCCATGCGTTGCGGCGTCGTAATAGGGATAACTCGCGACGCTGAATCCCGCGGCTTCGAACAGGGCGCGGTGGTTTTCCCAGCTCGGGTCACTAATAAGAACGTTCGAATCGGGCAGCATCCGCTTGAGCAGATCGGCGCCGAGTGTGAGTGCACCGGTGCCGCCGAGCGCTTGCGCGGTGACCAGGCGGCCTGCCTGGATCAGTTCCGACTTTTCGCCGAGCAGCAACTTTTGCACGCTCTGGTCGTAGATTGCGATGCCGTCGATCGGCAGATAGCCGCGCGCGGCAGGATTGCGCAGCCGTGCTTCCTCCGCATGGCGCACACAGTCAAGCAGCGGGATCTTGCCGTCTTCGCCCAGGTACACCCCGACACCCAAATTGACTTTTCCGGGACGCGAATCGGCGTTGAACGCTTCGGTGAGACCGAGAATCGGGTCGGGCGGCGCGAGTTCTACCGTAGAAAACAGCGAGGTTTTCATGTGCATGCGTGTTTGTGTTGGGCGCGGATCGCGCGCATGGGAATCACGCGGAAGGTCATTCCGGTGGGTCCTACGCAGTGTACACAAGGCAAATCTGGAGCCCTTTTGCAAGCTTTTTTTTGGGTGGTTTCGAGGCCTCGTGGGTTCCCCAATTCAGGGGTGTTTGTTAACATAAGTTATTGATTTTTAACAAATCAATATGTAAATATTTATTTCAGGGACTAGGCTTTTCTGATTCACGATGCTAGGATGCCCCGTTGCAGTGCGTCACGACTTGTTCTTTTCAACACCGTGCAATCTTTGCGAACCGATTCCCCATTTCGGCTGCACCAGCCGTACGAACCCGCCGGCGATCAGCCCAACGCGATCGCGCGTCTGGCGGAAGGAGTCGTCGACGGTTTGGCGTGCCAGACCTTGCTTGGTGTCACCGGCTCGGGGAAGACCTACACGCTCGCCAACGTCATTGCGCAAGTTGGCGTGCCTACGCTTGTACTGGCGCCGAACAAGACGCTCGCAGCACAGCTGTATTCCGAGATGCGGGAGTTCTTTCCGCATAACGCAGTCGAGTACTTCGTTTCCTATTACGACTACTACCAGCCCGAGGCCTATGTGCCGGCGCGCGACCTTTTCATCGAAAAGGACAGCGCGATCAACGAGCATATCGAGCAGATGCGGCTCTCGGCAACGAAATCGCTGCTGGAGCGCCGCGATACGGTGATCGTCGGCACCGTGTCCGCAATCTACGGCATCGGCAATCCGAACGACTACCACGCGATGATCCTCGTGCTCCGGCACAAGGACCGGATCGGCCAGCGCGAAATCATCGCGCGCCTGGTATCGATGCAATACCAGCGCAACGAAACGGAATTCGTGCGTGGGACATTCCGCGTCCGTGGCGACACGATCGACGTGTTTCCGGCGGAGCACGCGGAATTGGCGGTTCGCATCGAGCTGCTGGACGACGAAGTCGAGAGTATTCAGCTCTTCGACCCGCTTTCGGGTCGGGTGCGTCAACGCGTGCCGCGTTTTACGGTGTACCCGTCCTCGCATTACGTGACGCCGCGCCAGACGGTCCTGCGTGCGATCGAGACGATTCGCGAGGAACTGAAGGAGCGCGCACCGCAGTTGTACGGCATGGGCAAGATCGTCGAGGCGCAACGGCTGGAGCAGCGCACGCGGTTCGACCTGGAAATGCTCTCCGAGATCGGTTTTTGCAAGGGCATCGAGAACTACACGCGCCACTTGTCCGGCGCAGCGCCGGGGGAACCGCCACCCACGCTGATCGATTACCTGCCGACGGACGCGCTGATGGTGATCGACGAGTCGCACGTGACCGTGCCGCAGTTGGGCGCGATGTACAAAGGCGACCGTTCGCGCAAGGAAACGCTGGTGGAATACGGTTTCCGCCTGCCGTCGGCGCTGGACAACCGTCCGCTGCGGTTTGACGAGTTCGAACGCAAGATGCGTCGCTGTATTTTCGTGTCGGCGACGCCGGCAAATTACGAAATGCAGCGATCCTCCCAGGTCGTCGAGCAGGTCGTTCGTCCGACCGGGTTGGTCGATCCGCGCATCGAGGTGCGTCCCGCGCGAACGCAGGTCGACGACATTCTTTCCGAGATCGCCGTGCGCGTAGGTCGCGGCCAGCGCGTGCTCGTGACGACGCTGACCAAGCGCATGGCGGAGGACTTGACGACATTCCTGGGCGACCACGGCGTGAAGGTGCGCTATTTGCATTCGGACATCGATACCGTCGAGCGCGTCGAGATCCTGCGTGATCTGCGTGCGGGAACCTTCGACGTCCTGGTCGGCATCAATCTGCTGCGCGAGGGTCTGGACCTGCCCGAAGTCGGGCTGGTTGCGGTGCTGGACGCGGACAAGGAAGGCTTCCTGCGTTCGGAACGCTCGCTGATCCAGACGATCGGGCGGGCGGCGCGGAATCTGGAGGGCACCGCAATTTTGTATGGCGATACGGTGACCAATTCCATGCGTCGGGCGATCGACGAAACGGAGCGGCGCCGGGTGCGCCAAACCGAATTCAATACGGAAAACGGCATCGTTCCGCGCGGCGTTCAAAAGGGCGTGCGCGACTTGATCGACGGTGTCGTGGACCTGGACCAATCGGAAAAGGGTCTGCGCGTGGCCGATTCGGCGGGTGCCGGGTTCTCGCAGGACGAGCGCCAATTGGGCCGTGAAATCAAGCGCCTGGAAAAGCAGATGCTGGAGTTTGCGAAGAATCTGGAATTTGAGAAAGCAGCCCAGGCGAGGGATCGCCTGACGGCCCTGCGGGCCCGGGTTTTTGGTCTGGCCTCGGTCTCGCAGGACGATGAAATGGAAAGGGCGGCTTGAGAAGTACCGTGAATTGGGCGGCGAGGGGAGCTTCTGCCGCTAGTGGATTGTCCAGTCGTATGACCTTTTGAACTTATTGGCTGGATGGGAGTCTTTTTCGATAGTTTAGGTAATTGGAATTTGCAGATGCAGACCATAAAAGGAGAGGCCGGGGGTGGCAAAACTGCCCACCGTGACAACGGGTCGCTGACAACAGCCCCGCACCCGAAAGGCGCGATGTATATGACGAAGGTACTGTTTGTTTGCATGGGCAATATTTGCCGCTCCCCGACGGCTCAAGGCGTCTTCCGCAAGATGATTGCGGAGGCCGGGCTCGAGTCAAGTGTGGTAGTGGAATCCGCGGGCACCCATGCCTACCATGTGGGCGAACCGCCGGATCCGCGCGCTTTGCAGGCAGCCAAGCGCCGCGGCGTCGAGATCGGAGATCTGCGGGCACGCCAGGTGACACAGGACGACTTTCGTGAGTTCGATCTGATCCTGGCCATGGACTGGGAAAACCTCGCGCTGCTGCAACAGCAGTGCCCGAAGGCGCACAAGCACAAGCTGCACCTGCTGATGCGCTATGCGGGCGAGCATGACGCCGCAACCGTTCCGGATCCGTATTACGGCGGCCCGGAGGGGTTCAACACCGTTCTCGATTACGTCGAGGACGCGTGCCAAGGCCTGATCGAAGTCGTGCGCAAGCGCGCGACAATGTACGCGGCTGCCTGATGTTCTATCAGACAGCGAACGGGCAAAGGGGCCGTATCAGGCCCCTTTCGCGCCGCTGACAGGTCGCAACGCACCAGACCGCGACCGAGACGGCAAATCAAGGAGATAGGGAGCATTAACCCTTAGAGGTTCGTGCATATAGTTGACTGATTTTCTGGGGTAATTTAGAATTGTCGATCTAATTAGTCGGTTATGCGTGGGTCAATCGTGCCGGCTTTGCTGATGCATGGTTTACCCATGATCGTTAAGGGGGAATACCTATGCGATTGACTACCAAGGGCCGTTTTGCCGTTACGGCGATGATCGATCTGGGCATGAGGCAGCACAAAGGTCCAGTAACCCTAGCTGGCATCAGCCAGCGTCAGACCATCTCGCTTTCCTATCTCGAGCAATTGTTCGCCAAGTTGCGACGGCACGGCCTTGTGGAAAGCACACGCGGGCCGGGGGGCGGATATCGCCTCGGAAAGCCTGCGACCGACGTCTCCGTTGCCGACATCATCTTCGCCGTGGACGAACCAATCGACGCGACGAATTGCGCAGGCAAGGCGAATTGCGACAATGACCATCGCTGCATGACCCATGATCTGTGGGCCAGCCTGAACCGGCATATGGTCGATTACCTGGATTCGGTCTCGCTCGCGAGCCTGGTTTCGCAACAGTCGACTGCCGTGCGTCCGGTCACGACGCCCGCCGCAGCACCGACTGCTGCCAAGGCCTGGTCGGGCACCGGATCGCGTACTACTGTTGATGAAGGCACCACTACCGTCGGTTGAACGATGCAAAAGCCAATGACGCAACCCATTTATCTGGATTACTCGGCAACCACGCCGGTCGATCCGCGCGTGCTGGAGAAGATGCTTCCTTTCCTGCAGGGAAGCTTCGGTAATCCAGCATCGCGCAGCCATGCCTTTGGGTGGGATGCGGAGCGCGCCGTGGAGCAGGCGCGCGCCGATGTTGCGTCATTGGTTCATGCAGATCCGAGGGAAATCATCTGGACCTCGGGCGCGACGGAAGCGATCAACCTCGCGCTGAAGGGCGCCGCACATTTTTACCATGACAAGGGCAAGCACCTGGTCACGGTGAAAACGGAGCACAAGGCGACGCTCGACACGATGCGCGAGCTCGAGCGCGAAGGATTCGAAGTGACGTACCTGGATGTCGCGGCCGACGGCTTGCTCGACTTGGAGCGATTCAAGTCGAGCTTGCGGCCCGATACCGTGCTGGCTTCGGTGATGTTCGTCAACAACGAGATCGGCGTGATCCAGGACATCGCGGCGCTGGGCGAGATCTGTCGCGAACGCGGCATCCTGTTCCATGTCGACGCGGCGCAGGCCACCGGCAAGGTCGATATCGACCTGGGCAGCCTGAAGGTCGACCTGATGTCGTTCTCCGCGCACAAGACCTACGGTCCCAAGGGGATCGGTGCCTTGTACGTCCGCCGCAAACCTCGTGTGCGCATCGAAGCGCAGATGCACGGCGGCGGCCACGAACGGGGTTTGCGCTCCGGAACATTACCAACCCATCAGATTGTCGGGATGGGCGAGGCCTTCCGCATTGCGCAGGCGGACATGGGCTCCGACAACGAGCGGATTCGCGGACTGCGCGATCGGCTTTGGGCCGGCTTGCGGAAGATCGACGAGGTTTACCTGAATGGCGACCCGGAACGAAGGGTTGCGCATAACTTGAACGTAAGCTTTAATTTCGTCGAGGGCGAATCCCTGATCATGGCGATCAAGGAAATCGCGGTTTCCTCCGGCTCGGCCTGCACCTCGGCGAGCCTGGAGCCCTCGTATGTACTGCGTGCGCTCGGTCGCAGCGATGAGCTCGCGCACAGTTCGATCCGCTTTACCGTGGGTCGTTTTACAACAGTGGAGGAAATCGACTTCGCGATCAAGCTTTTGAGTGACAAGGTGGCGAAGCTGCGCGAGATGTCCCCGCTTTGGGAAATGCACCTGGAAGGCGTCGACCTGAGCACGGTGCAATGGGCTGCACACTGATTGAAAACATCGCGGTAAACACAACGCGCTGTAGAGAACGATAAAACGGAGAGGTTAGGAGGCGAACATGGCCTACAGTCATAAAGTCGTGGATCACTACGAGAATCCGCGCAATGTCGGTTCCTTCGAGCGTAGCGACGAATCGGTTGGAACGGGAATGGTTGGCGCGCCGGCGTGCGGTGACGTCATGAAGTTGCAAATTCGCGTGGGCGAAGATGGGGTGATCCAGGACGCCCGCTTCAAGACATATGGATGCGGTTCTGCCATCGCGTCGAGCTCGCTGGTCACCGAATGGGTAAAGGGCAAGACGCTCGACCAGGCGATGCAGATTCGCAACACGCATATCGCCGAGGAACTGGCACTGCCCCCGGTGAAGATCCACTGCTCGATCCTCGCCGAAGATGCCATCAAGGCGGCCATCGAGGACTATCGCACCAAGCATCCGGCGCAGGCGCCAGTGGCGCAGCCGCTTGCGGGCACCGAAGCGGCCCGCGAGACGGCATGAGGCCGCTGCGCCATCGACTGCGAAAACCGATATGGCGGTAACCCTCACCGAACGCGCCGCAAAACACGTCGCAAACTACATCACAAAGCGCGGCAAGGGCATTGGCGTGCGCCTTGCCGTGCATACGACCGGTTGCTCGGGCATGGCATACAAGCTCGAGTTCGCCGACGAGGCGGACCCTGCGGATACGCAGTTCGAAAGCAACGGCGTCACGGTCCTCATCGATCCTCGCAGCCTGGCCTACCTGGACGGAACCGAGCTTGATTTCGTGCGCGAAGGCCTGAGCGAGGGATTCAAGTTCAACAATCCCAATGAGAAGGATCGCTGCGGCTGCGGCGAGTCGTTTCGGGTCTGAAGTGTCGAACGCACGTGTCCTCTTCGATTCCGGAATATTTCGCTCTCTTCGGGCTCGAGCCGCAGTTTGCGCTTGACCAGGATCGGCTGACCCAGAATTATCGCGCCGTGCTCGCGCAGGTGCATCCGGACCGCTTTGCGGGTGCCGGACCGATGGAGCGCCGGGCAGCCGTACAAATCGCCAGTCACGCCAACCAGGCCTATCAAGTGCTGCGTTCGGACAGCGCGCGTGCGGCCTACCTGTGCGCGCAGAACGGCACGAAGGCCGACGGGGAGGGAACTGGCGCACTGGAGCCCTCGTTCCTCGAGCTGCAAATGCATTGGCGCGAGTCCCTGGCTGACGCGGTGGCCTCATCGGATATCAATACGATCGAGTCCCTGGCGGCCGAGGTTGGCGCCAGCCGCGTGCACCTGGTCGAGCAGATTGCGCAGGCGATCGACATGCGCCGGGATTTTCCCGCCGCAGCCAAGGCCGTACGCGCGCTGATGTTCGTCGATAAGATGAATTCCGAAATCGAGCGCGCGCGTCACGGCGAAGGCGCCTCGATCGACTCCCACTGATCGCGCTGCCGGACCGAACCAATCACGCAAAAAATGGCACTGCTGCAAATCTCCGAACCCGGCCAATCGACCGCACCGCACGAGCACAGGCTCGCAGTGGGCATTGACCTGGGCACCACCAATTCGCTGGTTGCCACCGTGCGCAGCTCGGTGCCGGAAGTGCTGCCCGATGAGGAGGGACACCCGCTGCTGCCTTCGGTCGTGCATTACCGCGCCGGTGACGTACCCGAAGTCGGTTACGACGCCCAGAAATCGATCTCGACGGATCCGCGCAACACCGTGATTTCCGTCAAGCGTTTCATGGGGCGTGGGCAGCGCGACGTGGCGCACGTCGAAAACCTGCCGTACGACTTCGTCGATGCGCCGGGCATGCTGCAGATCCGCACGGTTGCCGGCGTAAAGAGTCCGGTGGAAGTCTCTGCCGAAATCCTCCAGACACTGCGCAAGCGAGCCGAGCAGACCCTGGGCGGCGAGCTGGTCGGCGCAGTGATCACCGTACCGGCGTATTTCGATGACGCGCAGCGCCAGGCGACGCGGGACGCTGCGCGGGTCGCCGGTATTCCCGTACTGCGATTGCTGAACGAACCGACCGCCGCCGCGATCGCGTACGGCTTGGATACGGGCGCCGAGGGCACATTCGTCGTGTTCGACCTGGGTGGCGGGACGTTCGACGTCTCGGTACTGCGTCTTACGAAGGGCGTGTTCGAAGTATTGGCGACCGGCGGAGACACCGTGCTGGGCGGGGACGACTTCGACCACCGCTTGTATTGCTGGGTACTGGAGCAGGCCAACCTGGCCTTGCTGGGGCCCGAGGACAGTCGTCTGCTCACGGTGCGGGCCCGTACGGCCAAGGAACAACTATCCAGCAAGCAGCAAGCATCGATCCAGGCCCGCTTGAGCGATGGTCACTGGGTGACCTTGAACATATCGCGCGACACCTTCGCCGGACTGACGCAGCATCTGGTGCAAAAGACGATCGATGCCACGCGCCGCGCGCTGCGCGACGCCAATTGCGCCCTGTCCGATATCAAGGGCGTGGTGCTGGTCGGTGGCGCGACGCGCATGCCTCATTTGCGCAAGGCCGTATCCGAATTCTTCGGGCAGGAGCCGCTGACGGATCTGGATCCCGACAAAGTCGTCGCGCTTGGCGCGGCGATCCAGGCCAACCTGCTCGCCGGCAATCGCCAGCCGGGCGACGATTGGCTGCTGCTCGACGTCATTCCGCTCTCCTTGGGCTTGGAGACAATGGGCGGCCTCGTCGAGAAAATCGTGCCGCGCAATTCGACGATTCCGACCGCGCGCGCGCAGGACTTCACGACGTTCAAGGATGGCCAGACGGCGATCGCCGTGCACGTGGTGCAAGGCGAGCGCGAGGTGGTCGACCATTGCCGGTCCCTGGCCCGCTTCGAACTGCGCGGCTTTCCTCCCATGCCGGCCGGCGCCGCGCGCGTGCGCGTGCGTTTCCAGGTCGACGCCGACGGCCTGCTTTCCGTCGACGCGCGCGAGCTTTCCAGCGGCGTGGAGGCTTGCGTGGTGGTCAAGCCATCCTACGGCCTGCATGACGACGATATTGCACGCATGCTCGCCGACTCGATGCATTCGGCCGAGGACGACCGCAACGCACGCATGCTGCGCGAGCAGTTGGTCGATGCCCAGCGCCTGATCGAAGCGTCGCGCGCGGCGTTGCGCGCGGATGGCGATCTGCTGGAGGACGGCGAACGCACGCATATCGCGGCGGCCATCGAGCAGCTGGAGGCCGCCACCACGAGTGGCGCGCCGGAAGCGATCGTCACCTCGACGGCAGCCTTGAGTGCCGCCACCGAGGACTTCGCGATGATGCGCATGAATCGAAGCATCCGGACGGCGCTATCGGGCACGCGGGTCGACGAGGTGTTCGCCTCGGCGCCGCAGGCGCCTCGCTGACAGGCCTTCGATGGCAACCATCAAGGTCCTGCCCCACGAGGAAATCTGCCCCGAGGGCGCGACGGTGACGGCACAGCGCGGGCAGAGTATCTGCCGGGCCCTGCTGGAAGCGGGCGTTCCGATCGAGCATGCCTGCGAGCTTTCCTGCGCGTGCACGACGTGCCACGTGATCGTGCGCCAAGGGTTTTCCTCGCTGAACCCCTCCGAAGAGGACGAGGACGACCTGCTGGACAAGGCTTGGGGACTGACGCCGCTTTCGCGCCTATCATGTCAGGCGATCGTCGCCGGAACCGATCTCGTGGTCGAGATTCCGCGCTATTCGATCAACCAGGTCAAAGAGGGCAAGTAAGGGAGGACAAATGAGGCGCGGATCATGAGCGACCCCGTCCTGCGCTGGACCGATTCCCGCGAGATCGCCGAGGCTCTGCTCGAGGCGCACCCCGAGGTGGATCCACGCGCGATTCGTTTCACGGATCTGCACAAGTGGGTATGCGCGCTCGACGGATTCGAAGATGAACCGCATCGATCGAATGAAAAGATCCTGGAAGCCATCCAAATGGCTTGGATCGACGAGGTTTGAGCGCCGGTTGAACCACGATTGATGCCTCCTGGGCGCGATTTCTACCGTTGCGACCTTGCGTTTCCTCAATTCCCCAATGCGATTCCGGGGATAACATCAAGCGGTTCGTTCCTCCCGCTCCCGAGTCTGGGACAAGGGAGGAATTTGCGTTGACCCTTGCTCCAGCAGCCGGATAGGACTCGTATTCATGGCGACCCGCATCGAGGTTTCGGAACTGCGCGTCGGGATGTATATCGGCAAGCTGGGTGTTTCCTGGCTGAACCACCCATTCGTGCGAGGCAGTTTCCTGCTCACCGATGCCAAGGACATCCAGACCATCCTCGACGCCGGGATCACCGAGGTGTGGATCGACGAAGAAAAGAGCATCCCGGAGGCCGCGCCGGAACCGGCACGACCATCCCTTGCGCCGGAAACGAAGCCGCAGGCGAAGCCGGTGAATCCACCTCGCGCGGCGCCGGTCGCGGCGTCTATGGCCGAAGAGATGGAGCGCGCGCGCCGCATCTGCCAGTCGGCGAAGGCGCAGGTGGTCAGCATGTTCCAGGACGCACGCCTGGGCAAGGCGGTCGACCCCGAGACGACGCTGGAGCTCGTGGGCGAAATCTCGGCGTCGGTCCAGCGCCATCCGGGTGCCTTCGTCAGCATCGCGCGCTTGAAAACGCATGACGACTACACGTACCTGCACTCCGTCGCCGTTTGCTCCTTGATGCTCGCCTTGGCGCACCAGTTGAACCTGGAGGAATCGATCACGCGCATCGCCGGCCTCGCCGGCCTGATGCACGACCTGGGCAAAGCGGCGATGCCCCTGGAAATCCTGAACAAGCCCGGCAAGCTCACCGATGCCGAATTCGCGGTGATGCGCAGCCACCCGGCGAAGGGTGCCCAGATGCTGCGCGAGGGCGGCGCAGGCCCCGAAGTCGTCGATGTCGCGCTTCATCACCACGAGAAAGTCGACGGGACCGGCTATCCGGACCGATTGTCCGGCGACGCGATCTCCCTGCTCGCGCGGATGGGCGCCGTGTGCGACGTGTACGACGCCGTGACTTCAAACCGCAGCTACAAGAAGGCCTGGGACCCGTCGAAAACCATGCACGAGATGGCCCAGTGGCAGGGTCACTTCGACAAGGTCGTCTTCAACGCATTTGTGAAAGCCGTGGGGATCTACCCGGTCGGTTCGCTCGTGCGCCTGCAGTCACGCCGCCTCGCAGTCGTGTCGGAGCCGGGCAAGGAATCCCTGCTGACCCCCAAGGTGCGCGCCTTCTACTCGCTGCGCTCGAAAGAGCGCATCGCGTTGCAAACGATCGATCTGGCCGAGGCCGATTGCAAGGATGCGATCGCGGGCCCCGAAGACGCCGACAAGTGGGGCTTTCGCAATTTGGACGATCTCTGGCAGGGATAGTCGAGCTAAGCGCCCAGCAGGTCCGGTATTGCGTCAAGGGACCCAACGACGGCATCGGGTCGACCGGGAAGGCGCTCCGCGCATTGGCCGCGGCGGTTGCACCAGATGACCCGCATGCCGAATGCGGAGGCGCCGTAGGCGTCCCACCCATTCGAGGAAACGAACGCGATCGAGTCGGCGGGTAGCGCCAGCCGTTCGACGGCAAGCCGATACACGCTCGGGTGCGGCTTGTAGGTGCCGACGGCTTCGACGGACAGGATGTGGTCAAGCAGCCGGTCGATCCCGGCCGCCTTGCTCGCTGCCTCGAGCATGTCGGGTGTTCCATTGGACAGGATGGCCGTCTTGAGTCCCGCCTTGCGCAGGCGAGCCAGTGTCGCCGGCACTTCGGGGTAGGCATCGAGCGTTCGGTACAGGTCGAGCAGGCGTTCGCGCAGGCCCGGTTCGGCGATGCCCAGGGCGTCCAAGGCGAAATCCAGGGCATCGCCGGTCACCTGGAGGAAGTCGGCGTGACGATCCTGCAGCGAACGCAGCCAGGTGTATTGGAGTTGTTTGTCGCGCCAGATCGCATTCAGCGGATCGAGCTTGTCGCCGAGTTCGTGCCGGCATCGATGGGCGGCAGAGGCCACGTCCAAAAGGGTGCCATACGCGTCGAAGACGCAGGCCCCGATGCCCCTCAGCGGCGCCACGAATCAGGAAACCGGTGGATGCCAGCCACGTCGCTGGAGCGCGTCGAGGCTTGCAAGCGCCGCTTCGACGGTGAACTCGCCCAGTTCGATACCCGCGAGCACGTCCGCGACGCGGCGCGCCTCGAAGCGCTCGACCTCGCCGTCCAGGTTCTGGACACGAATGCCCGCCGGCAGCTCGACATCGAAAACGTGCACGACTTCGGCGAGGATTCCCTCGCCGATCGGGCGGCGTACCGGGAAACGGGAACCCGCCGTGATGGGCAGGTGCGCAAGTTCGATGCCGGCCTCCTCGTGCGCCTCTCTTGCCAGTGCCGCTTCGAGGCTTTCGCCCGCGCTGATCATCCCGCCCGCGAGGTTGTCCCAGAGGCCGGGATCGACGCGCTTGCGCGCCGAACGCAGCGCGACCAGCAATTGGCCGTCCGGCAGGAAGCCGTTCAGGTGCACGGAATAGGTGGTGATGCCCAGCACGCGCACGGCGCAACGATCGATGGTTGCCAGTGCGGGCTGGTCGGGCTGAGCGCGAACCTCGAGTTGCTCGTTGCGCCAGCTTTGCACCATGCCTTCCTGCTGCAGGCGTTGCGCAGCCTGATGCAGCCGTGCCGAACGTCCGGCAAAGTCCAGGCCCTCGTCGTCGAGTTCCAGCACGCCATCGTGGAAGTGAAACCCGATACCGGATCGCGCGAGGATTGCCGCAGCCCGCGCGTTCGCGATGCCGCAGGGTTTGCGCGCAACGATCAAGGAAACCGCGTCGGGCTCCGGCAGGGTCCGTGCGCGCGCAAGCAGCCGGTGGCGCAGGTCCTCGGCGGCGTCGTTCACGCGCTTTACTCCGGCCGCATGTGCGGGAAGAGAATGACGTCGCGGATATTGGGCACGTCGGCGAGCAACATGGCCAGGCGGTCGATACCGATTCCGCAACCGGCCGTCGGCGGCATGCCGTACTCGAGCGCGCGGATGTAGTCCGCGTCGTAATACATCGCTTCCTCGTCGCCTGCGTCTTTCGCTTCCACCTGGCGCTGGAAACGGGCGGCCTGGTCTTCGGGATCGTTCAATTCCGAAAACCCGTTTGCGGTCTCGCGGCCGGCGATGAACAGCTCGAATCGCTCGGTGATCTCCGGGTTCGCGTCGGAGGCGCGCGCGAGAGGCGATACCTCCGCGGGATAGTCGATGATGAATGTCGGCTGGATGAGCTTGGCCTCGGCGCAGGCCTCGAACAGCGCAAGCTGCAACGCGCCCAGTCCGGCGCCTGCCGCAGCTTCCTCGCCCAGGCGCACGAGTTCGGACCTCAGGAAGCCTGCGTCGTCGAGGTTCTTGTGCGCGTATTCGGGCGCGTGCAGGCGGATCGCTTCGACAACGCGCAAGCGTGCAAACGGCCTTTCCAGGTCGACGAGCTCGCCCTGATAGGGAAGCTTCGCGCTGCCGGTCGCTTCGAGCGCCACGGTACGCAACAGGCCCTCGGTGAAGTCCATCATCCAATGGACTTCCTGGTAGGCGGCATAGAACTCGAGCATCGTGAACTCGGGGTTGTGCCGGGGACTGATCCCTTCGTTGCGGAAGTTGCGGTTGATCTCGAACACGCGCTCCAGGCCGCCCACGACGAGACGCTTGAGATAGAGCTCCGGCGCGATGCGCAGGTACATGTCGATGTCGAGCGCGTTGTGGTGCGTCGCGAATGGCTTGGCCTGTGCGCCGCCGGGGATCACCTGCAGCATCGGCGTCTCGACCTCGATGAAATCGGCTTCGACCAGGGCGTTGCGCAGGGCCGTGATCGCACGCGATCGCACCTGGAAGGCCTTGCGCGTCGCCTCGTTGACGATGAGGTCGACGTAGCGCTGGCGGTAGCGCTGTTCATGATCCGCCAGGCCGTGGAATTTGTCCGGCAGAGGGCGCAATGCCTTGGCCAGCAGCCGCAGTTCCTTGCAGCGCACGGAGAGCTCGCCACGATTGGTCTTGAACAGTCGTCCGCGTGCCGCGACGATGTCACCGATATCCCAATGGCGAAAATCCTCGTGCGCCGGTGCCCCGGCGTCGTCGTCGGTTACGAAGAACTGGATGCGTCCGGATCCGTCCTGGACTGTCGCAAAACTTGCCTTGCCCATCAGGCGCTTGAGCATCAGGCGGCCCGCGACTGCCACCTCGACGGATTCGGCCTCGAGCTTCTCCTTGTCGAGTTCTCCGTAGCGCCGATGCAGGTCGGCCGCGAGGTGGGTCCGCACGAAATCGTTCGGAAAGGCAGGCCCCTTCGTGCGCAAGGCGGCCAGCTTGCCGCGGCGCTCGGCGATGATCTTGTTCTCGTCGTTTTCGGGCGTTTGCGTCACTGCGCGGTCCTCAGATCTAGACGCCTTGCTTCAGGCTGGCGGTGATGAAATCGTCCAGGTCGCCGTCGAGCACGGCTTGCGTGTTGCCGATTTCGACGTTGGTACGCAGGTCCTTGATGCGGGACTGGTCGAGCACGTAGGAGCGGATCTGGTGGCCCCAGGCAATATCGGTCTTGGCGTCCTCGAGCTTGGTCTGCTCGGCCATGCGCGCGCGCATCTCGCGCTCATACAGGCGCGACTTGAGCATGGCCATGCATTCGGCGCGATTGCGGTGTTGCGAGCGGTCGTTCTGGCTTTGCACGACGACACCGGTGGGAAGATGCGTGATGCGCACCGCAGACTCGGTCTTGTTTACGTGCTGGCCGCCCGCACCGGACGCGCGGTACACGTCGATGCGCAGGTCGGCCGGGTTGATCTCGACTTGCACGGTGTCGTCCACCTCGGGATACACGAAGACGCTGGCAAACGACGTATGCCGGCGCGCATTCGAGTCGAACGGCGACTTGCGCACGAGGCGATGCACGCCGGTCTCGGTGCGCAACATGCCGAACGCGTACGAGCCCGTGACCTTGATGGTCGCGCTCTTGATGCCCGCGACTTCCCCGGCGGATTCCTCGAGCAACTCGGCCTTGAAATCCTTGCGCTCGGCGTAACGCAAGTACATGCGCTCGAGCATCGATGCCCAATCCTGCGCTTCCGTTCCCCCGGAACCGGCCTGGACGTCCAGGAAACAGTTGTTCGGGTCGAGTGGATTGTTGAACATGCGCTGGAATTCGAGTTCGCCGACCTGGCGCTCGAGGGTCGCAACGTCCTTGCCGATCACCTGCAGCGCAGATTCGTCGTCGTCGGCGCGCGACATGTCGAACAGCTCGGCAGCATCGTTCAGTTCGCCGTCGATCCGGCGCATGCGCGACACAACGTCATCGAGCAGCTTCTTCTCCTTGCCCAGTTCCGAGGACCGCTTGGGATCGCTCCAGACGTCCGGAGCCTCGAGCTCGCGCGCAACCTGCGTCAGGCGCTGCTCCTTGGCGTCGACGTCAAAGGTACCTCCGAAGCTCGTTTAGCCGGGTTCGCAAGTCGGCAAGTGAAGCCGCGATCTGGTTGATCTGTTCCGCGTCCATGTCTTGGATCTTGTCCCTCCGCCGCGCGCGGGCGGATTACTGGGTGAGAGGAAGGCAAACCGTGAATTATAGAGGCTAACAGCAGCGTGGAACGCGGCCCGGCCCGCGTTCAATTCGCGATTTGCTCGATCCGCAACGCGATCTTGCGCTGTCCTTTGTACTCGTCGATGGCCGGACGAAATGCCAGGCGTGCACGGTCGGGCAGGGGTTCGCTGCGCCGGAACCAGATGCCGCTCCACCGGCGCCCGGCGAATCCCAGCGTGAGCTTGAGGTGATTTTCCTTGACGAGGCGCTGCTCGAGGACGTCGAATTCGTTGGCGAAAAGCGGCTCCGCGAAGCCCTGGCCCCAGACGAAGGAGTCGATCGCCTCCACGAGAGAGAACGTGATGTCGCCGGCATCCAGGGCGCCGTCCGTGGCGAGCGTGCGGGCGTACAGGCTCGAATCGGTGGTCGCGCAAGCCGCGGCCTCGAACAGGCGGGTGAATTCCTCGAGGCTCTCGCCCGGCATCGACAGGCCTGCTGCCATTGCGTGGCCGCCAAAGCGCGTGACAAGCTGGGGGGCCGCCTTGGTCACGGCATCGAGCGTATCGCGCAGGTGCACGCCTTCGATCGACCGGCCGGATCCGCGCAAGCCCTCGCCCGAGCGGGCGAAGGCAATCGTGGGTCGGTGGTACATCTCCTTGACGCGCGAGGCGATCAATCCCACGACGCCCGGGTGCCAGCCTTCGCGAAACAGGGTGATCGTGCGCTGTCCGGCGGGAATCCTGCCTTCGAGTCCGCTGGTATCCAATGCCGCCTGCGCTTCGGCCTGCATTTCGGATTCGATCTGCCGGCGCTCGCGATTCAGATTGTCCAGGCGCTGGGCAAATTCCCATGCTTGATCGGGATCGTCGCTCAGGAGGCACGCGATGCCCTGGGTCATGTCCGTCAGACGCCCGGCGGCATTGACGCGAGGTCCGAGCGCAAATCCCAGGTCGGACGCTCGGGCGCTGCGCACATCGCGCCCTGCAACGCGAAACAGCGCGGCGATGCCCGGGTGCGCACTTCCGCGGCGCATGCGTTCCAGGCCTGCCTGCACAAGGATGCGATTGTTGCGGTCCAGGCGCACCAAGTCCGCGACAGTTCCCAGCGCGACAAAGTCCAACAGTCCGTCGAGGCGCGGCTGCGTCGCTTGCGTGAACCGGCCGCGGGAACGCAACTCCGAGCGCAATTGCACGAGGACGTAGAACATCACGCCGACGCCCGCCAGGTTTTTCGAGGCAAAGTTACAGCCCCGCTGGTTCGGATTGACGATCGCGCGGGCCGCCGGCAGGTGGTCCCCGGGCAGGTGATGGTCGGTGATGAGGACATCGATCCCCAGGGCGTTTGCACGCTCGACGCCCTCGACACTGGCAATTCCATTGTCGACGGTAATGATGAGCTCGGGTTGCCGGCGGGCGGCGAATTCGACCAATTCCGGCGTGAGCCCATAGCCGAACTCGAAACGATTGGGCACCAGGAAGTCGACGTGCGCGCCCATTGCACGCAAGCCGCGCACGGCGACCGCGCAGGCCGTCGCGCCGTCGCAGTCGTAATCGGCGACGACCAGCAAACGGCGCCCGCGCTCGATCGCATCCGCAAGCAGGCTTGCCGCCTGGTCGGCACAGCGCAAGCCACCCGGCGCATGCAGGTCGCGGGTCGCCAATCCCAGGTCCGATTCGCTCGCAATGCCACGCGCCGCCAAGGCGCGGGCAAGCGGAACGGGAATGCCGTAACCGTGCAGTCGCCGGGCCGTCGTCGGGTCGAAATCGCGTTCCTGGAATGTTGCGCTCATGCGTGCCTGGGTTCCCGCGCCTCGTACCACCGGGTTTCCGCGAGATTGTCCAGCAATGCGCGGCGGCCGTCGCGGCGGCCGTTCCACGGCCAACGGAATCGCCCCGATTTTCGCGGAATCGCGAAGGATCGCGCGCTGTGCACCCCTGTAAGAACCAGGTCGAACTCGGCCGCTCCTTGCCTGCCAGCCAACTCCAGCTCCTGCTGCAGTTGCGTCTCGACCGAAGGCAGCAACCCGATCCAGGATTCCCAGGCTTGCGACTGGAACGCAGGCAGGAGCGTGCGGCAAATCGAAACGACGTCGCTCGGCACGGAGCCTTGTTGCGCGGCATGCGTCCATCCGGCCAGCACACGAGCCTCCAGCGAGTCTTCCTCGGCAAGCCACCTTGCAAACGGTCGATTGGGTACCGGCTGCCAGGTGCCGGCACCGTGGACCCACACGGCATTTGCGGTGCGTGCGCCGCGCTCTTCCCGCGCGACGTTGACCTCGCTGGCGTGCCAGCGCATCTGGATTTCATTTTCGAGCACGCGCCAACCCCGTGCATCGGCGCCGGCCGGGGTGCGCTCCTGCAGGCTTTGCCCGAGGACCGCATCGAGCGGCAAGGTCTGCAAATCGGGCACGCTGTCCGCATCGGCCATCAGGAACCAGTACCTGCCCGAAGTTTCGATTCGAAATCTCGAACCTTGGACCGTGGCGCGCGCGGCATCGAGCAACTGACGGGATTCGAGCTCGTTGACAGGCGCATCGCCGAGGCCGGCCGCGACCAGGTGGTCGCGCGCGAGCGCAAGGTGCAGGAGATCGCAATGCGCGATCCAAGTGCCGGGAGCGCTGCGTCCCTGCGCAGCGTTCTGCGCCCAGACGTAGGGAGCGGTCACGAGTGGCCTGGGTGCCAGGCCGAAGGCACGCGCGAGCCAGCCCCAATGTGGCGCTTCGCAATCGGCAAGGCAATCGCCTTCGCTTCGCGCGCCGACCAGACCTTGTGGCATTTGCGCCTCCGGTACGGCCTGCAACAAATCCGCGGCAAGGCGCGCGGGCAACAATGCCCCAGGAACCAGCAAGGTCCATTTCATACGGGAAGTGTAGAGAAAGCCCCGACATTGCCGGGTAATTGAAACAATTCGCTACCCCGACTCGGGTAGGGTTGCAAATGGATACGCACTGGATCGTCCAACGCGATTCGATTCGTTATCGTTGCCGCATGGGCAAACCGCCACCAGTCTTGACACAAGCGATGCAACAAGTGCCGAAACGGGCATTGCCTTTCCCCTTGGCGATGCCCCTGATAACGGTATTACTCGTCGCAGCCTGCGCCAATGGACATGGCTCGCCTTCGTCGTCTGCCACGGGAGACGCGACCCATTCGTCGAATAACGTGTCGGCCGCCGCAAATCCCGCGGCGCTCGATGCCGGAGAGTTGCTCGACCGGATTTCCTGGGGCGCGACACCGACGGAATACGCGCAGATTCGCGCGGTCGGGACGGCGCGCTGGCTCGAGGCTCAGTTGCATCCCGACGAGCATGCTCCGCTTGCGCCCTCGATCGAGGAGCAGATTGCGGGCATGACGATCGAGCGCACGCCCTTGCCGCAGCTCGTTTACACGATGGAGAGCCAGCACAAGAGCGCCGATGGCATCCAGGACGATGAAGCCAAGAAAGCCGCGCAGCACGATTACCAGCAGGAAATGAACCGGCTCGCGCGCGAGGCGGCGACGCGTGGGCTTCTGCGCGACCTGTACTCGCCCAAGCAGCTGCAGGAGCAGATGACCTGGTTCTGGTTCAATCATTTCAATGTGCACCAGCACAAGGGAATGATCCGCGCCATGCTCGGCGACTACGAGGAACAGCTGCGCGCGCACGCCCTGGGACATTTCCGCGATCTGCTGGCAGTCACTGCACATCATCCGGCGATGCTCGCATACCTGGACAACGCCCAGAATGCCGTCAATCACATCAACGAGAACTATGCGCGCGAGCTGCTCGAACTGCACTCGCTGGGCGTCGATGCGGGTTATACGCAAAAGGACGTGCAGGAACTGGCTCGGGTGCTTACCGGGTTCGGCGTCAACCACAATGACCCTGCGCAAAGCGATCCGCCCAAGCTCAAAAAGGATCACGCGGGCGATTACGTGCGCGTGGGCCTGTTCGAATTCAACCCGAACCGGCACGACTACGGCGACAAGCTGGTGCTCGGGACCACGATCCACGGTCGCGGACCGGCCGAACTCGAGCAGGTGCTCGACATCATCAGCCGTCATCCGGCGACGGCACGCAACGTGAGCCGCAAGCTGGCGCGCTACTTCGTTGCCGATGATCCGGCGCCCGCGCTGGTCGAATCGATGGCCGACGAATTCACGCGCACGAATGGAGACATCGCCGCGGTGCTTCGCGTGGCGTTCGCATCGCCGCAGTTCGCGGCGTCGCTGCATCGCGATTTCAAGGACCCGGTGCATTACGTCGTCTCCGCCGTGCGGCTGGCCTATGACACGAAGCCGATCGTCAACGCCAATCCGATGGTGAACTGGCTGAACCGCCTCGGCGAGGGGCCGTACAACCACCAGACACCCGACGGCTATTCCTTGTCGGAGTCGGCCTGGGACGGACCTGGGCAGATGGCGGTGCGCTTTGAAATCGCCAAGGCAATCGGCCAGGGCAGCGCGGGCCTGTTCCGGACGGAAGGACCCAACCCCTCCGAGAAGCCGGCGTTTCCGCAGCTCGCCAACGCAATGTTCTACGAGAGCACCCAGCGAACCCTGGCGCCGACCACCTTGCAGGCGCTGGACCAGGCGGTTTCGCCGCAGGAGTGGAATCTCCTGCTCTTGAGCTCTCCCGAGTTCATGATGCGTTGAAGGTTTCGCTTCCAGACAATCGACACACGGCGATCGACCCACGCAAATCGGCAGAAGGCAGGAGCAAACCATGGACCGTCGAACCGTATTGAAGGGGCTTGCGGCGCTGCCCTTGACTACGCTGCGCATGCAGGCGTTCGCGGCACCTGCTTCGGGCGCAAAGTTCTTGCTGGTGTTCCTGCGCGGCGGCCTGGATACGAACAGCCTGCTCGTGCCGACGGGTTCGGACTTTTATTACCAGGCGCGGCCGAGCATCGCGATCGCACGGCCAGGGTCGGGAGACGACGCCGCGATCGCGCTCGATTCCGACTGGGGCTTGCATCCGGTGCTGCGCGACACGCTGCTACCGCTGTACCAGAACAAGCAGCTTGCGTTCGTGGCCTTTGCCGGCACGGAAGACACCTCGCGCAGCCACTTCGAGACGCAGGACAGCATCGAGTTGGGGCAACCCCTGAACGGACCGCATGATTTCGCGTCGGGGTTCCTGAATCGCCTGGCGGCGCTGGTCAGCGGCGTGAATCCGATCGCCTTCACGGACCAGCTCCCGCTGTCGATGCGCGGCGATTTTCACATCGGCAACGCGGCCTTGCAGTCGGTTGCCAAGCCGGCGATCGATGCGCGCCAGCGCGACCTGATTGCCGGCATGTACGCGCCGACGCGTTTTTCGGTGCCGGTCGGCGAGGGGTTTGCCGTGCGCGAGGAGATCATGAAGGATCTCGCCGACGAAATGGACACGTCCGGACGCGGGGCGATGAACGCGAAGGGATTCGAACGCGACGCGCAGCGCATGGGCAAGCTGATGAGCGACAGCTTCGACCTGGGGTTCATCGATGTCGGCGGCTGGGACACGCACGTGGGGCAGGGCGCCGCCAAAGGCTATCTCGCCAACCGCCTCGATGAGCTGGGCCGGGGACTCTCGGCCTTTTCAACCGCCATGGGCCCGCACTGGAACAACACCACCGTGGTCGTGATGAGCGAATTCGGCCGCACCATGCGCGAAAACGGCAATCACGGCACGGACCACGGGCATGGCACGGCATACATGGTGATGGGAGGCGCGGTGCGCGGCGGCAGGGTCGCAGGATCGCAAGAACGCATCGACCAGGCTGGCCTTTTCCAGAACCGCGACCTGCCGGTACTCAACGAGTACCGCGCGGTGCTGGGTGGCGTATTCACGCGCGTTTTCGCGCTCGGACCTTCCGACATCGACCGCGTTTTCCCGACCGTCAAGGCGCGCGATCTGCAACTCGTGTAGCGCAGGCCACCCGGTTGCGATTCGCTACACTGCGAGGCTCAATCCGACGGCTCAGCTCTGTCCTTGAAAATTCCCTACGAAGTCGCGATCGGCCTGCGCTATACCCGGGCCGGACGGCGCGCACGCCGGCGCAACGGATTCATCTCGTTCATCTCGGCCGCGTCGATGGCAGGCATCGCGCTCGGCGTGATGGCCCTCATCGTCGTGCTGAGCGTCATGAACGGGTTCCAGCACGAAGTGCGCGACCGGATGCTCTCCGTGCTGCCGCATGTCGAGATCGAATCCGACACGGGCGTGCTTGCCGACTGGCAGGACGTCGCCAAGCGCGCCGCGCAGGACAAGGAAGTGCTTGCGGCGGCGCCGGTCCTCGAATCCCAGTCGATGTTCGTGCGCAATGGCATCGTGCGCGGGGCATTGGTCGAGGGCGTCGACCCCGCGCTCGAACCGAAGGTCTCGGCGGTGCTGCAGCATTTGCAGGGCGCCAGCATCGATGCGCTCACGCCGGGCAGTTTCGGCATCGTGCTCGGCGTCGACCTTGCGCGTGCCCTGGGCGTGGTACCGGGCGACGAAGTCACGCTGGTCGCGCCGCAGGGCAGCTTCACGCCTGCCGGCGTGCTGCCGCGCGTGAAGCAGTTCCATGTGATTGCGACCTTCGAGTCCGATCACTACGAATTCGATAGCGCGTTGGCCGTGATCGGGCTCGCCGACGCGCAGCGCGTCTTCCGTGCCGAAGGACCCAATGCGGTGCGCCTGCGCATTGCGGACATCCAGCGCGCGCCGGAGGTGGCCGAGCGCTTGAGCCACTCGCTGGGACCGAATTTGTGGGCGCGGGACTGGACGGCGCAGAACAAGACCTGGTTCGCCGCGGTGAAGGTCGAAAAGCGGATGATGTTCATCATCCTGGTGCTCATTGTCGCGGTGGCGGCCTTCAACCTGGTCTCGACGATGGTGATGACCGTGACCGAGAAGCAGTCGGACATCGCGATCCTGCGCACGCTCGGCGCCAGTCCGCGCAGCGTCATGGCAATCTTCGTGGTGCAGGGTGCCCTCATCGGGGTATTCGGAACCTTGCTGGGCGTCGGCAGCGGGCTGTTGCTCGCGTGCAATCTCGACGTGATCGTTCCCGTGATCGAGCGCGCTTTCGGCGTGCACTTCCTGGATCCCTCGATCTACTTCATATCCGCGTTGCCGTCCGACCCACAGGCCAGCGACATCGTGCCCATCGCCGTGATTTCGCTGGTCCTTTGCTTCCTGGCGACCTTGTATCCGAGCTGGCGCGCCTCGCGCCTGCAACCGGCGCGGGCCTTGCAATATGAGTGATGCTGCACAGCGTCCGCCGGCAATCCTCGCGAAGGGCGTGCACAAGGCCTATCGCGAGGAGGGGATGTTTGTCCAGGTCCTGACGGGCGTCGACCTGGAGGTGCGCGCGGGAGAAATCCTCGCGATCGTCGGCGCCTCCGGTGCGGGCAAAAGCACGCTCCTGCATTGCCTGGGTGGACTGGACGAGATCGACCAAGGCTCGATCTCGATCGCCGGGCGCGACCTGGCGCAGATCGACGACGTCGCCCGCGGCGAGTTGCGCAACCGGGCGCTGGGCTTCGTGTACCAGTTCCACCATTTGCTGCCCGAATTCACCGCGCTGGACAACGTTGCGATGCCGCTGGCGATCCGGCGCGACCCGCTCGAAGCGCGCAAGGCGCGTGCCGCCGAAGCGTTGACCGCGGTCGGACTGGGCAAGCGCCTCGCGCACTATCCCTCCGAGTTGTCGGGCGGCGAGCGCCAGCGGACGGCGATTGCGCGCGCGCTGGTCACGCAGCCGCAATGCATCCTGGCGGACGAACCGACCGGCAATCTCGACCGCGAAACGGCGCACGGCGTGTTCGAGCAATTGATCGAGCTGGCGCGCAAATTCGGCACGGCGATCGTCATCGCAACGCACGACGGCGAGCTCGCCGCGCGCTGCGACCGCATTTTCAGGCTCTGACTCCTCCGGACTGGCACGCTACCGCCGGCAGGTTCGCGTAACGCTCGCGTACCTCTAGACTTCCCGCCATGTGGATCGACACCCATTGCCACCTGGACGCCGGCGAATTCGATGCCGATCGCGATGCCGTTGTCGAGCGCGCCGCCCAGGCCGGCGTTGGACAGGTCGTCGTGCCGGCCGTGGATGTCGCCAGCTTCGCCCGCGTGCGCGAATGCGCACAGCGCTTCGGTTTCGCGTATGCCTTGGGCATTCATCCCCTGGCCGTCGGCCGTGCGCAACCGAGCGATATCGAGCATTTGCGCGCAGCGGTCGAGGCGGCCATGCCGGACCCGCGCTTTGTTGCGGTGGGCGAGATCGGCCTGGACTTCCTGGTAGACGCGGCACCGGTTGAAGCGCAGGAATGGTTCTACCTGGAGCAGCTCAAGGTCGCCGCGCGGTTGGGTCTGCCCGTGATCCTGCACGTGCGCAAATCGGCGGACCGACTGCTGTTCCATCTGCGTCGCACGCGCGTGCCCAGCGGTATCGCCCATGCATTCAACGGCTCGCCGGTGCAGGCGGAAGGGTTTCTGGAAATGGGTTTCTGCCTCGGCTTCGGTGGCTCGTCCACCTACGATGGTTCGCTGCGGATTCGCCGCTTCGCTGCCGGGCTGCCCGAAACGGCAATCGTCCTGGAAACCGATGCACCCGATATTCCTCCGCAATGGATGCGCGACGGACGAAGCGTCCTGCGCAACGAGCCCCAGGAGCTCCCCCGCATCGCCGCTGGCATCGCGCAACTGCGCGGTGTGACTCCTCAGCATCTTGCTTGCGCTACCAGCGCGAACGCCCTGCGCGTCCTGCCCCGACTCGCTGCGCTCTGAGCGACAGGCGTGGCGCCTGCGCTTTTCGCATTTGTCGCGGGTGACGCTTGGCTGCAGCAATTCGCCCGGCTTCCTGATCCGAAATCACTGACCCTGGTGCTGATCGGAACCTTGGCATTGGCGGGAGTCAGTGCAGTGGCCTGCCGTTTGCTGCGTGCCCCCATGACGCGGGTGTCGTGGGTTTGCCGTCTTCGCATACCGGCAGCGGCCTTCGCCATCGGCTTCGCGATAGCGGGCTTGCATGCGCACATCCCGCTTTCGGACTCGCTCGCATTCGAAGATGAGGGACGGGAACTGCGTGTTCGTGGTGTCGTCGCAAGCCTGCCTGCGATCCAGGAAAGCGGTGCACGTTTCAACTTCGCGATCGACGCGGTGGTCGATTCGAATGTACGCGTTCCCAAGCTTGTCTCCCTGTCCTGGTACGGCGCCGATCCACCGCCCGTTCCCGCGCAGCGTTGGGAACTGAGTGTTCGTTTGCGCCGGCCTCAGGCGACACTCAACCCGGGCGGGTTCGATGCCGAAGCGTGGCTGCTCGAACAAGGCGTCCGGGCTCTTGGCACTGTGCGCACGGGGGCGAAAGTTGCACCACCGGTGTTGCTGGAAGAGCGCGCGTGGGCTTTCGGCCCGCTCGTCGACCGAGTGCGTGCGCGACTGCGCGATCGACTGCAGGCATTGACGCGGGGCGAGCGCTATGCGAGCGTGGTTGTCGCCCTGGTCATGGGGGACCAGGGACCGATCAGCGAGGACGATTGGGCACTTTTCAATCGCACCGGCATCTCGCACCTCATCAGTATTTCCGGCCTGCACATCACGATGATCGCCGGCCTCGTGGCGTGGTGGTCCGGCGCGGTCTGGCGGCGCAGCCATTTTCTCCTGCGTCACGCAAGCCTTCCCGTGGTCCGCTCGATCGCCGCGATCGCGGGTGGTCTGGCGTATTGCCTGCTGGCGGGATGGGGAGTTCCGGCACAACGCACCTTGCTGATGCTGAGCGTGGTCGCAATTGCGCTTTGCTTGCGCGCACGCATCGCCTCCACCGGCGTGCTGGGTCTCGCGGCCGCGTTGGTCAGCCTGTGGGATCCCTGGGCGGTACTGGAAGCCGGCTTCTGGTTGTCCTTTGGCGCGGTTTCTTGCATTTTCCTGGTTGCAGATGGGCGGCTTCCCCCGGAGAAAGGATGGCGCAGCGCCTTGCGTGAGGCGGTGACCCTGCAATCCGCGATTACGGTCGGCCAGGTACCGCTCACACTTGCCATCTTCGGCCAGGTTTCGCTCGTCGCACCGGTGGCCAACGCCATCGCAATTCCCCTGGTGAGTTACCTGGTGGCACCGCTCGCATTGGTCGGGGCTGCTTTCAGTGCCTGTGGCCACGCCTGCGAGCCGATCGCGAAAGCGCTCCTGGCGGCGTCGTCATGGCTGTTCGCACGCCTGGCCACCGTGCTGGAATGGATGACGACGCCCGCATGGTCCTGGTTCGCGCTGGCGATGCCGCCCATCGAGACGATCGGCATTGCGATGTTCGGTTGCGTATGGTTGTTGGCCCCATATGGTTGGCCGCTGCGATGGTTGGGCTTGTGCGCTTTCTTGCCGATGCTCTGCTGGCCCGTATCGCGGCCGGCAAGCGGCGAATTCTGGGTGACGGCGCTCGACGTCGGCCAAGGGATGAGCCTGATCGTCGAGAGCGAGAACCGTGTCGTCGTCTTTGACACCGGCCCGCGTTATTCACCGGACGCGGACGCGGCGGGACGGGTGCTGGTTCCCTACCTGCGCGCCCGCGGCGTGCACAAGGTAGACCTTCTGATCGTCTCGCACCAGGATATCGACCATGCGGGCGGAGCTCGCACTTTGCTGCGTTCCTTTCCCGTTGACGCGCTCTGGACTTCGGTCGATGCGGACAATCCCCTGATCGGGGGCGCGCACGACGTCGAGCGTTGCGAAGCCGGGCAGCATCAAGTGTTGGGCGAATTCGAGCTCGAAGTGCTCAGTCCGCCAGCGTCGCTCTACGACGCGCCACATGCCAGCACGAATGCCAAGAGTTGTGTCGTTTCCGTTCGCGTCGGTCCGCACGCCGTCTTGCTGACGGGCGACGTGCCGTCGCGGCAAGAGGCACAGATGGCTCGCGTGCATCCGCATTGGCCCGTGGATCTGCTGGTCGCGCCCCATCACGGCAGCCATACGTCCTCGAGCGAGGCCTTGATCGATGCCACCGCGCCCCGTTGGGTTTCCATGCAACTGGGGTATCGCAATCGATTTGGCCATCCGCACCCGGAAGTGATGGAGCGCTATCGCACCCATGGAATCGAGATCGTCCGTTCCGACGAGGCGGGTGCCGCGCGCTGGCGCTTCGCGGCGGGCTCGGGCGCTCCGACCATCGTGGAGCGTCTGCGTACCGACCATCCGCGCTATTGGTACAACCACCCCGAAACGCCTGCGCTCAGGCAGGCAGGGGAATGAATTCCGTATCGTCACCGATGGGAAGCTTCATGCGTCCCGCCCTCCATTGCGCCTTGGCCTGCTCGATTCTTTCCTTGGACGAGGACACAAAATTCCAGTCGACAAAGCGCTTGCCGATCGGTTCGCCGCCGAGCAGCATGAGTACGCTGGGCTGCAGGGCTTTTACGAGGATCGGTGCGCCGCTTTGGAACACCAGCATCCGGCCGCCGGCATATCGTTCGCGTTCGACTTCGACTTCGCCCTGCACAATGTAAGCAGCACGCTCGGGAGATGCGACGTCGATTCGCGCGTGTGCCCCGGTGGCAAGCGTCAAATGCAGGTAGAAAAGCGGCGAATGGGTTCGCACGGGCGAACGCATCCCACAGGCTTCCCCGGCAATCAGGCGAAGGACCGCGCCGTCGGACTCCCGCGATGGCAAGGCGGAGGAGTCGACGTGCTCGAAGGCGGGTTCGGTTTCCTCGACTCCATCCGGAAGGGCGACCCAGGACTGAATCCCGTGGACCACCTCCGGTTCCCGGCGCGCTCGCTCGAAGCGCTCCGAGTGCACGATGCCCCGGCCTGCGGTCATCCAGTTCAGGTCTCCCGGTCGAATGGTCTGGTGCGAGCCGATGCTGTCGCGATGCACGATCTCACCCGCAAAGAGGTAGGTGACCGTCGCAAGCCCGATGTGAGGGTGCGGACGAACGTCGGCCGATCGCGCACGCTCCGGTGCGATTTCGATGGGACCCATGTGATCGAAGAAAATGAACGGGCCCACCATTCGATGCTTTGCGAAAGGCAAAACCCGTCCGACATCGAATCCACCCAAGTCGCGACGACGCGCTTCGATCACGAGATCGATCATTTCCTCACCCCCACGCCGAAATTCCCGAAACGCTACTCCGAATCCCGATGCGAGAAGCGGCGCGTCGGCGCGCCTACAATGCCCGCCTGATGGCGAGGGAAGAAGGTCGTCGATGAGCGAACCGCAATCACGCTCCGTGCAATGCTTGAGTCCCGCTGGCCTGCACTCGATGCGCTACTGGCAATGGGGGAATCCGGATCACCCGCGAGCCCTGATCTGCGTGCATGGATTGACGCGCGTGGGCCGCGACTTCGATCACCTTGCCCGGGTCATGAGCCAAAGCTGCCGGATCATCTGCCCCGACGTCGTGGGCCGGGGCGGCAGCGATTGGTTGCGCGACCCGATGCAGTACAGCCTGCCGCAATATGTCGCCGACATGGTGAGCCTGATCGCACGTGTCGACGCGCGCGAGATCGACTGGCTCGGAACGTCGATGGGGGGTCTGATCGGCATCGGTCTGGCCGGCATGGAGAACTCCCCGATCCGGCGCCTCGTGCTCAACGATGTCGGGCCGCGCCTCGAAATGAGCGGCCTCGCGCGCATCGCCGCGTACGTCGGCCAGCCGATCCGATTCCAGAATCTGGACGAAGCCATCGCCTACAACCGCTCGATCGCGGCGGGTTTCGGCATGCGCAGCGACGGCGAGTGGAAGGAAATCACCGCGTCGGTGCTCAAGCGCGACGGGGATGGCTACGTGCTGCATTACGACCCGGCGATCGGCCTGCCCATGCGCGCATTTACGCCGGAACTGATCGCGGCCGGCGAGCAACTGCTTTGGCAGCGATATGACGCGATCCGCTGCCCCACGTTGGTCTTGCGCGGCGAGAACTCCGATGTGCTGAGCCCGGACGCGGCCATCGAGATGACGCGACGCGGTCCGCGCGCGCGCCTGGCGGTCGTGCCCGGGATCGGGCATGCGCCGATGTTTTTCGATCCCGCGCAGATCGAGCTCGTGCGCGCCTTCCTCGAGAGCGGTCAGCCGCCGGTTTCGTAGAACGCGCGCAGCAGCGCGTGCCATTCGGGAAAGGCGACTTGCAGACGCCCGGGTTCGAGAAAATAGGTTTCACTCGAAACGGCGAAGAATTCGCCGGTGTCCGTCGCGGCGTAGGGATCCAGCGGCAGATGCGCGAAGTAGCGCTCCGCGGCGGGTGACTCGGGGTCGACATCGTGCGGGATTTCCGCCTCGATCAGGTCGATTTCCTCGCAAAAGCGCTCGTAGGCCTCCTCGAGCACATGCTCCCAATGCGTGCGCTCCAGGCTTGGATGAATACGGCGATCAAAAGGCGGCACGCCGTCGGCGATGCCGTCGATCAGGTCGAGCTTGTGCGCGAATTCGTGAATGACGACGTTGCTCGCGACCGTTCCCGCGGACCGGTCCTCGCGGTCGTCACCATCCTGGCCCGACGCGTCCGCCCACGAAAGGACGACGGGCCCACCCCTCCATGCTTCTCCACTGAGTTCGTCGTCCATTTCGTAGGAAAGGCCGTCCTCGCCATGGACGGTGCGCCGGACGCGAAATCGCGCGGGATAGACGACGATTTCGCGCCAACCCTCATACCACTGCAGCCCCAGATTCAGGATCGGCAGGCAGGCCTGTGCCGCGATGTGCAGTTCCATCTCGGGCGTGATGGCGAGGCCCCCAGCACCATGGATCGATTTGCTCGCCAGGAACTGCGCACAAACAAGGCGCAAGCGCTCGCGCTCGGCTTCACTGCGCCGTTCCAGGAGGGTCAATGCGGCAAGCTGGCGCTGCCACAGGTCGGGCGAGATGGCGGCGGCAGCCGGCGCGCGAGCAAGCTCAAGCGTTTTTTGCACCGAACGTAGGAACCGGCCCAGCATCGGTCGATCATAATCACTCATGGACTCGCCACTGGCAGAACCGAACCCTTCCCATCGGGAGAACCTGGTCGAGCGCGCGCGTGCGCTGGCGTTCCCCCTGTACGGCGAACGCGCGCTCGAGACGGGGGAAGCGCTTTGCGCGCACGCCCAGGCCATGGCGCAGATCCTGGGGAGCGTGCGGCCCGACCCGGAGTTGCTGGCGGCGGCCGCCCTGTTTGCGGTGCACGAGGTCGTGCGCGATGCCGACCGCTGGTTACGCGAGCACTTCGGCGCGTCGGTCGCACAATTGGTCGGCGACCTGCGCCAATTGCGCCACCTTTCCGATACCGTGCGTACCCGCATGCGCGCCCGTGCAACTGCGGGCGGCACCGATGCCCAGGCCGACGCGAAATCGGCGGAGGACCAGGAAGAGGCCTTGCGCCGCATGCTTCTGGCGATGGTCAACGATATGCGCGTCGTCGTATTGCGCCTGGCTTCGCGACTGCAGACACTGCGTTATCTGGCGGCGTCGGGGCAGGCGCCGGCACCACAGGCCAATGCGACCGTGTATGCGCGGGAAACGCGCGCCTTGTACGCGCCCCTCGCCAATCGCCTGGGGATCTGGCAGTTCAAATGGGAGCTCGAGGACCTGGCGCTGCGCAGTCTCGAACCTGCGACCTTTCAGCGCATTGCCGGCGAGCTGGAGGAAACGCGCGCCGGGCGCGAGCGGCGCGTCCAGGCGGCGGTCGGCGAGCTGCAATCGCTCCTCGACGCGGCGGGCATCCAGGCGAGCGTAAGCGGCCGGCCCAAGCACATCGCAAGCATCGCCGCGAAAATGGATGCGAAGGACCTGAGCTTCGATCGTGTCTTCGACCAGCGGGCCTTGCGCGTGGTGGTCGAGAGGGTCGAACAGTGCTACGAGGTTCTGGCGCTGGCGCATCAGCGCTGGCGCCAGATTCACGGCGAATTCGACGATTACATCGCCAAGCCCAAGGCGAACGGGTACCAGTCTTTGCACACCGTGGTCGAGGACGATGACGGACGTCCGATCGAGATCCAGATCCGGACGAGCACCATGCACGAACAGGCCGAATTGGGCGTTGCTGCCCATTGGCGCTACAAGGAAGGCGGCGCGCGCAAAGGCGAAGGAACCGCGGAAACCGAGAAGGTCGCCTGGTTGCGCAGGCTGCTCGCGTGGCAGCGCGAAGTCGAACCCGCGGATGCGCCGGCCGAATCCGACCGGGTATATGCCATGACTCCGCAGGGCAGGGTCGTGGAACTGCCCAAAGGCGCGACTGCGATCGATTTCGCGTATCACATCCACACCGAACTCGGGCACCGCTGCCGCGGAGCGCGTGTCGACGGCGCGCTCGTCTCCCTGAATACGCCCCTGCGCACCGGCCAGACAGTCGAGATCATGAGTGCCCGCACCGGCGGCCCGAGTCGCGACTGGCTGAACCCGGAACTGGGCTTTCTGGCCAGCGCGCGCTCGCGCACGAAAGTGCGGCAATGGTTCAATGCGCTCGAGTACGAGCAGTCGGTTGCATCCGGACGCGAGGCGCTGACGCGCGAATTGCAGAGGCTGGGCCGCACCGCGGTGGGCATCGAGGAGCTTGCGCACCGGCTGGGATTCGCCTCGGCCGAGGAATTGTGTGTCGCCGCCACGCGCGACGAATTCAGTCTGCGCAGCGTCGAGCAGGTGCTCGCGGACAGGGCGGCGGCGCCCGAGGAAGCGATCGTCCCACTCGATCGGCCCCACGCGCCCGCGGGCGGGCGCGGTTCGGTGCTGGTGGTGGGAGTCGACTCCTTGATGACGAGCCTGGCGCGCTGCTGCCGGCCCATTCCGCCCGACGAGATTGTCGGCTTCGTCACGCGCGGGCGCGGAATTTCCGTTCACCGGGCGGGCTGCCCGAACGCGCATGCCTTGCAGGCGCGGCAGCCCGAGCGCGTCATTGAAGTCGAATGGGAGAAGCGCAAGGGCGTGGAGTCGAGCTACCCGGTCGAGATCGTCGTGCTGGCGAACGACCGCCAGGGATTGCTGCGCGATATCTCGGAAGTCTTTGCCCGCGAGAAACTCAATGTGACCGGAGTCAACACGCTTTCGCAGGGCGATCAGGCGCAGATGCAGTTCACGATCGAGGTTCCGGACGGCGCGGCCCTGCGACGTTCACTGGCTCAGCTGGGTGAAGTGAAGGGCGTGATCATCGCCCGCCGAAAGTGATCATTCCCCTCTCCCGCCTTGCGGGAGAGGGCTAGGGTGAGGGAAAAGTACGGCGGCAAATGGCGCAAGGCCGTGTGCCGAAGGATTTCGACCCTCACCCCTTCCCCCTCTCCCGCACCGAGTGCGGGAGAGGGGAAAAGTACGGCGGCAAATGGCCGAAGGCCATTTGCCGAAGGATCAGAACGGTGCCAAGTAAATTTCCTGTTCGCCGTGCCTGCGAGGTGCAAGCTCCTTGGCCGGCGCTGCGAAGAGCCATTGCAGGATCCAGGTCCAGGCGCCGTCGGCAGCACGCGCCACGCGACGGGCGCGCGTTTTCAGGATGCGTTCAGACCGTCGCGGCTTCACCTTGCATCGCCAGCAGTTCGAAGTGCCGCGCGTACTTCGGTGGAATGTCGTCGAGCGAGACCCAGACCAGGAAGTCCGCGGTGTTGAATTCGGGATCGAAAGCCGGTTCGCCGCAGATCCTGCCGCCCAGGCGCAGGTAACCCTTGATGAGCGGTGGCAGCTCGGCGGTCGGATCGCGCTCGATGCCCTGATGCTGGAACGGCAGGTGCGGGAAAACCCGATATTCCTCGTCTGCGAGGTAGGCCTGGAGCTTGTCCCGAACAGCGGCCGCTTGCGCGCCGCCGTCCGCCAGATGGGCACTCGCGCAACCGATCAGATGGCGATAGTTTCCCTTGCGCATGTACTGGGCGAGACCCGCCCACAGCATGAGGATGGCCGATCCGGTCCGATGGTCCGCGTGCACGCACGAGCGTCCCACCTCAATCAGCGAGGAGTGCAGTGGCGCGAGGCGCGTCAGGTCGAATTCCGATTCGGAATACAAGCGACCAATCTGGTCGCGCCGATGCGGCGGCAGGATCCGATAGGTACCGACGACCTGGCCACCCGCACCGTCGCGCACCAGTAAATGGTCGCAGTACAGGTCGAATTCGTCCTGGTCGATCAAAGTGCCGGCGTCGCCAAGGTCCGCACCCATCTCCTGGGCGAAAACCGAATAGCGCAGACGCTGGGCTTCTTCGAGTTCCGCGCGACTGCGCGCGAGAGAGATGGTGAGTTGTTCCTGGGATTTGCCGCCGGTGAGGATGCTGGCCGGATTCTGGTGTTTGCCCATGCGATTTCCCGATGAAGGGTTGCGTGCAACAAGCGAACTGTAATAACAACGCCTTACACATCCGTGAAACGGACGTTACGCGCATATGACCGTTACCGCGATCATTAGTTTCCGGGGTCGTGCCATGCAAGCGTGTCGCCTAAGTGTCGGATCCTTCGTGTATTATTCTTCGTTTGCTGGAGGCGCGTAGCTCAGCTGGTTAGAGCACCACCTTGACATGGTGGGGGTCGTTGGTTCGAGTCCAATCGCGCCTACCACGACACCCCGTGACGCCTCCATGATCTCGATTTCGCTGCCCGACGGTTCCGTCCGCACGTACGACCAGCCGTTGACGGTTGCAGCGGTCGCCGCGTCCATTGGCCCGGGCCTCGCCAAGGCCGCGCTGGCGGGCAAGGTCGACGGCAAGCTTGTCGACACATCCTTTCTCGTCGACCATGACGCGAAACTGGCCATTGTCGTCGACCGCGATCCCGAAGGCCTCGACATCATCCGTCACTCGACGGCGCATCTGCTCGCGTACGCCGTGAAGGAGCTCTATCCCGAGGCCCAGATCACGATCGGCCCGGTCATCGAGAACGGCTTCTATTACGACATCTCGTACAAGCGTCCTTTTACGCCGGAAGACCTGGAAGCGCTCGAGCGCAAGATGAGCGAACTGGCGGCGCGCGACGAACCCGTGCGGCGCGAGATCTGGAAGCGCGACGACGCAGTGGAGTTCTTCCATTCCATCGGCGAGCACTACAAGGCGGAGATCATCGCCGCGATTCCGCCCGACGAGGAAATCTCGCTGTACCGCGAGGGCAAGTTCGTCGACCTGTGCGTCGGACCGCACGTGCCCTCGACGGGCAAGTTGCGCGTTTTCAAGCTCATGAAGGTGGCCGGCGCCTATTGGCGCGGCGACAGCCGCAACGAGATGCTGCAGCGGATCTACGGCACCGCGTGGGCCAAGAAGGACGAGCAGGACGCGTACCTGCACATGCTCGCCGAGGCGGAGAAGCGCGACCATCGCAAGCTCGGGCGCGAACTCGACCTGTTCCATCAGCAGGACGAGGCACCCGGCCTGGTGTTCTGGCACCCGAAGGGCTGGGCGATCTGGCAGCAGGTCGAGCAGCATATGCGCCGTGTCTACCAGGACAACGGCTACCAGGAGGTCAAGGCGCCGCAGATCATCGACCGCAGCCTGTGGGAGAAGACCGGTCATTGGGACAACTTCCGCGAGAACATGTTCACGACCGAGTCGGAGAACCGGCATTACGCGATCAAGCCGATGAACTGTCCCGGGCACATCCAGATCTACAAGTCGGACCTGCGCTCCTATCGCGACCTGCCGCTGCGCTACGGCGAGTTCGGCCAGTGCCATCGCAATGAACCCTCCGGTGCCCTGCACGGCATCATGCGCGTGCGCGGCTTCACCCAGGACGACGGCCACATCTTCTGTACCGAGGAGCAGATCCTCGACGAATGCACCGCCTATACGACGCTGCTGCAGAAGGTCTATCGCGACTTCGGCTTCACGAAAATCGCCTACAAGGCGGCGACGCGGCCTGCCCAGCGCATCGGATCCGACGAGCTTTGGGACCGCGCGGAAGGCGCCATCATGGAGGCGCTGCGGCGTTCGGGCTGCGAGTTCGAGGTCAGCCCGGGCGAAGGTGCCTTCTATGGTCCGAAAATCGAGTATCACTTGAAGGATTCGATCGGCCGCTCCTGGCAATGCGGCACGATGCAGGTGGACTTCGCCATGCCGGCGCGCCTGGGCGCCGAATACGTTGCCGAGGACAACACCCGAAGGGTGCCCGTCATGCTGCACCGGGCGATTGTCGGTTCCCTGGAGCGCTTTATCGGGATCCTCATCGAGCACTATTCCGGTGCGATGCCACCCTGGCTGGCGCCGGAGCAGTTCGCCGTGGCCAGCGTTTCCGAAATATCCGCACCTTATGCAGGTCAAGTTCTTCAAATCCTGAAAAAACAAGGATTTAGAGGAAACGCCGATTTGCGCAACGAGAAGATCGCCTATAAAATCCGCGGTCTTGCCTTGCAGAAGCTCCCCTATATTCTGGTTGTGGGCGAGAAGGAAGTGCAAAGCAACACGGTGGCCGTGCGCGCGCGTGGCGGGGTGGATTTAGGGGTCATGGCGGTCGAAGCGTTCGCAGAACGTCTGCGCAAGGAAGTGCAAGAGCGCAGCGAAGGAATCAAAGCAAAGGAAACGCATTGACCGACACACGATTCGCGCAGCGGCCGAACGATCAATTCAACGGAGCGTAGAGCCATCGCAAACGAACGCGCGCATCGCATCAACGGTGAGATCTCGGTACCCGAGATTCGCCTGGTAGGAGCAGAAGGAGAGCAGTTAGGCGTTGTACGTACGGCCGACGCCCTGCGCATGGCGGAAGAGGGCAACCTGGACCTGGTCGAAATTGCCCCGACCGCCGAGCCGCCCGTTGCCCGGCTGATGGATTACGGCAAGTTCCGCTACCAGGAACAGAAGCGGGCGCACGAGGCGAAGCTCAAGCAACGCCAGATCCAGGTCAAGGAAATCAAGTTCCGCCCGGCGACAGACGAGAACGATTACCTGACGAAGATCCGCAAGCTGACCGAGTTCCTCGAAGAGGGGGACAAGGCAAAAGTGACGATGCGATTCCGCGGGCGTGAAATGGCGCACCAGGAACTGGGCCTGAAGGTGCTCGAGCGCGTGAAGGCGGACCTGGAAGTGTTGAGCCAGGTTGAAGCAATGCCGCGCCTGGAAGGCCGGCAGATGGTGATGGTCCTGTCGCCGCGCAAGCGGAAATGATTTTGGCGCTGCGAAGCAGCGCGAAAATCACCGTGCGTAGCCTACTTCGCTCGTGCTAGTGGCACGAGCTTCGAAGGCAAAGCAGGGTGAAAAGGTGTAGTCCTGCTTCGCGCAATGCGCTACGCAGGATGGGCGCCATAGAAGTGCCGTAGGCCATTTAAGTTTGGGTTTGGCGCCCAACGCCCGGCGGCATATACGAAGGAAGAGGGCACAAGATGCCGAAGATGAAAACCAAGAAGAGCGCCGCGAAGCGTTTCAAGATTCGCGCGAGCGGCTCGATCAAGCGTGGCCAAGCGTTCAAGCGCCACATCCTGACCAAGAAGACGACCAAGAGCAAGCGCCACCTGCGCGGACCGGTGAATCTGCACCCGGCCGACGAAGTGTCGGTGCGCCGCATGCTCCCGTACGCCTGATTCCGGTCGGCCGGAACGCAATCACGAAAGGATCGATGCCATGCCACGAGTCAAACGCGGCGTAACCGCACGCGCACGTCACAAGAAAGTACTGACCGCATCCAAGGGTTTCACCCAGCGGCGTAACAACGTATTCCGCGTCGCCAAGGAAGCGGTGATGAAGGCGGGTCAATACGCCTACCGCGACCGGCGCGCGCGCAAACGTGTATTCCGCTCGCTCTGGATTGCCCGTATCAATGCAGCCGTGCGCGAGCACGACCTGTCCTACAGCGTCTTCATGAACGGCCTGCGCAAGGCCCAGATCGATCTCGATCGCAAGGTGCTCGCCGACATGGCCGTGCTCGACAAACCGGCGTTCGCCGCGATCGTCCAGCAGGTCAAATCCGGCCTCGCGGGGTGACCCGCACTGCCGCAGACGAGTCTGCGGACGCCCTCGAAGCCCTGGTTCGCGCCGCGCAGGCGGCATTCGCCGGCGCGGCGCAGCCGGCGGCATTGGAAAACGAAAAGGCGCGCTTCCTGGGCAAGGGCGGCAGCGTCACGGAACTGCTCAAGAATCTCGGCAAGCTGGATGCGGAGTCACGCCGCGTCGAAGGCGCCCGCATCAATGCCGCCAAGTCGCGCATCGAGGAGTCGCTGCAGCAACGACGCGAGCAGTTGGCACAGGCCGAACTCGATGCGCGTCTCGCCGCCGAGGCGATCGACGTCAGCCTGCCGGGGCGTGCGAGCGCTGCAGGACGAATCCATCCGGTCGTGCGCACGTGGATGCGGGTGGAAGAGATCTTCGCGTCGATCGGCTTCGACGTCGCGGATGGTCCCGAAGTCGAAAACGACTGGTTCAATTTCACGGCCTTGAACAACCCGGAGAACCATCCGGCGCGCTCGATGCAGGATACGTTCTACGTCGACGCGCGCGACCGCGAGGGCAAGCCGCTGCTGCTGCGCACGCATACCTCGCCGATGCAGGTTCGCTACGCGCGGCGCACCCCGCCGCCCATCCGCGTGATCGCGCCGGGAAAGACGTACCGGGTCGACAGCGACGCAACCCATTCGCCGATGTTCCACCAGGTCGAAGGCTTGTGGATCGACGAAAACGTGAGTTTCGCGGACCTCAAGGGCGTGTACACGGACTTCCTGCGGCGTTTCTTCGAGACGGACGCGCTCCAGGTCCGGTTTCGTCCGTCGTACTTTCCCTTCACGGAACCCTCCGCTGAAATCGACATGATGTTCACGAGCGGACCGCGCAAGGGTCGCTGGCTCGAGATCTCCGGGTCGGGCCAGGTGCACCCGCAGGTCGTGCGCAATTTCGGCCTCGATCCCGAGCGCCATATCGGATTCGCCTTCGGTTCCGGGCTGGAGCGTCTGACGATGCTGCGCTATGGCGTCAGCGACCTGCGTCTGTTCTTCGACGGGGACCTGCGCTTTCTCGAGCAATTCCACGGCACGCTATGAAGTTCGGTTTGGAATGGCTGCGGGAATGGGTTC